>Ga0214473_10000091_pt1 | contig 129226 bp, 127 predicted proteins | sample RVTome_7_FD_203509 | JGI IMG/M metagenome (GOLD analysis project Ga0214473, IMG submission 203509) | Soil microbial communities from uranium-contaminated site in the Upper Colorado River Basin, Wyoming, United States - RVT98D197 | ecosystem: Environmental > Terrestrial > Soil > Contaminated >...
CTACGAGAATAAGGACGAATTTTCAGAATAAGAGGGGGTGGATTGTTCTCGATCAGATAAGGACGGTCGATAAGAAGAGATTGACTAAAAAACTCGGCACAATCGACGGAAGAGCGGTTCAAAAGGTCAAGTCCGCCATCAAGGAAATGCTTGTTGACTGATGCCGTTCCGCCCGAAATGCCCGACTGGAAGGATTTCTGCGCCATTGGGAAAAAGTATTTTATCCTCCCTGAATTCTTGAAATCTGTGCTTTAAAAGTTTAAAGTACAACCGGCATGAGCGAGTCTATTTTTATAAGAGAAGAAATGGTGAAAATACATACTCTTAGCTGTCCCTTATGAATAAAATGTGGGAATATTTTAAGTGTCAGCAATGTGGTGCTTGTTGCAGTGCAACTGAACTTCCTTATGAGGCTGAGTCAGCATTGAAAATGGCTGAATTTTTAAAAATGACCATCGAGGAAATCATTGAAAATTTCTATGGGGAAATGTCTCCTAAAGGATCATTTTGGACGTCTGACGATAAGAAAAGAACACCATGCCCCTTCTTAAGAAAATCCGAGGAGAAATATTTCTGCATAATTTACAGTGTGCGCCCTGAAGGATGTAGAGCTTATCCAATAGATACGGATGGTGGTCGTCAGGGAATCAACTGCCCTGCATGGGAAGTAGCATTTTTAAAATTTAAAGACAAACAAGAGGAAGGCATATAATTTTGGAGGGATAAGCTGATCAAACGTTGAATATGAAATGCTCATAGAGGAGCCTTGCGCCCTGACCTCTATAAGAATTCAATTAATCTCCCCACCGCCCGATAAGATTTTTTTTATTCAATTCCATCTTTTTTGCCCGTCCACTACGTTTAAAAGGGCCGCTCCTGAATTTCCCAAAGGGGCCCCATAAGGAAGAAAGAGTTTTAATTTTCAAGTTCCCGCCCACCCACCCGTCTCTTAGGAAATGCTCAATTAAGAAATTTGAAAAGACGCCTTGAAATTCTTGTCTGAAAAAGTATACAGTACCACCAAGCTTGGTTGAGGCCGAACCATCCAGCTATATAAATTTATGAATAAATTTAATAAAAAACAAATCAAGACCATCAGCATAACTTTTTTCATAATCGGCGGTATTCTTGCACTCTCGGGCTTGGAAGAATTTGATATAGAAGGCGGTTTATATCATAGTGCTGCGATTCCGCTCGTTTTAGGAATATTATTCTGCGGCTTGGGATTATTTATTTGGCAAGGAAATTACAGTAAAACTGCTATAGAAAGAAGACCAGAAATGATAAATGAAGATATGGAGAAAATAAAAAATGAAATAGCAGAAAAAACACTTTTGTATGCGGAAAAAGACTTAACAGAAAAAATATTATCTCAATCCCAGAGCCACTTTTCAAAAAGTGAAATCTTTAGCTTGGTTAAGAGTACACTTTCAAAAAAATAATGAATCTATTATCTTAAAATTAATGAAAAAGGCCATTATTTTTTATTCAGAAGCTGAGTTTAGAGAATGGTTTGATAAACATTTTGAGGAGTTGGGTATAAAAAAAATAATTTTATCTCAACATCCATGTCCGGATTACATTGTCGAGATGAAAACTGGTGAAATAGCTAAAATAGAGGCAGAACTTTTCGCTATTAATTTCAAATACCACAACCATGACCCTAAAAAAGTCGATTATATTCTATCGTGCTATGCAAAAGAGAGTGCCGTATCGGGAATTCCTGTAATTACATTAAATAAATTATGGGTATACGAGGATGAACCCTTATCGCCATTGCCCCCTGAGGGACCACTTTCAGAAAACGAATTTATACTGCTTGGGATTATTAGTTTCAACGTTTCTATGGAGCTTAGTGCTTTGAGTATTGGTAGATTTTTTGGTGATCAAGCGCTGTTTTTAAGGTTAACTCCAGAATTTATATCATCTGTTCCAAGAGGTAAAGTTGAAGATTCTCTATTTGGTGTTGTTTCTCCTGAAGCTAAAAAATATATTAAAAAATATCATCATATTCTGATTGGTTCAGGTCTTTCGGAGGATGCTTGTGAATCTCTAGAAAAATTGGGATGTCGTGGTCTGATCAAAATTAACCCTATATCAGTTATAACAGCTCTATATGACGGCACCTTTATAAAGCATGATGGCTGGATACCAACTGAGGTATGCCTTACGGAAATAGCAAAAAGCATTTATACGGAAAAATTAAAAAAATGGCATTTAAGCCAACTGAAAAGTACCTGACCCACGCAGATTTTAAAAGCCGGAACCCTGACCTGTTCTTTAGCGGATACAAAAATCGGGATTTTACTTTTTACTCCACTAATCCCAGTGTCCCAATTCCATGCACTGAACCGTCATATTGATTTCATCGCTCACCTGAATTTCCCCATTGTCATCGACATACGAAAACTGGTCCCAATGGATGACGCAGGCCATTTTTCCCTTCACAATCCCATAGGAGCCTGAGCCCGGCCCGTCGGCCCTGTATTTTTCGTCAATCCTCCACCCTTCCTTGTACAATTCGGAGCCTTCCTCCGCCTCGAATGAGGGGAGGTATGTACTGTCTTTCATCAGTTTCACATTGCTTTTAAAAGCCGCTTCGCAGCCGAAAAAATCTGCCCCTGTGGAAAGCGATTTCAGTTTCCCCTCGCGTACTTCAAGGCTGTAGTGGGGAATGGGCTCAAGCCTCTTATAAAAGAAATCGCACGCCTCCCGCAGGGAGTCGGATGCGAGCCCAAGGGAGGGGAGCAAAATAAAAATCAGAGTAAAAATGAATTTGGTGCAGTTCCTGCGCATAATGCACTCCATTTGAAAGACTGGCGCCTATTCATAATTTTAGTCTGCTAAAATGCTATATTATACTTGGTTTTTGACTTATAAAAGGCGAGGATATGAAAAGCATGCAGGGTGAGGGGATAAAAGAATCTATCAGCGCCGTATTGAAAAAATACGGGGTGAAAAGGGCTGCCCTCTTCGGCTCTATTGCGAGGGGAGAAGCTACCGAGGAAAGCGACATTGACCTGCTTGTCGAATTTGAAGAGGGAAAGAGCTTGTTGGACCTTGCGGGCCTGAAGTTGGAACTTGAAGACCTCCTAAGGAAAAAAGTTGATGTTCTTACCTATGCATCGCTCCATCCATTGCTCAAGGAAAGGATATTGAGCGAGCAAGAGGTCATTTTTTGAAGAAAGATGCTCGGGAAAATTGCTCCGCGATAAATAAAATGGGCGGAGCAAGCTCCGCCCCTGCGTACAATTCAAGACAAATCAAACCATAAGAAAGAAGAAGTCATTAAACGGATTATTTTTTAATGTGTGTAGGGGCGCTGCTTGCTGCGCCCTTTTTATAGGGCCTCTGTTAATTTAACCACCGCCTCCTGACATTTTTCCGCCGCCAACTCCTTGTTCCATTTGCCCGGCGGGTCGCCGGCGATGTTGCTGATGCCGCGTATTTCAAGGAAGGGGATGCCGTAGAGGAGGGCGATGTGGGCCGCGGCGGCCCCTTCCATGTTCTCGACAATGCCGTTCCATCTCTTCTCAAGCTCGCGCGCCCTTTTTTTGGACCTCGTTCCCGCGCAGACCGTGACGAACCTTCCGGAGCGGACCACCAGTATTTTTACGGCCTTTTTTAAAAGAATTCCCTTTAAAGGGAATTCGTTAAAAAATTCCTTTCTTCCTTTCTTAGCGACCGGAAACCCGATGGCGCTCATATCTTTAAAACCTTCCGGCTCGATAACGCCGCAGTCGCCGTAGATTTCCGAATCTGCCAAGGCGATATCGCCCACCGCCAGCCCGGAGCCCGGATATGCCCCGCCGATGCCGAAAAGGATTATCAAATCCGGTTTCAGGATTTCGGCCATCAAGGTGACTGCGTGTGCGGCGTTGGCTATGCCTATCCCTGAGGAGCGGTAGGCTATCTCCTTGCCGCCGAGATTCCCGAAGAGGAACGGCCTTTCACCTGTATAAGGGGCGAGTTTTTTTGTGACGAGCCCGGCCTCGAAGGGCGCGGGCGAGATGAGGCCGATTTTTATCGCCATGGGGTCATTTTAAACCAGTACGTCCTTGAAAAAAAAGCATTTTTATGCTAAAGTTTTTAGCTAACTTACACACGCCCGTAAAAACCGGCCTTTCCGGTCCTCTCCTTACGGGAGAGGGACAGGCGGTGGGCGGAGGAAAAAAACCGAAGGAGGCAGCACACCAAAATGGTAGCAACCATGAAAGAGCTTCTCGAGGCCGGTGTCCATTTCGGCCACCAGGTCAAGCGTTGGAACCCGAAGATGAAGCGCTATATCTTCGGCGAGCGGAACGGAATCTATATAATCGACCTTCAGAAAACCTTGAAGGGACTGGAAGAGGCCTATAATTTCATAAGGCAGGTCTCCACCCAGAACCACCCCGTGCTCTTTGTGGGCACGAAAAAGCAGGCCCAGGACTCGATAGCCGAAGAGTCCAAAAGGGCCGGCATCTTCTACGTGAACCAGAGGTGGCTGGGCGGGATGCTCACCAATTTTTCCACCATCAAGCGGAGCATCGACCGCCTTAAAAAGATAGACAAAATGAAAGAGGACGGCACATACGAACGCCTTACGAAAAAGGAAGTGGCCCGGCTCGAAAAGGAGCGCACAAAGCTCGAAAAGAATTTAAGCGGCATAAAAGATATGGGCCAGCTCCCGGGCGCGGTCTTCATTGTGGACCCCCGGAAGGAAAGGATCGCCGTTGCCGAGGCCCGGAAGCTTACGATACCCATCGTGGCAATCGTGGACACGAACTGCGACCCGGACGAGATAGATTATGTAATCCCGGGCAATGACGACGCCATAAGGGCCATAACCCTCATTTCTTCAAGGATGGCCAACGCCATAATCGAAGGCAGGCAGATAATCGAGAAGGCCGCCGCAGAAGAGGTCGAGAAGGCCGCCATAGAGGAAAAAGTTGCCGCGGAAGAAGCCGCCGAAGCGCCCGAAGCGCCTCAGGCCGCCCCGCAGGTCCCGGCTCAAGAGCCCGTTGCGAGGGAGGTACAGGAGTCAAGATGATCACTCCCGATATGGTTAAATCATTGAGAGACCGGACCGGCGCCGGCATGATGGACTGCAAGAAGGCCCTCACCGAAAGCGGGGGCGACCTGGATAAAGCCGTTGAGGTGTTAAGGCAAAAAGGCCTGGCCACGGCCCAGAAGAAGTCCGCACGCGAGGCCTCGCAGGGCCTCATAGGAACATACGTGCATATGGACAGGATAGGTGTCATGGTCGAGGTGAACTGCGAGACCGACTTCGTCGCCCGCACGGACGACTTCAGGGAGCTTGTGAAGGACCTGGCCATGCAGGTGGCGGCCTCGAACCCGCAATATCTCTCGTGCGACGCGGTCCCCCCGGATGTGATCGAAAAAGAAAAAGAGATATACAGGGCGCAGGTCCAGGGAAAGCCCGCAAACGTGGTGGAGAAGATTGTGGAAGGGAAACTCGCCAAATTCTGCGAGGAGGCCTGCCTTCTGGACCAGGTATTCGTAAAAGACCCCGACGGGAAGAAGAAGGTCCGGGATTTAATCACGGAAAAGATAGCCAAGATAGGCGAAAACATAGTCGTTAGGCGGTTCGTAAGGTACCAGCTTGGCGAAAGCGCGAAATAAGTACAGCCGCATACTGATAAAAATGAGCGGGGAGGCCCTGATGGGCGACCGCTCCTACGGGATCGACCCCAGGACGATCTCGTTCCTGGCCCGGGAACTCAAGGAGACTTTCGAGACCGGGGTCCAGATAGCCGTGGTCATAGGCGGGGGAAACATCTTCCGGGGCGTAGAGGCCTCCGCGCACGGCATAGACAGGGCAAGCGCGGATTACATGGGCATGCTTGCCACTACCATAAACGCCCTTGCGCTTCAAAACGTCCTCGAGAAACTGGGCGTCCCCACAAGGGTGCAGTCCGCCATAGACATGCGCGAGCTTGCCGAGCCTTATATCAGGCGGAAGGCCGTAAGGCACCTGGAAAAAGGACGGCTTGTGATATTCGCCGCCGGGACGGGAAACCCTTACTTCACCACGGACACTGCCGCCGCCCTCCGGGCCATGGAGATAGACGCCGAGGTAATACTCAAGGGCACCAAGGTGGACGGGGTCTATTCGGCGGACCCGGTCAAGGACCCCAGGGCCAAAAAATACGACCGGATAACCTACCTTGAGGTCATAAGGCGGGGGCTCAAAGTCATGGATTCCACCGCGATCACTTTATGTATGGACAACCACCTGCCTATTGTGGTATTTAATCTCAGGGGAAAGGGGCACATAAAGGGACTTGTGCAGGGGAAAAAAATCGGTACTATTATAGAGGGAGATGGAAAAAGAGATTAAGGCAAAGCTCTCAAGCAGGATGGAGGGGGCTATCGACTCCCTGAGGAGGGAGTTCAACGCCGTGCGGACGGGGAGGGCGTCTCTGGCCCTTCTGGATACCATTTCGGTCGAATATTACGGCGCCCATACACCCCTGAACCAGGTGGCCGCCCTTGCCGTGCCCGAGAGCAGGCTCATAACCATACAGCCCTGGGACCAGAAGCTCGTGCCCGAAATAGAGCGCGCCATAATGAAGTCCGACCTGGGCCTCACGCCGGCCTCGGACGGGAGGGTCATCCGCCTCCCGATACCCCCCCTTACCGAGGAGCGCAGGAAGGACCTTGTGAAGGTCGTAAGGAAAAAGGCCGAGGAGGCGAGGGTCGCCGTAAGGAACATCCGCCGCGACATTAACGAGCAGGTGAAAAAGCTCGAAAAGGAAAAGCACATAAGCGAGGACGAGGTGAAAAAGACCCTCGAAGACGTCCAGAAAGAGACCGATTCCTATATAAAGAAGATAGACGAGATCCTTCAGGCAAAAGAAAAGGAGATAATGGAGGTTTAGCATGAAAGCGAATTTCATGGTCAAGGTGGAGGACGCCAAGACGCTTGATATCCAGAAGGCCCTTCAGGCCGCCGGGATAAAAGTGAGGAGCATCCAGGAGGTCCACAAGGAAGCCGCCGAGGGCGGGGAGAAGGCCGAGGAGAAAAAATAATGCCCCCTAAAAAGGCGGCCGCACCAGGAAAGGCGGCCAAGTCCAAAAAGGCGGTTGGGAAAGAGGAGCCTAAAAAAACGGCCCCTAAATTAAAGAAGCCCGCGCCCCCAAAAAAGGCCGCGGCTAAAGCGAAAAGGCCTGCTCCTCAAAAAAAGCCGGCCCCGAAGCCGGCAAAGCCCGCACCAATAGCAAAGGCCCCAACCGCCCCTCCTGAAGAGGAAAGGAAGGCCACACTCCGCAAGGAACTCCTCGGGATGCGGGCTCAAATAATGAAGGAGGCCCGGACCGAGATCAGCAAATACATAAAGGGCGAGAACCGCCAGCTCGTGGAGACCGCCCTCGACGACGGGGACTGGTCGGTCGTGGACCTCTCGGAAGACATAAACCTCCGCAAATTAAGCACCCACAGGGAGAACCTGAGGAAGATCGAAGAGGCCCTCCGGAAATTGAACGAGGGCACTTACGGCATCTGCGAGGACTGCGGCGAGGAGATAAGCATCGAGCGGCTCCGGGTCATGCCTTTCGCCATCTACTGCCGCGACGACCAGGAAAAACGGGAGATGATGGAAGCCCTCGAGAGGGAGATGGGGTAGGGGAAAGGGCGCTGCGTGCCGCGCCCCTACCTATCTAAACAGCCTCCTTTAAATAGAAATCAAAATAAGTCTGTATTTCCGGCCTGTCTCTTGGATCTGTTATTATTTGAGAATGAAATTTCCGGGGGGTACGTAGGGGCGTTGCTTGCTGCGCCCGGTTTTCTGTTTTAAAAGGTTTAATAATAAACTTTTTCAAGAAACAGTCCGTACGCCGGGGCGGCCGGACCGGCCTTTCTCCTGTCCCGGCTTGCGATTATCTCAGGAATAGCATCCGGGCTTATCCTCCCCCTGCCGACCTCGACAAGCGTGCCAGCGATGTTTCTTGCCATATGCCGCAGAAAGCCGTCCGCGGTCAAGGAGACCTTTAAAAACTCTCCCTTGAACGAGACCGTAAGGAATTCCATCTTCCTCATCCTCTTCACATCAAGCTCTATAAGCTTCCTCACGGTGCTTTTTGCCCCGCAGCCGCTCGCGCGGAAAGAGCAGAAGTCGCGCTCTCCTCTTATATATGAAGCGCCCTCTTCCATGGCCTTGATGTCGAGCTTATAGGGTAGTGCCCACATGTATCTTCTTAAGAAGACCGGAAGGGCCGGGGAAAGCCCTATGAGATAGAAATACGTCTTCTTTCGAGCGTCATGGCGCGGATGGAAATCCAGCGGGGCTTCTTCGGCGCTTATCACCCTGATATCGTCGGGCAGCATGGAGTTAAGCCCTTTTTTCAAGGCGTCTGATGTTATTGCCGAAACCGTTTTAAAGGCCGCCGCCTGGGCCAGGGCGTGCACGCCTGCGTCCGTCCGGCCCGAGGCGATGAGGTTTACGGGTCCTTCCGTTATCCTGCGGAGCTTCTCTTCCAGTACCTCCTGTATGGCGGGGGAATGTTTTTTTCTCTGGCTTTGCCAGCCCTCGTATCGCGTGCCCTCGTATTCGAGGAGGAGTTTTATGTTGCGCATAAGGGAAATTTTAACTCATATAAAGTAAAAGGAAGCAGAAATATTTAGTGGTCTCCCGAACGAGGCTCCACAAGCCGTTCAAAATACCCTTGGCGATGTCATTCCGGCGAAAGATTAAGTTTCTTCTTAATTGAATTCGCTTTCTGAAAAATATCCTGGACAGATATGGTCAATGACCCGAAAGTAAAAACCCGAGAAAGATGATATTATTTGGCATGCAGGACATTGCCCGCCAGGTCAAGCGGAACTGCGATATTTCGGACGCGAAGAGCTGGGGGTTCTATTCGATCTGCGGGCTTCTGCTGAGGCTGAGGGAGCTTTATCTCTCCGAGCATGGCCTCCCGCCCTGGGAAAAAATTGAGCACGGACTTATCACATCGTGGATCGGAAAGAAGGAGGCCCTCTGGAAGGCGCTCTCCGGAGAGGATTATGCGGAGATAGAAATTGAGGGCGTACGTTTCCCGCCCTTCGGTGCAGCATTAATAAATAAGGCCCTGGCAGCACGCAAGCTCCTCTACGGCGCGGGATACGGGCCGCATATGAAGGCCACTTTCTTTCTGGCCGACCTCGTGAGGCGCGAGCGCGTGGACGGGCTCGATGTTTTTATCGCCGGGAGGGAATACGCCCGGGACCTTTCCAATGCCGTGGCGATGCTCAAGGGAGATGTCGTCGTGGCCCGACTGGATGCGGCCCGGCACCTCATATGGCAAAAGTACGAGGAATACCGCACGAAAAAAAGAAGCCATACGGGTGCGGCAACTTTTACAACACAGACCCTCGCCCTTGCATTCGAAACATACGGCATAGGACCGGAGGAGCCGGAGGCGGAGATGGTACTGGAGAGGACCGCGCTCCCGGAACTCGAAACCTATATCAGGCACGAAATCGGAGAGGCCTCGGAGGGGAAGAGGCTTGGCCCCGCATGGGCCGAGCTCATAATGAGTTCGGCGGAGCCAAAAACAAACCTGTTCTTGAGGGCCGTCAAAGACGTCCTCGCCGATACAACCGAAAAAGGCATGCTGAGATACATAACCGGAGAGAGGAGGGCCGGCTCACTCGCCTTCTATATCCTTTTCCTTGCAGGATACAGGAGACTTCTTTCCCGTCCGATGGAAGAGGCCTTCAGGGAATTCCTTTCGACCCGCAATTGGGACCTGCTTGGGCCCGCGGCCTCTACTGTTTACAAAAAAGCAACAGAAATTTCCTCCGCAATTCTTGAACTCCGCAAGGCCGGTCAGAGCATCGGCCCGTTCGTGGAGGAGACCCTCGGCGGGCTAAAATAGCCCTCACCCCCTCACCCCCCTCCAGGGAGAGGGGGAATAAAAAAATCATTCATTTAAGTTAAAGAAATTTTAAATTCATTATGTGTCATTCCCGCGAAAGCGGGAATCCAGAGACTTTCAGGAAACATGCATACAGAGGACCTGGATGCCCGATTAAGACCTCGGGCATGACGGAACAAGAAGAACGATTCCGGCTGGAGTTTACCCCGTACCTGATACGGGGCCGGAATGACAAGCAAAATTAAAAGGAGTTTTTTCATTAATTGCTATTCAGTCCATTAATTTATAAATAAATAATCTACTTAAAATATTTAAAAAAAGTATTGACTTTTTCAATCCCGCGTATTTATAGTTTGCAAACCTGAATAGAGGGGTGAAAAGATGAATTTTAGAAAATTCTTGCTCTTGTTTTCGGTTTTATTGCTCCCCCTCCTCGCCTCCTCCTGCGATTCCCTCAAAGCTTCGAAGCCGCTCATGCCCGTGCGGGAATACGAAAAGATGATCGTGGGGAGGCTCGATGCCGATTATATCGGCACGAGCAACTGCCTTAAGGCTTGCCATTTTCATGACAGGATCAAAGAGGACTTCGAAGCGAGCACGATGGGGGCCCAGATGTCGCCCCAGTCCAACATGCCTGTCGTGGACTGCGAATCGTGCCATGGGCCGGGGAGCCTCGCCGTCGAAGGCATCACGCCGGAACTTGTGGCCGAGGCCGAGAAGGAAGGAAAGCAGGCAGCCTGCAAGCACGAGACGCTCATAGATCTGGAAACCCTGCCCGCCGGGGCCCAGACCCTCATCTGCCTCAAGTGCCACACCGCCAATGCCACGTTCAACCTGCACAACTGGACGATAAGCTCCCATGCCCTGAACGATGTCTCATGTTCCGATTGTCATAAGGTCCACAAGGGTCCGGACCTCATCGTGAGCCCCCGCGAGACGGCCAAGATGTGCTACCGGTGCCATGAGGAGGTGAAGGCCGAATTCACCCTCCCGAGCCGCCATCCCGTGAGGGAAGGCAAGCTCTTCTGCAGCGATTGCCACGACCCCCACGGCTCGATAGCCGCCAAGAACCTGAGGAAGGAGACCATCAAGGAAACCTGCTCGGTGTGCCATGCGGAAAAAGAGGGCCCTTTCCTCTTCGAGCACGCCGAGGTCACGGAGAATTGCCTTAACTGCCACAATTCCCATGGGTCTGCGAATAATAATTTGCTGATGGTGCGGGAGCCGTTCCTTTGCCTGCAGTGTCATCAGGGCCATGATCCGCAAACTCTTGAGACCAAGGCCCATTATTACACGAGGTGTACCGATTGCCATCAGACGATACACGGCACGGACATTCCTTCGGCAGCGAGCAAGTCGGGGAGGTTCACAAGATGAGGGGTCCAAAAATGAAAAAAGAAAGAAATAACATAGTCCCGCTTCTAATCATGATGTTTCTCCTGTCATTGAGCCTGGCCGCTTGGGCGGAGGAGCAGGCTCCTGCCGAGCAGTCTGCCCCTGAGCAGCCGCCCGCCGGGGAACAGCCAGCCGCGCCTCAGGCGGAACAACCGGCGGCGGCGCCCGAAGAGGGGCCTGCCTTTTTCACTGAAGAGGCGGCCAACGGGGGAATTGAGCCGGAATGGGAGCATGTCTATCATTACCCGGAAATCCAGCCCCAGTACTCTCTCTGGGGAGGATACAGGGTGATTACCCTCAAAGGCTCCGAGAGGGCGGCGGAATTCGAATCGTTGAAGGACTCCGTGGCCTTTGGCGGGAGCATTATCGCTTTCCCCTTTCCGGTGCGCCTGCACTTGGAACTGGACGTCCTCACGGACGAGGACTATTTCAGCGACTTGAGGTTCGCTTATAAGGATAATATCCAGGTAAGAATTCTGGGCCGGAGCTTCGTGCACAACTTGACCAATATAGAATATCCCTCTGATATAGACCCGGGTGTTAATCAATTGGATGAGGGGGAAAGATACGGCCTGAGAACGCAAATCTACAAGGCCTTCGTCAGATATAAAATCCCCAATTATCCGCTCCATTTCTTCGTAGATGCCACAGAAGTGGACAAGAAAGGCGATATGCAGGCAAGGTTTTATACTTTTGCCGCCAAGACCACAAAAAGGCAGGAAGTGGACTGGAACACGACCGACGTAAGATTAGGGGTGAACAGCCATCTGGGCCCCATTGAGGCGGAACTCTCCCATACCGAGAGGAGATTCGATTCGCAAGGGGATGTCCTTAGCGATGCTTTTGGTGCAAACGTCTCGATCCACCATGTCATCCCTGACTTCGAGGGCTCCATAAACGAACTTAAACTCCACACCTCCTATACTGGAAGGGTGGTTGCCTCGGCCACATTCATGACCAACGACAGGGAGAACGAATTCAGCAATGCGGAGGCCGATTATTTCATCGGGGCCGGACATGTAAGATATCTGGCAACCGACCGCCTTACTCTCGTCTTGAAGTACAGGCACAAGGACCTGGACCTGGACAACTCGGATCTATCATTTCTAAACAGGACCGATATTACTTACATGGCCCCGGGCCCGCCGGCATGTCCGGGGCTGACTTGTCCGAACAGGTCGATTTCTTCCGAAACGGATACGGTCACAGGGATAGCCAATTACAGATTATCGAAATCCCTTACATTAGAGGCCAATGCAATTTATAAGCACGTGGAGCGTGAGGATGAGGAAGACTGGGAGCTTGCACGGCTCCCCGATTCGACTGACGAAACGACTCTTGGCCTTAGTGCCACTTACAGGCCCGTAAAGGGCCTAAAGCTTCGGGCCAAATACGCTCATCTGGAAATCGACGACCCTGCCTACAACTTCCAGCCCAACAGGTCCGACTCCGGAAGCCTCTCGGTCTCGTGGACCCCGGTTGCTTATATAACGGGTTTTCTCACATATGAACTGGCCAAGGAGAAAAGGAACGATTACGTGCTTATGGGAGAAGTATCCCCGGAGGACCCCTTGTACCCCGAGGACCTTGGGCAGGACAGGGATGTAACTAGGGACAAGTTGACTACGAGCGTAACTTTCCTTCTTGGCGAAAAGGTGACTATTACCCCGAGTTTCGCCTATTGGCACAACAAGATAAAGCAGGACCTGCTCTATGTCTTCATAGACCATAGTCCTCCAATCGACCCTACAATAAGCTTCCCTGATTACCAAGTACCCTATACGGACATTGCCAGGAACTATGCGCTTGCCCTCAGCTATGCCCCAAAGGAAAGGCTGAACCTGGGCGCGGAAGTAAGCCATACAATAGCGCGCGGGAATTTTTATTCGAATAACCCCACGGCGGCCGCAGAGCCCTCCATAGGGAATTTTTCCAGGCTCGACATCTCCGAGACCATATACTCCCTGAGCGCCACGTACGAGATAATGAAGAACACCGAGCTGGGCTTTGATTATTCCTACACGGACTTCAATACGGAGGAGAACCCGCTCAACCCGGAGGACGAGGACGGGATAGCGCAAGTAATCCTTGTAAGCTTGACAAAACGGTGGCTTTAGAAAGGATGATTAAATTGAAAAAGACAGCCTTTTTCACTCTCCTTCTCCTCCTGCTCTTCCTCCCCGGGCTCTCTTTTTCGGGCCAGGTGGGGGTAATCCTTACGGGAGATATTCCGTATTACCAGGAGATGCACAGGGCCTTTTCGCAAGGCATAAAGCACGCCGGGAATGTGGAACTCGTATTGCAGACTCCCTCGCCCGACCCCATCGCCTGGTCGAACGCGGCAAGGAAAATGGAGGCCATCGGGGTTGACGTGATCGTTACATACGGGGCCCCGGCCACGCTTGCGGCGATACGGGAGACCTCGCGGATCCCCGTCGTGTTCGCCGGGGTCTCGGATTATCAGGCCCTCGGCATCGCCGGGAAGAAGGTCACGGGGATCAGCTCCAAGGTCCAGCCCACGGGCGTGATAAAGAACCTGAAGGCCATAAAGGACTTCAGTACGCTTGCAGTAGTTTACAGCAGCGTCGAGAAGGACACTTCCATACAGGCGGCCGAGATCGAGAGGCTTGAGGGGCAGTTCGGGTTCAAGGTCGTGAAGATAGATTTCAAGAGCCCGGCGGACGCGGGAAAGATCCGGAACGTGGACGCAATTTACCTCACGACCAGCTGTTCCGCCCAGCAGTGCCTCTCAAGGATAATAAGCGTGGCCCGTTCCATCAAGGCCCCAACGGCCACCACCGTCAGCGGGGGCGAGAACATGGGCATCATCTTGTCCGTGGCGGCGGATGCCGGGGAACAGGGCGCGAGGGCGGCCGAGCTCGTCTCAAAGATATTGAAGGGGGCCGTCCCCTCTTCGCTCCAGATAGAGGTCCCGCGCAAGATAGAGCTCGTCCTTAACCTGAGAGAGGCCACGGCAATGGGGCTCAAGGTGCCCCTCGATGTGCTGACCTCGGCGTCAAGAGTGGTGAAATGAAGGTCGTGAAGTAATGAACCCGCTCCTCTCGCTCAAGCTGCAGAAAAAGTCGGTCCTGATCCTCGCCGTAATACTTTTCCTTGCCATAGGGCTTAACACGGCCGTCCTCACTTATGTGGCGAGCGACAAATTCAGGCAGACGACATTCGCGAGCGGATACACCCTTTGCGACAACGTGAAAAAAGAGATAATGAAAGGCCTCGAGCTGGGGCTCACCCTCGATTACATGGACAGCATAGAGGACAAGCTCAGGACCATAATATCCGAGAACCAGAACTTCGGGTACGGCATGGTCGTGGACGCGGCGGGAAAGGTACTCTTCCATACCGATCAGAGCAAGAGGGGAGCCCAGTACGAGGCAAAAGTGAAGGAGCTTTCGAGCAAAAAACATCATATGAGGAGCTCCGCCAAGGCATATGAGCTGATGAGCGTGCTCACGGATTCCAAGGGGGCCGCGGCGGGGCTTATCGTGCTGGGCCTCAAGAAAGAGGTCGTGAGCGGCAGCACCTACAGCCTCCTCGTCTGGGCGCTCGGGGTGTCCGCGGTGAGCCTCATACTCTTCGTAGGCGTCGTATATTTCGCCGTCTCCAAGTTCATCACGAGGCCCATACTCGAAATGCAGGGCGTGGCGAGCGTCATATCCTCGGGCGACTTGACAAAGAGCATCGAGGTCGCCGGAAGGGACGAGATAGCCGAACTCGGAGGCGCGATAAACAACATGGCCGGGAACCTGAAGGAGATAATCTCCAAGATACGCAATATAACCGCAAGCGTCTCATCCGTCGTATCGGGCATAACGGATTCCTCGGGGAAGGTCCTCGAAGTTGCCGACACCCAGCAGAAAGCGGTCACCGAAACGGCCCGCGCGATAGAGGAGATGAATAATTCCGTGATTTCCATCAACCGGAGCGCGGAGATACTCCTGGGCTCCTCCGAGGACGCCTCGAGCGCACTTGCCGAGATGACGGTGTCCATCTCCCAGGTGGCCGACAGCTCCGACGTATTCAACCACATGGCCCAGGACTCGGCCGGCTCCATCGAGGAGATGATAATATCCATCAGGGAGATAGCCCAGAGCTTGGAGAGCCTCTCCGCCTCGGCGGACGAGACCGCTTCGGCCCTCCTCCAGGTGAACGCCACCATCCGCCAGATAGAGCAGAGCGCGGAGGAATCGGTGAAGCTTGCGGAAAATGTCGCGCTCGATGCCTCGGAGAAAGGGATGGGGGCGGCCACGGCGGCCATAAACGGCATGAAAGAAATAAAGAGCAGCGTCGGGGCCCTCTCGGAGGTCATAAACAGGCTCGGGCAGAACTCCGAAGACATCGGGAACATAGTAAACGTGATCGATGAGATAGCCGACCAGACGAGCCTCCTCGCCCTGAACGCGGCCATACTCGCCGCCCAGGCGGGCCAGCACGGGGCCGGGTTCGCCGTCGTCGCCGACGAGATAAAAGGGCTTGCCGAAAGGACCTCGCTCTCCACCAAGGAAATATCCGAGCTCATAAGGAAGGTCCAGGCCGAGACCCGCTCGAGCGTCGAGATGGCCTCGGAAGGGATAGAATCAGTTGAGAAGGGGATGGGCCTCGTGACCCAGGTGAGCGCCGCCTTGAACAGCATCTATTCGAGCGCCCAGGTCTCGACCGAGATGTCAAAGTCCATACAGAGGGCCACTACGGAAGAGGCCTCCGTCATAAAGCAGATCACCGACTCCATCAGGAACATGACCGAGCAGATAAAGCTCATCTCCAAGGCAACCCAGGAGCAATCGAAGGGCAGCCAGCTTATACTTGAGGCCACCGAAAAAGTTAAGGACGGCGCCATCCACACGAAGAAAGCCACCGAGGAACAGCTTGAAGGGAGCCGCCAGATCGCTTCCATGTCCGATAAGGTCAAGGACCAGTCCGGCTCAATAGCCAAGGCCATCGGGGCCCAGAAGGACAGGAGCGACCAGATAGTGGGCTCGCTCGAGAGCATACAGAAGACCACGAAAGACCTCCTCTCCGCCTCGGCCCGCATGCAGCAGGCCGTGGAGGCCCTGAAAGAGGACTCGACGAAACTCCTCGCCGAGATCCAGAAGTTTATAGTGTAGCAGGGCTCAGAGAGGGGCGGGGCATCCGCACACCCGCGGGGTACAGAACCGCGGCAAGTTTCTCTTTTTGTTTTTTAGGCCTTTCTCGTCCATATCCTCAACTCCAGTCTTGCTCTTTTATATTTCTGATGCGCCGCTTTCCTCCTGCTCCCGCTCTGTGCAGATGCCCCACCCTCTTCCGCTTTCAGGTTTAATTTGTAATTTCCCTCTTAAAAGCCGGGGGCCATGGGGGCGGAGCCCCCAACTCTTAGCCCGTCTCCCGCATTAATTATCTATATAATCGCGCGCGCGTGCGCGCTTTTTTTTTGGCGTTCATTCTCCCCCGTGAATTTCCGTCCAAGCAATTGAATCTTATGGATTTTTTCCGAAATTGCATTTTCAAACCAGGTTGAAAAAACATTCCTTTTGCGCGAAAAGCCTTGTAAATACGTTAAAAAAGCGCTCTCTTGCCTGTTCAAACCCGCTGTCGTTCCGTCGTGCTGATATGTCGCCCTCCTATACACCGGGTTAAGCATAAGACAAAACAGGGTGACGGGGTCAAGGGGACACAGGACACCATTTTCAGGTTCCCCTCACCCCTTGGCCCTCACCCCGGCCCCTCTCCCACGTTGCAGGCGAGGGGAGCGGATATGAAAGCGGCAAAAGGCGCAATTAGACGAGAATGGGACTCAATTTCAATACGAGGGTTGCGTCGGTTTTTGTTTTTTTTGAAAAAAAATAATGGGAAGGCAGTTTTCCAGAACAAAAAAGCGCAACTGGGCCGCGCACGATGGCGGGGCCTGTGGAGGGTTCTGATACAGGAGTACCTGACGGCAGCGATACAGAACATCCATGTTTTGATAAGGCACGCAAAAGACAAGCCCGGAGCCATCGCGATTGCAAGGCAAGGTATAAGGACCCTTCTACCTGTGCTTGTCTGTCTTCTCCCTCTGAAAAGATATCAACCGGCGTTAAGATTCCAGCTATCTTAAAAAGTTTCAGGCCCGCGCTTTACTTGGCCCAAACAAATCGAAAATGCTTTCGGGCAACAGCCCGACTATTTTCGGGTCACCTCCTGTTTCCGCGCGACCATTTTAAAACCCCTCCTGGCCGCCCCTTAACTAAGGGAGGGAAATAAAGTGCCAAAAGGCGCAATTTATGAGAGAATGGGACTCAATCTCAACGCGAGGATTGCGTCGGTTTGTGTTGTGATGGGGCAGGTCATATCAAAGAGGGGTGGCCTTATTAAGAGCGGCGGAAAGGAAGACCGGGCCAAAGAAGTTTTAATCAGACCTGGCCGGAGGAGTCCTGAGTGCGGCTCGAACCTGAGGAATTTTTAGACGCGCGGACTTTATCAGCGGGCTCGCCCCGGAATTTTCCAAAGGGGACCTCGCCCTCACCCCTTGCGCCCCTCTCCCGCGCCGCAGGCGGGGAAGGGCTATCGGAAGAAGGATAATTTGAGCCCATCCGCCCACCCCGATTTTTTAAGTTTTGGAAGTTTGGACGTAGTCTAAATGCAAGACGGCAGATCTGGATCGTATGAGCAGCCGTTGAAAAATAAGGGTTTTCGGTGCCGTTGGGTTCAGATTGGGTGCAGATCATCCCGTTTTTCATGAATCCATTATACCCTACAAACCTATTCAAATAAAAAATCCCCCTGAAACTTCGCCATAATGCAGATTACTTTCATTAAGTCCCATTTCGAGTACCAAAAATGGGCGCGAAGGTGCGTTTCTTAATTGATCCCATCCATCAGAATCCGTTACTATAATAGCCCTGCTTATGTCATAGTTTGACAACACAGAAGCCAAATGAGTTTGATATTTTCTGGGTATTTTTAACAGTTCTTCAAGAGCTCCTTTGGCCTTCGGCCATTCTTTTTCTATATCTATATCAATTGCCAATAATTTGGCATTGGGAAAGGTCATAATTAAAATCTCTAAAGTATTTTGAACCCATTTCTGATCGAGAATCTCTTCCATTGAGCCAGAAATATCAACAGCAATAAGATCGAAGTGAAATCCCCTTATTAAGTGTTCAGTAGATAGCTTCTCAGCAGGTTTCGGTAAAGAATCGATTATGTACTGCTTAAAAGATTCAATTTGTTTTTTCTGATTAGGCATAAAATTACCAAGGATAAATGTTCTTATTTTCAAATTGTCATCGATCTTCTCTGAAATATTTGCTGGAATTGCACCATAATTCACCAAAAGAACATTTGCATTGGGACGTCCGTTTGCGTAATCAATAAGTGCTTCAGCGAAATTTTTAGGATTTGCTTTTCGATACTGCTTGCATTCTATTGCCGTGATGGTCTGTGATGGAGAAGTTATTGGCTCAAAGGTCAAAGAATAATCAGGCTGAATATGTTTTTTCCGCCCTTTTCCGATAGGATTCTCAAGCGGAGAGCGCAATTCACTCCAAATATGAACTCTTCCTTTTTCAGTTTCAACAGTTCCAATGTGAGTACCGTAAAATGTCAGAAGTAATTCGCCACCACAATGGTGAATAACTCTCTCATAATCGAGCAGCGCTTTATCGATCTGTGTTAGAACCCATGTCTGATAAAGCTCATGGCGTTTTTCCCAGATTGGTAGATTCAGCAATTCGAGAAATTCTTTTAACAAGCTTTCCCTTTTCTCTTCCCAATAGGGCAGACTTGAAAATAGCTTAATGATTTGGTCGAGAGTCGGATGCGCTCTAATTAAACGTTCACTCATTGGCAAAGCTAACAGGTTCTCCGCGAATCCAAATAAACCTCTGAGTAAGCTTTCGGGCCATCGATCACTATCCAAAACGAAAAGGGACCATATGTCCCAACCTTTAAAAGTGGGAAGCTCTTGCGACCTTTTTAATGCCTCATAGGATTCTTCCGGTTCCATAACAGAAACTTTTTGGAATGAATCCCGATTAGTCTCTGCTAATTGCCATAATTCATCGCGAGTTGAACAACCATATCTTAAGAATTCCGTAATAACATCGGCCCAGACTTGCCACACACGCTCAAGCCATAAATCGATTTCCTCTATACCTGTCCGGGGTAGATTTGGAAAAGGTGCTGTGAAATTTTTATTCGAATAACTGTTTAGCCAGTCTTTGGCACCAGGGTCAGTAGGTGTATATTGCGAGAGATTTCTGAATATTCCCGCAAGAGCCCACAAAATAAATAAAAAAACGCGCAAAGGTCCGTCATCATCTGAGCGTAAGGTTCAATGGACCTGAAAAAAGCTCCGATGAATCTCTCGGGGGATATGTTCTGTGTCTTAAGTTCTTTTTTAATATTTTTAACAGCGGGTGAAAAGTTGAGATTTTTGCAAAGTTCTTCGACAATGTGAAAATCGTAAGCCTCTGTATCGAGTCCGGCTTTTTCTATGAGAAAGTCCCATATCTCGCAGGAGGAAGCTAAAACCTTTTTTGGAAAATCCTGCAATATTTAGCCCTCACTGCTTTCCGATCCGAGTTCCGGGCTCACTCCGTGATCTCCAAAACTCAATTTATCCACCGCACGTTGTAAATCTTCCCGGAGAAGTTTAGCACAAATCTCTGTCCTTTTTAATTACCTTAAGAATACACCTCACACCCTCAACACAATCTTCCCAAAATGCTTCCTGTCCTCCATCTTCCTGTGCGCCTCGGCTGCCTTCTCTAACGGAAATACCTCATCAATGACCGGTTTTAATTTTTTCTCGCCTATAAGCTCCGTTATCTTCATTAATTCCTGCCTGGTCCCCATAATTGACCCCATAATGCTCAACTGCCTGGAAAATATATAGCGCAAATCGAGTTTCACTTCCGGGCCGGTGGTGGAGCCGCAGATGACCATGCGCCCGCCTTTCTTAAGCGAACGGAGGGACTTGTCGAAGGTGGCCGGGCCCACGTGCTCGAATACAATGTCCACGCCAGTGCCGTGCGTTATTTCCATGACCCTCTTCTGGATGTCTTCCGCGTTGTGGTCTATCGTGAAGTCCGCGCCAAGCTCGCGGAGCTTATGGCATTTCTCAGGGCCGCCCGCCGTGGCTATTACCTTTGCGCCCGAGAGCTTTGCGATCTCTATCGCGGCAACGCCTATGCCCGACCCGCCGCCGATAACGAGGACGCTCTCGCCGGCTTTTATCTCTCCCCTGTCCACCAGCATGTGCCATGCCGTCTGGTAGGTGAGGGGGAAGGCCGCGGCCTCCTCGAATGTGATGTTATCGGGCAAATGGAGCAGATTTTGCACCGAGACTTTCGCGTACTCGGCATAGCCGCCCCAGGCAGAGGCCCCGATTATGCCGAAGTGCTTGCAGATATTGTTCCTGCCCGAAAGGCAGAACTCGCAGGTCAAGTCCCGGAGGCCGGGGTCCACGAGGACGCGGTCCCCGGGCTTAAAGTCTTTTACATCGGCATAGACCTCGGCGACCTCGCCCGCGAAATCGCAGCCCAATATATGCGGGAGCTTTGTGCCGTATGCGGGGAGGCCCATCCGCACCCAGATGTCCAGATGGTTTACCGAGACGGCCTTCACCTTCACCAGCACCTCGCCCCTGTGCGGGGTGGGACGCTCTATCTCGTCCATCTTCAATACTTCCGGCCCGCCGAATTCCTTGAGGGCGATTGCTTTCATGGGGGTTACTTCCCTATCCTTCCCTTAGTGGAAGGGATTTTTCCTTTGGCCCGGGGCTCGACTGCCACGGCGTCCATAATGGCCCTGCCGAGCGCCTTGAAGACGGCCTCTATCATGTGGTGGACGTTCCTGCCGTACAAGGCATTGATGTGGAGCGTTATCCCGGCATTAGAGGTTAGGGCCAGGAGAAAGTCCTCCACGAGGTCCGCGTCGAAGTCCTTGATTTTAGCTCTTTTGGGGTAAAGAGTTTTATATATGAGGTAAGACCTTCCGCTTATGTCGAGGCTGGCCTCCGCAAGCGCCTCGTCCATCGGGACCGAGGCGAACCCGTATCGCCTTATGCCTTTCATATCCCCGAGGGCGTCTTTAATGCACTTGCCCAGAACAATCCCCACGTCCTCCACCGTGTGGTGATAGTCCACTGCCAGGTCGCCCCTTGCCGTAAGCGAGAGGTCCATCAGCCCGTGCCGTGCCATAAGGGAGAGCATGTGGTCGAAGAAGGGCATCCCCGTGGATATCCGGTGCTTCCCCGTGCCGTCCAGGTTAAGCTCGGCCCTGATGCTTGTTTCCTTTGTCTTTCTTTCGATCTTGGTCTTCCTCATTATCTGCATGATCTGCCCTTTCTCATTGGAGCGCCCTCTTTGTTTTCCTTATCGCGTTTATGAAAAACTCGTTCTCTTTTTTAGTGCCCACCGTGACGCGCAGGCAGCCCTTTAATGCCTGGCTCAGGTCCCGCACGAGGACGCCCGTTTCGAGGAGTTCATTGTAGACCCGCCCGGGCTCCTTAACCCTGAAGAGTATGAAATTGGCCTCCGATGGGAAGGGATATACGCCAGGGGTATCCGCGAGCCCCTTCATGAGCCGTTCGCGCTCGGAGACGATCTCTTTGATATATTTCTTCAACTCCCTTGTCCTCCCAAGCGCATCCGCGGCCACGGCCTGTGAGAGCGCGTTCAGGTTGAAGGGGAGGCGCACCCGGTTCACCTCGTTTATGGCCTCCGGCCTCCCGGCAAGAAACCCGGTGCGGAGGCCCGCAAGGCCGATCTTGCTCAACGTGCGGAGGACAAAGAGGTTTTCGTATTTCCTGAGATATTCCATAAAGCTCCCGCCTTTGGCGAAAGGCTCGTACGCCTCGTCCACGACCACCATGCCGGGAGAGGCCTTGATTATCTTTAATATCTTTTCCTCCGAAAAACGGTTCCCGGTCGGGTTATTCGGGGAGCTTAGGAATATGAGTTTCGGCTTTTTCTTTTCCATCTCACTTAGCATGCGGGGGAGGTCCAGGTCGAAATTGTAATCGAGCGGGACGCGGACCACGCGTTCTCCCAACCCGACGGCAATTGTCGCGTACATGGAGAACGTGGGCACGGGGACGAGGACCGGCCCCCCGAAGGCGGCTATAAGATAATAAATAAGCTCGTCCGAGCCGTTGCCGTGCAGGAGCCAGTCCGCGCCCTTGAGGCCGATGCTTTGGGCATAGGCCCGGCGGAGGGCCTTGGCCTCGGGGTCGGGGTAACGGTTCGTGGAGACATCCTTAAGGGTTTTGGGCCTTATCTCGAAGCCATAAGGGCTCTCGTTGGCATCGAGCTTGACCCTGCAGGGGATCTCCCTGGCCTCGTAGGGGACGAGCCCGCGCACGTTGGGCTTCAGAAGTGAGCGGATGTCAAAGGATTTTCTTCTTGCGAGCACTCCCCCTCCTTTAAGAGGAGATTATAACAAAAAAGATAATGGTGCGGGGCATCGCTGCTTCTTTTAGATCGATGGGAAGATGGGGGTGGCGGGGCTCAGAAACGAGCTGAAATGGCTCGTTAGGACAAAGGACATTATAATGCGCGGGCTCTCACCCGCGCATGATCTGCTCGCCGCCACCTCGTTTTTCGCCCCATCCACCCCCATCTTCTTTGTAGTTCCAAAAATAAGAGAAAAACTATTCTGAGAGGGGGCGGGGTGCTTGCCGGGAGCGAGTGAAGGCAGAAAGCGGCCGGACAACAGCACAAAAGCATACAAGACATCAGGTGAAATGGGCACGGAGAGTTACTTAACTGAATAAGGCTGCTTGGCGCGGTTCCTGAACGAGCGGCGCGGCAATACCCTGCCCCTCGCTTGACTGCCGTAAGGTATAATTCTGTAAATGAGCTGGCTTAGATCTGTTTTCATTTTAATTTTATTTATTTCCTCCCCAGCATTTGCCACGGTGGAATACGCCCGGCAGACGGGGAGGGACTGCGGGGCCTGCCACGTGAGCGCCCTTGGCGGGGGAGACCTTACGGCCGGGGGGGAGAGTTTCAAGGAAGAACTCCGGATAAAGGGCCTCTACCGCCCGCTTACGAGCGCGCAGCGGGTTATCAGGCTTATAATCGGTTACCTCCATATGCTTGTCGCGGTGCTCTGGTTTGGCACAATCCTTTACGTGCATATCGTGCTGAAGCCCGCGTATGCGGCCGGGGGGCTCCCGAAGGGGGAACTCAAAGTGGGTTGGATCTCCATGGCCGCAATCGCCGTGACCGGGACCCTCCTTGCCATAGCGAGGGTGCCCTCCTTCGAGACGCTCTATACGACCCGCTTCGGCATACTCCTTTCGATTAAAATAATCCTGTTCCTCATCATGTTCTCATCGGCTGTGATAGTCACCTTCTTAATAGGGCCCAGGATGAAAAAGAAAAAAGGAATGGTCTCCCGCGACCTGAAGAATAAAGATGAGTTCACGATTGAGGGGCTCGCCCAATTCGACGGAAAGGAGGGCCGTCCGGCCCTCATAGCGTTCGAGGGGAAAGCATATGATGTCACCAACAGCAAGCTCTGGAAAGGGGGAGAGCATCTGAAGAAACATTCGGCGGGCACGGACTTGACCGGCGCCTTGAAGGGCGCCCCGCACGGGCCGGATAAGGTCCTTGCCATGCCACTTGCCGGGAGGATATCGGAAAAGCCCCGCGGAGAGAAAAAGCCTGGTTTTATCAAATTGTTCTATTTCTTCGCCTATATGAACCTTGTCTTTGTCTTCCTTATCCTGTTCATAATCTCACTTTGGCGGTGGTGGCAGGTTTGACCCTCTTTTGATTTTTGTGCGATAATCATCGAATATGAGAAGGGTTTTTCTCCTTGCTTTCGTCTTTTTTGCCTTTGCTTCCTGCTCTTTTGCCGCCGAGGAGGTCAAGACCGGTCCCGAACGCCGGCCGGCAAAGACCCCGGCGAGCAGGGACTCCTTATATTTCTATATAAAAGGCTATGCGGCCGAGATGGAGGCGGACTGGAACGGGGCCTTGAACAACTACCTCCAGGCATTAAAGCAGGACCCCTTCTCGTCACATCTGAGGGTCCAGATAGGGAATGTGCTTCTCCGTATGGGCAGGGCCAAAGAGGCCGCCGGGTACGCCGAAGAGGCCCTCAAGTATGAGCCCGGAAATATTAGGGCGCTCCTCCTCCTGGGGGAACTCTATCACAGCCAGCAGCGCACGGAAGATGCCCTGAATATCTATAAGAAAATACTCGAGCTTGACCCCAATGATGAGAAGGCCCTCCTTCTCCTCGGCGCGATCTATACGTCCGCAGGAGATTACGACAAGGCCGAGGAGAGCCTTGAGAGGCTCCTTAAGGTCCAGCCCGGAAACATAATGGCCGTTTTTTATATGGGGCTTGTCAGGTTTGAGAAAAAGGATTACGAGGGGTCCGAGGCCGAGTTCCTGAAAGTTATCGGGGCAAGGCCCAATTTCGAGAACGCCTACCTGTACCTGGGGGCCATCCGGGAAATCAAGAAGGACCCGGAAGGGGCCGCAAAATATTATGAGAGGACGCTCGCCGTGAACCCCCATAACTCCGAGGCATCGGAGAGGCTTGCCCGCATTTATCTGAAGGGCAAGGACAAGGAAAAGGCCATAAAGGAATACGAGCGCATGAGCTCCTTCGACCCCAAAAACTTGAGCGTCCACAAGGTCCTTGCAAGCCTCTACCTGGATTCCGAGGAATATGAGAAGGCGATCGAGGAACTGAGGATCGTCCTCGAGGAGAAGCCCGACGATTTCCAGTCCCGGCACCTCCTGGCTTATTCCCTGGAGCAGATCGGAAAGATCGAGGAGGCCACCCTCGAGATCGAAAAGGCGGTGAAGGGGAACCCGAATAACCTCGATGCAAAAGTGCTCCTCGGCTATCTATATACCCAGCAGGAACGCTTTGAGGAAGCGGCAAAAATATACGAGGGCGTCCTTCAAGTCGAAAAGGAAAAACCGGAGATCTATGTTTATCTAAGCTCTATCTACATAGAACTCAAGAAGTACAAGGAAGGCGAGGCCCTGCTAATGGGCATAATGGATAAATTCCCCGCGAACGAGAATATCCGGTTCTACATGGCCGTCCTCGCGGAGAAGCAGGGCAGGTTCGAGGAGATGGTGAAATACCTGAAAGAGGCTATGGAGATAAACCCCAAGCACGCGGACTCCCTCAATTATCTGGGGTACAGCTATGCGGAGCGCGGGGTAAACTTGGGCGAGGCCATGGACCTCATCAAGAGGGCCATCGAGGTCAACCCCGAGAGCGGATACTATATCGACAGCCTGGGGTGGGTCTATTACCGCATGGGCCGCCATGAGGAGGCCCTGAATGAGCTCTTGAGGGCGGCGGACCTCGCGGAAGATGACCCGGTCATATATGAACATATAGGAGACGTGCAGTTCGCCCTCGGCCACAGGGATGAGGCCCGGAAGGCCTGGAAGCGGGCCATCCAGATGGATGGAGAAAAGGAAGAGGGCCTCGCGGAACGGGTCGAAAAAAAGCTCGAATCTTTAGACCAGATGTAAGATGCTCTCCCTCGAGGCCCCGGCCAAGATAAACTGGCTCCTCTATGTGCTTGGCAAGCGGGATGACGGCTTCCACGAAATCCTTTCTCTCGTCCAGAAGATAGACCTCCGGGACAAATTGATCATCAGCGCGCGCGAAGACGGGAAAATCACTCTCGAAAGCGACCTTGCCGTGCCCCCCGCCGAAAACCTCGTCATGAAGGCGGCCCTCCTCCTTAAAAAGGAGACGGGCGCTAAAGACGGAGCCGACATAAAGCTTGAAAAGAGCGTGCCCGTGGAGGCGGGCCTGGGAGGGGGGAGTTCGGATGCCGCGGCGGTCCTCCTCGCCCTGAATACCTTGTGGGGCCTCCGCCTTTCCAAAAATGGCTTAATGGAACTCGGTAAGAGACTCGGCTCCGATGTGCCCTTTTTCCTTAACGGTCCATGCGCGATCACGGCAGGACGGGGAGAGGTGCTCGAGCCCGCGGTTCCCGCGAGAGAGATTTATATCCTTCTCGCAAAGCCCCTCTTCGGGGTGAGCTCGTCCTGGGCATACGGGCGATTGAAGGGGTACACCGAGTTGACAAAAGCTCAAAAGAATATTAAAATTTTCCTTCGGGCTTTGCGGGAGGGGGACTTTAACGCCCTCCGTGAGTTCCGTTCGGGAAACGACCTTGAGCCGGGCGTGCTCGGGGCCTTCCCCGAGATAATGAATATAAAAGCGGCATTGAGGGAAAAAGGGGCCGTTTATAGCTCAATGACGGGGAGCGGCTCGGCCGTGTTCGGGCTCTTTACCGGGGCCGGGCCGGCGGAGAGGGCCGCCAGAGAGATTTGCCTCTCCCGGTGGTGCAGGGTCGTCCGGAGCCTCATTTGACCCGGATGTCTTTGGGCCGGATTTTTTTATTCCGGGCAGTATTGATTTTGTTTGGGGCGTCGACAAACGGCAAGTCAGGAGATTTTGGATCTCCCATGTGGAGGTTCGAGTCCTCCCGCCCCAGCCATAAATAAAGGAAAGAATTTAACAGGGTTTCTTATGCCTGAAGGTATCAAACTTATCGCCGGCAATGCCCACAGGGGGCTTGCCTCGGAGGTGGCGGCACAGTTGGGCGTCCATCTTACGGACGCCACCATCAGCACGTTCAGCGACGGCGAGATAATGCTCCAGATAAACGAGAACGTCCGCGGCTCGGACGTTTTCGTAATCCAGCCCACCTGTGTGCCCGTTAACCACAATATTATGGAGCTCCTGCTCATGCTGGACGCCTTGAAGAGGGCATCCGCCGGGCGCATCACGGCCGTTGTCCCCTATTACGGCTACGCGAGACAGGACAGGAAAGTGCTCCCCCGCGTCCCGATATCCTCAAAGCTCGTGGCCGACCTTATAACCACGGCCGGGGCGAACAGGGTGCTTACCATGGACCTCCACGCCGGGCAGATACAGGGATTTTTCGATATCCCGGTGGACCATCTGATCGGTTCCCCGGTCCTCCATGAATACATAAGCCGGTGCGATTTCAAGGACCTGGTGATAGTCTCCCCCGACGCGGGCGGCGTGGAGAGGGCGAGGAATTTTGCCAGGCGGCTCAAGGCATCCCTTGCCATAATAGACAAGAGGAGGGAGGCGGCTAACGTCTCCCAGGTCATGAACGTCATCGGCGAGGTGAAGGGCAGGGACACCGTTATACTTGACGATATGATAGACACGGCCGGGACCACGGTCCAGGCGGCCCATGCCCTCATCGAGAAAGGGGCGAGAAAGGTCTACGCCGCCTGCACGCACGCGGTCCTTTCCCCCCCCGCCACCCGCAGGATAAAAGAGTCCCCGTTGGAAGAAGTTATCGTAACCAATACAATACCGCTCGACAGCAAGAAGGAAGAGTGCCCCAAGCTCACGGTCCTTTCCGTCGCACCCCTTTTTGCAGAGGCGGTCAAAAGGATCCATGAGGAATCCTCAATAAGTTCCCTGTTCGTTTAAGGAGGTTATAAGAAAGTGGAAAGGATTACCATAAACGCCCGGAAAAGGGACAGCGCCGGGAAAGGCGCGGCAAGGTCCCTTAGAAGAAACAACAGCATACCCGCCGTGCTTTACAGAGAAGGAAAATCGGTCCCGATAAAGCTCGATAAAGGCGAGCTTATCCGGTTCCTGCACCAGACCGCCGGAGAGCAGGTCGTGGTGAACCTTGCCTTCCCTGACGGCGAGAGCAGGCTTGCCCTCGTAAAAGATTACCAGGTGGACCCCGTAAAAAGGGAACTCCTCCATACCGACTTCTTCGAAGTCTCCCTCCAGGAGGCCATAAAGGTCGTGGTCGCCGTCCATGCCGTGGGCGAGCCGATAGGCATCAAGAGGGACGGCGGCATCCTCCAGCACGGCATAGCCGAGATCGAGGTCGAATGCCTCCCCGACCAGATCCCCGGCCATATCGATTTGGACGTCTCCGGGCTCGGGGCGGGGCAGTCCGTCCACGTGGCGGACCTGAAGCTTGCCGAAGGACTCAAAGTGCTCACGCCCGCAGGCGAGGTCATCGCCACGGTCATCATCCCGGCCAAGGTCGAGGAGGTAGTGGCGGCGCCCGTGGCCGAGGCGGTGGAGCCCGAAGTGATCAAGAAGGGCAAGCCCGGCGAGGAGAGCGAAGAGAAAGAGAAATAGGGGCGTATTATTAAATGACAGGCCCAGGACATAAGATCGATATCTGGGCCGTCTTCGGGCTCGGCAATCCCGAAACCAAATATCTCAAAACCCGCCACAACATCGGTTTTATGGTGTTGGATGAGCTGGCCGAGCGTTTCAGGGCCGAGCACGTCCGGGGCTATAAGCAATCGGCCGCCGCGAATGTTGAGATAGACGGGCGCCAGGTTCTCCTCCTTAAGCCCCTCACCTACATGAACCGGAGCGGGGCCGCCGTAAAGGAACTCCTTCTAAAGAAAAATCTCTCGCCCGAAAAGATCATTATCGTCCATGACGACATAGATATGGATGCGGGAAGGCTCAAGGTCCGCCGCGGCGGCTCCTCCGGGGGCCACAGGGGCATAGAGTCCATCATCATGGAGACCGGCAGGGACGATTTCATAAGGGTAAAAATAGGCGTGGGCCGCGACCCGTTCCTCGACTCCGAGAAATACGTCCTCCAGAAATTCAAGAAAGACGAGGCCCCGCTCATAAAAGAGGCCGTCGAAAGGGCCGCCGATGCCGTGGCCTCCATAATCACCGAGGGCATCGAGCGGGCCATGAACAGGTTTAATAAGAAAGGATAGAAGCGGGTCTCATAAACGGAAGAGAGGGCGGGGCATCCGCCCACCCGCGGAAGCCAGAACCGCGGCAAGTTACCCCTTCTATGTTTAGGTCTTTCCCTGCCATATCCTCAACTCCAGTCTGGCTCTTTTAGATTTCTGATCCGCCGCTTTCTGCTGTTTCCGCTCTGGGCGGATGCCCCGCCCCTTATTCAGTAATCTCCCCTCACCCCTCTTTAGAAAAGAGGGGAACACAAAAAATCCCTTATACGGCTTCCCCCTTTTTCTAAAGGATTTCTTCTCCGGAACTCCCCCTTTTTTAAAAGGGGGATTGAGGGGGATTACTAAAGAATAATTCCGATATTTTTCAGGAACAACTGCAAAGAAGATGGGGGTGGATGAGGCGAAAACTGAGGCCCTCCTTTATTGTGAATAATTGCGAGCAGATCATGCGCGAGTGAAAGCCCGCGCATCATAATGTCCTTTGTCCTTGCGAGCCATTTAGCTCAGTTCTGAGCCCCGCCACCCCATCTTCCCTATAAATTCAGAAATCGCTTGAAAGAAGTAAATTCCGAAAGTAAAATAAAACCCTCAAATTATAATTTCAGGAGGGGAATTTTGATGAGGAAGTGCAGGGTTTTATTTGTCTTGTTTGCCGTATTGCTCGCATCGGCCCTGGTCTATGCGGGGGCTGGGGGAGGGTGAGAGTCCCCCCCCTATCTTTAAAGTGGATGCATACTTGAAATTTATTTTATCGACACCACGCTTACGCCCTGCGGCTTCCTCAATATCTCGACGGTCACGCTCTCCTCATACCGCCTTATCAGCAGGTCAACGCTCTTCCTTGGGGTAATATAAAGGTTTTTAAGCCTGACCTGCTCCAGGAAGGCAGGGAGCACCGGGTTTTTAAAAATCAACCTCTGCTCTCCCGGCTCGAAATCGAGCCCGAGAGAGGCCTGGAGCATGAAGGGAAGCGCCCCGGAGGCCCATGCCTGGGGACGGCAGGCCACGGGATAATACGTGGGGGACTGGCCGGGCCTTTTGTGAAACCCGCAGAAAAGCTCCGGCAATCGGGTGTACTCCATAAAGAGCGCGGCCTCGAACATGCCGGTGAACAGCTTCAGAAAATGCTCTCTTAAGCCGTATTTGGCGAGTCCATGCGCGATCATGGCATTGTCGTGGGGCCAGACGGAGCCGTTATGATACGAAATCGGGTTATAAAGCGCCTCTTTTGCCGAGACCGTGCGTATCCCCCAGCCCGAAAAAACAGGCCCTGAAAGGAGATTTTCCGCAACCTTCCGGGCGCGCTCCGCGAACGCAATCCCCGTGAAAAGCGCATGCCCGGCATTCGAGGTATTGACCCGGCAGGGCCTCTTGTCCCCGTCCAGAGCGAGCACGTAAGTGCCCATCTCCTCGTCCCAGAATACCTTATCGAATCTTTTTTTCAGGTTGTAGGCGTCCTTCAGGAGCTTTTCCGCGAAATTATACTTGCCGGCAAGCCGCGCGAGGGCCGCGGCCTCCACCCGCGCGGCATACGCGTATGCCTGGACCTCGCAGAGGGCTATAGGGCCCCTTGGGAACGAGCCGTCCGCATGGAATACGGAATCAGCCGAGTCCTTCCAGCCCTGGTTTATCAGGCCCTCCTTCTGGGGTATGTACTCGAGGAAGCCGTCCCCGTCCACGTCCCCGTAATTTTCCATCCACAGGAGGGCGAGCTCTATATTGTCCCAGAGCGCCTTTATGAAGTCCGCGTCCCCGGTCCTCTTCCAGTACGCCCCCGCAAGCATCACAAAGAGCGGGGTCGAGTCCACGCTCCCGTAATAGAGGCCGAAGGGTATCTCCCCGAGGGCCGCCATCTCGCCCTTTCGCGTCTCGTGGAATATCTTCCCGGGCTCGGCGGCCTTTTTCCGGTCGAAATCGCGGGCCTGCCTTGCCGCCAGATACCGGAGGACCCCCTTTCCGATATCGGGCTTCATCCAGAGGCATTCGAGGGCCGTTATGATGCCGTCCCTGCCGAACGGGGTCGCGAACCAGGGAATTCCGCCATAGGGATAAAGCCCGTATTCCGTCTCGGTGAGCATCATTTGAATGTCCGAGACGGATTTATGGATGGCCTGGTTGAACTGTTCGTTAGAGGTGTGGATTTCGGCGCACATCCTTTTTGCCGATTCCAGCTTCCTTCTGGCTTTTCTGGATGCCTCGTTAAAACTCAAGGGCTGTGAGTCTCCCCCGCCCTTCCCCGTTACGCAGGAGATGGTGAAGCTAAGATATTCCTCCCCCCCGGGCCTCAGTTTCATCCCGAAGGAGAAGGCGTTTCTTTTTCGCTCCTTCCGGGGCTCCCGGCTGAAATTGAAGACCGTTTTCCGTTCCACGTTGTCCAGGCCGGCATATGAGAGCGTCAGTTGTCCTTTCGAGTATTCCGGCCCGAGGACCCTCCCCCTTGCGGCCCGTTTCATTCCGCGCACTTCGAATATATCGGCGAAATCGGCTTCGAACTGCATCTCAATCTCTATCTCCGTCTCTCTCTCGCCAAAGTTTTTCACCCTGAGGTGTTCGTGGCAGAAGGAATTCAGGATAAGGCGGGAGCGCATTATATGGATGGTGTCCCGCTTTATCTCTATCCTGCCGCGCCGGTATATATCGGGGTTCGTGAGGTCGGCAGTCATGAAGGTATTGTCCTCATGCACGTTCGAGCTCAGGAGAAAAGGCCTTTTTCCCCTGATCCTCAGCTCATACCGGGACAGGAAGCGCGTGCCTTCATGATATATGCCCTGCTCGCCTTTCCCGAAGGGGAGGATATCGCCGAACCGGTCGAAGACGCCGAAGGTCTCCCCATCTTTGATTATGAGACGCTGGGGGTCCAGCATCGAGGAGGTGGCGACGATATAGAACCTGTCTTTTACCCGGCCAGGCTCGCGCATTTCTTCCTGCGCTCCCGTTCATAGGACAAGCGGGCACGGTAGGCCCGCAGGTAATCGCCTGCCATGCGTTCCGCAAGAAAGCGCTTCTCAAAATGCTTTCTGCACGAAGTCCTTGAGAAGGAGGGTATGTAGTTCTTTATGTAGAAAACGGCCTCTTCATCGGCCTCGAAGATGAAGCCCGTGAGCCCGTGGTCGATGACCTCCGGTATCGAGCCCCTCCTTCTCCCGAGGACGGGTGTGCCGCAGGCCATGGCCTCTATCATCGCCAGGCCGAAGGGTTCGGGCCAGTCGACGGGGTGCAGGAATGCGGCCGCCCGGGCTATCAGCTCCTCCTTGTCTTCTTCTCCTACTTCGCCCAGGAACTCGACAAGGGGATGAGCGAGGAGCGGGCGGATGACGCATTCAAAATACTCGATATCCGTTTTGTCCACCTTTGCGGCGATTTTCAAGGGCATCCCGGATTTTACGGCGATATTTATTGCGGATTCAATATTCTTTTCGGGCGATATCCTGCCCACATAGGCCAGGTACTCAGTGGGGTAATTGCCGGAACCGTATAAATTTTTTGGGAGACCGTGATAGACCGTCCCGACCCAGTTCGCGTCCGGAACGGGCCTCCGCTGGGCATCGGAGATGGAAATCAGCGGATGCTCCCTGAATTCCCCGAGCACCATCCTGTGCTCCGGGTAATCGAGCCTGCCGTGCATCGTGCTTATAACGGGGAGCGCGGTCCTCCTTGCGAGGACAAAGCCGATGTAGTCGATATGCGAGTGGATGAGGTCGAATTCGGCCTCTCTCTTCAGCACCTCTTCGATCAGGATGAAATGGTGTGCAACGGGGTCCAGGCATGTCTTGCTGAGCCTCAGGGCCTCTCTGCACACAGGCACCAGGCGGGCCTTTGTTTGTGAATCACCGGAGGCGAAGAGCACCACCTCGTGGCCCTGTCTCACAAGCTCCTCCGTCAAATACGAAACAACCCTCTCCGTTCCCCCGTAGAGTTTGGGCGGCACGCTTTCGTAAAGAGGGGAAATTTGAGCAATCCTCACCTTTTGTCCCTTCCGGGTAAGACCCAAATGGATTTTAATGCAGGAATGGACTGAATCTTACGCCTAATTGTTAATTATCAGAAGAGCGGAGAGTTGTCAACGAAAGTAGCCGCAGGCTTTAGCCTGCGTTCATAGCCTGCGTTCATGAGCGCAACCTGAAGGTTGCGGCTACGCGGGCTGGAGGTGTTTCCTGAACCAGTCGGCGGCGAGCCGGGCCACCTCGTCCAGTTTGCCGGGTTCCTCGAATAAATGGGACGCGCCCGGTATTATGGCCAGCTCTTTTTCCCCGCCCAGGAGCTCATAGGCCATCCGGTTAAGAGGGATCACCACATCATCCAGGCTGCCCACGATGAGGAGGGTGGGGGCCTTTACGCGCGAGAGATAGGGCTTTGCCAGGTCCGGGCGGCCTCCCCGGGAGACCACGGCGCCGATATCTTTGCCGAGTTCGGCGGCGGCCCAAAGGGCGGCCGGAGCCCCCGTGCTCGCACCAAAATACCCTATGCGGAATTTTTTTATGGCCGGGTTCTCGCGCACCCATTTCGTGGCCGCCTTAAGGCGGTCTTTGAGCAGTTTTATGTCAAACCGGTTCTCATAGACCATGTCCTCCTCTTTTGTGAGGAGGTCGAAGAGGAGGGTGTCCACGCCCGCGCCGCTCAAGACCTCCGCAACATACTTGTTGCGCTTGCTGAAACGGCTGCTCCCGGAGCCGTGCGCGAATATGACTATGGCCTGGGCCTTGTTCCTCAAGGAAAGGGTCCCCTCAAGATAGCCCGAATCTATGGGAATTCGGACTTCCTCTTCATGTATTTTTGTGACCACGGGCCTCCCTCTATTTTGCGGGCACGTATTTTTGAAGTATAACGGCCACCTCTTCATCGGTGACCTGCTCGAAATCCGAATAATAATTCCCCACGGCAAGGAAATACGGGTCCGTATGCAGGCAGATAAACCGGTCCACCATAGCCTTCAGTTCCTCCGCGGTCCTCGGAGGGGCAACCGGGAGCCCAAGCACGATCTCTTTAGGCCCGGCCTTCTTCAGCGCGGCTATGGCCGCCTTTGCAGTGGAGCCCGTCGCGACCCCGTCGTCCACGAGGATGGCCGTTTTCCCCTCAAGCCCGGACAGTCCCCTCCCGCCCCTGTAGAGGTCTTTCCGCCTCCTTATGATCTCTTTCTGCCTTTCGACCTCCTCGCGGATGTATCCCTCGTCCACGCCGTATGAATTTATTACGGACCGGTTCAGGAGGACCTCTCCGGTCTCGGAAACGGCGCCTATGGCGAATTCGGGCTGGCCGGGAAAACCGATTTTTCTGATTATGATTATATCGAGCGGGAGGTCCAGCCGGCGGGCGATCTCAAATCCCGTGACAACGCCTCCCCTTGGGAGGGCGATTACGAGCGCGTCCTTCCGCCCCTTATAGTCCCCGAGCTTCCCGGCGAGTTTCTCGCCTGCCTCTCTCCTGTCCCGGAACATCATTGAAAGAATATTTCCCTTCCTTAAGAGCAATTTACTGCCGGGGCCGTTTAAAGTCAAGCGGTTGAGGTGTTATACTGTTTTTTATATGCGGAATGTAATATTGGGAACGGCAGGACACATAGACCACGGAAAGAGCACGCTCGTCAAGGCCCTTACGGGGACGGACCCGGACAGGCTCAAGGAGGAAAAGGAGCGCGGTATAACCATCGACCTGGGTTTCGCGAACCTTGATTATCCCGAAGCCGCGCTCACGGTGGGCATAGTGGACGTGCCGGGGCACGAGAGGCTTATCAGGAACATGCTGGCCGGCGCCGGAGGCATAGATATGGTCCTCCTCGTGATAGCCGCCGACGAGGGGATCATGCCCCAGAGCCGGGAGCACCTTGAGATATGCGAGCTCCTGCGCATAGGGGCCGGCCTTGTGGCCCTTACGAAGGCGGACCTCGTGGAGCCCGATTGGCTGGAGCTTGTGGCCGAGGAGATAAAGGACTTCGTAAAAGGGACATTTCTCGAGGGGGCCGATATTGTCCCGGTATCCGCGAAAACAGGGTTCAACCTGGCCCTCTTAAAGGAAGAGATAAAAGAGCTTGCCCTCGGCATAAAAACGCAAAAGCCGGTGGGCGGGCTCTTCAGGCTCCCCATAGACAGGGTATTCACGCTCAAGGGGTTCGGGACGGTCGTGACCGGCACGGCCGTATCGGGCAGGGTAAGGCTCGACGAGCCCGTGGAGATATTGCCCACGGGCATTAGCACTCGCGTGAGGGGCATCCAGACGCACGGAAAGCCCAGGGAGGAAGCCCTTGCAGGGCAGAGGACGGCCCTCAATCTCATAGGAGTGGAAAAAGACGCCTTGAACCGCGGTGATGTCGTGGTCACGCCCGGAAGGTTCAGGCCCACAACCGCCCTCGATCTGAAACTGGAACTCCTTAAGGACGCCCCGCCGCTTAAGAGCCGGGACAAGGTGCATTTTCATCTGGGGACCTCGGAGACGGTGGCGAGGATAATCCTTTACGGGAGGGAGGAGTTGGGGCCGGGGGAGTCCTCTTACGGCCAGGCCCGGCTCAAGGAGCCCGTTACGGCCCAGGGCATGGACCGGTTCGTCATAAGAAGGTTCTCGCCCCTGGATACGATAGGAGGCGGGAGCGTCCTCGACCCTACTCCCGGAAGAAGGAAAAGGAAGGAACCGCTGGACGACCTTGCCGTTTACGAGAACGGCACGCTTAAGGAAAAGCTCGCCGCGAAGATAAGAAAAGCGGGCCTTGTCGGGATGGAACGGATGGCGCTCGAAGGATGGATAAAGGCCGAAGTCGCCGAGACAGGGGGCGCTTTAAAAGAGCTTGAGAAAGAAAGGGCCTTGATATCCCTGGGAGATGTTTTCATCCACCGGTCCGAATTCGAGGCTTTCAGGGAAAAGCTCATGGAGAGGCTCGAAGCCTTCCACAAGGCAAACCCGTTAAAGCCCGGGATGGGGAAGGAAGAGCTGAGGGGAGAGCTCCATATAGAAGGGAGGATATTCGGCGGGCTCGTTTCCATGATCGGCGAGGCCGCTCTCGAAAAAGACATAATCAGGCTCAAATCGTTCCAACCCGCCCTCACGGGCGTGGACGAGAGCACGAGGGAGAAGATCATAAAGGAGCTGGAGTCGGGCGGCTTCCAGCCCCCGATGAAAGACGAACTCGCCAAAAAGCTCAATATGGACGAGAAGAAGCTTTCGGATATACTCAAACTTATGGAGAAGGACGGCTCGGCCGTGAGAATGACCGATTCGGTCTATATTACGCGGGCCGGATATGAAAAGCTCATTTCGCTATTGAAAAGCTTCTTCTCGAAAAAGCCGGAATTGACGGTGGCCGAGTTCAGGGACCTCTTGAACACGAGCCGCAAATATGCCCTCCCTTTCCTCGAATACCTGGACACTCACAAGATAACCCTTCGCGTGGGGGACGTGAGGAAGTCGCTTCTCAAATAAACTTTTTTATTTTCCAGAAACTGTTATATGGGGTTAATTTGCGGATGAACTCCGCCCCTATCCCCTGCAAATAGCCCACGACTTCGGGCCTGATGAAATCTTCCGCTAAGAGGTAAATCTCTTTTCCTTTCTTAAGGGTCCTCTCGGCCCCTTTGAGGACCTCAATTTCTGCGCCCTCTATATCCATCTTGATCACGAGGGCCTCAAAGTCCGCCGCCATTTCGCCCAATATGGAATCGAGTGTCTTTGTCTTTATTTTTGCCACCTTAAAAGAGGGGCCTTTCGTTTTCAGGCCGCTTGAGCCGGGTGCTTCCGGATTGAAGCCGAAGTCAAGCTCCTTATCGTCTTCGCTCCAGAGGGCGATATTGAAAAGGGCCGTTTTTTCCCGAAGGGAGTTCAAACTTACATTTTCCTCAAGAAGCGAAAAGCTTGGGCCTGCCGGCTCAAAGGCCGCCAGGAGGACGCCTTTGTCTTTTTTAAATGCGTTCCCAACGCTTACCGTGAACGTGCCGAGGTCGGCCCCGATATCGAGGAAGAGTATTCTTTTATTCTTCCCCCTTAAATGCTTCATTGTCTTTAAAAGGAAATTCAAGTCCCGCCTTTCGAAAGCCGGGGAGACCATGCTCATGTCCGCCGTCCCGGGACGAATACTAAAGCGCCCGAAGCGGGTTTCCGCGTAAGCCGTCCTGAACGGAGATTTGATGACAAGCTGCCGGTCCAGGAGTTTGGCCCCCGAATAGAGCACCTCGTAAACGAAGAGTTTTAATCTGGGTTTTCGGACCTCGAACCAGTTCGTGATCGTCTTTCTCGCCGCGTAATCGAGGTAGAAAAGGACTTTTTCTCTTAAAGGGAACTCGTAGTCTCGCATGGTCCGTCCCCGGAATTATATCATCCGGAACCGCAAATAGAGTAGTATGCATACTCATTGCATCCTCGTTTTATCCGGTAGGAAGCCATCACGACTGGCTTGAAGGCAGAGGGCCGGAACCTCAAGTACATCAAATTGGAACCTAAACCGAGGCGAAAGAGGGTGAGCTTAAAAGCGCGGCGGCCAACCACACCCTCTAAAGACCATCCATGGAGAAAGGGGCTTCCCAGCACGATCCTGAGGCGGGCTTATGCGTACTAACAAAAACAGGACATTTCTATTTTGGTTTGACACAAACCCCGGCCCTTACTTGCCCTAATTGCTTCTTTTCAGGCAGAATATTTGACTGAAAATGGATAGCGAGCGATTCCCGTGGTCTTGCCACGGGTTAGCGAGCGAATATAAAAAAATGAAAAAATTCCTTGCATTAGATTCCCTGCGGTCTTGCCGCAGGGAAGATCAATCATGAAGAAAATCGCTGTTATCGGGGCGGGGTATCTGGGGAGGCATCACGCGCGCATCTATTCGGGCCTGGAAGGCGCCCGCCTTGTTGCCGTAGTCGATATTGACCGGAAGCGGGCCGAAGAGGCCGCGTTCGCATCCAATTCGCGCCCCTTTACGAATTTCAGGGAAGTGCTCCCTTTAGTGGACGCGGTGAGCATCGTGACACCCACGGAGACACACGCCGAGATCGCCCTCCAATGCCTCAAAAAAGGAAAGGACGTCCTGATCGAAAAGCCCATGACGGGCACACTCGCGGAAGCGGACCTCGTAATAAAAGAGGCCGAGGAGCGGGGGCTCATACTGCAGGTCGGGCACATAGAGCGCTTTAACCCGGCCGCAGAGGAGCTTTTTTCCGTCCTCGACGGGCCCGTCTTCATCGAGTCCGAAAGGGTCTCGCCCTATCTGGGGCGCGCGATAGACGTGGACATCACGCTGGACTTGATGATCCACGATATAGACATAGCGCTGGCGATATTGGGGTGGCCGGCCCCGGTCGCCATAAAAGCCATAGGGGCAAGCCTTATCACAAACAGGCTCGATTACGCCAAGGCATGGGTGGAATTCTCGAACGGCACTTCGGCCCTTTTTACGGCAAGCCGGGTGGCCGCCGGAAAGAGGCGCACCTTGAGCGTGCTGGAGAAAGAAAGATTTGTGGAGGTGGATTTCATAACAAGAAAGCTCGCGGCCAAGGGCCCGTCCGGGGAGCACACCTTCGAGGCGGACGACAGGGAGCCCCTCAAGGAGGAACTTAAGAGCTTTCTTGCCTGCATAACGGAAAGGAGCGCGCCCCGGGTAAAGGCGCGAGAGGCGCGGGAGGCCCTTGCCCTTGCGCTTGCGATATCCGAAACGGCCCGGAATGACAAATTAAATAAAAAAAGGATTGTGTGAACAATGATCCCGATGCTCGATCTCAGAAAACAGCTTGAGGACATAAGGGACGAGGTCCTGAGGGGTTTGAGGGACGTGGTCGAAAGCGGGCAATATATACTCGGCAGGAAGGTCGAGGAATTCGAGAAGGAGTCTGCCGCATATCTGGGCGCAAGGCACGCGATAGGGGTGGCCTCCGGCACGGACGCCCTGCTCCTTGCGATGAAGGCCCTGGGCATCGAGCAGGGAGACGAGATAATAACGACACCGTTCACGTTCTTTGCCACTGCCGAGACAGCGGTCTATCTGAAGGCCACGCCCGTATTCGCGGATATCGACCCGGGGACGCTTAATATCAGCCCCGGGGAGATAGAGAAAAAAATAACGAAGAAGACCCGCGCCATTGTCCCCGTGCATATATTCGGGCTTCCCGCCAATATGGATAAGATACTGGGGTTGGCGGCGGGATACGGGCTTCGGGTAATAGAGGACTGCGCCCAGTCTTTCGGGGCCGCCATCCGGGAGAAAAGGACCGGCACTTTCGGCGACGCGGGCACATTCAGTTTTTACCCGAGCAAGAATCTGGGCGGTTGCGGCGACGGCGGTCTCGTCACCACGAATGACGACGAGCTTGCGGCAAGGCTCCGGAGGCTGAGAAATCACGGCTCGAAAGGCTCGTATATTCACGAGGAAATCGGGTATAACAGCAGGCTGGACGAGCTCCAGGCCGCCATACTCCTTGTGAAGCTGAAAAGGATAGACGAATACACGAGGAAGAGAAAAGAGAAGGCCGCGCTTTATTCGAAGCTCCTCAAAGGCGCGGTCAAGTGCCCCCCCCCGGACAAAAACGGCGCTGGCCATGTCTATCACCAGTACACTATCATGCACCGGAAAAGAGATTTAATAAGGGAAAGGCTCAAAGAGGAGGGCGTATCCTCGATGGTCTATTACCCGGTCCCCCTGCACCTCCAGCCCGCGCTCAAGTTCCTGGGCTACAAGGAAGGGGACCTGCCGGTCGCGGAAAAGGCATCTAAAGAGGTCCTCTCACTGCCCATCTACCCGGAACTCGAAGAGAGCGCCATAGAGCGCATAGCCGAGATCGTAAAAAGCGCCTGTTCAATAACTCATTGAGCCAATAGTGAGCGGGAAGAGCCTTCTCATAATCTCCGGCGAGTCCTCCGGAGAGCTTTATGGCGCGCTATTGGCCGAAGAGGTCAGAAGAAAATTCCCCGATGTAAAACTCTTTGGCGTGGGCGGGGAGAGGATGAAGGCCGCCGGGGTGGAAGTCTTTCGGAACGTGACCCACGCCTTCGGCCTCCTCGAGGCGGCCCATACGCTTAAGGACCTGAAAGAGACATACAGGGCGACGCTTAAAAGGGTAGAGGAAATGGCCCCCCCGGTTGCCGTCCTCATAGACTTCCCCGGGTTTAATTTTAAACTGGCCCGGGAGCTTAAAAAGAGGGGAGTAAAAATACTTTATTACGTGAGCCCTCAGGTATGGGCCTGGCGTGCCGGGCGCATCCGGAAGATGAAGGAATTTGTGGATCGGATGGCCGTTATTCTGCCCTTTGAGGAAGAGCTTTACAGGAAAGAGGACATCCCGTGCGAGTTCGTGGGGCATCCGGTGATGGACGAAATATCGAAACTTGGAATATTGAAACTTGGCCCGGTGAGTAAATCCGATTTGGGGCTACCCGAGGCCCCGCTTCTTTCCATATTGCCCGGAAGCAGGCCAGGCGAGCTAAAGATGCATCTTCCGATTCTTCTCGAAACCGTCCCCCTAATTAAGCGAGAGTTCCCCGGGCACAGGTGCTTTATCCCGATAGCCCCGAACCTCGATGTAAGGCCATTTCAGGCGCAATTGGGGGAGTTGCGGGAGATGGGGGTTGTCATCAAAAAAGAAAGCGCGCTCAAAGCGCTGGCCCTCTCGGACGCGGCCCTCATCGCCTCCGGGACGGCGACACTTCAGTCGGCCCTTTTAGGGACCCCGTTCTGCCTTTTCTATAAACTTTCGCCGCTCACTTTTTTTCTGGCCAGGCTCATAATCAGGGTAAAATATGTGGGGCTTTCGAATATACTCCTCGGGAGGGCCGGAACGAGGGAGTTCCTGCAGAAAGAGGCCAATCCCGAAAACTTGACGAACGAGCTTAGAAGGCTTTTGGGAGACCATCCCTACAGGGACCGCATGAAGGCCGATTTTGCCCGGACGCGCTCCCTGTTCGAGGGGAAGAGGGCCTCGGAGAGTGTAGCCGGGATGGCGGCCCGCATGGCGGGCTGGAGCTGATGTTTTCCCTGTATACGGTTATCTATGCCCTGGCGCTTTTATTCGCCTTTCCTTTCGAGCTCAGAAAAAGGCCCGAGGGGGCCCGCCTGGGCTGGCTCAGGGAAAAAATCGGGATTATTCCCAAATCCAGGATCAAGAAAAACGCGGTCTGGGTGCATGCGGTAAGCGTGGGGGAGGCGCTGGCCGCCATGCCTTTCATAAATTCGCTTAAGGAGAGGGGCTTTGAGGTCATCGTCTCTACAATTACCGATACCGGGCAGAAAGTGGCAAGGGAGCGCCTGGGAGAGGACCGGGTGATATATTTGCCTTTCGATATTCCCCTCTTCTTCCAAAAGGCCATCAAAAACCTGAACCCGGTGGCATTTATTCTCATGGAGACGGAACTCTGGCCCGGCGCGATAAGGGCGATGAAGAAAAATTCCGTGCCGATTTTTATTGTAAATGGAAGGATTTCCGAAAAATCCTTCAAGAATTACTTTAAGGTAAGATTTTTTATGAAACGCGTCCTCGCTTACATAAATGCCATATGCGTACAGGACGATACCTATGCGATGCGGGCCATGGAGATAGGGGCTCCCGAGGACAAGGTGAAGGTCACCGGGAATTTCAAGTTTGATATGCGGCCCACGAAGACTTCCCCGCCCGCCTGGCTCAAGGCGCTCGGCTCCCCCGTGCTTGTGATAGGCAGCACGCACAGGGGCGAAGAGGCCCTTATAGCGGCGGCGATTAAAAAACTCAAAACCGATTTCCCCACTCTAAAAGCCGTTTTCGTCCCCCGCCATCCCGAGAGGACGGCGGAGGCGGAGGGGGTCCTCACAAGTGAAGGACTTACATTAAAAAAGAGTACTGAACTTATTGATTTAAAAGAGAAAAATTTGCCTGATATCATACTTGTGGATACCTTGGGCGAGCTCTTCCATATCTACTCCGCCGCGGATGTCGCCATAGTGGGCGGAAGCTTCATCCCTCATGGGGGTCAGAACCCCCTCGAGCCCGCCTACTGGGGTAAGCCCATAATCACGGGCATCCATATGGAGAACTTCCCCTTCATGGAGGAGCTTGAAAACGAGGGCGGGGCAAAGCGCGTCTATCCCGGCTCCCTCCATGCCGAACTCAAGGCCCTTCTATCCGATAATGCACTGCGGCTTGCGATGGGCAGGAAGGCAAAGGAATTCTATAAAAAGCGTGCCGGTGCGGTCGCCAGGACCCTCTCTATTTTCCTCGAAGAGGTCTCTCCCGGCGGGGGGATCTGAATTGGGCCCCTTTGAGTTCCTCTACTGGCTGGGGTACGGGCTCGACCGGAAGATTGGCGGGAGGGCGGCCAAATCCCTTCCCGTTGAGGTCGTAAGCATCGGCAACCTCGCGCTGGGGGGCACAGGGAAGACCCCGCTCGCCATTGCTCTTGCCCAAAAGGCCCGCCAGAGGGGCTTCATGCCCTGCGTACTCACAAGGGGTTATAAAGGGAAACTGAAAGGCCCCGTCACGGTCACCCCCGATATGAGCGCGGAAGATGCGGGGGACGAGGCCCTCTTGATTGCAAGAAGAGGCATCCCGGTCGTGAAATCCCCGGACCGATACGAAGCGGGCCTCCATGCACTTAAAATGCTTACACCCTCCCCGGACCTCTTCATCATGGATGACGGCTATCAGCACTGGCGCCTCAAACGGGACCTGAACATACTCCTCCTGAATGGGAAAAAGCCGTTCGGAAAGGGCCGATTGCTCCCCTTCGGCGATTTAAGAGAACCAATAAGGGAAATAAAACGGGCCGACATAATCGTTCTCACAAAATGCGGGGATATCCCCGAATCCCTCTTAAAAGAGATACGGAGATACAATCCGGGCGCGCCGGTATTTGCCGCGTCATATAAGCCCGCCGGGGTTGCAGACCTTTCGGGAAGAACATATCCGGTTGATCTTCTTGAAGGGAAAGACGTATATGCCTTCTGCGGGATAGGCGAGCCCGCCTCATTCAAAGAGACATTGATCGAGGCCGGGGCCGTCCTCAAGGGGTTCAGGGCCTTCAGGGACCACCAGAGGTACACCCCCGGCGATATCGAGGCCCTCGCCCGGGAGGCGAAAAAGACGAATGCCTTATGGATTCTCACCACCGAAAAAGATATAATCAAGCTCGGAAGAGCCGGAGCGGGGCATCTCTTCCATGCCTTGATAGCGGGAATCAAACCCCCGCAGGCTTTCTATGACGAGGCGTTCAAAAGACTCGCGGAGACCCCGAGATGAATAAGATGAGGAGATACCGGAGATGACGAAATACATAAACGTAAAGAGCAGGCAGAGGACCGAGTTCATAGACATAACGGCCGAAGTGGGGCAGGCCCTCAGGGAATCGGACATAAAAGACGGGGTCTGCTATGTCTATGTCCCCCACACGACGGCGGGCCTAACCATAAACGAGGGCGCCGACCCCTCCGTACAGCGCGATATACAGCACATGCTCACGAAGCTCATCCCCCAGGACGGGGGTTATCACCACCGCGAGGGGAACTCGGATGCGCACATTAAATCGAGCCTGGTGGGTGTTTCCGCCTACATCCCCATAGAGGGCGGAAAGCTCGCGCTCGGCACCTGGCAGGCCGTCTACTTCTGCGAATTCGACGGCCCACGTCATAGGCGCACCGTCATCAAATTCATATCCGGTTAATGAAAAAAAATCAAACGATGAAGAAAAGCTACGATGTCATAATCGTGGGCGCGGGGCCCGCGGGGATTTTTGCCGCGCTCGAACTCGTTGAAAAAGACGGCGTGAGCGTCCTTATGATAGAAAAAGGCAGGGACATCACAAAGCGACGCTGCCCGATGAAGATAAAAGAGATCTCCTGCAATGGGTGCCCCGAGTGCGGCCTCCTCTCGGGCTGGGGCGGAGCGGGGGCGTTCAGCGACGGCAAACTCTCCCTCTCGTCCGACGTGGGCGGCTTCCTCAAGGACTACGTCCCGGAAGAAACGGTACAGGAACTTATAAATTACGTGGACTCCGTCTATCTCCGCTTCGGCGCGCCAAAGGAGTCCTACGGTGAAAACAGGGAAGAGCTTGCCCGCATCTCGCGCGAGGCGGCGAAATACGGCCTCAGGTTTATCCCCTCGCGCATCCGCCACATAGGGACGGACAGGGCGAAGGGGCTCCTCAAGAATATGAAGGAGCACTTGAACGGCAAGGTGGAGGTCCTCTTCGATACCGAAGTGAGCCGGGTGCTTCTCAATGGCGCGAAGGTGAAAGGCGTCAGGCTCGAAAACGGAAAGGAACTCGAAGCCGGGCACGTAATCCTTGCCCCCGGGCGCGAGGGCTCCAAGTGGCTCGAGGACGAGATAAAGAGGCTCAACCTCTCGGTCTCCACGAACCCGGTGGACTTGGGCGTGCGCGTGGAGGTCCCCGCCCCCGTGATGGAGCACCTTACGGACGTCACATACGAGCCAAAGCTCATCTACTACTCCAAATCCTTCGATGACAGGGTGCGCACATTCTGCGTGAACCCGAGGGGCGAGGTCGTGAAGGAATACCTTAAAGGCGTTTGGACCGTGAACGGCCACAGCTACGCGAAGAAGAAGACCGCCAATACGAATTTCGCTCTCCTTGTGAGCACCACGTTCACCGAGCCCTTCCACGAGCCCACCCAATATGGCAGGCATATCGCGACCCTCGCCAATTTCCTCGGCGAGGGGGTCATAGTCCAAAGGCTCGGCGACTTGATGGTGGGCCGCCGCTCGACATTGGATAGAATGAAGCGGAGTACAGTCCAGCCAACGCTCAAGGACGCCACCCCCGGCGACTTGAGCTTTGTAATCCCCTACAGGTATCTCTCCGATATAATCGAGATGCTCGAAGCCCTCGATAAACTCGCCCCCGGCGTGGCCTCCCGCCATACGCTCCTTTACGGCGTGGAGGTCAAGTTCTATTCCGTCCGCCCGAAATTGACGACCGTCCTTGAGACCGAGATCGAAAACCTCTTTGCCGTTGGCGACGGCGCGGGAGTGAGCCGAGGCCTCGTGCAGGCCAGCGCGTCGGGCGTAATTGCGGCGAGGGAAATTCTTAAGAGGGCGTAGTTCAAAGAACCTCCCCTCACCCCTCCTTGGTAAGGAGGGGAAATTAATAGTTTTCCTTTTGAATTCTCCCCTTTATAAGGGGAGATAAAGAGGGGTGTCGCGCTATATACATATGCTACCGCGCGTGTGCGCGCGCGTTTTTTTTTTGCAGTTCATTCTCCCTCTGCCTTTTTGCAGGCAAGTAATTGAAATTCAGCTCTTTTTCGGAAAGGGCCTTGTTCATTCTCTGTTCATTCTTGACCATTTATCAGGGCAACTCCTCGGAAATAAGGCTTTTTTTGCATCATATTTTGTTCATTCCGGAAATTCTGTATTAAATACCTCCTCACCACGTGAAGTATGCCTTACAAATAGGTGATGCCGTCAAGGGGAACTGGTTCACTATTTTCATGTCCGAAATCTTAAAATTATTGACCGTGCCTAATAATGTCCGTTTTTTATTGTCATTCCGGCAAAAGCCGGAATCCAGTGACGTTAAGAGTTTAACAAGGCCAAAAGTCGCTGGATTCCGGGTCAAGCCCGGAATGACAGACATAGGACATTGATTTACAGGAGTCAACAATTCCTAAGGAGTGGAGGAGAGCAAAAAATTTCTCGCAAGGAAGCCGATCAGAAAAATCCAGAAGGCCAGGCCAAGCCAGGTGCTGAATTCGGAGAAGATGACAAATTTGCTCCCTCTCTCACTCGTATAAAAGTCCCTCCTGGGTTTCTTTTTCCCAAGGGTCAGCACGAATAGAATAAGCTCCCCCGTATAGAAACAGATTATCTCAATTATGAACCAGAGGGTCGCTTTTAAGATGTCGAAGATGATTTCGGACATGAGAAGAGTTTAGCAGAAAATATTGCGAAAACATAAATGGAATGTGTCCCCAAGGGAATTCAATGAACCAGAGGGTCGCTTTCAAGATGTCAAGGATGATTTCGGACATGAGAAGAGTTTAGCAGAATTGAGCTGGATAAAGGCTTAATGAGGAGAGAACAATGGTCGTTGTCCCTGTTTTGCTATGTTCGTCCCAGGGTGGGAATCGGACTGCAGAATTTTTTCACATTACAAGCTCATCGAATCTTTTTTTTAATAGATAAAAATTATAAAAATCAGGATCTTCTTTGCTTGCTCTAGTCAGTTGAATCAAATCGGAATCATCTAATGGAATGATAAAGCCTCTATTATCATTGGCCGTATCGCGACATCTCTTCGTAAAAAGCTTTTTATCAGCAAACCCACGACACACAATGATGCCAAATTGACCGCGACTAGGGGAAAACCTTCCTGCCATTTGGTCGAGTTCTGGATTTCCAAGCTCAGAACCATAATTTTTGCATTCAATAAAGACGTGAGGAGCTGTATAATGCTGAGCCAACCATCCAAAAAAGCCGTGAGTTCCCATATTTGTATACGTTATATCAATACGTTTTCTTCCTTCATGAATTTCCAATTGTACTTGGGGATTTGTGAGGAAAGGGTAAAAAAGGGCCGTAAGAAGGGATTCGACCGCTTTTTCGTAATCACCAAAATGCGCATGCCCAACTGGAATTGCCAAAACATTCGCAATAAGGGCATCCCAATCAGGAGAAGGACTCCCTTCAGATTCCGAGATTTCATAATGATCAAGTGGTGGGCGATACTGCTTACGTTTATCTCTTCGATAACGCTGAAGTATTTCAGGATATTTTAGGGTCTCTCGAATTAAAACTTTTTTTCCGCTACCATATTTTTCTTTAAGGTCTTTTTTATGAACTTTACGCCTGCCATCCTTCAGAAGCCGAACCAACTCTGTATTTGCCTTAAGCTCTAACTCTGAAAGATATACAAGAAGATAATGTCTATAATATTCATCATAATCATATTCCATTCTGCGTCTGACAATTGCTTTAGGCACCAATAATAGTTTGCCTGAATCGGTCATAGGAAGGCTCACAAGTTCTGAATACCATTCCTTATGAGCGGGATCCCATAAGGGCCCAGAATCAATCTCTTCTGTAACAGGTATTCCATAGTAATTGGCTCTTTCCTGAGTATATTTAATTAAAGGACCCCGAATTATATTGGTCGTCATATCGGATATAATATCTGAGGATATCCCCTCTATTAATAAAATTGTATCTTCGAGATCTTCTAATAAGCCGGTCCGAACAGCCTCACTTTCGCTTAAAGCTTGCCAGACGTCGACAGCTGATTCATAACCTAGGCCTCGCCCTCTAGCTTTACCTATTGACAGGCCGAGATGAGTCTCGTTTGGCTCGCGAAGTACTCTTAAGAGGGCCTTGGCACGGTCATTTTGACCATCCCGTATCGCGAGTAGAATAGTCTTAAAAAAATTTTGAATTAGAGATACGCATTCATCCCCCCATTTTGAGGGTAATAATCTAAGGGCACGAGGATCAATAAAGACCCTAGTATCCCCCTCTATATCTACATCAACGAAATCTAGACTGGGTTGAGTTCGGCCTAATCCGAAATATTCAGAAACACGCATAAAATATTATATGTGAATAAAAGGAAAATAGGTATAAGTGAACCAGAGTCAATAAGGGTTTCAATTTCCCCACGGGGCGATATAATGGAATCAAAGCCCAGTCAAAAACGTAATTCTGGGGACGGCATACTTAATTCTGTTTGCAGTAAAGCCCCCCCGTTTGGGAATTTAAAAGCCGAGCAGAGCAAGCCCTGCCCCTACAGCCTAAAAAATTAATTCCCATTCTCAAGAAGGATTCCGGGGACATGATTCTGATTAAGACAAAAAAAGGCCCGTTCGGAGAACGGGCCCTACGAAAAAGATTTTTTGTGAGGAAAATCGCGGGAAAGATTCCGGACAAGCCGGAAAGACGAAGGATACCCGATGGCTTTCAATTTCCCCCCTCCGCGATATAATTGAATCAAACTCAGTGAAAACCTGAAAACCCATTTAAAGGAGGGAAAAAATGCGAAAAATGAATGCTGTATTCCTTTTTCTAATGGTGCTGTTCATCGTTTCCCCTTTAGCTTTTGCGGAGGAGAAGATAATCCTTGCGCCAGAGGAAGTGAAGTGGGACGACCTCGTGAACCCGGACCTGCCGCCCGGCGCAAAGGTGGCGGTCTTGGAAGGCGACCCGAATCAGCCCGGCCCGGTGTCGCTGAGGCTAAAGTTCCCTGCCGGATATGCCGTCCCGCCCCATACGCATGATAAAGTGGAGCGCGTGACCGTGCTTTCCGGCAAGTTCAGCCTGGCAATGGGAATGACCCACGAAAACCCGAAAGTGCTTTCTCCGGGCGGCTTCTTCGTGCTGCCCCCCGGCACGGTGCATAACGCAGTCGCGGAAGAGGAAACCGTTCTACAGATAAATACAAACGGCCCCTGGAGCATAAAAGTAGTGAAATAAAAGTTATTAAAAACAAAGGAGGATTGGACTATGAAATCAATCAGGATTTTGCTTTTGACCATACCGGCTCTTGCGCTTCTCGCTTCGGTGTCATTCGCGCAGGAAGGAAACGTTGCAAAGGGGAAGGCCTATTTCAACGACCCGAAATTCGCCGGGGGTAAATCCGGGAGCAGTTGCAATACGTGCCACCCGAACGGCAAGGGGCTGGAAAAAGCGGGCGAAAAGGGCAGGACATCCTGGAAGAACCCGGGAGGGACATGGCTCAGCCTCGAAGACACCAATAACGTATGCATCATGATGGCCCTGAAGGGCAAGACGATAGACCCGAGAGGGCAGGAGATGAAAGACCTGAACGCCTATATAAAATCCCTCGCAAAGAAATAAAAATTACGTTTATTCCATAAAGGCCGTCAAGGGCACGTCCAAAGCGAGGGCTAACTGGTTGAGGCGGTCGGTCGTAAACGCGTTCAGCCCCTTTTCATATTTCTGCACCTGCTGGTAACTGATCTCCAGCTTTTCGGCCAGGAGCATCTGGGACATGTTCCGGGATTTCCGGATCTCTCTGACCATACTGCCGATCGATTTTTTATCGCGAAACATGGCGGGCATCGCTTTGCCGCAGGCGGCCATCAGCTCCATGACAAGCTCCTCTCTCAGAGGGACATTAATAACCCGGTCCTTCAGCTTTTCTCCCTGAAATTTTTTTTCATCCTGCTCATCGCCCGCTCATGACATCCGCCGCCCATCCCGCCGCCCATCCCGCCGCCCATCCCATTGACCGCCCCGCGAATTTACTTTAAAATCAAGCGTAGAATAAATATAATCGGCATACGGATATTTGTCAAGGGGAAAATTCGCCATGACGATAGGACAGAGAATAAAGGACTTCCGGTCAAAGAAAGGCTACAAGGTAAAGGAATTGGCCGATATAATCGGGGTATCACAGGGGACCTTGTCGGACATAGAGAACGGGAAGACAAGGCCCTCGGCGGATACCATCGCAGCGCTGGTCCGGAATACGGATATAAACCCTTCGTGGCTTTTAACGGGGGAGGGCCGTATAGAGTCTCCGACAGAGGCTTGCCTCCCTGAGGCAGCCCCTCTCCCGTCCGGACATACCAAGGTCAGGGAGGCGAGCCTCGAATATATCTTCGACATAATAAAAGGCCACAACAGCAAGATTCTGAACAAGATGATCGAACAGCTCGCCCGGATCATGGAGGAGGGCGATTACCGGAAGCTTTCCTCGATACAAAGCCTGCTCGCCGTCCTGGACCCGAAAAAAGAAGAGGGGTAAACTTCTACGCGAAGACTTTCCTCAAAAACTCGGCCAGCGTGCCTATTTCGATAGAGCCGGGCTCGAGTTTCTGGAGGAGGTTGGCCACAGAAGGGTGCAAGAAGCTCAAGAAGGCATTCGGGTACACGCCTATCCAGAGCGAGAGGGCCATCATCGGGGCCACGGCAAGTATCTCGCGCATATTGATGTCCGGGTGGCCCGTGACCTTGGGCTTCGTCTCCAGGAAGAAGACACGCTGGTAGAGCCAGAGCATATAGCCCGCGCCGATTATGATGCCTGTGGCGGCAAGGACGCCGGCGAGCTTGTTCGCGGTGAACCCGCCAAGGAGTATGAGGAACTCCCCTATGAAGCCGTTGAGGCCCGGGAGCCCTATGGAGGCCAGCGTAAAGAACATGAAAATCCCCGCGTAGACCGGGAGCACGGTCGCGGTCCCGCCGTAGTCGCCGATATTGCGCGAGTGGGTGCGCTCGTAGATAACGCCCACAAGCAAAAAGAGAGCTCCAGTTATTATTCCATGATTGAGCATCTGGAGGATGCCGCCCTCGACGCCCTGGGTATTAAGGGCGAAAATCCCGAGGGTAACGAAGCCCATGTGGCTTACGGAGCTATAGGCGATGAGCCGCTTTAAATCCGTCTGGGCGAAGCAAACGATAGCCCCATAAATGATGGCGATAACCGATAACGTGAGCATCGGCCCGGTCATGGCCTTCGAGGCGTCGGGGAAGAGGGGGATGGAAAAGCGCAGGAAGCCGTACGCGCCCATCTTGATGAGGACCGCGGCAAGTATCACGGAGCCCGCAGTCGGGGCTTCGGTATGCGCGTCCGGCAGCCACGTATGGACCGGGAACATGGGCACCTTCACGGCAAAGGCCGCGAAGAAGGCCCAGAAGAGCCAGAACTGCATCGTAAGGGGATACTTTATGTTCTGCAGGGCAAGTATATCGAACGTGCCCCCGGCGTACCTGTAAAGGACTATTATGCCGATGAGCATCAGCACGCTTCCCACAAGCGTATAGAGGAAGAACTTTATCGCGGCATAGACCCTGTTCGGGCCGCCCCATACGCCGATAAGCAGGTACATCGGTATGAGCATCGCCTCCCAGAAGATGTAGAAGAGGAAGAAGTCCAGAGAGCAGAAGACCCCTATCATGGCGCCTTCTATGAGGAGGATGGCCATGTAGAACTCCTTCACCTTGTTCGTTATCGCGGTCCAGGAGATGAGTATGCAGAGGATGCCTACAAGCGTCGAGAGGAGGACAAAGAGTATGCTTATGCCGTCCAGCCCCAGGTGGTAATTGATATTGAACGAGGGTATCCAGGGGACGTTCTTCACAAACTGCATGGCGGCAGTGCTCTTGTCGAATGCGGTAAACAGGGGGAGCGAGATGAGAAACGTCCCGATGCTTACGATGAGGGCCGTCCACTTCAAGAGGGACTCGTCCTTTCTCGGCATAAGGGCAACGAGCACCGCCCCCGCTACCGGCAAGAATATGATGAGGCTCAGTATGTGGATCCCGAATATCTGCATTTATCCTCCTGCCGCCAGAAGCACCAGAGTTACCGCAATGAACACAAAGACCCCGAAGGCCATCATAGCGGCGTAGTTCTGGAGGACCCCGGTCTGGAGCTTCCGGAGGACCTGCCCTAATACGCCTATCTCTTTGGGCACGCCGTTTACGATGCCCTCGATTATCTTCCCGTCCGTAGTATCCACGATCACCCGCTTTGCCACCCAGAAGGCTGGCCTTACGACGATGAAGTTATATAGCTCGTCCACATAGTATTTGTTCCAGAGGACGTTGTATGCGGACTTGAACGCGCTCCCTATCTTTTTGGGAAGCTCGGTATTATAGAGATACATATAGGCCGCCCCGGCTATGCCGATTATGCCCGCCAAGATGGATATGCCCATTACCATCATCTCTTCGGATTCCGTGCCGTGCGCCTCCGGATGCCCCACGACGTGCGAGAGGAACCCGGCGAAGAGGTTCGAGTGCTCCGTGCCGAGGAGTTTTTCACCGATAAGCGCGGGTATCCCGACCCAGCCCGAGGCTATCGCGCCCACCGCAAGCAGCATGAGCGGCACGGTCATGGATTTGGGAGACTCGTGCAGGTGGTGTTGCTGCTCGTGCGTGCCCCTGAACTTCCCGTGGAAGGCAAGGAATATGATGCGGAAGGAGTAGAAGGCCGTAAGGAGCGCCACGAGAGTGCCGATGGCCCACAGGAACCGGCCGTATCCGCCGTGGGCGTAAGCCATCCAGAGGATCTCGTCCTTGCTGAAAAACCCGGCAAGCCCGGGAATGCCCGCGATGCTCAACGAGGCCAAAAGGAAGGTCCAGTAGGTCACGGGCATATATTTCTTGAGCCCGCCCATCTTCTGTATGTCCAACTCCCCGGCCATGGCGTGCATCACGGAGCCCGCGCCGAGGAAGAGGAGGGCCTTGAAAAAAGCGTGCGTATAGAGGTGGAATATGCCCGCTCCGTACGCGCCCACTCCGGCCGCCAGGAACATGTATCCAAGCTGGCTCACCGTGGAGTAGGCGACGATGCGCTTTATATCGTTTTGCACAAGGGCTATAGTGGCGGCAAAGAGGGCCGTTATCCCGCCCGTAAGCCCAACGACCATCATCGCCGTGGGCGAAAGGTTGAATATCGGGTTCGTCCTGGCCACCATGAACACGCCCGCCGTGACCATTGTGGCCGCGTGTATCAGGGCGGATACGGGCGTGGGGCCTTCCATCGCGTCCGGGAGCCATACGTGGAGCGGTATCTGGGCCGATTTCCCCACGGCGCCGCAGAAGAGGAGGAGGGCGATCAGCGTAGGGAGCGTGGTCTCAATCCCGGCCACGGTGAAGGGTTTTCCTGCGATTGTATTTACGGCCCCGAATACGGAGTCGTAATGGAGCGTGCCGAAGGTGAGGAATATCATTATAATGCCCAGGCCGAAGCCGAAATCGCCGAAACGGTTTACGATGAAGGCCTTTTTGCCCGCGTCGGAGGCGGACTTCTTCTCGTACCAGAACCCGATGAGGAAATAGGAACAGAGGCCCACGGCCTCCCAGCCGAAATAGAGCTGGAGGAAGTTGTTCCCCATGATGAGCATGAGCATCGAGAACGTAAAGAGGTTCAGATAGGAGAAGAACCTGTAATAGCCCCGGTCCCCGTGCATGTAGCCAATCGAATATATGTGGACAAGGAGGCTCACTGTCGTCACCACGACAAGCATCACGGCGGTCAATTGGTCGATCAGGAACCCCACCGAGACCTTGAACCCGCCCGATGTTATCCAGGTGAAGAGGTCCTCGTTGATCCTCGACCCGTTTATTACGTCCGCCACGGTCATCATGGCTATTACCCACGAGCCGAGGACGGCCGCTATCCCAACCACGTGGGCCTTCTCGCGGATGAACTTCCTGCCGAGGAGGATGTTTATGAAAAAGCCTAAAAGAGGCAGAGCCGGTATGAGCGGGTAGAGCTTCATCCTTTCATCTCCTTGATCTCTTCGATCTGCACCGTGGCCCTGTTCCGGAAGACCGTTATCAGGATGGCAAGGCCTATGGCGGCCTCGGCCGCCGCGACCGCTATTATGAAAAAGGTGAGGATATGCCCCCGCAGGTCCTCGAGGAACGAGGAGAACGAGACGAGCGACAGGTTCACGCCGTTCAGCATGAGCTCTATGGATAAAAACATCATTACGATGTTTCTTCTCGTGAGAAAGCCGAATATGCCTATCATGAACATCCCCAGCGAGAGCCATATGTACCATTGGAGAGTAACCATTCAGTTCACCTCAGTCCAGTTTCTTCTTCGCGAGCACTATCGCGCCCACTATGGCCACAAGGAGTATGAGCGAGGCCACCTCGAAGGGCAAAATGTAGTCCGTATAAAGGAGCTTCCCCATGGCCTTCGTATGGGTCTCGCGCGCCAGCACCTCGGCTGTGACGGTTCCTTTGCGGCCGATGAGCATGGTGTCCGTCATTATTAGCGTGAGGAGGAAGAGCCCGGCCGCGAGCGTAAGCCCTATGGGCCACCCTGCGGAGAACCTCTCCCCTTTCATTTCCTCTTTTATATTGAGCACGAATATCACAAAAAGGAAAAGGACCATGATGGCCCCGGCATAAACTATTATCTGTATGGCCGCAAGGAACTCGGCCCCGAGCCCCAGATAGAGCGACGCCAGATGGAAGAACATGAGTATCATCCAGAGGACCGAATGTATGGGGTTCTTGCTCGTCACGACAAGCATCGAGAAGACGAGTATCGCCGACCCGAGATAGCCGAAGAGCAGGTTGCTCATTTCCCGTCCCCCTTTCCCTTGCCGCCCCCGTTCCCGGAACTCCCTTTGAAGACGGCCTGCCCCTCGTACTCCCTGAAGTCGTCAAGTTTGGGATGCCAGAATTTTTCGAAATATTCTATCCCCTTGGGGCCGGCCATGAATTTGTCCCAGTTGGCAAGGAGCCTCTCTTTGGTCATGTACAGGGCCTCGCGGGAGTAGTCCGCGTATTCGTAGTTCTCGGTGAGGACCACAGCCCCGACGGGGCAGGCCTCCACGCACAGGCCGCAGTAAACGCAGCGGAGCAGTTCTATCTCGTACCGGTCAATTACCTTTTTATTGTCCTCGCCCTCTTTTGTGTAAATATATATGCACTGGGAGGGGCAGATCGCGCCGCAGAGCCCGCAGGCGATGCATTTAGGGTTCCCGGTGGCTTCATCGCGCACAAATGCGTGCTGTCCCCTGAAGCCGGGGGCGGCGGGGCGCTTCTCTTCCGGATATTGCCTTGTCACGGCGGGCGAGACCATGGACTTGAAGGTGAGCGCCAGGCCCTTTATTATTTCGGTCAGGAAAACGGTTTTTACTATCTTCTCTATTTTCATCTCTTTACCTCTTTATACCAGCACCTTGATGAAGCCCGTGAGCAAAATGTTCGCGAGGGCCAGCGGAATGAGGAATTTCCACCCGAGCCCCATGAGCTGGTCGTACCTGTACCTCGGCACCGTGGCCCTTATCCAGTAATAAAGGAATATGAAGAAATATACTTTCACAAGGAGCCAGAAGAAGGGCACGTACGGGACGTCGAAGGGGCCGTTCCAGCCGCCGAGAAAGCAGATGCTTCCTATGAAGGCCATCATGAACATCCCGATGTATTCGGCCACAAAGAAAAGGCCGAAGCGCATCCCGCTGTACTCGGTGAAGTAGCCCGCCACGAGCTCGCTCTCGGCCTCGGGGAGGTCGAAAGGCGTCCTGTTCGTCTCGGCGAAGGCCGCCACCATGAAGACGAAAAAGCCGATTATCTGGGGCAGGAGGTACATCCCCATGGGATAATTCTGCTGGGCCTTGACTATTTCCGTGAGGTTAAGGGAGCCCGCCATCATCATGACCCCGACAAGCGAAAGCCCGAGCGCGATCTCGTAGCTTATGACCTGGGCCGATGCCCTGAGCCCGCCCAGGAACGAGTACTTGGAGCCCGAGGACCACCCGGCGAGCACCACGCCGTATGCGCCGAGCGAGGACATCGCAAATACGTACAGGAGACCGATATTGATATCCGCTATAACAAACCCCTCGAAGAAGGGGATCACGGCAAGGGAACTCATCGCGGCAAAGACCGATACCACGGGGGCGAGAAAAAAGACCGGCTTGTCGGCCTTAGCGGGTATTATGTCTTCCTTGAAGAAGAGTTTTATAAAGTCGGCTATCGGCTGCAGGAGGCCGTGCGGGCCCACGCGCATCGGGCCCAGCCTCACCTGCATATGCCCGATGCTCTTGCGCTCGAAATAGGTGGCATAGGTGACGTGGAGCATTATGACGGAGACCACGATGATTATCTTCAGGAGCATGATGCCGAACTGGACCATCAAATCCATGCTGCCCGGCCCGAGGAGAGTTTCCAAGAGGTTCATATCCGGACCCTTTCCACCTTTATGTTGTTTGCGAGAGGCACGGGGGTCTTTGTGCCCGGCTCAAGCGCATAGCTGAAAAGCGACATCGCCCCTGCCTGCTTGAAGTTGTTGCCCAAAAATATCACGCCTTCCGGGACCTCCTCGTCCATTTGCACTTTCACAAGGACGCTTCCCCTGTCGGTCGAGACCCTTGCGAGACACCCGTCTTCCAAGCCAAGCTCCGTCCCGGTCTTCAAGTTGAAAGCTCCCACGGGCTCGCCCTGTATGGCAAGGAGGGCGGCGGAATGCCTGCTCAAAGTGCCGGAGTGGAAGAGCGGCCTGCGAAGAGCTATCGAGAGCCCGCCGTTTGCGCGGGTTTCGAAGTCCGAAGCGGATACCTTCCCCGGCCTTGTGGGCCCGTGCCTCAGGGGCTCTCCCCTGTAGGGCCAGAGCATGCCCTCTTCCAGTTCCTCATAGGAGAGGCCCGCATGGATGGGGGATACCGAGGCTATCTCCTTCATTATGTCCTGGACGGAGTTGTAGTGCATATTCGGGGCGCCAAGGCGCGTGCCGAGATGGGCCAGTATCCTCCAGTCCTCCATTCCCTCGCGGAAGAGGGCTTTCCGGAGGAGCTGCATCCTCTTTTCCAGGTTAACGTAAGTGCCCTCTTTTTCCGCCCATCCGAGCGCGGGGAGGACGACATGCGCCATCTCCGCCGTCTCGGTCATGAAAAGGTCCTGGACGACAAGGAGGTCCAGCTTACCCAGTCCCTCTTTAACGAGCTTTGTATCGGGCAGGTTGAAGGCGGGGTTCTCCCCCATGACGTATAAAGCCCTCATTTTACCCGAATTACCGGCCTCGACCATCTCCATGATGGAAAGCCCTTTCCGGGCCGGGAGTTTTACGCCCCAGGCGTCTTCGTATTTTTTCCTGAAATTATCTATCTCGACCGGCCTGTCTCCGGGGAGCATGTCGGGGGAGCAGCCCACTTCGGCCACACCTTGCTCATTGGGGCGCTCGGAAGAGAGGAATATTCTTCCGTTAAGCACATAGGAGAGGGCGGCAAGCACATGCATGTTGGCCCTTCCGCCGGCCTGGGCCATAAGGTCCCGTCCGACCACGATGCTTGTCGTGGCGGAATCTTTTAAGGAGGAGGCAACCGCCTTTATTTCCTTATAGGGAACCCCGGAGGCTTTTTCTATGCTATCGGGCGCCGGGAGCTCCCAGGAGAAGATTGCCTCTTCCAAAGGCTGATTTTCCCCGGGCATTTTCTTTTCACTTATAAGCTCTTTTAGCAGTCCCGCAAGGACAAGCCCTTCCGTGCCGGGCCTGGCCTGGAGGGCATGGGTCCTGTGCCTCTTGAGCCCCGGCGCGTGCCCGACCGTAACAACGCTCTTTCCGGCCCTCGAGGCGGCCCTTATCTGGAGCCCCAGCACGGGGTTTGCGCTTGTGGGGTCCGTGGCGGCCACGATCACCGCGTCCGAGTGGACGATGCCGGCCATGATGTTGGCCGTTATCCCCTGACCGAGGAGGTCTTCAAGGATGTCCTGGGCCGGGAGGAGCCCCAGGCGGGCGGTTGAATCGATATTATTGGAGTTAAGGGCGGTCCTCATTATCTTTTGAAGGAGATAGTTCTCCTCGTTTGTGCAGCGGACGGAGGCTATCGCGCCTATCGCCTCCCCGCCCTGGGAGGCCTTTATATCGAGCAATTTTTTCGCGATATAGTCGAGGGCCTCGCTCCAGCCGGCCTCTCTCAGCCTGCCGTTTTCCCTTATCAGGGGCTCTTTGAGCCTCTCCGGGTGGCTGGTATATTCGTAACCGAAACGGCCCCGGTTGCAGAGGAGCCCGTTATTTACGCCGCTCCCGAAATGGGAGATGACCCTCTTTATGCCCTCGTCCCGCACCTGGAGCACAAGCTGGCATCCCACGCCGCAGAACGAGCAGACCGTTTTTACGGTCCTGTCCATCTGCCAGGACCTGTAAGAGTACCTGTGCAGGCGGCTCATTATAGAGCCCACGGGGCACACGGAGATGCAGTTCCCGCAGTATTCGCAATTGTATCTCCCGCCGGAGAAAGGCTCTACGAAGGAATGGTTCCCCCTGCCCACGACCTCTATGGCCGATGCCCCCTGCACGCCGTCACACATCCTTACGCAGCGGGTGCAGAGGATGCAGCGCTCCATGTTGCGCACGATTATGGGGTCGTCCATGTTCTCGGGGTATTTCCTCTTCCCCTCGGCGAACCTGCCCCCGGCCGCGCCGTATTTTACGGTGAGGTCCTGCAAGTCGCATTCCCCGGCCTTGTCGCATACGGGGCAATCGAGGGGGTGGTTTATAAGGAGGAACTCAAGCACGGCCTTCCTTGCCTCTGCCACCTTGGGGCTCTCGGTATAGACGACCATGCCGTCCGCGGCGACCAGGGTGCAGGAGGTCTGGAGCCGGGGCATCTTTTCGATTTCAACTACGCACATCCTGCACCCGCCCCATTGCTCCAGCACGGGGTGCTGGCAGAAGGTGGGTATCTTTATACCGTTGGACCGTGCGGCCTCGAGGACCGTGACGGGTTTTTCCAGCTCTATCTTCTTTCCGTTTATCGTTATCGTTATCATTAGCCGGTCGCCGCCTTATAGGAGTAATCGCCTTTTATGTGCCCCTCGAATTCCCCCTTGAAATGCTTGAGGAAATTGATCACAACGGTGGAGGCCCCGTCGCCCAGGGGGCAGAAGGTCTTCCCCGCTATATTGAGGGAGACGTCTTCCAAGAGCTGAATGTCTTCGGGGCGCCCTTGGCCGTTCTCTATGCGCTCGAGTATCGCCCTCAGCCAGCCCGTCCCCTCCCTGCACGGGGTGCACTTTCCGCAGGACTCGTGCTCGAAAAATTTCATCGCCCTGAGGGTCACCTTCACAAGGCAGGTCGTCTCGTCAAAGACGATCACCGCGCCGGAGCCGAGCATGCTCCCGTGCTTGGGCATGGAGGTAAAGTCCATCGGGGCGTCCAGTTTGTCCGGCGGGAGGACCGGGGTGGAAATGCCGCCCGGTATCACGGCCTTGAGCTTCTTCCCGTTCCGGATGCCCCCGGCGTGCTCGTAGATGATCTCCCTTAACGGCGTTCCCATCGGAAGCTCGTAAACGCCGGGCTTATTCACGTGCCCGCTTACGGAGAAGAGCTTGGGCCCCGGGCATTCCGGGTTCCCTATCTTCGAATAGGGCCCGGCCCCTATCTCTATTATCAAAGGAATATTGGAGAGTGTTTCCACGTTATTTACAATCGTCGGCTTCTGGAACGCGCCCTTATTGACCGGGAAGGGCGGCTTTATCCTCGGTTGTCCCCTCCTGCCCTCGAGCGAATTTATAAGGGCCGTCTCCTCGCCGCAGATATAGGCCCCCGCGCCCTGGTGGACCGCAAGATGGAACCTGGTCCCCGAGCCGAGGATACTGTCACCGAGATAGCCTTTTTCGTACGCCTGGGCTATCGCTTTATCGAGGATGTTTTTGGCCTCGGGGTATTCCCCCCTTAAATAGATATAACCGTACTCGGCCTGGAGGGCGCGCCCGGATATCGCCATGCCCTCGATTAATAAGTGCGGATTCTTTTCAAGTATAGGCCGGTCCTTGAATGTGCCGGGCTCGCCCTCGTCGGCGTTGCAGACGAGGTATTTGGGGAACTTGGGGTCGCCCGCGGCAAAGAGCCATTTCATCCCGGTGGGGAAGCCCGCGCCGCCGCGCCCGCGAAGGCCCGACTTCTTCACCTCGTCTATCATGTCCTTGGGCTCCATCGAGAGGGCTTTTTTCAAGCTCTTGTAGCCGCCCTTGCTTTCATACACGGATATCTCGGCAGAGCGGGGGTCTTCTATGTTCTTAAGGAGGTAGTTCGCCATTTATTTGTACTCCTCCAATATGCCGAAGATGTTCCCCTCGGAAAGGCCCGGGTGGAAATCGGCGTTCACGAGCATGGCGGGCGCCCTGTCGCAGGCGCCTATGCACTCCATGATAACGAGGGAGAACCTGCCGTCGGGGCTTGTGCCGCCGGGAGTGACTTTATATCTTTCCTTTAAAAGGTCCACGAGCTTTTCCGCCCCGAAGAGCATGCAGGACACATTCGTGCAAAGCTGTATCAGGTTCCGCCCCATGGGCTTCGTCTTGTACATCGCGTAGAAAGTGGCGGTCCCTTTTACGATGGGCTCGGGGAGGTTCAGGTGGCGTGCCACGGCCCTTAATGCCTCGGGGGAGAGCCATCCGTACGTCTTCTGGGCGATGTAGAGCGAGGGGAGGAGGAGCGCACGCCCGCTCGGGTATTTTATTCTTAAAGCTTCTATTTCCGCTATCGCGCCCTGTGCAAGTGTCATCTGTCGCATTCTCCCAAAACTATGTCTATTGTGCCTATATTGGCTACGACGTCGGCTACGAGCGAGCCCTCGCACAGTCTTGGGAGAACGGAAGCGTGCACGAATGACGGCGCCCTCACCCTCATCCTGTAGGGCTTTCCGGTGCCGTCGCTTACCATATAGAATCCGAGTTCCCCCTTGGGCGCCTCGCAGGCCGAGTATATCTCGCCTACGGGCGCTGTGAGCGGGCCTTTGGTTATCAGGACGAAATGGTGTATCAGGGGCTCCATGTTCTTAAAGAGGTTTTCCTTCGGGGGAAGTATGAACTTGGCCGCGTCGGGGGCGAGCACGGGGCCTCTGGGCAGTTTCTCTATGCACTGCTTTATGATGCGGTTGGCCTGCCTCAGCTCTTCCATCCTCACGCGGTAGCGGTCGTAGACGTCCCCAACCTTCCCGAGGGGGACCTCGAAATCCACCTTGTCGTATGCGTCATAGGGAAAGGCCTTCCGGACGTCGTAATTGACGCCCGAGCCCCTGAGGGTGGCCCCTGTAAGGCCCCAGTTCACGGCCTCTTCGGCCGAGATCACGCCTATCCCCTTGGTCCTCTGGAGCCATATCCTGTTCTGGTCTATAAGGGTCTCATATTCTTCTATGCGTCTGGGGAACTCCAAAGTGAATTGATAAAGCCTGTCGAGGAATTCCTGGTTCACGTCGTTTCTGACCCCTCCGATGCGCGGATAGCTCACGGTGAGCCTTGCCCCGCAGAGCATCTCGAAGAGGTCGAGAAGCACCTCTCTCTCCCTGAAGGAATAGAGGAAGACTGTCATGGCTCCGATATCGAGCGCATGGGTGCCAAGCCAGATTATGTGGCTTGATATCCTGTTCATCTCGGACACTAGCGTGCGGATGAACTTTGCCCTCTCCGGGGCCTCTATGCCGAATAACCGCTCAACCGCAAGCACATAGGCCTGGTTGTTGCACATGGACGAAATATAATCGAGCCTGTCGGAAAGGGGCAGGGCCGAGAGGTAGCTCTTCTGTTCGGCAAGCTTCTCCACGCCCCGGTGGAGGTATCCCACATAGGGGGTGCATTTCACCACGGTCTCGCCGTCCAGGTCCAGCACGAGGCGGAGGACGCCGTGGGTGGCCGGGTGCTGGGGCCCCATGGAGAGCGTTATCTCTTTTGTCTGGAATTTCCTGGCTTCGGGCTCAGTCAGTTCTTTTTCTTCCATTCCACTCAAATTCCTTTAATTTTTCAGACATCTCCAATACCTCTTTATAGCCGTGCCAGTCTTCCTCTATCGGGGGACCCTCGACGGGGTAGTCTTTCCTCAAGGGGTGGCCCTCCCAGTCCTCGGGGAGGAGTATTCTCCGGTGGTCCGGGTGCCCCTCGAATTTTATCCCTACGAGGTCATAGCACTCCCTCTCGTGCCAGTTCGCGCCGGCCCAGATGGGTACCACGGATGCGATATTCGTGTCGTTTTCGGGCACCTGCACCCTCAGGCGTATGCTGTGGGCGTGCTTTATCGAATATAGGTGGTAAACGGCCTCGAAGCGCGGGGCCTTTCTTCCAAGGTAGTCCGCCCCGCAGACGTCCACAAGGTAATCGAAGCCCATCTCGGGGTTGTCATGCAGGAAGCGGCAGATACTGAAGATATTCTCCTTTTTCAAATGGACCGACACCTGCCCCCTGAACTCGGTCACGCCGAGGACATTGCCCGGGAACTTCTCCTGTATCGTATTGGCTATCTGAAGCGGCTCCATCTGAAATGCTCCTGTTTTATTTTTTCCTGAAGCTTGAGTATGCCCTGCATGAGGGCCTCGGGCCTCGGCGGACAGCCCGGTATATAGACGTCGACGGGCAGGAAGTTGTCCACGCCCTGCACGGTGCTGTAGGACTTGAAGATGCCTCCGGAGCACGCGCAACTGCCCATCGCGAGCACGTACCGGGGTTCGGGCATCTGGTCGTATACGCGCCTCACTATGGGGGCCATTTTCTTGGTCACCGTTCCCGCGATTATCACGAAGTCGGCCTGCCGGGGCGACCCTCTGAAGATGACGCCCAGGCGGTCCAGGTCGTAATGGGAAGACCCGGTGGTCATCATCTCGATGGCGCAGCAGGCCAGGCCGAATGTAACGGGCCAAAGGGAGGAGAGCCTGCCCCAGTTGATGATCTTGTCGAGGGAGCCGATTATGGTATTGGCCCCGGGGATGATCTTCAGGCCCTTTTCGAGCTCCACTACGCCCGATTCGTTCAGTACGAGCTTGCCAATCCCCTCCTTGGAGGGGTGCAGGGGTGGGTTCATCCCTTCATCAAGGAGAAGCCCCGAACCGGCTTCAGTCTCAATCCCAGGTAAAAGCTTCTTTTTTCCAGGCATACACGTATCCTATCAGTAGAATGGTTATGAAGAGCAGCATTTCCACGAACGCGTAAAGTCCGATCTTGTCGAAGACGATTGCCCACGGGTACAAAAACACCGCTTCCACGTCGAAGACCACGAAAAGCATCGCGAGAATATAGAACTTGATCGAGAACCTCTGCCGGGGCTCCCCTACAGGGGGGTTGCCGGACTCATACGGGGTCAGCTTTTCGGCATAGGGCCTCCTCGGCCTCAGGAGTATGCCCACGAGCAGGGTACCCAAGCCGAACCCCAGCGCAATCAGCATCAGAATTAATATCGGGAGATACTGCGGGAGCGCAGGTGTATCTGTCATGGGAGTTCCCCCAACCGAGTCATAATGTTTTTTTATACATCAATTAAGACTTCTATGTCAACCATTTTTTCTAAAATTCTAAGTTGAGGAGCAAAAAATAAAAATATTGGAAATCAGCAACTTAGGAGTGTCTCTCCCTGGCTGGACGCAGGATTTGTTAATCTGTTAGTATAGTTGTCCAAGCCCCCTTAGCTCAGTTAGGATAGAGCACAGGTTTCCTAAACCTGGTGTCGCAAGTTCGAGTCTTGCAGGGGGCGCTTTCTTCTACTCCCTCTTGCCTGTGGAGATAGTTCCTGCTAACCTTATAGAGGTATTTTAGATTCACTCCTTACCCCTTCTGAAAAGCGAGGACTCCTATGGAATACCTGGAAAAGTCTCTGGGCCTTATAGGCCTCGGCTATTGGGGCAAAAACATCCTGCGGAACCTGTATGAAATGGGCGTCCTACATACAGCCTGCGACTCGAGCGAGGAGGTGCTCGGCGAAAAAAGGCGGACCTTCCCGGGGATCGAATACTCTTCCGACCATAGGAGCATTTTTCAGAACCCTTTCATAGATGCCGTGGTCATAGCCACCCCCGCCGGGACGCATTACGAGCTTGTGAAAAAGGCCCTCGCGGCCGGCAAAGACGTCCTCGTGGAAAAGCCGCTTGCGCTCAAGGCGGAAGAGGGCGAGGAACTGGTCAGGCTTGCGGAAGAGAAGGGCCGGATACTCATGGTGGGCCATATACTTCATTATCACCCTGCCGTGAGGGCCTTGAAAAAGCTTGTCCTCTCGGGGGCGCTGGGCAGGATACGTTATATCAATTCCAACAGGCTCAATATCGGGAAGCTCCGGAGGGAAGAAGACATATTGTGGAGCTTTGCCCCCCACGACATCTCCGTAATCCTGATGCTCACGGGCGAGGAACCCGTCCGTGTATCGGCTTTCGGGGCGGATTATGTGACGAGGGGCATAGCAGATATAACGCTGACCACTCTCGAATTCGCAAACGGCATAAAGGGGCACATATTCGTAAGCTGGCTAAATCCCTTCAAGGAGCAAAAACTTACGGTCATAGGCTCAAGGAGCATGGCCGTCTTCGATGACGTAAGCGAAGAGAAGCTCCTCCTCTATCCCCATCAGATCGGCTGGAAGGAAGGAAAACTCCCGCATGCCATGAAGGCCGAGAGGGAAGTCGTCCCCCTTGAAAAGGCAGAGCCCCTGAAAGAAGAGCTGGAGCATTTCCTCCATTCGGTAAGGACCCGTACCAGGCCGGAAACAGACGGGCATGAGGGGCTCAGGGTCTTGAAAGTGCTCACAAGGGCCGGAGAGGCCCTCGTAAATGGAAATGAAAAAGGCCCGAAAAAGGGTGCCGGGGGAAAATACTTCGCGCATGAGACGGCCTTTATAGACGAAGGAGCCGAAATCGGGCAGGGGACAAAGATATGGCACTTCAGCCATATCCTGGCGGGCGTAAAGATCGGGACGGACTGCGTTATAGGGCAGAACGTGATGATAGGCCCGGAAGTAATTATCGGGAATAAATGCAAAGTCCAGAACAATGTCTCGCTGTATAAGGGGGTCGTTCTCGAAGACGAGGTCTTCTGCGCGCCCTCATGTGTTTTCACGAATGTCCATAATCCGCGCGCCTTCATAGAGAGGAAGAAAGGGTTCAGGAAGACGCTCGTCAAGCGGGGGGCCACAATAGGCGCCAACGCCACGATCGTTTGCGGCACCACGATCGGGGAATATGCCTTCATAGGGGCGGGGGCGGTGGTCACAAAGGATGTGCCCGCATACGCCCTTATGGCCGGCGTTCCCGCCCGGCAGATAGGGTGGGTTTGCAGGTGCGGCACATCTCTTAAGGGGGATGGGTCCGCCAACGGAGCAAGCGTTTGCCCGGCATGCGGCAACAGGTATTCATTCGGTTCTGGCCGGGAGGAAATAATGGTCCTGGAGGAGAGTGTATGAAAGGGGCTTTAAGGGAAATGATGCAGGTCCCCATGCTGGACCTGAAGCTCGAGTACGAGTACATGAAAAAAGAAATAGACGGGGCACTGGAGAGGTGCCTCGGGCACCAGAAATGGATTTTGGGGCCCGAGGTCGCGGAATTTGAAGGCCTCCTCGCCGATTATCTGGGCGTGCCTTATTGCGTGGGCGTCTCCTCGGGCACGGAGGCCCTCGTGCTCGCGCTCCGCGCCCTCGCGATAAAAACGAAAGGCACGGAGTATTTCGAGAGGTCGGACGAGATAATCACGACCACGTTTACGTTCACCGCGACCGGGGACGCCATACTGCGCGCCGGGGCAACACCCGTTTTCCTCGATATCGAGCCCGAGACCTTCAACATAGACGCTGCCAGGATCAGGGAATACGTCAAAACCGGCCAATCGGATATGGTGGGGATAATACCCGTACACCTTTATGGGAAGCCCTGCGATATGGACGGGATACAAGCGATCGCCCGGGAGCACGGCCTATTTGTCCTTGAGGACGTGGCGCAGGCCATGGGCGGGATGCTGAGCCGGAGAAAATTGGGCTCTCTGGGCCATGCCGGTGCCTTCAGCTTCTTCCCCTCCAAAAATCTGGGCGGCTTCGGGGACGGCGGAATGGTCTCGGCCAACGACCTCGAAACGGCCTCTCTTGTCCGGATGCTCCTAAAACACGGCGGCAGGGACAAGTACAACGTGGACCATATAGGCTATAACGCGAGGCTCGACACCATCCAGGCCGCGGTCCTCACGGCCAAGCTCAAATATCTGGACGAGTTCAATGCCCTGAGGAGAAAGCTGGCGTCCCTATACGAAGCCGGCCTCGACGGGATCGAGGAAATTTCCCTCCCCGGGCCGGACCCCGAGGATTATCACGTTTTCCATCAATATACGATCCGGGTTGGAAACGGTGAACGCGACGGCCTTCAAAAATATCTTTCGGAAAACGGGATAAGCAGCATGGTCTATTATCCGGTCCCGCTCCATAAGGTGGGGGTATTCGAGGGGCGGTGCAATGTGCCTTATATGCCGGTCCAGGCCGAAAAGGCCGTGCAGGAAGTCCTCTCCCTTCCCATGGAGCCCCTCATGAAGAGGACAGAGGCCGAGTATGTTATCGAAGGGATAAGGAATTTCTTTTTAAGGGGCGCGAAGTGAATCAGGCCTCGGGCTTCAGTTTCTCCTTAATAGGCACGTGCTTTTTCGCCGCGTGCCTTATGCCATACCCGAAATAGATCGCAAACCCGATTATAAGCCAAACTAAAAGCCGGAGCCAGGTATCCTTGGGCAGTCCCAGCATTAAATAAAAGCAGGATAAAATCCCCATAATGGGCGTAAAGGACCCGCCCGGGGCCTTGAAGTGCCTCGGCACGTTAGGCTGGGTCTTCCGCAGTATCAGGACGCCCGCGCAGACGATGACGAACGCGAGGAGTGTCCCTATGCTTACAAGCTCTCCTACGATGCCTATGGGGAACAGGGCCGACATTGCGGCTGTCAGCACCCCGGTTATGATCGTATTTACATATGGCGTCCTGAATTTCGGGTGGACCTTGGAGGCCCAGTCCGGAAGGAGCCTGTCGTGCCCCATCGAATAGAAAATCCTCGTCTGCCCTAAAAGGAGGACGAGCATCGTGGAGGTAAGCCCCGCCACGGCGCCGATTTTTAAGAGCGGAGCGAACCAGTTAAGGTCCATTGCGTCCAAGGCCACGGCGAACGGGGCAGGGTCCTTGAGCTTCGAATAGTGCACGACGCCCGTTAAAACCAGCGAGGCGGCCACATATATAATGGTGCATATCGCAAGGCTCCCCAGAATCCCTACAGGCATGTCTTTCTGGGGTCTCCTCGCCTCCTGCGCCACAGTGGAGACCGCGTCGAAGCCGATATAGGCGAAGAATATCACCCCCGCGCCCCGCAAAACCCCGCTCCATCCGAATATCCCGAAGGTGCCCGTGTTTTCCGGCACGAAGGGCTTCCAGAGTTCGGGTTTGATAAAGAAGGCCCCCACCAAAATAAATGCCAGGATGATAGTGACCTTTATGAACACGACAGCCGTGTTCAAATTGGCGGACTCGCGTATCCCGATGATAAGAACGACCGTGAGGACCACTATAATCAAGGCCGCCGGCAGGTTCATAATGGCCCCGGTCGTGAGCCATTTCCCCGTTAGGGGGTCGAAATTCAGGGGAGGCGAGGTGAGGGCCTCGGGGATGTTTATGCCGAGGTTTTTAATGAAGCTCACGAAGTAGCCCGACCAGCCGATCGACACCGTTGTGGCCCCAAGGGAATATTCGAGCATGAGGTCCCAGCCGATTATCCAGGCGAAGAACTGGCCGAGAGTGGCGTAAGCGTACGTATATGCGCTCCCCGCCATCGGTATCATCGAGGCGAACTCGGCATAGCATAGCCCGGCGAAAACGCAGGCAATACCTGAGAGTACGAACGAGATCACCACAGCCGGCCCGGCGTTGGTCGCCGCCGTGTTCCCCGTAAGCACGAATATCCCGGCCCCGATTATCGCGCCGATGCCGAGGAGCGTAAGGTCCACCGGCCCCAAAGACCTCTTAAGCCCGTGCGTTTCGTCAAACGCCTCTTCCCTTATGTCTTCGAGGGGCTTTCTCAGGAAGAGTCTTTTTCTCATTTACTGCACCTCGTTATAGTTCAAAATGAGACAAAATTTCAGTCCAGATAAGATAATATTTCTTTCATGTTTTTGGAAAGGTTAAAATAACCGAAATTAACGGAATGACGGAAGGCCTTATACATATCTATACAGGCGAGGGTAAGGGGAAGACCACCGCCGCCGTGGGTGTTGCCCTCAGGGCAAAGGCGCGGGGTTATCGGGTGCTCTTTGCCCAGTTCATGAAGAGCGCGAGGGGGAACGAGCTCGACCTCATCGAGAAGCACTCGATAAAGGTCGTCCAGTACAACGAGATACTTTCCCCCTATTTTCATCCCGAGGCCGGTAAAGAGGAACAGGCGCAGAAGATAAATGCGGCGCTAAAAGACCTCGAGCAAAGCATGGGCGAATATGACCTTGTGGTCTTGGACGAGTTCATACACTTAATCGGGACCGGGCTTCTTTCGGAGGAAAAAGCGCTTCGCCTTATAAGGAAAAAGCCGGAGCAGGTAGAGCTTGTCCTCACCGGAAGAGGAGCAACAGACGCCCTCATCGAGGCCGCCCACTATGTGACCGAGATGAAGAACATAAAGCACCCGTTAAAAGAAGGCATAAGGAAGGCGAAGGAAGGGATAGAATATTAGCGCGACAGCGCGACAGTATGCGCAGGGCTTGCCCCGCCTTTTATTTTAATAATGTAGCCGCAGGCTTTAGCCTGCGTGTGCGCAACCTGAAGGTTGCGGCTACAACATAGGGGTTATCTTGCCCCGCTTATGAGCACCAGCCCTATGAGCATCAGCGCGGCCCCGAAGAAGCGTTCCCTTATTTGCCGCTCGTTAAAGAGCATGCGCCCGAGGAGCACGCCAAAGAGCACTGAAGTTCGCTTCACGGCTATCATGTAGGCCACCTTCGCCATGCTCAGGGCGATCATGTGGGCCGCTATCATCGCCGAATAGAAGAGGCCCGCAAGCACTGTGTACTTGAATACCGCCCCGGCCGGGAGCTTCAGGCTATTATGCTCCTTAAAAAACATGACCGGCGTGAAGGCCGCCCCCACGGCCATGTAGTAAGTCACCCCGAAAAAGAGCGGCGAGGAATGCATTATTCCGGCCTTCCCGAGGGCGGAGGTGACGCTGTATATCAGGGCCACAATGATCATCAGCATGGAGCCTTTCTCCCTGAAAATGGCCCTGAAGGGCTCCAATATGCCTCTTTTCAGGTGCGAGAGGTTCAGGCTGTAGCTGCCGGCCGCCATAAACAGGATCCCGAGCGCGCCCCTCCCGCTCACCGCTTCGCCGAGAATGATGTAGGCAAAAAGGATCTGAAAGAGAGGCGTCAGGGCGAGGAAAGGGATGACAAGGCTCAAGGGGGACTTCTCAATGCTTTTTAAGAAAAGTATGAGCGCGATTATCTCAAGCGGCAGGGCCGTGAGAAAGGCCCTGAAGAAGGCGGCATCGAGGGCGGGTTTTTCTATAAAGGCAAATGTGATGACGAGAAAGGGAAGAGTAAAGAAATACCTGAGCCAGGCCATATAGTACTTGTTCCCGTCCGCAAGGGCCCTTTTAAGGAAGGCGTCGCTTAAGGCCAGAAAAAGGGCGGCTGAAAGGGCAAGGCTGACCCAGAGCATCTCATATTTTAGCGCGAAAGGGCGTGAGAGCTACATGCTAAAATAAAGAAGACCCGCCTTTCATTGACAAGCGAAGACAGGGTCGTGTTAAATATATATTCTGGGCGGGCGGATAGCTCAGTTGGTAGAGCGCGGCCCTTACAAGGCTGAGGTCACAGGTTCGAGCCCTGTTCCGCCTACCATGAAACGTTTTCTCCGGGAATGGGGTGGTAGTTCAGCTGGTTAGAACGCCGGCCTGTCACGTCGGAGGTCGCGGGTTCGATCCCCGTCCACCCCGCCATTCCTCTGGTATCCTGAATTTAATCCGTTTCCATAAGGGTTATAATAAGCCAATGCATTACCTGAAACTATTTTTCAGGGCCTCAATTTTAGCTGGATGGATTTTTTTTCTGTTTACAATCTTCTCGGCTTGTTCAAAAACTCCGGAATACCAAAAAGCTCCATTAAAGGGAACAGAGGCCGTATTCAGCGAGACCGATTTTAAAGCTGATATGCCAGTTTTCTTTACATACTCTTACAAGAGAAGAAACATAAATTTCTTTGTCTTGAAGCACGACGGAAAAGTCCTCTCATTCCTCGACGCCTGCGCGAGGTGCTATCCGGAAAGGCTCGGGTACCGCTTTGAGGGCGGACGCTTCATCTGCCGGGAGTGCAAGATGGGCTATTCGGTTGAGGACATAGAAAAAGGCGCGGGAAGCTGTCATCCCATAAGATTGAAAGGGGAATTGAGGGACGGGGTGTACCGGATCCCCCTTTCCGAAATCGAAAAGCACGCGGACAAGTTTTAAAAAACCCATTTAAGTGGAAGGATTTAAAACAACGATTCGACTGTTTTTGTTTTGTCATTGCGAGCGAGCGAAGAGAGCGCGGCAATCTCTATTTAAGAAGGACACAAAGAGTCTATTTCCTTATTAGTGGTCATTCCGGCGAAAGACCCGGAATGACGGCCAAAGAAATTTATTTTTAGATAGATGTGATTTTCCTTTATAAGAGAGTCCTTCAGCTTCTCAGCGCCCCTGTCTTCAACCTTACAATTTCTCCCACGAGGATTGCCGCGGGGTAGAGCACGTCCTCTTCCATCTTCGCGTGGATGATGATCCTTTCGGCCAGGCGCGCGTACTCGGCCATGCCCTCTTTCTTAGCCGCTTCTATGAGCTTATGCAATTCGGAGACGATGGCCTCGTGCTCTTTAACCATTTGGCCGTATTCGGCCTTCATCCGGTCCGTCATGCGGAGGACCTCGGACATCTCGGGCAATATCTTGTCCTCCGCGATTGCAACCAGAAGCCCGAGGGGCGGGAGTGCGAACTCCTCCTCTTTCTGGAAATGCTCATGGAGCGCCTTCGCCACGCCCCGGGCGGCATCCCCCACGGGGCCGGGGAGCCGTGTGGCGTTCGCAAGCTCCTCATGCAGCTCTTCATGTTCCGTTTTTAACGGTGAAGGTATCCTGAAATGCATATCATGCCTCCTCTCCATGCTCTTTGGGCATCTCTTCCATGCTTAAATTCTATCAAATGAAATTTCCTCTTCCCGCCCTTTTTACGCGGCCTAAAACTTGATAAGCTTTGTTTAGGAGGAAAAGGCCATGGGCCGATTTAAGTACATCCGTTTTTTTGAGGAACTTGTTTCAAAAGACGTGCCCGTTGTGGGCGGGAAGAACGCTTCCCTTGGAGAAATGATAGGGAATCTTAAGCCCGAAGGAATACGCGTCCCCGGGGGCTTTGCCACGACCGCTGAGGCCTATTGGGAATACATCAATGCAAACGGGTTAAGAGAGGAGATGGAGGGGGAGCTTTCCGGGTACAGGGAAGGGAAGAGTACGCTCGAAATAACGGGCGGAAAAATAAGGAGACTTTTTCTGGAAGGCGAGTTCCCCGAAGAAATAGCGGGGGAGATAAAGACCGCTTACAAAGAGCTTTCCAGGCGTTATAACGTGCAGGAGGCCGATGTGGCCGTGCGGAGCAGTGCCACGGCCGAGGACCTCCCGGAGGCGAGCTTTGCCGGCCAGCAGGAGACCTTTTTGAATGTCACCGGGGAAAAAGACCTCATCGAGTCCTGCAAAAAGTGCTATGCCTCGCTCTTTACGAATCGGGCCATAAGCTACAGGGATGCGCACGGGTTCGACCACATAAGGGTTGCCCTCTCCATAGGGGTGCAGAAGATGGTGCGCTCGGACAAGGCCGGGGCGGGCGCACATCTCACGCGGCCATTGTGAGCCGCGAATTGGGCGTCCCGGCGATAGTGGGTACGGAGAGGGCGACAAAGCTCCTCCGGGACGGGGATGAGATAACGATCTCCTGCGCCGAGGGAGATGTGGGATATATATACAGAGGCATTCTCGATTTCGAGCAGAGGGAAATAAGGCTCGAGGAGTTCCCTGAGACGCGCACGAAAATCATGATGAACATCTCGAGCCCCGCGGCCGCGTTCCGATGGTGGAGGCTCCCCGTGAAGGGAATCGGGCTTGCCCGCATGGAGTTCATAATCGGCAATATCATAAAGGTGCATCCGATGGCCCTCGTGCGTTTCGACGATATTAAGGACCCGAATCTCAGGGACCGCATAGAGGAACTCACGAAGGGGTACCCGGACAAGGCCGAATACTTTGTGGACCACCTTGCGCGCGGGGCGGCGCGTATTGCCGCATCGCAGTATCCCGAGCAGGTGATCGTGCGGATGAGCGATTTCAAGACGAACGAGTACGCCAACCTCCTTGGCGGAAGGGAATTCGAGCCCCGGGAGGAAAACCCGATGCTGGGGTTCAGGGGCGCATCGCGTTATTACAATGATAAATACCGCGAGGGTTTCGCCCTCGAATGCCGCGCGATGAAGCGCGCAAGGGAAGAAATAGGGATGGATAACATCACCATCATGATCCCATTCTGCCGCACGCCGGAGGAGGCCGACAAGGTACTGGAGGTCATGGCCGAATACGGCCTGAAGAGGGGAGAAAACGGGCTTCAGATTTACGTAATGGCCGAAATCCCCTCCAATATACTCCTTGCCGACGAATTCGCGAAGAGGTTCGACGGCTTCTCGATAGGCTCAAACGACCTGACACAGCTTGTGCTGGGCATAGACAGGGATTCGGCGGAACTCGCCCCCCTCTTTGACGAGAGGAACGAGGCCGTAAAACGGATGATAAGGGAGCTCATTGAAAGGGCCCACAGGGCGGGTGCAAAGGTCGGGCTCTGCGGGCAGGCCCCGAGCGATAAGCCCGATTTCGCGGAATTCCTGGTCGAGGCGGGGATAGACTCAATCTCCCTGAACCCGGACAGCGTGCTCAAGGTCATTAGGCATATAGCGAAAATCGAGGGGGTCCTGACCCCATGAGGGGTCCTGACCCCCCTGAAAAGGACAGGAAAATATGGCTGAAAAAATAATAGTACGGCAGACCGGCAGGTTCGAGACGGAGTTTTTCGCCGAGGACCCGGAGAGGCCCGCGGCGGTATATCCGGTCGAGGGCCTGCACGAGCTCACGCCTTACGGGATGCTGCTTGCGGGACTCGCAAGCTGCACAAGCATCATTCTCCACACCTATGCGCAGCACCACGGGATAAAGCTTGACCATGTGGAGGCGGTGGCCAGGTACGAGAGGACCTTCAGGGAGGACTGCGTGCGCTGCGAGGAGATAGACCGGATGGAGGAGCACATAATACTCGACTTGAAGCTTTACGGGGAACTCAGCCATGAGCAAAATGAAAAGCTTTTTAAAATTGCCTTGAAATGCCCCATCCATAAAATGCTCAAGACCGGAGTAAAGCTCCAGCTCAGGGTGCACGAGGCCCCTGCCAAAAGGGAGCCGCCGCATGAGAAGGAGAAAAAAGAGCCGGAGAAGAAGCGCGCTAAAATTTGAGATATTTCCTATCCCTCCCATATAGATAATCTTTTTCAAATTCAGGTTGCATGCTGGTAACCTTTAATCAGGATGATAACCATGGGATTATTCACACCGGGCATGCCGGGCGGTCTTTCTTCGAGTAACCCGGAAGTCCTGCTCGTGGAAGATAATGCGGCACATGCCGCCCTCCTCAAAGAGATGCTCGAAGGGCATGGCCTCCGGTTTTCGCTTGCCCCCACGGGGAGCCAGGCGATGGAAAAGGTCTCCCCGGAAGGGCCCCGGATAGTCCTGGCGAGCGTGAAACTCCCGGATACCGACGGATATGAGCTTTGCCGTCTCATAAAGGCGAAAAAGGAATATAAGAATATCGCGGTGATGCTTTTTGCCGACCTGGGGGACCCCGAGGACATCTTGAAGAGCCTTGATTCGGGCGCGGATAATTTTTTCCTCAAGCCGATAGACGGGAAGGACCTTGTGACCCGGATGGAGTTCGTCCTTTCCAACCTGAGCCTCCATGGCGCGAACCCGCCGCCCCACGCCGGCGTGGAAATATTTTTCAAAGAGAAGAAATACGTGATCACCTCCGAGCGCCAGCAGATACTGAACCTCGTCCTCTCCGTTTACCGGATGGCCATGGAAAAGGAGAGGGACCTGATAGCGGCCCAGGAGGAGCTCAAGCGCATGAACGAGCGCCTCGAGGAGATGGTCCGCGAGAGGACCGCCGAGCTTATGGAAGAGATACGGATGAGGAATATAGTCGGCAGGAGCCTCGGCCAGTCCGATGAGGCCCTGAAGAAGGTGAACCGCGCCCTCAAGAACATCAGGACCCGCCGTGCGCACGGCAGGGCCTATCGGGGCATGAGATACAGAAGAGTACCCGGCCTGTTCAAAAAATAACCCTTTCCGATCCCATTCCGCCGCGCTAAAATTTCATTAAGAGAATAGCGGCATTCCCGACCTTGGGGTTGTCATTCCCGCTTTCGCGGGAATGACAGAATCGAAAGTTCTTTTCATGAGTTGAAACAAATAATGGGTTTTTAAAAAAAGGAGGGGACAATGAAGCTTTTTTTCCTTCTCTTAATTGCCATTTTTCTCTTTGCCGGGTTCTCCGAAGGAAAAATGATCGCAAAGGAAATCGACTACAGGGAAGGAGAAACCCCCCTTGAAGGCTATCTCGCCTATGATGATTCCTTTAAGGGAGTCCGCCCTGGGGTGCTGGTATTTCATGAATGGATGGGCTTGAGCGACCATGAAAAAGGCCGTGCGAGAGAGCTTGCCCGCATGGGATACATTGCGTTTGCCGGAGACGTCTACGGGAAGGGCATGAGGCCCAAAACACACGAGGAGGCGAGAAAAATATCGGGCGCCTTCAGGGAGGACCGCGCCCGCGTCAGGGCCAGGGCAAAGGCCGCGCTCGAACTCCTCCGGGGACAGAGGCTCACGGATAAAAAACGCATTGCGGCCATCGGATATTGTTTCGGCGGGACGGCCGCCCTCGAGCTTGCAAGGAGCGGGGCCGATGTCCTCGGTGTCGCCACTTTCCACGGGGTCCTCGATACCCCAAACCCGGGGGACGCAAAGGACATTAAAGGCAAGGTGCTTGTGCTGCACGGGGCGGAGGACCCGGCCATCCCGCCTGAGCAGGTGATGGCCTTCCGGGACGAGATGCGGAAGGGGAAAGTGGACTGGCAGATGAATATCTACGGAGGGGCCGTGCACAGGTTTGCGGTGCGGGATGCGGGGAACAGGCCGGAAACCGGGGCGGCCTATAACGAGAAGGCGGACAGGCGCTCATGGGACGCGCTGGGGCTCTTTTTCAAGGAGATATTCAAATAAACTTAATTTTTTAAATGTGCTCTATTTCGTCCTTCTCCTCCTTATCCGGCTTGAGCTTTTTTTCCAGGTATTCCCTGGCGATATCCCTTCCGCCCAGGCCGAACGCGAGGGCCAGGGCCAATATGATGCCCCCGAAGAGTATCGTGAAGGCCATCACCATAGTCTGCCTGCCGATGCCCAACTGTTCGAGGGCCATTGTGAGGGCAAGGAGAAATATCGCCCATTTTATCCCTTTCCCGATAAGGCCGGAGCTGCGTATCCCCGCGTTTACGGCCGCAATGAGGGCTGTGCGCCCCAATACGTTCCCCAGGATATAGCCCAGAAAAAGGAGGAAGGCCCCGATCAGGAGGTTTGGCAGATAGAGGATGAGCCGCGACGTTACCTGCTCGATGGCGGGTATTTCGAGAGAGTGGAGCCCCAAAAAGACAAAGATGACCACCGTGAGCCAGAATACCAGGTCCGAAAATATCCGCGAGAACGGCTCTCTCAAGCCCGTTCTGGCGAGCGCCTCCCGGGCGCCGTATTTTTCCGCCCGCCTGTCAAGCCCTGCCGCAGAGGAGAGCTTTTGCACAATTATTTTCAGGAGATAGGCAAAAACTATCCCCAGGAGAATTATCAGGACCAGACCAAGCACCCTGGGGAGAAAGCGCATTATATCCTCAAAGAACCTCTCGAAGGGCTCTGAAAACCCACTCCCTGTAAAACCGTTCATAAATCCTCCTCCTTTTTTAATCCCAGCCGTTTACGAGAAAATTCTTTTCCCGCTCGAATGTCTCCGCAAGCTTTTCTATCTTCTCCTCGACTTCTTCCGGGCCGCTTTCGGCCGTTTCCAGGACAAATGAGGCGGTCTTTCCGAGATAGAGAGGGGTTAAAGACCCGAGGAGGTCAGCCCTGCTCATGACCTTTTTGTGATAGGCTATCGCAAACGAATACACTATACGGCCCCATACCTCATCCGGTATATGGAAACTTGAGAGGTCGAGTTTGGCCGCGCTTTTAAGGAACCTGTTTATGTCCTCGGGCAGGAATTTGCTCCATATACCGGAGAGTTCATCCAGACCGAGCCTGAACCTGTCGATCATGCGTTCCACATTCACCTGCACGGGCTCGACTCCAACGGCGTAGTGGAAACCGAAAGTGGGTACGGCCTCGCTTCCGGTTTTTTGTCTCCAAACAGGAGCGTGAAAGTCCATGAGCTCGAATGCCGACCCCGCCACCTGTGTGAGCATCGTGGTCAAGTCAGCGGCGGGGTCTTTGGGGTCGTGTATTTTGGCGCCCAGAAAGGACTGGCATACCTTGAAATCGTTGGCGAGGGCGGTTGTGGTCATCCAGATATCTATGCCGAAACGGGCCACATCGCTTTCCCATACGTCTTTTGCGAGAAAAAATCCCGCGAGCGCACCCGAGAAGCCGAAGTCCCCGCCTATGGGCTGTCTAACGCGTTTCCCGTAGAGGGCCCTCGTAAGGGGATATATGATGCTGTTCGTGATGGTGCCGTCGTATTTGTGCCTGAGGTAGAGGGGGGCAACATAGTCGAAGCCCCCATGGAGGACGGGCTTTATGAGCAGCTCTATCCACTCGGGCGTTATGCTCCTCAGGTCCGAGTCCACCACGGCGCAGGCCTTTGCGTCGAGTGCGCCGGCGATCTCGAATATAGTCCGGAACGCGCTCCCTTTCCCGGGCATGCCGTGATAAGGGAAAGCGGCCGTAAGGAGACGCCGCGCCTTATGGGTCAGGAACAACCGGCGAAGGTCGGATGACGCGGCCTTCTTTACTTCCTCGCCCGTCCCGTCTTTGGAGCCCCCGTCGGAATTGACGAGCACGGCTTTTTTTTCGGGGAAATATTTGGCGAGCCCGGCCTGTACGGCCCTCACCACGTGCCCTATCGTGCGCGCATTGTTATAGCTGGGGATGCCGACCAGTATATCGGCCCTGCCGGTCCGGGCTATCCACTCCCGGACCTCTTCCCTCAAGGTGGTGTCGGGCATTTTCCGGTCCCGTCTATGCGTTGTCCTTTTCCGCTGCGGATTTTATCGTGTCGAAAATATCGGGGATGGCGGAGTTCACCCTGTCCCAGCTCGATATCAGGGGGACGCCCAAGGGCTCCTCGAGGATATGGGTCGCGGCCCTCCTTATGCCTTTCGTGAAGGTCTCGACGGCGAGGCTCTCTTCGTGCCTGTCGAATATGAGGCCGTTCACCGCCGCATCGTCCTCATATCTTTTGAGCATGTCCTGCGCAGTCCTTACATATGTGGCGAGGAGCGTGCGGAAGAACCCCTGCGAGAATACCACCCCTTCGGCGGCAAGCATGCTGAAGACGGCCTTGCAGATATCCACGCACATTTTATGCAGCCCTTTTGTGGCGTCCTCGGGGGAGAGCTCCTGGTGCTTATGGTCATAGTTTTCGGCGATATCGATCTGGCAGACCCTTCTTATGGACGTATTCCTGTAGACCTCCGCGAGCACGCCAACCTCGAGCCCCCAGTCGCCCGGGATTCTTATGACCCTCGAGAGGTCCACGTCCATCGAGAACTCGCCCGCAAGGGGATACCTGAAGCTGTCCAGATATGAAAGGAGCGGCTGGTAGCCGAGTATGCGGTTGAGGCCCCTTATGAGGGGACTTACAAGGAGCCGCGTCATCCTGCCGTGGAGCCTGTCCGTTACCCGGCTGTAAAAGCCCTTGCAAAAATCGTAATCGAGGCTCGGGTTGACCACGGGATAGCAAAGCTTGGCCAGGAGGTCTCTCCTGTACGTGAGTATGTCGCAGTCGTGGAGCGCTATCGCGTGGAACTTCCGGCTTGCAAGAATATACCCGTAAGCCATCCACGCGGACCTGCCCTTGCCGGGCTCTCCGATCTGAAGCTCGGCATCTTCTATGGACTTATAAACTTCCTGCATGCGCGCTCCCGAATTCCATAGTATCGTCGTCTTTTGGGGGAGCGCGGAGAAGAATTTTTTTGCGTGCTCGAATTCCTTTTTGTCGGCGGGCCCGAGGGCCACAACGACCTCGCTTATATATTTGGCCCCTTTAAGTTCATTTAAAATTCCCTTGAGGGCCTCGCCCTCAAGCTCACTGTAAAGGGAAGGGAGGACAAGCGCAACCGGCCTCTCCGCGGCGTACTTGACGAGTTCAGCCTCGGCCTTTTCCGTATTGTCTTTTCCCAGGCGGTGAAAGGTCGCCACAAGGCCCGTCTGATAGAAATCCGACATGTTTCCTCCCCTAAATCTTTTTTTCAGTAAGGAAATTCAGTGCCCATGTATGGACTCGAATTTTCAAAAGGCCTCCTAAGGGCGAAGGTGTGGATACAAGAAAAAACCTTTAAGGTTAGCTTATTCTATATGAGCTTCAAAGGCATGTCAAGGTAAGCTCTTAATTTTATTATATAATCAGGGTGATGGAGAGCACATATTCCGAAAGGGATGCACTTATGAAAATATTCCGGGCGGCAATAGACGCCGCAAATCCCTATCGGGCTGTAAAGAAGCACGCCCAATTGATAAAGAAATCCCTTTTGGCAGGCGAATATAAAAACCTTATTGTCATCGGGTTCGGGAAGGCCTCCGTTCCTATGGCAAAAGCGGCCGAAGAGGTGCTGGGGGATTTTTTAAAAGAGGGCATCGCAATAACCAAATACGGCCATGCAAGCGAAAAGCCGGACAAGTTCCGCGTCTTTGAGGCAGGGCATCCCATACCGGATGAGAACGGGGTGAAAGCCACGGCCGGCGCGATTGCCCTTATTGAAAAAAACAGGGACCCCGATAACCTGATACTCGCGCTGATATCGGGCGGGGGCTCGGCCCTCCTTGTCTCCCCTTGCAAGGGGATTAGCCTTAAGGAGAAACAAAAGACCACGGACCTCCTTTTAAGATCAGGGGCGGATATAACGGAGGTAAACTCGGTCCGAAAACATCTCTCGGCCGTAAAGGGCGGAAGGCTTGCCGGGCTGGCCTGTCCCGCCGGGATCATATCCCTCATTCTTTCCGATGTCATCGGGGACAGGCTCGATGTGATAGCCTCCGGTCCCACCGCGCCCGACAGCTCGACTTATAAGGACGCAGTTTCCGTATTGGAAAAATACCGGCTGATGGAAAAGGCCCCGGCCCGCGTCCTCTCTCTTTTAAAAAAGGGAGTTGAGGGAGCCCTGCCCGAAACGCCCAAGGAGGGGGACCCGGTTTTTAAAAAGGTGGAAAATAGAATAATCGGAAGCAACCGGATAGCTCTGAAAGCGGCAACAAAGAAAGCTGTCGATCTGGGCTTTGAGGCAGAAGTCCTCTCTTCGGAGGTCGCGGGGGAGGCAAGGGAGGCAGGAAAAGAGCTTGCAATTAAAGGGAAAAAATTAAAAAAGGAAAAAAGGAAAACGCCCCTGTGCCTCATTTCGGGCGGGGAGACCACGGTCAATATTAAAGGGAAAGGGATTGGCGGGCGCAATATGGAACTGGCCCTCTCTTTCGCGATCGAAATAGCGGGCCTAACGGGAGTGACGCTTCTTTCGGCCGCTACGGACGGCACTGACGGCCCAACCGACGCCGCGGGGGCCTTCGCGGACGGAAAGACAGCGGTTAAAGGCAAGGAAAAGGGACTAAGCGCCAACTGTTCTCTCGAAAATAACGATTCATATACATTCTTTAAAAGAACGGGAGACATTTTTATAACCGGGCCGACAGGCACAAACGTAATGGACATACAAATACTTCTACTTGGAACATAAGAATGGTTATAAAAGTTGTCACTCCGGCTTGTCCGGAGTCATTCTCCAGAAGGATTCCCGACAAGCGGGAATGACAATCTAACGGAATCGAATGAAAAAATTGATTGTCTTTACCGACCTGGACGGCACGCTTCTGGACTCAAGGACCTATTCCTTCGAAGAGGCCAGGCCCGCCCTTGATCTCTTAAAGGAGAAAAGATTTCCCCTCGTATTGTGCTCCAGCAAGACTCGGGCGGAGATAGAACATTACAGAAGACTCCTTCAAAATTCCGACCCCTTCATTTCCGAAAACGGGGGAGGGGTGTTCATCCCCAAGGGATATTTTTCTTTTCACATTGGAGGGGATTGTCCGGTAGAGGAGAGGGGAGATTATATCCTCCTCCGGCTCGGGGCCCCTTACGACCATCTAAGAAACATTTTTAAGGAATTGGCCAATCGGGGTTTCCATATAAAGGGGTTCGGGGACATGAGCCCGGAGGAGATATCGGGGCTTGCGGGACTCTCCCTCGAAGAATCCCTGATGGCCGGGGAAAGAGAATTTGACGAGCCGTTTGTCTTCCGGGGGACTGAAGAGGAAAAGGCCAGACTCATAAGCGCCATAGAAGAAAAAGGGCTCAATTACACCCAGGGCAGGTTTTTTCATCTCATGGGAGCGAGCGATAAGGGGCGCGCCGTGGCTATCCTTATGGAGTTTTATAAAAAGGCATTCGGGGAAATAAGCACCATAGCCCTCGGGGACGGCTTAAACGACCTCCCTATGCTCTTTCTCGCGGACCACCCTGTACTCGTCGCAAACGCCCGGGGAGAATATGATGAGCGGATAAATCTCCCCTCTCTCATGCGCGCTCCGGGGCCCGGATCCGCGGGCTGGGGGAGGGCGGTCCTGGAATTGCTCGGCAAAGGTTTGCCCGAGAGATGGTAAAGGTTAAAATTTGTTTTTGTTTCAAAGGCTTGGCTTCCGTTCCCGTTAAGGAAAGTTTTGTATAGACATATCTGTTCCATTTCCATAAAATAGGCGGGGAAAACAGCAGGTTCCTTATTGGGCAAAATTTTAGATGGAGGGGGAAAAATTGGACAGGGTTAGAGAGCATAAGTATTTTCTTCTGATGCCGATACTTGCCGTATTTGTAGTCATCTTTCTGTCGCTCTCGGGTATGGAGAACGAGACCCAGGCGGCCCCCAAGGACTCATGCGTAACCGATAAATGCCATAGCGGCATGGGAAAGGAAAAGTTCGTGCACGGTCCCGTGGCCACAGGAGACTGCGCTTTCTGCCACAAGGGGGACGGGAAGCACACATTCCAGCGCATAAAGAATGTCGGCGCGCTCTGCTATGAATGCCATGACAAGCTTAATGCCCTCAAGGCCGTCCATAAGCCGATTAAAGACGGAAATTGCAGCGGCTGCCACAGCCCCCACCAGTCCCCGAACAAGTTCCAGCTCCTCTCGGCGGGCTCGGACCTCTGCTTCCGCTGCCATAATAAAAAGATCATGGGCGGAAAATTCGTGCACGGCCCCGTTGCCGTCGGAAGCTGCAGCACGTGCCATAACCCCCACCAGACCGATTTTCCCAAAATGCTCCTTGCCACCGGAAACGACGTCTGCTTTGCCTGCCACAGCGACAAGCAGGACGAGTTCAAGGGCAAGAAGATGGTCCACTCCCCCGTCAAGGACAGGTGCGTGAACTGCCATGACCCGCACAGCGCGGACTTCAAGTTCAGTCTCGTTGCGGAGAGCAAGAGGGAGCTCTGCCTGACCTGCCATGCCGATAAGAAAGAGGAGATAGCGGCGGCCACGGTGAAGCACGGCGGCCTCGATACCGATAAGAAATGCCTCGGCTGCCACGACCCCCATGTCTCCAATTTCCCGAAACTCCTCTCTGCCGCCCCTTCGGACTCCTGTATGGCCTGCCATGACAGGGAGTACACGAAAGGCAGTGCCAAGGTGTCCAACATGAAGGAATTCCTCGCGAAGAACAAGAACGCGCACGGCCCCATAAAGCAGAAAGACTGCTCGGGGTGCCATAATACCCACGGCTCCAACAACTTCAGGATGCTCAGGGAATATTTCCCCCCGATATTCTATTCCTCTTATGACGAGAACAATTACAAGCTCTGCTTCATGTGCCACGAAAAGAACCTGGCAAAGGAAGAGTTCACCACGACGATGACGAACTTCCGGAACGGGAACCAGAACCTCCATTTCGTACATGTGAACAAGTCCGTGAAGGGGCGCACCTGCAGGGCCTGCCATGACGCGCACGCGACCAATAACCCCAAGCACCTGAGGGATGCCGTGCCGTTTGGCGCCTGGGAGCTCCCGGTCGGCTTCACGAAGACGGAAAACGGCGGGAAGTGCCTCCCGGGGTGCCACCAGCTGTTCGTGTACGACCGCACCAAGATGTTCACAAACCGCTGAAAGGGGGCTTTGGGTTGGTTATGCGGATGAGGTCTGGCTTATTGAAACCGGTGTTGAAACCGGTGTTGAAGCCGGTTTTGGCGCTTTTTCTCTCTTTTGCTTTACAGGCTCTCTTGCCTGCCCCTCTCCGGGCGGATAACCCCGGAGAGGCCGCCATGGAGCTTGAGAAGGAGGCCGTGGGGCTTGCCCACGAAGGGAAGCTCGATGAGGCCATAGCAAAAATAACGGAGGCCGTGAAATGGGACCCCGGATACGCCTCGGCCCATGTAAACCTGGGGTATTTTCTAATAAAGAAAGAGGCATGGGATGAGGCCCGGAAGGAATTCGAGGAGGCCTTGAAGCTGAACCCCACCTCCCACGGGGCCAAGACCGGCAAGGGGATTGTCCTTTCGAGGAAAGGCGACTTGAAAGGCGCGGAAGAGATATTAAGAGACGCCCTCGCCTTGAACCCCGACCCCGTCCGCACTCATTACGAACTTGGGATGATCTATGAGAAGCAGGGCGACGCCGGAAAGGCCGTCGAGGAATACAAAAAGGGCATAGCCAAAGTCACGCAGGGCAGGAAATGAAGGGGTTCCGGAAGACGATAAAAAGAATAGTCCCGAGGGCCTTGAAGGTCATCCCGCTTTTGGGCGTAATCATGGTGTTCGGGTCCTCTCTCTTCACCGTGCCCACTGCGGCGACCCTTCAGAGCCTCCAGGCGGGCATGGAGGCCCCGGATGTCGCCCTCAAGGACACCCAGGGTGCGCCAAAGAGTTTCACTGACTTGAAGGGGGAGAAACTTACGGTCCTCGTATTCTGGTCAAGCTGGACCAGGAAATCCGAAGACGCCCTCACGGCCATGCAGGACCTGCACGAAAAGTATAAGGACCAGGGCATTAAGATCATCGGCATAGCCGTGGACGGGCAGGTCGTCTCGCAGGAGACGCAGGCCGAGATAGCCGGGGTGATCGAAAAGCTCAAGATCACGTTCCCAAACTTCGTAGACCACGGCCTCAAAGCGTTCCATGATTACGGCGTTATCGCCATACCGAGCACGGTGATACTGGGCCCGGACCGGGTCATCGAGTACGAGCTTTCGGGCTTTCCGCTCATAGGCAGCCAGGAGATGGCGGATTTCATAAGCGCAACGGCCGAGGGGAAAGAGACCGCCGCCGCGGCAGTGGAAGAGAAGGCCGGTTACAAGCCCGATAAGCAAGCCGTCCGCATGCTGAACATGGGCAAGAACACGCTTAAGTCCAAGCGGATGGCCGATACGGCCGAGATGTGGTTCAAAAAGAGCATAGAGGCGGACCCCAAGTTCGCGGCCCCGCATATAAGCCTGGCGAGATTTTACTCGGAGAGAGACAACCTTCAGGGTGCGAGGGAACACCTGGAGGCCGCGCTTTCGAAGGAGTCCGGGAATGTTATAGCTATGTGCGATCTCGCTATGCTCCTGGTGAAGGAGGGGAAGCTGGCCGAAGGGAAGGGCATGATCGAAAAGGCGATCAAGCTCGAGGAGTCCTATACCCCGTGCTATTATTACCTTGGCTATGTACTTGGCAAAGAGGAGAGGCTTGACGAGGCCGTGCAGATGTTCGACAAGGCCCTCGAGATAAATCCCCTCGATTACAATACGCACATCTATAAGGCCAGGCTCTACGAAGAGAGCAAGATGGACAAAGAGAGCGCCGAGTCCTACAGAAAGGCGCTTGAGGTGGTCCTTAGATAGAATTCATCTCATGCGGCGCGGGCTTTATATAGCGATAGGCATATTTATGTCCGTCTGCTATGCAAGCCCGCTCTGGGCCGACCAGATAAGGATAGTCACGCCTTTCGCCAAAACCTTCCTGAACTCCTCGAGCGCAAATGTGGCCATCTCGGTGGAGAAAAACGCCTTCGATTACATAAAGATATATGTTAACGGGAGGGAGGTCGCCAAATTAAGCGAGCTTAAGGACAGGACATGCCTGTGCTATACGGTAGGGCTCCGTCCGGGCCTGAACCGGATACGGATAAGCGCCTACAAGGGCGAGCGCGCGCTCGAGGACAACGAAGTGGCCGTATTCGTCAAGTCCGTCCTCTCGAAGATAAGCGCCGCGCCGCAGGGGTTCCAGAAATATGTTTTCCACGGGAGCCAGGGCGAGAAAAATTGCCTTCCGTGCCACAGGATAGAGCCCGAGCCGGGGGACCTGGGCCCTTCCTCTCCCGAAAAATCGTCCTGTTATTCCTGCCACAAGGACATGACAAAAGTTAAATATGTGCATGGCCCGGCCTCGGTCTGGGCCTGTGCGAGCTGTCATAACATCAATAACGACACGCAAAAGAACGGGGTCCCCTGGCCGGACGGCCTGAGCTGCGAGCCCTGCCACGGCGATTCCCTCGATAAATGGAAAGAGCTGAAATTCGCCCACGGCCCCACGGCCGTTGGGCATTGCAGCGCCTGCCACAACCCGCACGGCTCCGAGAACCCCGGCTTTCTCAGGCTCCAGGCCACGGACCTGTGCCTCTCCTGCCATGAGGACAAGGCGAGCGGAGACCATGTTGTCACCGGGTTCGGGTCGGGCGGGCACCCTGTAAGGAACAGGACGGACCCGAGAAACCCCCAAAAAGAGCTTTCCTGCGCGTCCTGCCATAACCCGCATGCCTCGGCCACCCGGGACCTCCTCCTGTATGAGAGCGGCGAGGATGAGGACCCCATGCCCGGCTTCTGCAAGGAGTGCCACAGGTTTTAAAGAAGCCGGGCCGCCCCCGCCCGCCCCGGCCATATAACATGATTTGCGTCATATGCGCGCATATCCTTTCTCGTTAGAATAAGAATAGTTAAAAAAACGATTTGGAGGTTCAAGATGAGAAAGGATATTGACCTTAAAGACGATTGCCCGGCCTGCCATTCCGCCGGAGCGCGAATCGAAAAAGAGCGCCTTCAGGTGAGGCCCGCAGCAGAGGAAGAAAGACTCCTCAAGCAGTGGCCGATACAGATAAAGCTCATAGGGACGGTTGCCCCCTTCCTCGAGGACGCGGAACTCCTCGTGGCCGCGGACTGCACCGCCTTTTCCATAAAGGATTTCCATGCCCGGTTTTTAGGGGATAAAAAGCTCCTTATCGGCTGCCCCAAGCTGGACGGCGGCATGGAGTATCTTGAAAAGTTCACCGAGATGTTCACGAACATCCCGGTCAGGAAGCTCACGGTGCTGAGGATGGAAGTGCCCTGTTGCGGCGGCATGGCCGCCATCCTCAAAGAGGCTATAAACCGTTCGGGGAGGAATATCCCGATGGACGAGATAATTATCGGGATAAAGGGCGGGGTTATAGCGGAACGGCCGGTAAACTATTAATCGTCTATCTTGATTATCCCTCTCCGGATTGCGAACTTGATGATCTCGGTCCGGGAGTGGATATTAAGCTTCTCGTAGATATTGGTCTGGTGGGCTATTACCGTTTTTACGCTTATATCGAGCAGGTTGGCTATCTCCTTTGCCGTGTTCCCCTCGGCCAGGAGCTTTATTATCTGTTTCTCCCTGTCCGTGAGTTTTTCGTAAATGTCGTCGGAGATCTCTTTCTTCCCGAGATAGCCGTTAATGACCTGGGACGCAATGGAGGGATATAGATAAAATTCCCCCCGCGCCACGGCCCTTATCGCAGAGAGGAGGTCCGTCCCGAGGGCGTGCTTTAAAATATAGCCGGATACGCCCGCCTTTATGAGCCGGCCTATATATTCGCTGTCGTCATGCTGCGAGAGTATGAGGATTTTAATATCGGGGTAGAGTTTTTTTATCTCGAAGGTTGTTTCTATCCCCCCAAGGCCGGGCATCGCGATGTCCATGAGGATAATATCCGGCCTTAACTGGACCGTCTTCTCGATCGCCTCCTTTCCGTTTGCCGCCTCGCCCAGGACCTCCATGTCCTCCTGCATACGCAAAAGGGCCGAGATCCCCTCGCGCACGAGGGCATGGTCGTCCACTATGAGAATCTTTTTCTTCATGGAAAGTAGATCCGGGCTTAATTATAAAAGAAAAAACTTTTTTTATAAAGGCTAAAGATAATAGGAAGGAGCTTAAAGAGGGATTATCACGTGAATATGCGTGCCCTCGCCCGGTGTGGAGCTGATCGTGAGTTCTCCGTCTATAAGCCCGATGCGCTCCTTCATGCCGATAATGCCAAAGCCGGAGTCCTTTTCGGGGTCATGTGCTTCGAGCACGGTTTTCGGCTCAAAACCTTTTCCGTCGTCTATTATATCCACCTGCAGGTCCGTATCGTTCATTATGAGCGAGACATGGACGTTTTTGGCCCCGGCGTGCTTGCTTATATTTATTATGGCCTCCTGGACGACCCTGAAGAGGATCAGCTCCCTTTTTGAGTAATCGAGCATCCACCCGAGGTCATTCTTCGCCTGGGTGAGATTATTGAAAGTTTCAAAATGGAAGCGGATGTCCTTTTCCCCGAGGTGCCTCTCGAGCACCCATTTAACGGCGTATTCGAGCCCGAAATCGTCGAGGACGGGCGGGCGCAGGTCCTTTATCATCTGGCTTATGCCGTTAAGGATCATAAAGACCTGTTCCCTGCACTGGGTGAGCTTGTGCGTAAACGCCTCGTTTCCCGTGCAGGAAATCTTCAGCAGGTCCAACGAAAGGAGCATAGCGTTCAGGGCCTGGCTTGTCTCGTCGTGGAGCTCTCTGGCTATCCTCTTCCGCTCCTCCTCCTGGGCCGTGATTACCTTTTTCAGGAGGGTGGAAAGTTTCTGCCTGCTGCGCTCGAGGTCAAGGGTCCTCTCCGCCACTCTCTCTTCCAGTTCCAGGTTATGCTTTGTTATGCTCTCAAGGGATTCGGCGAGCTTTATCCGCATATTATCGAAGCTTTTGGCGAGTATTCCGATCTCATCGGCCCCGGAGACCTCGATAGGGTCCGAGAGCTGTCCCCTGCCGATCCTCTTTGTGGCCCTTATAAGGGCCTGGACCGGGTTCAGGATGCTCCTGCTCAAGCCTACTCCGAGCAGAAGGGCGGTTAAAATGGAGATAATGCTCAGGATGATGAAGCCCCTCCTCAAGTGTATCGAGAGGGCAAAGACCTCCTCCTCGGGCTCGCGCACGGTTATGGCCCATGGCGCGGTCGAGAGGGGGGCCATGGCGAGGATGTCCCTCGTCTTCTCCTCCGGGTTCTTCCCTGCATGGCATCTGTGGCAGGGCCCGACAAATTCCTTTTTATCCCTGATGAGATTGCCGAGCATCTCGTCATGGTCGCTCATTGTGAGGATGCGGCTCTGGTCGTTGGAGGAGATTATTATACCGTGGCTGTCGAGGAGCTCTATCATTGTAGCCCTCGTCATGGGCATGGACCTGATTATCTGGGTAAAGACGTAATTCGTGGGGTTTATCTCCCCTCCGGCAACGCCTATAAGCTCCCCGTCTCTCTTCAGGGGCACGAGGGCGAATATGACCTTCTTTTTAGTGGGCTCCAGGGTATATACGTCGCTTATAAGCGGCTTCCCCTCGGAAAGGGTCCTGCTTATATACGGGATGCTCAGGAGATTTATCTTTTCGTCCCCCCCGGCGGGATGGGAGAGCACGACATTGCCGAATTTATCGAGGAGGAATATCCGGTCCGTGAAGATGGAGTATTCGTACGCGCTCTTCAGGGCCTTTCTTTCGGGCTCCCAGTCGCCGTCCTCGAAGTCCACCTTCAGGGAATTGGAGATGTCATAAAGGCGCGTGAGGTTGGTCTCGAGGATATAGCTTATGTACCTGCCCAGTATATTGGCCAGGGAGAGCCTTCTCTCTATGGACCTCTCGATGCTCTCGTTTACGTTGATGTAGCTTATTATACCGAGGCTCACAAGTATAATAAGCATGCTCAGGATGACCGAAAAGATTATCCTTCGCCGCATTCAGACCCGCGCGACCAGAAGGTGCATACCTCCAGTATTTTAGGGCAAGGAGGCCCCTAAAATAAAGCTCTTCGCACCCGTGCGCTTTTTAGTAATCGCGGCCTGTCAGTTCGGCGGGGTCTCCTTCTTCCCGTTCAGTATCTCGAAAGCCTCCTCCCCGTCCCCGTCGCGGGCCGTGATCTCCTCGAGAGAAACGCCCTCAATTCGCGCAAGCTCTACGGGGTGCTCGTGCACCATGCGCTCGCGCGAGACATGGCCGCTTACGAGGATGCTCGTGTCCAGGGGAAAGACCTCCGGGCTGAACACCGAATTATAAATGTGCCAGATGATTATCACGAGAAAGGCGAGCAGTGCCTCGTTCGTATGGGCCGCCTTGGCCGCCGGGATCAGCTCGCCCGGCAGATGCCTGGCCACAACAGTGGGGAACCAGAGGGTGAGGCCGGTCATTATCATAAGTATCCCGCCCACGACAACGCCCCAGTACTCGAACTTCTGCTTGTAATCGTAGCGGTCGCACAGCGAGGGCCTGTTCGTTACGCCGAAATAATATTTCAGGTTGTCTATGGCGTCCGTGAAGTCCTTTTTCGTTATCACCATGCTTGCGGGCCAGTTCCTCAAGGTGAGCCCGATAACGGCCACGAGGACATGGAGCAGGATCGCGGCCGTGAAGACGAGCCCCGTGTAGCGGTGGATAAGACGGACGCAGGTTATCCCGCCCAGGTTCATGATGATCCACTGCGAGAGCTCGAACTCGTGGAACCTCTGGGATAGGCCGGTAGTGGCGAGGAGGCCGAAGGTTATTATGGCCATGTAATGCTCCATTATCCGGAAGGGGTGGAATCGCCTGATCTTTTTTTCGCTCTTCTCAATATTGCTCGACATAATTTTTCCTCCTTACCTGTTCACGGCATAACGCCAGATATGCAAAAGGATCTGAAGGACAAGCCCGAATATCATGAAGGGTATGAATATCTTGTACAGGAGATTGATCAGGAATACGAGCGGGGCGTTCGATAAAGTGGGCTTGTAATGGGACATCCAGCTCTCGGGGAAGTTTTCCGTCGCGCCCGGGTGGCACTTCTGACAGCGCTTGACCAGGTTGGCCTTCACAAGGGAGGCGTTCGGGGCGGAGGTCTTCATTATGTCATGTATGCCGTGGCAGTCCGTGCAGACGGCTATCGGCTTTACGCCGTGCCTCAAGTCCGCCTCCAAGAGTTTTCTCTCGCGTTTGTAGAATTTGAGCGTGATCCCGTGGAAGTCCTGCAAATAGGTGTTCACGACCTCGGTGGAGAGGCCGTACTTTGCCATGATCTCCCGGTTGGCGTGGCAGCCCCCGCATATCTCGGGGACCTTCTCGCGGTAATCGAAAGTGCGCGGGTCCATTATGTTATGGGAGTTGTGGCAGTCCACGCAGACGGGCACTTCCGTGCTCTGGCCGGAAAAGAGGGCGCTCCCGTGCACGCTCCGGGCATAGATGTCATATATGGCGGGATGGCATTTCTGGCACCTCCTCGCTATATTTACCTTCTCCTGGACCGCGCCCGAGATTGAATGGGCCCCGTGGCAGTCCGTGCAGACCGGGGCCGTGAGGTTCCCCTGCGAGAGGACCGTATAATGGATGCTGTCCAGGGTCTTGATATATTTATCGAAATGGCAGCGCCTGCAGGTCTCTATGGCGGCTATCGAATAGTCTCTTTTCGTCTTGAAATTCCTCACGAGGTGCTGCTCCATCGAGAAGCCGAAATGGCAGTCCGAGCATCCGAGCTTGCCATGGACGGAGGCCGCGAGTTCGGCGGCGTCCACCTTGAAGCGCATCTGCTCGCCGTCCCTGAACGCCACCGTAAGCTCGTGGCTGTGGCAGTTCAGGCAATAATGGGTCTCACTGACGAAGGATTTCCCCCCGGCTATTTTCCTCACCGTATGGGAGCCGTGGCAGTCCACGCAGACGGGCTTGGCGCCCTTTCCGTTTATTATCGAAAGGTGAATGCTCTTGGTCCTGATCTGTGTCTCCGGATGGCAGTTCCGGCAACCCTCGGATGCGAGGAGGGAATATTCGCGGCGGTCTTTGAATTTTCTCCTCGGATGGTCCGCAGACGAAAAGCCGGTATGGCACGCGGTGCAAGAGAGGATTTTATGGATGCTCCCCTTGAGCTCCTTTTCATTCACATAGACGGAGGCGCTTCCCCCGCCTTCGAAAGAGATGGTCAGGCTCCTGTCTGCATGGCAGCCCAGGCAGACCTCGTCATCTCCCGCCCGATCGCGGGCACCCGGCTCGGCGAAAAGCCTTTCGGGCTGAAGGAGAAAAACAAAGGACAGTATGCTTGCAAAGACGAGCAGGCGGCTTTTCATAACGACCTCCATTTACCCTCTATATATCTCGCCCTTGAGGATGAAAACCCGAAGGGGCCCCCTCCGGGGCCCCTCTTCCAACCGGACCCGCATCACTCTTTTCCGCCGGCCTCTCTGTCCTCATTTTCCTTCTTCTGCCCCTTTGTCCTCTTCTTGCCCGAGAGATAGGCCTCGCGCGGCCTCCACCTGAAAGAGACGGAGCTTCCGGCCATCTCGAGCACCCCTCCCAGGACTTTTTCGGCTATGAGCTTAAGAAGCATCGCAATGCCGATGAAGGGGAGAAATGTCGCGTACACAAGACCGAGGATGGGCCCCAAGACCAGGATACCCAGCGGCGAGAACTTCCTGTACGTGCTCCCGAAATCCCCAGGGAGAATGCCGGCCCCGCCCATGTTCACCCTCTGCCCGTTCGCGAAGTTCCAGTACGTCCCTCTTCCTACCTCTTCTCCTCCTCTGTACTTCCTCAGCATCTTCGCCCCCTTTCTTTGGCAACCCCTGCCGGGGGCTGCCCCTGTTTGCCCTTGTTCCTTTCTCTTTCCGATTTAATGATAAAACAGGTGCGGGGCCGGTGGGAATTGGGAGAAGTACCTAATCGGATGGGAATTATACCTTACATGGCGAGGGGAAAAGGCCCTGCGGGACCGGATTTTCATCCGGAGGGCTAATCTACCATGCTTTCGGCGATTTTTATCAGCTCGAGCGGCGTGGTCCGCGCAATGACCCTCAGGTGGTAATCGCGGTATTGCCAGGATATCCGGCCGCATTCAATGTCATAGGGACCGGAAGGGGGGGACTGGCAGGAGCCGGCCTCGAGGAAAGCCTCCATGCCTTTTATATTGCAGAGGGCCTTTTCCTTTATCTCGGCCACCGTCAGCTCCCCCCGGGGGTCAAAATCGGGCGAGACCGCCTGCGTGATAAGAAGCGCGGTCCTTCCGTTTTCGACATCCCTGAACTCCAGCATCACGGCCTTGAAGGGCTTGGCCTGGGCGAATACCCTCGAGGGGGGCCACTTAAAGGTCTGCGGGAAATAATGGGGGGCATATATCCGCCCGAAAGAGAGTTTTTTCTCCACCTCGCCGATATCGCCGTATTCGCGCATGAGCCCTTTATCGGCCACGAGCGGGACCCAGTTGAGGACCCTTAAGCCGGCTATCACCAGGCCTATCATTATGAAAAAGCTTGCGTACTTATATATTTTCCGCTCCGTCATCGCTTACCCCTACACGACTAAATAACTTAAGGAAAGTATAGCTAAAAAAGTGAGGAGGAGTTTAAAAAAATGCGCCTCCTCTCCATCGGGGCACTCTTCCGCGAGACGCCTTATCCTCGAGTCGAGCAGGAAATTATGGCTGTACTTCTCGATGGCCGCCCAGATGCCCGACATTCCCGGGCCCGCCCCGGAGCGTGGGGAGGCCTCATAATGGAACCCGGCAAGCGCTTCGGCAAGGGCAGGCCTGTCCCCCGTTATGAGGACCGATGTGTCATCGCATATTTTCTCCTCTTCCTGCACTATCCGGCGGAACTCGAGGAGGACCACGGGGTTATAGAACATGACCATCCTCAGGATGAAAACAATCACCAGTATGGGCCTCCTTGACCGCCTTATATGGGCAATCTCATGGGCCAGGGCGGCACGGAGTCCCTCGTTTCCGAGGCCTTTTAAAAGCCCGGTCGAGATGAATATGGCCGGGGACTTCCCCACCCTCGAAAAGAGGAGGAGGTCGTCCTCCATAATTACATGCACCTCCGGGTTCTTGCCTGGAAGGCTTTTCAGTGCCTCGTTTATCCTGAAATCCGGCACTGGAGAGGCGTTCTCCATATCCGGTATCCTCCGGGAGAACGTCTGTTTCAGGACCGGGAGGAATTCCTGGAAAAGGAAAATAAGGGAAGTGAGGATGAGGAGGAGCAGAAGGAGAAGCCCAAAGGGGACCGTGCCCATTATCTCCAGGTTGAGCCATCTCATCGAATCGAAGAGGGCGCCCGACCTGAATGCGATGGAGCCCCTCTCCGGCCGGAGGGCATGGAAGAGCTGAAAGCTGAAAACAGGCGCGAGGATCACAAAGAAGTAAAAGCGCTGTTTCACAACGGGGTTTTTTATATGCCAGGCGCTTACGGCAAGATTGCTTATGACCATGGCGATAAGGGAATGCAGCACGGACTGGACAACCAGCATGCCCGCATATGAATTGAAAAAAAAATACAGGCCCATTAATCAACTTAGTTTAGCAAATAGGGGGACATTTTTATTGCGCTTATGGCGGGTTTTGAGTAAAATTTCAAATTGTGCAGGCATTGGTAAAGGGACTTATCCAAAAGAATAATACGAAGATCATCCTCCTTGTGCTGGACGGGCTCGGCGGCCTTCCGGTGAACGGGAGAACGGAGCTTGAGGCCGCCAGGACACCGAACCTGGATGCCCTGGCAAGGGAGTCCGCCTGCGGACTCCATCTGCCGGTGGGATACGGGATAACTCCGGGGAGCGGCCCGGGGCATCTTGGCCTCTTCGGCTATGACCCCCTGAGCTGTCTGATAGGACGCGGGATACTCGAGGCCCTTGGACTCGGCCTCGAGGTCACAAGGACGGATGTCGCCCTCAGGTGCAATTACGCGACCATGGAAAATGGCCTTGTAAAAGACAGGAGGGCCGGACGGCCGCCCACGGCGGAGACGCGCAAATTGACCGAGAGGCTTCAAAAGGAAATACCCGGGATAGACGGGGTCAAGTTCACGTTCGGGGCCGGGATGGAGCACAGGTTCGCCCTCGTGATGAGGTTTCCGGAGCCCCTGCCCCCCGGGGCCGCCGCTATTAACGACTCCGACCCGCAGGAAACGGAAAAACCCCCTCTCCCCCTTAAGCCCGAAACTCCGGAGGCGGAGAAGGTGGCTGATATCGCAACCAAATTCATAAAAAGGGCCGGGGAATTATTGAAAGACCAGCCCAGGGCCAATTACGTCCTTTTAAGGGGGTTTTCAACCCATCCGCGGATGCCCTCCTTCAAGGATGCCTACGGGATGAGGGCGCTTGCCGTCGCGGCCTACCCCATGTACAGGGGGCTTGCGAGCCTCATTGGAATGGATGCGCCCGCGATTGAGGGCGATTTCCGGGATGAGCTGGATTATCTCAAGGCCAACTATAAAGTTTTCGATTTTTCGTTCATACATTTCAAAAAGACCGACTCCTTCGGCGAGGACGGCGATTTCGAGGGGAAGGTGAAAAAGATCGAGGAGGCGGACTCCTTCATCCCGGAAATGCTTTCCCTGGACCCGGATGTGCTTATCATAACGGGTGACCATTCCACGCCCTCCGTCATGAAAGGCCACAGCTGGCACCCCGTCCCCCTTATCATAAAGGGCCCCTATGTGCTTGGGGGGCTCCTTAAGGGCTTTTCCGAGCGGGAATGCCTGAAAGGGGAACTCGGTATTATCCCCTCCACTGCCATTATGAGCATGGCCCTCGCCAACGCCGGGAGGCTCAAAAAATACGGGGCCTGATATCACCCCGAGAGAGTTCGTGCCTCCCATAAGAAGATGAGACCTCATTACATCGGAATAATCGACACCCATTGCCACCTCGATATGAAGGAGTTCGACCCCGACCGGGACCGGGTTATAGAACGCGCAAGAGAAGCGGGCCTTGAGGCCATTATTACGATAGGCTCCGATATTGAATCATCACGGGCCGCCGTATCGCTCTCCCGGAAATATGATCTCGTATATGCCTCTATCGGCATCCATCCCCACGACGCCGGGGATTTCGAGGAAAAATCATACGGGGAACTCAAAGAGCTTGCCCGGGACCCCAGGTGTGTCGCTATTGGTGAGACGGGGCTCGATTACCACTACGACCATTCCCCCAGGGACGGGCAGAAGGAGGCCATGAGGGCGCACTTGGCCCTCGCGCGCGAGATGGGGCTTCCGGCAATAATACATTCGCGGGAGGCAAAGGCGGACACACTTGCAATACTTAAGGAATCCGGGATCACAAAAGGGGTGCTCCATTGTTTTTCGGGCGATATGGAGATGGCCGAGACCGCGATGGGGATGGGGTTTTATATCTCCATAGCGGGCCCTGTAACCTTTAAAAAATCCATAAAGTTAAAAGAGACGGCGGCCCGCATACCTGACGATTACCTCCTGATGGAAACAGACGCCCCGTACCTTTCACCGGAACCCATGCGGGGCAAGAGAAACGAGCCCGCGTACATTGTGAACACGGCAAAAGAAATAGCCCATCTGAGGGGCATCAGCCTCGAAGACATCGCCCGCATAACCACTCTGAACGCGAAAAGGCTCTTCGGGATAGGGGCGCTCCCGGTAAAGGGCACAATCGCCTACCGGATAAGGGAGAGCCTTTACCTGAACATCACAAACAGGTGCACGAACGCCTGCTCTTTTTGCGTGAGGTTTTACAGCGATTTCGTGAAGGGCCACATGCTCCGCCTCGGGGAGGAGCCAACCGCGGAAGAATTGGTCGCCTCTATTGGCGCCCCCACGCATTACGAGGAGGTGGTTTTTTGCGGATACGGAGAGCCCCTTATAAAGCTCGACGTCGTTAAAGAGGTCTCTTCGTGGGTGAAAGAGAAGGGCGGGCGCGTGAGGATAAACACGAACGGGCACGGGAACCTTATACACGGCAGGAACATCCTCCCCGAATTGGCCGGGCTTGTCGATGTCCTTTCCGTGAGCCTCGATGCGCACGATGCCGCCACATACGAAGCGCTCTGTAAACCTGTTTATGAAAACGCCTACCAGGCCGTCCTCGAGTTCATAAAGGAGGGGAGGAAATACATTCCCGTTGTCCAGGCCACGGTCGTCGATAAAGAGGGAGTGGATATAAAGAAGTGCGAGGAAATAGCCCGGGAGCTGGGAATAACCCTGCGGGTGAGAAAGCTCGACGCAGTAGGATAGCTTACCGGGCTTTTGGTCTTACCGTGCCATCTTTTCGAGTGTTTCGAGGACATCGGCCAAGAGCTTCTTGGGGCTGAAAGGCTTTGTGAGATATTTTTCCACTCCGTAGCTCAAGCCAAGCTTTTCCTCCTCCTCCTGGCTTTTGGCCGTAAGCATTATAACCGGGATATGGGCGAGTCCGGGGTCCGCCTTAAGCGCCTTCAAGACCTCAAGACCGCTTATCTCGGGCATCATCCAGTCCAATATAAGCAAGTCCGGCATCTCCGCCCTCACCCTCTCGACCGCGTTCACGCTCTGCCTGTGCGTCACCACTTTCAATCCGGCCCTCTTCAGCTTGTCCTCTATCATCATAAGGATGAAGGGCTCGTCATCTATGATCATCACCTTGCTCATCATTATCTTGATCGTCTCACTCCGGTTCAGGCCCCTTTGCGGGTATCCGGACCCTTACTGTTGTCCCTCGTCCCGTGATCGAGTCTATTTCGAGTTTCCCATTGTGTATTCTCACTATTTCCCTGGAAAGGGCAAGCCCCAGCCCCTTCCCCTTTACCCGTGCCGCATGCCTCCCCCGGAAAAATTTCCGGCCTATGTGCTCGAGGTCTTCCTCCGGTATGCCCCATCCCCTGTCCTTGAGCGTGATCTCGAAGGAGCCCCCGGACTCCCGCGCGGTGAGATCCACGTTCGAGTCGCCGTCGGAATACGTTATGGCATTATCAAGCAGGTTTCTCATCACCTGCCGCATCTTTTCGTTATCGCCCATAAGGGGAGGCATCCCGTCAGGGACCCGTATTTTTATAATTATACCCTTTCTATGGGCCTCGTGTGAGAGTTCCTCGGTTATGTCGGAAAGGAGGTTTTCAAGCCGGATAGGCTCCAATCTCAGCACCGCTCTGCCGCTTTCAATCGAGGAGAGGTCGAGCAGGTTTGCGACCAGGTCCGAAACCCTCCGCCCCTCGCTTTGGATAACGTCCAAATAAGCCCTTTGCTTTTCCGCGGAAAGTTCCCCTTCGAGGAGCATCTCCGAAAAACCAACTATGGCCGTCATGGGAGTGCGGAGTTCCCGGGCAAGGGACCTCACGAACTCGGATTTGAGCCTTGCCGCTTCCTCCAGGCGCGAGGCGTCCTTCAGGGAAATTATGACGCCCACGAGGGAGCCGTCCCTGTCCCTGGCCGGGGAGCTGCCGAGTATCAAGGGCACTTTCGCCCCCAACCCCCCGGTAATCGCGAATTCCCGCTCCACCCTGTTTCCTATACGGGTCGCCTCCAGGCAGTCCGCCAGTATGAACCTGAAAGCCTCGTTCTCCTCGGAGCCCCCGAATATATCCGTTAACGGCTTCCCGAGGGCCGGGCCGGTCCCTATTCCGGCAAGCTCGCCCGCCTTCCGGTTCATCGAGATGACGGTCCCGTTCATGTCCACAAGGATAACGCCCTCTTCCATGGCCCCAAGGACCGTGTCGGACATTCCTCTCCCGACCAGGAACTTCTCATACAGGCGGGCCCTGTCTATGGCCATTCCGAGGATTGCCCCCACGGTCTGGAGGAAAAAAATGTCCTCCTCCCTGGGCTCCCTGTACCGGGCGCCGAAAAAGGTCATCGCCGCCCTCGCTTTTCCCTCAAGATAAACCGGGAAAGAGTAGGCGGACTTGTAATTTGCCTTTATAATATCCGGCGCGAGGGCATATTCGGTCTTCTCCAGCCCGGAGACGACTACGGGCCCGCGCCTTTCTATGGCGGCCTGCTCGATGGATTCCTGGTCGGGGGAATAGACGGGGCTCCCTTCCATAGAATCCATGCCGGGGGCCGATTTGAGCACGAGCGAGCCGCCGTCTTCCATCTCCAGGAACCAGGCAAAGTCCGCTCTTAGGTTCTGTCTGAGCATTATCAGGGCCGTGTCGAGCATCTCCCTTATTTCGAGCTTTCCGGCAAGCGCGCTCGCGATTTCCAGCAGCTCTTTTTGCTCCTCGGAGCGCCGCCACCTCTGGTTCTGGTACAGGAGCCTCATCTTTTCGTAAAGCCGGATATTCTCGAATGCCATCGCGGTGATCTCGCCGGCCGATTTAATGATGCCTTCCTCCTCCTGTGAGAAGAACTGAGTGCCGAAGCTGAACAGGCAGATGACCCCGACCGGCTTTTCCCTGCCGATTATGGGGAAGCCGGCGCATGCCCTTATCCCGGCGCGGAGGAGCCTCGAACCGGCCGCCCGGGGGTCGTTCAGCAGGTCGGGGCTTGTAAATGCCTGCCCGGTCGCGGCCACCCGTCCCGGTATGTCTTCGCCTATGGCCATCCGGCCCGCGGTGTTCATATATTCCTGCGAGAGGCCCTTGTGATAGCGGCAGGCAAGCTCTTTTCCTTCCTCGTCTATAAAGAAAATTCCGCCCCCGTCCATGCGGAAAAGCTCTACAAGCTTTTCGAGTACCGGGTTGAAGATTTCTTCGGCCCGCAAGGAGCGGTTCAGGAGTTTTGAGATGGCCAGGAGTCCCGAAAGCTCCCTGTTCCTGAGCCCTATTTCCTCTTCGAACTGCTTTTTTTCCGTTATGTCCCTCGAGACGACTATTACGCTCGCAACCTGTCCCGACTCGTCCCATATCGGATATGCCGCGGTCTCCCTGAATGAGAGTTTATCGCCATGCAGAGATTCTTCGAGCATGGAGGCCGGCTGCCCTTTCTCAAATACCTCGATCACGGGACAGTCCCTGCCCTGGGCGGACCTGCAGTCCACGGGGAGCGAATGGAAGACCTCGTGGCAATGTCTCTTGAGGATGCCCTCCGGCGAGAACTCCCGGGCCGCCTTGTTGGCCATGAGTATCTTGAATTCCCGGTCCACCACTATGAGCACGTCGGGCATGCTGTCCATTATGACCCGCCTCTGGTCGCTCGCCTGCCGGAGCTCCTTTCTGAGGAGTGTCTCCCTCCTGAAATCCTTCATTATCCCGATCCTGGCTATCGCCTCCTTTTTTTCATTGTAAATGGGGGCGCCGGAGACGAGGACATCGATGGGCTCGCCGCACTTGGAAAGGATGGAGAGTTCGTATGGGGAGGGGACCTCGTCCGGGTTCCCCATGTTCCTCCTCAAAATCCTCTCGTTCTCCTCATCAAGGAAATCGAAGCAGGAATATCCGATTATTTCATCTCTCCCGTATCCGAAGAGGCGGGTAAAGGCCGGGTTTATATCCATTACCTTATCGTCGAAGTCGAGGACCCAGAGGGGGTCCGTCATCATGCTTACGTACCGTTCTTTCCAGAGGAGCTCGTCCGTTTTTGTCCTGAGCGCCAGTGCCATCTCGTTGAAGGCCGTCGTGACCTCCTCCAGTTCATCGCCCTCTGCCGCTTTAAGCGCCACATCCAGGTTGCCTTCCTTTATCGACAGGGCCCCCTTGTAAAGCTCCTTCAGCGGTTTTATCAGCCTTCTGCCCAGGAAGAGCGAGATCAGAAAGGCCGTCATGAGCACATAGAAGCCCATGGTTACAAGGTCATCGACAAGGTTGTCCACGAACCGCTTGTATACGAGTTTCTGTTCGGGACTGAAGGGAGAGAGCTTCTCCAGCTCGGAAACGAGGCCCCTCGAGTTCTGGTCTATCAGGATTATGACGGGCAGGAGCAGGACCGCCGCGAAGATTATGAGGAAAATAAAAAAGTTATATATGAATCTCCGCTGCATGTTTATAGACCGATGATCAGGATATACGCAAGGAGCGCGCCCGCCCCCCAGGCCAAAAACGCCGCCGCAAAAGGTCTCAGCCCCCTGTCCGAGAGGACCTCGAATTCGACCGTGAGCCCTATCGCCGCCAGCGATATGGCAAGGAGGAATTGGCTTGCACCGGATAAATACCTGCCGAGGGCCCCAAGCTCAAAAACATTGAAGAGGGTGGAGAGCACGAAGAACAATACCATAAACCATGGGAAAGCGAAAGGGCGCTCCCTTCTCTTAATGAAGAGCACCGCGAGGGCAAAGAACCCTATCAGGGCAACCCTCAGGAGCTTCAAATCCAGGGCAAAGGGCATGAACTCCGGCCCGCCGCCGGCGGATGCTATTTTGACCATGCTCACGGCCGGCAGCGTGGCCCCCGACATGATCGCCGTCTCACGGGGCGAGATCCCCAGCATATTCGAAAAGAGTATTAAAAAGAGCATCCCCGCAAGCCCCGCGGCAATTATGGAAACGAGGGCGGCGGAGGTGTTTTCACGCTTTGCCCCGCTTATCCCGGAGATGATAGCTATGGCGCTTACCCCGCATATGGACATCCCGACGCCCAGGAGGAGCGCCATTTCGGTCTCAAGGCCCATGGCCCGCGCCATGTAGTAGGAGAAGAGAAAAAGGACCGGAAAAACGAGAAGGACAACAGGCCAGAGCGCCTTTATTTCTCCTTTGAAGATAAGGCCGGCCCCGAAGAGGCCGATGCCCAGGGGCAGGGCCGTCTTCAGGACGAACTCCACTCCCGGATTGAAAACCTCTCTTGAGGCGAAGAGGTTCGATACGAAGAGGCCGATAAAAACCGACAAGATAAGGAAATCGAAAGAGGGATGCATCCCTGATATAAGAAATGAGATGAAGGCCACTCCGCAAGAGATGGTGAGCCCCGGCAATACGGGCCGGAATCCGCCCATCCTCTCTTCCATGACGGTACTTTTTAACCCGGCCTCAGAAAAGAAAAGGCCCGTGCCCTTTCTATTTCTCCGGATATGCCCTCCTTAAGGTCTTTCCACTTGAGGGCGCCTTTGCCCAGTTCTTCCTCTCCGATTATGAAGACATGCCGGGCCCCGAGCCGGTCCGCCTTGCGGAACTGGCTCTTCAGAGAGGCCCCTTCATAACCCGTCTCAACCCAGATGCCGCCCTTCCTCAGCTCGAGGGCGAGCTTCAGGGCCTCGCGGGCGGCCACGGGCCCGATATAAGCAATAAAGAGTTCGGGCCTGGGGACTTCCGCCTGTCCTTTGAGGAGCGCCGTGAGCCTTTCCATCCCGAGGGCGAACCCGATGGCCGGAGTGGGCGGCCCGCCGAAATCCTCCACAAGCCTGTCGTATCTCCCTCCGGCGGCTACGGCGTTCTGTGCGCCGAGCCTCTCCGTCGTGACCTCGAATGTCGTCCTTGTATAGTAATCGAGCCCCCGCACCATAAGGGGGTCCAATGTGAACGGGATTTGCAGCATGTCCAAATAATCCTTTAGCGATTCGAAATGCGTTTGACAATCAGGGCACAGGTAATCGGTTATCCTGGGGGCCGCCTCTTTGAGCCGGGCGCAGGCCGCGGCCTTGCAGTCCAGTATCCTCAGCGGGTTCACCTCGAAGCGGCGCGCGCAGTCGGGGCAAAGCTCGTTCATCCTGGGCCCGAAATATTCCCTGAGTTCCTCTTTGTAAACGGGGCGGCAGACCTCGTCCCCTATTGAATTAAGCTCAAGCCTTAGCCCCTCGAAGCCGCACTCTTTGAGATAGAGAAAAAGCATGGCTATGACCTCGGCGTCCATCCGGGGGTCCGCCGTCCCGAAGGCCTCTACGCCTATCTGATGGAACTGGCGCTGCCTTCCCTTCTGGGGCCTCTCGTAACGGAACATGGGGCCCGCATAATAAAATTTCTGGGGGGAGGGGAGGGTGTTATAAAGGTGGTGCTCTATAAAGGCCCTCACGACGGGGGCTGTGCCCTCGGGGCGCAGGGTCACGCTCCTTCCGCCCTTGTCGGTGAAGGTGTACATCTCTTTTTCGACAATATCGGTCGTCTCGCCGACACTCCTTACAAAGAGCTCGGTCTGCTCTATTATCGGGGGCCTTATCTCCTCGAACCCGTAAGTGCCGAAGACCTCCCCCGCTTTTCTTTCCAGCATTTGCCAGAGGTATGTATCGGGCGGAAGGATGTCCTCCACTCCCTTCAGGGCCTGGAGGCGCGGGCCCGCTGCGGGCTTTGCTGCGGGTTTCACTATTCCTGCTCGCCTTCCTCTTCCGGTGCGTAATCGGCCCGCCCTTCCCCTTCCTGGCCCTGGCGCTCCTTGTCGAACTCAAGCATCCTTAAATGGCCCTCGATAAGCCTCTTCAGCTCCTCGTGGAAATGCCTCCTTATGCCTTTCAAGTCCACGATATCCTCGTGGATCTTGACCACGCGCTCCTGGGCGTCCCTCAGCATCTCCTCGGATTTTATCTCGGCCTCCCTCAAGACGAGCTCGGCCTCTTTCCTGGCGTTTGTTTTGTAATCGTCCACCATCTGCTGGGCGGTCATCAACGTTTCGCGGAGGGCCGTCTCCATGTCCTTATAGTCCTTTAGCTGGTTCTCGCAGCGCGATACGTTTTCCTTAAGCGAGGCGTTTTCCCTCAGGAGCTCTTCCATCTCCTCCCTCACAAGCTCCAGGAACGCGAAGACCTCCTCCACATCGAATCCCCGGAACTTCATCGGGAACTGCTTCTGCTGGATATCAAGGGGCGTTATCCTCATTTATCTCCTCCGAAAAATCATTTTTATATTTATTCTTTACCGCATCCTGAGCCCCAGCTCCTCCAGGGACTCGACGGCGAAATATTGTATAAAGAGAATGAGCAATATGGCTATCATGGGCGAGAGGTCCAACCCGCCTAAAATTCCCAGCCTCCTCCTTATGGGCCTCAAGACCGGCTCCGTCACCCGGTACAGAAAGCGCACGATGGGGTTATAAGGGTCCGGGTTCACCCAGCTTATGACGGCGGCCGCTATTATTACCCACATATAAATACTGAGCGCTATGTCCAGTATTTTTGCCAGCGCATAGATAAAATTCCCGACTATGAACATATCTACCCCTTACCCAGCTCGGCGGCCCGTCTTACGGCCGCCCCTATCATTTCGTTTATAATCTCTTTAAAATTTTTTTCTTCCAGAACTTTAAGCCCCGCGGCCGTGGTCCCTCCGGGTGAGGTCACCATCTGCCGGAGCTTTTGCGTGCTGAGACCCTCCTCGAGCATCTTGAGAGTGCCGAAGGCGGTCTCCAAGGCAAGTTCGCGGGCGCTCTCTTCGGGTAAGCCCGCCTTAACCGCGCCCTCTATCATGCCCTCCAGGAAATATGCGATAAATGCCGGGCCGCTCCCCGAAAGCGCCGTCACGGCGTCCATGTATTTTTCGGGCATCATCATGACCTTCCCGACGGACATGAAGATGTCTTTTATGATCCCCATCTCCGGCCCGTGTACGCACTCGCACATCGAGATAACGCTAATCCCCTCGCCCACGAGGGCGGGTGTATTGGGCATCACTCTTATGAGACACCCCGCCTTGAGCCTTTCCGCAAGATAAGAGAGCCTTATCCCGGCGGCTATCGAGACTACCGCCTTCGATTCATCTATCTCAGAAGATATCTCCTCCAGCACATCATCCATTATCTGGGGCTTTACGGCAAGGAGGATGATATTCGAGGCCCTCACGGCCTCAAGGTTGGATGCGGTGGTTTTCACCTTATAAGCGTCTTCGAGCTGTTTTCTCCTCTCGGGGCGCGGCTCGGAGACGATAATGTCCTTTTTGCCTTTAGCCGTAATTCCCTTTATAAGGGCCTCGGCCATGTTGCCGCCGCCGATAAAGGCGATCATTCTTCTCTCGCTCCGCGCGCCCTCTCCCCGAAGATGGCGGTCCCCACGCGCACTATGGTCGCCCCTTCCTCGATGGCTATTTCGAAATCATGGCTCATCCCCATCGAAAGCACGGGCAGCACATATCCCAGGCTTTCCATCTCGTCCCTCAATTCCTTGAGGCGGCTGTAGAAGGGCCTTGAAAGCTCCGGCTCCTCATAATAGGGCGGGATGGTCATAAGCCCCCGCACCGCAACGTTTTCCGTTTTCGTGCTCTCATAGAGCAGGTCTTCGAGTTCCGTTTCCCCGACCCCGTGCTTTGCGGCCTCGGGCGAGAGCTTTACTTCTATGAGGGCCTTTTGCACCGACCCCGCTTTTTCGGCGTGCCTATTGATTTCATGGAGCAGTTTTTTCGAACTGAGCGAATGTATAAGCTCGAAATTATTTTGCACGGCCGTTTTTGCCTTGTTTGTTTGAAGGTGTCCTATAAAGTGCCATTTAATGCCGATACCCCGAAGCTCCTTTATTTTTGCCGCCGCTTCCTGCACCCTGCTTTCGCCAAATTCCGTGATGCCTGCCCGGTGCGCCTCTCTGATCATTTCGGGATTTACAGTCTTCGAGACCGCAAGGAGCATGACATCATCGGGGGGCCGCCCGGCCTTCCGGGCACTCTCTTTTATCTTCCCCATTACCTCCTCTATGTTTTCCCTTATTGGGCCGCGCATAAATAGTATTATAAATAAATCGTATTATAGTATTACCAAATATCAAAAAATTCAATTAATTACGGCACTTCACAGTTTCTTCATTTGACACCCGTATGCTATCGCCATAGAATCTGCTTAGAGAGTTTGAGAGTAGTCCGCATTTTCAAATCCGCATTTGAAGTCCGGACAAGAAAAAATAAAAGAACCTTTTTAGGAGGAAAATATGAGGATCGGGAATTGGTATAAATTTTTGGCCTTAATGCTTTTTTCTATAGGTCTCCTTGCCGCCTGCGGCGGCGGAGGCGGAGGGGGCGGCGAGCCCGTTGCAAGCGCCACAATAACGGGCGAGGTGCTTGGGACCGCCTTCGTCGCGGTGGACAGCTCAACGGGGGCAGAGGTTGGAAGGGCTACGGCTTCGGGCACTCCGAGGACCTTTTCCCTCCAGGTGCCTGTGGGAAGAGATTACATGTTCTTCCTCCTTGAAAACGAAGGGACTTCCTTCGAAAGGGCCTTCCCCGTTTACATGGACAGCGATAACGTCTTTTCCGTGCGGGAGCCCCAAACGATAGACATGGGCTTCATGAGCACGGCATCGGGCCTCGCCAGGCCCTCAATCACCCGCGCGGATATGATCGGAAGGGGAATGGAGCCCATCGGGCAGAACACAAGCATGGGGCCATTTACAGGGATAGGCTTCACGGACGCGAATATGGAGGGCGCGTGGAATGTGCACGGGATGGAGGATGACGGCCACTGGTCCCACGCGAGCCTCACAATAAATAACGGCTCGGGCTCCTTCTCGAATTTCGCCTCGCAGGAAGGGGATGGGACCCCGCCCGATCTGCCCCTCGATATGAACCCTGGCGGCGTCATCACGTCGCCTGCCGACCCCGATCTCAACGGCTTCATGGGCAGGATGGGACAGATGATGGTCATGACGGACGGGTTCACCGGTGAGCACGGCCTTATGACAGCACTGAAAAGCGCCCCCGGCACATTTGCCTCCGGTGACCTTACCGGCACATGGCAGGTGCACGGGATCGTGAACGGACCCTCATTTAAGGGGTGGATACAGGGGACGATAAATTTCGACACGGGTTCGGTAAATCTTGCGAGGAATGACGACCAGGCTTTCACCGGGCCTTCGGGAACGGCGGGCATAAACGCGGACGGGACGGTCACTTTCTCCGGCACGTCCACTTTTAACGGCTCGATGAGTTCGGATAAGAATAAGATCGCGGCCACCATGACCGATGCCCCCGGGAACGGCGTACTCATGATGCTCCAGAGGCGCCAGATGATGATGCACCAGACGGGCGACCTCGCGGGCTCCTGGTTCATGCACGGCATGCGGACCGGCGCTGAGAACGCCCCCCAGTTCGGCCCTGTCTCTGTGGGCACGGGCGGCCAGACGGGGATGCACAGGTTCCAGCAGGGGATGCCCTTATTTGAGGACATGAATTTCAATATGGGCCTGGACCAGCAGGGCATGATGGGGCCCGGCAACATGACGGGTTTTCCGGGGATGATGAATTCCGCCGGGTTTATCGGCCCGGATAACGATGTCTTTGTCATGACGGTCACAAGCTCCGCCGACACCGTGGCGAACCACGACCTCATGATACTTCAGAAGTAGGAGAGGAGGGGCCTTCTTTCAAATCTCAAATTTCAAATTTGAAAGAAATGGCCCCTCTTCATTCAAACCGGGAATACCCGCGCGAAAAAGCCTGCCCGGAGGCTTATGATCAGGAGCCAGAGGCCGACGAATATAAGTATCCAGCCCCCGGTCTTTTTTATAAGCGGGGCCTTTTCTTTCAGTCCGGCTATCACCTTGTCCTGCGCGGCGGCTATAAGAGACGAGAGGAAAAAGATAAGAAATGCCATTGTAAGAGCGGCTGTAACAAAAGCTGCAAAGGCGCGTCAAAACCGCCAGCCGTAAAAGCGTATCCGGCAAGCCCTGCCAGGATAGGCCCTGTTCAACCGAACCCTGCAAGTATGTAAAGGAAGCCGAAAAGCGAATAGCCCAACAAAGGCGCTCTGCGCCTTAACCGGGCGTCTTTCCTTAAAAGCGGCCCTATCATCTTCTCTATCCCGTGAAAAGATATTGGGAGAAAACCCGCCTGGCCCAGTCCGAGGAATACGAGAAGAACCCCTATCGAGGTCCGGATTACCCGCCCCGCAAGGCTTGTGAATACGACCCTTTCAAAAAGAGCCGCTCCGCCCAGCGCTATCCCTGCGCCGGTCAGGAGAAGAAAAACTGTTGCCCCGAGCGCAAGTGCTGTAGAGAACCCGGGGACGTTTCTTAAGGCGAATTGTCTTTTTTTCGTCTCCGGCACTCGCGCAAGTATCGCTATTAAAAGTGAAAAAGAGCAGGGCGAAAAGAAAGAAGCGATCCCTGCCGCTATTGCGAGCACCAGCAGTCCAAATCCCGTAACGGGGGGCAGATGGAATCGGGGATAAATGGCATAGCCGAGATAACCCGTAAGTGCAATGAGGAGCACGGCTAATACCAGGAGGATATAAGGGGTAAGGGGGGTTGCTCCCCCGGATATTTTTCCCATACGTGAGAGTTATCAGAAAAGCCTCTCGGAGTCAATTCTCTCTTTTAAGAGAAAGCAAAAAGTCTCTGCGTTTCCGTCATTCCCGCGCACAGGCAGGCGGGAATCCATGTTCATAAAAAGGCGTGAATAGTGGATTCCCGGTCCAAGCCGGGAATGACAACGGACTTCTTCACATGGTTTTCTCTTGATTGAGATAGTCTTAAAAACTTATCTCGGACAGATGTAACCTGATATATTTTTAAATTTTCCCCTCCGGGTGTTAAAATCAATCTCATGAGAGTCTTGATGCACGTTTGCTGCGCCAACTGCGCCCTCTTTCCTTACAAGAAATTGAAATCGGAAGGTATGAAGACGGACCTCCTCTGGTTCAACCCCAATATCCATCCGTCTGAAGAATACGGGGCCCGGCTCGGGGCGGTCAAAACTCTCCAGGGCCTCTGGAAGCTGGATGTCGTCTATAAGGACGATTACGGGCTTCTCAGTTTCCTGAAAAAAGTCGGCGAAAACACTGAAGAGGGCGAGCGTTGCAGGGTATGCTACAGGATGAGGATGGAGGAGGCCGCGAGGACCGCCAAAGAGCTTGGCTTCGACGCCTTCACGACCTCGCTCCTTGTGAGCCCGTATCAGAAATTCGATTTGCTCGTCGGTGAGGCAAAGAGGGCGGAGGAGCTTTTCAATATCCCCTTTTATCTCGAGGATTTCAGGCCGGGGTACAGGGAAGGGATCGCTCTCTCAAAGGAACTCGCCCTCTACAGGCAGAAGTACTGCGGGTGCATATTTTCCGAGATGGAAAGATTTGTGAAGAGGGGCAAATGAACGGGACGGAGATAGGCAAACTGCTTTTGTTCCTGGGCCTGCTCTTTATAGTCATAGGAGCTATTTTCATGTTCTCGGGGAAAATCCCCTGGCTCGGAAAACTCCCCGGCGACATCATAATCAGGAGGAAAAATTTCACCTTCTATTTTCCGCTTGCAACAAGCATAATCATAAGCATTATACTTACTCTGATATTCTGGCTTTTGGGGAGGAAAGGATGAAGAGATTTTCGCGCGGAGCGGTGCTTGCCCTCGCCGTGTCCTTCGTTTTCTTTTTAAAATGGGCGGGGGCGGAGACGATAAGGGTCCTTATTCTCGATGACCAGACCCGGCAGGTACCCGAGGGGACCGAGATGGTAAAGCTCCTGGACAGGACGGAGGGGAAACTCCTCCTCCATGACCGCCCCTATACCGGGAAGATCGAGGTCTGGCATGGCGGGCAGGGCCTTTATCTTATAAACGAGATACCTCTTGAGGAGTACATAAAAAGCGTTGTCAAGTCCGAGACGGGCAGGGACTGGGACCTCGAGGCCCTGAAGGCCCAGGCCGTGGTCGCAAGGACTTATGCCGTCTTCATGAAATCCAAAAACGGCCATTTCAAATACGACATCACCTCCACCACGCTGCACCAGGTCTATAACGGGGACGTCCAGGACGAGAGGATATCCGAGGCCGTAAAGGGCACTGAGGACGAGATGCTCACGTTCGAGGGAAACCCGATAGAGGCCTTTTACCATTCCACTTGCGGGGGGCATACGGAAGACCCCGGAGAGGTGTTCGGAAAGTCCCTCCCTTATTTAAAAGCCCAGCCTGTTAAGTGCGAACTCTCCCCTCTTGCCGTATGGGCGAGGAGGATACCCCTTGCGGAGCTTGGAGAGGCCCTCCAGCTTGAGGGCATAACGAACGCTGCCGTCAAGTCCTATACGGCCTCCGGCCGCGTGCGCGAGGTCGAGATAACGGCCTCAAACGGGCTCAACCTGATAAAAGCCACCGAGCTTAGAAAGATACTCGGATGGAAAAGGCTTCCGAGTACAGCGTTCACTCTCCAGCTTGAAGAGGATGCCCTGGTCATAGACGGCACGGGTTACGGCCACGGGGTAGGGCTCTGCCAGTGGTCCGCCCTCGAGATGGCAAGAGAGGGGAAGAATTATGCCGAGATACTTTCCTTTTTCTATCCCGGCACCCAGTTGGCGAAGTATGGACACCCGGGACTTTGATTTTTTCCTGCCTGAAGAACTCATAGCGCTGGAGCCCGCCCCCAGGCGGGACGCCTCGCGCCTGTTAATTCTCTCTCATAAAGGGATGGGACACGGGTTTTTTCAGGATATTCCCGCTTACCTGGATAAAGGGGATATGCTCCTTATAAACGATACGAAAGTAATGCCTGTCCGGCTTCTTGGGCGTAAGCCATCCGGGGGGAGGCTTGAAGTGCTCCTTGTAAGGGAAAAAGCCCCCCATTACTGGGAAGCTTTATGGAAAGGGCGTTATACCGGTCCCTTGAAAATCTCCGATGAGCTTTCGGTTGAATTGAGGGCAGGGAAGGAGGCCCGCCTCATTGCCCAAGACCCCCGCCTTGCCCTTTTAAATGAGGGGCTTATGCCTTTGCCGCCTTACATCAAAAGGACCCCTCACGAGGGGGACAGGGAGCGTTATCAGACCGTTTACGCGGAGAAGGGGTTTTCAATTGCCGCGCCCACGGCTGGCCTCCATTTTACTAAAGAATTACTTGAAGAAATCGCAAGAAGTGGCGTTCTTATAAGGAAAATTACCCTTAATGTGGGAAAGGGGACCTTTATACCCATACAATCCGAAAGGGTAGAGGAGCACAGGATGAAGGAGGAGGACTTCGAACTCGACTCAAGCCTCCCCGGCGAAATAGAAAAAGTAAAATCAGCGGGCGGGAAGATCTTTGCCGTGGGCACCACGACTACACGGGCCATAGAAGGTTTTTTAAGCGGCAGGTACATAAATCCCGAAAATTTCGCCCAAAACGGGCGCATAAGGGGCCGCACCGATATCTTCATCTATCCGGGGTACCGGTTCCGGGCTGTAGATTCTTTAATAACGAATTTCCACCTCCCGCGTTCGACCCCCCTCATGCTGGCCTCGGCGCTCGCGGGCAGGGAAAGGCTCCTTTCGGCTTACGGGGAAGCCGTCTCCCGGCTTTATAGATTTTTTTCATATGGGGATGCTATGCTTATATTAGATTAGTGCGCGGCGAGGAAAAAAGCCGAATTTCCTTTCCGCTATAAGGAGTTGGAGACAATCACAACACAGATCGAGATAGACATAGAAAAGGAACTGGGCCTGGTCACCGGGAGCCTCCAGCCCGCCTTCGGGACGATGGAGGAGGAGCTGGGAGTCCTTATCAGCTTCCGGGGCGACAGGCTCTTTATACAGGGTGACGAGGGATCCGTCAAAAGGGCCGAGAAGATAATAGAGGAACTGAGGAGCATAAACCGGCAGGGGTATGCCATAAGGCCGGAAGACGTCAGGCAGGCAGTCCTTACCCAGGCGGGAGAAGAAGCCCCCTCGCTTCAGGAACTTTATACCTCAAATATCGAGGTATCCGCGAAGAAAAGGCCCGTAATCCCCAAGACCGAGACACAGCGCCGGTATGTGGAGGCCATAAAGTCCCACGACATGGTGATAGGGATCGGTCCGGCGGGGACCGGGAAGACCTATCTCGCGATGGCCATGGCCGTGAACGCCTTCGTGCGGAAGGAGGTAAGCCGCATCGTGCTGGCAAGGCCCGCCGTCGAGGCGGGCGAAAAATTGGGCTATCTCCCCGGCGACATCATGGAGAAGGTTAACCCGTATCTAAGGCCCCTCTACGACGCCCTCTTCGACATGGTGGATGTGGAACGGGCACTGAGGCTCATAGAGAAGGGCATAATCGAGGTGGCCCCCCTGGCCTTCATGCGGGGGCGCACGCTCAACGATTCCTTCATAATACTGGACGAGGCCCAGAATACGACCTCCGAGCAGATGAAAATGTATCTCACAAGGCTCGGCTTCAACTCCAGGACGGTCATAACGGGGGATATTACCCAAATAGACCTCCCCCCCGGGAAGACGAGCGGGCTTGTCGAGGCCGAACGTATTTTGAGGGACGTGGAGAGCATAAAAATTATCCATTTCAGCGAGAGGGATGTCGTAAGGCATAAACTCGTACAGGAGATTCTGAGGGCCTATGAAAGACACGAAAAGCGCCCAGAAAATAATAAAGGCTAACGGGATCGCAAAGCCCCGGAAAGAGGAAGCGCCCTCTTTCAGCATAAAAAAGTACTCGTTTCTGGCGCTCTTCAGTATCCTGTCCTCGCTTGCCATAACGAGGAGCCTCACCCTGGGGAGCACCCTTGGAGGCGCCCTGATTTCCTTCCTTCTTCTCCTTGTCTTCTACCGGGACCTCCTTCGCTATAAGCCCAGGTTCCTCAATGACGAACGGAAACTGCTTCTCCTCGGTCTTCTTGTCGTGGGCACCCTCGTTTTCGCCAGGGGGTCGGAATACGTGCTTACGGGCATTTCGAGGGGGTTCGGCATACCCCCCGGAAGCATAGTTTATGCGATACCGATTGCGAGCGGGGCCATGCTCGCCATGCTCCTTTTCGAGTCGCACACGGCCATCATGTTCTCCTTCGTCCTGAGCCTTTTTGCGGGGCTCTGGCTGAGGGACCCGGCCATCTCCATTTACGCCTTCATGGGCAGCCTTACGGCCGCCTTCGCCGTTATACGCTGCAAGAAAAGGACCGAGATACTTAAGGCGGGCTTTTATCTCTTTGCGGTAAACATTCTGACCGTAATAACCATACTCCTTTTCGGGGGAGAGTTGTTCTCGGCCAAGGGGGCCTATTCGATCTTCTTCTCGATGGCCTCGGCCGTCTCCGTTATAGCGATAGTCTCGATGGTCCTCCCCGTCCTCGAATACCTCTTCAATATAACTACGGATATCAGCCTGCTGGAGCTCCTGGACCTCGAGCACCCCATAATGAAGACGATGATGGTGGCGGCCCCCGGAACTTATCACCACAGCATAATAGTGGGGAACCTTGTGGAATCGGCCGCCGAGGCCATCGGGGTAAACCCGCTCCTTGCCAGAGTGAGCGCCTATTATCATGATATCGGAAAGATAAAAATGCCCGAGTATTTTATCGAGAACCAGATCTCCGGCGTGAGCAAGCACGAGCGCCTGACCCCGCACATGAGCAGCATGGTCCTGATCTCCCATGTCAAAGAGGGCGAGGACCTCGCGCGCGAGTACAAGCTCCCGGAGACCGTGGTGGACATCATAAGGCAGCACCACGGGACAAGCCTCATCACCTATTTCTACCAGAAGGCGAGGGAAAAGGCCGAAGACCTGCCCGAAGAGGAATACAAGTATCCGGGCCCCAGGCCCCAGACAAAGATCGCGGCCCTCGTGATGATGGCGGACGCCGTAGAGGCCGCCTCGAGGGTGATTTCGGAGCCCACTCCGGCGCGTATCGCATCACTCGTAAACAAGATAATAAACCACGTCTTTCTCGAGGGCCAGCTCGACGAATGCGAACTCACTTTAAAAGACATACAGCTCATAAAGAAGCACTTCATTTATATCCTCACCGGGATCCTCCACAAGAGGATCAATTACCCCGGATTCGATTTCAAGGAGGGACCTGATGGAGGTCCTCGTGTCGAAGAGCAGCGGGCTCTCGAGGCCGGCAAGCCTCAGCCGGATAAGGAGAGACAGCGCGAGGCTGCTTCAACTGCTTGGACTCCGAGGGGCTGAGCTGAGCGTCATACTTGTGGGGGAGAAAAGGGTGCGCCGCCTGAACCGCCGGTATCGGGGCAAGGATTCCCCCACGGATGTCCTTTCATTCCCAATGGAAGACCTCAAGCCGCAGATGCTCCCCCGCCTGAAAAAGCGCCCGTATATTCTCCTCGGCGATATAGTCATCTGCCCGCAAAGGGCCGAAAAAAACATTGGAGGGAAAAAGGGCAGGGGGCTGGCCCCCCTTTACGGGGAGATACGGCTCCTCCTCGTTCACGGCCTTCTCCATCTCTTGGGGTTCGACCACGAGAGGGGCGGGCGGGAAGAAGAAAGGATGAAGAAAAAGGAGAGAGAGCTTTTAGATGCCCTTAAAGAGCTGGATTGAGCACGCCGGATACGCCATTGAAGGCGTCCTGCACGCGGCAAAGACGCAGAGGCACCTGAGGTATCATTTTTACGCGGCCATTCTGGTCCTGTTGGTTGTCTTCATACTGGGTGTAACGCGCACCGAATTTCTCATCATCTCGCTTGCCGTCATTCTCGTCCTCCTTGCCGAAATGCTGAATACGGCCGTTGAGGCCACTGTGGACCTGCTCTCGCCGGAGAGGGCCGAAAAAGCGGGGATCGCAAAGGACGTGGCCGCGGGCGCGGTCCTTATAACCTCTTTCGGGGCCGCCGTCATGGGGGCCATCGTCCTCTATCCCTATCTGGAAAATATTTTTATAGAGGGTTTTACAATCGCCAGGCACATCGGGCCGGACATCGCCATTTTCGCGCTCGTCCTCGTCCTCATCGCGGTCGTGCTTTTAAAATCCTACATGGGGAAAGGGAAGCCCTTGAGCGGCGGGATGCCGAGCGGGCATGCCGCGCTCGCGTTTTCCGTCTGGACGTCCATTACATTCATATCCGGCAACTTCTATGTGTCCGCCGCCTCGTTCATATTGGCCCTTTCGGTCGCGGCAAGCAGGATCTCGAAGCACGTCCACCACCCCTTCGAGGTCGTCGCCGGCGCCGCCATCGGGGCCTCCATCACTTTCGCGTTATTCAGGATTTTCTCGTAAAAGATTCTGCATTAGGGAAAGAACAGTCCTATCTAATACACACATATTGTCCTCTTTACTGTCCCGCCAAAGTGATAATGTCCAAAATAACCAAAATAGAAATGTCCTATTAGGCAGGTTATGAATCAGGCGGACAAATGCGTACTAACCAACAGGACATTTCTACTTTGCACAAAACAGGACATTTCTACTTTGGCTTGACATTATCCGGTAAGCATATGGAAAAAATTATATTTTTCCTGTTAAAATTTACCCTATTTCCGAAGGGGGTTTAATGGATTTTAAAGGACAGGCGGCGTTTGTGACGGGGGGCGCGCGGGGGATAGGGAAAGCCATTGCCCTTCGCCTTGCGGGGGGAGGCGCGGATATCGCCCTTGGCGACCTCGCCCGTGACGAGGCCGAAAATGCCTGCGGGGAATTGCGGGCGCTCGGCGTAAAGGCCGAGGCGTTCGGGGTCGATGTCTCGGACCCCGGGGCCGTGGAGAAGACTTTTGAGGAAATAAAAAGCAAGATGGGCAGATTGGATATCCTGATAAACAACGCGGGCATTACCCGTGACGGCCTCCTCATGAGGATGAAACCCGAGGACTGGGATATCGTCCTCGACGTGAACTTGAAGAGCGCCTTTCTCTGCTCCAGAGAGGCCGTAAAGGTGATGTCCAGGGAGCGTTACGGGCGGATAGTGAGCATTTCCTCTGTCGTGGGCTTCATGGGGAACCCCGGGCAGGCAAATTACAGCGCCTCGAAGGCCGGGCTTATCGGCCTCACGAAAACCATCGCGAAGGAATACGCCTCGAGGGGCATAACCGCCAACGCCGTGGCCCCCGGCTTTATCGTAAGCGCCATGACCGATGCCCTCCCGGAGAACGTAAAGGAGCAGATGAAGGCCGCCATCCCCTTGGCCAGGTTCGGCACGGCCGGGGACGTCGCCGAGGCCGTCGCTTTCCTTTCCTCGAGAGAGGCGGGGTATATTACCGGGAACGTCATACATGTGAACGGCGGGATGTACATGTAGTTTTTTTACATTTTAAAAAATAGAGCAAGAAAAAAAAGGAGGAGCGCGCGCAGTTATGGAAGACAGGGTAAAGGAGATAATAGCCAAGCAGCTTGGAGTCGATATAGCGGAAGTGAAGCCGGAGGCCTCTTTCGTCGAGGACCTTGGCGCCGATTCCCTCGATACGGTGGAGCTCGTGATGGCCTTCGAAGAGGCCTTCGACGTGGAGATCCCGGACGAGGACGCGGAAAAGATAGTCAAGGTCCGGGACGCGATCTCATATATCCAGCAGAAAAAAGGCTAAAAGCAGCAAGAGCGTGATGGACCGCAGGGTAGCAGTCACCGGGATCGGCCTTATTACGCCCCTGGGCATAGGGACCGAAGCCTCCTGGAGGGGGCTCATCGGGGCACGGAACGGGATCAGGAACATAACCCAGTTCGACAGCACGGGGTTTGCGAGCAAGATAGCCGGGGAGGTCGAGGGTTTCGTTGCGGAAGACTACATCGACCCCAAAGAGATCAAAAAAATGGACCGCTTCATCCATTTCGGCGTTGCGGCCAGCGGTATGGCCCTCGATGACGCCGGTTTCGAGATAAACGCCGGGAACGCGGAGCGGGTAGGGGTTATAGTGGGGGCCGGAATGGGAGGCCTCCATGCCATCGAGCATTACCACAGGGCCATGCTCGATAAGGGCCCCCGGCGCATCAGCCCTTTCTTCATCCCGATGCTCATAATCAACCTTGCCTCCGGGAATATCTCGATAAAGTTCGGGGCAAAGGGGCCCAACTCCGCCGTCGTGACGGCCTGCGCCACGGGGAGCCACTCCATAGGCGAGAGCATGCGGATCATACAGAGGGGCGACGCCGATGCCATGATATGCGGCGGGACCGAGGCCTGCATCACAATGCTTGGCATCGGGGGGTTCTGCGCGATGAAGGCCCTCTCCACGAGGAACGACGAGCCCCATAAGGCCTCTCGGCCCTTCGACATGGACCGGGACGGCTTCGTGATGGGCGAGGGCGCGGGCGTGCTCATAATCGAGGAGCTTGGCTCGGCCTTGAAGAGGAACGCCCGTATTTACGCCGAGCTTGTGGGGTACGGCATGAGCTCGGACGCCTATCACATAACCTCCCCCTCTCCGGACGGGGACGGGCCGGCAAGGTGCATGGCAAATGCCCTCAAGGACGCCCATGTCGGGCCGGAGAAGATCGATTACATAAACGCCCACGGCACGTCCACAAAACAGGGGGACGAGCTTGAGACCATGGCGATAAAGAGGGTATTCGGCGAAAACCCGAAGGATATCGCCGTAAGCTCCACAAAGTCCATGACCGGGCATCTGCTGGGGGCGGCGGGGGGCCTGGAGGCCGCGATATCGGTCCTCTCCATATATAATTCCATTGTGCCCCCTACGATAAACCTGGATAACCCGGACCCCGAATGCGACCTGGACTATGTCCCCCACAAGGCAAGGGAGATGGAAGTCAATTACGCCCTGTCGAATTCCTTCGGGTTCGGGGGCACGAACGCCTGCCTGGTATTTAAGAAATTTGACCGCTAAGCCCGAGCTCAAGATCCCTTACAGCTTCAAGAACAAAAGGCTCCTTACGGCGGCCCTTACCCATACGTCATGGGCCGGAGAAAAAAAGCCGGCTAAAAAAGTCGCGCTCTCGATGCGGCACAACGAGAAGCTCGAATTCCTCGGCGACTCGGTGCTCGCACTCATAATCTCCGAATACCTCTTCGGCACGGAGTTGGACGAGGCCCGGATGTCACGGGTGAGGGCCATGCTCGTAAAAGGGCCGGAACTCGCGCGCGCGGCCCAGGCCATAAACCTGGATGCCCATATACTACTCGGCAAGGGGGAGGAGAGCACGGGCGGGAGAAAAAAACCATCCATACTGGCCGGGGCCTTCGAGGCCCTCTTGGGCGCCGTTTACCTTGACGGCGGATATGAGGAGGCAAAAAGACTGGTCCTCATGCTTTTTGAAGAGAAGCTTTCCCGCCTGATAGAAACCGGGAAATACCGCGATGCCAAAACGGAGCTTCAGGAATATTTCCAGAAGCACTATGGCAAGCTTCCGCTTTATAAGCTTTTAAAAGAGGAGGGCCGCGAGCACGAAAAGACGTTCACCTCCGGGGTTTTCTTAAGGAGAAAACTCTATGGGAAGGGCCGGGGGCGCACGAAAAAAGAGGCCGAGACCGGGGCCGCTTCCCGCGCGCTGGAGAAGATAGGGAAAGAGAAAGGAAATCCCTTAAGGGAAAAACTCAAGAAGGAGTCAAAGGCCGTGAGAAAAAACTCGCTCAAGGCACTGGAAGAGGACGACCTTATAGAGGATTCCCTGCCCGAGTGAGGGCGGCTTTTGAACAGTTTAAGGCTGGTTGTGCTGGAATGAGGATGCAGACCGGAAAGATACGGTTTTTCATCCAGAAACCTGCGGGTGAGGAATTTCTGGAGCCGCAAAAACTTCTTCCTGTAATTCACAAGCGCGGCTTTGGTATAATTTTGAGCACTTTAAATGGTAAGTCACAGAGGGTAATAAGGAATTGAGTATGATGTCCCCCGGAATATTTGATGACTAAGTACAATGAACTGGAGTCCATTCACAAACGGGCCGTGGAAACCCAAGACGCCAGTGCGCTTCGGGAGATTCCCGCGATGCTCAATCGATGGGGAATCAAATGCCGTGAGAAAGATGGGCAGTTGTTGTGGACGAATCTATCTGTGCCCACGTCCGTTGGAGAAACAATTACGATTGGCCTTCGTTACAGGAAACAAGATCAAACATTAACAGAAGACATTTTTGAATTAACCAGAAACAGTCCAGAAGTGGTAACTCCATATTATAAGGGCCGCTACCAAACGGTTCGCCCTGAGTATAAAGGCACACACAAATTTCAGGGGGCCTGGGCTAAGTCTTTCACTTCAGTTAACACTTGTTGCCTGTACCTTGGCTGAGATTCATAAGGACAAGAAAAGGGGACGTTTTAGAATGCGGAGAGTTTAGGTGTGGGGAAGGCCAAATAAGGATGAAAATAGAACCGTGAGGCTGTCCCAAAATAGGGAAATTCGGCAAGAATCAGTCACCCCCGCGAAAGCGGGGGTCCACTTAAAGGCTTGAAAAACATGGATTCCCGCCTGCGCGGGAATGACCAACAAGGAACCTCCGATAAGGGAAAAAGTAATTTTGGGACAGCCTCCCGTCCCCTTTTCATTTTCAGCGTGATAAGGAAAAAAAACGATCAGCAGCATAAAAAGCAATGTTACAGGTGAATAAATGAATAAAAGATATCAAGTATTTGTAAGCTCAACGTATGAAGATCTTATTGAGGAGAGGCTTGAGGTGATGAAAGCTCTTCTGGAATTAGATTGCATTCCCTGTGGCATGGAATACTTTCCAGCAGCAAATGAGGATCAATGGACTTTTATCAAGAATTTAATTGATGCGTGTGATTACTATGTCGTCATTATAGGCGGGCGCTATGGTTCAGAAGCTCCGGAAGGCAAAAGCTACACTCAAAAAGAATACGAATATGCTTTATCTAAGGATATCCCCACAATTGGCTTTATTCATCATGATCGTGACTCTCTATCCTCGGAAAAGAAAGAACTTGAAAAAGAAAAGATGACAAAATTAGATGCTTTTATTGCGCTGGTCAGAAGTAAAATGTGCAAGGACTGGCGCAATGCATACGAATTAGGCGCAGTAGTTAGCAGAAGCTTAACCCAGCTGATGAAGAGCAATCCAAGAACAGGCTGGGTTCGAGCTGACAAAGTTGGCAGTGAAGAGCTTCTTGCAGAAATCAATAATCTACGCAAAAACAATCAGTTTTTGGCAGAGAAAGTGACTAAACTTGAAGCGGAACATTTTATTGGCGTCGATACAAAAAACATTGCCTTTGACGAAGATGTCCAGCTTTACGGCACATATAAAAGTAAAAGTTATAAAAATTACTATGAAGACGATTGGGAGTATAAAACTTCATGGAAAAATCTATTCAGGTTAATTTCGCCATATTTACTGCGCTGGTATAACGAAGATACAATCCAAACACAAATCGCGACATCAATTTTAAAGGAGAAAGGCACTGGCAATTTTACCTCGGAGAAAGTTGACTGTGATCTTCTCCAAACCATAAAAGTTCAGTTCCTTGCACTTGGTCTTATACAAACAAGCACTTTAAATACCGTAAGCGGTGGCACGGGCTTTTTTTGGAGTCTCACGCCAAAAGGTAATTTGACGATGCTTAATGAAAGAAGTATAAAAAAATAAACCTGTAACGAGCGGCTCCACTTGACCGGGAATAATCTCTGTTTAAAATTGAAAGAACGGAAAAGGGGACAGGAAATTAGGGACACTTCCCGTATTCTTCTGCCAGGAAAAAACAAGAAGGCGCAATCAGAGGCGGGCGGAGGTAAATTTACTTTTCTGCCTGGAGTATTTCTTTTTCGACGCACTTGGCAAGCAAAAGGCATAGGCGTTGTATGATATCCCTGGACACGAAAATAGTGTCCCATGTCCCGTAGACAAGGACACCCGCCTTTAGGGAAATTAGGGACACTTCCCGTATTCTTCTGCCAAGCATGCGCCCATGTTTTTGCCGGAAGGTCGTCATTCCCGCGCAGGCGGGAATCCAATTTAAAAACAATACAAAAATGGATGCCCGATTAATACCTCGGGCATGACATCTGGGCTCTGGAAATCAGGATCATATCGGATCCTAAAAATATCACGAATCAAAAGGCGGGCGCAGCAAGCAGCGCCCCTACGTATCAATTTCAATTCGTAACCTTTATTTTTAATAGAAAAAGATTAATCGTCCGATTTCAGGAAGAAATCCGGAATCCTTTAAGCCGGAGTTATTCTCTTTCCGCTGGAAGGGCGATTTTTTTACAAGAGATGGCGCAGGGCGGAGGACCAAAATGCCTGGACACGAAAATAGTGTCCCAGGTCCCGTAGACAAGGACACCCTCTTTTGTTTTATCCTTTATCGCCCCGGGCTCGACGGGGCGCGGCAGAAATTTAAAAGAAGATGGGATGAAGTTTGAACAAAAATCTTTCACAACCGCTTGTAAAATAAGGCTTTTCATGGGAAAGTTTGAAAGTATGAAGAGGGTATGAACAGGGTGAAGGCCGAAAAGCAGGGAAAAGCCCTTGAAATCAAATCATAATTTGGCCGGGGGCCTCGCCGGGAATGAACGCCAAAAAAAAAGAGAATAAATCCGCTTGCTTGACAAAAGGATTAATCCTTTGTTATTACAGCATAGCTTGAAAAGACGTGGTATTATGCGCTTTTTTCTGCCTCACGCGGTTTCCGAAGCCGGCATCCCGAAGCTTATAGCGGCCCCGGTACTTATTTCTTTGCTCCTTTCGGGGTGCGGGGGGATTGCCGGCATCAAGGACAGCCTTGCCATCAGGAACCGTTATATCAGGCAGCCCACCCCTCTTTTCGAGGAGATGGCCGTATCGAGCAAGAACGAGTCCCTGGTAGTCAGGATCAATTACGTCATAGTGCCCAATGGGCCGGGCTCCTGGGTGCGGGACGCAAAATGGCACGAGTACGTCATAACCATGACAAATACGAGCCCCCATCCCGTGACCATCCAGAATGTCCGCATCCTGAACAAATGGGGCCTTTACGTTCCGGGCGGGATGGACCCCATGAAACTGGAGGCCCAAAGCGAGCTCCTGATGCAATATGAAATGGAGAGGCAGATGCTCCTCGTTTCCGCGGCCGCCTTCGGGGGGGCCAATCTCATTACAAAGATTGGCGGAGCCGCGGGGGCCCTTGTCCTTACCCCGGCGGCCTTGTTGGGGGCGCCCTATTACCTTATGAACAAGGAATACGAAAAGGCGAGGGACAGGGAGAATATTAAAAAGGAGTTCGAGAGCAGAAACATGGTCGTGGGGCAGAAATTCGCCCCCTATGCGACAATAAGCGGAAGCGTATTCTTTCCGATAACGATGGAGCCAAAGGCCCTCGATGTGGAAGCGAGCTACCAGGGGTCGGGCAAGTCCAAGAACCTTGAGATTTCCCTCACTCCCATGAATAAGCCCCAGTTTGCCACCGCGCAGGCGAAAAACACCGTAATCCCCCCCGAAGAAAGTGCAATAAACCCGAAAAATCCGAAGAACCCGAAGAAAGCGCAATAAAAAAGGGCCTGGATAGGCCCCTTTTTAAAAATCTGCCGTGATCTATTTCTAATCCTCGAGCGTTATGGCCTCGACCGGGCAGACGCCGGCCGCGGCCTCGCAGTCGCAGGTGCTGCATCCTTCGGGATTTATTACGTAGGCCTTCTCGTCTTTCAGCTCAAAGACATTGGGGCAAAGCTCCACGCACGAGCCGCATCCCACACAGGTATCAAAATCCACAACAGGTTTCCTGGCCATTAAAAATTCCTCCCGGGTTTACAAAGTATTGGCTTTCTCATTTCATGATTTTATCATTTTTTCCGCGATGTGGTAATATCATTGACCAAAAAATCGTGCTGGAGGACCTCCAATGCTTTCACTAAGGGCGCAAAAGATAAAACCTTCCCCCACACTTGCCATAGATTCCAAGGCCAAAGCCATGAAGGCCGAGGGAGTGGATGTAATAAGCTTCGGTGTCGGCGAGCCCGATTTCGATACCCCGGAGAACATAAAGGAGGCCGCTATAAAGGCCATAAAGGCCGGGTTTACCAAATATACCCCCGTGGGCGGCATCGACCCCCTGAAGGACGCCATCATACAAAAGCTCTTCAGGGAAAACGGCCTCGAATACGAGCGGAAGGAAATTCTCGTTTCCTGCGGCGCAAAGCACAGCCTGTATAACATAATGCAGGCCGTCCTGGACCCCGGAGACGAGGTGATAATCCCCGCGCCTTATTGGGTAAGCTACCCCGAGCAGGTCGTCCTCGCGGATGCCGTGCCGGTATTCGTGAAGACATACGAGGAGGACCAGTTCAGGCTGGACCCGCTGGCCTTGAAGGAATACATAACGCCCAGGACAAAAGCCCTCATACTGAATTCCCCCTCCAACCCTACGGGGCTTACATATGACCATAAGACACTGGAAGACATAGCCGAGATCGCCCTGAGCAATAACCTGATCGTGATCTCGGATGAGATATATGAAAAGCTCCTTTACGAGAACGAGATACATGTGAGCATCGCAAGCCTCGGGAAGGAGATAAAAGACCGGACAATGGTCGTGAACGGTGTTTCCAAATCCCATGCTATGACGGGCTGGCGAATCGGTTACGCGGCAGGTCCCGGTCCGGTTATAAAGGCAATGACCGACATGCAGAGCCAGTCCACCTCGAACCCCGCCTCCATATCGCAGAAGGCGGCGCTCGAGGCCCTTACGGGGCCGCAGGACTCGGTCCTCCGCATGCTCGCCGAATTCGACAAGCGGAGGAGGGTGCTCGTTGACGGGCTGAACGGCATACCCGGCGTAAAGTGCCTTTATCCCACGGGGGCGTTCTATGCCTTCCCGAATACATCCGGGCTTTACGGCAGGTCGCCCGAGATAAATTCCTCCAGGAAGCTCGCCCTCTATCTCCTCGATAAGGCCAGGGTGGCCCTCGTGCCCGGCGACGCCTTCGGGGACGACAATTACGTCAGGCTCTCGTACGCGACCTCGCTTGAGGACATAAAAAGAGGGCTGGATAGGATAGAGAAGGCCCTGGCTGATGTCAAATGAGAGCTGCACAATTTTTTAGTCATTCCCGCGAAAGCGGGAATCCAGATCTTCTTGACAGGGAACCATAAAGCAAGTGGATGCCCGATTAAGGACCTCGGGCATGACGTGTAAAAGATCTGATTTGCTTTCATTTTATAAGGGCCTTAAACTTCAATAATGGATGAGAAATTCCGTTCCGGATTTGTCTCGATAATCGGCAGGCCCAATGTGGGCAAATCGACCCTCCTGAATACCATCCTGGGGCAGAAGATTTCCATTGTCACGTCAAAGCCCCAGACTACCCGCAACAGGATAATCGGCATCAAGACGGAAAAGGACGCGCAGATAATATTCATAGACACGCCGGGCATCCACAGGCCGAAAACCAAGATCGGGGAACTCATGGTGCGCGAGGCCAGAGAGAGCGTAAAAGAAGTGGACGTGGTCCTCTTCATGACCGACCCCCGCCCACCCACCCCCAAAGAGGAACAAATATTCAAAATACTCTCCAGGGTGAAAAAGCCGGTTATCCTGGCCATCAATAAAATCGATACCGTGCGGAAATCGAAGCTCCTGCCCGCGATAGACGAGTACTCAAAGACGTTCCCCTTTAAAGAGATACTTCCCATAAGCGCCTTGAAGGGCGACGGCATTGACCTATTGCTCAAAGCGATACTCAAATGCCTTCCTCCCGGACCCAGCTACTACCCGGACGACCTTGTGACCGATCAGCTTGAAAGATTCATGGTTTCTGAGATAATTAGGGAGAAGGTCATGGAGAGCACCGAAGAGGAAGTCCCTCATGCCGCGGCCGTGGAGATAATCGGGTGGGAGGAACGCGAGGGACTCGTCCACATAAGCGCAAATATCTGGGTTGAACGGGAAGGCCAAAAAGGTATTATAATAGGAAAGAGCGGCCGGATGCTGAAAGAGATCGGCCAGGCCGCGAGGGCCGATATAGAAGGGCTCCTCGACTCAAAGGTCTTTCTGGATCTCTGGGTCAAGATAAGAAAGGGCTGGCGGCAGGACCTGCGCGCCATAGAGGAACTGGGAAACAAGTAGATGGTTATCGAGATGAAGGTGGAAGGGCTTCTCTTCGACCCGAGGAGCAACATGTACATACTGCTCCTCAGGGAGGTGGACGGCGCCTCGACGCTCCCCATCTGGATAGGGAAACCCGAGGCGGACTCCATAGCCCTTGCCCTCGGCAAAGTCATGACGCCAAGGCCCCTTACGCACGACCTCGTTAAAAACGTGATAGAGAACTTGAAGATGAGGGTCTCCCGCATAGTGGTCACGGACCTCCTCGAAAACACCTATTACGCGCTTATATATTTGACGGACGGGAGGAAGGAGACCCCGGTGGACTCAAGGCCCTCCGATGCCGTCGCGGTGGCCCTCCGCACAAACGCCTCCATATTCGTCGAGGACTCGATACTCGAGCTTCGCAACTCCGACGAGCTTGAGGAATGGCTCAAGAACCTCCGCCCGGAGGACTTCGGAAACATAATGTAGCGCATGCAGCGTTTTTCTTCTTCCGGAGGAGGGCGCACCGAGGGAATCGTCCTCCGAAGCCGCCCCCTCGGAGAAGCCGACCTAATCGTCGAATATCTCACAAGGGATTTCGGCATCCAGTCCGCCTTCGCAAAGAGCCCCCGCAAGATTAAAAGCCGTTTCGGCGGGAGCCTCGAGCCCTTCACGCTGGCCCGCATCTCGCTCCTCGGAAAGGAGGAGGCGCGCCTCCCCCGGCTTACCCAGTCCGATATAATCCGCCCCTTTCAAACATTAAGGGAAGACCTCAAATGCTTTCTCCTCCTCTCCGAGCTTGCCGAGCTTACGCTAAAGCTCCTGCCCGAAAGAGCGCCGGAAGGGGAGGCGTTCCGGCTCATGCTCTGGGCGCTGGAGCAATTGGAGACCGGGCGCGAATGCGCCGGACCCTTCATTCCACTTGTCTTTAAAATAAGGCTCCTCTCCATCGCCGGGTATGCGCCCGCGCTGAAGGGCTGCGTAAAGTGCAGAAAACCCAGCACAAGATATTTTCCCCTCGACGGCGCGCTTATTTGCGAGGCCTGCAAAAAGGGCACGGGCTTTATGGAGCTTTCGCCCCCAATGCTCAAGTTCTACGAGGGCCTGAGCCTCTGGCCCCTTGAGAAAGTGATGAGGATAAAGCCCTCCGGGAGGCTCCTCCTTGAGCTAAAGAATTTTATCGAGGCGCATATTAAAGACGGCATATCCGTCTGGACCAGGACGAGCAGGTTCAGGGAAGGGTAACTTTGCGCCCTCACCCCTGCGCCCCTCTCCCATAGGCGAGGGGAAAATCGAGCAGATTTATTCTTTCAAGGCACCCCTCTTAATCTCCCCTTGTAAAGGGGAGAATTCAGGTGAAAAGCTCACTTTATATTAGGGATTCAAGCCCTTTGTTGGTTCCCCTCCTTACCAAGGAGGGGTCAGGGGGAGGTGAGGGTATTCCCTCCCTTTTTTCTGAATGTTCAATTCCCTCTTAAGAAGTCTATTTTTTTCAGGCACTTGCAAGCTTGATCTGAACATTTTGTTCAGTTCAGAGTCATAGCGCGACAGCGCGACAGATAACCCCTCCTGACCTCCCCTTGGTAAGGCGCACCCCACCAGCCTCCCCTTGTAAAGGGGAGGAATAACCCCTCCATCTCCCCTTAACCTAAGGGGAGGGCCAATTTGTGTCAAAGAACAGGAAGGAAATTCCTTCCAGGCGGTTTTAAGGATAACAGGCGGGAGGGTGTCCTTGTCTACGGGACAGAGTGCACTATATTCATGTCCGGGTGGAAGAGGGACTGGGTCTTGCTTTCTGAAAGACATGCTTGAAAAGCGTCCCTTTTAAACGGTAAAGTACAACCGAATATATTCAAAAAGATTTATGAGAAATATCCCTGGATTTTTTTAAATATGGTTCCCGGAATTTGGATGCAACAATATTGATTCTGCTCAATCGTACTGGACAGGGTAAGGAAAGATTGAGAGGGGATGTAGTATGAACGATTTAATTAGAACCATATGTTTATATGAAGAATTGGAACTTGCCCGGAACCTGATTTTATCTGGATTCGGAGAATTGCAGGAAATCCGCATGGGCAACGATTTTTATCATTTGCCACAGCTATTGCTTGCCAGTGGGATTGAACGCCTCATGAAATCCTATTTCTGCATTGTATATGAGGTAAGAAATGGCCAATATCCGGACACTAAATTTCTCAAGGACCTCGGACATGATTTGCGGAAATTAAAACAAACATTAGTAGAAGACTATTTTGCTACAAATGATGTACCTCTTTTGATTGAAGATCTCGAATACCTGAGAACGGATAATCTTCTTGACAGGATTATCCATGTCTTGTCTGAGTTCGGGCAGAAGGCTCGTTATCATAATCTAGACATAATCACTGGTAGTCAGCAGCCGCCAATTGACCCGAAAAGAGAATGGGAGAAGCTGGAAAGATTAATAGAAGATCCTACCCCTTACTTGTCCATGGAAGAAGCGGTTCAGCGAGACTATTACCCGCGAGTAAACGCAAAAATTATAGCCAAGCTGGAACAATTATGTAGAGCGATTGGCATGCAATTCACGCTGGGAGGACATGATGAAAAGCTTAGGCGATTTTACCCATTCATTAACAGATTTATAATGGCTAAAAATGAAGATTTCGGAACGATCGATTATCGCCGTTCCATCAAATATTTTCAACAGTCAAAAGATAAGTGGAGTAAAAGAAGTAAGGCGGATATCTTAAACAGCGGCTGGCCTTCTGTCTTGGTTTCCAAAGAAAAATTTAGCGCTGACTGGCCCTTCCGTTTTGACGAAGTGGTTATCGAATGTAGAGAAAGGCTGTTCTGCATAATCAATATCGAAGGCTATGATTTTTCTCTAAATGGTTCAGCAAGAAGTCGATTTGGCTATCCATTTCCTCATGATGCAGGCGTCGCCATCTTGGGCAAGTCGATAGGTCCATTCATTGATTTGGCTTTCTCCCTCAATCCCGGGGATATACTTAATTCCGATTAAGGCAAAGCCAGCGCGAGGAAAACTAAAAACCTGGGGACAGAGAGGCTGTCCCAAAATAGGAAAATTCGCGAAGAATCCGTCACCCCCGCGAAAGCGGGGGTCCACTTAAAGGCTTGAAAAACATGGATTCCCGCCTGCGCGGGAATGACAACCAGGAACCTCCGATAAGGGAAAAAGTAATTTTGGGACAGCCTCACGGTTCTATTTATCACGTAAGGAACGAAAGTCGCTGGATTCCGGCTGGAGTTTACCCAATATTTGATACGGGGCCGGAATGACCGAAAAGAATAAGGCCGGGATTGCTTCGCCGCAATGACCGAAAAGGCTATTTCCGCGTCAGTTGGCGCGTATTTTTCCGGGTGTTCGAGGTTGTCGATTTCCAAATCAACATCTAATTCCGGCCAGTATAAATGATAACCGTGAAGCAACTGGACATTCTGTATGGAATTCAATGTTTGATCTTTAAAATAAGGATAATCCTCATAGCTAAGGAAGTATTCTTTTTCTTTTACAAAAAGCCATATGCCGAAAGGGGTTATATTTTCAACGCTTGCCATTTGCTTAAAATTTAAACAAATCATTCCATATTTGCAATCAGCCTGGGCGGACCAAGACCCTCCCTACGTCCAAAAACAACTAAAATATGTCCCAAATATTACAGAAAGGACCGGGCGCAGCAAGCAGCGCCTTTACATAAATTCAAAAATAATTCCCGGAGCAGGTACATGCCCCTCCAAAAAAGTTAAAATAAACAGATATGGACATTTATCTAATTGACGGGAATTCTTTTATTTACAGGGCGTTTTTTGCGATCAGGGGGCTGAGGGACTCGAAGGGCAGGCCCACGAACGCCATATTCGGCTTCGCCAATATGATGATGAAGCTGATACGGGAGCTTAAGCCCGGGGGGATTGCACTCTGCTTCGACCGCCCCGAGCCCACGAACCGCCACAGGCTATTTGAGGATTACAAGGCCCACAGGCCGGGCGCCCCGGACGAGCTAATAGAACAGCTTCCCGCCATCCGCCGGTTCATCGAAGCGATGAGGATAAAAGTCTATGAGCTTCCGGGCTATGAGGCCGACGACATCATAGCCTTGATAGCGGATAAGGCCGCTGAGGCGGGCCATAAGGTCTTTATTATCACCGGCGATAAAGACATGCTCCAGCTTGTGAGGGACGGCATAAAGGTCTATGACCCCATGAAGAACGCCATCCTCGACGAGGAATACGTGAAGGAGCGTTTCGGCGTGCCCCCGGAGCGCATCCCCGAGTTCATGGCCCTGATGGGAGACGCCGTGGACAATATCCCCGGAGTGAAAGGGATAGGGGAGAAGACGGCAAGGGAGCTTCTTCAGGAATTCAAAAGCCTGGACGAGCTTATGGAGCATCCAGAAAGGATAAAAAAGGAAAGGACGAGAAGGCTCATAGAGGAGAGTATCGAAAACATAAAGCTCTCACGCGAGCTTGCGACTATACACAGGGATTTCCCTTTGAAGGTGAATTTAAAAGAGCTTGCCATGGCTGGGCCAGACTGGCAGGGCCTCCTTGCCATGTTCCAGGAATACGAATTCACGTCCTTGATGAAGCTTGTCCCCGGAGGGCCGCCCCCGGAGAAGCAGTACGAGGCGGTACTAAAGGAGGAAAGATTAAAGGAGCTTCTAAAGGGAATAAAAGATGAGGCCGCCATAAGCATTCAGAGCGAAAACAGGTCTTTAATTAACGCGAAAATAACCGGCATATCAATCGCGCCCGGAAAAGGACAGGCCTTCTATGTCCCAATAGGGCATAATTATCCGGGGGCCCCCCGTCAGATGTCCCCAGAGCGCGCCTTTTCCATTTTAAAAGAGGTCTTTGAAAACGAATCGATCTCAAAAACAGGCCACGACCTGAAGCGGGCGATGATTTTATTGAAAAATGAGGGAATAGAACTTAAAGGGACCCTTTACGATACTATGATTGCCTCCCATCTCCTCAATCCCTTAAGGGGGGAGCATTCCCTCGAGACGGTCTCGCTGGAGCACCTTTCCATCAAGAAGAAGACCCGCGAGGAAGTCGCGCCCAAAGGAATCTCTTTTAAAGAGGTGGAAATCGAGAAGGCCGCCGGTTTCTCTTCGCATGAGGCGGAGCTTTCCCGCGAGCTTAAGGGACTTCTTTATGCGAGGTTAAAAGACGAGGAGCTTGAAAGGGCCTATTTCGATATCGAGATGCCCCTCATACGCGTGCTTGCCCGAATGGAGAGGACGGGCGTGAAGGTGGACTCGGAGAAATTGAAGGCCCTCTCGGAAGAGCTTGACAAGGAACTCGAGGCCATAAAGAGGCGGATATATCTTCTTGCCGGCGGGGAGTTCAATATCAACTCTCCGCGCCAGTTGGGGCATATCCTTTTCGATGTGCTTAAGCTCAGGCCCGGCAAAAAAGGCAAGACGGGATATTCAACCGCCGTGGGCGTCCTCGAAGAGCTTGCCAAAGGGCATGAGCTTCCGAGAGAAGTGCTTGAATGGCGGGAGCTATTCAAGCTCAAATGCACCTATGTGGACGTCCTTCCCGCGCTTATAAGCCCCAAAACGGGAAGGATACATACCTCGTTCAATCAGGCGATAACGGCAACGGGCAGGCTTTCGAGCACGGACCCCAACCTTCAGAACATACCGATAAGGGGGAAGTGGGGGATAAAGGTGCGCGAGGCCTTTATCGCCGAAGAGGGCGCGAAGATTATCTCTGCCGATTACTCGCAGATAGAACTCCGGGTGCTGGCCTTTCTATCGGGGGACGAAGCCCTCAAGGAGCTTTTCAGAAACGGCATGGACATACATACCGCCACGGCGGCGGAGATATTCGGGATTTCTTCGGAGAATGTCAAGGCGGACCACAGGCGCGTGGCCAAGTCGGTGAATTTCGGGGTGGTTTACGGCATAACCCCCTTCGGCTTGAGCGAACAGCTTGGCATAAGCACCGAACAGGCCGCCAATTACATCAACCGGTATTTCGAAAGGCATCCGGGCGTAAAAAGCTATATCCGGGAAATAATCGCGAGGGCCAGGGCAGAGGGCTTTGTAAGGACCATCTCCGGGCGTAAAAGGCCCATCCCCGAACTCAGGGGGAAGGACGCGCGGACGCGCGCACTGGGGGAGCGCCTTGCCATGAATTCTCCCGTGCAGGGCTCCGCCGCCGATATCATTAAAAAAGCCATGATTAGCCTTTCGGAGAAATTAAAGGACCATAAGACCCGCCTCACCATCCAGGTGCATGACGAACTTGTGTTTGAGAGCCCGGATGCGGAGGTACAAACAGTGCTTCCCCTTATTAGGGAAGAGATGGAAAGGGCCGCGCCTCTCGGGATTCCGGTTGAGGTCGAGATAGGGGCAGGTATGAACTGGGCGGAAGCGCATTGAAATAATGAGATGGATGCTTGCTAAAATATTCGTAGATAAAGCACATCCTGTTAGGAAGGAGGCACGCGATGAAATCCAGGGCGTTGTTTTATTTCGATATGGAACCGGAATGGCTCGAGGCTATAAAAAAAGGCAGGAAGACGGTGGACGTGAGGGTTAACATTCAGCCGTATGCGGACGTGAAGAGGGGCGACATCATCTGCTATCACGGCGTGGATGTGGTTGTAAAAAAGGTGAACGCCTACTACGGGCTTAACGATCTCCTTAATGCCGAAGGGATTGAGAGGGTAGTCCCCGAAGCGAAAGATATAAACGAGGCGATCCGCGCGCTTAAGTCCAAGGTGCACGAAATAGAGCGCCCGCACGGGCTCCTTGCCTTCGAGGTAGAGGCCCTGCCAAAAGAAGTGGAGAGATGAAGGAGATAGCTAATTTTCTGTTCGAGATGGGGATGCTGAAGCGCACACCCCGGAGCGGTTTTCAGTTCCTCGGTTCCGGGGCCGAATCCGTGGCCGAGCACGTCTTCAGGGCGGCCTGCATAGGTTTCGTTTTGGGGAGCCTTTCCGAGGGCGTGGACAGGGACCGCCTCCTCAAGCTCTGCCTCTTTCACGATACGATAGAGGCCCGCACCGGCGACCTGAATTACGTGAACAAGAAATACGTGAATGTTGATGAAGAAAAAGCCGTAAACGAATTGACCGAGAAGCTCCCATTCGGGAAGGAGCTTGCTTCTCTTATACGGGAATTCGAGGAACAGGCTACACCCGAGTCCCATCTGGCTTATGACGCGGACCAGATCGAGCTGATACTCGCGCTCAAGGAATATAAGGACCTGGGCTCAAGGTACGCAGACGAATGGCTCGAGTTCGCGCTTAAGCGTTTGAAGACCGGGCTTGCCGGAAAACTCGCCGCCGTGATACTCGAAACCGATTCCTCCCTCTGGTGGTTCGCCGATAAAAGCGACTGGTGGATAAAAGGCAAGTAGGCCCGCGTCAGAACCTAAAGTTTACCATTAAGACTACATTCAGTCCTTCTTGCGTTCCCATAGAAGCGCCCTATACTTTTCATAGGGGTGTC
>Ga0214473_10000092_pt1 | contig 125409 bp, 101 predicted proteins | sample RVTome_7_FD_203509 | JGI IMG/M metagenome (GOLD analysis project Ga0214473, IMG submission 203509) | Soil microbial communities from uranium-contaminated site in the Upper Colorado River Basin, Wyoming, United States - RVT98D197 | ecosystem: Environmental > Terrestrial > Soil > Contaminated >...
GGACAGGGCCCGGGAGGGCCCGTCACTCCGCCGCGGCTTCGGCCATGGCGGCCACATTGCGCGGCGGGACATCTGGCAGGATGGCCTCATGGCTGGGGCTGACGATGAGATGCGGGCCAAGGATCGCCTTGACCCGCCGGACCTCGGCCTTGACCTCCTCGGGCGTGCCGAGCGGGAGGACGCGCTGTGTGTCGACCCCGCCGAGGAAGGCGATCTTCCCGCCGAAATCCCGGGCCAGCGTCGCCGCGTCCATGTTCGCCGCCTTGGCCTGGAGCGGGTGGAGGCAGTTGACTCCGGCGGCGATGAGCTTGGGTATGACCCTGTGGATCGAGCCGCAGGAGTGGAGGACGACCTGGTAGCCGCGCCTGTGGGCCTGGCTCGTGAATCGCCGGAACCAGGGCATGATGAAGCGATCGAACAGGGCCGGGCTTATCATCTGATCGAGCTGAGTGCCGAAGTCGTTGCCGAAGAATAGGGCGTCGACCCTATCTCCGGCCAAGTCGAAAAATCGTTCATTGGCCTCGAAATAAAATCCGCAGACATGGTCCGTAGCCGCTTCGACGACCTCGGGATGGGTATGCATCTTGACGAAGTAGGCCTCCATGCCGAAGAAGTCCATGAGGTCGTGGAAGAAGGGGGTCCAGAAGCCGGAGGCGCGATAGTGAGGGCCGGCGGAGTCGAGCGCGGCCAGCGTTTCCGTGAAATCGAGCCCGGCCGGGTCGGGCCAATCGAAGCGGTCGAGCTCGGCCGGGTCCTCGACCTCGGCGAGCGGGCCGGCGACGCCGTGGCTGGCCTTGCCGGCGGCCCAGTTCCAGTTGAAGATCCCCTTGGCGGCGCGCGTCGGGAAGGTCGATTCGGCGAAGCTCGGCGAGATCCAGCGATAATCGTCGCCGAGCTTGAGGCGGAGCTCCTCCTCGGTCGTCGTGCCGAAGTAACGGTGCAGGCCGGGCCAGCTGTCGGGGTGGGGGTTGCCGAGCCACAAGCCGCAGCGCGGGGCCGGCCGGAGGGCGATGATGTCCTTGACGAGCTCGCGGCGGGTCATGCTACCTCCGGCTTTCGGCGATGAGGGATTCGATCTCGCGGCGCTCCTCCGGCGAGATGGCCTCGCCCTTGAGCGCGAGGTACTTCCGGAAGAGGGCCAGGGCCCGGGGCTTGTCCCCCGTCTCGAGCGCGGCCAGGCCGAGATTATAAACGGGAAGGTCGTAAGCCGGATCGAGCTCGGCGGCCTTCTCCCAGCTGGCGACCGCTCTGGCCGTATCGCCGGCGATCTTCCACGCGCTGCCGAGGCCGTTATGGACCGATGGGAGGGACGGGTCGGTGGCCAGGGCCGCATCGAATAGGGCGAAGGACCTCTTGACGAGGTCGGTGTTCCGGGTCCTCAGCCCCCACTCGACATAGAAATTGCCGAGATTGCCGTTGATGATCGCGTCGCCGGGGGCCATGGCCAGGGCTTTGCGGAAATGCTCTTCGGCCTTCTCGAGCTCGCCCGTTTTCCAGTAGGCTTCGGCGAGCGAGCCCCAGACGTTCGGGTCTTCGTCGAAGAGGGCGAGGGCGCGGCCGAGGACCTCGATCCCGGGGCCGAATTCCCCGTTTTCGACGAGGGCGATGCCGTGGGCGGAGACCATGGTGAAGTCGGAGGGATTGGCCAGGGCTCCCCGCTCGAGAGCCCGAAGATGCCCTTCGCGCCGGCCCAGGGAAAACTCGAGCTCCGCGAGTTGGGCATAGGCCCGGGTGAGACCGGGACGGGCCGCGATAAGGTCTTCGAGCAGGCGGACGCTCTCGTCGGGCTTGCCGTCTTTTGCGAGCTGGGCCGCCTCGACGAGCTTCTGCTCGAGCGGGAGGAGCGTCTTGAGGTCGTCCGCGGCCCCGAAGTCCTTCCTGGCCGGAGCGGGCGGGCCGGACGCATAGCCCAGGCTGCGCAGGCGTTCGGCGGTTTCCCGGTCGGTGAGGCGGGCGGCCCGGCCTCCGTGCGCCGCGGTCTCCCCCGCCATCGTCCGGTCGAGGATCTTCTTGTAGCGTGCGAGGTCCGTCCCCGAAGCGAGATCCTTCGCTTCGTCGAAATCGTTCCGGAGGTCGTAAAGCTCCGGGATCGAGGAATCCACGAACTTCATGGGGCCTTCGATGACGCCTCTGAGCGGCGCGGCGCCATGATGGTAATAACCTTCGAGCGCTTCGAAATAAACGGGCCTGGCTTTGCGCGTCCGGCCTTCGAGAAGCGGCCGGAAGGACCGGCCGGGCAGGCCTGGAGGGAGCGTGAGCCCGAGCACATCGCAGACCGTCGGGAAGATGTCCTCGTGGCTGACGAGGTCCTTGACCCGGGCGGACACGAGTCCGGGGGCGGCCACGACGAGCGGCACCCAGATCGTCGAATTGTAGGCGAAGTAGCCATGGGTCATCTCGCCGTGTTCGCCGAGCGACTCGCCGTGATCGGCGGTCAGGACGACGAGCGTCCGGCCTGTCTCGCCCCGGCCTTCGATCGCGCCGAAGAGCTTGCCCAGCGTCTCATCGACGTAGGCGACCTCGCCGGAATAAGGGTCCTGCGCGAAGCGGGTCGCGTAGGGCTCCGGCGGCGCGTAGGGCGAGTGCGGGTCGTAGAGGTGGATCCAGAGGAACCACCGGCCGTTCTGGGCCGCGAGCCAATCCAGGGCGGCGGCCATGGTCTTTTCGGCCGGCCGCTCGGGGAAGTCGAGGGCGGCGGCGGGCCGCGCGGGATACTTGTCGTCATAGACGTCGAAGCCCTCGTTCAGACCAAAGCGGGTATCGAGCGGGAACGCGCTGACGAACGCTCCCGTGGCATAACCCGCGGCCTTGAGCGTCTTGGGCAGGCTCGGGACGCCGCGGGGCACGACGCGGATGCCGTTGTCGTCCGCGCCGTGAGCGAGCGGGGTCGAGCCAAGCAGAATGCTCGCGTGGGAGGGCAGCGTCAGCGGCGCGTGAGCGAAGGCCCTCTCGAAGAGGACGCCCCGCGCGGCGAGGCCGTCGATCCGCGGCGTCTGGACATACTTCTGGCTGTAGCAGCTGAGCCGGTCCGGCCGCAGGGTGTCGATCGTCACGAGGAGGACGTTGAAGTCCTTGGGCATCGCGGGGGCCTTGCAGGCGGAAGCGAGGGCCGCGGCGGAAATAAAGGCCAGGACAAGAGGCAGGACGGCAGACCGGGCCTTCCGTTGGTCGCCGATCGAGGGCATGTTCATAAGGTGGCTATCACTCCGCGTGGACTTCCTTCATTATTAGAAGAAACCGTCTGGCCGGTCAAGTTGGGGATTCCGGCCCCCAGCGTCCCTGCGCAGCCCAAGATGGGGCAGAGCAGGCTTGACACCCCTCCTCTAGGGGGGCAAAATAGAGGGAAGTAAGGGAAGTTCCCTTCCCGGGACAGATGGTGATGCCCTCGCTGCGCATACAAAAGAAGGCAGGGACCCTGATCTTTCTCGTCGCGATCTCGGTTCCATTCCTTGCCATCCTAGCCGCCCAGCAATCCTCGCAGCAGCCTGCCCTGAAATACGAGGTCTCCGTCACCCTGAAGCTCATCCAGGTCTATGTGACCGACAAGAGCGGAAAGCCTGTCCGGGACCTGACCAAGGACGAATTCACGCTCACCGACAACGGCCAGCGCGTTACGATCTCGGACTTCGAACGGCATGACCTGGCCGAGGCGCCGACCGGGGTAGATGCGCCAGCCCCCGAACCGGCGCCCGTTCCGCCGGAGGATGAAGCTCCGGCCTTGAACCGTAAATTCGTCATCCTCTTCGATCTCGCCTTCAACACGTTGAGCGGCGTCAAGGCCAGCCTCGACGCCGCCCGCCATTTCCTTGATACGGAAGTCCGGCCGGAAGACGAGCTGGCCTTGGTCTCTTACTCGATGCTGAAAGGCTTGAAGATCCACGAGTTTCTCACGACCGACCATGCCAAGGTCAAAGCGGCCCTGGCCGCGATCACGACGAAGGACGTCGCCGGACGGGCGGACGAGATCGAACAGCAATATTGGCTTCAGGTCGAGAACCCAGCGCTTCGTTGGGGGGCTCCGCCTCCGACGCTTGGGGGGCTTAGTGGTATTGAAATGACGCGTCTTGATTCCATGCAGCAGGCCGGGAATTATTTCCGGACCCTGACCCGGCTGGCCCAGTCCCTCCGTCTCGTCCAGGGACAGAAAAGCGTCCTTTTCTTCTCGAACGGCATTCCCAGCTCGCTCGTCAACGCCAGCCGCCCCGCCGGAATATCCTCATACATAAGCGGCAGTCAGGAGAGCCACGGCGGCCTGGCTCCCAGCAAGGGATCGACGTTTCAGGTCGGGAACTACGAATTGCGGCCTCTTCAAGAAGCCCTGTTCAGGGAGTTCAGCGCCTCGGATTGCTCGATCTATGCCTTCGACACCCGGGAATCGTCAAAGATCCCGGCGCTTTTTGCTTTGGAGGAGATGAATACTCTGGCCGGGGGAGGGACATTGGGAGCGGACGGCAGGATCTTCCGCGACGACAAGACGACGGGGATGGACTCCCTGAAGAGCCTGTCGAAACAGACGGGCGGGAAATACTACTCGAATATCATCCTCCATGAGAAGAATCTCGATGAGGTGTCGGCCGTCACCGGGACCTATTACGTCCTGGGGTATTCGATCACTGCGGCCGCGGACGGCAAGTTCCACGATGTCAAGATCGAGGTCAAGAGGGACGGCTGTCAGGTCCGGACGCAACCGGGGTATTTCAATCCCAAGCCCTATAAGGAATTCACGGGCCTCGAGAAGACCATCCATCTTTTCGATCTGGCCCTGAACGAACGATCGGAATTCCAACCGCCGAAGCCCCTTCCCATCTCGGCGCTGTCCTTCGACGCGGGGCAGGGGCTGAGAGTGCGGGCCCTGGCCCGGATACCGGAGGGGACCTGGGGGCAGTTCAGGGGGGAGACGGCGGAGATCGTGGCCCTTTTCTTCGACGCGCAGGACGCCCTCATGAGCCTGCAGCGCACGACGGTTTCGCTGGCCGATCACCGCGGAAAGGAGCTCCTGTTCAGCGCCGGAGTGCCGGCCAAGGCCGGGGTCACCAAGTGCCGGGTCATCCTCCGGGACCTGGATACGGGGCAGAGCGCCGTCGCCTCGACGTCGGCCTTTAGCGGCCAGCCGAACAGGCAGGTCCTGTCCGTGTTCTCGCCGCTGCTCGTCGTCGAGGGCGGCGGTCTCTTCCACATGGAGGGCGTGATCAAGGGAACTGCCGAGAGCCCGACGTGGCGGGAGATCTATCCTTACGACGCCGCGGCGTCCTCTCCCGTCATCGGCGGGGAAGCCGTGGGGGCCGCGAAAGTCGGCGTGGTCCTGCCCTACTCGGCCCCGGGCCTAGGCTTGGCCGACCTCACCTTCAGGGCGAACCTGGTGAATTCGAGGACCGGTCAGGATCTGGCCCTGCCGCTCGAATTGCGGGGATCGACGACGCGAGGGAGCGTCGAGTCGCAGAAGCTCGATATCTCGCTCGAAGGCATCGCGGACGGAAAGTACGTTCTCTACATCCACGTGGGCAATAAGCTCACCGGCCAAGTGGCCAGCGGCCGCGTCCCGTTGACGATCGGACGCTGAGGCCGGACGCGCAGAACGCTTTTCAATTGACCGGGAATGAGTATGATGAGGGGACTGCGTCTGAAAAGTCTGGCTGGAGTGGAGGGCCCATGCGGAATCGAGTGAAGAAAGCGGCATTCGGATTGGCGATCGGAACGGCGGTCATCGCGCTCGCCTTGGTCGCGGTGGCGGCCGCTTCGGAAGTGACGGGTCCCCCGCCGTCGACGAAGCCGGTCTACCTGTACAAGACGACATTCGTGAGAGCGGCCCAGGGAAAGCTCCTGGACCTCATCGCCCTCTACAAGGACCGCATGCCGGTCATCGAGGCGGCCGGAGACGTCCGACCTTTCTGGTGGCGCCATACGCAAGGCGACCAGTGGGACCTCATGATCCTCACGCCGATGGGGAGCTACGTCGAGTATTACGCGAAGGGGCGAGTGGCGAAGCGGGACAAGGCCGCGGCGGGGGCGGGCCTGACCTGGAGCGATTTCGCCCGCAGGCTCGACGCGTGCTCGTCGTGGAAGGAAGACGTTTTCGTCATGGGGCCTCCCCTCGAGTTCGTGAAGAAGGCGTTCGAGGGTACGGCCTATTACCATATCGAGATCTTCGTCTCGCTCCCCGGGAGGCAGGAGGAGTTGTTCAAGGAGCGGGAGATGGAGAACGTCTACGCCGTCGAGACAAAGCGGCCGTACAACATGATCTTCGTGCGTGACCAGGGCGCCTCATGGGACATCTATACGCTGGGCTGCTACCGCGACATCAAGCATTGGGCCGTGGGGGAAGAGGTCACCAAGGAGGAGCGGGCGGCGGCCGCGCGAAAGGCCGGCTTCGGAAGCCCCGAGGAGATCGGCCCCTACATGAGGACGCTCATCGATTTCCACCGCGATACGATGGGCGTGGCGATCAAATAGGGACGGGACCCGGCCCTTACAGCCGGGACGCGACGAGCGGGCGAAGCTCCGGCCGAGATATCATCAACGCACGGTCAGGGCTTTCCGGACGGACGCCCGGCGGTTCATCCCTACGTCTTCGATGGCGATCTCAAGATCATATTCGCCGGTGGCGATGTCCGGGAGGACGAGGGCCAAGGCGAGAATGTCGGGGCTTCCTTCTTGCGTCACATAATCCTGAATCTCGGCTTCGAGGGGTGTTTCTCCTCCATCAGTCCGGGACACGAATATCGCCTTCACGGCCAGGATAGGGATATCCTCGGGCAGATGTGGCCGCAACTCGAGCGGGACGATGGCCAGGAGCCTCGTGGTTCCCGGTGAAACCTCCCCGACGATGGGACAGCCCTCCTTCGGGAGCAGCCGATATAGGCTCAGGATGGACGCGCCGTCCGCCGCAGGCTTGGACTTGGGGTTTTCGCGCCGTCCCGTGGTTAGCTTCAGAAAAGAGCCGGAGGGACCGTCCTCGAAAAGAAGAGGCGAGGATAAGACCATCCCCTCCCGGGCCGGAGGGTCCACATCGAAATGGACACGACCGACGCACGAGGCCCCGGAAAGCCGATCGCGAACGACCAGGCTCAGATCGCCGCCGCCCGACCCGAGAGCCTGCGTCATGTAGGCCCAGACCATCTTGCCTTCGTGGGACGTTAGATCGATGTCCCATTTCCTGGAGACGAGAGTCGCTCCCGTCCCATCCCGAAGCAGGACGAAAACCTCAACCGGTGCTGCAGGCGGCCCGGTCCCGGCCCCGACTTGCCATCTCGACAGGAAGCACCCCTGGCTTGAGTCGCCATTGCTGACGATAAGCGGATCGATCGTCAGCGGCAAATGACCAGAGGATGGCTGGTCGGACCAGAGGAGGTCCAAAAGTTGGACGTCCTTTTCGAATGGCGACATGCGATCGAAGGGTTGGGAATCGGCGAAGCCGTCCTGGACCAGGACGCGGGCCCCGGGTCGCGCCACCTCGACCCTGATCTTATGGTACTTCCCTTCCCAGGAGTCTTGGACATAGTAGCCGAGAACATAATAGTTGCCAGTCAGATCCTGTACCTCCCGGGCGATCCCCGCGGCATCGTTGATGTCGGCGAAGTACCTGCCTCCCGATGCCGCCGAGAGATCCTTGAGCGAATGGTCCGTCCAAATGAACTTGAATTTCGTGCCGAAAGGTCCCATCTTCCAATCCTGCGTATTGACGGCATAGACCGCGGTGCCTGCGGCTCCGAAAAGCCGCCCCAGCCGTTTCGCCTCGGAACCCATGTTCCGGGCCGTGAAAAGGATGAGGCTCTTGTGGCCGGGGATCGTCCTAAAGACTTTAGCGATCTCGGATAATCTCAGAATAAAATCGGCCCTCTGAAAGGCGCTCGTCCCGGGGGCCACGGACACGGATAAGCCGAGGCTTTCCGTGGGGGCAAAAGCGATCTCTTCGCTCCTCTCGGTCCCTGCGAGTACAGCGCCCCGTTCGAGACCGGGAAAATCCAAGCCGACGTCTGCATTATCCGGAGGACCAAGGATCATCTCGGGCGGACTCGGCGGGAGTTCGGACAGGCCTTTGATCGCCCGGCGGACCCGGTCCATGTCGGAAGTCAGGTATTCCCGGATATAGAAGCCTGACATGGCGTACCAGCCGATGACGGCGATCTGGTCGCCGGGGCGCACCTGGGTGTCCAAGAAATCGAGGGCGGCGAACTTGGCTTTATCCTTTCCGGCACGGTCGCTACCCTGTTGATCGAGAAAAAAGAACAGCTTCCGGCTGGTGGCTTCGACGGCCCGGGCCGCGGCCGGTCCCGATAAACGAGGTTCGGGCGCCAACGTCATGCCCGCCTCGGTTATGGCATGGACCTCGAACTCGGTGATCGTTCTGGGCATTCCGTCTTCGAAGAGAGTGAAATCGGCCCGCCGGAGGCCGGTGACGGGCCGGCCGTCCTGTCCCAGGACGCGGACTGCGATGAGCTTGACGATAGCGGCGGCGTCGTGCCGCAAGGGACGCGCCTGCGGGCGGTCTTGCCGGGCTGGGCCGGAGCGCGAGGACGGGCCGAGCGCCAATCCCGCGGCGAGCGCCGCGATAAGGGCGATCCGTTTATTCATCTGCGCGGCCTTCAGAATGTCACCTGGGTCTCGACGGTAAAGAATTTGTATTGGTCATAGAGGACGTCGATCTCGGATCGCTGAAAACGGCGCGAGCCTCTTTGATAGCTCTCTTTGATGGTGAACCTGCTCGGGAAACGGATGCCGTTCTTCTCGAAGCCGAATTCCGAGGCCAAGACGACGCGGGGCTCCATTTGAAAACGCTCGGCCGTCCCCTCCACCCCGGCATAATTCTCCATGGAGGAAGGATCCCATACGATCTTGAGAACCCCGGCGTCGTCGGCCCTCAGCCAGATCGTCCCGACCAGATGGTCCAACCGGGCTCCGGGCTTGGGAGCGGCCTCGATGACGACGGCGTTCTCCTTGCCGACCTTCTCTTCACGCAGGATCCGATATTCGTGGTCCCGTTGATGTTCCCGGCTGAGAAGGCCCAGGGGACCCATGACGATGCGGGCATACCAGAAGAGGCGGACTTCGAGGCTGGCCCCAAGAATACGCACGGTTTCCTTGTCTCTTTTCAGCAGAATTCTGGTTTCGCGGATGGATCCCGCTCGGTCGCGGATCAATTGGTAATCGTAGATGAAATCATGATTCTCGCGGATGCCCCTGGAAAAGGCCTTCGGCCGGGAAAACGAGCGAACCGGACCCGCGCGGGGGTAGAGCCATTCTTCGACGCGTTCGCGACAGACATAATCAAGAACGGTTTGCGAGAGCTTATCGCAATAATCCGCCGCCCGCTCGAGCAGGTTTTTCAGGTCGGGCTGGAAAGATCGCTGGCCCTGATCGGCGGCCGCGCCCGGGCAGGTGGAGATAATCGCCGCGCAGATAAGGAGGGAGCGTGCCACGAAGAACTGTGACCCTCGTTTCGTACCCGAAAAGCCCATTTGGCCGCCTGTCGGGGGTCAGCACCGAACGGCAGGTTACCGCCGTCCCCCTAACCTTTGACTATATGGTATCCCCTCGAGACGGAAAGCGCAAGGGGCATGGCCTGCCGGCAGCCCCCAGAAACCGAAAGGGATGGGATCATGATCGCGGAGAACGGTGGAGGCGGGAACGCATTCGCGCCAGGTCAAGGATCGTCCTCTTCGATTATCCGGACGGCTCGATAGGTCCCGTCCTTTTCGATTCGAAGGGTCTTGATCTCGAACGGCGCGAAGGCGATGGGGACATGTCCCTCGGGTACGTGTCCCCGTTCTTGGCCCATGGCAACGGCCTTGGGTGACACGTCCCATAGCTTATTTACCGGCCTCGCGATCTTTAGCGTGGCCTTCGTCTTCTTCCCGACGGCTTCCTGCAGCCGAACGATGAGCACGTCGCCATCCCAGGACCGCTTGCAGGCCAGCAACCGAACGGAAGCAGGTTTTAGGGTCAGGAGCGTTTCGGTCGAAGCGGCTCGATCCGCATCGTAAGGCAAGTGCGCATAGGCCGCCGGCGGTGCGGCAAGATGGTCGGCCAGGCCCGGCATCATCGCCTTGACCGAAGCGGGCGCGCCGGCCGTGACAAGGAGACGGAACTCGTGGACGCCGATGTCCGCGAATTTCCAGGAAAGGGGACGTGTACCGGAGGTAAGGTCAAACCCCTGCTCGTGGCAATAGGCGGAACTCCGGAGGACAGACAAGCGGATCTCGCCATCCATGAAATCGAGGCCATGCTGGCCGCTCGAGGCGATGCCGACCGCTAAGGGGCTGTCCCCGGAGGGGCCTGTCCCTCTCGATCGCGCTCTTTCGCTCCGTCGGCCCGGTCGTCCTTCGACGACCAGCCATCTGCCGTGGACATGTTCTTCCCCGTCATCTGGACGAAGGATGGCCCCGCCGGGAACCTCGGCCAGGAGGACCGGCGAAGCAAGAGAGGTCGGCACGGCGAGCTTCAGCCGGCGCCGCTCCTCGTTCCATGTGACGCGGCACCTGATCTCGATGACGGGCCAGGACGGATAACTGATGGCGTCGAGCACGATACGGCTCGCGCGATAAGCGAGGATCGACCGGGTGATCGTACGGACCGGTCCTTGCTCGATTACGAAAGGTGGACAAGCGGGCTTGAAACGGCCGGCGATCTTCCGATAGCTGCCGCGGCCCGTTCCCCACGAATCGGCCGTGTCGTCAATGACGAGCGGCTCGAAGAGGGGCCCTCCGGAGGGACACCGAGCGAACGCGGCCAGCGCGGCGATGAGGCCGGATCTGGGGTCGACGCGATGGGCGAGCGGCGGATCCACGGGGACATGTACCGCAGGTACGTGTCCCCTGACTTCGAATGCCTTGAGATAATAACGGGTGACGCCCACACCCGGCAGATCGTCGACGAAGCTAATCCGGCGGCGCCAGTTGTTGAACGGCAGGAGCGATTCGGGCTGCTCTTCCTGGCAGACGACTTCGCGGCCGTCGGCCCGGAAGAGGCGCATGCGCCACTTGCCTTTCCAGAACGGCCGGTGGTCGGCCATGCATTCGAATTCGACCGGGACGTGGCGGAGGGAAGGATTGGCGTTGAGGACCGTGACGGGGAGCGAAGGGCTGTTGCGGCTGCCGCGGTTGAGTGAGGACACGGCCGCAAGCGAGGCCATTCGGGCGATGTCCTCGGCCCGGCCGTATTGGCCCAGGGCGTCGCGCTCGGCTGATTCGACGCAGGAGCCCGTGAGGATATCGTGGAAATCGTTGAATACATGTAATTTCCATGCCTGGCGGAGCTCCTCGGTGCGGGCCTCGCTCCCGGCCAGCCACCAAGCCGCGGCACCGGCGGCTTCAGTCTGGACCAGGCGCCCCAGGCAGGAGACGGCCTGCCGTTTGAGTCGGGAGAGCGAGGTATAGCAGCCCGTGAACGAGCGTTGCAGGTCGCCGTCATGGATCGGAGCCGCGGCCGCGGCGTCCTTGACCGCGTCGTAGAACCGGTCGGGCGTGCTGTGGACGATCCGGACGCGCCTCTCACGGGTGATGAGGGTATCGATCGTCTCGAGATCGCGGCGCGTCGCTCCTCCCCCATGGTTGCCGAGGCCCCAGAAGACGGGCACGTCGCGGCCGAGCTTCAGCGCGAGCTCGACGCCCGCCCGGAGCCGCTCTTCGACGTTGTCGTGTTCGGTGTGATAGAGCCCGACGGCGATGCGATAGGCCGGGATGGTCGTGCCGTCGACGCCGCGCCAGCGATAGAGGTCGGCGGGGAGGGCCAGTTCGTCGGTTTGGGGCCGCATGTGGACGTACATCTCGTAGCCGGCGAGGCGCAGGATCTGGGGCAGCCCGCCGCTGTGGCCGAACGAATCGAAGTTGTAGGCCACGCGCGGGGCGGCGTCGAAGCGGTCGCGGAAGTACCGCCGGCCCTCGGCGATCGTCCGGATGAGCGACTCCGTGCCGGGAAGGTTGACGTCGGGCTGGATGAACCAGCCACCGGAGATCACCCATCGTCCGGCTTTGACGAGGCGGCGGATGTCCGCGAAAAGGTCCGGGTCGAGCCGCTCGGCCCATTGATAGAGGACGGCCTCGTTGTGGCAGAAGATGAGCGAGGGGCGCCCGTCGAGGATGTCGACCGCGTTCCGGAAGGTCGCCAGCGCTTCCGACGCCCCCTCGTCCCACCGCCACTGCCACACCGGGTCGAGATGCGCGTTGCAAATCAGGTGGATCGTCGGGATCAAATTTCGTCCTTTGCCGGCAGGTTCTTGTACCAGGTGAAGTAGAGGATGACGGCGATCGCGGCGGCGGCGCCCGTCCACATCCCCAGCTGCTTCCAGTTCCGCATGAACAGGTAGAACGGCAGGATGGCCAGGCAGAACTGGAACCCGGCCGTGATCAGGCCGTTGAGCATGTCGATCTTCGGCATCTTGTCGTTCGCCGGCACGAGCCCCCTCTTGACGCATTCCCGCCGGACCGGCCCCCAAAACCCGAACGGCCTGACCTTGGCGTAGAACTTGACCAGGATCTCCATGTCCGCGGGCTTCGTCAGCGCCGCCGCGGCGATCGTCGTCACGAGGCCGATCCCCACGTCGATGGCCAGCGAGGTTGAAGCGTGAAGGCCCTTGACGAGGATCAACCGGAGCGAGATGAGAACGGCCGAGGCGCCCATGCTCCAGACGAACGCTTTGGCCCCGAACCGCCAGTAGTGCCACCTCAGGGTCGCCGGCACGAGGATGACCGTGACGACGACGAAGACCATCATCTCCCAGGCCGTGACGATGTTCGTGAAGGAGAGCGAGAAGACGAACCCGATGAGGACGGCCACGACCGACGCGATCTGCCCCAGCCGGACGAGCTTTTTCTGGCTCAGGTCCTTGGCGATGTAGCGCTTGATGAAATCGTTGATGACGACGGAGCTCGTGACGTTGATCATGGCGCTGATCGTCGACATCAGGGCCGCCAGCAGCACGGCCATGAACAGGCCGCGCAGCCCGACCGGCATCTTCAGCAGGACGAGCGGCATGATCTTCTCGGCGTCGAACCCCGCCTGCGTCCCTCCCAGATAGAAGATCCCCAGGACCATAAAGGACACGCCGAGGACCCAGCGCAGGTTGTAGCCGACCGTCCACATGCCCGCGGCGAGCTGGGCGTCGCGCGGCGATCTCGTGGTCAGGAAGAACTGAAAGTCCCAGACGTTCGGCCCGCTGAGGACCCGGAAGATCATCCAGAAGAAGCCCGCCGCCATGAGCGGCCCGAATAGCCCGAAGTGCTGGTAGGCCGGCGGGGTTTCCGCCGCGAACCCCGACCACAGCGTCCACGTCGGGGCGAGCGAGAACCAGCCCGGGTCCTTGTGGATGAATGTCATCGCCGCCGGCTTGGCGAAAACCATGACGGCCATGATGACCGCGCCGACGCCGATGAGGAGGGTTTGAAAGACGTCCGTGAGGATGACGCCGAAGAACCCGCCCAGGGTCACATAGATCCCGACCACGGCCAGGACGATGAGCGTCGCCTCCCAGCGCGGCAGGGGCAGGAACTCCTCGACGAACTTGCCCGTCCCCACGCTGATGAACATCAGGTTGCAGATCATCAGAATGAGCAGGAAGATGGCCGCCGTGAGCCGGGCCGCCTCGGCGTCCTTGCCCGACCCGAATCGCGTCTCGTTCCACTCGGCGAAGGTCATGACCCCGGACCGGCGGATGTATTTGGCCTGGAAGGCCATGTAGAAACAAATGATGAACCAGCCCCAGAAGATGTGCGTCGCCCACATCGACTTGAGCCCGACGTAGAAGATGAGCCCGATCATGGACATCGTCCCGCCGATGTCGATGTAGCTCGAGCAGCCCGAAAAGCCCAGCATCCACCAGGGGACGCTCCGATCGGCCAGGTAAAAAGAATCGAGCTTCTTCGTCGCCCGCTTCCTGACGACGACGCCGACCATGGCCACGGCGGCGAGGTAGACGCCGATGATGACGAGGTCGATGGGGTGGAGGTTCATGGCCCTTCTATACCACCGCCGGCGAATAACCGTCAATTCCCCCTGTTTTTCCGTATAAGGATGGGGACATGTACCTGGTACGTGTCCCCGGACTGATGTTGCCTGGCGTGAGATCAACCTTATCGAGAACACGTCTTTAAGAATGAAAGTAGGGACACGTACCTTCGGTACGTGTCCCCATGCTGAAGGAGGTCCCCATGCCCCGCTGTGCCCGAATCGTCTTCCCCGGTGTTCCTCACCACATCACCCAGCGGGGGAATCGCCGCCAGCGCGTCTTCTTTTCTGACGATGATAAGGCTCTCTATCTCCGATTGTTTTCCAGGTGGGCCGAAAAAGCAGGTCTAAGGATTTGGGCCTATTGCCTCATGGACAACCACGTCCACCATGTTGCGGTACCGGAGACCGAAGACGGTCTTGCAGTGGCGTTCGGCGAAACGCACAAAGCCTATACGAAGATAATCAACGAAAGGGAGGAATGGCGCGGCTTCCTCTGGCAAGGGCGCTTCACGTCCTTTCCGATGGATATGCCCTATCTCTATCGGGCCGTGCGCTATGACGAGCTCAATCCCGTTCGGGCAAAGATCGTTCACAACGCTGTCGATTATCGATGGTCCAGCGCCAGGGCCCATGTGCTCGGGGAGCACGATCCTCTATTGACCCAGACACCTCTCAGCATGAGCGGTCGCGAGTGGGCGGACTACCTACGGGAGGGTATGAGCGATGCCGAAGTCGAGATGTTTAGGAATCACACGGCCAAGGCATGCCCCCTGGGAGATGAAGGCTTTTTGAAAAGGATCGGAGCCCTCTAGGAATATGAGAATGGGGACACGTACCGGGTACATGTCCCCACTTTAGGCGGGCGTTCGGATGATGGCCTTCTCAGTTTCCACCGAGAAGAACCTGTACTGGTCATACCGGATGTCTGTATCGATCCGGGTCCGTTTGCCTGCTCCCCAAATATTGACCGGATATTCGATGAGGAGCTTCACCAGGCTCGGAAAGACGATGCCGTTCTTCTCCGTCTCGTAGTTGATCGCCATCGCGCCGATAGGATTGACGCCGATAAGCGACGCCTCGTCGAAGATGAACTCATAGCCCTCGATCGGCAACCCCTGTAACTCGCAGCGAAGGATTTGCGATGATCCCGGGTCGATCCAGATCTTCGCCGCCGTTATCCGGACCGGTGCCCCCGGTCTGGCGAGCGCCTCCAGTACGGCCGCTATCCGCCCCTGGATCCGTTCGCGTCCGATCAGGCGGAACCGATAGAAGCCCTGCCGGTCTTTCCCCAGGATATCAATCGGGACGAACAGGGGCCTGAGAGCTGAGTACCGTTTTTCATCGGGTGGCGCCGCGCCTTTGGGGGCCGCCTTGTCGTTCGATTCGAGGAGCATGCGCCGCTCTTGGATCCGGCCCTGCTTCCGGATCAATTGAAAATCCGAACTCAGCCGGAGCATCTTTGTCATGAAAGGATTCCGGGACAGAGCGGCGGGTCGGGTGCCTATGCCTATGATCTCCCCGGACTCTGTCTTCTTCTCGGTGTACCCCATTTCGGTCGGCCCCGATTGCTTCGGTAGATTGAGCGCATAATCCCGTGACCGGATCTTTTCCCGGCAGACGAAATCAAGAGCCGCCGCGGAAAGGCACCCGCAATAGACCGCGCCCAGACCGAGGAGCTTTTCGAGTTCGGGCGAGGGAGGCTCCGATGCGTCGATCCAAACGACCGACGCTATCCCGGGCCATCGGGACGGGTCGAAGTCGATGGTCCAATCGAACGACACTCCCACCGCGGCTAGACCTTTCGTCACGGGCTCGAAGACCCAGGCCCTCAGGGCTTCCGCCGCGGCGGCATCGAGGAACGGATGCACGGAGGCCCGGACCTCGACCTTTCGTACGGCGCCTTTCTTGTCGATCGAGATGCGGTAGCGCCCGTGCCCGGCCACCCCCCTCTGGATAAGATCATCAGGATAAACAGGAAGCGTCTGGACCACCGGCTGGGGGCGGACGGCCGGCATCAAGAAGAGGACAAGGGTCGCTTCATGATAAGGAATGAAGAGAAGGCCGGGCTCCTCGACGAGCAACGAGACCTTGAAATCACAAAGCCCTTCCAGCCTCTCTTTAAAAAAATCAGGATGAACGGCGGCGCGCAAGGCTCGTTGCGCGGCCTCCTCATCTTGCCTGCCTTGGGGCGGCCGGTCGGTCATCTCCTTGGCATAGACCGCCAGTTGAATATCCAGGCCGCCGCCGGGATTCCAGCTCGGCTCAAGCTCGAAGCGGAAGGCCCTTGGCGGCTGGATTACGAAATCTCCTACCGTCCTGGTTCGGCCGTCCCAGAAACAGACGAGGGAAAAGAGGTATTCCAGGGACTCCAGTTCGCGAAGTTCTGTGGCCGCCTTGGACGCGGCGGCGCGAAGGTCGCTCTCGGTCCCGTTAACCATAGTCTTGACCGCGGCTAGGCGCGGCTCGGCCATGGAACGATATAGTGTAATCGCGCGCGCTCCGTTCTTTTCTCCGGCCTCATCGGCTATGAAGGCGCGGACCTGGATCAAGGTTTCTTGGGCGGGCAGTATGGCGGGCGCAGCAAGGGCCAGCCCGGAGACGACCAGGGAAGGAAACAAACGCTGCAACCGCGTTCCCATGAGCCCTCGCTTGGTGCGCCTTAATCATACGCCCCGAAGGGACAGACTTCAAACGGGGACACGTACCAGGTACATGTCCCCATGCTGTCTCCCCATGCTGTCGGCCACGGCGGCGAGGTAGGCGCCGATGATGACGAGGTCGATGGAGTGTAGGCTCATGCCCTCTTCTATATCACCGGGCGGAAAGGAAGGGGGTATGATCGGGGACATGTACCTGGTACATGTCCCCATCTAATTGAATGTCCCCTACCGAAAAGAGGCGAATCGTGATAAAATATCACTTCAAAAGGACGGAGAATTATGCCTCAGCCTAAGAATAAACCGATGCGAAATCTTCTTTTCTGGCTCTCCGCGGGGATCATCATCATCCTCGCCTGGAGCCTCCTGCAGTCCCCGGCCATGGCCAAGAAGGAGATCACCTTCTCCCAGTTCATGACCGAGGCCGAGCAGGGCAAGGTCGAAGAGGTCACCATCCAGGACAGCCAGCTCCGCGGCAAGTTCACCGACGGCCAGACCTTCAAGACCATCCTGCCCGCGGGCTACAACGACCTCATCAAGATCCTCCGCGACAGCAAGGTCAACATCGTCGTCAAGGACACGGCCCGGAGCCCCATCTTCACCATCCTCATGAGCTGGTTCCCCATCCTCCTGCTCATCCTCTTCTGGGTCTTCTTCATGCGCCAGATGCAGTCCGGCGGGAACAAGGCCATGGCCTTCGGCAAGAGCCGGGCCAAGCTCTTCTCCGCCCAGCAGAAGAAGGTGACCTTCAAGGACGTCGCCGGGGTCGAGGAGGCCGAATACGAGCTCGGCGAGATCATCGAGTTCCTCAGGGAGCCCCGCAAGTTCCAGCGCCTCGGCGGCCGCATCCCCAAGGGCGTCCTCCTCGTCGGGGCGCCGGGCACGGGCAAGACGCTCCTGGCCCGCGCCGTGGCCGGCGAAGCCGATGTGCCCTTCTTCTCGATCAGCGGCTCGGACTTCGTCGAGATGTTCGTCGGCGTCGGCGCCTCGCGCGTCCGCGACCTCTTCGACCAGGGCAAGAAGCACGCCCCCTGCCTCATCTTCATCGACGAGATCGACGCCGTCGGCCGCCAGCGCGGCGCCGGCCTCGGCGGCGGCCACGACGAGCGAGAGCAGACGCTCAACCAGCTCCTCGTCGAAATGGACGGCTTCGATTCGAACGAGGGCGTCATTCTCATCGCCGCGACCAATCGTCCCGACATCCTCGACAGCGCCCTCCTCCGGCCCGGCCGCTTCGACCGCCGCATCATCGTCAACATGCCCGACGCCAAAGGCCGCGAGGACATCCTCAAGGTCCACGTCCGCAAGATCCCGCTGGCCGAAGACGTCAAGCTCAGTGTCCTGGCCCGCTCGACCCCCGGATTCAGCGGGGCCGACCTGTCCAACCTCGTCAACGAGGCCGCCCTGCTCGGAGCGCGCCAGGGCCAGGACAATGTCACGATGAAGGACCTCGAATCGGCCAAGGACAAGGTCCTCATGGGCGTCGAGCGCAAGAGCATGATCATCAGCGACGAGGAGAAGAGGAACACGGCCTTCCACGAAGCCGGCCACGCCCTCACCGCCGCGCTCATCCCCGAGGCCGACCCCATCCACAAGGTCACGATCATCCCGCGTGGCCTGGCCCTGGGCCTGACCCAGCAGCTGCCCCTCGACGACCGCTACACCTACACGAAGGAATACCTCGAAGCGCAGCTGTCCGTGCTCATGGCCGGACGCGTCGCCGAGATGATGTTCCTCAACAAGACGACGACCGGCGCGGCCAACGACTTCGAGAAGTCGACCGAGATCGCCCGCAAGATGGTCTGCCAGTGGGGAATGTCGGACCTCGGGCCGCTGACGTTCGGCGAGCGCGACGACCTCATCTTCCTCGGCCGCGACCTGGCCGTGAACAAGAACTTCAGCGAGAAGACCTCCGAGCGCATCGACGACGAGGTCAAGAAGATCATCATGCGCAGCCTGCACCGGACCCAGGAGCTGATGGAGGCCAACCGGGATAAGGTGGTCAAGATCGCCGAGCTCCTTCTCGAAAAGGAATCCCTAAGCTCCGACGAGATCAACGGCGTCCTCGACGGCAAGGACGCGGCCCCCACGGCCCCGGGCGGAGAAGCCGCCCCGGCGCCCGCACCCCCGGCCGCCCCGTCCGGAGAGGCCCCCGGGAAGAGCTGAGGCAGGGCCAGGCGAGGACCATGAGAAGAGAAGCGCGCACCCTGGAGATCAGGGGGCAGCGCTTCGCCCTCGGTCCGCGCGTCTGGCTCATGGGCGTCGTCAACGTCACCCCCGATTCCTTCTCCGACGGCGGGCTGTACTTCGACGCCCAGAAAGCCGTCGACCACGGGCTGGCGCTCGCCTTCGAGGGAGCGGACATTATCGACGTCGGCGGGGAGAGCACCCGGCCCGGCTCGCTCCCCGTCCCCGAGGCCGAGGAGCTCGGCCGCGTGGTCCCGGTCATCTGGGCCCTGCGGAAGAAAACCTCGGCCTTCATCTCCGTCGACACGACCAAGGCCGCCGTGGCCCAGGCCGCGCTCGAAGCCGGGGCCGACATCGTCAACGACACGAGCGCCCTCCGCTCCGACCCGGCCATGGCGGACGTCGCGGCCCGCTTTGGGGCCGCCGTCGTCCTCATGCATATGAAGGGCACCCCCGCGACCATGCAGAATGCCCCGCACTATAGCGATCTTATCGGCGAGATCAGCGGCTTCCTCGCGGAACGCATCCGCGCCGCCGAGGCCGCGGGCATCCCGCGGGAGCGCGTCATCGTCGATCCCGGCATCGGCTTCGGCAAGGGCCTCGAGCACAACCTCGAGATCCTGCGCCGCCAGGAGGCCTTCCTCGAGCTCGGGCGCCCGCTGCTCGTCGGCTTCTCGCGGAAAGCGTTCCTGGGCGCGATCCTCGACCTGCCTCCCGGCGAGAGGCTCGAGGGGACGATCGCGGCGGCGGTGATCTCGGTCGCCCACGGGGCCCACATCCTGAGGGTCCACGACGTCGGGCCCGTCGCCCGGGCCGTCCGCTCGGCCGAAGCGATCCTGGGCATCGCCGGCGATATCGGCGCCGCATGCGCCGGCGCCCGGTCCGGCGCCGCGACGGCCCCAAGCGACGCCGCGAACGGGAAGGCCGGCCATGTTCGCTGAGGCCTGGGTTCTCCTCCGCCACGTCACCGTCCTCGACGTCCTTGACATCCTGCTCATCGCCTTCATGATCTACTACATCATCCTGCTCATCCGGGACACCAAGGCCTATCAGGCCGCGGCGGGCCTGGCCCTGATCGGCGCGCTCTACCTGGTGACCGTCTGGGGACGGCTGGGCGTCTCGAACCGCATCGTCCGGTCCTTCGTCAACTACCTGATCATCGCCATCATCGTCCTCTTTCAGGCCGAGATCCGGAGGTTCCTGACCGAGATCGGGTCGCGGACCTTCCGCAAGCCCTTCGCCCTCCGCTCCTTCACGGAGAAGATCGACGACCTCTTCCAGGCCATCGACTTCCTGTCGCAGAAGAAGATCGGGGCCCTCATCGCCATCGAGAAGGAGATCTCCCTCTCGACCTACGCCGATCGCGGGGCCGAGATCGACGCGGTCCTGTCCAAGAACCTGCTCGTCTCGATCTTCTTCCCGCACTCGCCCCTCCATGACGGGGCGGTCATCATCAAGGGCGACAAGATCGTCGCGGCCGCCTGCCTCCTGCCGCTGCCGGCGGCCCACCGGCTGAAGAGCCCGTTCCAGACGCGGACCCGCCACCTCGCCGCCATCGGCCTCTCGGAGGAGACCGATGCCGCGGTCATCGTCATTTCCGAGGAGACCGGGACCGTCTCGCTGGCCATCCATGGCCAGCTCGAACGGTTCGGCGACAAGGACGCCATGGAAAAACGCCTGCTCGGCTACCTGAGAGACCGATGAGACGCACCCTGGCCCGCTGGATCACACGGGATTGGAAGCTGAAGCTCGTCTCGCTCGGCCTGGCCCTCGGCCTATGGCTCCTCCTCGTCCCGGCCGAAAAGGTATCCTCGGAGAAGTCCCTGACCATCCCGCTCGAGACGCGCAACGTCCCGGCCGGCCTTGAGATCGTCGAGCGGCCCGCGGCGACGATCGACATCACGCTCCGGGCGCCCAACCGCCTCCTCGACGAGATCGGACCGTCGGAGCTCGTGGCCAGCCTCGACCTCGAGCGAGCCACCGTGCTCCAGCAGGAGTACCAGCTCATGCCTTCGATGATCGCCGTGCCCCCGGGCGCGGAGGTCGTCAGCATCGCGCCGGGCAAGGTGACGATCAAGCTGGAGGAGACGACCGAGGCGACGATCGAGGTCCACACGACGCTCCGCGGCAAGCCCGCCCGGGGCTTCCGGATCGCGCGGACCGAGATCGAACCGGCGAGTGTCTCCGTCCAAGGGCCGGAGAGCCGTGTGAAGGACGCCCGGGCGGCCTCAACGGCTCCCGTCGACGTCTCGGGGCTCACCGAATCGACCGTCTTCAACGCCGACATCATCCTGCCCCGGCCGGAGCTCCGGTTCGTCACGGCCCGGACGAGCGCGAAGGTCACGGTCCACGTCGAAGCGGACGAGGCGGCCGCCAAGCCTCCGGCCAAGAAGAGGTCCTAGCCCCTTGAAGAAAAAGCTCTTCGGAACCGATGGGGTCCGGGCGGTCGCCGGGCGCTTCCCGCTCGACCCGCCGACGATCTCGCGGCTCGGGCAGGCCCTCGTCGGCCTCCTCGAGTCGAAGGGGCTCGGCGCCCGGGTCCTCATCGGCCGGGACACGCGCGAATCGGGCCCCTGGATGGAGCGGGCGCTCGCCCGCGGCGTGCGCGTCGCGGGCGGCGAGGCCGTATCGGCGGGCGTCATCCCGACCTCGGCCGTCTCCTACCTGACGAAGACGCGCGGCTTCTCGGCCGGCGCGGTCATCTCCGCCTCCCACAATCCTTTCGAGGACAACGGCATCAAAATCTTCTCGCCGCTCGGCGTCAAGATCCCGGACGAGTGGGAGCTCGAGATCGAGGCCGCCGTGCTCGAGGGCCGCGGCCGCCTGCCCGGCCACGAGGCGGAGGTCGAGATCGACGGGACGCTGGCCGGCGATTACGCCGGCTATCTCACCGGACGCGCCAGGCCCTCCGCGGCGGCGGGCGGGGCGGGATTCAAGGTCGTCATCGATTGCGCGAACGGGGCGAGCTCCGTCCTGGCGCCGCGGATCCTCGGCGAGCTCGGCTTCGAGGTCGAGGCCATCAACGCCGCCCCCGACGGCCGGAACATCAACGCCGGCTGCGGCTCCCTCCATCCGGAGGGGCTGGCGGCGCGGGTGCGGGCATCGGGCGCCGCGATCGGCATCGCTTACGACGGGGACGCCGACCGCGCCCTCTGGATCGACGGGAACGGGCGCCTCCTCAGCGGCGATCACACGCTTTTCGTCCAGGCCGTGCACATGCGGCAGGCGGGCCGGCTGCGGACAAGCGAGGTCGTGGCCACGACGATGAGCAACATGGGCCTCGAGCGGGCCTTCGAGGAGCGGGGCATCGGCCTCGTCCGGACCAAGGTCGGCGACAAGTACGTTCACGAGGAGATGGTCGCCCGCGGCGCGAACCTCGGCGGGGAGCAGTCGGGGCACACGATCTTCCTCGACGACCTGCCGACGGGGGACGGCCTCCTGACGTCGCTGCGCATGCTCGAGGTCATGGTCGAGAGCGGCGCGACGCTGGCCTCGCTCGTCGAGGGCATGACCGAGTTCCCGCAGACGCTCGTCAACGTCCGGGTCCGGAGGAAACCGGATTTCTCGGAATTCCCGGAGATCATGGCCGCGGTCGAGGTCGTGCGCGGCCACGTCGGCCTTGACGGCCGGATCGACCTCCGATACTCGGGGACAGAGCCCCTGGCCCGGGTCATGGTCGAAGCCCGCGACAGGGCCACGGTCGATTCCTGCGCCACGCTGGTCGCCGATGCCATCCGCCGCCATCTCGGGGAGGAATGATCATGAGACTCGCCGTCAACATCGACCACTTCGCCACGCTGCGGGAAGCCCGCCGGGCGACCGAGCCCGAGCCCGTCCTCGTCGCCCTGCTCGCCGAGCAGGCCGGGGCCCACGGCATTGTCTGCCACATCCGCCACGACCGGCGGCACATCAAGGAGCGGGACCTGCGGCTCCTGCGGGAGGCGGTCAAGACGAAGCTCAACGTGGAGATGGCGGCGACCGAGGAGATGAAGAAGGTCGCCCTCGACATCCGGCCGGACGTCGTCTCGCTCGTGCCCGAGCGGCCCGAGGAGCTGACGACGGAGGGGGGACTGAAGGTCGCGGCCAACCGGAAAGCGCTCGGCCTCCACGTCAAAGCGCTCGGGAAGGCGGGCATCCGGACGAGCATCTTCATCGATACGAGCCTCGGGGAGATCAAGGCGGCGCGCGAGATCGGCGTCGACCTCATCGAGATCAACACCGGGAAATACGCCGAGCTCAAGGACGGGCCGGAGCGGGCCAAAGCGCTCGAGGCCGTCCGGAAGGCGGCGGAGTTCGGGCATAAGCTCGGGCTCGAGGTCCACGGCGGTCACGGGCTCGATTACAGGAACCTTGGTCCCATCCTGGCCATCCCCGAGATCGCCGAGCTCAGCATCGGCTTCTCCATCGTCGCCCGGGCCGCCGTCGTCGGCATCGAACGGGCGGTCATGGACATGCTCGCCCTTTTATAAAGCCATGGACATTCGCATCAACATCGACCGCCTGAAACGCGACCTCGAGGAGCTTGGCCGCATCGGCCGGAGCGAGCACGGCGGAGTCTACCGGCCGTCGTTCAGCGCGGCCGACCTGGAGGCCCGGGTTTGGCTCAGGAAGAAGATCGAGGAGGCCGGCCTCTGTTACCGCCAGGACGGCGCCGGCAACCAGTTCGGCCGGCTCGAATGCGCCGGGAAGACGGTCATGGCCGGCTCGCACATCGACACGGTGCCGAACGGCGGCATGTTCGACGGCGCGGCCGGGGTCCTCGCGGCGCTCGAGGCCGCGCGCCGGATCGTGGAGGAGAAGATCCCCTTGACGAAGGCCCTCGAGATCGCGTCCTTCACGGACGAAGAGGGGAACCTCGTCGGCGATTTCCTCGGCAGCCGGGCGTTCATGGGGCAGCTCGACGAAAAGGAGGTCCGGAACGGCAAGACGTCGTTCGGCGTCCTGTTCAGCGACGTTCTCAAGATGTCCGGCTTCACGGCCGACGGCATCCTCGCCGCGCACAAGGACCGGCCCGCGCTCGAGGCCTACGTCGAGCTCCACATCGAACAGGGCCCGGTCCTCGAGGAGGAGGGCGTGCCGATCGGCATCGTCGAGAAGATCGCCGGCAAGCACTACCGCCGCTGCGCTTACATCGGCGAATCGGGCCACGCCGGGACGACCCCGCTCGAGCTGCGGCACGACGCCTTCCTCGGGCTGGCCGATCTCGCGCTCAGGGCGACCCAGCTGGTGGCGACGCGGCACTACGGGAGCTTCCTGACCGTCGGAAAGGCGGCCCTGCATCCCGGGTCCTTCAGCGTCATCCCCGGCCGGGCCGATTTCACGCTGGAGTTCCGCAGCGCCTCGCCGGAGGCCATGGACGCGATCGAGAAGGACGTCTTCGCGCTGGCCGAGGACATCGCCGCCACGCGGGGACTGACCTTCGTCTCGAGGGTCGTCGACAAGACGGCGCCGGTCACGGTCGCGCCGCGGCTGACAGAGATCATCGAAGAGGAATGCCGCGCGCTCGGCTATCCGTCGATGAAGCTCACAAGCGGGGCCGGCCACGACGCCCAGATCCTGGCCGGGGCCTGCGACTCGGGCATGATCTTCATCCCCTCTCCCGACGGCATCAGCCACGCGCCGGGGGAACGGGTCGATTGGGATGATCTGGAAAAGGGGGCGAACGTCCTCCTGCGGACGCTCGTCCGCCTTATCTGATGCCGTAGCCGTAGATCACGACTTTCTTTTCGCCGATGAGCGGCCAGCCGTTCTTCCAGTCGAATTCCTCGTATGCTTCGGGCATGGGGTTGATCCGGATGACGCAGGCGCCCCGGGCGCCGGCCCCGGCGTTGTGATCGATGCGGGAGGAAAAATCCCAGCCGTCGCCGAGCTTCTTGGCGTTGACAGACCGGTCCGGGCGGCCGGGCTTGGCCGGGTCCCCTTTGAGCTCGCGCTGCGGCTTGATCAGCCGATAGGGCCCTTCCCCGACGAGCCGTCCTGTCGCCTGCTCATAGGATGATGGATCGAGAGCCGTCCCTTCCCTTTCGTAGGCGAGCAGAAGCCACGGCGTCCCCGGGATCCGCTTCCCGTTCTTGACCCCGCGAGGAACGGCGGCCGGCTTTTCCAAGAGGGCCCGATCGGGGTCTTCGAAGGCGAGCGGGCCGTCATAATAATAGCCCTGGGGGAAGGGCGTGTTGATGTCCTCGAGCGTGTAATCGGTGCTGTAGCCGTCCGGAGCGAACACGGTGATGCCCGCGACCCCGGTCAGATGGACCTTGGCGGCGGCCAGGAGGTCGATGATCCGGACCCCCTTGTAGGTCACGTATTCGTCGAGCCGCTGGGTCGTCTTGTTCATCAGCATGAACTGGCTGTGGACGGGGAGCCCGCGGATCTCGTCCCAGCCGAAGCTTATCGTCGGCGCCAGGGGCAGGCCGGGCCGGCTGGCCGGATCGCCCGGATTGCGGAGGTCGGCGATCTCGGCGCCGTTGCGGTGGCCGTCGCTGTCGGAATCGAGACCCGCGACGGCGGCGAACGCCTCGAAGGCGCGGCCGGCCTTCTTATAGGCGAGTCCGTAGCCGTTGAGCGTCGCTTCGTAATCCTTGGGGACCCCGGTCTTGTATCTCGCGTTGGGAAAGACGATGAGATGGCAGTAGCTGCAGGGGCTGTACTCCCTCTCCGTGTCCGTGCCCTCGATCCCGCCCCTGTGGCAGGTCTGGCAGTCGTCGAGCCGCGTCCCGGCCGCGCCCGGATACTGCCGGATGAAGCCCGCCATATCGACATCGCTTTCATGGCCGACGTAGGCCCGCGAGGACGCTTTCTCCTGGCCTGAGCCGGCCTGAAGCAGCCAGCCCGCCGACCCCAGGACGAGGACCGCAAAAATGGCGAACCCGAACGATTTCACAGCTCTCTTCATGCGTTCCCTCCGAAGAGGCGCATATTAACGGAACTCGCGCCCGTGCGCAACATCAAGATGGGCCCCATCTTGCCGGAGGCGGACCGGGTTTAATCATCCCGGCGCCTATGGTAGAATTATGCGGAGGACGATATGCCGCGATCATGCCCTCTCCGCCGTCCGACCGTGACTCGCCTTTTCTACGGATCTTTGGCCGTCCTGCCGCTCGCCGCGGCCTCCGCCGCGCCGTCCCGGCCGAACCTTGACACCAAGAAGTTCTCGTTCGCCGTCGACGTGAAGTTGGCGGACGCGGATTAGATGCCCCTCCGGATCGGCTCCGTCGCCATTGATTTCCCGGTCGGCCTCGGGGCCCTGGCCGGTTACAGCGATCTCCCCTACCGCCTGATCTGCCGCTCCCTCGGCGCGCCCTACTGCATCACCGAGGCCATGCTCGACCGCCAGGTCCTGCTCGAAGGCCGGCTGCGCAAGCGCCTCATCCGCCTCGACCCCGCCGACCGCCCCGTCGCGGGACAGATCATGGGTATCGAGCCGGAGACGATGGCCGACGCCGCCCGTTCGCTCGACCGCATGGGTTTCGACATCATCGACCTCAATTTCGCCTGCCCCGTCCGGAAAGTCGTCTCGCACAAGCGCGGCGGGGCGCTCATGAACGACCCGGAGCGCGCCTTGGCGACCGTCCGGGCCGTCGTCGCCGCCGCTCCCGGCCGGCCGGTCACGCTCAAGGTCCGGCGCGCATTCCGTGACGCGGACAAGACCCACGAAAGCTTCTGGACGATCGCCCGCGGCGCCTTCGAGGCCGGCGCGGCCGCGATCGCCGTCCACGCCAGGAGCGTCGAACAGAAATATACCGGCCGGGCCGACTGGGCCTTCCTGGCTGCCGTCAAGCGCGAATTCCCGGACCGGACGATCCTCGGCTCGGGCGACGTCTCCACCCCCGCGGAGGCCTTGCGCATGTTGGCCGAGACGGGCGTCGACGGCGTCCTGGCCGCCCGGGGGGCCATCGGCAATCCCTGGTTCTTCGCCCAGGCGCGCGATCTCGCCGCCGGGCGGAGGCCGCGCCTGCCCGGCCTCGACGAACAGCGCGAGGTCATCTACCGCCACTATCGCCTCGCGTGCGAGGCCTATGATCCGCGGCGCGGCCTCAAGATCCTGCGCCACTTCAGCCTGCAGTACGCCAAAATGCACCCCCGCCGCACCGATCTCCGCAACGCGCTCGTCAAGGTCCGGACCGAGGAGGAATGGCGGGCGGTGATCGACGGCTTCTACGCCGGCTGACGCCGGCGCTTCATTCGGGGACACGTACCACAGGTACATGTCCCCTGATCGGGCCTCCCCCGCCTTTACTTGCCGTCCCCGTTGTGCTATCAAGGACGGTGCTCCGAGCCGATGGGGCTACAGCCGGCGAGGCCAGGCCCTTCGGCCGATAGGGAGGAGCGGGAAACGGCTCCTCCTTCCGCGTTAGAAAAGGAGACATCTTGAGGCGCTTCCCCGTTCTACTGGCCATCGCCGGCCTCGTGTTGTGCCTCGCGCTCCCGACGTCCGCCGTGGCCGACAGGACGCTCATGCTGGCCACGACGACGAGCGTCGACGCCACGGGGCTCCTCGACGTCCTGGCCGACGCCTTCAAGAAAGACACGGGCATCACGCTCAAGTGGATCGCCGTCGGGACGGGAGCGGCCCTCAAGCAGGCCCGTGACGGGAACGCCGACGTCGTCATCGTCCACGCCCGCAGGCTCGAGGACGAGTTCATCCGCGACGGCTTCGGCGTCAACCGCCGGGTCATCGCCCGGAACTACTTCGCGGTCGTCGGCCCGCCCGACGATCCGGCCCGAGTCGCCGGCGCCCCGTCGGCGGCCGAGGCCCTCGGCCGGATCAAAGCGAGCGGCGCGGCCTTCGCCAGCCGCGGCGACAGGTCCGGCACGCACACGCGCGAGCTCGAGCTCTGGGCCCTGGCCGGGGGCAAGCCCGAAGCGGGGTATCTCGAGACGGGCCAGGGCATGGCCGAGACCCTCCGCGTCGCCTCGGAGCGGCGCGCCTACACGCTGACCGATACCGCGACCTTCGTTAGCCTGCGCGGGCTCGCCGGCCTTGCCCCCGTCTACGAGAACGCCCCCGAGCTCGAGAATATCTACGCCGTGATCGCCGTCGACCCGGCCCGCATCCCCTCGGCCCGCTACGGCGAGGCCATGGCCTTCATCGCCTTCCTGACCTCGCCCCGCGGCCAGAGGCTGATCGGCGAGTTCCGGGGCCAGGCCGGCCGGCCCCTCTTCGAGCCCCTCGCGGCCGTCGCCGGGGTGGACCTCGGCAAATGATCGCCCGCGATCTGGCCCTGGCGGTCTGGATTTCGCTCAAAACGAGCGGCCTCTCCGCCGTTATCGCCAGCGCCATCGCCGTTCCCGTCGCCCTCTTCCTCTCCGGCCGCGAATTCCGCGGCAAAAAGCTCGTCCTGCTCATCAACCAAACCTGGATGGCCGCCCCGACGGTCGTCATCGGGCTCCTCTTTTATTCTCTCCTCAGCCGCAACGGGCCCCTCGGCGGGCTCGGATTGCTCTACACTCAGACGGCCATGACCGTCGGACAGACCTTCCTCATCCTGCCGCTCGTCGTCGGTTTTTCCCATACGGCCTTGAGTCAAGTCGACCGGCGGGCCCGTCAGACCGCCCTGACGCTGGGCGCCAGCCGCCGCCAGGCCGGCTGGATCGTCTTGCGCGAGGCCCGTTTCCCGCTCCTCGTCGCCGTCTTGGCGGGGTTCGCCCGGGCCATCTCCGAGGTCGGGATCGCCATGATGCTCGGCGGCAATATCCGCAACGCCACGCGGAACATCACGACCTCCATCGCCCTCGAGACGTCAAAAGGTGAGTTCCGCAACGGCGTCATCCTCGGCGCCCTCCTGCTCGTCATCACGCTCGGCATCAACATCCTCGTCCAAACGGGCTTGCGCGGCCGCGACAGGGAATCGTAGGATGAGCGACGCCGTCTATCGCCTCGAACGCGTCGGCTACTCCTACCCGGTGCCGCCGTCCCGCTTCTCGCTCGAACTCGACGCCATCGACGTCCGGACCGGAGGGATACTGGCCCTCGTCGGCCCGAATGGGGCCGGAAAGACAACGCTCCTGAAGCTCCTCGCCTTCCTCCTCCGGCCGGGCCGGGGCCTCTTGGAGTTCCTGGGCCGCGATCCCTGGGCTTCCGACGACGGCGCCGCCGCGGCCCGGCGCGAGGCGGTGCTCCTCACGCATCATCCTTATCTCTTTAAAGGCACGATCGCCGACAACGTGGCCTTCGGCCTCAAGCTCAGGCGGCTCCCGGACGCGGAGAAGGGCGGCCGCGTCGACGCCGCCCTCTCCCTCGTCGAGCTCGACGGCTGGGGGCGCCGCTCCGTCTCCGGGCTGAGCGCCGGGCAGGCCCAGCGCGTCGCCATCGCCAGGGCTCTGGCCCTCCGCCCCAGGGTCCTTCTCGCCGACGAGCCGACCGCGAACCTCGACGCCGCCCTCGGACTGCGCATGGAGTCGATCCTTCGCGAGGCCGGCCGGGAGTGGGGAACGACGGTCGTCTTTTCGACCCATAACTTCTCCCAGGCATCCCGCCTCGCCGACGACATCCTCTATCTCTCGGAAGGGCGGCGGGTCGAGTTCAGCCACGAGAACTGCTTCAGCGGGACGGCCTCGACGGACGGACGGACAAGCTGGATCGAGCCGAAGCCGGGCGTCAGGATCGTCTTCCCTGGAGCGCCCACGGGGCACGTGACCTGCGTCATCGACCCGGCCTCGATCCGGCTTTTTGCCGCGGACGGAAGCGCCGCGCCGCCGGCCGGGCCCAACGTTTTCCGCGGCCGAGTGTGCCGAATGGAGACAATGGACGCTTCCACGGCCCTCGTCCGGGTCAGCGGCGAGATCCCTTTCCGGGCTTCCCTCCCGCTCTCCACGCTCGAGGCGGAGGGCATTTCCCTTTCCCGGGAGGTTCTGCTAACATTTGAGCCGGAATCCGTCCGGATCGTCGGCGAACGTCCGGCGGACGCCGGATGACCCTCATGATCGAATACCAGGACGCCCGGGCCCTCGTGCTATCCGCGGCCAAGGCCCTCCCGGCCGAGACCGTCCCGTTGGCCCGCGCCCTCGGCCGGACCCTGGCCCGCGACGTCCGCGCCCGCGAAGACATCCCGCCCTTCACCAAGGCGACCATGGACGGCTACGCGGTCAGGGCGGCGGACACCCGGCTGCCCGGACCGGACGCCGCCGCGGAGGTCGAGCTTGAAGTCCACGAGGACCTGCCCGCGGGACGCCTGTCCCGGAAGGCCCTCGGCCCCGGCCAGGCCGCGCGCATCATGACCGGCGCGCCCCTGCCCGGCGGCGCCGACGCCGTGGTCATGGTCGAGGACACCGAAGCGTCCGGCCGCGCCGTCAAAGTCCGGCGCGAGGTCCGTCCGGGCGACAACATCGGGCTGGCCGGCGAGGACCTAAAGAAGAACGATGTTGCTCTCGGACGAGGCGCGCTCATCGGCCCGGCCGAGGTGGCCATGCTGGCCGCGGCCGGACTCGCCCGCGTTGCCGTCACGCGGCGGCCGAAGCTGGCGGTGATCGCGACCGGAGACGAGATCGTCGAGCCCGGCGATAAGAAGCGTCCCGGCCAGATCCGCAATGCCAACGGCCCGGCGCTCACGGCCATGGCCGTCGCCGCGGGCGCCGCCGCCTCCTATCTCGGCATCGCCCGCGACCGCAGGGCCTCGCTCGCCGCCAAGCTCGCCCGGGCCAAGGGCGCCGACGTCCTCGTCCTCTCGGGCGGCGTCTCCGTCGGCGACTACGACCTGGTCAAGGACGAGCTCCGCGCGGCCGGGGTCAAGCCTGTCTTCTGGCAGGTCCGCATCAAGCCGGGGAAGCCGGTCTTCTTCGGCGTCCGCGGCCGCCAGCTCGTCTTCGGCCTGCCCGGCAATCCCACGAGCGCCATGGTCACGTTCCACCTCTTTGTCAGGCCGGCCATCGACGCCATGCTCGGCCGCTTGGTCCCCGGGCCGGCGGCCGGGAGGGCGGTCCTCACGGCGGCTATCACGCTCAAGCCGGGGCGGACCCAATTCCTTCGCGGCCTCCTCGCGGAAGGCGGGCCCACCCTCGAGGTCGCCCCTTACGACGACCAAAGGAGCGGCGTCCTCCGGTCCATGGTCCGGAGCCGGGCTCTCATCGTCGTCCCGGCCGACGTCCGGCACATCGAAGCCGGCCGGGAGGTCGAGATCATCTTCATGGACGGACGCTGACCGATGGCCAAGCTCAGCCATGTCGACCGCGACGGAAGGGCCCGGATGGTGGACGTCGGGGCCAAGGCCGTGACCCGGCGCGAAGCGGCCGCGTCCGCGCTCGTCAAGCTCGGCCCCGGAACGCTGCGCCTCGTACGGGCCAACAAGATCGCCAAAGGCGACGTCCTCGGCACGGCCCGGCTGGCCGGCATCCAAGCCGCCAAGCGGACCCACGAGCTCATCCCCCTGACCCACCCCATCCCCCTGGAGAACGTCGCCGTCGACTTGGACATCCTGAAAACGGGCATCCGCGTGCGCTGCCGCGTCGCCGCCGAGGCCAAGACCGGAGCGGAGATGGAGGCTCTGACGGGGGCCGCCGTCGCCGCCCTGACGATCTACGACATGGTCAAGGCCGTGGAGCGCGGGGCCGAGGTCGTCCGGCTGCGCCTCGATTTCAAGAGCGGCGGCAAGAGCGGGGTCTTCCGGAGACGGACGTGAGCCCGGCCGCCTGCAGGGCGGGGACGATCGTCTCCGTCAACACGAGCGTCAAGAAAGGGCAGATCAAGCGGCCCGCCGCGTGCGTCGAGCTTCGCGCCGGACGCGGCATCGAGGGCGACGCCCACAAGGATTTCGGCCACCGGCAGGTCTCGCTCCTCGCCATCGAGGACATCGAGGCGCAGAAGGAGCGGACCGGCCCCGCGACGGCCGTCGCGCTCGGACCGGGCGCGTTCGCCGAGAACCTGACCACGCGGGGCATCGACCTCGCCGCGCTCGCCATCGGCGACGAGCTCGTCGTCGCGGGCGCCGTGCGCCTGCGGGTCAGCCAGATCGGCAAGGACTGCCACACGAAGTGCGCCGTCTTCCACCTCATCGGCGACTGCATCATGCCGGCGCGCGGCATTTTCTGCGAGGTCTTGAGCGGCGGCACGGTCCGCCCGGGGGACGGCATTGAGAAGCGCTAAGGTCCTGCGCATCTCGGTCACGGACCGCTGCGACCTCCGCTGCATTTACTGCATGCCCGAATCCGGCGTGCCTCTCGTCCCCATGGCGGACATGCTGAGCTACGAGGAGATCGCCACGGTCGCCCGCGCGGCCATGGCCGTGGGCGTCCGGCGCCTCCGGCTGACGGGCGGCGAGCCGCTGGCGCGGCGCGGCGTCGTCGCGCTCGTCGGCCTCCTGGCCGCGCTCGGGCCCGACGACCTGGCCCTGACGACCAACGGCCTGTGCCTGGCCGATTTCGCGGCCGGCCTCAAGGCGGCCGGGCTCATGCGGGTCACCGTCAGCCTCGACACCCTCCACCGGGACCGCTTTGAAGCCATCACGCGGCGGACGGGCTTCGACCGCATCTTCGCCGGCCTCGAGGCCGCCCGGACGGCGGGGCTCTCCCCGATCAAGATCAACACGGTCGTCATCCGCGGCGTCAACGACGACGAGGTCCTCGACTTCGTCCGCTTCGCGCGGAAGGAGGCGGTCGAGCTGCGCTTCATCGAGCTCATGCCGACGAGCGGCCTCACCCTCGAATGCAAGGAGCTCGGGGCCTGGCGACCGGCCCTCTTCGTCAAGGGCGAGGAGGTCCGGGCCCGCATCACCGGTGCTTTCGGCCCCCTGACGCCCGTGCCGGACCCGGGCGGCGTCGCCAGTGTCTTTTCTCTCGACGACGGGACGCGCCTCGGCTTCATCACGCCCGTCTCCGAGCCCTTCTGCCGCGGCTGCGAGCGGATGCGGCTCGGGCCGGAAGGCCGGCTGAGGATCTGCCTCTTCGACCGGGCCGGGATCGACCTGCGCCGGCTGCTGCGCGAAGGGAAAGCCGGGCCGACCGGGATCGCGGCCGTCCTCGAAGCGGCGTTCGCGGCCAAATCGACTTGGGAGCGCGGCGCGATCGAGGGCCTCTCGAGCGACATGTTCAGGATCGGAGGGTGACGATGAAGGTCGGCATTCTGACCGTGAGCGACAAGGGAGCGCGCGGCGAACGCGAGGACCGGAGCGGGCCGGCCATCCGCGAGATGATCAAGGCGGCGGGAGGCGAGGTCGCCCGGGCGACGATCGTCCCCGACGACCAGGCGGAGATCCGGGCCGCGCTCATCGCCTGGTCCGATGAGGGGCTGGACCTCATCCTGACGACCGGTGGGACGGGCTTCAGCCCGCGCGACTGGACGCCGGAAGCGACGAAGAGCGTCCTCGAGCGCGAGGCGCCCGGCCTCCCCGAAGCCATGCGCCGGGCCGGCGCGGAGAAGACGCCGACGGCCATGCTCAGCCGGGCCGTTGCCGGCATCCGCGGGTCGACGCTCATCGTCAACCTCCCCGGGAGCGAAAAGGCCGCGCGCGCGAGCCTGGCCGCCATCCTGCCCGCGCTGCCGCACGGGGTCGACATCCTGAAGGGCGTGTCCGCGGAGTGCGGGCGGCCCCACCGCGGCTGAACGGCCCGGGGCCCAGAGGACGGCGTAACTCTGCGGGCGTGATATAATGGCCGGGCGCGCTATTATGATGAGATATTCGATCTTGAATAGGCTCGGGTCCGCGGCCGGACGCGCGGCGGGGCTCATCCTGACGGCCCTGGCGCTCGTGTCCGCCGGGACGCTTTCCGCCCAGGTCCTTCGCCATGAAACAACGACCCTCAACATCGAGGTCCCTGTACGCGTCTTCAAGGGGGACAGGTTCGTCGACGACCTGACCATCTCCGATTTCGAGGTCTATGAGGACGGCCGGCTCCAGTCCCTCGACGCCGTTTACCTCGTCAGGAAGACGGCCATCGAGCGCCGCGAGGAGACGATGCCGTTCCTTCCCGACACGAAACGGCACTTCTACCTGGATTTCGAGCTGTCCGAATACGACCCGAAGATCAGAAGGGCCCTCGAGTACTTCTTCGACGAGGTCCTCCTCCCCGGCGACGAGCTGGCCGTCATCACGCCGATGAGGACCTATCGGATGAAGAGCGACATCTTCATAAGGGCGGGCCGGGACAGGGCCCTCGAGCAGCTTCTGGGGATCCTGCGGCGCGACATCCTGACCGGGGGCGCGGAATACCGGGACGTCCTGGACGACATGAGGTCCCTGGCCCTGACCATGGTCGGGGCCGTCGGCATGAGCCGAACGAACGCGGAATCGCCGATGGCCGCCGACATATTCGTGTCCGCCGGCTCGATCTTTGAGATCAGCACCTCCGTCGAGGAGCAGCTCCAGATGTATTCGACCTGCCTGAGCCGCCTGGAGAGCTTGAGGAAGGTGGACCAGGCGCAGCTCATTGCCTTCGCCGACCACCTCCGCGGCCAGTCCGGCCGGAAGGAGATCTTCCTCTTCTACCAGCGGGAGTTCATCCCCAAGCTGGACCCGGCCGTCCTCGACGCCTATATGAGCACCTTCAACGACCGGCCGGACATCGTCCAGACGGTCACGGGCATCTTCGAGTTCTTCCACCGCGAGACGCCGCTCGACATCGAGGCCGCCAAGACCGCCTACGCGGATTCGGGCGCGGCCATCCATTTTCTCTTCCTGACCCGCCCCGCGCCCAAGGTCCCGGGCGTGACCATGCAGGAGCAGTCGGAGGACATTTTCGCCCCGTTCCGGGAAATGAGCCGGGCGACGGGGGGATACATCGCCTCGACGGCCAACCTCGACGCCGCCATGAGGTCCGCCGTCGCCGCCTCCGAGAACTACTATCTGCTGTATTACACCCCGAAGACGTACGAGAGAGACGGACGGTTCCGCCGCCTCGAAGTCCGGGTGAAGAGCGGCGGCTACCGCCTCAGCCATCGCCTTGGCTACATCGCCGATTAGCCTGACCTATTCATGAAAACGCCTCGCATCTGAGGGCCGCCGGCTTTCCTTTGACTTTTGAACATGATAATATGGAAGATGCCTCAGGAGGTCAGAATGAAGAAGAGCGCTTGGATCTGCTGTCTGCTGCTCATCGTCTCCGTCGTCCTTATCGCTCAGGACTACAAGGGCAAGGGCCGGGTCGCCGGCATCGTCCGCGATGAAGCCGGGAACCCTCTGGAAGGCGTGACCGTCCGGCTCTTTTCGCCCAAAGCCCAGGGCGGCTTCTCCGTGAAGACGGACAAGGACGGCCGGTGGCTCGCCGCCTGGATCCGGACGGACAACTGGAACGTCGATTTCGAGAGGATGGGCTACGCGCCCAAGAAGATCTCCGCGGACATCTCCGAGAACAGGAAGAACCCCGAGATCTCGGTCTCCCTGACCAAGGTCGAGGGACTGGTGGTCACGGACGAGGTCCGGGACCTGCTCGACAAGGGCAACGGGCTTTTCGAGAGCAAGGACTACGACGCGGCCCGGGCCGTCTTCGAGGACATCCTCGTCAAGTATCCCGAGGCCTATCCGGTCTACCGGAACATCGGCAACAGCTACTTCGCGCAGGAGAAGTACGACCTGGCCGAGGCGAGCTACCTCAAGCTCCTCGAGAAGGACCCGAAGGACATCGAGGCCATCATCGCCGTCGGCAACTGCTACGCCAACCGCGGCGACACGGCCAAGGCCCTGGAATGGTACGGCAAGGTCGAGTCCGAGAAGATCGAGGATCCCATCGTTCTCTACAACCTGGGGACGAACTACTACAACAACGCCAAGTTCGAGGACGCGCTGAAGTTCTACCAGAAGGCCGTGGCCAAGCAGAAGGATTCGACGGACGCCCTCTTTCAGCTCGGGTTGACCTATCTCAACCTCCAAAGGAACGCCGAAGCCACCGCCGCGTTCGAGAGCTACCTCAAGGTCGACGCCGATTCCCAGAGGGCGGGCCAGGTCCAGGGCTTCCTCGATTACCTGAGGAAGAAATAGCCGTCCCGCTCCCCCGGCCATGAGGATATCAACCCGCCTGGCGCTCATCCTGCTCGTGACGGCGCTCGTCTTTCCCGCGCAGAAGATCGCGGAGAAGGACCTGCCGGAGCTCTACCGGGACTGGCTCAACCTCGTCGCCTATCATATCCAGCCTGTCGAGCGGGATGTCTTCCTGCAGCTCACCAACGACCGGGACCGGGACCTGTTCATCGAGACGTTCTGGAAGCAGCGGGACCCGACGCCGGGGACGCCCGAGAACGAGTACCGGGAAGAGGTCCTCAAGCGCTTCAAGTACGCCAATGAGACCCTGGGGCGCATGACCACGCGGCCGGGCTGGCGGACGGACATGGGGCGCATCTACATGATCCTTGGCCAGCCGTCCAGCATCGAGCGCTTCGACGCGACGCTCGGCGTCGTCCCGTGCCAGTCCTGGAGCTATTACGGCGACGCCCGCAAGGACCTGCCGCCGCAGTTCATCCTCCTGTTCTATCAGAGAGGAGGGGTCGGCGAGTACAAGCTCTACGACCCGGTCTCGGACGGGCCGGCCAGCCTCATCCGGAACCAGCGGGACCTCGGCGACCCTTTCGACTACGAGGCCCTCTACGAGAAGATCCGGGACCTCTACCCGACCCTGGCCGAGCTGTCCATCACCCGCATCCCGGGGGAATACAACCACGACCTGTCCCCCTCGACGCGCAACGCCATCCTGCTGGCCAGTATCCTGACCTCGCCCAAAAAGGACGTCAATCCGTCGTACGCCTCGCACTTCCTCAACTACAAGGGGGTCGTCTCGACGGAATACCTGACGAACTATGTGGAGAGCTACGCCACGACGGCCCTCATCGAGGATCCCCAGACCGGCCTGCGGTTCCTGCATTTCTCCATGGTGCCGACCGACGTCAACGTCGATACCTACGAGCCGAAGAACGAATTCTATTGCAGCTTCCGGGCCGACGTCAGCCTGAGGAGCGGCGAGGACATCGTCTTCCAGTACAGCCGGGAGTTCCCCCTCTATTTCCCCCAGAGCGACTGGGGCCGGATCAAAGGCAACGGCCTGGCCGTCGAGGATTCCTTCCCCGTCATCGAGGGCAAGTTCAAGCTGACTGTCCTGCTGACGAACACGGTCGGCAAGCAGTTCAGCGTCCTCGAAAAGGACATCGTCATCCCGCCCGTAAAGGCCTCGCCGTCGATCGACGGGCCCTTCCTCGGCTACCGGTTCGAGACCCTGCCGCGCGACGTCCACTACCCGTTCAAGGTCGAGGACCGGAAACTTGTTATCGACCCCAAGATGACCTATGCCAGGTCGGACGAGATCGCCGTCCTCTTCAGCGTCCTCAACGCGACCGGAGACCTGTTCCAGAACGGCGAGGCCAGGATCGTCATTCAAGGGCTCAGGGAAGCCAACCCGGTCCAGAAGTCCTATTCCCTCCGGCTCTCCGCCCATCCCGCCGGGAAGGTCTTGCCCATCGCGCAGACCATCCCCGCGTCCGATCTCGAGCCGGATTATTACGAGATCCACGTCCGGCTCATCGACTCCGGTGGCGGGGTCATCGACGAGAAGACGGCGTCTTTCGTCGTCTCACCGAGCCTGGCCCTGGGGCACCCCATCGCCAATGCCAGGGGCCTGGCCCTCTCCAATCAGTTCCTCTACCGCTACATGCTGGCCCAGCAAGCCGAAAAGATGGGCCGCCCCGAGGCGGCGCGGGCGCTCTACGAACAAGCCTATCAGCTCAACCCCGACTACGGCGAAGGGGTCGTCAGGTACGGCAGCTTCCTCAACAAGGTCGGGGCCTATGAGGAAGCCCTCAAGGTCGCCGAGCACCTCCGCGCCGACGAGAAGCGGAAGTTCCCCTACCAGGTCATCAAGGGCCTGGCCCTCATGGGCCAGGAGAAGAATGAGGCGGCCCTGGCCGAGCTCCTTCTCGCGAACAGGATGTACAACAGCGACACGAACGTCCTGAACGCCTTGGGAACGTGCTATGAGCGGCTGGGAAGGAAGGCCGATGCCCTGGCCGCGTTCAAGGCCTCCTTGACCCTCGACCCAGGTCAGGCCGCCATCAAGAAGCGCGTCGAAGACCTCGAAAAATAAGCCGCCTCATCCAAATATTTGAATAATATTCAAATATTTGGAGTCCCTTCGTTTTCTTCTCTCTCCCCTAGTCGTCTAAATCATTTAATATCTGATGCCTGATGCACATCATAGGGCGGAGTCTTTTTGGCATAGTTATTGCAGGGATTAACAAAAAATGAAGGAAAATCTTATCTTATCAATACAATCCGGAGGTGTTAATGAGGTAGGGGCACTATCGCTTTTTTGGAGAGGGGAGAGTGGACAACTGCTCAAGAATGGAGGCGTTTTAATCGACAGGAGGTATCGCTCATGAAGAAGTCCCTCATTGTTCTGTCCCTGTTGCTGCTCGCCGTCACGGTGACGGCACAGGTCAGAACGGGAACGATCTACGGGAAGGTGACGGACACCGAAGGGAATCCCCTTCCCGGCGTCAGCATCATGCTGACGAGCGCGCAAATCGGGGCCCTGACGACCGTTTCGGGCCCGACAGGGATCTACCGGTTCTTATCACTGTCTCCTTACACTTACGATCTCACGGCCGAGCTCACCGGGTTCAAGAAAGAGATCCGGGTCGGCATCATCGTCCAGATCGGATCGAACGCGGAGATCAATCTGGTCCTCGAGATCGGGACTCTCGAGGAGCAGGTCACGGTCGTCGCCCAGACCCCCGTCGTCGACACCAAGAAGACGACGGTCGGGGCGAACGTCGACAAGGAAGCCATGCAATCGCTGCCCACGGCCCGGGACCCTTGGGTCGTTATTCAGCTGGCTCCGGCCATCATGATCGACCGCGAGAACGTCGGCGGGAACGAATCCGGCCAGCAGTCGGCGTTCCTGACCAAGGGCGACAACACCGGCGCCCGCTATTCGGGCAATGACGGCGCCAACAACCTCTGGGCGGTCGACGGCATCGACGTCACCGACCCGTCGGCCCTCGGCGGCTCCGCCGGGTACTACGACTTCGACATGTTCGAAGAGCTGCAGATCCAGACGGGTGGCGCGGCCGACGTGAGCATCCAGACGGGTGGCGTCGCTCTGAACATGGTCACCCGCCGCGGCGGCAACAAGATGAGCCTGGCGGGCCGGTTCTACCTGACCGACAACTTCTTCCAGGCCGAGAACCTGACCCCCGAGCTCCAAGCCCGGGGCATCGTCCGCACCAACAAGATCCAGCAGATCAAGGACTACGGGTTCAACGCCGGCGGCCCGATCATCAAGGACAAGCTGTGGTGGTGGGGCGCCTACGGCGTCCAGGACATCTTCGTCTACACCCTCACGGGCGCCAAGGACCAGTCGCTCCTCAACAACTACAACCTCAAGTTCAACGCCCAGGTCCTGCCCAATAACCGCTTCGAGTTCCTGCTGACCTCGGGCGCCAAGGAGAAGTTCGGACGCGACGACAGCGTCTCGCAGCCCGGCGGCAACCACCAGACGGGCAAGTACCACTGGGGCAGCCCCATCGTCAAGCTGCAGGACGAGCACGTTTTCGGCAACAACTTCTTCGTCTCCCTGAAGTACTCGTTCAACGATGCCGGCTTCGGCTGGCGTCCGATCGCCGATGAGGGCCTGAATTCCCCGGTCACCTGGGATGTCACCCAACAGAAGTATGTTCCCTATGCCACGGGCGAGAACCTCTCCTGGAGTTCCTATCTCGTCTCCCGGCCCCGGAACAACTACCAGGTCCAGGCCACCTATTTCAACGACACGCTCCTGGGCCTGGCCCACGAGGTCAAGGTCGGCGCGGAATATTCCCACAAGGTCCAGACCGGCCAGTCGAACCGCTTCCAAGGATTCGACATCAACAGGAACTACAACAGCCTGCAGCTCGACGTCGACGCCGACGGAACCCGGACGACGACCGAGATGGCCGGGTGGCAGCGGGTCTATATGCGCCGCGACGCCCGCTTCAGCCAGCTGACCGAGCAGTTCGCGGCCTATTTCCAGGACACGATCGTCAAGGGCAACTTCACCCTGACGCTCGGGCTGCGCTACGACAGGCAGTGGCCGGGCGCGGGCGCGACCACGTTCGGCGCCATCTACGGCGGCGCCGAGGACCAGTTCTCGACGGCCTGGAACAAGGTCTTCGCTTCGAACGTCACGACCACGCTGGACGCGGTCCTTCCCGACGTCACGACGGAGCCGGTCAAGGGCATCGCCCAGATCGTCAACGGCGAAGACCGGCCCTATGAGTGGAACACCTTCTCTCCCCGCATCGGCTTTACCTGGGACGTCACCGGGGACGGCAAGACCGTGGCCAAGCTGGCCCTGTCCCAGTACGGCGACGTCATGGGGACTGGCTGGCGGTCGGCCCTGCCGCGGGGCACCGGCGGCTCGATGGCCTACTGGTGGAATGACGGGGCGAATCTGACGGACGGCACCCCCGGTGTCAAAGACGGCTTGATGCAGTTCAATGAAATGTTCTGGGGCTACTCGAGCCGGCAGCCGGTCGGCACTCGGTACGTCCCTTACAGGGCCTTCACCGACGCGGGCGTTCTCACGCCCGAAGCCGCTGCCGCGATGAGCGGCCTCAGCATCTGGGACAGCGACGTCTATTACGCGGGCTACGTCGCCGGATTCGACTGGAACAATCCCGTCGACCTCGACTACACGAGCGGCATCACGACCTACTTCCTGAACAGGGGCGCCCAGACGGACAGCCGGACGCGCGAGGCCCTGCTGACCCTCGAACGCGAGATCATCCCCGACTTCTCGGCCCAGGTCAACCTAACCTACCGGAAGTACGACCGCAACACGGTCTCGCTGAGGTACTACCCCACCGAACACTCGTCCGAATATCCCACCTACACCGGCCCCGAGATCATCGACCCGCAGGTGGCCCCGCCCGGCGGCGGCACGTGGTGGGTCGAAGGCGGGACGATCCCCGACAGCTACATCATCGGCGGCACGTGGGCCCTGGACGCCCTCGGCAATTGGGTCAACACGGGCGGCACCACGTACTCCTCGGGCGACGCGGCCGGACGGCCCTACTACGTCGCGGGCGTCGACTATCCCACGACCACCACCAGCTACAACCTCGTCCGCGTCGGCGACGCCTGGTACAGCTATACGGGCATCGACCTCGTCCTGAACAAGAGGCTTTCCAACAAGTGGTTCATGAACGCCTCCTTCACGTGGCAGGACCAGAGGACCCATTGGGGAACCAATTGGTTCGATCCCACCAACCAGTGGAACCAGGACGGCAAGACCTTCGCCGAGCCGTCGGGTTCCTCGAGCGGCAAGCTCGACGCCGTCATGTTCACCAGCTGGATGGCCAAGCTCAGCGGCCTCTATCAGCTCCCCTACGGCTTCAACATCTCCGGGACGTTCAACGCCCGCGAAGGGTGGAAGATCCCCAGCTATTTCTACCTCCAAGACGCGGACGTTCCCAACTACTCAGCCGACCACGAGGCGACCATTTACACGAAGCCGATCGTGACGGACAGCCTGCCCACCTTCTACAACATCACCCTCCGGCTCGAGAAGAGGATCAGCATCGGCGCCGGACGGCTCTTCCTCATGGCCGACGTCTTCAACCTCCTCAATTCCAACATGCCCAACAGACAGTACAGCCGCTATCCCGGCACCGCGTATTTCCGGGACGTGAACGGCACCTTCCAGCAGTACAACCATTCCGCCTACGCGCTCAACGACCAGCTCTACGAGATCCTCAATCCCAGGATCTGGAGGTTCGGCGTTCGGTTCGAGTTCTAAGCAGAAAGCAGAAGCAGCACACGCAGAAGCACGAAAGCCCGTCCCGGCGCAAGCCGGGACGGGCTTTTCTTTTTTTCGCGAAGGGGTCCGGTCAGTCTCCGGCCAGGTCGGGTTTGAGGGTCCGGCCCTTCTTCTTCTCGGAGACGCGGCGCTTGTCGGCCAGCATCTTCTCCTTGGCCCGCTTCGAGCGCTTCCTCTTCTGGCGCCGGATCTTGGCGATCCGCTGCTCTTCCGCGCTCTCCTTTCCGAGAATGGCGGCCTCGATCTTGTCGGTCAGGATGCGGCGGGCCAGGAACCGGTTGAGCGATTGGAACCGCTCCTGCTGGCACTTGACCTCGGTGCCCGTGGGGAGGTGCTTGAGGTAGACGCAGGTCGCGACCTTGTTGACGTTCTGGCCGCCGTGGCCGCCCGAGCGGATGAACTTCTCGACGATGTCCTCTTCGCGGATGCCGAGCCCGGCCATCCGCTCCGCCAGGGCCTGCTCTTTGTCGGGGCTGACGCCGAATGCCGCCATACCGGTATCCTACCCAAATCGGGGACCGGCGGGAAGCGGAGTTTTCGGAGCGACCATCAGAATGGCTGCGGAGTGGCCCGGAGCCGCTATTCCGGGAAATATCTGGGAGAGAGGGAATTGGTATTGTGTCCCCGATTTAAAATGGAATAAACTGGCCGTTCCGGCGTCAAAACAACGGAGGTTCCCATGAAGCCGATACCCCGAGTCCTCTTCGCCCTGGCCATCCTCGCCGTCGCCCAGCTCCTCGTCGCCCTTCCCGTCGCGGCTCAAACGCCGCCGGGACAAACCCCGCCTCCCGGACAGGCCGCGCGTCCCCAGGCCCCTCCGATCCAGCCGCCCCCTGTCGCCCCCGTTCCGCCGCCTCCCGCGGCCCCCGCATCCGGGCCTATAACGACCGCCGAATCAACGAATTACAAGGCCACTTCGACGTACGCCGAGGTCCTCGCGTTCATCAGCGACCTCCAGAAGCTTTCGCCCCTCGTCCGCGTCGAGACGATCGCCACGTCGACCGAGGGCCGCGCGATACCTCTCCTCGTCATCGGCAAGCCCGCCCCGCGGGACCCGCTGGCCCTGCGCTACGACAAGCGCGTCGTCGTCTATATCCAGGCCAATATCCACGCCGGCGAGGTCGAGGGCAAGGAATCGGCCCTGATGCTCGCCCGCGACATCGTCCTCGACCCCAAGCCGCCGTATCTCGATAAGGCCGTCCTCCTCATCGCGCCGATCTTCAACGCCGACGGCAACGACAAGATGGACCCCCGGAACCGCAGGGGCCAGGTGGGGCCTGAGAAAGGCTCGGGCGTCCGCCACAACGGCCAGAACCTCGACCTCAACCGGGACGCCATGAAGCTCGAGAGCCCGGAGATGCTGGGCCTCGTCCGCAACGTCCTTTTGCGCTGGGACCCGCTGCTCCTCGTCGACTGCCACACGACCGACGGCTCCTACCACCAGGAGCCCGTGACCTACTCCTGGCCGCTCTGCCCGAACGGCGACACGGCCATCCTGAGATACGCCCGGGACAAGATGCTGCCGGCGGTCGACGCCGCGGTCGAGAAAAAGTACGGCACCCTGTCCGTCCCCTACGGCGATCCCATGGATTTCAAGGACATGGAAAAGGGCTGGCGGACGTTCGGCCACCAGCCGCGCTACATGACCAACTATGTCGGCCTGCGCAATCGGCTCTCCGTTCTCATCGAGAATTACAACTACGCCGACTTCCAGACCCGCGTCGCCGGGAACTACCATTTCCTCAAGGGCCTTCTCGATCACGTCGCGGCCAACGCCGCCGAGCTCCAAAAGCTCGTCGCCGACGCCGACGCCCGGACGGTCCAGTGCGGCCTCGCGCCGGCCGAAGCCGACACGTTCGGCCTCGACATCGACGTCCTGCCGCTCCCGGGCAAGCTCTCCATCCTCGGCTACGAGATGGAAGCCCCGACCCCGCCCGCCGAGGGCGCCGCCCCCGGTCCCTTCCCGCGCCTGAGGCCGACCAACCGTTCCAAAACCTATGTCATGCCCTACTACGCCGATTTCACGGCCAAGCGCTCGGTCCGCCTCCCCTATGCTTACCTCATCCCCGTGGCCGGCACGGAGATCGCCGAGAAGCTCCGCCAGCACGGCCTCGCCGTCGAGAGGCTGACGGCGCCCGCCGCCCTCGAGACGGAGGCCTTCCGCCTCAAGGAGATCAAGGGGGCCGAGCGCCTCTATCAGGGCCACCGGACGAATACGGTCAAGGGCGAGTACGCCGTCGAGAAGCGGGATTTCCCCAAGGGAACCCTCCTCGTCCGGATGGCCCAGCCCCTGGGCCGGCTGGCCGCCTACCTTCTCGAGCCGGAAAGCGACGATGGGCTTCTCGTCTGGAATTTTTTCGATAAGGATATCGTCAGCCAGTGGGGCGGCGGGGCGCAAACCTGCCCCGTCTATAAGTTGTTTGCCCCTTCGAATCTGGCTTCGGAAGGAATCGAATAGCCGTCTCGACACGCCAACTTGAGGCTTAGCGCCCTACTGTCACTGGCACCCGGGCGCTGGACACTTGTCCTGTGACCTTGTTGCCCACGTGGATATACAGAAGAAACGATCCGTTCGGGACGTTTCCAAGGGATACCACCAACTTCTGTACCTCGACGCTATCTTGTGTCTTTGATTCCCGCAATTCGACCGGAACGGTCAGGCTCTCGCCGGTGTTGGAATTCACGAGGTTCGCTTTGAAAGTGAGGTCGGCCAAGCCAAGGCCCGGAGCGGAGTAGGGCAGGATCACGCCAATCTCTGTTGCTCCCACGGGTTCATCCCCGATAACGGGCGAAAAAGCGGCTGTATCGTAGCCATAGATCCCCCGCCATGAGGGCGTCTCTGAGGCTCCTTTAACCACCCCTTCGAGGAGGAAGGGACCGCTTCCCTCAATGACGAGCAGAGGAGTGAATGCGGAAAGGGCCTGTTTGCTCGATGAGCCGGAATAGGCGGTCATTGATGCGACTGCGCTCTGCCCCGTGTCCAGGTCTCGGACGACGATCCGGCACTTGGTGGGCCCCGGCCGGGCCGATACGGCGGCACTGAACAGAACCTCCTTCCCGCGGTACTCGGCGAACGGGACTGCAATGCGTTGGAGGCTCACGAGAGCGTCCTGGGCATCGAAGAAGAGGGCTACGATTTCGGCCGTCTGCCCCGTGAACTGCTCCCGAATCTCGTCAGGGATTCGAACCAGGGCCCGGACTCTTGAACCCTGCCCGGGATCATAGGACAGGGCTGAGATTTGAAGTATCTTCGGCACCTGGAACTCCGACCGTTCGTTTAGGGCAAGCGCGAACAAATGGATGTTCTTCTCGATGTCCGTGTATTCGCGGAAGGGCTTCGGATTGAAATATCCAGGCTGCGTCCGGACCTGGCAGCCTTGCCGCATGACCTCGACCTTGAGATCATGGAACTGGCCATCCGCGACCGAAGAAACCGGATAGCCCAGGACATAATAAGTCCCCGTTACCGCCGAAACCTCCTCGAGGTTCTTTTCATGAAGAGCGATATTCGAATAGTATTTTCCTCCTGTCTGCTTCGACAGGCGGCGCAAAGTGTCCATTCCGGTCGTCTTGTCGTCGCGGAAAACTCCGCCGCTATCGGCCCCCAACAGCCCCCCCGAAGGCCTGTTCAGAAAGGCCATTTCGTCATACGTGAAAAGTGCCGGGAGCTTGGACGACTCCCGTGTATCGAAGGCATAGAACGAACAGTTCGATGCGCTGAACTCTTTCAGCATCTTCTCTTGAAGGGCGCTGAGCACAGGGTCCCCCACTTGCCATACGGTTCCGGTCGACATCCATTGGGCCGTACCTGTATTGCCGATTTTTTTGTCTGTTCCCACGCTCCGAGACATATTGATCAGTGAGCTCGGCACACCCGTAGAGAAAAATAGAACGCTTTTCTGGCCTTGTACCAGCCGTAGGGCCTGAGCTAGACGTGTCAGGTCACCAAAATATTTCTTGGCCTGCAGCATGGAATCACGGCGCTGCATATCCATCGATTTGATTTGGGCGGCCTCCTCACTGTTGATCTGTTTCTCCTCACCCGATGTGTTGGCCATCATCCAGTAGGCCTGCTCGACCTCGTCGGCCCGCCCCGCGATATCCTTTGAGGTAATCGCGGCCAGCGCCGTCTTCACCTTGTCATGATCGGTGGTGAGAAATTCGTGGATCCTCAAACCTCTCGACATCGAATAAGAAACGAAGCACAACTCGTCCTCCGGCCTGACCTCCTGGTCGAGGAAATTCCTGGCGGCCTCGACGCTCGCGACAACGCCCCTGGCCGTGTTGAAGGCGAAATCAAAAAAAATGATGAACTTACGGCTCAGAGTCGGGGTCACACCCGACACGGGGGCAGGCTGAGCTTCGGATACCTGCGCCAAGGCGCCGGTGGGCGCCGCGGCAAGATCGTGTTTCTCGAACTCGGTGATCGTGACGGGCTTGCCGTTGTCGATGAGGGTGAAGTCATCCCGAGTCAGATCCCGGGCCGGCTTTCCGTCCTTGTCCGTAACATAGACCTGGAAGAGCTTTAGAGTAACGGAAACATGATACTGGAGGGGCTTTGCGGGCGCCTGCTGGGCTTGGGCGGAGGCCGGCGTGGCGCTAAAAGAGATGAATAGCAGGGTTATGCCGACGAGGACGGCAAGAAGGCGAATCATCCCTGATTTTTCGGGACTCCAGCACTGCAGCCAATTATCCTTCATTTGCCGAGATTCCCATATCAATCATGGGCATTAGGCCGATAGATGTCAAGAAACTTGTAGGCATACCCCAGTCCCGGTAAGCGGCGAGCCGCCCGCAGATCGCCTTTGCCGAGCCGCTCGGGGCCGACCTTACGCGAAAAATCTATAGGGTTCCTGGAGCCGTATCACGAGCAGAGCCGGGTAGGAGAGCCTCCCGCCAATAGGTGAAGTCGCTTTACTTTTTCTTCTTCTTGGCCGAGACGAGGTACTTGCCGCAGTTCTCGCAGACGTAGATGTCGTTGGAGTCTTCCATGGCCGAGTACATCTGCGTCGAGATGTTGATGTTGCAGCTCTGGCAGACCCCCTCGAGGGCGTCGGCGACGGCGAAGCCGTAGCGCTCCATCAGCCGGTCGAAGCGGGACAGGACGTCGCGGTCGAACTCTTCCCGGATCATGGCCGCGTGCTTCTGGAGCTCCTTCTGCTGCTCCTTGGTGGCTCTCTTCCTCCGCAGCTCGATCTCCTGGAGCTTCTTGAGCATCCGGGCCCGGCTGACGATCTTTTCCTCGTGGACGAACTTGAATTCGATCCCGGCGAGAACGTCGTAGAGCTCGGCCTTGTCCTTGGTGGCCAGGATCCGGCAGCGGTTCTCGGGCCGGATGAGGAAGCGGGCCAGGCCCGCGAAGAGATGGTTGAAGAGGCCGGGCAGGGTCGGGTTCCAGACGACGAGGATGATGAGGTGGACCTTCTGGCCGTCGTGGGCGTCGAAGTCGATGCCCTTCTCCGACCGGCCGACGGCGACCGCGATCTCGCCCTCGGCGTCGACGCGGGCGTGCGGCAGGGCGACGCCGGAGCCGATGGCCGTGGAGACGAGGTTCTCGCGGTCGATGATGCGGGTCAGGATGAGCTTTTTGTTGTCGATGATCTTCTGCTTGGCCAGCACGTCGAGGAGCTCTTCGATGGCCTCGACCTTGTCCTTGCTCTTGAGGTCGAAGACGACCTGGTTGGGTTTGAGGTAATCGGAAAAAAGGGATATGTGGGGAGCGGGTTTATTCTCCATGCCGCAAAATCTTAACACACAAGATGGAAAAAGCCAACCCTCAATTCGCGCGCTTGAACGCGCTCTGCGGCGCGAACTGGGGCAGCGCGTCCCGCTCCTGGAGGAGGACGATGATCTCCCGGGCCCAAGCGATGATCTGGAGCGCTCCGCGCAGGTCCCAATCGGGCTGCATCTCGTCGCTGACCTTGTGGTATTTCGTGGCCCGGTAGTCGTCGAACTTCCGCTGGATGAGGCCCTTGTCGGGCCCCTTGGACACGACGCCCTGGCTCAGCCAGACGCCGGGGATGCCGGCCCGGGCGAAGCTCAGCTGGTCGGACCGATAGAAGAACCCGAGCTCTCCGTTGCGCTCGGGGATGTAGCGGAGGCCGAGCTTTTCTGCCGCCTCGCGGCAGACGCCATCGAGATCGGACTGCCCGCCCCCGATGGCGAAGACGTCCTCGGTCTCCCCCCAGACGTTCGTCATCTCGAAGTTGATGTCCGCGACGGTCGTCTCCCTGGAAAAGGGCAGGTTGCGGGCGAAAAAGTCCGAGCCGAGGATGAGCTGTTCCTCGGCCGTCACGGCGACGAAGCAAAGGTCGTTCTTGAGCTTTTCGGGCCGCTGGGCGAAGTAGCCGGCCGTGGCCAGGAGCGCCGCCGAGGCGGAGCAGTTGTCCACCGCCCCGTTGTAGATCTGGTCCCCCTCGAGCGTCTCGTCTTTCCCGAAGTGGTCGTAGTGGGCCGAGAGGACGATCGTCCGTCCTTTCGCGGCGGGGTGTTTGGCCCGGACGATCCCGGCGACGTTGACGCCCTCGACCGTCCGAAAGTCGCGGTGCTGGCGGACCGTCACCTTCAGCCCGAGCGCGACCGGGGTGAAGTCCGGGGTCTCGGCCGCGGCGCGCAGGGCCTTGCGGTCGAGCTTGGCCGCCGCCAGGATGCGGTCGGCCGTCGCCCCGCCCGTCCAGCCCTCGAAGAGGAGCCGGGGATGGCGGTCGGGCAGGAAGAAGCTCTCGTTGCCCCACGAAGCGCGCAGGACGTCCCAGCCGTAGGCCGCGCCTTTCGTGTCGTGGATGATCAGGACGCCCGCGGCGCCGAGCTCGGCGGCCTTCTCGTATTTGTACGGCCAGCGGCCGTAGTAGGTCATGTCCTCGCCGTCGAAGACGCCGCCCGGCCGGTTGCCCGGCTCGTTGACCTCGACGAGGAGGACCTTGCCGGTGAGGTCGACGCCCTTGATGTCGTCCCAACTCCGCTCGGGCGCCTGGACGAGATAGCCGCAATAGACGAGCTCGCCTGACGCCTCGGCCGGCGCGTCCTCGCGCTCGGTCCGGACGACGAACTCGTCCCACAGCGCGGGAGTGAGGGCGACGGCGGGGCCGCTGATCTCGAGAGAGGCCTGCGGATCGGGCTTCGACCCTTTGAGGGGAAAGGTCTGCTTATAACTCGTTCCGAAGGCGGGCTCGAGACCCACCGTCCGGAAGTAGTCCTCGTGGTAGCGAGCGGCCATCTCGATCCCTCTCGTACCGACGGCCCGGCCCTCCATCTGGTCGCTCGAGAGGTTGCGGATGTGGGCCGCGATCTCGTCGACCGTCACGGGCTGCATCCGGCCCGGCGAGCCCTGGCAGGACCACAGGCCGAACAGGGCCACGATAGACAGTGCATCAATCCAGCGGTTTCCGGCGTTCATGGTTCCTCCCGCGCGAGGTGGCTTTTCCGGCCCAAAATATAGCATAAAAGCCGGGGACATGCGGGAGGATATGTCCCGTGATCCCCGAAGGCGACTCGAGCCGCCTTCGGCGGGTTGACCGCGCCGGGCCTTTGGCCTAACATGTGTTCTCGCGCCGCACGCGCCGAAGAAAGGAGTCCGTCATGCCAAGGATCCATAGATCCGCCGCGGCCCTCGCCGCCGCCGCCTTCGTCTTCGCCCTCGTCCCCGCCGCCTTCACGGCCCAGGCCCAGGAGGCCAAGGCGGAGCTGCCCGTCCTCGTCACGTCCTGCGGCCAGAGCATCGGCCCGACGACGATCAAGGTCGTGCTGCAGCGGCTGAAGATGGCCTACGACATCGACCCGCTGGCGACCCCCGAGACCCTCCAGGCCAAGGCCAAGGCGGGCACGCCCTACAAGACCCTCATCATCACCATGGGGGCCAGTCTCAAGGGCATGGGCGCGGCCGGCATCGAGATCGAGGACGAGCTGGCCCGCGCCGCCGCCCTCATCGCCGAGGCCCGCAAGTCGGGCGTCAAGATCATCGGCGCCCATATCGAGGGCATGAAGCGACGGTCCCAGGGCGCGGCGGCCGGCGATACGACCGACGAGCAGTCGATCGATGCCGTGGCCCCTAACGCGGACATCCTTCTCGTCCTCAAGGAAGGAAATTCGGACGGCCGCTTCACGGTCATCTCCCAAGCCAAGAAGACACCCCTCATCGAGTTCGAGAAGACGTTGGACCTCATCCCGGCGCTGGAGAAGCTGTTCGCGAAGTAGGCCTACTTCTTTTTGGTGATCGTCACCAGGCCGAGCTTTTCCTGGATGCCGACCCACGTTTCGACCTCGAGCAGATCGATCGGCGCGTATTCGGCGGACGCCGCGTCGCGGATGTCGAGGATCGACCGCTCGCCGTCGATGAAGTTCCGCAGTTCCCTCTCGGCCATCATGATGGCCATGGGCGGCTGGTAATTGAGCTTGCGCAGCTCCTCGCGGAGCCCCCGCATCGACATCATCCCGCCCATCTTCTCGGTCCGCACGGGAACGAGCCCGGCCAGCCGGATCTCGTCCTTCGTCGGTACGGCCTTTTCGGCTTTGAGGCCGAGCGCCCCGCAGCGCAGCGCGTAGAGGTCGCCGACGCCCTTGATGTGGGCGCTGCGGACCGCGTCGAGCCCGGCCAGCCGCCCCGCGAGCGCGGCTTCGGCCCCGGCGTCCCCGCCGATGAAATGCCGGACCGAGGCCAGCGTCTTCTTCTCCCGGACAAAGCCCTGGTCGACGAGCACGCGGGCCTCCCGGGCGGCCGTGTGGACCGCTTTCGCGTCGGCGGCAAGGAGCAGCCGCTCCGCGCGCGCCCTGTCCTCGGCGAGCCGCCCGCCCTGGCGGGCCCCGATCTCGGCCATCATCCGCCCGGCCTCGACGGGCCCCGCGTTGGCCAGGAATTCCGCGGCCGCGGCGGAGATCGTCACGACCCTCTTGAGCTGCGTCGCGTCGGACTTGTCCGGCGTGTCGCCGCTCGAGTGGTACCACTGGTCGGGCCAGACGATCATCAGGACGGCCGGGATGCGGACGCCGCCGTCGACGAAGACGTCGTGGTCGCTCCCGCCGGAGTAGCGCTCGACGAGGAAATAGAACGGGTCGCGCGAGCCGGTCGGGGCCAGGACGCCGCCTTCGCGCCAGCTGACCTCCTGGGCGTCCCGCTGGGAGTCCCCCATCCACTCGATGTATGCGGCCATGACGTCATTGAGGAAGGTCGGCAGCGACCAGGGCGTTTGATTGAGGCGGAAGTAGCTCCGGTTCATGATCAGGCCCTCGCCGACCATGTCGAGGTTGATGTCGGCGAAGATCCTCTTCTTGATGTCGGGGTTCAGCCGGAGATAGGCCTCGGTCCCGGAGATCTCGGGCACGAACAGGAAGCGCACGGACCGCCGGAGCGGCGGGATCTTGCCCTCGGTCAGGAGCTTCTTCAGCACCCGGGCCGTTTCCAGGATGGCCGTGCAGCCGGAGGCGTTGTCGTTGGCGCCCTGCTTGGCCCAGCCCTCATAGAGGTGGGCGGTGAAGACGAGCTCCTCGTCGGCGAGGTCGGCGCCCTTGATCAGCCCGACGGTCAGCTGGTCCTTGGCGCCGGTGACGACCTGGGTCTTGACGACGGCCCGGACGACGATCTTGCGCCCCCGCTCCAAAGCGTCCCGGAGCTCCTGGCCCTGCCGCTCGGAGACCATGAACCCGAACGTCGCCCGGTCCTGCCCGCCCGGCCGCAGGCCGCTCCAGCCGACCTGGTCCCGGTCGAACTCCGGATGGCTCGATGACCAGCCGACGAGCCCCGCGGCGCCGTATTTCTGGACGCCGATCCGTCGCGCCGACTCGGGCGAGCCGTTGACGAGCAGGATCTTGCCCTCGACGGCCTTGTCCTTATAGAACTCCTCGCGGTTGCCTGGCCCGACGTAGACGAGCTCGGCCGTCGTGTCCGTGGACTCGCTGCCGGAGCACAGGGAGGCGGGGACGTCCGCGAGGTCGACGATCTTGCGGAGCTCGGGCTCGACCGTCCAGAGCTCGGCCGATTCGGCGTCCCACGCCGTCCGGTCCTCCCCGGGCAGGTCGATCGTGTACGCCTCGTCGATGCCGTATTCGCGGAGCTTCTCGAGGATGAACGCGGACTCGAAGTAGCCGGTCCGGTACTCCTCGGGCTTGCGGTTCCTGTTGACCCCGGTGAGAGAGATCTCGTTCTGCAGGGCCCGCTCGCCGGAGGCCTCGGCGATGATGGCCCACAGGACGCCGGGGGCGCTCGGCGTGGGCCGGGGCGGCGTGTCCTGGGCGGCGACGGCGCCAAAGAGCAGGCAACAAGCGGTGACGAAGGCGAGGGCGGCGGCGGGTGGGATCCGTTTCATGGGGCCTCCTGGGTCGGTCGAGAAAGGACATTCTACCCCTTCCGGGGCCGGCTGTGCTACAATGCCCGCCGGAAAGAATTGGACCCGGGGTCCGAAGGAGGTCCGGCCATGATCGCGACGGAAACCGCCAAGACGGTCATGCTCATCCTGTTCGGTCTCTCGATCCTCTGGATCATCGTCATCATCGTCCGCAACGACATGCAGACGATCATCCGGGCCATCATCGTGGCGGCCGTGCTCGGGCTCGGGCTCTATTACCTCAATCAGACCAAGCTCGAGACGCTGTCCTTCACGGCCATCAAGCAGGAGCTCTTCCCGATCAAGGCCCGGGCCTACACCTACAGCCGGCGGGACTCCTATGACTCCGGGAGGCCGGTCACGGCCTACATCTTCGAGGACCCCGGACCGCCGCTCTCCGTGGCTATGATGAACGGCGGAAAGCACATGGCCATCAAGGACGTGCGCCCCGTCAACGTCGTCCTCGAGTATCTGGGCCTGCCCCCGGTCGCCGCGGGGGTCCCCGAGCTGGCCTCCATCAGCGGCCGGACCCTCGACACCGACAAGTACCGCTGGGACGATTACGAAAGGGGCGTGCTGCTCCTCGAGCGGGGCATCTGCCGCGACATGACCACGGCCCAATCCTTCACCTGCATCGCCCGGATCACGGTCACGGCCCGATAAAGGCATGAGCGCGACGACGTCAGCCGCCATCGTCCTGGCCGTCATGGTCGCGGCCTTCATCGTCGCCAAGCTGTTCAAGATCTCGACGGAGCTCTCGCTCTTCGCCGCCGCTCTGGCGGGCGCGCTGGCCGCGGGTAACGGCATTCCGGCCCGGGCCGTCGTCGAGGGCGCGTTCACCTACTTCGATATCGTCCTCATCTTCGTCACCGCGACGCTGTTCATGAACCTGTTCAAGGAATCGGGGGCGGCCGCGTTCGTCGTCCGGTCCATCCTCCGCCGCTTCCACCGGCACAAGGCGCCGCTCTTCGTCCTGCTGGCCCTGCTCCTCCTCGTGCCCGGGGCGCTGACCGGGGCCGGCAGCGTCACCGTCCTCATCATGGGCGGCATGGCCGCCACGGTCCTCGGCACCATGGACATCCCCCGGCCCAAGATCGCGGCCATCATCTTCGTCATCGCCGGGCTGAGCGCGGCGGCGCCGCCGGTCAACCTCTGGGCCATGCTGACCGCGGCCGGTGTCAATATGCCCTACGTCGGCTTCTTCCTGCCGCTGCTCGTCCCCTGCGTCCTGCTGGCCCTGATGACGATCTTCATCCTCGGGACAAGATCGAAGCCCGTCGACCTGGCCAAGGCGCTCGCGGAGCTTCCCGAGGCCCCGGCCCGCATGAGCTGGGCCCGCGTCGCGGCGCCCTTCATCGTCTTCTTCGTCCTCGTCGCGGCCGGCCGGGTCTTCCCCTTCGACGTGCCCGTCCTGGGCCTGCCGTTGATGTTCGCGGCCGCGGGCGTGACGGCTCTGCTCCTCTCGCCGGTCAAGATCGCCTTCTTCAGGACCTCGGTCGATACGGTCCACCAGCTCCTGCCGCTCATCGGGACGCTGACATGCGCGGGGGTCCTGGTCGAGATCATGGCCCTCACCGGCGTCCGCGGCCTCATCGCCATCACCACGGTCACCCTGCCCATCACCATCGTCTTCCTGACGCTGGCCGTCACGCTGCCGGTGTCGGAGGCCGTGCTGATGTGGGGGGCGGCGCCCGTCCTCGGCGTGCCGCTCGTCCTGTACTTCAACACGATCGGGCTCAACCCGGTCATCGCGCTGGCCGGCATGAGCGTCATCTGGCCGCTCGGCGACGCCATCCCGCCGACGGCCATCATCGGACGCCTGACGGCCTCGACGGTGGGCATGAAGGAGTCCTACGGCAAGTTCCTGAAATACTGTCTCGTGCCGGGGATCATCATCGCCATCGTCGGGACGCTCATGGTCGTCTTCAGCAAGAAGCTCGCGTTCCTGGCGGTGTTTTAAGATGAACACGATAGTGACGGTCCTCTACTATCTCATGACGGCTTTTATCGCCGTCCTGCTCGTCCGGAATTTCCTGAAAAGAAAAAGCTGGCAGGAGGAGGCGCTGTACATCATCGTCCTTATCCCCTTCCTCCTGCGGCTGCTGAGGCTCAAATGATCCGCAAGACGGCCATCGCGGCGGTCGGAGCGGCCCTGGCCATCGCCGCCGGGCTGAGCTTCTACCGGAGCCGGCACCTCGCCGAGCCGGTCGTCCCGGGCCCGGGGGTCTCCCGGGTCGTCACGCTCGGGGATTATTTCGCGCCGATAAAGGGCACGGTGAACGACGCCCATGTCTATGTCATCGAAGGCAAAGAGCCGGGCGGGACCGTCCTCCTCCTCGGCGGCACGCACCCCGAAGAGCCGGCCGGGCGCCTGGCGTCCTGGATCTTCGCCGAGAACGCCGATCTCTCGAGCGGGCGGCTTTTCGTCATCCTGACGGCCAACCGGAGCGCGTCGAGGGTGACCCGTCTCGGCGGGGCCTATCCGCCGGACTTCACCATCCCGACGTCTTGGGGCGGCCAGAAGTTCCGCATGGGCGACCGCTGGTCGGATCCCCTCGACCAATGGCCCGATCCCGAGGTCTACCTCCACTACCCGACGCGCCAGGAGCTGGCCTACGTCGACATCCGCAATCTCAACCGGGCCTTCCCCGGCCGGGCGAACGGGACCCTGACCGAGAAGACCTGCTTCGCCATCACCGAGCTCATCCGCCGCGAGAAGGTCGATATCGCCATCGACTTCCACGAGGCCGAGCTCCAGTATCCCGTCATCAGCACGATCGTCGCCCACGAGAAAGGCGCGGACCTGGCCGCCGCGGCGTCGATGTTCATCAGCAGCATCGAGGGCTTCTCGATCGGCGTCGAGAACTCGCCCAAGGCGCTGCGCGGCCTCTCCCACCGCGAGATCGGCGACGCGACCGGGGCCATGTCGCTCCTCCTCGAAGCGCCGGAGCCCTTCCTCGACGCGACGCGGGGCCGGACGGACCGCAAGCTCCTGCTCACGGGTCAGGACGAATTCGTCGTCAGGGCCGGCAAGCGGGGTCTCCTGTTCGAGAAGATCGACGAGAAAGGCTGGCCCATCGACGTCCGCGTCGGCCGCCACACGTCGACCGTCCTCCAGCTCCTCGAGATCTGGTCGGGCGACCATCCGGACAAGGCGGTCGTCGTTTCGGGCGTGCCCCGCTACACCGAGGTCATCGAGAAAGGCACCGGCGCTTTCCTCAAGGACCCCAAGACCGTTCCAGCCGCAAAGCTCTTCTACGAATAGGCTTCTATAGCCGGCGGCGGATCGTCGCCAACAGGACCAGCATCGCCAACACGTAGACCGCGGTGAGCAGCGTGCGCGGCCGCGAGCCGGCCGCGGCGCGGCGATAGAACGGGCCCTCGCCCGGCGCGGGCAGGGGCCGGGGGTCCCAGGGAAGCCCGTAGCGCTCGCACAATCCCTTGACGTTGAGCAAGTGGATGACCGGGACGCCCGCCGCCGCCATGGCTTGGATGACGCCCCAGCGGTCCGGAGGCGGAAGGGGCACTCGGCGGGCCAGCCCCGGCTCGACCTTCAAGACGGCCGAATCAGTGCCCAGGTTCGCCCAGCTGCCCCCGATGTTGATGAACGCCTTGATGGCCCGGACCCCGGCGCCCTCGCGGTAGAAGGCCATCCGCCGGGCGACATTGCGCTCGAGGCTGGGCTCTTCGAGGAAGGGCGCGCCGCCGGCCCTGATCCGCGCGGCCAGAAGGGCGCGGCCCTCCGGGCTCATGTCGCTCCCGATGTCCTCCTCCCCGCCGATGGCCCGGGCGATCGGCCGGACATCGAGGATGCCTTTCTCGCGCAGGCAGGCTTCCATCTCGAGCCACGAATACCCCGGGATGTTCCCACCCCACTCCGACGCGCCGAGCGAAGAGATGACCAATGGCTCGACGCCCATGACCTCCGCCGCGGCGAGCGTCGCGACGACGAGCGCCGGGAAGGAGCTCGAGGCGCCGACCGCGACGGCGTCGCCCTCGCGGACCCCGGCCTCGTGAAGCAGCGATACGACGAGGGCGGCGAAGGCGGGATTGGTCGTCGTCCTTTTCGCTTCGAGCCGGCCGGCCGAGGTTGTGATCTCCGTCCGCTCCTGGCCGATGAAGCCGGTCCCATTGGGGTCGGCGGCGGGGTCGATCGCGAAGCCCCGGCCCGCGCGGCAATCCCTCACCGCGGCCGAGGCCCGGGCCATGAGCCGCGCGGCCTCGCTCATTTCGGCGCGTACGGCCGGGGACGATGACAGGGGCGGGAGGAACCGGCCTAAGAGGAGATAAATAAGGCTCAGCGCCGCAGCGGCGTAGATCGCCGCGAGCGTCCGATCCCGGGACGGCGCCTTCACAGCAGCGCCACCAGCTTGGCCACGGCGAAGGTCAGCGTGGAGACCGCGGCGAGCGAAGCCAGGGTCGGCAGGGCTTTCTGCCGGGCCAGGCTCGAGGCCAGGATGCCGGGGATGATCAAGCCGATGACGCGGAGCCCGGCCGGAGCGGCAAAAAGGCCCGGCAGGACGAGGAGCCAGGCCTGGGCCAGGACGGCCCCTACGAGGACCGTCAACACGAACCGGCGCCGGCCGAAAAGGATGACGCCGCGGGCGAAGAGCTTGTAGGCGGCCAGGGTCAGCAAGGCCACGGCCAGCGTGGCGGCGACCCGGAGCGGCTCGCCGAGGTACAGCGCGAAGTAACCCGGGACGATAAGGCCGCCGGGAGAGATGTCGGTGAGCTCGGCCCAAAGGAGGGCCAGGACGAGGCCGATGAGGAGCGTTTCAACGGTCATGAGCGGTTCCTATCCGTTCCCAATAGCGGACGAGATCGTCCCCGGGACCGACGAAGTTGCCCAACCCGACGATGATGGCCTCGCCGGGCGTCGAAGAGAGGGCCCGGTTCATCAGGTCTTTCGGCGACCGGCCATCGGCGCGCGAAAAGACCGGGCTGCCCGGCTGTGCAAGCCACCGGAACTTGCGGAGCGCCGCCCGGGCCGGCGGGCCGATGAGGATGACGGACGAGAACTCGCGGAAGAAGCCGTCGCGGGCCGCCCGGACCCATTGGAGCGTCCGGTCGCCCCGGTCCTCGCGGAGGCTGAGGATGCAGGCGATAGTCCGCCCGGCGAACGGGACGGCCGCTTTGACCTCGAGAAGCGCCGCGGCGGATGACTCCGGCTCGTTGGCGGCGAAGAGGTTGACGCAAACGACCGGACGGGGCGGCTCACCGAACGCGCAGCGCCAGATCCGGAGATGACCCGGGTCGGGCGCGGCCGCGACAAAGCCCCGCTCGGCCGTCCCACCATCGACCCCCAAGGATCCCAGAACGGCCCGGGCCAGGCGCCGATTGGGCTCGAATTCTCCGAACGGCGGGCGCGCCCCAGGCCCTTCCGCCGCCGGCCCCCGGGCGACCGCGCGGAGCTTCGAGCCCGTCCGGGCGGCGGCCTCTTCGAAAGCGGGGACGACTTCCTCCTCTGGGATGAAGACGTCGGCCCGTTCGGGAAAGGCCGCGCCGAGGGTCCGGGCGATGGCGGCCTTCTCCCGCCCCATCTGGTCCATATGGTCGAGGCGCGCGTTGGTCACCGCGAGCGTCCCCGGCCGCAGGATGCGCCGGGATTCCACGGCCAGGCACTCGGCCCCGATGCTCATCATCTCGGCGACGAGGACCTCCGCCCCGGATTCCGCGGCCAGCGCGACGAGACGGACCTGTTCGCGCACGGAAGCCGGTCCGGCCCGGGCGATCTCCCGTTCCGAGCCGTCCGGAAAGATGAGGACGGGCTTGGAGCCGGTCGTCTTGGCCAGGACCCGGGCGCCTGAGGCCCTCAGCCCGGACGCGATGAGGCGGGTGACGCCGGACTTGCCCCGCGTCCCCGTGACCGCGACGCGGCGCGGGACGCGCCGAAGGGCCCGTTCGAGCCGGACGCGCTCGAGGAGGAGATAAAGAAGGAAAAGGCCGAGGCAGGCGGTGAGGACGAGAAGCTCGCGCAGGACCGGTCTCTCCGAACGCCGGCCGGCTATTTCTTGTGGGCCAGGCCGTCCAGCCCCTGCTTGTAGGACGCTTCGTCGACGATGCCGAAGGTCACCGTCTTGTTGAAGGTCTCGAGCTCGCCCAAATAGCGGCTGCCCGTCGTCTGGGTGATCCTCCACTGGGAGGGCTGGATGAAGGCGAACGTGTATTTGATGAAGTACTGGTCGTAGGGATAGATCCAGACCTCGGCCCTGTTGGCCCCGAGGTCTTCGGAGCTCCGGCCAGCGCTGTCGGCCACCTGCCCGGGAAGCAAGGTGCCGAAATTGACGTTCTGGTCGTAGTCGATCGAAGCGGGGGCGCCGTTGAGAAGGTAGGTCCGGCCGCGGTCCGTGTTCCACGGCTGCTTACTGTTCTCTTTCCAGAAGTTCTTGATGACATATTCCAGGCGGGCCTTGAATTTCCCTCTGGCTTCGGGGGTCCGGGCCGCCCAGAAGAGGTCCTGGAAGCTCTTCCGGCCTTCCACGGAGAGATCGCGGTAGAGCTTCCTCTCGAAATCCTGCATGACGATGTAGTGCTGGGTATACCAGACGTCCTTTTTAGGGATAGCGGCGGAAACGGTCGACACGACCGCCAGAACGGAGAAGAGCACCGCGCCAACAGCCAGGAAAGCGCTCAAGGATCGTGGTCTTTTCATGGTCGGACTCCCCGCGAGGAAGGCATTACTCTTCAAGTATAGGCCGCATCGGGGGTCGCGTCAACAAGCCGGCCGCGCCGGGCCCACGGTCCCGCCCGGTCGGGCCGGGCCGGGCGGGGGGCAACAGCTCTGTTTTCAATAAAATCCAATAATTTGGATAAGTCCAAAAAACCGTACGGGAAGCGGTCCCTGATGATATGTAAGTAACACATATTAAACAAAATAAAAGTAACCAACCTTGGCATGATACTTGCTAAATTAGGACCAGAGAATAATGCGCAACCATAATATTCTGCGAAACGAGGAGGTGAGAACAAGAGGACAAGTCCACGTGTGGGATTGGGAAGGGACAGGAACGGATCGTTCTTGTCCCGGGACGCCCGTCTTCGCGGCCGGAAACCGGTCGGCAGGCGGCGGGCGGCCATTGGGCCTTAGGTTATCGAAATCTTAGGAGGAATTTTTTTTATGAGTAAAAGATTCATCATCGCGATCCTCGCCCTGTTCATGGCCGGGGTCGCCTTCGCCCAGCTCGTTCCGACCTCCCAGATGTCTGGCAAGGTCGTGGACAACACGGGCGCTCCGCTTCCCGGCGTTTCGGTCGAAGCGACGAGCCCCCGGCTGGTCGGCAAGGCGACGGCGGTCACGGACGGCGACGGCAACTACCGTCTGTTCTCTCTGCCTTCGGGCGTCTATGAAGTGACCTTCACCCTTCAGGGCTTCCAGACCCTGATCCGGAAGGACATCATCATTCAGCTGTCCCAGCAGATCACGCTGAACGCGACGCTCAACCAGGCCGCCCTCGAGGAGCAGGTCACCGTCATCGGACAGAGCCCGCTCATCGACGTCAAGAGCACGGTCCAGAGCCAGACCATGACCAAGGAAGTGTTCATGGCCCTGCCCCGCAACCGGAGCTTCGACGGCCTGATCAGCACCATGCCCGGCGTCCAGTATGACAACCGCACCGGCGGCCTCTCGGTCGACGGCGCCACCGGGACCGAGAACATGTGGTACATGGACGGCGCGGACATCACCCAGCCCCACATCGGCACGAACGCCCAGGGCGCCGTCATGGAGCTCGTTGACGAAGTCAAGGTCACCGCTTCCGGGTACAACGCCGAGTTCGGCGGCTCGATGGGCGGCGTCGTCAACGTCATCACCCGCTCCGGCGGCAACGCCTACCACGGGGATGTCAGCTTCTACTACAACGACAACAGCCAGTTCATGCAGGGCAAGTCCAGGCAGTATTTCCGCTGGAGCCCGACGAACAGCGACATCCCTGAGTATGTCAGCGATGACGACCTCTACTGGCAGGGCGGCCGCGCCCGCGACGATTACAAGCGGTTCGAGGGCGTCTTCACGCTCGGCGGCTACATCCTGAAGGACAAGGTCTGGTTCTTCGGGTCGGTCAACCCGGTCTATTCCCGGCAGTATGCCCAGAGGTTCTTCAACAGCGATGCCCTGCCCCGGCCGAACTACCCCTTCTACCGCAAGGACCTCGGCTTCAACGGCCAGATCAAGCTGACCGCCGCCCCCGTCAGCGGGCTGCGCGTGTCGGCCTCCATGGTCAACAACTGGTCGAATTACCGGGGCGCCGTCCCCAGCATCCTCGGCTCGGGCACCAAGACCTACGCCTGGGGCAAGGAAGGGTTCGATTACCCGAACTGGTCCGCCGCCTTCCTGGCCGACTACAGCGCCAGCAACAATTTCCTGGTCAGCCTCCGCGGCGGCTACCACATGTCGAACACGAACAACCAGCAGATCGCGAACAGGTTCACGACGATCGCTTTCGGCAATGAGAACCTGATGTTCGGCCTCGGCGGCGCGTCGGAAGATCCGTTCTTCGTCGCCAACCCGAGCCTGCTCCATCTGGCAGGCGCCGTCAACTACGGCGGCTCCCGATCCGTCCAGGACCGGTACAAGCTGGAGAAGTACTCCGGCAACCTCGACCTGTCCTATTTCGTCAGCCTGGCCGGCGAGCACGCCTGGAAGGCGGGCTTCCAGATCATCCGCGATCAGGAAGACGTCCTCAGCGGCCCCACCAGCCCCATGGTCGACATCACCTGGGACCAGCTGTGCACGGCCCTCGAAGATTACGGCGTCGCGCCGACCCGCGGCCCCTACGGCTTTTACACCATCCGCGGCAGCTGGCGCCAGCCCTACGGCTCCGCCTGGCAAATCCACCGGAACACCTACGCCATCTACCTTCAGGATTCCTGGACGATCAACGGCAAGCTGACCCTGAACGCCGGTCTCCGGACGGAGAGCGAATACATCCCGACGTTCAACCAGGACGTTCCGGACCAGTACAAGAAGCCCATCCAGTTCGGATTCGCCGACAAGCTGGCCCCCCGCTTCGGCGCGGTCTATGACGTCTTCGGCGATTCCTCGTTGAAGATCTTCGGCAGCTTCGGCATCTACTATGACGTCATGAAGCTGTACATGGCCGAAGGCGCCTTCGGCGGCTTCAAGTGGCAGACCGACTATTACACCCTCGACACCCCCGACTACCGGGTTATCGCGGCCAGCGGCCTCCTTGAGGACCAGGCCAGCCAGGAAGCCGGCGGCACGTACCTCGGCACCATCGACTGGCGCATCCCCTCGTTCTCCACGCTGCAGCCCGACATGAAGCCCGTCGCCCAGCAGGAAGTCTCCTTCGGCGCCGAAAAGAAGCTGTCGGAAGACCTGTCCTTCTCGGCCCGCGGCGTTTGGAAGAAGCTGCTGCGGACGATCGAGGACATCGGCATCATCACCCCCCAGGGGGAACAGTATTACGAGGGCAATCCCGGCAGCGCTTGGGTCGTCGACCTCTTCAGAACCCTGCAGACAGAAGACTCCCTGGGGCCCTTGCCCGAAGGCGTCGTGTATTGGGACCAGCCCGGCGCCATCCGCAACCACTACGGCCTGAACCTCTCCCTCGAGAAGCGCTTCAGCCACAATTGGCAGGGCTCGATCAACTACACCCTGAGCTTGACCAAGGGCAATTACGGCGGCCTGTCCAGCACCGATGAATTCGGCCGCAATTCCCCGAACGTCGAGCGCTCGTACGACCTGTGGTTCATGATGTACGAGATGGACGGCACGCCCATCAACGGCCGCCTGCCTCAGGACCGGACCCACTACGTCAAGGCCTACGGCTCCTACACCTTCCCGATGGGCCTGACCCTCGGTTTCGCCGCCTACGGCCGCAGCGGGAACCCCATCACCACCCGTCTTCCCTTCAACAACGCCTACATCTATCCCTATGGGTACGGCGACCTCGGCGACCTCCCATTCACCGCCTGGGCCGACGTTTACGCCGAATGGGCCATCAAGGTCGGCAGCCGCTACACGGTCGCCCTAAACACCCAGATCAGCAACATCACCAACACCAAGACCCCCCAGCAGGCCCGGTACTCCCCAACCCGGAACACGATGGCCATCCCCGCCCGGTTCATGCTCAATGGCGAAGCGATCAATCCCAGCACGACCGTCGTTACGGGCACGGGAACTGTGGCCGACCCCTTCAGGACCGTCTACTGGGTCGACCGGATGCAGTATTACCGGCCCGACGTTTCCTTCATCGGCTCCGAGACCGGCCTGGCACTCGCTGGCAAGGGCCTCGACTCCAAATTCGGAACCTGGACCGTCCGGTTCGGCGCCCGGTTCTCGTTCTAAGCAGAAGCAGCAGCAGTACACGCAGAAGCACAAAGCCCGCCCCCCGATCGGGGGGCGGGCTTTTTTTTTAAGGGAAAGATCCCCCGCGCCCGGACGGGCCGGACGCGGGGGCGGGGGACTTACTTCTTGATCGCGTCGAGGATGGCCTTGGCCTGGGCCGTGCGCTCCGTCTCCGGTTCGAGCTTGATGAACTTGTCGAGGTTCTCGGCCGCCTTGGCGCTATCGCCCTTGTTCAGGTAGGCATAGGCGATGCGCAGGTAGGGGTCTGGCCAGTCGGGCTTGATCTGGATGGCCAGCTCGAAATACTTGATGGCGTCGTCGATCTGCGAGTTCGAGAAATAGATCTCGGCGACGTTGAAGGGCAGGATTTCGTCCTGAGGGGCCATCTCGATCGACTTCTTGAAATAGTCCTGCGCTTCGACGAGCTTATCCTGCTTCAGATAGCAGAGGCCGATCGCCGCCAGGCCCTTGGCCCCCATGGACTTGCCCATGGTGGAGTCGGCGCCGGCCTGCGTGATGAGCTTGTTGTAGCTCTCGATGGCCTTGTCGTACTCGCCCTTCTCGCGGTAGCAGTCGCCGATGTTCAGGAGGACCTGGTAGGCCCCGGGGTTCTTGGCCAGGAATTCCTCGTACATCAGCAGGGCGGTGTCGAATTTGCCTTCCTTGAAGAAGGCGTTGCCTTCCTCGAGGGTCTGGAAGGTGGCCTCGTCCTGGACGATGCCCGTCCCCTCGGACTTCTTCTCCAGCTTGATGGTGAACTTGGGGTTCTTGCTGAGCTGGGAGGTATAGAAGCGCTGGGTGACGGGCAGGTAGCCCTTGGCGTTGACCGTGATGTCCCAGTTGCCGGTCCCGACTCCCATGATGACCCACTCCCCCTTCTTGTCGGTCGTGGTCTCAAAGGTGCTGCCGCCGGCCTGGGTAAAAATGGCCGTCACCTGGGCCCCGGCGACGGGCTTGCCGGCCGGATCCAGAACGTTCCCGGCCATCCGGCCCGCGCCCCGTCCGGCCTGGGCCATGGCCAGTCCGGCGGCGAAGATAAGGATCGCGGCGCCGGCCGCGAGCTTGGATGAGAACTTGCGATCCATCAATGCCTCCTGTGGCGAGCCCGCCCGGCGCCGCCGCCGGGACGCGTCCCGTAACCCGCCGCATGTGAATATGACTTTCTCCTTCTATTATGAGGTTTAGCCGCGCGTTTTTCAAGGCCGGGAGGGGGAAATCCCGCGCGGCTCACAGCCGCCAGAGATAGGAGGCCTTGAAGAAAAGGCCCTTCTTCATCTCGAGAAAGCGCCCCGCGTCGCGGTACTCACCGTCGACCCACTCGGTCCTGTCGTAGAGCGATCCGTAGCCGAGCTGGATGACCGTGCCGGGGATGTAGGTGAAGGACGCCAGCAGGTCCGTCAGCATTTCCCGGCGGAAGGCGTTGTACTCGACGATGCCGCGGACGAAGAGGTATTTGTTGAGCTGATAGGTCAGGCGTCCGCGCCAAATGGCATAATCGTATTCCCGCTCCCCGGTCGACCGCCGGGTAAAGTCGGAATAGGTCAGGCTGGCCGTCAGGTCGAACTTCTCGGAAGGCTTGTAGATCATGCTGCCCGAGGCGCGGCCGCCGAAGCCCTGGTAGGGGTCGGCGACGTAGCGGATGGAATTGCTCCGCGAATAGAGCCCCCGGAGGTAAAGCGACTTGGTGACCTGGCTCTGGACCTGGACAAGACCCCCGCTCGTGTCGAAGCGCCGGTCGAGGAAGATCTCCGTCGAATACCGCCCCAGAGCCTGGACGGTCGTGTTCCCGGGCAGGAGCACGGTCAACGCGAGAGCGTCATTCGTTTCGAAGAGCCCGCTCGGCAGGTCCTTGACCACGGCCGCCGAGATGATGGGGACGACCTTGCGGAAGAAGCGGCTCTTCGGATAGAGCCGGGGCGTCACGGAGGCCTGAAGTCCAGCGACACCCTGGCGGATCAGATAACCGGCGTCGGTTCTGAAGCCACCAGATATATCGTAGAATGAGATATTTACGCTGAGATTTCGAGTGTCGTAAAGATAGTCGGCGCCCAAGGCGAGGCCCGCGTCCGCGGCCGCGCCGTCAAGGGGTTTCGTCCAGGAGCCGAAGCCGTGGAAGCTCACCTGGCTGGCTTTGGTCAGCCGGAGCTGTCCGTCGAGCCCGGCCACCTCGTTCGAGCCGCCGCCGTATTCGCGGCCGGTGTAGAACGCGCCGAGATAGCCGTCGCTCGCGACCGCCCGCTTGTAGCGCAGCACGGCGAACCCGGCGTAAGTGTCGGTCCCGGGTATGTGGAGGGGATCGGTCGACGGCGATTCATCGAGGGCGAAGATCGAAGCGACCGTGTCCTTCTTGCCGATCTTACCCGAGAGCTTGAAGCCGACCCGCGGGTCGATGATCGTCCGGGTGTGGACGACGGCCCGGAGGGGATCGGCGCCCGAGGTCCCGGCCAGCTGGAACATCTCGCTCCCCTCCAGGAAGAACGGCCTCTTCTCGGCAAAGAAGAGGTCGTAGCGGAGGTTGACGTCGACCTGGCCCGCGTCGGCTTCGATCTGGCTGAAATCGGGATTATATGTCCCGTCGAGAATGAGCTGGGAAGTGATGCCGTACTTCCCTGTCAGGTGGCCGTCGTGGACCGCCGGCGCGCCGGCCAGGACGCCCTCGACCCGATCGGCCCCGTCCCGGAATGTATAGGCCGGGAGGACCTCGAGCAGGGTGTACTGCCGGATGTCCTCGAGCTCGAGGGGCATCATCTGGGTCAGAAAGAAGTAGCCGCGGGCCGGATCGAGGGCCGGATAGGAGCAATGCTCCGACCGCCGCGAGACCCGGCGCTCGAAGAAGATGGACATCTCCACCCGCTTCTTCCCGGCGTAACGGATGCTCTTGAACGGCACCGCGAGCTCGACGCTGTAGCCGTCGGGATCGATCCGCCCGGCGCTCGACCAGACGAAATCGACGCTGAAATCCTCGTTGCCGCTGGCATAGCGGCTGTCGGTCTGAATGCCGAGCGGATTGACGTAGAGCGCGTAGAGGGACTGCCGGTCGTTGAAGCTGTCGAGGTTGATGCAGATGAAGTCGTCGGAGCGGATGGTGTCGCGGTCGGCCAGGGCAGCCTTGATCTTGTCCGGCTCCCGGTCGTAGCACTTGAAGGCGAAATAGAGGTTCTCGGCGTCGTAGGCCATGAAGGCGACCGTCCGCTCGCTCGCCTCCCGGCCGAAGTCGGGAATGAACGTCTTGGTCAGCTCGACCGAGGGGGCCTCGCGCCACGCGGCGTCCTCGAGGCGGCCGTCGATCGCCGGCGGCGCGCCGGTCCGCAACGGCCGGAAGTACGGCCCGTCCCCGCCCGCGGCGGCCGCGCAGACGGGCGCGGCGGCCGCCAGAAGCGCCGCCGCTCCGAACACCTTGAGCTCGCGAAAGAAGGACATCGACGTCCACTCTAAGGGAATCCCGGGCCCGAGTCAACGCGCCGGCGGGGCGGTTTTTTACGGTCAAAACGGATTCTGATATAATGACGGGAATGAGAAACAAGAAGGTCGCGGGCCTCGCCCTGGTCCTTCTCGCGCTGGCCGCTCCCTCCTGCTCCCGCCGCCAGCCGGAGCCCGCCCCCGCCGCGGCCCCCGCGGCCGAGTCGCTCCGCCTCAAGGAAACGACCCTCCGCAACGTCACCAACAGGGCCATCGCCTTCAGGGTCTATCCGGCCGGAAAGCCCGAGGCCGCCGAAGACCGGGAGATCGTCCCCGGCGCCATCGACCGTTTCAAGACCACGGGCTCCCTCATGATCGAGTTCTCCACGGGGAAAAAGGATGCCGTTTATTCGCTCGACCCGGGCAGCCCCTATTCCTTCCGCTACGACGAGGGCGAGACGATCGACCTCTTCCTCGGGTCCCACGGCCGGGCCGACGCCGTCGACCTCGCCCCGTGGGTCCCGACGCCCCAGCCGGTCGTCGACCGCATGCTCGAGCTGGCGAAGGTCTCCGACAAGGACATCCTCTACGACATCGGCTGCGGCGACGGCCGCATCGTCATCACGGCCGCCCGCCGTTACGGGGCCCGCGGCGTGGGGATCGACATCGACAAGGCCATGATCGAGGACTCCGAGCGCAACGCCAAGGCCGCCGGCGTCGAAGGCCTGGTCAAGTTCATCGGCATGGACGCCACCAAGGCCGACATCTCCGAGGCGACGGTCGTCAGCCTCTACCTCCTGCCCGAATCGAACGACCTCATGCGGCCCATCCTCGAGGCCCAGCTCCGGCCGAAGAGCCGCGTCGTCTGCCACAACTATGCCATCCCCGGCTGGCAGGCCAAAGAGGTCCAGGCCGAAACGATCGAGGACGAGAACGGGGAGAAGCACTACATCTATCTGTACGAGCGCTGAGCTAGACATGCCCCCCGCGCCACCTGTCAAGCGCGCCGGGGCGGGCGAAAAAAAAACGGCGCCTCCGCCGGGCGGAAGCGCCGTTAGAGCTCGAGGGTCGCCGGTCCGGGCTAGAAGGCGATGCCGAGGCTCGCCGACCAGACGCCGTTCTTGAAATCGGGCTGGACGTCGCCCTCGACCGTGGAGATGACCTTCTGCAGGCCCAGGCTGTAACGCACGTCGACCATGAAGTTGCGGCCGAGGTTCAGGCCCGCCCCGAAGATGGCGCCGTAGTCGTTGTTCTTGAGGAGGTTTTCGGTCAGGGGGACCTCCTCGCCGTTCGATTCCATCTTCTCCTGGAGCTTGAAGCCCACGGTCGGCCCGGCGAACACGAAGGGCTGGATGACCGGCAAGGGGATCCTCAGCTTGAGGAGCAGGGGCACTTCGATGTAATCGGCGTAGAGCTTGTCGGTGAAGGTGTCGTCGAGGGCCACGTAGGTGGCGCCCTTCATCGTGTAGAGGACCTCCCACTGGATGGTCACGACGCGCCCGAAATTGAGGGCCAGAAAGACGCCGCCGTTGAAGCCGACCTTGTTCTTCAGGGTGGCCAGGGGGTCCCGGGCGTCCAGGCCCGTCGGCTTGGCCATGTTGCCGCCCGCCTTGATGCCGAACTGGACATCGGCGCGAGCGGGCTGAGGCAGGGCCAGGAACCCGACGCATACCGCGATCACGAGGACCGTCGTCAGTTTCTTCATTGTCATTCCTCCAGGGACGGAATCGGGGCGCGGGATGCGCGTCCACCCCTATTGTCGAGGTTGGGCCGGATTCTCCGCAATCCCCGGAAGGGGGGAATCGGCGGGGGCCCCGCCCCCCTCCTGGAGGTGATAAAAGGCCGGCTATCTCATCGCCGGGCCGGCGGGCCTCAGAGCCCGATCAGCTTGAACTGGGCCTTGTCCTTGAGCCCCTTGACGTAGTCCTGGACGACCGTCCCCTCTTTGCTTTGCTTGAGCCGGGATTCGAGCTCGGCGCGGGCCTCCTCGAACGTCCGGGTCTCCTTCTGGCGGCCGACGACCTTGAGGACGTGATAGCCGAATTCCGTTTCGACGACCCCGCTGAGCTCGCCGATCGGGACGGAGAACGCGGCGTCCTCGAAGGGCTTGACCATCTGGCCGCGGGCAAAGTTCTCGTAGAGGCCGCCGTTGTCCTTGGACCCGGTGTCCTCGGAATGCAGCTTGGCGAGCTCGGCGAAGTCCGCGCCGGCCTTGGCCTCGGCCAGAATGCCCTCGATCTTGGTCCGGATCGCGGCTTTCTCCTGGTCGGACTTGCCTTGGGTCATGAGGAGGATGTGGCGCACCGAAGCGGTCTTGTCGCCGGACGATTCCCTGGCATAGGCCTGGCGCAGGTCGTCCTCGGAGACGGCGGCGCCCTTCTCGGCGATTCCGGCGAGGAGCTTGTTGATGAGGATGGTCCCCTCGATGCTCTTCTTGACGTTGTCGATCGAGATGTCGGCGCCCTTCAGGGCCTCGAGGAAGGCCTGTTCCCCGCCGGCTTGCTGGTATTCGGACTGCAGGGCCGTGTTCAACTCCTCGGGCGGGACGGCCATCTTGGCGGCGGCCGCGGCGGCCAGCAGGAGCTTGCGCTCGGCGAAGGAGGTGGCGGCCCGGTCAATGGTCGTCTTCATCTGTCCGGCATCGAAGGTCTTGAGCTGCTCGGACCGCTTGCCCAGGTTGTCCCAGGCGGCCTGGACAACCTCCGCGGCCGTGACGTCGAAGCCCTTGGTCTTGACCAGAACGGTCGTCTTGTCGGGGCCGAGCGCCGGAACGATCGCGGCCAGGTCCTTGGCCAGGGCGTAGGCGGGCATGCCCTCCTTGAGGCTGATTTTTTCGGCCTTCTTGGCGCATCCGGAAAGGGCCAGCGCGGAGGCCAGGATAAGGGTCAAAGCGTGTTTCATTCGATTCTCCTTGAGGACGCGGAAAACATCCAAATAGTAAATCATAAATCACGCCGCGGCGCAAACGGGTGTCAGGCTTCCCCGGGTCAGGCGGCCGGGACGACGCGGTGGACCTTTCTCTTGCCCGCCTTGAGGAGCATTCCGCCGTCGGGGCCCAGGTCCTTGAGGGTCAGGAGGCGCTCGACGGAATCGATGCGCTCGTCATTGACGTAGAGGCCGCCCTGCTCGATCATCCGCTTGGCTTCCCGGCGCGACGGGGTCAGGCCGACCTCGGTGAAGAGGCCGGCCGGGGCGATGCCCGCCTCGAGGCGCGACCGCGGCACGGCCGTCGTGGGGACGGCGGTGACGTCGCCGGAGGCGCCGGGTTCCTCGCCGGCGCCGCCGCCCGCGGCCGCGGTCTTGCCCCCGAAGGCGGCCGCAGCGGCCTGCCGGGCCTTATCGGCTTCGAGCTCGCCGTGGGTGATCTTGGTCGCTTCGTAAGCCAGGATGCGCTTGGCCTCGTTGATGCCGCTGTCCTTGAGAGTTTCGAGGCGCCTGATCTCGTCGAGCGGGACCAGGGTGAATATCCGAAGGAAGCGCCCGACGTCGCGGTCGTCGCAATTGACCCAGTACTGGTAGAAGTCGTACGGGCTGAACAGGGAGCCGTCCAGCCAGACGGCGCCTTGGGCCGTCTTGCCCATCTTGGCCCCCGTGGCCGTGGTCAGGAGCGGGAAGGTCAGGGCCTGGGCCGTCCCGCCATCCACCCGGCGGATGAGATCGACCCCGGCCAGGATGTTCCCCCACTGGTCGTCCCCGCCCATCTGGAGGGTGCATTGGTACTTCCGGTAGAGCGTCAGGAAATCGTAGGCCTGGAGGAGCTGGTAGTTGAACTCGATGAAGGACAGGCCCTTCTCCAGGCGGAGCTTGTAGGCCTCGGCGGCCAGCATCCGGTTGACGCTGAAGTGCCTCCCGATGTCCCTGAGGAAGGCGATGTAGTGGAGCGGCAGGAGCCAGTCGGCGTTGTCCACGGCGATGGCGCTCGTCCCATCGAAGTGGAGGTAACGGGCGAGCTGGATGAGGATCGCCTGGCCCTGGGCGCGGATGGTCGTTTCCTCGAGCATCTGGCGCATCTCGGTCTTGCCGCTGGGGTCGCCGACCATGGTCGTGCCGCTGCCGACGACGGCGATGGCCCGGTGGCCGGCCCGGCGCAGGTGGACCATGGCCATGATGGGGACGAGGCTGCCGGCGTGGAGGCTCGTGGCCGTGCTGTCGAAGCCGACGTAGAACGTGACCGACTCCGAGCCGAGCATCTTGCGGACGGCGTCCTCGTCGGAAACCTGGGCCACGAAGCCGCGTTCTTTGAGTTCGTCGTAGACGCTGCCGGTCACGGTGATCGCCTCGGGGGACTTATACCACGGGCGGGGGGCCCAATCCAAGCCCCCCAGGTACGCGGGTCCGGGATCGGATCGCCCGGCTATTTTTTGAGCGAGAGCTCGATCGCCCCCGAGTTGCCCTCGGGATCGAACCAGACCCCCTTGAGCGTCTCGCCCTCGAGGGTGAGCTCGATCGTGATCGGCGTGCCGCCCATCGTCTCGGGCAGCTCGAACGCACAGGTCAGCTTGTTGTCCTTGAAGACGACGTTCCTCATCTCGGCCTCTTGGATCGAGCCGCTGGCATCGCTGAGCTTGCCGGTGTAGCCGGCCTCGGCCTTGCCGACGACCAAGGTGATCTCCATTCCCGTGCCGTCCTCGTTGACGGTGGCGGTGCCGACCCAGGTGCCGACGATGTTGGCCTTCTTGGGGGCCTGGGGGGAGGCGGTCCCGGCCAGGACGCAGAGACCGGCCAGGAGGAGGATCGGAACGAACAGGGACCTATTCATGTGCGGGCTCCTTTCAAGTCGCCGGAAGGGTGGACTTTAGCAGAGACGGACCGGCGTTGTCCATAATCCTATAGACGCGGCGGGCCGGCCTGGGGTTCCCTCGCGGGCCGCTTTTACGGAGCTACGCGATCGATCCCCCCTGGCGGCGAGCGCGGCCCGCCGCGGGGGGGGCTCCCCCGGCCCGAAAATCACCCCGCTTTTCCTCACGCACAGCGATGCCCCCATTCCCGGCCCGGGATACGATATCGGAGGCGGAGGTGAACCGCGGACGCCGGAGAACACGAAAACATGGGCAGCGATACGAACATCCCGACACAGGACCTCGAGGACGTCGGCCGGCGGGCCGAACGCCGGCGGCGGACACCCCGGGTCCTTCTCGTCGACGACGATCCGACGACGCGGAACCTCGTCTCTCATTTCCTGCGCCGGGAGGATTTCGTCGTCATCAAGGCGTCCGGCGGCAGCGACGGCCTGGAAAGGGCCCGTCATGACCGGCCCGACCTGCTCATCGTCGACGCCGCCGCGCCAGGAGTGAACGGCCTTGAGTTCCTGTCCCTCCTGAAGCGGGATGTGGAAACCTGCGGCCTGCCGGTCCTCATGCTCTCGTCGCTCGACGACGAGGAGGCCATCGTCAAAAGCCTCGATGCCGGGGCCGATTACGTCATCAAGCCCTTCTCGCCGCGGATCCTCATGGCCAAGGTCAAGAAGATCCTGAGGGATGTCACCGACCATGCTGTCGATCGTCGTCCTCTATAGCTTCGCCTACCTCCTCCTGATGTCGGCGTCCCTCTTCCTCTTCATCTTCGCCCGCCGCATGGTCATCCAGGCCCGAGAACGCTCTGACCGGCTGGTCTACGATGCCATGGAGCGGGACCTGCTCGAGGTCCTGACCGGTGACGACGCCGGCGGACCGGCCCGGGCCTTCGCCCGGAAGCACCGGGCCCGGACCCCCGTCCTCAAACGGCTCCTCGTTGCCTACCGCGAGGCCCTCGCCGGCCGGGCCCTCGAGCCCCTCCGGGTCATCTTCGAGAGCTCCATCCGCGCCCGCTGTCTTCGCGAGCTCCGGTCGCCTTGGCTGGCGACGCGGCTCCAGAACGTCCGACTGTTCGTCGATTTCTCCAGGCCGGAGGAGGCCGTCCATCTGGTCAAGCTCCTCCACGATAAGCCCGTCATCCGCCTGGCCGCGCTCAACGCCCTGACCGGCATCGCCTCGCAGGACACCATGTCGGTCATCTTCGACCTCTTCGAGAACGACCCTGAACCTAATTTTTACGCCTACTCCAATATCTTTAATAGTTTGGGACAGCGGATCGAGCCGTTCTTGAGGGCCTCACTTCGCAAGCCTCTCCCCCCTGACAAGCTGGCCTTGCTCATCGAGATGGCCGGCCGTCTCCTTCTCCGCGGCCTCTATCGGGACGTCGTCCGCTTCGCCACGCATGCCGACAAGGAGCTGCGGATCCGGGCCGCCCGGTCCCTGGGCCGGCTGCTCGTTCCGGCCTCGTCCCGGACGCTGTGCGCCCTGACGGCCGATCCGGAATGGGAAGTCCAAGCCCAGGCCATCCGCAGCCTCGGGAACCTCCAGGATTGGAAGACCGTACCGGTCCTGCTTAAAGCCCTCTTTTCCCCGAATTGGCATGTCCGCTACAACGCGGGCTACGGGCTGGCGGCGTTCGGCCTGGTCGGCGTGCTCCAGCTCCAGGAGATCTCGCGCCAGAAAGAGGACCGCTTCGCCGCCGATATGGCCGCCATGGTCTTGGACACGCTTATCCTGACGGGAGGCGCGTGATGGCGGACATCCTGCGCCTCCTCGTCACCGGAACGGAGAGCCTCATTCTGGCGTACTTCCTGCTCCTCAACACCTTCTATTTCCTGTTCAATCTTCTCTCGCTGGCCGGTATCCTCCGCTACCGCCGCCTCGTCACCTTCGTCCGCTTCGGCGAGATCTTCCGCATGCCTATCGTCAAGCCGGTCTCGGTCATCGTTCCGGCCTTCAACGAGGGGAAGGGCATCGTCCAGAGCATCCGCTCGCTCCTGTCGCTTCGCTATCCCGTCTTCGAGGTCGTCGTCGTCAACGACGGCTCGACCGACGACACCCTGGCCCGGCTGTCGGAGGCCTTCGACCTCCGGCTGTCCAAGGCCGTCTTCCGGAGGTCCGTTCCGACCCAGCCCATCCGGGGGATCTACCGGTCGGCCGTCCAGCCCAAGCTCATCGTCGTCGACAAGGTCAACGGGAAGAAAGCCGACGCCATGAATGCCGGTCTGAACGTCTCGCGCTATCCGCTGTTCTGCGCCGTGGACGGCGATTCCGTCCTTGAGCAGGACGCCCTGCTCAAGACCGTCCGGCCGTTCCTCGAGGACCCCGAGCGGACGATCGGGGCCGGCGGGATCATCCGCCTGAGCAACGGCTGCGAAGTCCGGGACGGCCAGGTCGTCCGGGTCGGCATGCCCCGCAACTGGATCGCCCGGTTCCAGATCCTCGAATACCTCCGGGCCTTTCTCGGCGGACGGCTGGGCATGGCCATGATGAGGAGCACGCTGATCGTCTCCGGGGCTTTCGGGATCTTCCGCAAGGACATCGCCATGGCTTGCGGCGGCTACCGGGAGGCCTCCATCACCGAGGACCTGGACTTGGTCGTCCGCATGCAGAAGCACATGCACGAGCGGAAGAAGCCCTTTCGCATCTCTTTCATCCCCGACCCGATCTGCTGGACCGAGGCGCCGGAGAGCCTCAAGGTCCTGGCCCGGCAGAGGAGCCGGTGGCACCGGGGGCTCATTCAGACCCTGGTCCGCTTTCGGGGCATGATCTTCAATCCGCGCTACGGTGTGGCCGGCCTGTTCGCCATGCCTTTCTATGCCGTTTTCGAGATGGCCGGCCCGTTCATCGAGGTCCTCGGCTACGCGCTCTTCCTCGGCCACATCGCCGTCGGCCGGGTCGACTATCCTTTCGCCGTGACTTTCTTCTTCGTCGCGGTCTTCTACGGAACGTTCGTCTCCCTCCTGGCCATCCTCCTCGAAGAGCTGTCCTCGCATCGCTACCCGAGGCCCCGCGACATCCTCACGCTGACCGCCGCGGGGGTCGCCGAGAACCTCTTCTACCGCCAGTACCTGTCCCTCGTCCGGGCCTGGAGCATCCTCGACTACCTGAAAGGCAAGAACGAGTGGGGCGCGATGGAAAAGAGGGGCTTCGCCAAGGCAGGCCAGGCGCCATGACCGCAAACCGTCGAAGTTTCGGGCGGGCCGTCATCGCGCTCTGCGTGTTCGCCGCGGCCGCGGCGGCCGGGCGGGGCCAGAGCCGCGACGATATCCGCCAAGCGCTCATCGCGGGGGCGCACGAGAAGGCCGTCTCTCTCGCCCTCGACGCCCTTCGCGGCGATCCCTCCAACGCCGAGATCGGCTTCCTCCTGGCCCGGGCCTACGGCTATTCCGGCCGGTGGGAAGAAGCGGAAGCGGTCCTCGGACGGCTGTTGGCCGAGCACCCGGCCGACGCGGAGCTTCTCGTTTTCAAGGCCCATCTTCTGTGCTGGCGCAAAGACCTCGACGGCGCCGAACGAACCTTCCTGCGGGCCCTCGAGCTGCAGCCGCGCTCGGCCGACGCCCTGGCCGGTCTGGCCGACCTGGCCTCCTGGAGGGGCGATCTCGACGCGGCCCTTGTCTACTGCCGCCGCGCCCTAGACCTTGACGCCGGCCACGCCGGGGCCATCTTCCGCGTCGGCGCCGTTCTGCTCTGGCGGGGTGAGTACGGCCGGGCGCGGGGCTACCTCGCCCGCGCCGCGGAGCTCGAACCTCTCAACCGGGATTTCGCCAGGGCGCTCGCGGGCGCCGCTCCCGTCTTCGCCCGGCGGTCGGAGATCTGGCTCACGGGAAGGAACGAGCATTGGAGCGACGGCAGGGGCGACGATTCGGCCCTCGGGCTTTCGGCCCTGTTCAGCGTCCTCCGTGACCGGGCCAGGGTCGTGGTCAAGGCCGACCGGCTCTGGCGGGCCGGCTCGAGTGATGACCGGATAGGCCTCGAGGCCTATCCTCAGCTCTGGAGGGGCGCGTACGGTTATGTCGATCTGGGCTTCGCTCTAAAAGCCGGTGCTGGGCCGGGGTCGTCGATCCACGCCGAGGTCTATCAGTCCCTCTTAAAACGGGTCGAGGTCTCTCTCGGCGCCCGGCGGATGAGCTTCGCCGGGAACGGCGTCACGGTCCTCGCCGCCTCCGCGGCCGTCTACGCCGGGCCCTGGTATCCGAACGTGCGCATCCATCGGGCCGGCGGCGCGGGGACCGGGCTCACCTGGGTGGCCGGTCTCCGCCGTTACTTCACGGACACGAACTTCGTCTGGGCGAACGCCGGCCGCGGCGCGAGGTCCTTCGAAACGGGCTCCGCCGGCGAGATCCTGGCCGAGCCGGCCTGGTTCGCCGAGGCCGGCTTCGACCTCTACGTCCTGCGGGATATCAAGCTCAGGGGTTACGTCTCCCGACGTAAGGAAACGGGCGGGCCCTCGAGCACAGCCGTATCCCTCGTCGCCGGCTATCGGTTCTGACGGACCTCGGCCTCGCTCCGCCTTGACCGCCGGCCGCGGCTCCGCTAGATTGGAAGCGCCGCGAGGAGAGCCATGAGCCGAAAGCCGCAGGACCGAAGGACGTTCATCAAGGCGATGGCCGGGGGCGCGGTCGCCTTGGGGTCTTCGCTGGCCGGGTGGTCCGGACCGAAACAGACGGCCCCGGACCGGGCCGTCAAGGACGGGATGGCTTATCGCCGTCTCGGCCGGACGGGCCTCCTCGTGTCCGAGGTCTCGCTCGGCAGCAGCCCCCTCCCCGATCCATATCTCCTCAGGACGATCATCGACCGCGGCGTCAACTATATCGACACCTCCCACAACTACGACAACGGCAACGCCGAGCGGCAGATCGGGCGGTTGATCAAGGACGTCGGGCCCGACAAGGTCCGGTTCTCCACAAAATTCCACGTCGAGCCCCGGGACACGCCGGCCTCCATCATGGCCTCCGTCCACGGCAGTCTCCGGCGCCTCGGTATCGCGACGATCGACGTGCTGATGATCCACGGCGCGGAGTCGGCCACCGTCCTCGTCGATGAGCGGGTCCTCGAGGCCTTCGACCGGCTGAAGGAGGAGGGCGCCTACCGCTTCCACGGTCTCTCCTGCCACGCCAACCATGACGAGGTCGTCCGGAAGGCCGTCGATTGCGGCCTCTACGACGTCGTCCAGGTCGGCTACAATGTCTTCGACATCCAGGAGCCGGACCGCCCGGTCGAGACCTACCCGGACTATCTCGGGACGAGCGGCATCCGGGCCCTGCTCGAGCTCGCTCATTCCAAGGATGTCGGCATCGTCGCGATGAAGACGCTCAAGGTCGGCGGCCGGCGCCAGGACCTCGGGAAATACCGGACCGGCGCGGCGTCCCTGTATCAGTCCATGCTGAAGTGGGTCCTCGACGACGACCGGGTCGCGTCGGCGGTGACCGAGATCCTCAACCGCCAGCAGATGGAGGAGGACCTGGGAGCCGCCGGCTCCAAGCTCGCCGCCCCGGAGAGGGCGGCCCTCGTCCGCTACGTCCGCGAGAACGGGACCGATTACTGCCACGGCTGTGCCGGATGTCGCCGGGCCTGCCCCGAGGGCATCGACACGACGGCCATTCTGCACGCGCTCGCCTACAAGGAGAGCTACGGCAAAACGGAACGGGCCAGGGGCGCCTTTGCGGCGGTCTCCGGCGGAGAGAGAGTTCCGGCGTGCCGCGATTGCGGGGCCTGCGAGAAGGCTTGCCCCTACGGCGTCGCGGTGCGGTCCCGGGTCAGGAAAGCCCGGTCGGTCCTGGCCTGACGCGCGGCGCCTCCCCCCGGTCAGATCTGCCAGGCGTAGCCGATCGTCAGGGACTTTTCCGCAGGCGCGGAGGGTTCTATAATGGGGACACGGACGGGCTAAACGGATCCGTGGGGACAGGCGAACTCTCAAATGAGGCGGAAACTGACCGGGAAGAAAATGGGGACACGTACAGAGAGTACATGTCCCCCTCGGCGGAGGTGAGCGCATGACACGGATCAGAGGCGCGGTCGTCCTGGCCTGCGTTCTGTCGTCTGCCCTGGCCTGCGCGACGGCCAGGAAAGCGGCTGTCGTCGCGGCGCCGACCGTCGATTGGACGGCCCGGCTGGCGGAGGCCGACGGGCTCTATGCCGCGGGCCATTACGCCGCTCTGCAGGACGCCCTGCGGATCTACAGCGAGGCCTTGGCGGCGCATGTCCGCCGCGCCGGCGTCGCTGAGAAATGCGTTCGCGCGGCCCTCGCCCTGGAGCTCCGCAAGAAGGACCTGGGCATCCTCGCGGATGGCCCCGCCGTCGACCTCAATACCCTGGCCGCGGACGATCCCGCCCTGGCACGCTACGCGCCGTGGCTCGAGCTCGTCGCCGGGCTCCCCAACAAGATCAAGGGCATTCCGGGGATCGACCAGACCGCCGGGCGGACGCTCGACGCCCAGCTCGACTGGGTGAGGGCCCGGGTGCCGGTGATCGATCGGGAGCTCGAGGCCGCGGCCCGGACCGACGATCTGGCGGCCGCGCTCCGCCTGACCCTGCGCCGCGAATTCTCCTTCAAGTTCGAGGATAACCTCGACCGCAAAGCCGTCCTGGACCTCCATCCCGGCTCACGGCTGGCGGCCTTCCAGGCTGCCGTCTGCCCGGCCTTCGAGGCCGATGAGCTCAAGGCCCTGCTCGCGCTCGACGCGGGATTTTCCGAGGTCCTCTATTACCTCGGCGAGGAGGCGCTCCTCGCCGGGAAGCTCCTCACGGCCGAGCGGCATTATCTGGCGGTCGGCGAAGCGATCCCCGGATCGCTGTCCGTGCTCATCTCCCTGGCCAAGGTCGCCTTCCAGATGGAGGAGACCGAGAGCTGTCTCGAATGGAACGAGAAGGCCCTGGCGCTCCTGCCGTCTTACCGCGACGCGCTTCTCGGCAAGGGCCTGGCCCTCGGCTATCTCGGCCGGAACGAGGAGGCCCTGACCGTCCTGGGCCGGCTCCTCGAGCTCGGCACCTACTATATGGGCGAGGGCCACTATTGGTCGGCCTGGAACCGGCATGAGCTCGGGCGACTCGAAGAAGCGCGGCGCTCGATCGAGTCGTCCCGGGTCTTCCTCGTCGGCGTGCCCGACGTGGAGACCCTGTCCGGGATCATCGCCTACAAGCAGGGCCGCCTCGACGACGCGGAGAAGGACCTCCGCGAGGCCCTCGATCTCGACCCCGCCGCGAGCGACGCGGCCTACCACCTCGGACGCCTCTACGCGGACCGCAAGGACTGGCTGAATTCCGGGGTCTATTTCGACGGGGCCGCGATGAGCTACGAGGACAAGGAAAAAGGCCTGGAGAAGAGGATCGAGGAGATCGAGGCCTCGGAGATGTCGACCGAGAGGAAAGCCCGCCTGGTCATCAGGAAGAGGGTCCAGATCCTCGCGATCCAGGCAACCAAGGCCACGTGCCAGTACAATGGCGCCGCCGGCTATCACAACGCCGGGTCGTTCAAGCGGGCCCTCGAGCTGGCCCGCATGGCCGCGACGCACCCCGCCTTTTCGGAGAAGGCCGCCGAGCTCATCAAGATCATCCAAGGCCGCTAGCCTGGATTATTCACGAGCCGAGGCGGCTGCAGATGTGAGGCGTCAAAGGGTGAAGCTGTACTCCGAGTACTGCGAACCCTTTGCAACGAAGCAGATGCGGCCGGATCGGCTTGCCCGAAGGGTAAAAACGCCGGTCTTGGGTCTTTATGTCTTACTGAGAAAACCGGCGTTTTTATGAATAGTCCAGGCTAGGGTCCGATCCGGTTTTCGCTCGCCCGCCGCACGCGTCATGGTGTATAATGGCGGTCCTCTAAGGAGACCGCGATGACCGATCCCGCCGTGACCACGCTGAGCCGTCTCTTCCTCCAGTCCTGCCGGACCTATAAGAAACCCGACCGGATGATGGTCAAGCGGGACGGCGTCTGGACGAAGATCCCCACGGACGAGGTCGAGACGACCGTCCGGCGCCTTTCGTTCGGCCTCCAGGCCCTCGGCCTGAAGCCCGGCGACCGGATGGCCATCCTTTCCGAAAACCGTCCGGAATGGGTCATGGCCGATTTCGCGGCGCTCTGCGCCGGCGCCGTCACCGTCCCCATCTATACCTCGCTTCTCCCCGACCAGGTCCGCTACATCATCAGCGACGCGGGCGCGAAGATCGTCGTCTGCTCGGACCTCGAGATGTGGCGCAAGGTCGAGTCCGTCCGGAGCGCGCTCCCCGCGCTCGAGCGCATCATCGTCATCGAAGGCGACACGCCGGCCGGAGCGCACGCCCTGTCGGACGTCGCGGAGATGGGCCGGCGCCTCGAAGACGAGGACCCCGGGCGTTTCGAGAGGTCGGTCGGAGCGGTCCGGCCCGGGGACTTGGCTTCCATCATTTACACATCCGGAACGACCGGCGTGCCCAAGGGCGTCATGCTCAGCCACGCCAACTTCGTGAGCAATGTCGTGTCGCTCGCCGAGGTCATCGATTTCTGCGAGGCCGACACCGGCCTGTCCTTCCTGCCCCTGTCCCACGTCCTCGAGCGGACGGCCACGTTCCTTCTCTACCACGTCGGGGCGGCCATGGCCTACGCCGAGAGCATCGAGGCCGTGGCCTCGAACATGGTCGAGGTCCGGCCGACCGTCATCGTCAGTGTCCCCCGCCTGTTCGAGAAGATCTATTCGCGGGTCATGGACATGATCATGGCCGGGTCCCGGCTCAAGAGGGCCATTTTCGTCTGGGCCCTGGGGACGGGGAAAAAGCACGCGGCCCGGACGATCACCGGCGCGAGCATCCCGACCCACCTGGCCTTCAAGAACGCCCTCGCGACGAAGCTCGTCTTCTCCAAGATCACGGCCAAGACCGGCGGACGGATCCGGTACGCCATCTGCGGCGGCGCGCCCCTGTCGAAGGACATCGCCGAGTTCTTCTTCGCCATGGGGCTCAAGGTCCTGCCGGGATACGGGTTGACGGAGACATCGCCGGTCCTCACGGGCAACACGCCGGGGGGCGGGATCCGGTTCGGGACCGTGGGCAGGGCCATCCCCGGGGTCGAGCTCCGCATCGCCGGGGACGGCGAGATCCTGGCCCGCGGCCCCAATGTCATGATGGGCTACTACAAGAACGAGGCCGACACCAGGGAGGTCCTGAAGGACGACTGGCTCCACACCGGCGACATCGGCCGGCTCGACGAGGACGGCTTCCTCATCATCACCGACCGCAAGAAGGACATCATCGTCACGTCGGGCGGAAAGAACATCGCGCCTCAGCCCATCGAGAGCCTCATCCAGGCCAGCCCCTTCATCGCCAGCGCCGTGGTCGTGGGCAGCAGCCGCAAGTTCATCTCGGCCCTCATCGTGCCGGATTTCGAGAAGCTCGAAGCCTACGCCAAGGCGCACGACATCGCCTACAAGAACCGGACCGAGCTCAGCCGCCGGCCCGAGATCGCCTCGTTCCTCCTCGAGGAGGTCAACCAGATGACGCCCGGGCTCGCCTCCTACGAAAGGGTCAAGAGAATCGCCGTCCTCGACCGCGATTTCGACCTTGACTTGGGCGAGGTGACGCCGACCCTCAAGGTCCGGCGGAACATCGTCGAGCAGAAGTACGCCGACGTCATCGAATCGCTGTATAAGGATTGAGGCCGGGCATGGACACACAAAGCTACCTCTCCCATCTCGAGTGCGGGCTGTGCGGCGAGCGCCTCGAGCCCGACCGGCTGTGGAACCTCTGCCCCAAGTGCGGCAAGCCCCTCCTCGCCCGATACGATATCGACGCGGCCCGCGCGGCCGTAACGCGCGAGGACCTCGCCCGGCGCGAGCCGACGATGTGGCGCTACCGCGAGCTCCTTCCCGTCCGCGACGACGCCTTCAAGCTCTCGCTCGGCGAGGGGTTCACGCCTCTCTTCCGGACGGCCCGGCTCGAGCGGGAAACCGGTCACGGGCCTCTCTACGTCAAGGACGAGGGCCTCAACCCGACCGGCTCATTTAAAGCCAGGGGGCTCTCGGCGGCTGTGTCGCGGGCTTACGAGCTCGGGGTCCGCGCCGTCTCCATCCCGACGGCCGGCAACGCCGGCTGCGCCATGAGCGCTTACGCCGCCGTGGCGGGGCTCGAGGCCCACGTCTTCATGCCGTCCGACGTCCCGAAGCCGTTCATCAACGAGTGCCGGGTCCTCGGCGCCAAGGTGACGCTCATCGACGGGCTCATCACCGACTGTGGCAAGGCCGCGAGGGAAGGCGTCGAGAAGCACGGCAGGTTCGACGTCTCGACCCTCAAGGAGCCCTACCGGATCGAGGGCAAGAAGACGATGGGCTATGAGGTCGCCGAGCAGATGAACTGGCAGCTCCCCGAGGTCATCATCTATCCGACCGGCGGGGGGACCGGGCTCGTCGGCATGTGGAAGGCCTTCGACGAGATGGAGAAGCTCGGCTGGATCGGCCCCAAGCGCCCGCGCATGGTCACGGTCCAATCGACGGGCTGCGCCCCCATGGTCAAGGCGTTCCAGGACGGCAAAGAGTTCGCCGAGCCCTGGCCGAACGCCAAGACGATCGCCGACGGCATGCGGGTCCCGGCCGCGGTAGGCGACTTCCTCATCCTGCGGGCCCTGCGCGAGAGCGGCGGCACGGCCGTGGCCGTTTCGGACGCCGAGATCCTCGAAGCCACCTCCCTCATGGGGAAAACGACCGGCATCTGGCCGGCGCCGGAAGGCGGGGCCACCCTGGCCGCGCTCCTGCGGCTCCGGAAGGACGGCTGGGTCCGCGACGGTGAGTCCGTCGTCCTTTTCAACACGGGCAACGGCGCCAAGTATTCCCACATCTGGGATTGAATCTTTCCCGGACTTTCCCTGAAGCGCAGGAAGGGGACATGTACTCTTTGTACGTGTCCCCTTCTTCTCTTAACCCGCTTGGGCCTGTCTTGTTGGGGCTTGCCTGCCGCCCTAGCGATTGCAATTCGCGGCCCGGATGGGGTAAATCTTAGGGCAAGCGCCCCCGCCGGCGAGGAGGAGATCGATGAGCCGCAATCGGATGGTCCGCACGACCGGGTTTCTTCTGCTCATGGCCCTAATGGCCCCGCGGTTAGTCCGCGCCGGGGAAGCGGATCGCCTCGACAAGTTCGTCCGCGTCTCAGGAGCTTTCGGGACTTCCGGGCCGGTCGTCCGGTCAGGCCGCTTCAGCGGCTACACGAATTATTGGCAAACGGGCGCCTGGAGCTGGCAGCGGCACGGCAACCTCTTCCTCATCTCCCAGCCAGACGTTACCGCAGCCATCGCCCAGAACAAGGTCGACATCGCCGAGGAGCTCGGCCTCCCCGGCCTGGCCCTCGACGAGGGCTTCCTCGACGCCTGGCTCAAGAGCCGCCCCGCCGAGCTCGAAGACCCGGGAGAAGATGTCCTCGGCCAGGCGCTCGACCGCGGCGACGTCGTCGTCTGGGCCAAGCTTTCGAGCCCCCTGGGAGCAAGATTGGCGGCTAAAGCCCCCGGGCTGGCCGGCGCCCGGGCCGCTTTCGGGAGCCATCAGGCCGGGTCCTCGGACTACCGCGAGCTCATCGCTTTCGCGCTCGTGGACGGCCAGCGTCGCCTCTTCACGGTACTTTCCGAAAACGGCGCGGATAGGCAGCGCTTCCGGACGCTCCTCGCGAACTTCCGCGACGTCATCGGCCGCTACGACCTCCACCGCGGCTGGTTCGGGACGGGGACCCTCCTCCACAGCGTGACCTGCCACCCGGGGCATCCTCTCGAGGTCATCGGCCAGGGGCTCGGCCAGGGCAATGACTGGTTCACCTTCAGCGGCTACATGGACTACATGATGCTGAAACAGCTCCCTGCCTGGTTGGACAAGGTTGGGCTCCGTGACGTCGCCATCGACGTCGGCACGGGCAAGGCCTCCCACAGCTTGGGAACGGTCGCCTACGGCCTCCGGGACTACGAAGGCTTCAAGATCCAGGACATGCCGACCGAAGAGGAGTGGCTCCGCTTCGTCAAGGACCGGGGGGGCTACGTCTTCCGACCCGTATATGCCCCAGAGTGCGACAAGTACAAGTATGACGGCCAGATCGCCATCGACGGCAACAAGAAGCAGATCGACACGGAGGATATGCCGTTCATCCTGCAGACGGGGCTCATCAAGGAGGAGCCGCCGGCGGCGATGGTCCTTTTCACGGAAAGCGGCAGCCGGTGGGGACGTCCAGCGATGTGGCAGGCCATCCTGGACCGGCGGGCCGTCGGCATCCTGCCGATGGGCAAGATGATGGGCCCGGCGCCGCTGCGCCAAGCCCTGCAGATGCTCCTCCTCGATCGGATCTACCTGGAGGAATATTTCTCGGACAGGACCCGGCTCGAAGCCTCGATCGTCGGATATGACCTTAAAGTCCAGATGGCCCATTTCGGCGCCTCCGACATTTCCGCAACGCTCGAGGTCCGGCCCGCTCCCGAACTCGGCATCGACAGCCGGACCCGGGAGATAGCCCTGCCTGCGGGAAGCGAGAAGGAGGTCTCGTTCCGTCTCAGACCTTCGGCCGCGGGCATGAGCCAGGCCAACCCTATCCTCGTCGAAGCACGATGGAAAGGCGGGCGGAAGCGGACGCTGACCGTCCTCGACCTGCCGCCGGCTGTGTCCGTCCACAAGCTCCTCTACGGGCAGGCGCCGGAGGTCATCTATCCTGTTTCCGTTCACAACTTTACGGGGGCAACGGACTATCCGGTCGAGGTCAAGGTCTTCGCCAACGACCGGCCGGCGGCACCCGTGCTCGCGACGTCCCTGACGGGGACGGCCCGGACGGGCGAACACGAGGCCCTCGAATTCCGCCTGCCTCTCCAGCCCGGCTCCTACACGGTCAAAGCCACGGCTCTCGGGGTGACCAGCGAGACCCAGCTCGGCGTCGGCGAGCCGGCCGGGCAGGTCGCCGTGACGCCGGTCGACGTCGACGGCGACGGGCTCATGGAATACCGGCTCGAGAACGACAAGGTCAAGGTCACACTGCTCGCGATCGGGGCCCGGGTCATCGAGTATATCGTCAAGGAAAAGAACGACAACGTCCTCTTCAAGCTCTGGCCGGAAAAAGAGGCGACCGACCGTCGGCCCTTCCGGGAGCGCGGCTTCTATCCCTACGGCGGCTTCGAGGATTTCCTCGGCCAGGCCTCGATCGAAACGCACAAGGTCTACGACGCCGAGATCGTCAAGAACGGCGGGACGAGCGCTTCGGTCCGGATGTCGGCGGATTACTACGGCAACCGGCTCGAGAAGGTCTTCACGCTCGACGGGGCCTCCCCTCTCCTCGAGGTCCGCTTCGCGATCGAGTTCCGGAACCCGGAGCTGAACATGCTCGGGCCGCAGCCCATCCTGGCGCTTGGGGAAAAGCACTGGACCGAGGACGTCTTCGTCATCCCGGCGAAGACGGGGCGTCGCGAGGCCAGGATGAGGCCCGAGGAGTATTTCGGCGAGGTCTTCTTCCTCACGGAGGGCTGGAACGCCGGGCGCGACACGGTCGAGGATATCTCGTTCGTCGGGGCCTTCCCGGTGAGCGAGCCCGAGTTCCTCCACATGTGGATGAACCATCCCTCCAACGGCGAATCGGCGCACTACTACGCCGAGTTCCAGCCGTGGGTGCCCATCTTCCAGAAGACGGTCCGCTACTTTTCCTATTATCTTTGGGGCGCGGCCGGCCCTTGGGAGAAGGGGCTCGAGGAGCTGAGGCGGCGCAACCTCATCACGACGGCGAAGTGACGCCAGCCGCCGGGGCGGGGCGTCAGCTTTCCGACGACGCCTTCCGGATCTTCCTGGAAGCCGCTTTGAGCTGGGGCAGCCGGCGGACCTTTTTTCTCTGGCGAACGAAGGACGAAACCTGATAAAGTAATGGGAAAGCGGCCTTGGGAAAGGAGCCCTGACAATGCGCACGAAATCCCTCATCATCACGTTTTGTGTTCTGGCCCTGGGGACCTCACTGGCCTGTAAGAAGGCAGAGGAGCCCGCGGCGCCTGCAGCTCCCGCTGCAGCGGCCCAGGAGCCGCAATGGACCGATCTCTTCGCCGCCGACCTCTCAAACGCCGAATTCCCGGCCGGGATCTGGACGGTCTCGGACGGCGTCCTCACGGCCTCGGAGGACCAGGCCATCTGGACGAATAAGGACTACGAGAACTTCGTCCTCGACCTCGAGTTCATGACGGCCCCGGGGACGAACAGCGGCGTCATCGTCTATTGCTCGGACATGGCCAATTGGATCCCGAACTCCGTCGAGGTCCAGATCGCCGACGATTTCGCCGAGGAGTGGGCCAAGGAGCCGGCCACCTGGCATTGCGGCGCGATCTTCGGCCACCTCGCCCCGGCGAAGAGCCTGGTCAAGATGCCCGGCGAATGGAACCGATTCACGATCACCTGCGCGGGACAGAGGATCACGGTCGAGCTCAACGGCGAGAAGGTCACGGACATGGACATGAGCCTGTGGACCTCGGCCAAGACCAATCCCGACGGCAGCGAGATCCCGTCCTGGCTGAGCCGGCCGTTCGCGGAGCTTGAGACCAGGGGCCGGATCGGCTTCCAGGGCAAGCACGCCGGCGCCCCGATCTTCTTCAGGAATATCCGGATCCGGGCGGCGGGATAGGACCTCCAATCTTGTCATAGACCAAGGTACGCTTTAGCCTTAATTCTAATTTTCGACAATGCTTTGGAAATAGGGCTGTGGTTCGCATAGCCCAAGCTATTGGCAATATCTCCGACTTTGGAGACGCCGTTTCGAAGGCAGATGACTATATGTTTTTCCTTATTGTCAAGTAGCGCAATGAAATCTTCCCACAGGAGGTTTTCATGCAGCTCGCTTGTGGGCCCATGAACCGGGATTGTATCCCTCAGTTCCACGAAAGTGACTTTAATCTTAGACCTCTTATGATAGATTTTCCGTTCGAAATCCTCTTTTGCATAAGACCATTCTTTAGAGAAGTCATCCTCGATATGATTTGAACGAATTGCATCGATTATTTCGCTGAGCTTGCCTTTATTATCAGCTAATTGCACGATTTCTTTCGTAGCTTCCCAGGCTTCGTCTTCTCCCATCCAAATGGTACCTCCTCTTCTAGGTCTGCCGACAAGAATGCCTGACGGAAAGCTCTCCCTAATTGTCCTCAGCTTTCTTCGCTGCTCCATGCTCTCGAACGGCACGAAGCTAAATTCTTTTAGGTGCCTTTCTACGACCCGAATTGCGTACGGAAGCTAGAAGTTTAGATTGTGCGCGAGCAACTTAAGGGAGTAATCTTTTGAAAACGCCCTCATCCGTGAGCCCTTATCAATAAGAGGCCAAATATGCGAGGCGAATGCTGACGATAGGCGGTTTCCGAATTCCTTGTTTATGAAGTCCCTTAGCTCGGACCTCGGCGCAGCCCAGGGAGGCCAGAGGCCTTGCTTAAACGCAGGCAAATTATGTTTAAGTAATGTTCTGTACGGAATGAGATGATAAAGGGGAACATAGGCATCATACTCCGCATTTTGTCCGTCGGGAATCAGATACAAATTGGAATTTCTGTAATTCTTTAGCCAATTGAACTCCTTAGGAAGATCTCGGAAATTAGCAAAGAAGTCGGGCCGAAGTTGACCCGCTTCCCATAACGCGTTCCATTCAGTAATGGTAAGAAAGACTTTCGTGGCGTGATCATCGGAAAGGACTCGCTCTTTGGGAATGGGAATAAATACTAGTTCCGGAGACCCCAATCTTCGAGGTCTGGGGACAAATGCAAATATGTGGCCGGCGGAGATGTTGTCAAGGCCCGGGTAACTAGATCGATCAAGCTCTTCCCTGGAAGCGAGCGCACGTTCTCTTAATTCAGTTCTCAGTCTTTCCATTTCGCACCTCCTGCATCGCAATAACCATCCTCTAGAAAGAATACGGCAGAAGGTATTCGGTTTGTTCTCGAGCGCAGACAGTGACCTCTCTGCATCTGCCGATATCGTGAAAGTAATTAATGCTCGTTCCAGAACTGGCCGACGAAAACAGGTTTACCCTCGACAGGCTTAAGCGCGTCAATTTCGAGCCCAAGTCAAAGAGCTTAATGGGCTCAGGCTGATCCCCCCTAAACAGTAGCAGTCGCTTCCTCGATCATTTTGATTTCTTTATCCGTCAGCCGATAGAACCGATATACAACTAGGTCAATGCCCTTATCAACAGCAAGAATTCGCCTTTGAATAATCTCTTTCTCCGAAGGATCCCGCACGAGCGATAAACTGAGGTATAAATGACGAATTTCGTTTACACGATCAACTAACTGATCTCTCTGGGCTTTTTCAACAGGATCAAGGGGATTAAACCTATATACCGGAAATTCCGAAAGATACTGGCCAAAAAATCTAAGGTAAATGGAGTTCTTTCCCTCGAGACCTGCACACGATCTCTTAAAATAGAAGTAAGCCAACCTCGAGTTAAGCAAGCCAAGCAAATAGGCATCATTGCGGGGGATAAAATAAGTTGTGTTTGAGCAATAAAAGCTTTCGTCATCAAGCGCGAAGCGCGGTATAGTAGAGATATCAGGAAATATGATCTTGGGCTGAACCATATAGGTCACAAAACTATACTGCGGTTGTTGAAGTTCATACCAAGGTTGTTGAGTCGCTCGTTTCAATAGAGCTTCCTTAAATTGTCTCAAATAGGCCAAGACGCTCGGATATTGATCAATACTGACGCCGTGATATGTATAAATAATAAAGTGGTCCTTATGCACTACTTCGTATCGCCTAACGTCCCGCCCGTTAACAAACGGTTTGATGACCTCATCTGCTCGACTATCAATGCCTATTAGTTCGTCTCTAACGTCCCTATCAATTACAAAAGCCGCAGTGAGTCCTGAGACAATACCCCTGCAAATCCTTCCCCCGCTATATTTAGACAACGATATGCCCGTCTTTTTCAAACGATCTAGGAGGTTTTGCTCTTCCTGAGGTGCGAATATCCATGCCCCCTGAGCTAAACCGCTAAGCGCCACAAAACGGGAGGATACGCTAGTAGCTACGGCAAGTTCAACTTGGCCGGACCTGACCCTCTGAAAATCCTCCATTGGTAGGGGGGGCACATATTGGGTTTCTTTTCCCCTATTGATGCCCTTGGTAGCGAGCAGAATGACCGTTCGCACGGTCGCCTCTTCAAAAACAGGCAAGCCAGCTAAGTCAACTAAACGGTCAACAGCATAATTCTTTGCCAGGAAATTTCGTAAAGGCTTACCATAATTCGATCGAAGAAATTTGTTGGAGACAATCATGCCGAACCGACAATGCTTCTTCAGAAGAGAATGCGCGCGCTCTATGAAATACCCATACAGATCGGAGCGTTCATCATGAATCTCATAATTCGTTTTTAAATATTCTTTGATTTCCTTAAAACTCTCCATACGAATATAGGGCGGGTTACCGATAATAACGTCAAATCCGCCTGACTTCATGATCTCTGCAAATTCGAGGCTCCAATCGAAAGCATTGATCCTGAATCGGTCTTCGTCAGAAAAAAGAAAAATCTCGTTTTGACCGTAAAAATCCCCACCAATCAGCGAATTCCCACACTTGATATTGTTGCCGAGATCCGGAAGGGCACGTTGAGCGAAGAGCCGCAGATACGGTTGGATCGTCTGCTCGCTCTCCCCCTCCAGGACTTTTAACAGGAGGGAGAGTTTGGTCACCTCGACAGCCTGGGGATCGATATCGACGCCGTAGATATTGTCGAGGAGGATTCTTTTTCTCTCGGCGATGGTCAGTTTCCAGCTGCCCGTGGTCTGGACGAGCACGGGGTTACGGCCTTTCGTCCAGGTCTCCGGCTTATGGGCGAGATACCAATCGTGGTGCCAATCGAGTAAAAACTGATATGCATTGATCAGGAATGAGCCGGAACCGCAGGCGGGGTCGAGGATACGTAGTTTGGCCACTTGCTTGGGCGATTTCCCCTCGACGATTTTGCCCACTGTCTGCTTGACGATATAGTCCACGATGTACGTAGGCGTGTAATAAACGCCTCCGGCTTTCTTGACCTCGGGCTTGTCCTCGACGACGGCGTGATGTCCCTCCGTCAACCGGATGACCTTGCCCAGGAACTGCTCGTAGGCTTGGCCGAGGATGTCGGACGAGATGACGGTGAACTCATAGGGGCTCTCGGGGTAGTAGAGGTCCCTCAGGAGGGTCCGGAGGAGCTTATCGTCCACCTGGAGTCCCAGGGTGACCTCATCGGGCAGCTCCCGCCGCCCCTTCTCCGCCTGGAAATGAAAAAGCCCGGAATTGTACTTGGCGTCGGCGTCTTCGAAGACCTCACAGAGCCGAAGGTAAATATTGGGGCCGTTCGTCAGGCCTTGGAGCCGGCCATAAGGTTCGATGCCCCGATCTTCGCAAATGCGTAAGAAAATGATGCGGTCGATGATCCGTTGGACGCCGAAGTTGAGCTCTCGCTGGGACAGGCCCGTATTGCGCAGAGCCAGGTTCTTGGCCAATTCGCTCCGCCAACGCTCGATGGTCCCCAGAAAGTCATCATCGACCTCTGTCGTTCCCCGCTTGGCCTTATTCTCTTCCGCGTATTTGTCGAAAGATCCTTTGAGGATCGCGTCTTTGGAAAAGATAGAAGAGATCCATTCCCACTTCTCGGGGTATTGCTGGTATCGGCAGAGGAAAACTCGGGCGGTCGACGCCGAATCCGTTTTTTTCGGCTTGACGCGGCAGTCATAGACGGCAAATTCCTCGAAATCGCTCAGGATGCTGAGCGGGAGTTTGGCGCTCCAGGCATAGCGGCGAAGCTGGTAGGCCGCCGGAGTTTCCTGGCCGATATCGACACTCGGCTTTTTCGCCTCGAGGAAGAACTTCCTCGTGCCACCGATCCGGAAGCAGTAGTCGGGGGCCTTGACGGCCGCCCCGATCCGGATAGAATCCTCATGGATGACGTCCTTATAGGCCTCGGCCAGGCCCTGGTCATTATCCATGTCCCAGCCAAGGGCCTTGAAGAAGGGATTAAGGAACTCGTTCCGCAGCTGGGCTTCGTTATATTTTCCCGACCTATAAGATTCCAGATGTTGGTCGAACTTCTCAATAAGACGAACGACATCCTTGGGAGCGCTCATCGCGGATCCTCCTTGGCCTGATCCGCATCGGCCGATAAGAAGTGCTTGTACGCAGGGACCACCCGTATCTTAAGCCCGTTCGTTTCGTGGACAAACTCCTTATCGCGGGAGATTATCATGCCTTCCCTGACCTTGTGCTTTTTCATAAAGACCAGGACTCCGGCCGTCTCGATCTTTCCGTACTTGATCTCGATGGGCAGCGGCGAGGCCCCATCCCGGATGACGTCCACTTCGTTCTTGTAAGGGTCGCGCCAAAAGTATTCCGCTCTGAGTTGGTTGACAACAGAACACTCAAAGGCCTTCGACCGGGCTTGATCATCTTCCTTGAAGAAGAGTGCCGGTGATTGAATGGTGGGATAGATCTTCTTTAGCTTTCGCTCGACTTTTCTTCGACTTTTCGAATAATTATAGAGCTTTCTGATGAGGTAGGACTCCTCGAGGTACCTCAGATAGAGCGAAAGGGTTTGGCGCGTGATATTCAGGTCTTTCCCGAGAGAGGTCAGATCGATCATCTGCCCGGGTTCATCCATGAGAACGCCGAGGAGCCCTTCGAGGACAGCGATCTGCTTAACCCGATAAAGCTGAGGGATATCCCGATAGAGGACTTTTTCGACGATGCTTTCCTTGATGTATTTCTGAATGATCTCCCTGTCATGGATCCCGACGAGCTCCGGGAATCCCTGGGTCCGCATATACTCGCCAAAAAGCCGCTTCAATTCCCTGGGATAAAGGCTAGGGGGGCTCAGATGCTCCCCCCTAAAATCCAGGTATTCTTTGAAGGTCAGAGGTTCGACACGGAATTCATAGATCCTGCCGGCCAGGGTCGCCCGTGACTTGCGTTTAATAAAGAGCGATTCTGAGCCGGAGATCATCATTTTCATCCGGGGATAAAGATCATAAAGCGCCTTCGCTTGATTCTCCCAATCGCCCAGCTTTTGCACCTCGTCCAACAAGAGGAGCGTACGGCTCCCGGAGAGCTCGTTCTCCAGAAGTTCTTCCGACGCGTGCAGCACATCGCGAAGTTCGACGCCTTTGAATTCGTCAAAAGAGAAATAGATGATGTTCTTCGGATCGAAGCCTTCGGCGATCGCGTCTGCCGCGACCTTCATAAGGAGGGTTGTCTTGCCAACCCGTCTGAGCCCGGTTAGGGCAATGATCTGGCGAAGAGGCGCGTACTTCTTGATCTGGGCATAGATCTCCCTTTCTTTATAATCAGCCTTGAAAGGGCCCTTCCACCAAGGATTGAAATCGGGCAGGACCGATTTGATCTGTGGCATGTGCACTTAACCTAGAATCGATTTTGCGTTAATTACAGTTAACACAGAATATTCGCCGAGGTCAAGCGATTTCTCGGATCTCCATGACCGGGCCTGAGAATCCGATACCGCCTGGAGCGTCTGTTTTAATGAATTAAGAAGAAGCCAATATCCAAAGGAGGTCAACGGTGTTCAAGAGCTTGCCCAGGCTGACCTATCCGACGCGATGGATAGAAACAGGTGGAGACAGGGTCGAGGAGTACATTATTCCCGAAGATGAGAAAGGCCGGGTCCTTGACGAGCTCTATCCGTTCGAGCCCGTCCCCGGCCTTGGTGAGCAGATGCTCGACCTCCACGAAGAGAAGAAGTTCCAAGTCCGGGAATTTCGCGTTCTTCGCGGAGAGGCCATGGACCTCCTCGTCAGTCCTTATTATTTCCGCAGCGGGGGAACCGTCATCGATTGGATGCCTGCGAGCTTCAAGCCCGGCAGGACGCTGGAGCGCAAGATCCGGGGAGAATCGCTATCCATTTTGACTGTCTCCCTTGGACCGAAGGAAGCATGCCACTAATGGCGAAGCCGTCTGGGCGTGTCCGGCTCCTCCCGCCTACAAAGATCGGGCTTAAAGGGGTTCCTTGAGAAGCCCCCTCAGGAACTTCTTAGCCGCGCGGGAGCGGCCGGCCGCGCCGGAGGACGGCTCCCATTGATAGCGCTTGAGGTCGATCCGGCCGGCGCGACCCACTGTGACCCCTTCGGCGACGAGCCGCCGCTTCTGTTCTTCGAAGCCCCGGCCCCGCGGCAGGGAGATCCGGCCCGGACCTCCGATCACCCGGTGCCAGGGAAGGCCGGCCGTTTCTGAAGAGGAATGGAGGATCCAAGAAACGCCCCGGGCGGCGCGTTCCCGCCCGGCCAGGGCCGCTATTTGGCCATAGGTCGCGACCCGTCCATGCGGGATCCGCCGGATGACGGCTTTGACCTCATGAGTGAAGGGCGTCAAAGCTATTTCGTGAGCTTGATCGAGCCGTTGGTCGTGTGCAGCGAGATCTCGGGCCCGCCCTGGCCGATCTTCCCCTCCACGCGCCGTTTCGACTTGCTGAGGTTCTGGAGGGTAACGGGGAAATCGACAGTGATGTGGCCGTTCGTCACGCCGGCCCGGAGGTCGGCATTGAGGGACTCGGGAGAGACGACGGCCAGGGTGATGGAGCCGTTGGTCGTCTCCGCCGTGACGCCGTCCTTGAACCCCACGCCTTCGAGCCGGATGTTGCCGTTGGTCGTGTCCGCCTCGATCCGCCCCTCGAACCGGCTGACCCGGACTTCGCCGTTCGTCGTCCCGGCCTCTAGCGTGCCCAACGCGTCCTTGACCGCGATGGAGCCGTTCGTCGTCTCCACGAAGAGCCGGCCGTAGCGCCCGGTGACGGCGACCCCACCGTTGACCGTGCCGACCTTGTCCAGGTCGACACCCTCGGGGACCATGACGGTGAATTCGACGTTGACGTTGGCCCGCCGCGGGAACTTGGGCCAGATGGCCTTGACCGAAACCGAGCCGGCGCCCTCGTCGACCCGGATCTCGACCTTGTCCAGGTCCTCTTTGTTCCTGCGGGCGGTCTTTATGGCCTTGATCTCGACCTTGTCTTCTTTCCAGGTGGCGATCGTCACGCCCCCGTTGACGTTCTCGAGGGAGAAACGTTCCCCCGCCTTGAGCGGCAGGGTCTTCGAGAAATCCGCCTTGTATTCCTCTCCGGCCAGGATGCAAGAGACCGCGAGAAGAAGCAGGGTCAAGGAGAGGGCGATAAGGACCTTGATTTTGGACACGGGAGCCTCCTAGAGAACGACGTTCAACAGGGTAGACGAAAAGGCCCGGGAAAAAGTTGCCTCTAAAGGAGGCCCATGAGCTTTTTTGCCCCGTCGAGGGTTTCCCGGGCGACCCCCCGGGCTCTGAGGGCGCCTTCGGCCAGGGCGTCCCGGACGCGGTCCGGATGCTGGGCCAGGGCCTGGCGCCGCTCCCGGATGGGGTCGAGGGCCTTCATGAGGTTCCGGTGGAAGATCTTCTTGCAGTCGATGCAGCCGATCGTCGCCCCGGTACAGCCGGCCACGATCTCATCGAGCTCGGCTTCGGGCGTCACGAGCTTGTGGTAGCTGTAGATGTTGCACCGGTTGGGGCTGCCCGGGTCGCTGCGGCGCTTGCGGGCCTCGTCGGTCTTGGCTGGTCGGAGCTTCTCCCAGATCGCTTCGGGCGCCTCGGCGACGCCGATGATGTTGTCCATGGACTTGCTCATCTTGGAGGCGCCGTCGATGCCCATGACCCGGGCGCCGCGGCCGATGAGGGTCGCCGGCTCGGGGAAGTAGGCCCCGAAGCGGCCGTTGAAGCGTCGGGCCACCTCCCGGGTGAACTCGAGGTGCTGGGCCTGGTCCTCCCCTACGGGCACGGCGTCGGCCTTGTAGATGAGGATGTCAGCGGCCTGGAGGATGGGGTAATTGAGGAGGCCGGCCGTGACGTTCTCGCGCTCCCGCTCCGACTTCTCCTTGAACTGGGTCATCCGGCCGAGCTCGCCGAGGGGCGTGACGCAGTTGAGGAGCCAGCAGAGCTCGGTGTGCTCGGGGACGTGGCTCTGGATGAAGATCGTGCACTTGGCCGGGTCGAGGCCGGCGGCCATGTTGTCGAGGGCGGCGTCCCAGACCCGCTGCGGAAGGAGGACCGGGTCGTAGGTGACGGTGATGGCGTGGAGGTCGACGATGGTGAAAAAGCAGTCGTAGTCCTCCATGAGCCGGACCCAATTCTCGACAGCCCCGAAATAGTTGCCGATGTGGATGGTGCCGCTCGGCTGGATGCCGCTCAGGATGCGCTTGCGCTTGCTCATGGCCGGACCTCGTTTCGGGGCTATTGTAACAGAAGAGCCAGGAGCTCGGCCAACACCATGGCCGTGGCCCCCCAGATCTTGTGGCCTTCGAACTCATAGAAGGGGACGTCGACATCACGGCCGCCGTAGTGCCAGGTCTCCCGGCGGACGTTCGCGGGGTCGGCCAGATGGTCGACGGGGGCTTCGATGACCTCGTCCACCTCGTCCGGCTGGGGATGGAACTCGAGCGGGCCGGGGATAACGGCCACGGTCGGGAACATGCAGTAGTTGCTGGGCGGGATGTAAAGCGGGGTGAGGCGGCCCAGGACGCGGACGGCGCCGAGGTCGAGGCCCAGCTCTTCGACGGTCTCGCGGAGGGCCGTGGCCTCGAGGGATTCGCCCGGATGCTGCCCGCCTCCGGGGAACGAGATCTGGCCGCGGTGATCGACGACGGTCTCCGTGCGGCGCGTCAGGAGGACGCGAAGCCGGCCGGCCTTGACGTAGAGGAGGATGAGGACGCCGGCCTTGCGGCAGGTGTCCTCGACCTCGAAATAGGCCTTGTGGCCCGGACGGGGCTCGGGGACCATCGCCAGCTGGGCGGGGATGCCCGGGAGAGGGGCCCAGAGTCCCTTTTCGATCCGGGCCAGGATCTCGGCGGGCTCCATGGTCGTCGGGGCCGGTCTAGCGGCCGCGGCCGGCCAGGAGCTTCTCGATCTCGTCGATCTCCTTGGGCACGCCCGAGGTCAGGACTTCGCATCCGGCCGCGGTAATGAGAACGGTATCCTCGATTCGGACGCCGAAGCCCTTTTCGGGGTAGTAGAGGCCCGGCTCGATGGCGAAGACCATCCCCTCCTTGAGGACGCCGCCGAGGGGGACGTCGTGGACGGCAAGGCCGACGCCGTGCCCGAAGCCGCCGAGCTGGCCACGGGGGTCGAGCCCCTTGGCCTTCATGACGGCGGCGACGTGGTCGCGGACGTCCTTCGGCGTCGCGCCGGGTTTGTAGGCCTCGATGCAGGCTTTCTGGACCTCGAGGACAATGCGGTAGACCTCGCGCTGCTCGTCAGAGAAGCGGCCTGAGGCCGGCCAGGTCCGGGTGATATCCATGGCCAGGTGGTCAAGGTCGGCCCCGAAATCCATCAGGACGACATCGCCGGTCTCGACGCGGCGCGTGTTCTTGTCATAGTGCAGGATGCAGGAGTTGGGGCCGGAGCCGACGATCGGGGCGTATGCCGCCCCCGTGGCCCCGCCTTTCAGGATGACCGACATGGCCGCGGCCTCGATCTCATACTCGTAGACGCCGGGGCGCCCGGCCAGCATGGCCTGCCGGACGGCCTCCGCGGAAAGCTTCCCGTTCCGGCGCAGGGACTCGATCTCGGCCGGCGTCTTGATCGCCCGCATCTCATCGATTACGGGGGCGACGTCCCGGAGCTCCATCTGCGGATAGCGCTCACGGAGCTTCTCGATGCGGTAGAGGTCGGTCGAGAGCTGGTCGTTGTAATGGCTGCGGGCGCGCCGTCCGTCAAAGAGGGCGGTTTCGGAGCGGGCCGCATCGAGGGAGTCCCGGGGCGAAAGACGGAGGTGGAAGCGGCCGGCGAGCCTGCCGAGAAGGCGGGCCAGGAACTCATCGAGATAGCTCGAAGGGAAGATGTCCGTGAAGCCGCCCTTGGCCTTCCCGTCCGGGTCCTCCAGGAGGTTGGGACCGTCCATCGTCTTCTCGCGGGCCGTCTGCGGCGGCAGGAAAAGATAGGCTCCCCGCGACGAGGGCACAATGACGAGGATCGCGCCGAGGTCCTCGTTCCCCGCGAAATAGAAGAAGTCGTTATCCTGGCGAAAATGGGACCCCGCGGGCGCGGCGGCGTCGCCGAAAAGGATGACGGCGCCGTCCTTGAGGCGCTCCATCAGCGCCGCGCGCCGGGCGGAGAATTCCTCCGAGCCGAACCCGACCCTCTGGGCCGGGAGCGGGAGAACGGTCAGGGCGGCGAGAAGCCCGATCGATAGGAGGGCGGGGATCCTGTGGCTTTTCGGCATGTCGCGACTCCTCTCGCCGGCGCGGGCCCGGATCAGGCCTTGCCGAGCACCATGGCCAGCAGAGCCATGCGGACGTAGAGCCCGCACTCCATCTGGCGGAAGTAGGCGGCCCGGGGATCGGCGTCGAAATCGGCGCTGATCTCCGTGACCCGGGGCAGGGGGTGCATGACGATCATCTTCTCTTTCGCGCCGGCCATGACGTTCCGGTCGACGACGAAGGCCCCCTTGACGGAATCATAGACGGCTTCGCTCTCGAACCTCTCCCGCTGGACGCGCGTGACGTAGAGGACGTCGGTCTCGGGGAGGACCTTGTCCAAGGCCGCAAGCTCCGTCTGCCGGATGCCCTTGGCTTCGAGCTCGGCGATGATCTCGGGCGGCATGCGCAGGATGTCGGGCGAAACATAGTTGAGCTTGGCGTTGTAGAGGGAGAGCAGCCGGGACAGGGAGTGGACGGTTCGGCCGTACTTGAGGTCGCCGAGCATGGTCACCGTCAAGTCGTCCATGCGGCCCAATTCCTCGTGGATGGTGAAGGCGTCGAGGAGGGCCTGGGTGGGGTGCTCGCCAACGCCGTCACCGGCGTTGATGACCGGCTTGTGAGCGGCCTCGGCGGCCTTGGCCGCCGAGCCGAGCTCGGGGTGGCGGATGACGATGACGTCAGCGTAGCATTGGAGGGTCTTGATCGTGTCCGGCAGGCTTTCACCCTTGGCCACCGAGGAGTAGCGGACCTCGTTGATGTTGATGACGTTGCCGCCGAGACGCTCCATGGCCGCGATGAAGGAGGACGACGTCCGCGTCGAGGGCTCGTAGAAGATGCTGGCCAGGATCTTGCCCTTGAGCAGGTCGAACGTGCCGACCCGCTCGACCATGACCCTCATCTCGTGGGCGACGCCGAAGACGTATTCGAGGTCGGAGCGGCTGAACTGCTTGACCGAGATGATGTCCTTGCCGTACCAGGGCGCCGTCCGCTGGTCGCCGAATGGCAGGTGGGGGTTCTTCGCGGGGCTGGGCATGGCGGCTCTCCTTTTCGGAGGAATGCTACACCAGCTCCGGAGGGGGAGTCAATCGGCCGCGATCTTGAAGCGGGCGGTTCCTCTCAGCCGCGCATCCATGCCGGGAATGTACGCTCCGGCGCGTCCGATGTCAACCAGGCTCGGCCCGCCGGGAGGGGTTCAGGGCGCCAGGAGGGCTGGACTGTCAGGGAGGTCCTATAAAAGAAGAGGAGGGGCGCCCCCGAGGCGCCCCTCGCTCTCGGAACAAAAAGAAGGAGGGTTATGGAAGGGTATCGGGAATCCTGAGTTTGATGCCGTTTGCCATTTGTCGCTCCGACACAGAAGTATGCATATTTTATGCCAGAAATTCTCCCCTGTTGGGGCCCGGGGCCGGCTGAAAAACGTAAACTTTCTTAAAAACGGGACCGGGCTTCGGTCAGGTCCTATGGGCGAGCAGGGTCCGGACGCCCTCGACGACCATGTCGACCTCCTTGGTCGACACGAAGATGGGCGTGGAGACGCGGACGCCGTAGGTACCGGCCTGCGTGCTGCCGGTCGTGCGGACGACGAGGTTGTATTTTTCGCGGAGGTAGTCGACGAGCTTCGACGCCTCGGCCCCGGACATGGAGAAGGCCGTCAGCCCGGCGCTGAGATAGGGATCGACGGGCGTGTGGACCTTGACGCCAGGGATCTTGCCCAGCTCCTGCTTGAGCCGGGCGGCCAGGGCCTTGATCCGGCGCTCGATGCGGGACTTGCCGATCCGGTTGTTGAAATTGAGGGCCTCGTCCAGGGCGCAGAGTATCGCGTCGGACCTCTGCCCCGACGGGTCGAGCTTGGACGCCTTGGCGTTGTTCTCCCAGCCGGAGCTGACGACCGTCGGATGGACTTTGTCGAGGGCCTCTTTCCGGACGTAGAGCAGTCCGATGCCGGTCGGCGCGCCGAGCCATTTGTACGGGCTCGAGGCGAAGAAATCGACGCCGAGGGCCTCCATGTCGAGGTCGAGCATGCCGATGCCGTGGGCGCTGTCGGCCAGGATGAGGAGGCCCTTGTCGCGGGCGAGCCGGCTCATCTCCTTGAGGGGCATGATGAGGCCGGTGATGAACACGGTGTGGCTGACGCTGATCACCCGGGTCCTGGGGCCGATGGCGGCGGAGAAGGCCCCGACGATCTCATCGACCGACTTGGTCGTGGCGCTGAGGGCCACCTCTTTGATCTTGATCCCGGCCCTCTTCTCCTTGAGCCGCCAGGGGCCTAAGTGCCCGGGGTGCTCCAGGTTCGTCACCAGGACCTCGTCGCCCTCCTCGAGGTCCAGCCCATTGATGACGAAATTGAGGCCTTCGGTCGTGTTGGAGGTCAGGGCGACCTCGTCGGGCGAGGCGTTGATGAACGCCGCCAGCTTCGTCCGGACGGACTCCCGGAAGGTCGGCAGGAAGTTGTAGCCATCGTAGGGGTTGGACACCTGGACGCGGAAATTGCGCATAAGCGTGTTGAAGACGGACTTGGGCATGGGCCCCAAGGTGCCGTTGTTCATCATGATGAAGCGGTCCTCGAAATCGTAGAGCTTCCGGATCTCCTCCCAGTAGACGCCGTCGGGCGCCTCGTCCTCGAGGTATTTCTGGTTGAGCGCGGTGATCTTCTGGCCGATGCCGGCGTTGAGCTCGTCCAGGGCGGCGATCGAGACGGCCGAGCCGGCCAACAGGTATCTGGCGAATTCCCGGCGTGAGAGACCCGAGGGATCGATCATGGGCGGACCTCCTGATGTGATGCGGTGATTATAGCCAGAAACAGCGGGAAGTATCAAACGGGCGGGGCAATGCTCAGGAAGGCTCGAGGGGGTTCCGGGGCTGGAGGACGCGGTCGATCGACATGTTCAGGTCGTTGAGGTCGAGGGGCTTGACGAAAAAATGGCTTATGGCGAACCGGCTCATGTCCGCGATCTTGACCTCCTCGGGGTGGGCGGTGATGAGCATAGCCTCTCCTTCGAAGCCGTTCTCGCGGAGCTTCTTGATGAGCTCCATGCCGTTGAGGTACGGAAGCCGGTAATCGGCGATGATCAGATCGGCCCGGCCGGCCTTGAGCTTGGCCAACGCCTGGCGAGGGTCTTTGAACGGGGTGACCCGGTATTTCTTTCCGAGCAGCAGAACGAACGTCTTCCGGACGGTCTCGTCGTCGTCGACCAGGACGATCTTCTTGGTGATCATGAGGGGCCTCTTCCTCGCGGCCGAGCTCATAAGTTGCACGTTTTGTGCCAACTCAAGGGCCGTCCTTCTCGGGGGGAAACGGGGTGACGCGGGGGCGGCCCGCCGCCGCCGGCCAAGTTCTTTTACAGCCCGGGCGCGGGGTTTACAGCCGTCCCCTCAGGACGACTCCCCCAGGTCGAGGCCGTAGTCCTTGATCTTCTTGTCCAGGGTCGGCCGACTGATCTGCAGGATCTGGCTGGCCCGGGTCTTGCTTCCCTTGACCGCGCCGAGGACGTGCTGGATGTACTTCTTCTCGACCTCTTCGAGCGGGACGAGCTCGTCCGGGAAGGCCCGCTTCTCGTCCGGCTCGAGGGGCAGGTTCTCCTTGAGCACGACGTCCCCCTTGGCCAGGATGACGGCCCGGGTCAGCGCGTTTTCGAGCTCGCGCACGTTGCCGCGCCACGGCAGGTCGGACAGGATCTTCATGACCTCGGGCGGGACCTTGCGGACGCTGCGGCGGAGCTCCCGGTTGATCTTCTCGAGGAGGTAGGCCACGAGGTCGGGGATGTCCTCGCGCCTCTCCCGCAGGGATGGCAAGGTGATCTCGACGACCTTGAGCCGGTAGAAGAGGTCCTCGCGGAACTTGCCCTTTTCGATCAGGCTCTTCAGGTTCTGGTTGGTGGCGGCGATGATGCGGGCCTCGGTCTTGAGGACCTTCTCCCCGCCGACCTTCATGAAGTCCCGCGATTCGATGACCCTCAGGAGCTTGCTCTGCAGGTTGGGCGAGACGTCGCCGACCTCATCGAGGAAAAGGGTGCCTTTCCCGGCGATCTCGAACTTCCCCTTGGTCTCGCTGACGGCGTCGGTGAAGGCGCCCTTGACGTGGCCGAAGAGCTCGCTTTCGAGCAGCGTATCCTGGATGGCCGAGCAGTTGATGACGATGAAGGGCTCGTCCCGGTAGGGGCTGTTATAGTGGATGGCCTTGGCCACGAGCTCCTTGCCCGTGCCGCTCTCGCCCTGGATAAGGACGTTGGCCCGGGTGTTGGCCACGGAGCCGATGAGCTTGAAGACGCCGCGCATCGGCGCCGAGTGGCCGATGATGTTGTCGATCGTGTATTCCTTCGACCTCTCCTCGGTGAGGTAGCTGACCCGCTCCTCCAGGGCCCGGACCTGGAAGGCTTTGTCGATGGTCAGGTCGAGCTCCGTCGCGTTGAGCGGCTTGACGAGATACTCGAAAGCTCCGAGCTTGATGGCCTCGACGATCGTCTTCATGTCGTCGAAGGCCGTCATGACCAGGATGACGGCCCGGCGATTGCGCTCCTTGATCCGCCGCAGGACCTCCAGGCCGTCGATGTCGGGCAGCCGGACGTCGAGGAGGACGAGGTCCGGCGCGGATTCCGTGAACGCCCGCACGCCGTCCTCCCCCGTTTCCGCCACGACGATGTCGAAGCCCTTCTTGGCGAGCTGGGAAGCCAGGGTCTTGCGGACGAGCGGATCGTCCTCAATGATCAGGATGGATCTCATGGCGTCTCCTCGGCGGGGATCAGGATCACGAACAGGCCCCCCCGCCCGCGCTTCTTGCCGACGCTGATCGACCCGTTGTGCTGCTCGACGATCTTGCGGGCGTTGGCCAGGCCGAGCCCGAAGCCCGAGGGCTTCGTCGTGTAGAACGGCTCGAAGATGTTCGGCCGGTCCTTCTCCGGGATGCCCGGGCCGTTGTCGGAGATCCGCACCCGGACCATCGTCCTCGAGCCTTCCGCGACCGTGTCGCAGGCGATGCCGATCTTCCCGCCGGCGCCGAGGGCCTCCTGGGCGTTGCGGAGGACGTTGAGAAAGACCTGCCTCAGCTTGTCGGCGTCGGCGAGGATGGGCGGCAGGCCATCGTCGCAGGCCCTTTCGACGGCGATCCTCTTCTCGGCCAGGATGTCCTTGATGACCTTGAGCGACTCGTCGACGATCTGGGCGACCGGCCATCGCTCCAGGCTGAGCTCCTGGACCCGGGTGAAGTTGAGCAGCTCCTTGATGAAGCGCTCGATCTGGTCGATCCCCTCGAGCGAGAGGTCGAGGTGCGCCTTGACCATCTCCGCGAAGCGCTCCTCCTCGGCCACCTTCTGGATGTTCAGCTTGACCGAGGTCAGGGGGTTGCGGATCTCGTGGGCGATCGTCGCGGCCATGCGGCCGATCGAGGCCAGCTTCTCGTGCTGCACGAGCTGCCGGTTGGCGTCCTCCATCCGCTCCCGGGTGTTGACGAGCTGCAAGGTCATTTCGTTGAAGCTCCGGGCCAGCTCGCCGACCTCGTCCCGGGAGGTATCGACGATGGCCTGGGAGAAATCCCCGTTGGCGATCCGGACCGTCCCTTCGGCCAGCCGGTGGAGGGGCCGGGTGATGCGCCGGGCCAGGAAGGCCGCCCCGGCGATGCCGAAGAGGAAGCTGCCGAGGCCGATGAGAAGGAGGACCCCCTGGATGTCCCGGAGCCGGGCGTACATGGGCTCGAGGGACAGGCCGATCTTGACCGTGCCCCATCGTCCGGCCGTCCGGGTGAAGGCGGGGACCTCGAGCTCGAGGATCCGGACCGGCTTGCCGAGGAGCTGGAGGCGCCGCGTTTCCGAGGCGCTCTCCTCGGGGGTCAGGACGTCCTCGACCTTCCCCAGCAGGCTCGTCAAAACGACGTCGCTGTGGGGCCCGATGAGGGCATTCCAGGCCGTAGGGTTTCCGTCCCTGGCATAAACCACGATATAGGCCGGCTCTCCGCCGCTGTGCTCGTCGATGTACCTTTGGATGGCCGGCGTGTCGGCGTGGGAGAGGTTTTGGAGGTTGGCATCGGCGATGAATCGGGCCTGGAGGAGGGCCCGGTTCATCATCTCGTCCCGGAGGATGTTGGCCTCGCGGATCTGGATGACGAAAAGCACCGTCCCGAAGAGCAGAAAGACGAGCAGGGTGATCCAGAATACGAGCCGCGTGTAGATCGTGATCTTCAGCTTCACCGGTCTTTCTCAGTCTCCCAGCCAGATATCCTTGACGTCGAGGAAAATGAACCCCATGGCCGGGAGCTGCACGCCCCGGACCTCGGGTTGGATGGCGATGCGGATCCGGTCCGAGAAAAGCGGGACCGCCGGCACGTCCGTGAAGAGGATCTTTTCGATCTCCCGGAACAGGGCCGTCCGCTTCTCCCAGCTCGTCTCGACCTCCGACTGCTCGAGGAGGGCGTCCAGGCGGGGGTTCGCGTAGCGGGCGTTGGCCGCGTTGAGGGGAGACGTGGACCGGTAAAGGGGGCCGATGATGTTCTCCGGGTCCGGAAAGTCCATGGTGTAGGGAAGGAACCTCAGGTAGGGCGTACGGACGGCCAGGGCCTCCTCGGGCTTGCGGAGGTACTTCACCTCGAGCTTGATCTCCAGGGCCCTGAGCTCGCGCTCGAGCTCGCGGGCGAATCCGGACGACTCGTCGTTCTTGGGCGCGTCGCAAAGCAGGGTCAGCGTCAGAGCCTTCCGCCCCTCATGCGGCAGGAGACGGTCGAGGAGCAGCTTGGCCGCGTCGGTGTCGCTGAACGAGCCGGCCGCGTGGGGGAAGAAGCCGGGGAGCAGGGGCGGGATGTAGTTGTCCAGGACCTGGTGGAGGGTCGCGGGGCTGTCGCAGGCTTCGGCCAGGCGGGATTTGTCGAGAGCCACGGCCAGAGCCCGGCGGACCTCGGGCCGGTCGAGCGGAGGAACGTCGCAGCTGAAGGCCAGGACGTACGACTTGAGGGTGTTGTTCTCCAGGATCGGGTAGCTCTTGCGCAGCAACCTCTCGGAGGTCACCGAGACGATGTGGACGCTCCCCTCCTCGAACTGGTCCTCCGTGAAGTAGGGACTGTATTCGAGGGCGGCCAGATAGGCTTGGCGCCCGAAGTAGGCGTTGTTCCGCTCGAGGCGGACGCCGAGGATGTCCAGCCGCGGGCTCCGGAGCCACTCGGCGAACTTGAACGGGCCCGTCCCTACGGGCTTCTGGAAGAAGCCCCGGCCCTGGGCCTCGAGAAGGTCCTTCGGCAGGATCTTGCAGTAATACATGCCCAGGAGGTAGAGGCCGGCGACATGGGGCCTCTTCCAGTCGATCTCGAAGGTCAGCGGGTCGACGACGCGGAAGCCCGTGACCTCGGTCGCCTTGCCCAGCCGGTATTCCTCGGCGCCGACGACCTTGTCCGTGAAGTGCCTATGGGAGGAGCTGCCGGCGCCGACCCGGATGAGCCGCTCGAGCGAGTACTTGACATCGTCCGCCGTGAGCTCACGCCCGTTGTGGAAACGGACTCCCCGGCGGAGATGGAAGGAGATGCGGGCATTGCCGTTGGATATCGTCCAGTATTCGGCCAGGGCCGGGATCGGATTGAAGCGGCTGTCAAACTTGACCAGGCCATCGAAAAGCTGCTCGGTGATGAAGTAGTGGGACGGGAGGGCCGGGTCGAAGACCCGGTTAAAGGGGATGTAAGCGCCCTTGATCCGGATAGTGCCGCCGTGACGGGGGGCCTTGCCCGGCTCCTGCGGGCGGGGCGCGGCCGGGCCGGCCGGGACCGAGCCCGCGGTCAGCACGACGAGCAGGAACAGGCTCTGGGGAAGGGCGAGCGAGCGGCGGGCGGTGGTCATGGAGTCGCACTCATGATAACGAAAACGCCATAAAAATGCACATTTCCCTTCGCCTCGATATCGGAGCAAGGTTCATGCCACCGCAAAGAACGATCATAATGAAGATAATAAACGAGATGGACAGCGCTCTGGCCCCGGGTTCGTAAAGATGTTTTACGCGCCCTCGGCGCCCGCCCCGGCTATTTTCGGGCCAGGGCGATGACCTTCTCGAAGACCCGGAAGAAGTTCCCGCTCCAGATCTTCTCGATCTCCCGGTCGGTGTAGCCGCGGCGGATGAGCTCCTCGGTCACGTGGATCATGCCGCTGACATCGTCGCAGTCGACGACCCCGCCGCCGCCGTCGAAATCGGTGCCGATCCCGACGAAGTCGATGCCGACGACCTTCCTCACGTGGTCGAAGTGGTCGACGAGGTCCTTGACGTTCGGCCGGACCTGGGGGAACTGCTTGTTGATGGCGTCCCGCTCGGCCATAGCCTTCGTGCGTATCGCGTCGTCACGGATCTCGCGGACGGGGCCGTATTTGGCCTCGAGCTCCTTCATGGCCTTTTCGCGCTCGGGGATGACGGGCGGCGTCTTGACGTAGGCGCCGAGGAAGCAGATCTGGATGACGCCGCCGTTCTTAGCCAGCGCCCTGAGCTGGTCGTCGGTCAGGTTCCGGGGATGGTCGCAGACGGCCCGCGCGCTCGAATGGGAGGCGATGATCGGGGCCTTGGACGCGGCCAGGACATCGTAGAAGGACTTTTCGGAGGCGTGCGAGATGTCGACGAGCATGCCGAGGCGGTTGCATTCGGCCACGACCTGACGGCCGAAATCGCTGAGGCCCTTGTCCTCGGGGTCCCGGCGGTCCGTCGACGAATCGCAGATGTCGTTGTCGGAGGAATGGCAGAGCGTGATATAGCGGACGCCCTTGTCGTAGAAGAGCTTCACGAGCGAGAGGTCCCGGCCGATGGGATAGCCGTTCTCGAGGCCGATGAAGGCCGTGAGCTTGCCTCCGGCCTTGAGGCGCCGGGCCCCGGCCGGGTCGACGGCCAAGCCTATCGTGGAGGCATACGTCTCCGTCATCTTATGGACGGCTTCGACGGCCCGGAGCGCGCCATCCTTGGCCTTGACGTAGGCCTCGGGGGTCAGGGGGCCCTGGCCGACGAAGGCGGCGAAGAACTCCGCGTCGAGCCCGCCTTCCTTCATCCGCGGCAGGTCGATCTTGCCGCTGGCGCGGAGGGACGGGTCGTGGCGGTCGCCGATCTTCCAGTCCGTGCGAAGGAGGCTGAACGCCGTGTCGCAGTGCGTGTCGACGGTCAGGATCCTCTGGTGCAGCTCCCGCGCCTTCGCCTCAACGGTCGGCGGGGTCTTGGCAACGGTACAAGAGAGCGCGGCGAGGACGAGGGCGAGACAGATGACGGCACAAACCCGATGGCTCTTCATGGCTGCTCCTTCAGTCCCCCGGGATCGATCTCCCCCCCCGCCGATGAAAAGGCCGGTCGCAACGCCCATTTGACGCGCATTATAGCAGAAAATGGGGACGCTTAGCGTCCCCATTTTTTCGGCGACCGGAGATGATAGCCCGAGGCTAATCATGGCGGAGGGCGACGACGGGGTCGACGCGGGAGGCGCGGCGGGCCGGGTAGATGCCGGAGACGAGGCTGACGAGGAGCGAGAAGCCGACGGCGCCGAGAAAGAGCCAGAAGGGAAAGGCGAAGTAGTCGATGAAAGGCACGCCCTGCCGGGCCAGATAGAAGTTGACGATCCGGTTGATGAGGAGGCTCGTGGCCCAGCCGAGGACGCAGCCGGACACGCCGCCGGCGAGCCCGATCGCGCCGGATTCGAAGAAGAAGATCCTCCGGATGTCCCCATCCCCCGCCCCGACGGCCTTCATGACGCCGATCTCGCGGAAGCGCTCGAGGATGGACATGACCATCGTGTTGACGATGCCGAGCGCGGCGACGACGATGGCGATCATGCCCACGGCGGCCAGGATCATGTCCATGAAATAGAAGGCCTTGGTGATCTCTTCGAACTGGTCGGCCAGGGCGAAGGTCGTGAAGCCCATTTCGCGGACCCGGGTCTTGACAGTTTCGAGGTCGGCGAGCGAGCCGAGCTTGACGCTCACGGCCGAATAGCCCAGCCGCCCGCCCCGCATCCGGAACAGGTCCCAGATGCTCGTGATCGGCAGCCGCTTGATCCGCCCGGCCGGGCCCGGCGCGATGAGGACGTCGTTCTGCATCGGGGAGGGCCCGCCGCCGAACGGCTTGGTGTCGATGACGCCGAGGATGGGAAAGTCGTGCGCCTCCTGGGACACGGGAAGTCCCTTGCCGCCCAGAAAGCCGTCCAGTCCGAGCGACAGGATCCGGCCCAGGTCGAAGGTGACCGAAGTGACCCGCAGCGTCTTGCCGACGGCCGCCGCCGGGTCCTCCGTCCCCAACCGCCTGACGAGGATCCGGCTGACGATGACGCCCTCCTCGTCGTCCGACGCATAAGGCCTTCCCCACGTGACCCCCACCGCTTTCGAGCCCGCGACGGCCGCGGGCACGACCTGGATGAGCCGGAACTCCTCCTCGCCTTCGAGGCTGACGAGGGCCGGGAAGCTGATGTCCGGATAGGCCGACCGGACGCCCGGGATCTTGGCGATCTCGGCCACGGCGGCGTCGTCGAGCACCGCGTCCTTCCTCGCGGCCTCCTTCGCGACGGCCCCGCGCTCGTCGGGGTCCTCTGACGGGCCCCCCGGACCCCCGGGCATGACCATGACCGTATTGAAAAGGTCTGAGGACTCGAAGGCCGCCGTGACGTTCTTCTGCATGCCCTTGCCGAAAGAGATCATCGAGACGAGAGCGCCGATGCCGATCATCACGCCCGAAGCGGTGAGGAACGTCCGCAGCCGCCTCTTCCGGAGGCTGGTCAAGGCGAATTCGACGGCGTCGGCGAACCTCATGCCTCCCCCTCCGCCGCGACGATCCGGCCGTCCTTGAGCCGCACGATCTCCTGCGCGTATTCGCGGACGAGGGCCTCCTCGTGGGAGACCATGATGACCGTCAGGCGGCTCTCGCGGTTGAGGCCGGCCAGCAGGCCGACGATCTCCCGCGAGGTCCGGCTGTCGAGGTTCCCCGTCGGCTCATCGGCGAGCAGAAGCCGGGGCCCGTTGGCCAAAGCCCGGGCCACGGCCACCCGCTGCTGCTCTCCGCCCGAGAGCTCCGGCGGCCGGTGAGCGGCCCGGTGCGCCAGTCCGACCTTATCGAGGAGCTCGGCCGCCCGGCGCCTCCTCTCCTTCTTGTCGACGCCGGCGAAGATGAGAGGCAGCTCGACGTTCTCGAGGGCCGTCCGGGCTGCTACGAGGTTGAACGATTGGAAGATCATGCCGGCGACGAACCGGCGGTATCGGGCCAGCGCCTCGCGGTCCATCGCGGAGACGAGGGCCCCGCCCACTTCGATGGTCCCCGCGCTCGGCGTATCCAGCCCGCCGAGGAGGTTGAGGAGCGTCGATTTCCCCGATCCGGACGCCCCGGTCACGGCGACAAAGCGGCCTTCGGGGACCGCCAGCGTGACGTCGGCGAGGGCCGCGACGCGGACGTCGCCGACGCGATAGGTCCTGGAGAGCGACCGGGTCTCGACGATGAGGGACTGATCCGCGCTCATCGCCGGCCCGCCGGATCCCTGGCCAGGACATAATGGTTGCCCGGCGCGCCCTCCGCCGCCTTGAGAAAGTCGACGACACGATAGCCGCGGGCGAAGAGACCCAGGAAGACCTCGCGTGTGGCCAGCCTCCAATCGACCGGGATGCGCCTCACATCGTCGGCGGCGACATCGGTCTCCTGGAGCATCCGGTAGAGATCGAGGGGGATGCGCACGAGAAGGACGTCGCCGTCCGCCCCGGGGTCCGTTCCCTCGACGACCTCGAGCTCGATCGCCCCGGTCCTCCCCGCCACCCGCCGCGCGCCGGCCCGGACGGGCTTGGGCGCGGCCAGGGCCGCCGCGAGATCGTAGCCCGCGCGCCCGCCCGTCCTCGTGAGGTCCCAGGACATGAGGAAGCGGTCGGTGGGGACGTCCTGCCGGTTGAGCAGGCCGCCGTACTCGCCGTATGTGGCCACGCGATATTCGAGGACGTCCATGCCGAAATGATGGACGTTGCGCTGGGCATTGACCCCGGTGAGCGGATCGTAGGTGCCGATGATCGTCGACACGCCGAGAAGGTCGAGGACCATCTCGCGCTGGTATTCCTTGAGAAGGATGCCGAGCCCGTAGCTCTGGAAGGCCTTCAGGATCCCGGCGTACTGGGCGTAGAAGCGGAGGTTCCCCGGGTCGCGGAAAGCGACGGCCTTGTCGCAAACGCCGACGAAGCCGTAGCAGAAGCCGACGAGGCCGTTCCCATCGAGCTCGAACCCGCCGCCCTCCGCCTCGGCGAAGGCCCCGATGAAGAGGCTGCCGCCCTCGTGGAAGACGTTCTCGCACATCATGTTCCGGGAGCTCGACATATGGTCGTCCGGAAAGCCCCAGATCTCCTCGCGCAGGTCCTCGTACTTCCTGTAGTCCACGGAGGCGTGGGACGTCTCGACGCGCAGGAGGAAGCGCCGGTCCCGGATGGCGACGGTCTTTTCTAGGGGTCTCATGGCGCGCTTGGGCGACATTCTAGCGCAACGCCCGGGGCGGTTCAATCCCTCGGCCATGGCCGGCTTTGACGCCCCTCCGGACATGCGCTACAATGAGGGGGACTTCCGAAGCCGACACGGGACCAACGCAGCCATGACGGAGACGACGAAAAACCTCAGGACCGCCTGCCTCATCAATCCCCGTGCGGCCAATTCCCGGTGGATGAGGCGGAAGCTCCTGCGCGCCTACCTTCAGAAGAGGCTCCCCGGCGACATCTACGACGACCTCGGCGACGTCAAGACGACGATCGAGAAGGCCGCCATCGCCTCGCGCAGCGCCGACATCATCGTGGCCATGGGCGGGGACGGCACGATCGCCGACACGCTCCAGGGCATCTTTGATGCCGGAAAGCAGGATGATGTTCTCTTCGGGGTCATCCCCTTCGGCAGCGGCAACGCCTTCCGCAAGGCCTTCGCCATCCCCTTGAATCCCCTGCGGGCCATCGACCACCTGGCCGAAGGCATCCCCCGGTCGATCGACCTCATGGAGCTCGAGGGCCGCGTCGCCGCGTTCTCCAGCATCGGGGCCACGGCGCTGGTCACCGGAGAGAAGCTCCGCGGCAAGGTCGGAGGCCTCTGGGGCCACATCCTGGCCGGCCGGTGCCTGTTCAACGCGCCCCTGGACGAAAAGACCATCGTGCTCACCGACGGTTGCGACGAATCCGGCCCGTTCAAGACGAAAACGATCACCTCGAATTTCTTCGACTGCATCGTCGCCAAGACGAATTATTTCGGCTACAGCTGGAACATCGCGCCGAAGGCCGTCGTCGACGACGGCTATCTCGACATCAGCCTGTTCGAGATGGGGCCGGTCAAGTACTCCTTCCTCTTCCCGCTCATCTACTTCGGCCTCTACCAGCACCGCATGAGGCACTTCAAGGCAAAACGCATCGCCATCAGCGGCCGGGCCCTGCCCATCCAGTTCAACGGCGAGTTCCTCGGCGACAGGGACCGCATCGAGCTCCGGGTCCTGCCGCGGGCGATCCGGATGGTCACCCCTCCCACCCGGCGCGCCAAGAAGTGCTTCCAGAAGCATCCCGCCTGAGGAGGCCCCATGAAGAGAACCGCCCTGCTCGTGCCCGTCCTCGCGGCCGCCCTGGCCGCCTGCGCTCCGCAGATCCGCATCGACCTGCTCGGCGAGGACAAGCTCCAGGAGGTCACGCTCGTTCAGAGCCCGGCCCGGGAGAAGGTCCTGATGATCGACGTCGACGGGATGATCTCGGCCGCCCTCGAGACCGGGATCTTCGCCCGTGAGAAGAGCGTCGTCGCGCGCGTCTTCGAGCGCCTCGAGCGCGCCGCCGCCGATCCCCTGGTCAAAGCGGTCATTCTCCGGCTCGACACGCCCGGCGGCGAGGTCACCGCGAGCGACATCGTCTACCACGAGGTCCTCCGCTTCAAGGAGCGGACGGGCCTGCCCGTCGTCGGGCTGATGATGAGCGTCGCCGCCTCGGGCGGCTACTACATCGCTTCGGCCTGTGACTTCATCGTCGCCCATCCCTCCACGCTGACCGGCTCGATCGGGGTCATCTCGATCTTCCCGAGCGTCGAATCGCTGATGGCCAAGGTCGGGGTCAAGGTCGCCGTCATCAAATCCGGCCCGGTCAAGGACTCCGGCTCGCCGTTCCGGGATATGACGGAGGACGAGAAGGCGATCTTCCAGGTCATCATCGACGAATACTACGAGGGGTTCCTCGCCGTCGTGACCCGGGGCCGCCAGGGCAAGGTGCCGGCCGCGGAGCTGCGAACGATCGCCGACGGCCGCGTCTATACGGCCCCCCAGGCCCTGAAGCTCGGCCTGATCGACGCCGTCGGGTACTTCGACGACGCCTTCGTCAAGGCGCGTGACCTCGCCGGGCTCAAGAGCGCCCGGCTCGTGTCCTACACCTACTTCCCCAAGACGAAGACGAACATCTACGCCGGGCGGCTCGGCGACGTCTCCCCGCTCGACGCCAAGGTCCTCGAGGCGATGCTGGGGGCCCTGAAGACGGGCTTCTACTATCTCTGGCTGCCGCAGACGCGCTGACGCCGCCGGCCGTCAGGGCCGGGCGACGATCTCGAACTGGGGCGGCCTCAGGATGTGGGCCTTGACCGTGCAGTGGTCGACGGCCTTGATCAGGGCGAAGCGGTATTTCTCGGGAAAGCCCGCCGGCAGGTCGACGGTGATGACCATCTTGTCGATCATCTTGGACGCCTCGCCGCGCTCGGTCGTCATCGTTACGCCGAGCCCTTCGGTCGGGATCTTGCGCTCCTTGCAGAAGGCCAGGGCATAATAACCGGCGCAGGCGGCGAGGGAGACGAGGAAAAGGTCGAAGGGGGACGACGCCGTCGCGTCGCCCCCGTCCTTCACCGGCTGGTCGGTCTTGACCGTGAAGCCCTTGTACTCGACATCGATCCTGTATTTCTCTCCAAAGACAACCTTCAGCTCTTTCGGGTTCATGGATGCTCCTTTCCTTTCTTTCGGATGCGCGGCCGCCGCACGCGGGGGCCTTCGAGGGCCTTGCGGAACATGGCCAGGATGACGTCCCGGTCCTTGGTCGTCAAGGCCATGCGGAAGAAGATGTCCTGGACCTTTTCGACGATGAAGGCCCGGTTGGTATCGTGCATGAAGCCGAGGCCGTCGAGCATGTCGCTGAAGCGCCGGCCGGCCTCGGCTTGCGCGGCGTGGTCGAGGGGCAGGTCGCGGCGGAGGGCCGGCGGCGGGCCGCCGCCGAAGGCGACGGCGTGGAGCGTCAACGTGACGGCAACGCCGAGATTGTAGGAGGGCTGGCGCGAGGCCTGGGGGATGTGGAAACGGACGTTGGCCAGGCCCAGCTCCGGCTGTGTCAGTCCCGTGCGCTCGTTGCCGAAGACGAGCCCGACCTGGGCCGACGCGGGATACTCGCCGATCCGCCCGGCCGCCTCGGCGAGCGGGACGAGCGGGAAGTCGTGGCGGACGCGGGCCGTCGAACCGAGGACGAGGTCCCGGTCGGCGACGGCCTCGGCGAGCGAGGGGAAGAACCGCGCCCTTTCGATGATCGTTTCGGCGTGGACGGCCGTACGCCAGGCGGGCGGCTCGAGCTTGTCGAGCCCCACGATGCGCAGGTCGGTGAAGCCCGTGTTGGCCATGCCGCGGGCCGCCAGCCCGATGTTCTCGGGACTGTCGGGCCGGACGAGGACGACGGCGAAGCGGGCTGGACCGGTCATGAGAAGTGATTATAGCGGAGGACTCCGCCGCGGGGAAGCCCTCGCCCCGCCCCGTGGCTCCGTTCGGTTCATTGACAGCGCCGGAGGTCGGTGCTATAACCCGGCCATTACGACCGGCGGCCCGGCGAGGAGGTCTGAGAATGCCCCAGAAAAGAACGACCGCGCGGAAGAGCTCGCCGCGGACGCCGCGGACGCGCCTGCCGGGAAGCCGCGACCTCGAGCGGCTTTTCGCCGGCCGAGGCTTCGCGGACTTCCGCTGGATCGACCCGGCGGAGATCGTCACGGCCGAGTGGGTCCGGATGAAGTGCCGCTTCGGCTGCCGCGAGTACGGCCGGAACGCGGCTTGTCCGCCCGGGACACCGCCGGTCGCCGAGTGCGCCCGCTTCTTCCGGGAGTACCGGCGCGCCGCGGTCTTCCACTTCCCCAAGAAGGTCGACCGGCCCGAGGACCGTCACGCCTGGACCCGGAAGCTCAACCTCGAGCTCGTCAAGCTCGAGCAGGAGGTCTTCAAGGCCGGGTTCTATAAGGCTTTTCTCCTGTTCTTCGACAGCTGCGGCATCTGCCTCGAGTGCTCGGCCACCCGGGCGGAGTGCAAGGAGCCGAAGCTGGCCCGGCCGACCCCGGAGAGCCTGGGCGTCGACGTGTTCACAACCGTCCGGAAGATCGGCTACCCGATCCGGGTCCTGTCGGAATACGACCAGGAGATGAACCGTTACGCCTTCTTGCTCATAGACTAACGGCGGCAATCCCCCTATAATATCCGCAGTCCGGTCATTCCTTTGAGGGAGGGACCCCGCCCATGTGGTGGGACGGCAAGATCCAGAGGACGTTCCGTTGCCGGCTGCAGCAGAAGCCCGGCAGCCTGGGCCGCCTGCTCACTGCGATCGGCGATCAGGGCGGCCTCATCGGCGAGATCCGCTCCATCCATCTGGGCGGCTCGGCGGTCGACCGCGACATCACGGTCTACGCCGACGACCTCCGGCATCTCGACCGGCTCATCAAGACCGTCGAGGCGACCGAAGGGGTCCAGCTGCTGGAGGTCCGCGATGAGGTCCTGGAGATGCACCAGGGCGGGAAGATCGCCATCCGCAGCCGCTATGACATCTCTTCGCTGAGCACGCTCCGCCGGGTCTACACGCCCGGGGTGGCCGAGGTCAGCCTGAAGATCCGTGACGACCCCTCCCTCGCCCGCCGCTACACCTCCATCCGCCACCTCGTCGCCATCGTCACCGACGGCACGGCCGTCCTCGGCCTGGGCGACATCGGACCCAAGGCGGCCATGCCGGTCATGGAGGGCAAGGCCAGCCTTCTCGAGACCCTGACCGGCCTTTCCGGCATGCCCATCCTCCTCGACACCAAGGACACCGACGAGATCGTCGAAACGGTCGTCCACATCGCGCCGACGTTCGCCGCGATCCAGCTCGAGGACATCTCCGCGCCCCGCTGTTTCACGATCGAGGAGAGGATCCAGGCCCGGCTGGACATCCCCGTCATGCACGACGACCAGCACGGCACGGCCGTCGTCGTCACCGCCACCCTTCTCAACGCGGCCAAGGCGACCGGGACGGACCTGTCCCGATGCTCGATCGGCGTCGTCGGCCTCGGCGCGGCCGGCCTGGCGCTGGCCAGGATGCTGATGTCCCGCTTCGGGAAGCCCGTTCTCGGCGCCGACATCGCCCCCGGGGCCCTCGACCGGCTGAAAGACTCCGGCGGCATCGCCTCCGACCTCAAAGGGATCATGGCCGGCTGCGACGTCGTCATCGCCACGACCGGCGTGCCCGGGTTGATCAAGGAAAGCATGGTCCGCAAGGGCCAGATCGTCCTGGCCCTGTCCAACCCCAGCCCGGAGATCGAGCCCGAGCGGGCCCTGGCCGCGGGCGCGGCCTTCGCGGCCGATGGAAAATCCGTCAACAACGTCCTCGGCTTCCCGGGGATCTTCCGCGGCGCGGTCGACGCGAACGTCCCGCGCATCACCCGGGAGATGCTCTTCGCCGCGGCCGAGACGATCGCGGCGTTCGCCAAGCCCGGCGAGATCGTCCCCAACCCGCTCGACAAGGCGCTGCACAAGGCGGTCGCCCGGGCCGTGGCCCGCGTGGCCCTGGCCCAGGGCCTCAACCGCGACGATCTGACCGGCTACTTCGATTGAAATATAGGAGGAATCCCATGATCACAGTCAAGGACATGCTCGACCAGAAGGGTCACAAAGCCTGGACGATCGGGCCGGACGCCAAGGTCTTCGAGGCGCTCGAGCTCATGGCCAAAAAAGGCATCGGCGCCCTCATCATCGTCGACAAGGACGAGGAGGTCATCGGCATCCTGTCCGAGCGCGACTATGCCCGGAAGATCATCCTCATGGGCCGCCAGTCCCAGGATACGCCCGTCCGGGACATCATGACCAAGGAGGTCTACGGGGTCCACCTGGAGACGACGGCCGAGGAGTGCATGGCCCTGATGACGGACAAGCACATCCGTCATCTGCCCGTATGCAGAGATGGGAAGGTCTCCGGCGTCATCTCCATCGGCGACGTGGTCAAGGCCATCATGACCGATCAGAAGGTGACGATCGAGAACCTCGAGAACTACATCATGGGGAAATACCAATAATCAGAAATCCATGATCCGCATCTCGCGCAGCGCTAGGTAGGCCGCACCGAGCACACCGGCCGAATCCCCCAAGACCGCCCTCAAGATCGGGATCTTCCGCCCCGGGGTGCCGAAGAGAGCCTTGTTCATGACCGGGGGGACGTGCTCGTACCAGAGGGGGATGTTCGAGACGCCGCCGCCGAGGACGATAGCCTCGAGGTCGAGGGCGTTGACGCAGTTGGCGAAGAGCTCGCCCATGACCCGGAACGACTCCTCGAAGACGCGGCGGGCGTGGGGATCGCCGGCTTCGTAGCGCTCGAGGATCCTGTCGGGGGACAGCGTCTCCCGGGTGAGCTCGGCGTAGCGGCGGCCGAGACTGGGCCCCGAGAGGTAAGCCTCGCCGCAGCCCCTCCGCCCGCATTCGCACAGGCGGCCTTCTATGGCGATCGAAGTGTGGCCGATCTCGCCGGCGTTGCCGTTCGGTCCGCGGTAGAGCCTATTCCCCAGGATGAGCCCCGAGCCCATGCCCGTGCCCAGGATGACGGCCATGACCGTCGTGAAGCGGCCGTAGCATTGGGCGAAGAACTCGGCCAGGGCCAGGCAGTTGGCGTCGTTCTCGACGATGAGAGGGACGTCGAGCTTCGACCGGAGGAGGCTGACCAGCCCCGGCTTTTCATAGAGCGGGGTATGGGGGGCGCCGTACATGATGTCGTCCGAGGCGCTGTACGTGCCGGGCGTGCCCATGCCCACGGCATCGTAGCGGGTCCCGCCGGCGGTCTCGGCGACGAGCTCGAGGATGTTCGCGACGACACGCTCGCGGCCCAGGCCGGGCTCGGACGGACGACGCTTGCGGGCCAGGACCGCGCGCGTCTCGTCGACGAGGCAGGCTTCGACCTTGGTCCCTCCGAGGTCGATGCCGACGGCGTGGCGGCTCATGTGCGGGCTCCGGGGCTATTTTATGCGCATCGGTCCCCGAGAGCAACGGCGGGCGGGAACATGCTGGCGCCCGAAGCCGTGGAAATTGGTATAATACGCGGGATCGACGCCTGCAAGGAGACTCCCATGGCGCTGATGCCCGAGGACAAGGTCCGCTTCGGATACAGGACGGTCGGCGTCAAAGATAAGAAGCGGCTCGTCCACGATCAGTTCACGCCTATCGCCACGACCTACGACAAAGCCGACGCCGTGCTCAGCCTCGGCCTCCATTTCCTCTGGAAGCGGGCCACCGTCCGGCGGCTGGGATTGCGGCCCGGCGACAGGCTCCTCGACGTCTGCGGCGGGACGGCCGATCTGGCCCTGCGCGCCGCGCGCCGCCTCGGGCCGGCGGGGCAGGCGGTCGTCTGCGATTTCAACCGGCCGATGATGGAGGCGGGTCGCGTCAAGAGCGGCCCCGCCCGCGAAGGCGGGACGGTCGCCTTCGTCCAGGGCGACGCGGAGGGCCTGCCCTTCCCCGGCGCCGCGTTCGACGCGGTCACGGTGGGCTTCGGCCTTCGCAACCTCGTCGACCTCGACCGGGGGATCCGGGAAATGGCCCGCGTCCTCAAGCCCGGCGGGCGTTTCGCGGCCCTCGAGTTCTCCCTGCCGCGCCGCCGCTGGCAGAGGTCCCTCTACGCGTTCTACTCTTTCCGCCTCATGCTCCCGGCCGCGCGTCTTATCTCCGGCACGGACGGCCCCTACCGCTATCTCGCCGAATCCATCCGCGTCTTCGATCCGCCCGAAGAGCTGGCCGGGCGTCTCGCCCGGGCCGGCTTCGCCGATGTCGCCGTCCGCCCCGTCTCCCTCGGGATCGCGACCATCTATTCCGGAAGAAAGCCCCTGGAGGTTCGACATGCCCCAGATCGCACCTGAAGCCCGGGCCCTGGCGGCGCAATGCCGTCACTACGCCATGTGCAAGATCGATTATCTCGCGACCGGACTTTGCCCCTCCGGCCCGGAAAGGCACTTCGTCACGTATTACCCTCAGGGCCGGATGGACCTCTACCGGGGCCTCGCCGAAGGCCGGATCCCGGTCACCGAGGCCCTTCTCGACGCGGCGGACACCTGCACGATGTGCGGGATCTGCGACGCCCAGTGCCACTTCGTGACCGGCATGCAGCCGACCACCGTCATGCGCGCCCTCAAGGATTATGTCGAGGAGTTCCGGCGCGGGGAGGGGGAGGTTGTCCGGCCCGTCGAGGACGAGGCGCTCCGGAAGCTGAGGGCGATCGTCGGCCGGGACCGGGCTTCGAACGACCCGGCGGTCCTCTGGACCTACGCCGACGACCCCTTCCCCCTCGCCGGCCCGCAGATGCCCCGCTACGTGGTCCTGCCGGGATCGCGGGACGAGATCGCGGCGATCGTCCGCCTGGCCGGTGAGCTCGACCTCGCCATCGCCATCCGGGGAAACGGGGGCAGCGTCTTCGGCTTCGTCTTCACGGACGGCATCGTGCTCGACATGGCCCGGATGCGCGGGATCGCCTTCGACCTCGACAACTGGACCGCGGCGGTCGAGCCGGGCGTGACCTCTTTCGAGCTCCAGCAGGAGGCCTTCCGGCGCGGACTCCGGGTCAACGCCGCCGAGCCGGCCGCCACCGTCTGCGGGAACCTCGTCTGCACGGGGACGTTCTCGACCTGGTCGAACGTCTACGGCACGGCCGCGGACAACTTCATCGACATGGAGTTCGTCGGCCGCGACGGCCGCGTCTTCCGGCTCAACGAAAAAGCGGGCCCCAATCACTACGCTTTCGAGCACCGGGTGGCGCCCTCTCCCGGCATCTGCACGAAGGCCTTCGTCAAGCTCCACCCGGCGACGGACGACGAGGAAGGTCTCCTCGTGCCGTTCACGGACCTCGATGCCGCCGTCCAATTCGCCCGCGAGCTCGGGCAGAGGCGGATCGGCCTGGCCGTGGCCGTCCTCGGCGCCCACTACATCGCCGGCTTCCTCTCGCCGGACGAGGACCTGGCCCGCAGGCTCAAGGAGGCGCTCCCGGAGGCCCTGGGGGTGAACTACGTCGTCTTCGCGGTCGCCGATCGCTTCGCCCGGGATGCCATCCGCAAGATGGCCCCCGCGGTCATCGACGCCGGCCTTCTCCGGCTCCTGATGCTCGGCCTGCCCGGGCTCCTCGAGCCGCGCTGGCTCGACCTGGCCCGCGAATACGAGGGCGGACGGCCTTTCGAGCTCCTTTGCCGGCCCGAGATGCGCCCCCTCGTCGAGGCCGCGCTCCTCCCCTCACCGGAGACGATCGCCAAGGCGGTGCCGGAGGGCCTCCGGCCGTTCTACCGGGAGCTCTATGCCCGCCCGGAGATGACCGACATGGTCTGGCTCAACGTGCACCGCATCGTCAGCGCCCGCATGTCGAGGCGCAAGCACATGTTCGCCTTCCTGGTTTATGTCCCCCCGGCAAGGCTCGACGTCATCCACGAGATCCTGGACGGCTTCGCCCGGGTCGCCGAGGCTCACCGCATCGATCACGATTTCGGTTTCCTGACGCCCATGGACTTCGGCAAGAGGGCCATCCTCGAGTACGACTATTACATCGACCACACCGACCCGGCGGAGAAAGAGAAGATCGCCCGGGCCATGCCCGAGCTCGACCCCTGGCTGGACGCCCTCGCCGCCCGTGTCCCCGGCGTGCTGTCCCTCAAGTACGTCTTTTCCCAGGGTTGCGCGCGGAAGGAAAGCTTTCTCTACCGGGTCTGAGCGAACGGGAGCCGCTATGAGGATGGATCTGGGGACGCTGCGGAAAAAGCGGGCCGCCCGGGACTCGCGCATCCTGGTGACGGGAGCGGCCGGGTTCCTCGGAAGCCACTTCACGGTCGCCCTGCTCGAGGCGGGCTACCGGGTGACGGCCGTCGCCCGGTCCACCAAGAAGCTCGGCGCCCAAGCCAGGATCGGCCGGCTGGCCGACTGGTTCGCCCTTGAGGAAGAGGCCCGGCGCCGGCTCACGGTCCTCGAAGGCGATATCCTCGATCGCGGCTGGCCGGCGGCGGCGGCGCGGAAGACGGAGGAGGCCGGACCGGTCGACGAGATCGTCCATTGCGCCTCGAGCACAGCTTTCAGCGAACGCAAGCGCGCCGAGGTCGAAGCGACGAATATCGACGGGCTCGAGAACGTCCTCGATTTCGCCGCCCGCAGCGGCTGCGGGTTCTTCCACCACTTCAGCACCGCCTACGTCGCGGGAAGGCGGACCGGGCCCTGCGGAGAGGAATGGGTCGAGACGGGTCCGTTCACGAACGTCTACGAGGAGACCAAGGCCCGGGGAGAGCTCCTGGCCCGGGATGTCTGCCGGGCCGGAGGCATCCGGCTCAATGTCTACAGGCCGACGATCGTCTACGGCGATTCCCGGACGGGGCGCACATTGCGTTTCAACGCCCTCTATTACCCTGTCAAGGCGGCCGTCTATCTCCGCGACATCTATATCGCCGATATCCGCGAACGGGGCGGCCGCAAGGCCTCCGAGCTCGGCATTCATCTGACTGAGGACGGGGGGCTGGTCATGCCCATCCGCATCGAGGTCGCGCGCGAGGGCGGCATCAACCTCGTCCCGATCGATCACTGCGTCCGGGCCTTCTTGGCCCTCTTCGAGGATGGCCTCGAAGGCGGCATCTATCACATCGCCAACCCGAGGTCGACGCGGATCGAGGACATCATCGGCTACGGCAAGCGGCACTTCGGCTTCGAGGGCATCGAGCCGTGCGGGCCGGAGGCGTTCTCCGGCCGGCCGAAGAACGCCTTGGAGATCCTCTATGACTCCTATCTCGAGGTCTACCGCCCTTACATGCAGGACGAGCGCCGCTTCGAGGCCACGAACGCGGCGCCCATCCTGGAGAAGCACGGCCTGGTGTGCCCCGCCTTCGACTACGGCATCTTCTCGCGCTGCATGTCCTACGCCGTCGAGGCGGACTGGGGCTCGAAGCTTTTCCCATGAAGAAAGCGGAGATCGTCCTCGCCTCGGCCTCGCCGCGACGCCGGGAGCTCATGGCCCGGGTGACGCCGGATTTTAGCGTCTTCCCGGTCGACGTCGACGAGTCCACGGTACCGGCCAAGGACCCTCTCGAATTCGCCATCGGCTCCGCGACGCTCAAGGCCCGGCGAGCCGCCGAGCGCTTCCCCGAGGCCGTCGTCATCGGCGCCGACACCGTGGTCGCCCTGGGGCTCCGGATCCTGGGCAAGCCGAAGGACAGGGAGGACGCCCGGGCCATGCTGCGGGCCCTCTCCGGCCGGAGGCACAGGGTCATAACGGGCCTGGCCTTCTTCACCAAGGCCGCGGGACGTCTCCTCACCGGCTACGACCTGACCTACGTCACCTTCCGCGAGCTCACCGACGCGATGATCGACGGCTACCTCGACCAGGAGACCTTCCTCGATAAAGCCGGCGCCTACGCCGTCCAGGAGATCGGCGACGCCTTCGTCGCCAGGATGAACGGCGATTACGACAACGTCGTCGGTTTCCCCGTGGAGAAGGTCCGGAGGCTCCTGGCCCGCTTCACCGCCCCGCCGCTCACGGTCGAGGTCGAGGACATCGATTTCCCGGGGAGCGACGGGAAGGCGGAGGCCGGCGGCCGCAAGCTCCTCATCCCGGGCGCGGTCACGGGCGAACGCGTCCTCGTCCAGGTCGTCGCTGGGCGGGGGGCGGCCGAGGTCGCCGAGGTCATCCGCGTCGAGTCCGCGTCGGAGCGGCGGGCCGTCGCGCCATGCCCTCATTTCGGGCCCTGCGGCGGCTGCCTCTTCCAGCATGTCGAGTACGGGACGCAGCTTGAGCTCAAGGAACGATACCTCCGCCGGACGCTCGAGGAGGCCGGGCTTCAGGACGCCGCGGCCGCGACGAGGCCCATCACCGCCTCTCCGGACCTCTACGGCTTCCGGAACAAGATGGAGTTCTCCTTCGGCGAGAAGCTCGGCGAACTCGCCCTCGGCCTGAGGGAGAAGACCACCTCGACCCGCCAGACGTATCGCCGGACGCTGCCCGTCGGGGAATGCCCGATCTTCGGCCCGGTCGTCACGCGCATCTTCCCCGCCGTCACCGATTTCGCCCATGCGAACGGTCTCGAGGGCTTTGAGCCGGCCACCCGAAAAGGCCACCTCCGCCACCTCGTCCTCCGGGAGGGGAAGCGCACGGGAGAGCTCATGGTCATCCTGGTGACGGCCGCGCTGCCCGAGCTCGACTTCGGGGCGCTCGCCGGAAAGCTCGCCGCGGCCGCGCCGGAGATCCGGAGCTTCGTCCATGTCTCGAGCAGCCGCGGCTCCGACCTCGTCGAGTTCGAGCGCATGCGTCTCGTCGCCGGAGTCCCCTTCATCGAGGAGAGGCTGGCCGGCCTGGCTTTCCGCGTCTACCCGCCGAGCTTCTTCCAGACGAACACGGCCGGGGCCGAGCTCCTCTATCGCCGCATCGGCGCGGAAGCCCCCCTCACGAAGGCGAGCCGGGTCCTGGGGCTCTACTGCGGCAGCGGGGCGATCGAGCTCTCGCTCGCCGGCGCGGCGGGGAAGGTGACGGGCATCGACTCCTCGCCCGCCAACGTCGCCAACGCCGTGGAGAACGCCCTCGTCAACCGGATCGATAACGCGGCCTTCCTGGGGGGCACGGTCGAAGCCTTGCTGGACGAGCCGCGCCGCGAACCGGCCGACATCGTCATCGTCGATCCGCCGCGCGTCGGGCTGACGGGCAAGGCCCTGCGCAGGGTCGTGGCCCTCGGCGCGCCTGCCGTCGTCTACGTTTCATGCAATCCCCGCTCGCTCGCCCGGGACCTCCGCGGGCTCATGGACGCGGGCTACAGGACTGCCTCGCTTTCGCCCTTCGACTTCTTCCCGCACACGCCGCATCTCGAAACGCTGGCCGTCCTCGTCCGCTGAGCGCGGGCGCTTTACTTCTGTCTCCGGCCATAGTAAAACACGGCCGGAGGAGGATGCGATCATGATCGACCCCAAGTCCGCCCCATCGTTCGGGATCAAGCCCCGCTGTTGCCCGTGCGAAGAGAGAACGGGACCGTTCGAGAATCCCGTCACGAGGCGCGATTTCCTCAAGGGCGCCGGGATGACGGCGCTCGGAAGCGTGGCCGCCGGCGGCCTCGCCTGGCCGCTTCTTGCCGGCGGGACCGGAACGGTCGACGAGCCCTTTCGCCCCTCGCCGCTCAAGGTCAAGCCCATCCTCACCTATGAGATCCCCCAGCGCCGCCCCCAGACGAGCTGGCGTTCCTGGGGCGGGATCGCGACCGAGGCGGACGTCCGCGGCGAGGTCGCCCGGATCCGGGAAGAGCTCGCCGCCCTCGCCAAGAGAGCGGAGTTCCCCGTCGATTTCCTGCCGGTCTCAACGATCCGTCAGGCGGCGGACCTTGACGCGGTCCGTGACATAGGCGACGCCGACGTCCTTCTCGTCTATGCGGCCGGCGGCTGGATGGACGTCTTCGCCGCCCTGGACAAGACGGGCAAGGACCGCATCTATTTCTGCCGCCACAAGTCCGGACCGGTCTATCTGTGGTACGAGATCATCAGCCCGCGTTACCTGAGGCAGCACACCGATGCCCTGGCGGTCAAGGGCGTCGACGAGGACGATGTCGTCATCGACAGCCAGGACGAGCTCCTCTGGCGTTTCCGGGCCCTGGCCGGACTGCGCAACACCATGGGCACGAAGATCCTGGCCGTCGGCGGGCCGGAGGCCTGGGCCCAGCCGGCCGGCGTCGTGCCCAAGCTCGTCGTCGACACCTGGAAATTCGACATCGCCACCATCCCGTACGAAGACCTGGGGCGGCTCATCCGCGAGGCCCGCGCCGACGCCGCGACCGTCCGCCGGGCCCGGACCCGGGCCGACGACTACCTCCGGCAGCCCGGCACGAGCCTCGAGACGGGGCGGCCCTTCGTCGAGAACGGGCTTCTCCTCGACGAGGTCTTCCGGGCCCTGATGAAGAAGGCCGGCTGCCGGGCCCTGACGATCAACGGCTGCATGGGGACGATCATGCCCCTCGCCGAGACGTCGGCCTGTCTCACCCTGAGCACGCTCAACGACGACGGCTATCTGGCCTTCTGCGAATCGGACTTCGTGGTCATCCCGTCCGGCGTCCTCTTGGCGAACATCTCGGGCCATCCCGTGTTCCTCAACGATCCGACCTATCCTCATGACGGCATCATCACCCTGGCCCACTGCACCGCGCCGCGGAAGATGGACGGCAAGAGGTCCGAGCCGGCCCGCATCCTGACCCACTTCGAATCGGACTACGGGGCCGCGCCAAAGGTCGAGATGAGCAAGGGCCAGCTCACGACGAATATCGCCCCCGACTTCGCCTCCAAGCGCTGGGTGGGCCTGCTCGGCGAGATCGTCGAAGCGCCGTTCCTGCCCATCTGCCGCTCCCAGATCGACATCCGCTTCAAGTGCGGCGACCGCACGCTGGCCAAGCGCATGCCGGGCTTCCACTGGATGACCGGCTACGGGGATTACACGCGGGAGCTGCCCTACGCCTTGAGGCGCGTCGGCATCGAGTGGGATTTCCTGGGCTAGGAGACCGAGCGGGTGGCGATGACGTCGGCGCAAGTGCCGAGGACATCGGCGATGAGGACCTGGCCGCGGCGGACCGGGGCCGCGGGACGGAGCTCGGCGATCTCTTTCAGGATGGGAAAGATCATCTCGCGCGGCACGGTCCGGTTCAGCCGGACTGAAACCATCTTCGCCGCCGTGCCCCGGACGGGAACGGAAGTCGCCAGGTTCCGCCGGGGACGGAGGACCTCCTCGACCGCGAAAGGAAGGCCCTTATCGCATTGATTTCCTTGAACTTGGATCTCTCCTGCCGCGTCCTTCACGACCTCGAGCTCGCAGCCGACCGGGCAGAGGACGCAGGTCAGGCGATCGAAGGCGGCGCTCTCACTCACGGCAGCCCACCTCGATATCCTCTTCGACCGCCTCCCGGACCTTGATCTTCTGAAGCTCGGATGGGAGCAGGCGGGCGAACTTCTTACGCGCGTAGATCCGGTCGGACGCTCTCCCTTTGATCTCGATGCGGACGTTCCGCATCGGCCGCGTGACGCGGAAGCTCCACTCGACGCCCGCCTTTCCCGCCGTCACGAGCTGCGGCAGGGCATAGCGAACATTCGGTCCGGCGGAGACGCGGACCGTCTTCGCAGCCGACCTCTCCCCGGCCGCGAACCGCGCGGCGCGCTCGCCGGCCGCGAAGCCTTCGAAAGAAGCCCAATCGGCGATGTCGTGGATGTGGAGGACATTGCCGCAGGAGAAGATCCCTTCGACCGAGGTCATGAGCGTCTCGTCGACGACGGCGCCTCCCGTGAGCGGGGACAGCTCGATCCCGGCCCGCTTCGAGAGCTCGTTTTCGGGGATGAGCCCGACCGAGAGAAGGAGGGTGTCGCAGGGGATGACGCGCTCGGTCCCGGCGAGGGGCGCGAGCGCGCCGTCGACCTTGGCCACGACGACGCTCTCGACGCGGTCGCGGCCGCGGATCTCGACGACCGTCGACCGGAGCTCGAGCGGGATCGAGAAATCCATCAAGCACTGCCGAATGTTGCGCTCGAGCCCGCTCGCCCACGGCAGGATCTCGAAGACGCCCTTGACCGCGACGCCCTCGAACGCGAGGCGGCGGGCCATGATGAGGCCGATATCGCCCGAGCCGAGGATGACGGCTTCGTGGCCGATGCGAAGGTTCTGGAGGTTGACGAGATTCTGGGCCGAGCCGGCGGTGAAGATACCGGCCGGACGCGTGCCCGGGATCTCGATCATCTCGCGCGTCCGCTCGCGGCAGCCCATGGCCAGCACGACCGCCCCGGCCCGGATGAGCCGGTACCCCTGCCGGGCGTTGACGCGGAGGAGCCGGTCCGCGGCCAGGTCCAGGACCATGGCCCCCGTTTCGACCTTGATCGACTCGCGGGCGACGTCCTCGATGAGCCGCTCGGCGTACTCGGGGCCGCTGATCGTCTCCTTGTAGAGGAAGAGGCCGAAGCCGTCGTGGACGCACTGGTTGAGGATGCCGCCGAGCGTGCGATCGCGCTCGATGAGGACGACGGTCCCCGCCCCCGCGCGGCGGGCCCCGAGGGCCGCGGCCAGCCCGGCCGGGCCGCCGCCGATGACGGCGACGTCGCAGGTCTCGATCGGTTCCGCCATGGTCAGCCCTTCAGCCTTCCGTAAAAGAGGCGCGAGCCGCCGCCCCGCTTGGTGATGCGCTCGACCGGAACTCCCTCGTCCTGAAGGACCTCGACGATCCGCGGCGTGCAGAAGCCCCCTTGGCAGCGGCCCATGCCGCAGCGCGTCCGCCGCTTGACCGCGTCCATCGTGCGAACCCCGAACGGGTTCCGCAGGGCGGCCGTGACCTCGGCCCGGGTGACGTGCTCGCAGCGGCAGATCATCTCGCCCCAATCGGCGTCCCGGGAGACGCGCGCGGCCCGCTCGGCGTCGCCTGCGGCGGCGAACCGGACCCGGCGCGGCCGCTCCGGCACGAAATCAGGCCTCTTCCGCAGGTCCAAGCCCGCCCCGATCATCGCGGCCACCATCCCGGCGATGGCCGGGGCCGCGGTCAGGCCGGGCGACTCGATGCCGGCGAGGTTCGTCCAGCCCGGACGGACGGCGCTTTCTTCGACGATGAAATCCCCGAACCTGTCCTTGCCGCGGGGGTCGATGAGCTTCGGCCGCAGGCCCGTGTAGCTGTGGATGAAGGAAGTCCGGCCGAGCTCGGGCATGAGCCGCGCGGCCTCGGCCTTGAGCCGGGCCATGACCTGGCGGGTCGAGGCGGCGTCGCGCTTGTCCTCGACCGGCTCCGCGCTCGGGCCGAGGATGATGTTCCCTTCGAGGGTCGGGGTGATGTGGATGCCGAGGCCGGGATCGTCCCGCGACGGCACGGGGTAAACCGGCATGCCGAGGCGGAGACCGCAGTCCTTGTCGGTGATGAGGTACTCGCCGCGATAGGGAAAGATCCGGTAGTCCTCGATCCCAGCGAGACGGGCGACTTCGTCGGAAAAAAGCCCGGCGCTGTTGACGACCCGGCGCGCGGAGAACACGCCGCGAGGCGTCGCCAGGCGGAAGAGGCCTTCGGCGCAGGCCACAGCCTCGACCGGGGCCTCGAGCCTCACCTCGGCGCCGTTCTGCCAGGCGCACTCGGCCAGGGCGATGGTCAGCTCATAGGGCGAGATGATGCCGGAGTGGGGCGAATGGAGGGCCCAGCGTCCCCGGGCCAGAGGCTCGAGACGCCGGATCTCGGACTCGCCCACGATCTCGAGGCCGGGGACGCCGCTCCTGTCCCCTTCGGTCTTGAGCTCTTCGAGCCGGGGCCTGTCCTCGTCGGCCAGGGCGACGACGAGCTTTCCGGTCTTCCGGTGGGGCACGCCGAGCTCGTCCGCCAGAGGATAGATCAACGCCAACCCGGCGACGTTCGTCCGCGCCTTGAGGGACCCGGCGGGCACGTTGAAGCCGGCGTGGATGACGCCGCTGTTGCCTTTGCTGATGCCCTCGGCCAGGTCGGCCTCCTTCTCGAGGAGAAGGAGCTTCAGGTCATAGCGAGAAAGCTCACGCAGCACGGCGCAGCCGACGACCCCGCCGCCGATGACGACGACGTCGTAGATCGAGCTTTTTGTTCCGGCCATGACCGCTCAGGACGGGTAGGCCGCTCCGAGCCGCTCGAGGAGGCGATGGAATTCCTCATGCTGGCCCTCGCCGGCAACGTTCTTTTCGACGTCCGCGAAGCACTCCTCGAGGGAGGCCTGCTGGTCCGGGGAAAGCTTGTTGTCGGCCATGGGATAGAGGATGCGGTCCTCTTTGAAGATATGCTGGGTCAGGAGCTCGCC
>Ga0214473_10000093_pt1 | contig 125210 bp, 96 predicted proteins | sample RVTome_7_FD_203509 | JGI IMG/M metagenome (GOLD analysis project Ga0214473, IMG submission 203509) | Soil microbial communities from uranium-contaminated site in the Upper Colorado River Basin, Wyoming, United States - RVT98D197 | ecosystem: Environmental > Terrestrial > Soil > Contaminated >...
AGGCAATCATCTGGCAATTTTCTACATAATTCCGGTCTGACCGCTCTAAGGAGGGCATCATGAACCCTACGGACAAACTGCTTGCAGTCCTGGTGACGCTCACGCTCACCAGTATTTTCGCATTCGGAACGGTTCCGAACCAGGTTAACTTCCAAGGAACGCTTGCCGACAGCAGCGGGTCACCCATCACCGGATTCCGAGATCTCGGCTTCTTTCTGTACGCGGACTCGGTGGGGGGAAGCTCACTATGGAACGAGTCGCACTCGTCGATAGAAGTTGACGACGGCTTGTTCCGCGTATTGCTGGGAAGCATTTCGCCGTTTTCCGACTCGCTGTTTAACGGGCAGGTCTTGTGGCTGGAAATCGGGGTCGAAACCGAGACGATGGCACCGCGATCCAAGATCGTCAGCGTGCCCTACAGCGTCAGATCCACCAAGACCGATCACGCTGTTGTGGCGGATTCCGCCTGGTATGCCATATATGCTGATACGGCAGGTTGGGCGATATCGGGCATGGTCATCACCCACGTTGATACCGCCGACTTTGCGTTCTATGCCGACAGCGCCGGAATATCCGCATCCGCCTCGGAGGCAACTCATGCCACAACTGCTGACACCGCAAATTGGGCGTTGGATTTCGCCGAAATCACGCACGTGGACACCGCGGACTATTCCGTGCAATCCGGGCACGCACTTGATTCCGATTCCGCGCTGCACGCAACGACTTCTGACACCGCAGATTGGGCGCTGGGACACCCGGAGGTCACTCACGTGGATACCGCAGATTTCGCCTTCCAGGCTGACCAAGCCGATGACGCCTCCCATGCAGATTATTCCGATAGCGCCGGTTACGCCAGTGCCGCACCACCGGACGATGACTGGACGACTTCTGCTGGAAATATCCATCGCCTTTCCGGAAATGTCGGGATCGGCACCGAAGAGCCCGATAGACGACTGCACATCGCGGGCGCAAGCGAGAGCAATGATGCCTGCCTGCATCTCGACGCCTGGTGGAATCCGGAAATCTTCATGGATAAGGGCGGATATGACGCCGACAGCAAGATCCACTTCTTGTCGGACGGAATCCCCTGGTGGACGTTCTACCATGACGGCTCCGAAGATGCGTTGAAGTTCCTCCACGATGGTGTAGCAATGGTGATGACCCTTAGCAGCGATAACAAGGTCGGAATCGGGACCATGACCCCGGCCGAAAAACTGGACGTCGTTGGCACCATCCAGATGACCGGATTCAAGATGACGACCGATGCCGGCTTGGGAGAAGTGCTGACTTCCGACGCCGCCGGCGTAGGTACCTGGCAGACGCCGCCTGCCAAGATCGGTGGAACTGGCAGCACCAATTACCTGGCGAAATTCTCCGATTCGACCACCATCGCCAATTCGATCGTGTTCGAGAATGCCAGCCAAATAGGCATTGGAACCACCACTCCGGCTCAGAAATTGGACGTCGCCGGTACCGTCAAGATGACCGGTTTCCAGATGCCGACTGGGGCTATTGATGGCTATGTCCTCACTTCGAATGCTTCCGGGGCGGGTTCCTGGCATATCGCCATAGGTGGCTCAGGCAGCGGGGGTGTCATACCTAAATTCACCGAGACCAGCGGTTATGCTCTTGAGAACTCAGTAATCTTCCAACACGGGACCTATATTGGTATCGGTCAAGCAGTTCCTTCTCACAGACTGGAAATCGTCAACACCGGAAGCGATGATGTTCTGCGTCTGGTGGGCCCCGGTGGCACTTGGGGTTACGGTGCCAGACTGAACTTTGGCGATAACGACTATGTGTACCTCGATGAAGACCTTGACGACAACCTGACCATCTATGCCGCGATGCGCACCGCCATCATGGGCGGAAATGTCGGCATTAACACCTTGACCCCCACTCACACCCTCCATGTGGAAGGTTCCATTTATGGTAGCACTGTAAACACTGGTCTGGGCGATTTTGAACTCTATGCCATGGATCAACATGTGCGTACTATCGACGGAGTAACCTTCGCCACCCTGAACACGGGACAGGGTAACTATGAACTGTATGCCATGAACCAGAACGTCCGGAACACGGATGCCGTGACATTCAATACAGTAACTACCAATACAGTATCCACTAACACCGTAAACACCGGATGGGGAAACAATGAGCTGTATCCCATGAACCAAAGCGTTCTGAATACTGATGCTGTAACATTCAGCACAGTAAATACTGGTAATGGGGCAAACGAACTTTACGCTATGAACCAGAATGTCCGCACCACCGACGGAGTAACCTTCCTCACCGTGAACACCGGACAGGGTAACTATGAACTATATGGCATGGACCAGAACGTCCGCACCACCGATGCCGTTGCCTTCAATACTGTGTTCGCTAATACAGTCAACACCGGCGCCGGTGCCAACGAACTGTTTGCCATGAATCAAAATGTCCAAACCACGGACAGTCCGACTTTCTTTCGTCTCTATTTGAATAATAATGGCTACGCTCTGGGCGGATTCCATGTCGGTGGCAGTTTGGATCCCGGCGATGACAACCTCATCGTGGATGGAAATACCAGCTTGGGAACAACTGTAGTCACAACCACCCATCGACTGGTCGTCCAGAATTCAGCTGCCGATGACGTCCTGCGCCTCATCGGTCCCGATGGCAGCTACGGATATGGCGCCAGACTAAACTTCGGTGATGGCGATTATGTGTACCTCGACGAGGACGAAGATGATAAACTCACTATCTACGCCAATCGCACTGCCATCATGAGCAGTGTCGGCATTGGCACTACAAGTCCATCTTACAATTTGGATGTCGCCGGCTCTTGCCATGCTTCCAGCTTCCCCACTTCGTCTGACGAAAGACTCAAAACGAATGTCCAGCAGCTATCTAATGTCCTGGACAAAGTCGAGAAAATTCGTGGGGTCGCCTTCGACTGGAACAGCACATATGAAGCGATGGGACGTTCCACCGGTCACCGGGAAATCGGAGTCATTGCTCAGGAGGTCGAAGCCCAGTTCCCTGAATTGGTCACCACCTGGGGCGACCAGAACTACCGCGCTGTGGACTACGGGAGACTGACCGCCGTCCTGATCGAAGCGGTGAAGGAGCTTAAAACCCAGAATGAAGAGCTCCAAAAGAAGAATAATGCTTTGGAACAACGTGTGACTACCTTAGAAAGGACTGGCAACTAAGAAGAAACCGCCGCCAAAACTGCGAAAAATTGACACTAAGAAATAGTGGTATTTCCCAGCGAAATATGTCACAGGGAGGTGATTATGCGTTTCTGTGCTATCCTACTGGTGACTGGCGCAGTACTCTGTGCTCTTGCTCCTGCGGTCTTGGGAGTCGTTCCCAATCATATCAATTTCCAGGGGACCTTGACTGACAGCGGTGGAAATGGTGTTACCGGTACCCGGTCCCTGCAATTCCACCTGTACGCCGACTCGGTGGGGGGAACTGCTTTGTGGAATGAGACCCATTCATCCGTCACTGTCACCGACGGCTTGTTCCACGTGTCTTTGGGAAGTACGCAATCCTTCCCAGATACTCTCTTCAATGGGCAGGACCTCTGGCTGGAGACCACCGTGGGCAGCGAAACCCTTTCTCCCAGAGAAAAGGTCGCTACCGTCCCTTATGCTTTCCTGTCCGAGAATGCTAACAATGTTTCCTGGGCAGACTCGTCTTGCTATGCTGCGGTGTCCGATACCGCATCTTATGCTTTCGAAGCTTCCCCCGATGACGACTGGGTATTGCTTGACAACAACGTCTATCGTCTGACCGGCAATGTGGGTATTGGAACTCCCTCCCCGGCTCAGAAACTGGATGTAGACGGGACCGCCCAGATGACCGGCTTCAAAATGAGCACCGGAGCCTCTGCTGGCTATTTCCTAACCTCAGATGCTTCGGGTTCTGGAACCTGGCAACCCGGATTGGCAGGCGCTGGCACCACCAATTACCTACCCAAATACACTGGTTCATTGACACTCGGTAATTCCGCAATCTACCAGAATGGAAGTTACATCGGGATTGGAACCACTGTTCCCGATGCCGATTTGTGTGTGTACGGCTCAGTGGGAACTCTCAAACTCTGGAACCCAGGCACCGGCACCGGGTACAACGGGCTTCAACTTGGATTCAACTCAAGTAGCTCATTAGATGCTGTCCTATGGAACCGGGAAGCAGGCGTTCTAAGATTTGGTACCAATGATGCAGAGAGAATGCTTATTTCCGCTGATGGCAATATCGGCATTGGCACCTCCACCCCAGCTCAGAAATTGGATGTGGCAGGGACTATCCAGATGACTGGCTTCAAAATGGGCACCGGAGCCTCCGCCGGGCGCATTCTAACATCCGATGCTTCCGGCGTGGGAACCTGGCAATCAACCAGTTGGGTGAGTGGAAGTGGCACAAGTGGTTATGTCCCGCAATTCACAGGTACTTCTACCCTGGGCAATTCCCAGATTTATCAGACGGGAAATTATGTAGGGATTGGAACCACCGTCCCAGATGTTGAATTGTGCCTCTACGGTCAGGTGGGAACCCTCAAAATCTGGAACCCGGGCACTGGCACCGGCTACAACGGGCTCCAGCTTGGATTTGCCTCCAATAGCTCCTTAGATGGTGTCTTATGGAATCGGGAAAATGGCTGCTTGGAATTCGCGACCAACGACCAGGCGCGAATGTATATCTCCCCCGAGGGTGATGTTGGTATCGGAACTACCCTTCCCAGCAGCAAGCTGCAGGTCTGGGGCACCATATATTCCAGCACCGGTGGGTACAAGTATCCTGACGGAACCACCCAAACCACCGCAGGTGTCACTGGAACTGGTACCACCGGTTATCTTCCCAAGTACTCCGCTTCCACCAGCGTCGGCAATTCCCTGATCTATCAGAGCGGGAGCTACGTTGGCATCGGTACCACCAGCCCAAGTTCCGATCTCAGCATCTATGGAGACGTTGGATCCATCCGGATTTTCAATCCAGGCACCGGTATAGGGTATAATGGCATGTCGATCGGTTATATTGCTTCCAGTTCCCTTGACGCCTCCATCTGGAACCGGGAATGGGGTTACCTGAAGTTCGGCACTGGCGATATTGAGAGAATGCGGATTGAATACAATGGAAATGTCGGGATCGGTACCATCAGCTCCCAGAACAAATTGGATGTCGCCGGCGCAATGGCAGTTGGACAGAATTATGCCGGCGCCAGCACCGCACCCCCCAATGGCATGATCATCCAAGGAAATGTCGGCATCGGTATCACCACCCCCCAGAACAAATTGGATGTCGCCGGCGGAATGGCAGTTGGAGCGGGCTTTGCCGGCGGCGTTAACGCACCCGCCAATGGCATGATCATCCTAGGGGATGTCGGTATCGGAACCCCCTCACCAGGCTATAAACTGGATGTCGCTGGCTCCTGCCACGCCACCAGTTTCCCCACCTCGTCCGACGAGCGGCTGAAAACCAACGTCCAGCAACTAACCGGTGTCCTGGACAAAATAGACAGAATCCGTGGCGTCGCCTTCGACTGGAACAGCACCTATGAAGCCATGGGGCGCTCCACCGGTCACCGGGAAATCGGCGTGATTGCCCAGGAAGTCGAAGCCCAATTCCCGGAATTGGTCACCACCTGGGGCGACGAAAACTACCGCGCCGTGGACTACGGCAGGCTAACCGCCGTCTTGATCGAAGCCGTCAAAGAACTAAGAACTGATATGCAAGAACTCGTATCCGAAAACGAAGATCTGCGAAATGAAATCAAGGAGCTTAAAGAATCGCTAAAATAAGAAAGTAATACTGGTTTTTCCAAGAGGAGTTAATTATGAAAACGCACCGAGTTTTGAGTGCGGCGGCAACCGCTCTATGCCTTTGGGCGATGATAGCAGCCGCTGAGGTTCCCCATTTCATCAACTTCCAGGGAACCTTGACCGACATCTCAGGCAGTCCGATTACTGGGACCCGATCCATCCAGTTTGCCATCTATGCCGATTCAATCATCATCGTTCCTTTGTGGACGGAAGCCCAGCCATCGGTGGAGATTACCGAGGGCTTATTCCGAGTCTCGTTGGGTTCGGTGACTCCCTTGCCACCAACTGTATTTGACGGCAGTACGCGATGGTTAGGGATACAGGTATCGCCTGACGTAACCGAATTATCCCCCCGTCAACCTATTCGTAGCGTTCCTTACGGTTTCAAATCCATTAAGGCTGACAGTGCCGTTTATTCGGCATATGCGGCCTCTGCACCCCCTGATAATGACTGGACAATTTCCGGAAATGACATCTATCGTTTGACCGGTAATGTCGGAATCGGCTTCACCAGTCCAGGCTACAAGCTTCACGTACAAGGGCAAGCCATTTCGGGTGTCAGCAGCATAGCGTCGGGTACCAATAGCAGCATCGCTGGGGGATCTTCCAACACCGCCAGCGGCGGCAATTCCACCGTGGGGGGAGGACAAGGCAATGTCAGCAGTGCGAATTATGCCACAGTAAGCGGGGGATCCTATAATACCGCCAGCGGAGCATCCTCTACTGTGGGCGGCGGAGACATCAATACCGCAGGCAACTCGTATGCGACAGTTGGCGGCGGATACCAAAACATCGCCAGCGGGGATCGTGCCACCGTGGGCGGCGGCAATCTCAACAAAGCAAGAGGCAACTATTCAACCGTTGCCGGCGGAGGCAGCACCACCAGTGCTGATTCCAACTCCGCGATTGGGAATTATGCCGCCATCGGAGGCGGAAGACGAAATATCGCCAGCGGCGTGAATGCCACCATAAGCGGAGGAAGCCATATCACTGCCAGCGGACCCTATTCCCTCGTCGGTGGAGGTTTGGACAACACTGCCAGCGGTGGCACCTCCACCATAGGCGCTGGACAGAGCAACGTCAGCAGCGGGGATTATGCCACCGTTAGCGGTGGGTCCTATAATACTGCCAGCGGAGCATCCTCTACCGTGGGCGGCGGAGACATCAATACCGCCAACAACTCGTATGCGACAGTCGCCGGCGGATACCAAAACATCGCCAGCGGGGATCGTTCCACCGTGGGTGGAGGCAATTTTAATAGAGCGAGAGGCACCAATTCGGTAGTCGCCGGCGGAGGCAGCGCCACCAGTGCCGATTCCAACTCCGCTGTAGGAAACTATTCTGCCATTGGAGGTGGAAAACGAAACTTCGCTAACGGCTTGAATGCCACCATCAGCGGAGGAAGCCATATCACTGCCAGTGGATCCTATTCCTTCGTGGGTGGCGGTTTAGACAACACCTCCAGCGGTGGTACCTCCATGATAGGCGGAGGACAGGGAAACACTTGCGGTGGAAACTATGCCACAATAGGTGGCGGATCTTATAATACCGCTAATGGAGCATCCTCAATGATTGGCGGCGGATATTCCAACACTGCAAGCCAGACTTACGGCACTATAGGCGGCGGCTATGCCAACAGCGCCAGCCAATCGTATTCTACGGTAGGTGGCGGATACAACAATATTGGCGGCGGACTATATTCCACCGTCGGAGGTGGGAATTACAATAAGGCAAGAGGGGATAATTCGACCGTTGCGGGTGGAGGTGGCACCAGCAGTGCTGATTCCAACTCGGCGGTCGGAAACTACTCTGTCATTGGTGGTGGAAAACGAAACTTCGCCAGCGGCTTACATGCCACCATAGCAGGAGGAAGCCATATCACTGCCAGCGGACCCTATTCTTTCGTGGGTAGCGGTCTGGACAACATCGCCAGCGGCGGCACTTCCATGATAGTCGGAGGACAGGGCAACGTCAGCAGTGGGAACTATGCAATCATAGGTGGCGGAATCTATAATACTGCCGGCGGACAATCTTCTAACGTTGGCGGTGGAGAGTTCAATGCCGCCAGCCAGAATTACAGCGTCATTGGCGGCGGCTATGGCAACAGCGCCAGCCAAACGTATTCCACAATAGCTGGTGGATACTACAACATCGCCAGTGGGCAATTTTCCACGGTGGGCGGAGGCAAAGATAACAGAGCCAGAGGCAATAATTCGGTAGTCGGCGGTGGAGGCGGCTTTGGTTCCGCCGATACTAATTCGGCAATGGGGGAGTTTTCCACCATTGCAGGTGGCAGGCGCAACCTTGCTTCCGGATATGCCGGAACCATTGGTGGGGGATACCAAAACACAGCCAGCGGGGAGTATTCTGCAGTACCAGGAGGAAACTATAATATAGCCGAAGGACCCACTTCAGTCGCTATGGGACAGCGAGCTCAAGCACTCCATATTGGATCCTTCGTGTGGTCTGACGCCTCTGGTGCGGAATTCGCCTCCACAGCCGATAACCAGTTTCTAATTCGGGCTACTGGCGGAGTCGGCATTGGCACCAACAGCCCCAATGACCTACTGGATGTTAACGGCTTTATGCGAATAGGCAGTCATGCGGGCGGAGGCGCTGCCCTGAGGATAACCGATGCCAACCAATTGAAATGGACATTCCTATATCGTCCGTGGGTCGATAGTAGCCTGACCATTTTAGACGACCGCTATGCCATCAACGTGATGACTTTCCAACGAGCTACTGGGAACGTGGGCATCGGAAATACCGCTCCAGGTTACAAACTCGATGTCTCGGGAGCCTGCCACGCCTCCAGCTTCCCTACTTCATCTGACGAACGCTTGAAAACCAACGTCCAGCAACTGACCGGCGTCCTCGAGAAGCTCGACAAGGTTCGTGGCGTATCTTTCGACTGGAACAGAACCTATGAAGCGATGGGACGTTCCACCGGTCATCGAGAAATCGGCGTCATCGCTCAAGAAGTCGAAGCCCAATTCCCCGAATTGGTCACCACCTGGGGCGACGAAAACTACCGCGCCGTGGACTATGGCAGATTAACCGCCGTCCTGATCGAAGCCGTCAAAGAACTAAGAACTGATATGCAGGAACTCGGATCCGAAAACGAAGATCTGCGAAATGAAATCAAGGAGCTTAAAGAATCGCTAAAATAAGAAAGTAATACTGGTTTTTCCAAGAGGAGTTAATTATGAAAGCGCACCGAGTTTTAAGTGCGGCGGTGACCGCTCTATGCCTCTGGGCAATCTTCGCAGCCGCAGATGTCCCACCCTTCGTCAACTTCCAGGGCACCCTGACCGATACCATGGGCAATCCTGCCAATGGTATTTATGTCATGGAATTTATGTTCTTTCGCGTCCCGGAATTCGGAGTCCCGGCATGGGCGGAGCCCCATCCAATCGTCGAAGTAATCGACGGACTATTCCGCGTGGCATTGGGGAGTACTTCTCCATTCCCTGATGGTTTTTTCAATGACCCAGACCTATGGCTGGAGATTATCATCAACGGCGAAATCCTGGTACCCAGAACGCAAGCCGTCAGCGTTCCCTTTGGGATTAAGACTGCATCTGCCGATTTCGCCATGGAAAGCATGTATTCAGTGCAATCTGGACAGGCGGAACATGCCACGTACTCCGACACCGCCCAGTTTGCCCTCACCAGTTCCCCTGATGACGACTGGAGTTTCTCTGGTCCCAATATCTATCGAACGATGGGCAATGTCGGTATCGGGACGACAACGCCAAACAGATTACTCCACCTCTATGGCGCATCTAATCCGAGAATATTGGTGGAAGCTCCCTCCGATCAAGCGCCGGAACTAAACTTGCGACGAGGAAGCCTCTATCATTCCATGTACGTAAATTCCGCGAACGATTTGGTGTTCTGGCAGGCTGAAGACAGAGTAACCTTCACCGATGACGGCAAAGTCGGCATTGGCACCATCAATCCCAATGCACCATTGCAGGTAGGGAACGGCACTCTACCACCGGTTTACTATAATACCGCAATGCAAATCAGTTTTGATGACACAGATAGTCATTACATCGAGTTCAGGAATGACGTGGGAAGCACATTGTGGTACGTCGACTATAATGGCGATGCCAAGTTTGGATCATACAGTCATGCTACGCATCTAATAGCCGGAGGCGCAATTGGAATGACCGTTAGAGTTGATGGAAGCACGAGAAATGTGGGTATAGGGACCATATATCCAAGTCAAAAGCTGCATGTCTATGGTGATATTAACCCGCGAATTCTGGTGGAAGCACCCTCTGACCAAGCACCGGAACTGAACCTGAAACGAGGCACTACTACCCACGCCCTGTATGTCAATTCCAATGACGGTCTTACATTTTACCGCGGTGGTGACAGAGTAACCATCAGTTCCATCGGCTACGTCGGAATAGGGACCACTTCCCCTCAAGAAGCACTCCATGTCAACGGCGAAATCTATTTGACGTCCATGGAACCTACTACCGGCGGCGTTGAGGTCCGTTGGGGAGCCAATAATCGCCTGTGCCAAGTCCTCTCCTCCCGAAAATACAAAGACAATATTCGACCTCTGAAGGATGACTTCGACAAAATCCTTGATGCGGAACCAGTCAGCTTTACCGACAAAGCTTCCGGCGAGCACAACATCGGCTTCATCGCTGAAGATTTCGAAAAAATAGGGTTACAGAACCTGGTTATCCACCGCGACGGACAACCCGAATCCATCAAATACGAACTGGTATCACTCTACCTACTGGAAATCATCAAACAACAAAACGCCAAAATCGATGAACTAACACAAAGGGTTGCTGCAATAGAAACAAATAGATAAAATTACCTACATCAGACTATGGGGGTAGGGGCAGCTGTACTCTGTCCATGTTGTGCAAGAACAATACGACTAAAAGAGCAAATCTTGTTCAAAGGAGAGGATCATGAACACGCTCCGTTTTACTCTCGTGGTGGTAATGACGATACTGTCTGCCACTCTTGTCTTGGCAGATGTCCCACCTTTCATCAATTTCCAGGGAACCTTAACCGACACCAGTGGCAATCCTGCCCCCGGAATCCCAAATATCATCGTCTCTATCTATGACCAGGAGACTTTGGGAACCGAGCTATGGACGGAAACACACCCATCCGTGGAACTCGTAAACGGTTCGTTCCAGCTCACATTGGGTAGCGTGAATCCTCTGTCAAGCAGTATTTTCACCGGGGAAATACGATGGCTGGAAATCAATGTCGCAGGGGAAACCCTTTCTCCCCGGACGAGAATGGTCAGCACTCCTTACGGATTCCTAACCATGTATGCGGATACCTCGGAGTACAGTCGCACTGGATTCCTGTCCGTGTACGCTGATACCTCGGAGTACACTCGCACCGCTGCCCCCGACAGTGACTGGACCTTCTCTGGCGACAACATCTATCGGCTAACCGGCGATGTTGGTATTGGAACCGACAACCCGACGGCAAAGCTGCATGTAACCGACAATTCCAGTGGCAACTACGGCCTCCTGGGGAGCGCAAGTTATGGCGTGTATGGAAGAAACAGTTCCAGCAACAGCTACGGCTACCTCGGTGGCACCGGTTTTGGCGCGTATGGAATACACGGTTCCACCAACAACGTAGGCTACCTCGGTAGCTCCAATTATGGCGTGTATGGACAACACCAATACAGCAACAACGTTGGCTACCTCGGTAGCACCAATTATGGCGCGTATGGAAGATACCAAAACTATGGCAACTTCGGCTACCTCGGTAGCAGCACTTATGGCGTATATGGAAAATACATCTATGGCAGCGAGGGTTACATCGGTAGCAGCACTTATGGCGTGTATGGAACACATTTCAGCAGTGGCAACTGGGGTTACATCGGCAGCGTCAATTACGGCGTGTATGGAAGACACAACAGTACCGGCAACTTCGGCTGCCTCGGAGACTCCAGTTATGGGGTGAGGGGAGCGCACACCGCCAGTTCCAACGTCGGCTACCTCGGTAGCTCCAATTATGGCGCGTCGGGAACGCACAATATCAGCGGCAACAACGGCTACTTCGGCAGCTCCAATTATGGCGCATATGGAACACACGTTTCCAGCGGCAATTGGGGCAACCTCGGGGACGCTAATTATGGTGTGTATGGAAGACACCATACCACCGGTAACTATGGCGCCCTTGGTGACTCCAGCTACGGCGTGAAGGGAAGACACCAACTCAGCGCCAACCTTGGCTACCTCGCTGGCTCCTATTATGGAGCATACGGAACGCACAATTCCAGCGGCAACTGGGGCTACCTCGGCAGCTCCACTTATGGAACCTATGGAGAACACTATTCCAGCGGCAACCACGGCTACCTTGGGGGTCCTGTCATGGCGACTTACGGCGAATCAGAAATCGAGAATGGCTATGGAGGATACTTCTACGCGGGAGAAAACGGTGGAATCGGCCTCTATGCCCGGGGAGGTACCGGCGGATGCGCAGCGAAGTTTCGAGGTAATGTCATCATCCTGGGCGCAACCTCCGGCGACACCATCCTCGAACTGGGGGAAGGATTGGACTATGCAGAAGAGTTCGATGTTTCCCAAAAGGATGGCATCACCCCGGGATCCGTCCTGATTATCGACCCCGATAATCCCGGCAAATTGACGGTCAGCCATAAAGCCTACGATTCCAGAGTCGCTGGAATCGTCGCCGGCGCTAAGGGCTTGGGCTCCGGAGTCCGCTTGGGAACCGGGCAATCCGACCATGACGTCGCATTGGCAGGACGCGTATATTGCAATGTGGATGCCTCTGAAACCGACATTGAACCCGGAGACCTGCTGACTACTTCCTCCCTCCCCGGCTATGCCATGAAAGTTACCGATTACGCCCGCACTCAGGGCGCCATCCTGGGCAAAGCCATGGAACGGTTGGAAAAAGGTCAGAAGGGTCAAATCCTGGTTCTGGTAACCTTGCAGTAACGGGAGATAAGAACCATGAAAAAAATAAGTACTGTACTGATCTTTGCCTCCCTGATCCTTGCTGCGACACCACTGCACCTGCAAGCCGAGGTGATCACCAAAAATCAGGCGGCAACTATCGCTCGCAACTGGGTCCATTTCATCATCCGAAGAACAGGCAACTGGGGCGGTGTCCGAACCGCCACCGTCTATGAAGTGGTGGAATTCAGACGCGGCAACCAGTTGTTGGGATATTTCTGCCCCGTGGAACCCCAAGGCTTCGTATTGGTGTCGTTGCTACGGGAGCTTCCACCGGTGAAAGGCTATTCCACTTCGTCCGATCTCGACCCGAATTCCGATGCAGGTCCCGCCGACTTATTCAAGACCACAATAGAGAACACCTTAAACCAGGTCGAAGCGCAAGTTGGTTCCATAGATGAAGCCCGATCGGATGACCTGGCACGATTCCTGGGAACCGGTTTCCGCATCGCCTGGACCGAAATCGAGCATGGTGTGGACATGAACTACCAAGCCGGGGACACTTTGGTGGACACCTACTGGCGCCAGGGCGATCCCTACAATCGGTGGTGTCCGGCTCCACCCGTCGGAGACGACTGCCTCGAGCCCCGCTGCTTGGTGGGCTGTGTGGCGACCGCTGGCTCGCAGATTATGCGCCACTGGTACTGGCCCCCCTATGGCAATGGCGCTGGTTGGAACGACACCTACGATTGGGTGAACATGCCCGTCGAATTGACAGCCGGGTCATCCCAGGACCAAATCAACGCCGTAGCGGAGTTCTGCTACGAAGTCGGAGTTGCGGATGGGATGGACTATTGCGGAAGCGAAAACTGTGAATCCGGCGCTCCTACCGACGGCATGGCAGGCGTCTATGTCAATGTATTTCGATATGCTGAGGGAACCGACGTCATCGACCGTGAAGACTACACTGCTAACGCCTGGTTCCAAGCCATCAAGAACCAACTAGATCTCAATCGCCCCGTCCATTACCACGTAGAAGGTCATTCCATCTTATGCGATGGCTGGCAGGAAATCGGCGGTGCTCCGCTGAAGCAATACCACATGAATTACGGCTGGGCAAATAATTTCACCGCTTGGTACACTCTGGATTCGCTGCACCTGGGTGGTATTGACCATGAATATATCGTGCGGAATATCGTCCCCGTTAACCATTTGGGTGCGTTACTTGCCGGGAACTATCAGATGGAACCCTTCCCCTACCGTTACTTCGATCTGGACGCTGTAGGGACAATCGCCACTTTCGAAGCCGGTCAGTACTTGCAGTCCCTCCCGGGAATCAAAGTCGCATGCGCTGTCGGTATCGGAAACAATATCCGATTCCTGAGTTCCAGCTCAGACAACACCAGATTGTTCACCCGAGGTGACATCTCCAAAGGCGCTCGATTGCATGGAGGAATCATAAAAATACATCCGACCGGCAGCCTGAAGCTGCATTGATGACAAATAGTTTGTCCTAAGATCGCCGCGCGGAGTAGTTGACTCCTGCAATCCAAATCGAAAGGAGAACGACATGAACTCCAAATCATGCTTTCAACTGGTGACGGGAGGACTTATCATCCTCGTTCTGCCCTGCCTCTTATTTGCGCAACCGCACAGCGACAACTACATCCTGAAAAAATGGGCAATTTCCAGTGGTGGAGGCAGCTCCAGTTCCAGCAACTACCAAGCTGTCTCCGTCATCGGGCAAAGCAGCCCCCCTGGCGTATCCTCCAGCGCCAACTACACCTTGTACAGTGGCTTCCTGCAACCGATTTGGGCGTTGCCTGGTTCCGCGCTGGTCTGGATTTGGACAGTTACCAATGATGTCTATCTAGACTGGGACGATGTCCCCAACGCCAGCACCTACTACATCTACCGTTCCACCGACCCGGCGTTTGTCCCGGGTCCGGCCAATTTGGTCGGCTCCGCAACTGCCTCGGAGTACGTCGATACTGGAGCAGTCACCGATCTGGACGCAAAGTACTTTTACAAAATCACTTGCAGTAATTAAAGACTGCACCGCGTCATTGCGAGCGAAGCAAAGCAATCTCAAACTGTGAGAGGGGTACGACATGAAAGCAAGGTACATCATCTGTGCCCTGGCGAGCTGTCTCTGCTTGGGCGTTCTGGGCGCATCAGCCGATGTGCCCCAGCAAGTCAATTATCAAGGTTTCCTTACTGACACCGATGGTAATCCATTGGACATCACGGTAGCCATGACCTTCACACTCTACACCGATTCCACGGAAGGAATCACGCTGTGGACGGAACCTGGCTCTTTAGTGACGGTCACCAACGGTTTCTTTGAAGTCCGCCTCGGGCAAATCACTACACTGGGCGACACTGTGTTTAATAATGCCCAGGTATGGCTTGGCATCACCATAGGAGACGATTCCGAGCTTACGCCGCGCTCTCGCATCGTTTCTGTTGGCTACGCTTATCGCGTGGGGACCGTAGACGGCGCGAGTGGCGGGACGGTAAGTAGCGACCTTGTGGTGCAGGGTCGGGGCAACTTCGGTTCCGGCAATACGAATACCGGAACCTATGCCTTTGTCGCGGGTGAAAATGACACGGCTTCTGGCGACTGGTCCACCATCAGCGGCGGACTGCGGAACACCGCCAGCGGCGGCTGGGCGACCGTAGCCGGAGGATGGAGCAACAACGCCAGCAATCAGGATGCGACTATAGGCGGAGGACAAGCTAACAATGCCAGTGGCTACGCTGCGACCCTAGGTGGAGGATATTCCAACATTGCCAGCGGCTACAATGCGACCATAGGCGGAGGAAATAACAACACTGCCAGCAATTGGAATGCAACCATAGGTGGCGGACAACAGAACACTGCCAGCGGTGAACGGGCAACAGTTGGCGGCGGATACCTTAACAGAGCACGGGGTGGTTACTCAGTTGTCAGCGGTGGTGGTGGACCAGGGTCGGCTGATTCGAACTCGGCAATTGGTAGCTACTCGGCAGTTGGCGGCGGAACACGCAACACTGCCAGCGGCATCAATGCCACGGTCGGCGGCGGATTCGATAACGTCGCAAGCGACTCATGTGCCACGGTCGGAGGCGGGGCATTTAACAGGGCACGGGGTGCTTACTCAGTTGTCAGCGGTGGAGGTGGGCCATTTGAGGCTGATTCTAACTCAGCAAGTGGTGATTACTCGGCAATTGGAGGTGGGTGGAGGAACACCGCAAGCGGCACGAATTATGCCACGGTCAGCGGCGGAGACTCTAACACCGCCAGCGGCCCGTCAGCCACGGTGAGCGGTGGTAGGTTTAACATCGCAAGCGGATCACGTGCTGCCACGGTCTGCGGCGGCTGCAGTAACATAGCAAGCGGTTACACGGCCTCGGTCGGCGGTGGTAGGTTTAACATCGCAAGCGGCGAAGATGCCACGGTGAGCGGCGGAGACTCTAACACGGCCAGCGGTGACAGAGCCACGGTCGGCGGCGGAATATTGAACATCGCAAGCGGATCAAATGCTGCCACGGTCGGAGGCGGGGCATTTAACCGGGCACGGGGTGCTTACTCAGTTGTCAGCGGTGGAGGTGGAGTAAATGCTGCTGATTCCAACTCGGCAATTGGCGATTACTCGGCAATTGGAGGTGGGAGGTGGAACACCGCAAGTAATACCGAAGCCACGGTCGGTGGTGGATATGGTAACACCGCAAGCGGCTACCTTGCCACAGTGGGCGGCGGCGCTGGTAACACTGCCAGCGGCTATATTGGCACGGTCAGTGGTGGATGGGCAAACACCGCAAGCAACAACCAGACCACCGTTGGCGGTGGCTATTTAAACACCGCAAGCGGCGTATATGCCACGGTGCCGGGTGGGTATTGGAATCAGGCATTAGGAGCTTATTCCTTTGCTGCCGGGTGTAGAGCAAAAGCAAACCACAACGGTGCCTTTGTCTGGGCAGATCAAACAAATGCAGATTTTGCCTCGACTGCAACCAATGAATTCAATGTCCGTGCCTCGGGTGGGGTCCGTATTTACACTAACTCAGGGGCTACCATTGGCGTTACCCTCGACGCAAGCGACAACACATGGAACTCCATCTGCGACAGCACCAAAAAAACCGTAATTCATCAGGTCGATTCCCGAGACATCCTGGATCGAGTCGCTAAGCTCCCCATCAAAAGATGGAAGTTCAAAGACGGCAACCCCTCGGTCGAACACATCAGCCCCATGGCGCAGGATTTTTGGAATCTGTTCCATGTCGGCAGCGATAGTCTGACCATCTCCACCCTCGACCCCGCCGGCATCGCCCTCGCCGCAATTCAAGAATTGCAGAAGCAGAATATCGCGCTTCAAGAACGTGTTGAAAAACTTGAGCAAGAACTTGAGAGGTTCACACATAACCAGAATACTTCGGCTGAGTCTAACTTAGCCCACAAGACTCAATAAAATCCATCATTTTCATAGACGAATCCAAGCTAACCGCAGTGCTTATCGAAGCGGTGAAAGAATTGAAAGCCGAAAACGAAGAACTGAGGAAAGACGTTGAAGCCCTGAAAGCATCTCAAAGATAATCCCCACCAAAGAAAGTCCAAAATGAGAGAGGACGAGTCCCGAGACTCGTCCTCTATGTATTAGTGTTCCGTATCACAGGCATCTTGCCCTTGGATCACAACCGTGAAAGATACTGTCAATGAAAATACGGATTCTGTGCCACCGGCTTAGGTTCGTGCACCGTGGTCGCCTTTAGCTCCATCTCCTCCACCAAGATCGACGGCGTGACGATGGATGCTGGATAGTACGCATCCTGGAAAATCGTGGGCTGCATGATGTTATAGGCGGTCTGGTCCTTCCCCAGCGCTACGATGTCTCGCAGTGTCCGGACGGACACCTCATCGAATTCCAGCCCCCGTATCGGCTCCATCCTGCCGTCTTTGGCGTACACCTTGTACACGGTCAGCGGGGCGGTCAAGAGCGTCTTGGATCCATCTGCCTGCTCCACCCAGCGGTATTGCGTTTCAAGTGACGGTTCCTCCAGTCGCTTCACGAGGAGTCCGTACTCGATTTCCTGATCTTTGCAAAGCCCTTTCAATTCCTCGATCATGCGGTCAGTCTTCATTGGTTCCGAGGTCGTGACGATCAGATTCGTGATTCCTGGGACCGTCATTTGATAAGGTGTGGAATGAGCATGTCCGTTCGATTTCGGAATCTTATCAGTGGGCTGCCGTCCCACTGGCAAAGTCTGCAGCCTTCCATCCTCCACCAAGGTGATATTCTGACTCTCCACCCCTTCATCATCTGCCAATTGGTATCCCGCCAGCATGATTCCGTTCCAGTCTTCCCGGCGAGGTTCGTCCGTGACGGACACGAACTGGGGAAGCACTCTGCGCTTGATTTTTCCTGCTAATTTCCCCATCGGCAGCATATCGCTCATCCTGTCGTTGGCAACCAAGGGCTTTTTCGACAGCGCCAGTTGGTCCGCCAGAAGCTGGGAGAAGAATTGCGCTGAAGCCCAGTCTGTGAATAATACCGGTCCGACATATTCCTCCAATGCCGGCGCCGCAGCCGCTTCCTGCAACTGTCCAGCCATCTGCTGGATATCCGCCACCAATTTCGGTGTGGCAGGCGGCTCCTCACCGTCCCGGGTTACATAACGGAGAAATCCGGTCAGACGTTGACCGTCGTCCGCCTGCGTAGTAGCTGAAATCTCCAGAAACTGGTATATTTCCCCTTTCAAGTGCCGACTGCCCTCGGAATTGACGTACCACTGGTTGACCGCCTGAGCCCTGTATTCCATCTTCCAGTCCTCAAGGGAGGTGTGGGTTGCAAACGCCTTGCCAGCATCCGCCAATTTGGTCTCCCACTGCTTCTGATCCACGCTCAGCGCCACTGGTTTGGCGATGAGGGCAAACGGAGCCTCTATGGAGAAATCGGGCACTTCTTCCTTGACTGGATGAGCCTGCAGGTAGGCTTTCTTCCTGGCTAATGTCTCCAGCGCATTCTTGTAAGCCGCATCCGTGTAGTACCAAAGCTGGTGCCGAAGTCCCTGGTAGGAATTCTCTTCCACGACTCCGTCGCGGCTATTCCAGATGCTGCCCCAGGACGAGAAATAGTTGCTGTTGTCCAACGTCCGGTCGCCGACCCTCAAATCGATGTACAAGTACCGGTCGTGCGAGGGTCGGGACTCTACCATCGCGCCGTACCGTGACGACACCGTGATCGTCTGGTAGTCCCGAACGCGGTAGCCAAGAAAGTACGGGGACGGCATGCCCTCGATTACCAGCCGATTCATTGACCGCGCCAGCTCATCGTCCATAGCGCGGAATACGGGATCTGCAGTCTCTGCTGCCATTGCAGCGGATACGAACGTCAGGATCAAAAGAATTGGAATTGATTTCTGAATTGAGGGTCTCACGGTAATCTCCATGGAAACGTATTTGATCGCAGGGTGAGGACACCCTGCGGCACGATTAAACGTATGTCAAGAATTTGATTACTTACACCAGACTGCAAGTTCCATACAAACACCACCCCCCTTCTCTTCCCCCCTCCAATAGGCGGGGGGAAAGACTGGCAGAGTGGGTACACCCGGCGGCACTCAGCTAGGGATTGCCCAGGCTCGATCTGTCATGCTCGGGCGGAGGCAAGATAGGAGGCTTCTCCTGTTCCTTCTGCCTCTTCTCCACCTCGATCTCAGATACCAGGATGCTGGGCGACACTGCCGACACCGGCACGCTTCCTGATTCCGCGCCGCAAGTGCCGTTGAAGACACCGTCGTCGTCCCCCGTGATGAGAATCTTGCTGAAGCAGGTCAGCGGCGTTCCTACAATATCCACGCCCCTGACTACTTCATCAGGACGTCCGTCGGCATAGACGCGATACACATACAAAGGCAGCACCTTGAAAGCCTGCGGACCCCGGCGACCGGTCATGGTGAATCCGCCGGCGATGTCGTCGAAAATCAGCCCGTAGGGCTTGCCCTGCTTCTTACATTCTTGAATTAACATTTCCCGGAGTCGTTTGTAGGGCACGGTCTTGGTGGATTCGATGATTAGATTTCCCTGCCTGGACACCACTTCAAAGCCGGCTTCCCGACGCCCGTGACCATTGCTCACGGGGAAATTCTCAATCGGCGAGCGAGACATCAGGAAATTCTTCAAGACCCCATGATCCACCAAAGTCACCCGCTCAGCCGGTGTCCCTTCGTCATCATATTTGTAATAGCCGCGCAGATCGGTCCCGCGGAAATTCGAGACGGTAGGATCATCATAGACGCTGATGAAAGTCGGCAGAATCTGCTGATTGACCTTCTTGGTGAACGTCTGCCCTTCCGATTCGCTCTTTTGGCGATGCCCTTCCATCCGATGACCGAAGATCTCGTGGAAAAACACCCCGCTGGCGCGGTTGACCAGAATCGCAGGTCCGATATACGGTTCCACCAGAGGTGCATTGATCAGATTCTGCAACTCTTGCACCAACCGTTCCGCTGCCTCCAACACTTCGGTTTCTTCCGGCATGCGACCCATCGTGGCGGTTGAAAAAATTTCGAAGCGGCTGAGCTCCATACCGTCGTCCGCCATGCCTTGCACTCCGAATCCGAAACGCAGGTAGCAGCGGTCGTGTTGCAGCCGTGAGCCTTCGCTGTTGACCATGTAGATCGTCTGATCCGTGACTCCGAGCCACACATTAGACTCGTACACGAAAGGATACTGCGCAAAGTGAGCGCCGACTTTCGACATGACTCCCTGCCAGTACGCCGTATCCACCGTCGTAACGATCGGAGGTTCCGAGTACCGGCTAGCTGACTCGGTGGAAAAATCGCTGGACTTGTCTTCCTCTTCCACCTTCACCTGCTGGTTGGTCAGCACCTTGGTATATCGTTCCTGTGCTTTCTGGTATTGATACTCCGTTTCCGCCCACAGTGCGGCACGCATGGACGCCGGATCATCCTGCAATGGGAAAGCCACCTGCCGCCACGGTGAATAATTATCGGTCCAATCGCCGCCGCGAATCTCGTGGGTATTGTCCAGCGCTGGGCTGCCCACCCGGACGTCCACGTCCAGATACCGGTTGGCGGATGATCTCGGCGCCTCGAATGCCCCATCGGTCATCGAAAGGGATCGTTCGTGCTCTTCGGTCACAGTGTACTGCAGATAGTACATCGGAACGCTCTCGGCGCTTCCCAAATCGGACATAGATTGAGTCAGTTGCTGCTGCATGACATCCAGAACTGCAGCCGGCTGCTCTGCCGCCAGGACCGACATCGCGACTACTAACAACGATAATACAAATGTACCGACTTTCAGTGATCGAATCATGTATCCTCCAATGAATTCTGTTCGTACGAAATAGGGTTCTCCGCGGGTCTCCATTGACCACAGATCTGTCAAGCGGGGACGCCTGACAGCACCTCTGAACGTGCCGCGGGGTGTCCTCAACCGGCGGATCCTTGGGTCGCTGAATGGCTGTCAGGTGAGGGCACCTGATAAGACGACGACTTGAGGGCAGGAGCCGGAAACTGGCTCCGCCCCTACGCGAAACGCTGTGCTACGTCTTCAGCTTCTTCTTGCGCGCCGCCGGGAATAGCACGTTATTCAAGATCAACCGGTACCCCGGGGAACTCTTATGCAACGACACATTGGTAGGCGGATCGCCCACCTGATGCCGATAATCCTCCGGATCATGCCCCCCGTAAAAAGTGAACGTCCCTTTGCCGAAGTTGCCATGCAGATACCTGACCTCGTCCGCCCCTTCCACTTCCCCCAAAATCGTCACCGACCGTTTGACCAGCGACTTCCGAAAAGCCGTAGTCTGACCCATGAACCCTTTGACCACGGAGGTATGATCCTGTGTCAGCATGGTCGGCACCGGATCGACTTTCGCAGAGAATTCGAATAGCGTGAAGTAATCCACGTCGTCGCCGCGAGGCGACCTCCCGGTCAAGGGCGTCACATCGATATCGGAGAACTCATAGACCATCGGGTCGGTGATCAAGTGGAAATTCTCGAAGGCGAAACACTGATCAAAATCCAGCTTCTCTTGACAGTCAGGATCGGGAGCATCGCCGTCAAAAACCGCATGGCAGATATCGGTATTGACCGCAGCCAACGCAATATCATAGCTATCCGTCGCCGAACACATGGCGAACATGAAGCCGCCCTGGCGCACATAATCTCGAATCGCATGTGCCACCGCCAGTTTCTCTTTGGACACTTTATTGAACCCGAGCCGATGCGCACGAGCTTCGGCGTCCGTTTGGGCTTCGATATACCACGGCGCATTGCGATACATGGCGTAGAACTTCCCGTATTGACCGGTGAAATCTTCGTGATGCAGATGCAGCCAATCGTACTGCGATAATTTGCCGGCTAAGACTTCCTCATCATAGATCTTGTCGTACGGGATTTCGGCATATTCTAATACCAGCCTCACGGCATCATCCCACGGCTCTGCAGTCGGCGGCACGTACACCCCAACCCTGGGGGCTTTCTCCAGGAGCACGTCCTCCATGTTGTCTTCTTCGATCGCGGCGTAGATTCCCGCCACGTCCGACCCCGATACGTTCTGATAGGTCACGCCTCGAAGCCGGCAGATGCGTTCCAATTCCGGGAAGGACTGCATCAAGAACGACCCATTCCGGTAATTCAACAACCACTCGACATTGATTCCTTGCTCTAACACCCAATACGCCACGCCGTATGCTTTCAAATGATCCGTCTGAGACAAATCCATTGGAATCAATATCTTCTGACCGAACACTGCCAATGGCATAGCCAATAGTACTACCAAGAGTACCAGAATCGTCTTGAGCAGTGTTTTCCTCAATCCCGACCGCGCGGAAAGCGGGACCTCTTTTACACTTTCAGACTTTTCGACTTTCAGACTTTGTGACTTTCCAGCTTTCACACTTTCCAACTTTCCAACTACTTGAGCAAGACCACCTTCCTGGTTTGCACTAACTCCCCCGCCTGCATCCTGACAAAATATATCCCACTGGGCAAGTCACCCGCATCCCACACTACCTGATACCTTCCCGCCACTTGGCGCCCATTCACTAATCTTGCCACCTTCCGCCCCAACACATCATACACCTCCAATCGTATCGGCGCTCGTACTGGTATATCATAACCAATTGAGGTGGTAGCATTAAAAGGATTGGGATAAGCAGGCGTGAGTGCAAATGCCGTGGGTGGGTTTGACGAAGGCTCCAAGGAAACCGCACCGGGAGGCACACCAATCCCATGCAACGTAACATTGACCAACTCATCATTATTGTCAATTCTCAGCGTATCATCATAAGAAATCGTATCCTGGGGAGCAAAGGTCACTGTGATGACCAAACTGTCGCCGGGTGCGAGCAGACTGTCGGATGGGTCATAGTCGGTAGCAAAGCTGGAATCCCCAATGCTCACTCCAAGTATAATCAATCGCCGGGTACCGGTATTGCTCACAATTACTTCTTCTCCGTGGCTCTGATCATCTCCAACTACTACCTCGCCAAAGTCCAACGCACTATTGGACACCTGGATTTCGGGGGTGTAAGTGAACGTATCCGGCGAGATCTTCGCAATCCAGAGTCCAGACCATAACTCATCATAGAGGGATCCTACAACTATGTAACCCTGGTCACTGGTTGGTCTAAAGTCATAAGCATGAATATTGAACGGCTCTACGTGAACAAGACTCCATAGAGTATCTCCTCGGTCATCGGTTCTGACCAAGTAGAGCGCATAGGTCGAACCAAATGACGATGTTACCCCTGCCAGAATATATCCGGAATCCGGTGTCTGATGAATCATACAAGCAGTTTCCCAACCAGTTCCTCCATAGGTACGAGTCCAAAGGGTATCCCCTACGCCATCTGTCTTTACCAAATACATGTCGCCTGAGCCAGCACCAAATGAGGTTGTGGCACACCCGATGACGTATCCCCCATCGGAAGTTTGCTCAACTGAATATACCCATTCGTATTCTGACCCTCCATAGGCGTGGGACCAGATGCTATCGCCAGTGGCATCAGTCTTGACCAGATAAGCGTCATTGACATACGGTGGTGTCACTGTTGTGGTTCCCGCTACAATATAGCCTCCATCTGCAGTGATTTGCACACAACTGGCATGGGCATGTTCTGTACCTCCATAGGTTCGAGTCCAAAGAGTGTCTCCCAGACCGTCGGTCTTGACCAAGCAAAATTCATCAGAACCCGAAATGCTGCTTGACCCCGCGAGAATGTAACCACCGTCTGGCGTCTGCCTGGCATCACTGATGCCTATCTCCTCATAATCTCGCGCCCAAAGCACCTCCCCCTGGCTGCCGGTTTTAGTCACATTGGAATCACCTGCCACCACGATAATATATCCCCCATCAGACGTCCGCCGAATGGAATGTCCCCATTCCTCGGAAGATCCCCCACCAAATATGATATGCCAGTTAAGGATACCTGAACTGTCAACGCTGACTAACAGAACGTCGCTGGTAAAATACGGATCCAATGTTCTCCCCCCAATAATCATATATCCCCCCTCTGCCGTTTGCTCAACAGAATGACCAGAATTTGAGGATCCCCAGTTGTAACTCCTCGTCCACTCTATCTGCGGTGGCTGGGCACTGGCTATAACTGCCACCAAAACATTCGACGCCATCACAGTAACTATTTTCCCCAAGTTCATAGCCACCTCCTTAGTACCTGCTATGATTGCTTATATGTCTCCAGGCTGCGTATCCGCCGCCGGACTTCCTCCATGTGCATGCCGCCCGGATAATCGATCAGGATCTTCTCGTACTGCTCGATTGCCGCCGGATAGTCGCCCAAATCACGCTCCAGAATATCCCCCAATATGAATCGCACGTCCTCACATTGAATGCTGGACGGAAACAGGGTCAAGAATGATTTCAAGCTGTCCGCCGCCGCCCGCCCTTGTCCCAGGGCTCGCAGTTCCATCGCCTCTCGAAGCAAGGATTCCTGCCCCACCCGTCCGGTTCTGGAAGCGCTCCTGGCATCCTGGAACACTGCCAACGCCTGTTGGTGGTCGTCCTGAAACGCCAGCAAGTCGCCGCGGGCGAAAATCGCCAAGGCGACCGAATCCGCACGTGCCGAGGTCAAGAACAGCGACCATACCAACGCATCATTGACAGTGTCGTCATCCAATCGTCCTTTGGACGCCTGCGTCAACATCTCCGTGGCAGTCTGATAGTCGCCTTGCCACAGCGCCAGGCGCGCAAGTCTCACGTAGAGGATTGCCGGAGGCGGTTCTCGATTGACCCGGGGTTGCGCCGAGGCACGAACATAGGCGGTCTTCGCTGCCTCTATGTCCCCTTGCTTGACAAAACAGTCCCCCAGCCACAATCCCACTTCCTGATCGCCGAGTCGGGGAATCCCTGCCGCCAGCAACATCTGGAAATCCGATCTCGCCCCTGCCGCATCCTTCAAGTCCCGCAGGCGAACCACGCCAGCCCGGAATCGCGCTTCCCGACCTTCGGGACGGGTCAATCCCACCCGAGCCAATTCCTCGTACTGCGTCAATGCATCCCGAGATTTGCCTTCCACCTCCAGGCACTTTGCCAAACCCAATCGCGCCGCCGTTTTCAAACGGTCGTCCACCTTTCCATTATCGACCACGTCTTGAAATAGGACGCGGGCATGGTGGATCTGGTTTTCCTTTAGAAATTGTTGCGCGAAATCGAAGCCTTGCTGACCGGGCTTCTCCGACAACGAATCCAGCGTCCGAACTTGCAGCAACGCCTCATCGAACCGCTGACTCTTCAAAAGGAATCCCACCAGGAGACTGCGCACGTCCTGGTTGCTGCCGAGAGTCAGATAAGGCTCGAAAGCTTTCACCACGCTATCCACCACGTCTCCAGTGGTAGGAAACAGCGCAAATTCCCGCTGGATCAAGCCGAATCGACCAGGGGATGCCTGGTACGCCCTCAAGAACTCGGTCGCTGCGCCGGCATATTCCATGCGCGACCTGAGCACCATCGCCAGATCCGTGGCCATGAAGGTGGGATCGGCGCCCTTGTTCCGCGCCTGCCGGATGACGTCAATCGCCTCGTCCATCAACCGGTTCGCCAGCATCGTTCGGACCACTTTGCCATAGGCATTGGCGTCGAAACCCACGTCAGCCAGCGCCTGGCGCCAAATCGCAAACGCACTGTCCGCCTGCTCCATCCGGTAAAAAACCTCTCCGCGATCCACCTCAATCGCAAACGCACTTAACGGATCAGCGGGATTCCGAGTTATCCCCTTAGGCTGGTAACCCTGGATCCAGGATAACGCCAGATCGAAATTCTTTAAATACAAGGCATTCCGGAGCACGCCCTGGTAGTAGATGGGGTGGTCGGGCTTCTTTTCCGCCAGTTGCCGGTAAGTGTCAAGCGCCTGCTGGAAATTGCCTTGTTCCTCGAACCTCCTCGCCATTTCCGCCAGGCGCTGTTCCGGGACGCTGGACGGTATTGGGATTTGCGGTTGTGCCTGGTCCTCGCCATCCACCGGAATCCCCTGCGCGTAGATCGTGGACGTAACACCGCAAAGCAAAAGCAAGCACAGGAAAAATAATATATTCAAATGACTATTCGTCGAGCTTAACATGACACCTGCTTTCAATCAAACATCGGCAGACTTCCAACCTTCGGCATGTCATTCCAAATCTGACCATCTAAGACTCGCCCCCTCTTTTTTCGATCAAATCCTCCCCACTGCTTGAAGAAAAAAGGCACTTTTGCACTCAAGCACTGATCTCGAATATCTTCAACCCAATCGGTCTTCATGGGTCGTGCGCGAGGTCCTGATTCTCCTCCGACAATTACCCAATCTATTCCTGTGAGATCCATATTGGCAATTGGTCCCAGCAAAGGTTCCAAAGACAAGAACTTGATCCGCGCAGAGGTTTTTCGCAAGTCATCTACCCTGCCGAGGTATTTTTCTTTTTCCACGCTCACGCCCATCCAAATGTTCTCCGACCATACCAGATTATTGCTCAGGTTCAGCAAGCGTTCTGAACGTTTTGTAAGAACTTGAAAAATATGATGTCTTGCCCTATGCATAACCTGAAAAACCCTCGAAATAAAAACCTCCGGCAATTCCTCATGAAAAAGGTCACTCATTGAGTTGACAAAAATCACTCTTGGTTTTTTCCATCTCAGGGGTATGGACAAGGAATCTTCATGAATTCTTACTCGAAAACCATCCGCATAATGCGGTTGCCCCTGAGCTTGAAGACGGCGTGCTATCCTTTCAGCATAACAATTCTTACAACCATCGCTTATCTTCGTGCATCCTGTAACAGGATTCCAGGTCGCTCCAGTCCACTCGATTGTAGAATTCCCTGCCATCTTCAAACCCTTATGCAGTTAGAAACCAGTTCTATCTTTGAAATTATTAAAAATATAACTTACAATTTTATTGCCTGTGTCATTGTGCGATGCAAAAAACAAATAGTACACTATGCTGTTTATACTGTTCCTCATGGGTAGAGGTTGGGGTACATTCAGAAAACCAGCCACTTCAATCAATCGCCTCCGAAAAACCTCTGCCACCTGTTCATTTCTTACCTTAACTTCTTCTTCACCAAAGATACTCATTTGCGGTGAGAGACTGTACAACTCATCTCTCCAAGAACCATCACCCCAAAATCTATTCATCCTTTCAATTTGCGTAGGTAAAACCTTTTCGGGTCGATGCTTCAACACGTTCATATTTATGTCCATAATAGGGAAATTAAGAAATATCTCTACAGACTTCATTAATCCAATTTTTTGAACTACTTCCCAGTCAATATGCATTCCGTATGGATCTAAAACGCAAAGTGCTCGGCTATAATCCTCGCGTCTCGCTAATGGTAACACACTCTCTAACAAAATTTTGTTGCAGTCACCTAGATAAATCTTTACATCTGATCTTGGACCAACCAGTTTCTCCAATGATTCAACCTTTTGCGGTCTGAGTTCTATGAAGTGATATTCATGAAAAGGCGGATCGACGTTCAATGCATGAAGGGGACTGCCAAGAACGAATTCACCAGTACCCTTCGACTTATGGGTTCCTGATCCTGCAAATGCATCAATATATAAGTAGTGGAAATGGACTTTTTGAGCACTCATTATTATAGAATATGCTTTTGCGTATTCCTTGATGATTTGGTGCTTTATTTCTGTCCAATAACCTATCTCATCATGCCTAAACTCTTGTTGCATGTTTGCCCCTCTCAATTAGCAGTGGTATTCAGTAACTGTCCATTCATGGGAATCTTGAGACGGACCGTCCTGATCGCCCTTAGATCTCCTTCTCTGTCTCGCCAACGCATTCGCACGCTTCCGGGCTGCATCAAGCATGTCCCATAAATACGCTGGATCTCTTTGATTAGCTTGCATATATGACCCTCCGAGTCCTCAAGATTTCGGACCTCCGGAAAGGATTACGCAGCGCTTCTTTCTCGACGATGTCCACCGGTCGTCCAAGAATTCCCTGCAATTCCAAACGCATATCAACCAAATCCCACAGACTCCAGGGGGAATTGTCTTCGAAGCTCACCACCACGTCCACGTCGCTATCGGCATCGAAATCCTCCCTGAGCACCGAACCAAAAAGCGCCATTTCCCTGATCCGCCATTTCTGACAGAATTCCTTGACATGCTTTTTCGACAATTGAATTTTCCCATTAGCCATAATAGATACCTCCTAACAGCATTTCCTATTGTCCAGCCGCCTTCGCCCGCGCCAGAGCATCGAAGTACATCCGGATCAACTGCTCGTAATCCCGGACGTAATGCCCTTCCAGTGCTTTCAGCAAGTCCCGGCGCAGCGATTCTGCATCGGTGTGAGGATTCTGCATCAGCGGGGACTGGCGCGCTATATCTTCCCCCGTTCTGGACTCGCGTTTCGGGCTGTATTCCCGTTCCCGAACCGACCGTTGAGCGTCCAAGAGCCTCGTCAATATCTTCTCCTGACGCTGCAACGTCCGTTCGTTCAAATTCATATCCTGCAGGTCATTGACGACATCCCCCATCTGCTTCCCGACTTCGTCCAGCCGCCCTAACATTTCTTTAGCTTCGCCGGCTTCACTGGCAATTTGCTGCAACGACTGCTGTATCTGCGCTTGCTGCGCCGCCAGCCGCTTCATTTCCGCCTGCTCCTGCAGGCTGTACATGCCCTGATTGCCCTGGAACAGGGACATAGTGCTGTTGTTCAGACCCTGCTGCTGGCACGTCATCTCCGACATCTTCTTCATCATCTCTTCGCCGCCGGTGGAAGAGCACGATTGCGACATCTGACTGGCGGATTGCTGCAACAACATCGCTGTCTTATTCAATGCGCCCATGGCAGCACGCCCGTCCTGGCTTAGTTGCCGCCCATCCCGACGGTTGCAGTCGTCGATGCCTTCGTCCATCTTCCGCATGGCTTCGCCCATCGCCGCCCCAATCTGAGGGCTGATGAAGAAGGTCTCGCGAGCGATAGCATACACCGAATCCGCCACCCGCTGCAATCCGGATCGTACGTCCTGCTGCCGTTCGGCGACATCATCGAAGCGCGGGCTCGATACCGCCATATCGTCTCCGTTCTGCAGCAGGTTCTCCTGACTGAACGACAACCGGAGCAGGTTCGCCGTTTCCCGTTCCAATGCCGCCAGCAGCTCATCCATTTTCTGTCGCGTGATGCTCTCGCCGGCTTGCTTCATCATCTGGCTGAGCTGATTCAGACTACTGGAAATCTTCTGCCCTTTGTTCTTGCAACTGCTGCTTTTCTGCGAGCTCATCATGCCGGACATCGTCTGCATCTCGTTCGGCAGTTGTTCCTGATCCAGGAACGAGTCAATGTCCTTCATCTCTTTCGGAGACTGCCCCATCAGCTCCTTCGCCATCTCCTGAGCCTTCTGGAACTCCTTCTCCAGCGCCTCCATATCTTTGGACATGGCATCTTCCTTGGACGCCAGATCTTTCATCGATTGGTTGTCGGAGGTTTCCTCCAACTGCTTATTGACGGAATCCTGGCGTTTCAGCAGGTCATCCGCCCGCTTCACCAGTTCATCCATCTTCATTTCCAATTCCATCTGCTTCAGAATATTCAACGAGCGGTCCAACTGCTTGAGGAAATCCTCCTGGGTCAATTGGAAATTCTCCATCGCCTTCAACAGGTCTTCCGGATTCTGTTTCTGCAACGCTTCTGCCAGCTTCTTCATCGCTTCCCTAAGTTCCGGAGTCGCCACCCGCTCGAAGAGTTCCTGCAGCTCCATGTACTTTTCCAGCGTTTCTTTGGTGAAGAGCGAATTCTCCTGGATCGACTGCACCATTTCCTTCATCTGCTGGGCGATATCTTCGACCGTCTTGGCAAGCTGCTCCTGGCGCTGCATCACGTCCTGCAGCCGTTGCTGTTCCTCCCACGTCATTTCGGGATTTCGTTTCCATTCCTCGGTGATTTCCTGCATCGCCTCGGACAGTTCCTTCGTTGCTTGCATGGTCTCCATCAGGTCCGATCCCATGTCGTCTTGCTGCTGCTCCGTTTCCGCGTACAGGTCCTCCAGCGACGGGAATCGGATCGTCAAGACGTCGCTGCGAGCCATCTTGGGCCCGGTAATTTGGTCATTATCCCATGCCTGCACGTAGAACGACACCTGGTCATCCGGGAGCAGGTCCATCAGCGACAAGTCCCAGGGCTCGTCACATCGAGTGATCCCATCCTCATCGACCTGGCATTTCAACTCGCGAGTGTCATAGTCATCCAATGCAACTTCGGCGGGATCCACCGCGCTGCTTCGATGGAACCGGAGCTCCATGCGGGATATTCCGAAATCATCCTCTGCTTCCGCCAGCAACGGAAGCAGCATTGCTCCGGAAATCTCTACGTCGCCCGAAGGCTGCACTATCTTGACCGAAGGTTCTCGGTCCGGAATTCCGGTTACCCGATACCAAATCGGATCCCGGTCGCTAATCCCTTCCCGATCCAATAACCGCACCTGATACTGGAAATCGCCGGATACGGAAAACGACCCGTGCAGACGATTTCCCAACACCTCCATGTCATGCCGATTCGATTCCTCGGTCGAACCATCCACATCCATCCAGCCTTGAGCCAGTTCCATGTTGGTTTCCACGGATAGCTCGACTTTGGAACCGTTCAACGCGGTCACATCTCCGACGTTCGACTCACCGAACGTTACCGGCAGTTTCGAATACGCCGGAGGGATTATCTTAGCTTGCAGGCTCCGGATGTACGGGCGGTCCCGGACGGTCAGCCGATAGGGACCGGCGGACACCGGTCCGGACTGCGCCCAATACTCCATCGACTCTCTAACCGAACCCAAGGCGAATCGGAATACGGAGTCCTGATCGGCTTGCAGGTCATAATTATCGGCTTCGCGGCGCGAATCCGCCTTGGTGGACAAACGCACCTTAGCAGGCATCCGCCCCTGGGCGGTAATCTCCACCTGGACGGTGTCGCCTTTCAATGCTTTGGCATCACCAGGGGTTACCAGCAATTGAAACGGCAGAGGTCGAGGAAAGTCCTTCGAAGGATTGGATATCCGATACAGAGATGCGAACAGAGTTCCGCTTCCGGCAGCATATACGACCAGAGCGACCACAACCGCACCTGCCGATATCTTCAACGCCCGCTTGACCTTGAGATTTCTCTCGACCGAGCGCACATCGACCGCTTCCAGTTCGCGTGCTACCCTGCCCACAGCTTCCTGAGCCAGATCCTGGCTGTAGCCCTCCCGATTCTCCTTAAGGAGCCTTGACAATTGGAGGGCGTTCAACAAGCGATCAAGGATCGACGGCACTCGCTGCCCCACCTTAGCTGCCAGCGTCTCATCGCGGGGATATCGCTGGAACAGCCAAAGAGATATCCACGGCGCTAATGCCCCGATTCCAACAGCCGTTAGCGCAATCGCCGCTGAGGAAATGACCAGAATCCACCGCCCGGTACTGGAAAATCGGAACACCGCTTCCAGAATGGGAGCAACCATCAGCAGCACCGCCACCACCGCGATCGACCACATCGCGCCCGTGCTCAGCCTCAAGAGCTTTGCTCGGCGGCGCAGCCGATCCAACCATCGAGTCAAATTTTGCACATTACTCATCGCTGCCTCTGAAGAAGGGCTCAACATGTTGAGCCCCTACCACAATCACTATGCCGCATACCACCCGTAGAGGCTTAACACGTCAAGCCCCTACCAAGAGTCCTTCGCACGACGTATTAATATAACGAATATTGACCGGAAATTCAAGCCGCGAATTGACTTTCGGAATTTTCCGCACCAACACCGTCATGGTTTCGCAAATGCGAACCTGACCGAACAAGAAGCTGTCAGGTGAGGACACCTGACAGCACACTCAACCGCTGGCAGACGCCCTCGTCTGCCAGCCGCTATTACTGTGCCGTGATTCTCGCAATAATCTTGTCATCATCAGGCAACAAGTCCGCCTTGACCAGCCTCGGCACCAGGATCCGCCAGGATTCGTCCGCCTTGAAGACTTCTTTGAAAATCGGCAGCGACCGATCCACCTGCCCCACCGTCACCAGCGTCACCGCTTGCCAGAATCTGATTTCGGAATTCCCGGGCGCCATTTGCGCCGCCATGGAGTATTCCCGATTGGCGTCGTCGTATTTCTGCAGAGTGATGTACTCATCGCCCTTGTCCATATGCTTGTAGGCACGGGTCAGGTTGAGCAAGCGCTTCAATTCCGGCAACGGTTCGGGAGAGTCATCCACCCGGATATCGACGATCTTGTCCACCCAACTCTTGCCGGTGGGATGCGCCGCCACTACGACCATTGCCGCCGACTGCATTCCCCGGATATCGCCGCCTTCAGCTTGAGCCGCCTCCAGCGCCGCCATCAGCCGATCCGGTAACTCGCCCTCGGTGTTCTCATACGCCTTTGCCATAGCGCCCCATACGGAGTTATTCCGCATGAGATTCGCCTGGCACGAGAAATTCTTGCCGGTCTGATGCCCCGCTTCTGCGATGCACCTGGTGCCTGTATGTACTGCCACCACCCCGTTGCGATCGATCATCGCCACCTGCCGCACTTGATTGTCCGGGTCGCTCGCCAGCAGCCCTTCCAAAGCCTGGGTAGCGGACTTACCCTTCTCCATCATTTCCAATCCCAGAGGTCCGTAGGAAAAGTCCACCAGAGACTGGGTTGCCACCGCTCCCACGGCGGGTTCCAGCCAGATGACATCCGCCACCTTGAAATAGTGCGACTGCACTGCGGCGCCGAACTGACCGGTTGCACTGTCAAATGCCACGATGGAATACGTGCTCGCCAGGGGCCAAATCGAAGCCGGTGCGTCCTCTCCCGCAATCACCATCGCCGGAATTAGCACCAGCAACAGAGCAACTTTCGCCACTATGTCCTTCATGACAAACTCCTCCCGATGTGATAGGTGATCATGACCATTCTCTGACAGGGGCATTTCTCACTATATGATGTGACACGATTTTTCCTGGCGCAGCACTCCGGGAAAGAATGACGTTCGGAGGTCAAATGACGGAGTAGAACTGCTTGAGGAACAAGATCAGGGCACACATTCCGATGACCACGATGGTCGCACCCCATAGACAGTGGGAGAACGGGCGGGGCGACCCGAAGGCGCGGTTGCAGCCCCAGAACACGGCTCCAAGCACCGCCGCCGCACCGCTCAGCAGGACGAGGTACTTCAACATGATCAGAGCAGCCTGGATCATCCCGCGATCCAGCCCCAGCCAGAACTGATCAGACACACAGGCAATCAGTAATCCGCCCAATAGAATTCCCAGCCCGCAGGATCCCCACTCCTTCCCCATTTGCAGTCCCTCTCCCTCTTTTGTCCAATGTCGTTGAGCGTTGTGTGCAGTGCCTTGAAGGGCAGCACACCTGGACGAATTGCAGGTTATGCCTGATAAGCCGTTGCGAATTTCTGGGCGAATTCCTCGAGAGTCGTCGCCGTAGTATTGGCTTTCGACCGCTTCTCCGTTGGTCGGGCGATCCCTTCGTTGAAGGCACGGGACAGTTCGACATAACCTTCCGCCACACTGCGGGATACCCCTATACCGACCAGGGCTTTGATCGTATCATCGTACGATGCCTGGACATACCTCAGGTCATCCTTGCCGATCGCCTTGCCGATTGCCTTCGCGACTTCGGTCATGGAAACTTCCTTTGGTCCAAGCAGCTCTCGGACCGACTTGCCGGTGAAGTCCAATTTCAAGAGCCGTTCCACCGCGAATTCTGCGATGTCTTTGGTGGCAATCATGGGAACTCGGACATCCGCCTTCTGTGCCGCCGCCATCACTCCCATGCTCTTGATCGGTTGAATTTGCATCAGGGTATTTTCCATGAAGAACGACGGGCGCAGGTGCAGCACATTCACGCCTTTCAGCTTGTTGAACCGTTGTTCCATGTCGTACAGACCACCTACCACGCCGACACCTTTCGGCAGATTCGCTCCGATGCTGCTCAGCGTGACCACGTGCCTCACGCCTGCCTTCTCGACCGCGGTTGCCAGAGATTCGATGACTTGATTGTAATAGGCGCGGTAATCCGCCGCCCTCACATCGGGCGGAACCAGGACATAAGCGGCTTTGACGCCGGAATATGCTTTGGTCATGGCTGCCGTATCCAGCACGTCAGCCACGAAGGCTTCCGCTCCCTTATCGACCAACGGCTGCAGCCTGTCCTTGCTGCGACCAATGGCACGTACTTTCTCACCCTTGGCGAGCAGGATTTCCGCGACCTGCCGCCCGGTCTTGCCTGTAGCTCCTGTTATTGCATACATGGGATTCTCCTCTTAGGTGTCCGTCATAATGTCAGTTGTTACAGGCTATTGTACGTCCGAATCGCAATTTGGTTTCAAGGTACATCCTCGGACGCTGCCTGTGTCGTACCGACTTGCGAGGAGAATCGATCAGCTCGCAAACGCCGAATCGTCGCTGAGGCAAACAGCACAATGACCGCCGGGTGAGGACACCCAGCGGCACGCAAAACGATCCGCGGGCTCCTGACCTGAAGGACCTATCGGCTCCAGGTCTGAGAACAGAACGCCGCAGGGTGCGGATTTACCCGCCTGAGGCGGGCAAGCCCTGCGGCACATGATTTCCACTGAGTCAATGCCCTTTGGCGTCAAAGGCATCGCGGGATATGACGTCGAGACCACAGCCCCCAATAACAACGGCACGACTGCCAAGTGCCGCCGTAGCGCTGACATGACACCCTCCGACGAATTGCGACGGTCAATTGCTTCTCAACTGCCCTGCCACCAACTCCTGTGCCGCTCTAACTGTCTCCTCGTCCGCCAGATAATAATGTCGCAAGGCGTACAGGTTATCGTCGAGTTCGTACACCAGAGGAATCCCGGTCGGGATATTGACCTTGGGGATCTCCTCATATGACACATTGTCCAGATACTTGACCAGGGCTCGAATACTGTTCCCGTGCGCGGATATCAGCACTTTCTTCCCCTGCAACAACGGAGGAGTAATCCGCTCATGCCAGCATGGCAGAACTCTCTCCAGCGTCAATTTCAGAGATTCAGTGCCTGGCAGCAACTCCCGAGGCACTCCTTGGTAGCGCGGGTCATGGATAGGATGTCGCTCATCTGAGGCTTGGATGGGTGGAGGTGGAATGTCGTAGCTTCGCCGCCAGGTGTGCACCAGATCCAGACCATGTTTCTCCGCGGTTTCTCTCTTATTCATACCCTGCAATGCACCATAATGCCGCTCATTCAACCGCCAGGTCTTATACACCGGAATCCACATCAAGTCCATGTCATCGAGAATCACCCACAGAGTCCGGATCGCACGCTTCAGCACTGATGTAAACGCCACGTCGAATTTGAAACTTTCCTGGCTCAATACTTTCGCCGCCTCGTGTGCCTCTTGAATTCCTTTCTCGGTAAGGTCCACATCGGTCCACCCCGAGAAGCGGTTTTCCTTGTTCCAAATGCTTTCCCCATGCCTGATCATGACCAGTTTGACCATGTGATAACTCCTTCGTCGAAATCCTACCGTGTCATTCCCGCGTAGGCGGGAATCCAGGATCGTGTGTTGAGCTTCCAGCCCATGAATATCCACGGGCAGGATGCCCGTGCCACATTCGACCCCCTTCTTGCTTCCCCCTACTAACGTAGGGGGAAAGACCACGAGTGTCAGGTGGGGACACCTGACACCACACCTCGTACCATGGGCTGGATGCCCATGCGACGTGCAACTTCGTCGTTGGGTCACGCAAGGCTAACCCAACCTACAAGACTTAGCCAGCCACGGGAGCGATGCCCGTGGGACGCCAACGACTAACCTTGATAGATCCCCCACGCCTCTTCCACACTTTTGCCCTCGACAGTGACCGCGTAGATGGCATTGGTGAAGCGCACGGCTTCGTCCAGGCTCTTCTGATGAATGTTGCGACCGGTGGCGTTTCCGGACACACCCCCGATATGGATTTGGTCGTGCAATTCCTGCAGGAAATCCCGCGGCGCTTTGCTCGACCCACCAGCGCACACGACTTTGGTGCGTCCCGCCGCCATAACTGCTTCTTTCAGCCATTCCGCCGACGGTTTCCCTTCCTTCTTAGGCGCATTGACCTTCACGAAATCACTGCCCAGACAGGCTGCAGTACCGGTGGCGCCCGCGATCAAATGAGGGTCCTTTTCGTCCGGCACTGCCTGACCCCGAGGGTATATCCACAGCACGGACAGCAGTCCAAATTGATGAGCTTCAAACACCGCCTGCGCCGCCTGACTCAACATCGCAGCCTCATGCTCGCTGCCCAAATAGATGGTGTAACCGACCGCCATGATTCGCAAACCGCTGAATTCCCGGAATTCCGCCACCTGTTCCACATCGTACATCTGTTCGCTATAAGGATCCGCCTGCTTGGTCTTCACTAAGTGCGTCTTGGAATTCAACTTCACCAGGTATGGGACGTCCGGATAATCCATTCCATATTGCGCGATCATTCCCAATTGCGTTGCAAACACACCGATCTTGCCCTGACTGGCGATCCGAAACAGGTGTTCGGGATCGGCGTCATCAGGGTGAATCCCTTCGCCATAGAAATCATCGTTCAAATGCTCTATCTTCTGATCGCCGGCGAACAGCATCAATCGCCCCACGCCATGGGTCATCTCATGGTAGCTCTTGCGATAAGTAGCCCGTAGGTCCGACGGGACATCCGCCGGAACTCTGATATCTGCCGTCTTCATGATTATCTCCTTAAGGATCATTTGAACCTCAGCGCCTCCTCCGGACAGAGCTCGATGCACCTGCCGCAGGCATGACAATCCGGTCGCAGTTTTTTCGAATCCAGTATCGCCCGGACCGTTGGGCAATAACTGTCATCCACACACTTGTCACAATCGGTGCACTCGGACTTGTTGACCCGAACCCTGACCAGCGATACCTGCTCGAACACCCAGGTAAATAGCCCCATCGGGCAGATCAGATAACAAAACGGTCGGAACAGGAACACGCCTGCGGCGATGACGACGAGCAACACTGCCGTGCCATAGACCGCAAATCCCCAATGCAACGCTTCGAAGGGATTGAAATGGGCATAAGTCTCGATCCCCGCCCGAAACGCCACCACCAAGAACCCCACAAACAATCCCACCCGGATCCAATTGGTAATCCTGAACGGCAGCGTCACCTTCGGCAGTTTGATCCGATTTGCCAATTCCTGGATAGCCCCGACCGGGCAGACCCACCCGCAAAACAGCTTGTTCCCGACGACGGACAATATCGCGATGGAAGTAAATAGCGACAGGAAGAAAATCGGAATTCCCCGTCCGGCTTTCAAGAAGAAAAACGGCTTGGCGATAATACATTCCGGGCTGGGATGCACCCCCATTCCCCGTGCGAAATTTCCCAACGGCAGCGCCCACAAAATCGCGAACACGAAGAATATCGCCGCTAATGCCACAGTACGCAAATGCTTGCGTACCCACGACCGGATCAACAGCCCCAACCCCAAGAGCGCAAAAATCGCGCTCATCCACACCCGTGGGATCAGCCAAATCTCGAAGAACCCTGGCTGTTTAGGCGCAGCTTCTTCTCCTGCCCACGCTGACCCAGCCATCGAAAACAGCACTACAGTCAATCCCAGCCAAACGGACATACTCCAGCTTCCCTTCCGTACCACCATGACCTTTCCTCTTTTCCGATGCTTCACAGCCTTGCCAAACCGATGTACCCAGCCCAATAACCCAGATGCTGTGCAGAGGTCAATGCCCCTGCATCATGTGCTGCATGTCCATTTCCTGGTATCCGGCAGGCACTTCAAACTGCGAGGCTGAAATCGTCTTTTTCTCGATCTTGGTCACCTCGGTGATGAACTTGCCGTCCGACTGGAACTGCACTTCCCTCAAAGGATAACCCATATTCATGAGATCCTGATATTCTGGAGACGACTGGAACGTCGCCTTGGGCATCCTCATCTCGGACATGTGATTGAATTTCTCCAGATTCAAGTCTGAGGTGAGGTCAAGGTCCTTCGAGATCCAGATCTCTTGATCCAATTTTCCGTCCACCAGCACCTGATACTTGGTCGCCTCGTAGCCCGCGATGGTCTCCGTGTCCGACGTCTTCTTGACCTCCACCGTGCCATGCCATTCCGGAGCCATCTTGCTCATCGATTCCATCATCTCCGGCGTCCACTTCATGTACATCTTTTCCTCTGGCATGATCATTGTCATTTCCAGAGTCTCCAGGTTGAAAATGACGTGTGCTTCGCCCGTCATTGCCATCTTGTTGTTCTGGATGTACAACGCTTCGCTGGTCTGTTTTCCATCGGGAAGTGTGGTGCTTTGTTCGATCATCCACCCGGCATTCAATTGCGCCGCCACCGCCGGGATGATCACTGTTGCTAATGCGTTTCTTGTTTTCATGACTCGCTTCTCCAGCTCAGGAAATGTTGAATGTTGAATGTTGAATGCTTTTGGAATTCGTGCTTTGGATTTGTTTCGAGTTTAGTGCTTTGAGATTAGGATTTGTTTGGAGTTTGGTGCTTGGAGCTTGGTGCTGGTAGCAAGATCCTTGATGTTCCGTCACACGAGGGCGTGTGACGGCACTCAGACTTGCGTGCTGCCAGGTGTCCTTACACGACAGCTTCCGCTGTCTTCCACTTGATGCTGCACCCCAGGCTGGGACGTTGATCTCCGGACACGGGCTTGCCTGCAATAATGGCATCCAACGCCGCTCTCAAGTCTTTACCCGTCACCGGAATTCCATTGCCGGGACGCGCCCCATCCATCTGCCCGCGATACGCCAGCTTCAAGTCCTTATCGAACACGTAGAAATCCGGCGTGCACGCCGCGCGATAGGCTCTTGCGACTTCCTGCGTCTCGTCGTACAGGTAGGGAAATGGAATCCCCACCTGCTTCGCCATTTTCTTCATATTCTCCGGCGAATCGTCAGGGTACGCTTCAACGTCATTGGAACTGATCGCGACGAACGCCACACTCTTAGGCTGGTAATCCTTTGCCAAATGAGGGAATTCGTAACGGACATGCTGGACGTATGGGCAATGGTTGCAGATGAACATCACCACTGTCGCCTTGTCCGAGTTGATGTCCTGGAGGCTGACCATCTTCCCGCTTGTCGTATCCGGCAGCCGAAAATCCGGCGCCTTAGTGCCCAACGGGATCATATTTGAAGGTGTCTCTGCCATGTCTTTTCTCCGCTTTGGTTATCTGGAGTATGGTACTCGCTATTTGACATGTCGTTCCCGAAACTTACCGACCGCTGCGGAAATTCCAAATCCCGAACCATTCAACATTCAAAATTTTCCGGGTTTCTCCTTGATCACCTTCGACGCCACAATAGACGCCACCAAAATCGCCACAATTATTCCCAACGACAGAAGCGTCGGTATTTTAACAATATCCATCAGTAGCATTTTGATCCCAACGAACGCCAGAATCACCGCCACGCCAGGCTTCAGGAACCGGAACAATCCCATAATATTCACCAACAGGAAATATAGCGACCGGAGACCTAATACCGCAAAGATATTCGACGTGATTACGATAAATGGATCTTGCGTGATCGCCAAGATAGCCGGAATGGAATCGATGGCGAACATGATGTCAGAACTCTCGACGACCAATACCACGATGAACAACGGCGTCGCCGCGATCCCGCCATTAGTGCGGACGAAAAACTTCGTGTTGACGTAGTCGCCGGTGACCGGAAAGATTTTCCTGAACCACCGCACCAGGGGAATCTTGTCGGGCTCAACCTGCTTCTCCGCCGCAAACGCCATCTTATATGCGCTCCAAATCAAGAGCACCCCAAACGCATAGATGATCTCGTGAAACAGGTGAATCAGCGCCACCCCGAAAATCACAAACAGCATCCGGAATACGACGGCTCCGGCGATCCCCCAGGTTAGTGCCTTATGTTGCTGAGGAAGCGACACCCCAAAAAAGCCAAAGATCATGATGAATACGAACAGGTTGTCCACTGACAAAGAGTATTCAATCAGATAGCCGGTGAAGAATTCCAACGCTTTCTGATGACCCCGGAAATAGAGAACCCCTACGTTGAACAGGATCGCCAATCCGACCCACATCAGGACTCGGCGAAGGTCTTTCTTGTTGATCATAATGAGTCGATAAATACTCTGGCTTCGATTTGACTGCCGTCACGCGCTCTCGGGTGACGGAAGATCAGGGATTTTGCTGGCAGACGAGGGCGTCTGCCAGCGGATAGACAAGAAGCCCAAATCCCAAGCACCAAAATTGTGTTGTGCTGCATGGTGTCCCCACCATGCAGAGCAGAAATTCCAGATCCCAAGCACCAAACTCCAAACAAATTACAGCTGCTGTCAGGTGTCCCCACCTGACAGAACATCTTTCACGCTTCTTCACTACAATTCGCGACTATTTAAGGAGCACCACCTTCCTCGTCTGCAGAAACTCCCCCGCCTCCATCCTGACAAAATACACCCCGCTGGGCACCCCCCCCGCATCCCACACTATCCGGTGTTCGCCTTGCTCTGCCCAACCATCATGCAGGATACCCACATTCCTCCCCAACACATCATACACCCGAATCTGCACACTTTCTCCAACCGGCACTTCATACCAAATCGTCGCAACGGAATTGAAGGGGTTGGGATAGGGGGAATGCAGCCTGTACAAATAAGGCACAAGCGTGCCGATCTCCCGAACCCCTGTATATTCATTCAAACGAAGCGCGCTTACGTCGTATGTATCGGTGTCGGGCCAGGCTATAGTGGATCCCACCAATACATAATCCCCATCATCAATCTCGGCGACGCCATTAAGCTCACGGGTATCATAATAGTATTCAAACCACTCTTGATTTCCCACCGAATCAGCTTTCATCGCAACACTCAAATAGAGATACCTCTGGAATATCTCGTCCCAAAAGGTAGCTGCCCCCGCCATTGCATATCCTCCGTCGCGGGTCAAGACCAGGGATCGCCCGAAGTATTCAAAACCAACCCAGTATTCATCCGGATAGGTCCGAACCCATAATGAATCGCCATGAGCGTCCATTTTGAACAACAGCACCTCAGGAATGCCGTAGGGAAAAGAAGGATAGGTGCCGGCAACCACGAAACCCCCGTCAGGAGTCAATTCCAGGTCATACGCTCCGTCGCCGTCCCAGGTGTCAAACGTTCGCGTCCACAGTGTGTCTCCGCCGTCATCTGTACGAATTATGTAGACGTCGGGGCTGTTGTTTGTTCCCGCTATAAGAAATCCGCCGTCGGATACTTGCCTCACAGCATAACCTACACCCAGTCCGTAAGTCCTTGTCCAGTCCAACGTTCCATCACTGTGGGTCTTGACCAGCAATACGTGGGTGAACGATGAAGAAGTGGTGGCGCCAGTGAAGGTGAATCCCTCATCGGAAGTTTGAATCACGCTGTACCCACAATATTCCGCATGAACGCGTTCCCAAATGACATTGCCATTCAGATCTGTCTTGAATAGATACGATCCCCCGGTGGTGTGTCCACAAACAACAAATCCGTCATCGTCTGTCCGAATGACAGAGTGCCCTTCATCTATGCCGGGTCCTCCATAAGTGCGTGTCCATAGTGTGTCTCCCCACTCGCCGATCCGGATTAGATAGATGTCAGGGAATCCTGAACCGAAGGACGATGCCTTTCCAACGATAATGGACCCTGTGGAATCCACTGCCAGAATATCCTCCCCGAAATCGTCCTGATCCCCGCCATACGTCCAGCTCCATAACACATAAGGCGGCTGCGCCAACGCCGCCATCGCAAACACCCCCACCAAAACCACGACTCCAATTGTCCTCATAACCACCTCCTGCGTTTTCACCCCTCGTCGGTTCTATCAGAACAGGGCGGTCGTTCTTGTTCCCCCTGTCATCCCCGCGAAAGCGGAAATCCAGGTCTTGTATCATAGGCGTCTCGCCCATGATCATACACGGGCTGGAAGCCCGTGCCACTTTTAAACTTTCTAACTTTCCAACCTTCAAACTTCTTTACGGATTCCTGAGCCTCCACACAATTACATTCGTCCCCATTTTCAACGCCGCCTCTCGTTTCTCGGGAGGATCGCTGTGCACATCCGGATCCTCCCACCCGTCGCCTAAGTCGCATTCATAGGTGTAAAACACGCACAATCGGTCGCCGATGAACAGCCCGAATCCTTGCGCCGGTTTGCCGTTGTGCTCGTGAATCTTGGGTAAGCCGTGCGGAAACTCGTATTGGCTGTGGTAGATCGGATGCGAAAATGGCACTTCCACCCAATGTGATTCGGGAAACACTTTCAACATTTCCTTGCGAAAGCTGGGATCCATCCCGTAATTGTCGTCGGCATGGAGGAATCCGCCCTTTTCGAAATACTCCCGAAGCCTCGACACTTCGTCATCGGTGAATTTGACCGTGCCATGTCCATTCATATACAGGTACGGGTATCGGAACAAATCCGGCGACATGATTTCCACCACGGCTTCCCGTTCCGCGGTCAGGATCGATGTGTGTTCCCGGACGTATTGCAGCAGATTCGGCAGGGACGACGGATTGGAATACCAATCCCCCCCGCCTCCGTACTTCAACCGGGCGATAGTGAACAGGTCGTCGGCAGGCAAAACCGAACTCGCCGACATCACAATATATAAAAAAATCAGTGCAAGTCGTAGTCTCATAGGAAATGATTCCGTTGGGCACCACGGTGCAGCGCGTTTCTTCCGTTATCTTTTTTCTTCCAACAGCCGCAATAGCGTCTCCCGAAGCTTACGGCAAATCGCCAGTGCTTCCTCAGCCTCCTCGTACTCTGCGGATTCCCCAGGATAGCGAAAACTCACGGCGGCGCGGGTCAAATACCGGAGGTCAGCGACCTTGGGCTGCCACTTGGGGCTTTCCGGCTGCAACATCAAATACAGCTGGAACAAGTCGTGAGTTCTTGGAGCGGTGACGCCGTGTTGAATCAAAGCGGCTTTCAGTAGCTTCTCCACGCACTGCTGGGCGTGAAAACATGCGGCATCATAATTCGGAGTATCCTCAGCAGCCAGCTCACGCTGCGCCGTAGCAAAGTCGCCCTCAGCCTTGTCGATCCACTCCTTAAGCAGTTCGTTCATAGAGGACCTCGCCCTTGTCCAGGGCTTCACGAATCAGTGGATCGCCTTGCTCATAACGCCGCTTGGTGTCGTCCAGACGTCGTGCCAGTATCTCTACGCTGAATGAAGGATTCACGGCGTTGATTATTTCCAACGACTTTCTGAAGCTTTTCCCCTCGAACTGCAGCAGTACCAGCAAATCTACATCCGAATCAGCTCGGGGCGAACCATAGGCATAAGAACCGAATAATATGATCCGTTCCGGACGAAACATCTCAGCAATTCGATTCGCCAATTTCCGAATCTCATCTCTTGAGGTCATTTGGATCACCTGCGATTATGATTCTTCCTGACTTGCCTCCAGGGCGCTTTCCATCATCCGTTACCCTGCCCCCTTGCTCTGAAAATCATCAAAGCTCAAGCCGGTAATGAACTGCTCCGCTCGCTGTGCTGCCTCAAGCATGTCATGAAGATAATCGGTATAGACGCGACCGTCCGCTCTCATATCGGAATTGCCTCTGACAATATCCGCCTGCCAATAGCCGGCTTCAATGTCCCTTTTTCCACTAAGTCCACCTTTCGCCCAAGGAGATGCCCGAGCTCACGTTCCAGAGCGATGAATTGCAGCAGGGTTATAGCCCGATCTCCCTTAAGCTCCACTAAAAGATCGATGTCGCTTCTAACTCGCGCCCGACCACGTGCCATTGACCCAAATACTTCCAGAGATACAACACCAAACCGTTCACGCAAGTCTGGCAGTCTCGAACGAAGCAATCGGCGAATCTCTTCAATGCCTAATGTCTTCTTCATGCTAATCTCGCAAATTCAGCATTCAATAAAGGACAATATCTGAACACCAGAAAATATGGTTTCAATCTGGTAATCTCTTCAAATGAACCCGGATTGGATCTGGAGTACTCTGACACAAATATCTATTATTCCTGGACATCAACTAACGACGTATCAATATACACCTGCTGCCGGAGTTGCGCGATCCAGTCCAGGAATTCCTTGTCCTGCTTCTGGTTCTTCGCCGCTTGCTCGATCCGATCCGAATCCTGCTACCTCACAGCCAATGGACGCATACGGATTCGATGCGGTTCAATAACTGAAAAATGCCCTGCCCAGTCGGACCGAGACTTGATTGCGTCCAAGACGATATCTGTCCCCACCCTGGGCGAGGACAGCGGCAATTTCAATAGGATAATCCCACATTCTGCAGGCATTTGGAATTTATACGCTACTTCTCCAAAATCTTTATCAAGTGTCAACAAAATCCTTCGATCCTCGACAGCCCGTTCAAGGACCTTTCTGTCGCTAATCCCAGGAGCCTCAACCCTAATCCACATGACATCATGACCCAATTTGCGCAAAGCAGCGACCAGGTCCCATGGGACATTCTCGTTCGCCAAGAGTCTCATGATTATGTCCCAATTCTAAGATTGAGAGGATAAACCTTCTCCGAATGCAGCATGGCACTGGCATACTCCAAGCAAGCCACAATATCTTCATGAACCAATCCTGGGTAGTTCTGCAAGATGTCCGCCTCTGTCCATCCCTGAGCCAGAAGGTCCACTATGAATTCAACAGCCAGGCGAGTACCCCTGACTATCGGCTTCCCAGTGAGGATTTCCGGGTCAATCACGATTCTCTCTAACATTCGTCAACCTCCCTACTATGGGTTAGCTCAAGGTTTCGACTCGGCGACCATCGTGGTGTCGATATACACCTGTTGCCGGAGTTGGGCGATCCAGCCCAGGAATTCCTTGTCCCGCTTCTGATTCTTCGCCGCTTGCTCGATCCGGTCCCAGTCCTTCGCCAGAGACATCTTATGTTTCTCCTGGTGGTCCATGACCTGGATGATGTGCGCTCCGAACTCGCTGACGAAGGGTTTCGAAATCTCTCCCGCCTTCAATCCGCCAATCGCCTGCCGAAAATCCGACGGCATTTTCGCCATTTCGTACCATCCCAAATACCCGCCTGACGGAGCGCTCTCTTTGTCGTCGGAATATTGCTTGGCTAAATCCGCGAACGACTCTCCCGCAAGGATCCGCGTCCGCAGCGAATCCAGAAACGCTTCCGCGTCATGCTCCTCGGTTTCCTGGGACTTCAGCCGAACCAGAATTTGATGGGTGTGTATCTTCTCCCCGTGCCTCCAGTCCAGCCGAATGATATGGAACCCGAATGACGATTCCACAGGCTCGGATATCTCGCCGTCCTTCATCTGAAACGCCACTTCCTCGTAAGCCGGCACCAAATCGCCGCGGTTAGTTTCTCCCAGGTCACCCCCTTTTGATGCTGTCCCGGGATCATCGGACGACTCTTTCGCCACCTCTTCGAAATCCTTGCCGCTCTTGACCTCATTGTACAATTCCCAGGCTTTCTTCAATGCAGCTTCCCGCGCATCTTGCGAAGGTCTGAGGTTCCTGAGGATATGCCGGACCTTGACTGCTTCGGGCATCTCGGGCAAGGAATCCTGATATTCCTTCCAGAAAGCCTCCACTTCGCCTCGAGTCACGGTGATCTCCTGCTGCTTCCGCCACTTGACCTGATCGATCATCATCCCTTCCCGAATCCGCTCTCGCAAGTCACGCTTCAATTGGCGCAGTGGTCGCCCGTACGTTTCTTCCAGCTTCTGTTCCGATCCCACATTCTGGATTTCCTGGTCCAGCCGGTTTTGAAGCTCTTGATCCACCTCCCGATCCTGCACCACGATCGAATCCTTACGGGCTTCCGCCAAGAGTACCCGGCGATCGATCAGTTCCTGCAGGATCTGCCCGCGAAGCTGCTCTTCTTCCTGCGAACTGAGCTTGCGCGGATCTTGCTGCATCACAAATTGGGCGTACGCTTCCACCTCCGACGCCAGAATCGGATCGTCATCCACCACTGCCACAACCTTGTCGACCAGCTCAATCCCCCAGCTTGCACACACAGCCGCCCCCAGCAAGAAAACGCCCAGAAGGATCCATCGCATCATCTATTATCTCCTTGGGAATCGTTTGACCCTTTCGGCAGCAAATCCTCATGCACTTCCACCGGATACTTGCTGCGAAGACCGTCAAGGAATCGATTTCGAGCCTGGTTTTGTCTGGTCACAAGCAGTCGTGCTCGGATTTCTGCCGCCACTTCAGGCAGCTCCCGGGCACTGCCAGCACCATAACGACGATATACCTTGAAAACCGCCCAACGGTCTCCCAATGACTGCACTTCGGATAGTGCGCCTTCCCCCATGCCGAAGATCATGTTTCCCATGGATTCCAATTCGCCCCGGGACACCATGATACTGTCATCGCCCCACACGGTCATCTCGCTAGCCAGCAAGTCAGCGAACTGGGCACCTTCGATCCAGGCGGCACGTGCCGTCCGAACTGCTTCCCGATCCGCACCAACCAGATACGCCATCATGACTTCGGAGTCGGAACGCACGAATTCGGATCGATGATCTCCATAATACGTCGCCACATCAGCATCCATCACCAGAGAATCCTCGGTGGCAGCAAGGTCTAACAGCCTGGAAATCAATAGCTTCCGCCGATACGTCTCGACGGCGCTCTCGACTCGGCTATCCTCATCTATTTTCCGATGCCGCGCCTCCAGTAAGAGGAGTTCTTCCTCGACCCATCGATTGACGAAAGTCTGGGAAGCCAGGGCTTTCACCGAATCCGCTGCGTCGGACGGAATCTCCTGCATGACCCTTGCCAACGTCAATTCTCGGCCGCCGACCCTGGCGACTACCGCGCCTTCATCGGTCAAGCCGCATCCCATGATGGACGCGACCGCGGGCAGCAGCAAGCCTATTTTCAGCCAGCGACTCAATCACTTGCCTTTTGATGTGTCGGGCGGGACTGCCGCCATCGGTTGGCTGTCCTCAGGGAACAGATGGACAACGTTGTTCTCGTAGATCTTCACCGCGTTCTGCTTGCGAACCTGATCCAACCATACCTGGCGGATTTCCTGACGCTTGGCTCGACGGTAGGCAGCACGGACTTGATTCTTGGCTTCGCCGAATGTCTTCTGCCGCGGGGGCAGAATTTCCTCCAGGCGGATGATGGAGTAATTCCCGCCGGTCTTGATGGGTCCAGCGATATCCCCTACTTTCACCAGCGCGAAAGCCGCCTCGCCCATTTCTCCATGGAGACGGACTCCAAACGGTCCCACTATCCCATCCTTGTCCAGCGTGGCTTTTTTCTCGTTGTACTTTTTGGTCAACGCCAGGAAATCTTCCCCTTTCTTGGCACGAGCCGCCACCTCATTGGCTTTGGCTTCGTCGTTATAGATGAAGATTTCTCGGACGGTCCGTTCGGGATCCGAAAAATAGTCTCCCTTGTGATCCTCATAGTATTTGAGCATGTCTTCGTCGCTGGTTTCAAGCCGGTCGTCCACCATCGCTTTTTCCACCTGTCGGGAGATGATCGCTTCCTCGGCTTCCTGAGCCGTCTGCTTCACCTTGGGCAGGTCGAAAATCCCAATTTTGTGCGCTTGATCCGACAAAAATTGCATCACCACGATCCCATCGATCACATCTTCCAACGACTTCCGATCTGGAAAACTGCGCGCCCGGGTCCGGCTGGCGATCGTCTTCCCCAAACTGTCCAGACTGACCGTACCCTGGTCGTACCGTGCCACCGGCAAATTCCCTTCTGCCGCAGTGAAACAGTCGAACAGGTACTCGCCTTTGGGCACGCTTGGATCATCCAGCCTTTTCAAGATCATGTCGATATTGGTGGTATCGTACTGCAATCCTCGGGTCTGCTTCAGGCTGTCCACATACAGTAACGACGCCGACCGCAATTTGTCGCCCATGATTCGTTGCGCCAGACTTTCCAACTGCGGTTTCTCGTCTTCGAACGTGCCCCGATTCGGAACCGGACGTTTTTCCTCCAGCTTGATCAAATGCCAGCCGTAATTGGTGAGTACCGGCTGAGACACTTGACCGGTATCCAATGCGAACGCGGCATCCTGGAATTCGTCCACCATTCGTCCCCACTGGAAGAATCCCAGATTGCCTCCGTCCTTGGCAGTGGTCTCGTCCTCGCTTTTGGCTTGGGCGACTTCGGCAAAATCAGCGCCCGCCGCAATCTCTGCCGCAATCGCCTCGATCTTCGCCTTTGCCGCGGCAACCTCGGCAGTATCACTGCGGTTCGCAATCCTCACCAGAATATGCCGGGCGCGAATTTCCTCCGCCTGTTTGTCGTACAAGTCCCGCAGATAGGCATCGTTGATAAAGCGCGACACGATGGCGCGGTTGAATAGCTCTTCCAACGCCACCCGATCCGCCGCCTGCTGGGTCTGACTCACCACGTCAGGCGTCTTGTCATAGCCCTGACGGTACCCATCTAATACGATCAGCTCTTTTTCGATCTGCTGATTCAGAAATTCGATCCGCTTGTCTTTGGTCAGCTTCACGGCTTCCACATGCCGATACCGACCGTCCAGGAGCTTGCGGAACTGCTCCATGGTGATCTTTCGATTCCCCACTTTGGCAACCAAATCTCCACCACCTCCGCATCCCCACATCGACACGAACACTGCAATAAGGATTGCCAATGGAATGAACTTCAACCACGACTTGTGACTTGACGACATGACTGTCCTCCGTACCAGTTTATTTGATATACAATTTAAGATACTCGCCAAAACCGCCGACAGTTTCACACTTTTCTTTGTGCTGCAGGGCTTGCCCGCCGGTGGCGGGTAAATCCTCACACTGCAGATCCGCCCGACCGCTCAGTAATTCAGCAGTCTGACAATGTAGCAATCGAACCATCTTCACATCTTCAACTTCCCCGTCTTCTCCCCCTCCCTGAGTTCCCTCTTCGCCTTTTTCAAGGTCTCACTGGTATCCGGCAAGTTCGGATATCTTTTAGCGAAGATGTCCTCGATGGTCACAATCTGCAACACCGGGTATTCCCGATTCGAGCCGGGCATTTTCCATTTCCCCAAGGCGGCGGCTTCCGATTGCATTCCGGAGGTCGGCGCCTCCAACGCAAGCAACACACCCAACGGCGCCTGCTCCCGCTCCAATACCCGCCCCAAGGCTCGAACATCCTTCGGCTGATACCCGCCGCCCTTCACTTCGATAATGATTTTGTAATACTTCCCCTGGTAATCCTTAAAATACAACAACCCATCGATACCGGTATCCCCGCCGCCTTTGCTTTTGAACGGCTGCCCACCTAAGAGCGACACCGCCCACGCTTCGAACTGGAATGCACTCTGTTTGAACAATTCCCGAGCCGCTTCCACCGATTCCGGTTCCCCCACGGTAGTGAATTCGACATTAGGAAAATGGTCCCGCAACCGCTTCTTGATTAACGAAATCGCCAGATGAGTAATATCGATTCCAATCCACGACCTCCCCAATTTTTCCGCCGCCACCACCGCCGTCCCACACCCGCAAAACGGATCCATGACCACATCGCCTTCATTGGAAGACGATTCGATAATCCTTTCCAAAAGTTCGATAGGCTTTTGTGTTGGATATCCAAGAGATTCGGACTGTTTTTGCCCGATAGGTGGGATATCATCCCAAATATTATCCAGTTCCGTTCCTCTATAATCATCCAAATAATTTTTTCTTCTCGGTTTACCTGTTTTAGTGAAATATAATTTATTCAGACTATCAAGCTCTTCGAGTTTTTCCTTGGTCATCATCCAGCCAAATGAGGGTTTATAACCTTTGAATTCAAAGATAAGGTTTTCTCTTGCCATCATCTTTGGCAATTCTATTGGTTCCGATTTGAATCTTTTGCCGTTTTCATCTACCTTGTTATATTTATTCAAAAGCTCTTCATCACCTATAATTTTTAGGGGAGTATGAAATACAACCCTTTTACTCTTAGCATAAAATAATAATATATCAGCATTGCTGGCAAATTTGTTCATCCTATATTGCGAGCCTTTTTTCGTCAGATTTCTCTTCCATATTATCTCATTTTTAAAATTCTCCACCCCAAAAATCTGATCCATCAATATCTTCAAATAATGGCTGGCGGTGGGGTCGCAATGCAAATATATCGAACCGGTGTTTTTCAATACCCGATGCATTTCCACCAACCGAATTGCCATCATCACCAAATACGCCATCAGGTTATTGATTCCAAGGAATCCCTTGAACGCTTCTATGACATTCTTCAATGCCGCCGGATACTTCCCTTCCATGATTTCTTCATAAGCATCTTGGGCATGTGTTCTCCAGCTCCAGGTGTCCTCGAAGGCTTGGATTTGCGCGGCTTCGTCTTTTCCAGTCTGGTCTTTGAAGATGACGTTATAGGCGCGTTTGGAGTTGAAAGGCGGGTCCAGGTAAATTAGGTCCACCGTCTCATCCCCCACATACTTCCTGAGTACCTTCAGGTTATCGCCGTAGTATAATGTGTTCATTTGTCTATTAATCCTAAAAATGACCTTTATTCGAATTGCCAAAATTGGTGTGACTAACGGATATTTACATTCAAGGCGCTGATCACATTATTAAGAGCATCCAACTGGCTTTGAATCCTGAGATTGCTGGCGTTTCCAGAAGATTCAGCGGGTAATTCGGATACTTGAGAGCAGTGCCCACTCCCACTCGCATTCGCATAGTTTAAGAATGCACTGCCCAGGTATACGGTTCTCCCATCCCAAGTTCCATGATGAATCAAACAAGCACTTCCCATGGCTTTGGTCCCACTGAATGCAATCCCAAAAGGTTGCTGGTCTACGGCACTGGCTCTCCCATCAACTCGATTACCATTAATCATCCAATAATCTACGCCATTTGGTAAACTCGAAGCTACAACGAGAGCTCTGTGTAGCTTATTCCTAAGATTGATTGGGTAAGCAATCGGTAACTCATGGGGTGCCACAATTCTAAATTGATTAATTGGGCAGAGATTCTCCCAATCTTGCCTGCACTCAGTTGAGACGCTGAAATAAGTATATTTCATTTTTTCTTTTTCCTTGCCTTTGGGTCTCAAGTTCCCTATTTGAGCCACGTCAGGATGCTGCGATCCTGACGGCTTCTTTAGTTTTTCCCCTGGTTCTCGGGAGGGATAAAGAGGGGGCGTGGCATGCGCATCTTGCCCATGCCTCTTTCTCACCTTCACTCTTTCTAACTTTCTTGCCACTTGTGACTTGTTACTTGCAAACTTATAATATACTCTAATCTACCAGACAAAGCAAGAACTTTTTCGCCCGTGCCATCACCTGATCCCATTCCATGCCATGATCCATCAGCACCCGGACTCCCAATCCGTCCCGCCCTCGGAATTCCAGGGGAAAATCACCGGCTCGACTCATGATATGCCGCACCCGATCCGACAAGGCTTCCCCGCGCCGTTCTTCAGGCAATCTCTCCGCGTCGAATTCAATCGACAATGACTTGGAACTTAGCTTCGCTTCTCCGATTCCGGCGTCACGTCCCAGGAGCCGCAATTCGACCAATCCGAGCAGATTCCGCCCTTCCTGGGGAATTCGTCCGAACCGATCCCGGATTTCCATTCCGATGTCGTCGATCTGGTGGTAATCCTTGGCTTTGAACAGACGCCTATAGTATTCCACGCGCTGCCCGCCATCGCCCATGTAATCTTCCGGGAAGAACGCATCCGCCGCGAATTCCAATTTCGGCAGCCCGTCGCCCTCTTCCTTGGCTATCTCGATTCCGGCGTCTTCCGCCTTCACTTCTTCCACGGCTCGCTGCAGAAGCTGGGTGTACAATTCGTACCCCACCGAGTTGATATTCCCGCTTTGCTCCCGCCCAAGAAGATTTCCTGCCCCTCGGATTTCCAGATCCCGCATCGCGATTTGGAATCCGGAACCCAACGACGCGAATTCGGCGATAGTCGCCAGCCGTCTGCGTGCCGCCCTGGACATCTGCATCTTGGGAGGAATCATCAGATAGGCGTGCGCCTTCCGATCCGACCGACCGATCCTGCCGCGAAGCTGATACAACTGCGCCAGCCCGAAGCGATCCGCTCGATTAACGATCATAGTATTGACATTAGGGATATCCAGCCCCGATTCAATGATCATGGTAGACACGAGGCAATCGATTCTCCGATTCAGGAAATCCATCATCACCCGTTCCAAGTCCCGTTCCTCCATCTGTCCGTGCCCCACGGCGTATCGGAGCCCTGGCGCCAGCCGTTCCAGCAATCGCCGCATCGCATCGATCGACTGCACCCGATTGTGCACGAAATAGATTTGCCCACCCCGTTCCACCTCGGCATGCAACGCCTGCGCGATCAACTGGTCATCCCAGGGATGCACGACGGTCTCGATGGGATACCGATTTGCCGGAGGCGTGTCGATCTGCGACATATCTCGAGCGCCCATCAGGGACATGTGGAGAGTCCTTGGGATGGGCGTGGCGGTCAAAGTCAACACATCCACCGATGCCCGCTGCTGCTTGATTTTCTCCTTATGCTTAACTCCGAATCGGTGCTCTTCGTCGATCACAAGCAGCCCCAACTTCTTGAATTGCACATCCTTGGACAATATCCGATGGGTTCCGATCACGATGTCGATCTTGCCGTCAGTCAGCTCTTTCACGACCTGCTTCTGTTCTTTCGGCGTACGGAATCGTGACAGCACCTCGATGCTGACCGGATACTTGCCCAATCGTTCCCGAAACGTGGTCAAGTGCTGCTGCGCGAGAATCGTCGTCGGCACCAACACCGCCACCTGCGTGCCTTCTACCACCGCCTTAAATGCGGCGCGAACCGCGACTTCAGTCTTTCCGAAACCCACATCTCCGCACACCAGTCGATCCATCGGAATCGGACTCTCCATGTCCGATTTTGCAGCCGCTACTGCCACTAACTGATCTGGAGTCTCCTCGAACGGGAACGATGCCTCCATCTCTCGCTGCCAGGGTGTGTCCGGTGCAAAGGCGTGCCCCTGCACGGTTTTGCGCTTGGCATACAATTTCAAGAGCTCCTTTGCCATATCCTGCAACGACTTCTTGGTCTTACTGCGAATATCCTTCCATTCTCTACCCCCGATCTTCGACAACGGCGGCTCAAACCCTTCCCGACCGCTGTATTTCTGTACCAGAGCCAGATTTTCCAGCTTCACGTACAGCATTACTTTGTCGCGATACTCAATCTTCAACGTCTCCCGTTCCCGCCCCTGCACTTTGATTTTCTCCAGCCCCATGAAGCGCCCGATCCCATAATCCACGTGCACTACGAAATCACCGCGTTTCAATGCCTCCACTCCAGGAATCGGCACCACATTTTTGAATCGCGTCCGGATCCGTCTGCGGCGGCGCCTCCCGAATATCTCCGGTTCCGTTAGTACTGCCAGTCGAGACGCCTCATGCACGAACCCGCCATGGAGCACGCCTTGCACGAAGCGAACCGCACCTTCCGGTAACCCCTGATCGAGGAAAATATCCTCCAACCGATTGGCGCTCTCGGCATATTCGCTATAGATGTACGGTTCCAGTCCCCGATGCTCATACTTCTTCAACCGGTCCACCACCAACGACAGATTCCCCAGGAATGACTCCAGCGGCGTCCCGCCAAGATTCAATCCTCTGCCGCCTGGCTCTACTTGAAGCCTCTGGAACCCGTCCAAAGCGGTCCGAACCGCATCCGCCGATATGTCCTTCCCCTGCTCGCTAAGCGCTTCCCACACCCCGGAACAGGTCGTCGGTTCCTGCAGGACGACTACTGCACCTGAAGGCAAATGTTGCCACAGATGCGCTTCGCCGCCATCACCGGGTGCCGAAATTCGCACCTGTGTGATTTCCCCAACCGAACTTTGCGTTCGAGGGTCGAATTCCCGGATCGAGTCAATCCGATCATCGTACAGTTCCACCCGAATCGGCATCTCTCGCCCGTACGGAAACACATCCACAATTCCCCCACGAACCGCAAACTCTCCCATGCCCTCCACCATCGCTTCTCGAACGTACTTTCCCTGTGCCAGCCTGGAGATCAGATGCTCGCGATCCATCTCGATTCCGCTCTCCAAATGGATCACTCCCTGCGCGAAAGCATCGGGCGATGGCATCTTTTCTGCAATACATGCCGCTGAACATACTAAGCACACTGGACCGCTGTCCGCCAGCTTCAGCAACACTTCTTGCTGCAATCCTCGGTCGTAAGACGATACAACCGCCCGGCTAAGACGGGGAGGCGCCGGCATTGATATCACTCGTTCTGCACCCAGAATATTTTCCAGATCTTCGACCAGCTCTTCGGTGCGATCCAAATCGGGATGGATTACGACGGACGTCTTCCCCAACTCCAGCACTGGCAACGCTCCAACGATCGCTTCCATCGCGCCGGACACGCCACGCACGGATAGGGTAGAGGAACCCCTTAGTTTCTTCAGTACCTTCGCAAACGGTTCCGACCCATACAACCGTTCCGCTAACTGTCTCGTCGTCATGTACATACCCTAATTTGTCATCCCGCACTCGATGCGGGATCCAGTATGCTCTTGTGCTGCGGGCTGTCCTCACCCTGCAGGTGTTGTCTTATTCTCTCAGTCATCCTGAACGTTGTGAAGGATCTCCCTTTTTGATGCCGGGCGTGCTTTCGTGACGCAAATGTCATCAAGCTAACACTGCATAGCCCATGTGATATTTTTCACAAATCATCATACCGCAAATTCCCCTCCATGGAATTCGCTCTCCCCGTCCGACTATTCTCCCCTGAAACTGAAGCCGCTACCCCCTTGTTCCCGCGACAGCACGTAGGTCGGGATCAGCCGCAGCCCGCATTCGTGGGATCAAGAATCCCGACGCGTTGCACGCAATCACTTAGACAACCATCACAGGCTCAAATCCCCAGTGCGCGTCTGACACTGCCGTCATTTTCCTTCAGCCGTTTCCGGGCATTCTCTGCATCGACGCCGCCGACTGCCATCACGATCGCGGTTTTCAAATCCCCGTCCGCCTTGTGCAACCAATCGACAGCCTCTTCAAATGTGCAACCGGTCGCCAAGGTCAATATCCGGCAAGAGCGAGCCCGTAATTTGTCGCTCCAGGCTTTCAAATCCACCATCAGATTCCCCCAGGTCTTGCCCATCCTGACCATGGACGCAGTAGTGATCATATTCAAGATCATCTTGGTCGCGGTGCCTGCTTTCAACCTGGTCGATCCTGCCACCACTTCCGGTCCCACGATGGGCGCAATCACCACATCGGCAGGCGTTCCCTCACCCGACGCATCATTACAGGTCACCAACACGGCAGCCGCACCGATTGATTGGGCATGCTCCAATGCGCCCATGACATACGGCGTACGAGTGGACGCAGCGATTCCCACCACCACATCGTTCTGCGTTAATCCCCGCCTTCCCAATTCTTCCGCACCCGCCTTCTCGTCGTCCTCTGCACCTTCCACCGATCTCACCAACGCCTCATACCCGCCGGCAATTATCCCCTGTACCATCTCAGGGTCGGTCCCAAACGTGGGAGGGCATTCCGCCGCATCCAGCACACCAAGCCGGCCGGAGGTTCCCGCCCCCACGTAGAACAAACGCCCCCCACTCCGGAAGGACGTCACGACCCTTTCAACCGCTTGCTCTACCTGCGGCAGTACTTTTTCCACGGCGGAGATGACCTCGCTGTCCTCGCGATTCATGGCTCTCAGAATCTCGCCCACGGTCATGGTGTCCAAATTCAGCGTCCGCGGATTCAACGATTCCGTGGTCAGATTCTGCAATCGGTCATACACATGACGCTTCATAGCTACAGCTTTCGCAATATCCCTAAGACGCGCGGCGGATCGTATTGGTGTACCGTCACCAATTCAAACCTGGCTTTCTTGACCGCCCTCATCTCTTGTGGGAACCTGGAGCCTTTCCAGGCGATCAGCCGTCCGCCACCGACCAACAACGGCGCCGCTATTTCCTGAAGTCTCGCCATCGGCGCCACACCGCGTGCCAGAGCCAGATCGAATTGCCTGCCTGCCAGATTTTCCGCCCGGTCCCAGACCACATCGACGTTTTTGAGCTGCAATTCTGCCACCACGCGCTTCAGGAAATCCGCCTTTTTCCGGGTGGCTTCCACCATTACCAATGTCATCAAAGGTCGGAATATCTTGATATCCACAGCCGGAAAGCCGGCTCCAGACCCAATACATATCGCGTGCAACGGGGCTTTCTCTATAAACGGCAGCGCCGCCAGCGACGGCAAGACGTGCCTCTCGATCAGGAAATCCTGGTCCCCATGCGAGACCAGGTTGATCCGCTGCGATTCTTCTCGAACCGCCCAGATATGACGGAGGATTTGATCAATGAGAGCGGAGTCGGATTCCACTCCGATTTCGCGCAATCCCGAATGCAACCTTAGCCCCCAAGATTTCGGAATCTCAACCCACTTATCCACAACTTATCCACACAACCGAATAGGCAAGTTTGTTCCACGTGGAACATGACTGCTTGCGGAGCCCTCGGATACTGCAACCATATATTCACAAATAAGTTACCAAAACAATCGGCGCGGTACATCGCCACACCAAATTCTAATTATGTCCATTCATGACATAACATCTTTCTTGCATATCCACATTTCAGATATGGGTCGGTTACGTTCCACGTGGAACATGCCCTCGCTTCAAATATATCATCAAAATTGCCAGATCGCCGTGGGACACTCCCGAAATCCTGGATGCCTGCCCCAGGCTTCGTGGGCGCACCCGCCCCAGCTTCTCCCGACCTTCCATGGATAATTCGCGCATCGACCGGTAATCCAATTCCTGCGGGATCGTGTGCGATTCCATCTTCCGGAATGCCTCTACTTGGTGACTCTGGCGTTCGATGTATCCTTGATACTTCACTCGAATCGATACCTGCTCCAATGCCGCATCACTGATCAGTCCCTCATCCACATTGCCGTCCGCTTTTCCCCAGAAGGTCATCAGGTCCCCTATTTCGATTTCCGGGCGTCGCAGGATCAGATCCAACCGTTCCCCCTTTTTCACTCCCAACTGCGCTACATCTTCCCGCGCCACCGTGCTCCCTAACCAGTTCTCCACTTCGCTCACGGCTCGGCGTTTGCTATCCATCCGCTCCCAGCCGTCGTCCTCGATAAGTCCCAGTTCTTTCCCAATATCCATTAGCCGCAAGTCAGCGTTGTCCTGCCTGAGGAGCAGTCGCCATTCCGCCCGGGACGGAAACATCCGGTACGGTTCTTCCGTCCCCTTCGTCACCAGATCATCGATCAGTACTCCGATATAAGCTTGGCTGCGATCCAAAATCACAGGATCCTGTGCTCGCAGTTTCCTCGACGCATTGATCCCCGCCATTAGTCCCTGAGCGGCTGCCTCCTCGTAACCTGACGTTCCCAAGATCTGTCCGGCAAGATACAACCCGCTAATCAATCGACTTTCCAACGTGAGGTCAACCTGGCTCGGCGAAAAATAGTCGTATTCGATCGCATAGCCCGCCCTCGTCATCCGCACGTTTTCCAATCCGGGGATTGTGCGCAGAATCTTTTCCTGGACGTCCGCAGGCAGACTGGTGGACATGCCATTCAAGTACACTTCAGGATTACCACGTCCTTCGGGTTCGACGATCAAAGGATGATGATCTCGCTGCTCGAAACGCACCACTTTGTCTTCGATCGACGGACAATACCGCGGACCTCGTCCTCTAATCCGCCCCGAATATAGCGCCGAAAGCTTCAAATTGTCCTTGACTAACCGGTGACTGGCTTCGGTCGTCTGCGTCCAGTAGCAGGGGAGGAAATCCTGCAATTGCTCGGTCCCGTTTCCGTTCCTGGACCTGTGGGAAAACCACTGAGGGATCTCACTCTCTTGCGGCGACATCATGCGATAGTCGATCGTCGTCCCGTCCAATCTGGGCGGCGTCCCCGTCTTGAATCTCCCGACTTCAAATCCTAACGACACCAACGATTCCGTAAGCCCTAATGCAGGCGCTTCTCCGTGTCTCCCCGCCGGATACGACTCCGCTCCCCGATGGATCAGTCCGTTCAAAAACGTCCCACAAGCCAGTATCGCCACGCGACACTCGATACGCACGCCTTTCGCTGCTACCACGCCTGTCACGTGCCCATCGTCCACCATCACCTCGACGACCTGATCCTCCAGCACGTCCAGTCGATCTTGCTGTGCGATCGCTTCCTGCATGTAGACGGCGTACCATTTCCTGTCCGATTGCGCCCGGGGCGACCACACCGCAGGTCCCTTGCCCCGGTTCAGCATTCGGAACTGCAGCATCGCCTTATCCGTGATCCGCCCCATTTCGCCGCCCAAAGCATCGATTTCCTTTACCAGATGCCCTTTCGCCAGTCCTCCAATCGCCGGATTGCATGACATTTCTGCAATCTTCTCCTTTCGGATCGTAATCATCAAAGTGGACATCCCCATCCGAGCCGCTGCCAGAGCCGCCTCACAGCCGGCATGCCCCCCTCCAACTACCACAATGTCGTACTTCTCGCGCATATCGCCGCTATTCGTGAGTACCCTGGTCATGCAATCCAACTGGCAAGTCGCCTCCCCCTTTCCTACTTGCCGATGCAGAATCTGGAGAATATTCGATCCAGTACATCATCGCCCACTTCCACCCCCGTGATTTTCCCCAATGCTTGAGCCGCCTGCCGCAGCTCGAACGCCACAATCTCCGCTCCTGTCCCGTCGTGCTCCGCGTCCACCACCCTTTTCAATGCCTGTTCCGCCTCTCGCAACGCTTCAAGTTGGCGCTCCTCGGCAATCACGACCTGCTCACCATCGGAGAAATCGTGTTTCCATATCTTGTGGATTATCAGCATCTTAACATCGTCTAATCCGCTTCCCATCAATCCCGAAACAGATACCTCTGGCTTGTTTGGCAGCCCCTCCGGATAGGATCCTCTCTTCGGAAGGTCACTCTTCGTCCACACGGGCACAAAATGAGCTTCCCGAACCGCTTCCATCACTTCCTGATGGGGAATCCTTGGTCGGGAACGGTCTACCAACAGCAACACCAGATCCGCCTCCTTAATCCGCTCCACAGTGCGCTTAATGCCTTCTTGTTCGATCTTCCCGCCTCCCGTGCGAATTCCCGCGGTGTCAACCAGCCGGATCGGGACTCCGTCTATCGCAAGCCACTCTTCGACTGCGTCCCTGGTCGTTCCCGGCACTGGACTGACCAGCATCCGCTCCCGTTGCACCAGCGCATTGAATAGTGTCGATTTCCCTGCATTCGGCGCCCCGGCAATCACTACCCGCGCCCCCTGCTGTAGCAGTCTCCCTTGCGTGTAGGTATCCATGTATCGGGAAATCTCGCTTCGGATGCCGCTCATGCGTCGTTCTAATTCGCCGGGCGGCAACGGGTCAATCTCCTCATCCGCGAAATCCAGGCGTGCTTCGATTTCCGCCAGCAGCTCGATCACCTTGCTGCGAATCGCGTCAACCCCCTTCCGTACTCCGCCTTCCAACCTCTGTGCCGCCGCCCGTCCTGCTTTGTCCGTTACCGCTCGGATCAGTTCCGCCACCGCTTCCGCCTGCGACAGATCCATCTTGCCATTCAAAAACGCCCGGCGAGTGAATTCTCCCGGTGCAGCCGCCCGAGCGCCAGCCTCAAGGAACCGAGTCAATATCTGCCTGGGCACCGCATGCCCCCCATGACAGACGAACTCTACCATGTCTTCGCCAGTGAAGCTATTAGGCGCTCGATAGACAATCACCACCGCTCGATCCATGACCATTTTGTCCTGCGACAACACAGTGGACACAGTCACAGTCGTCCCCTTGGCGCTCTGGATCCGATCGCCTCGACCGCAGCAATCGCCAGCGATCTTGCAGGCTTCCGGACCGCTGAGCCGTACAATAGCTAACGCCCCCTCACCAGGGGGCGTCGCAATGGCGGCAATCGTATCGTCGTTGACCATCATTTCTTCAACTTGCCTTGCGGCTTCGGCACTTCCTCAATCGTTTCCAACGTCGGGTCGTGCGTCTTCACCAAATGCTGCTGCAACAACGTCAACACATTGAACAACGTATAATACAGCGTCAGACCCGAAGGTAACTTGTTAAAAATCAATACCAAAAAAACCGGCATGAAATAAAGCATCATTTTCTGGTTGGGGTCCGTCATGGTCAGCTTCGACTGAAAATAAGTTGACACCCCCATCACGATCGGCAATATCGCAACCCCAGCGCCGTAAAGCGGCAGCGACCATGGCAGATGGAAAATATAATCCGGCGCCGACAGATCTTTGATCCAAAACATAAACGGCGCTCCGCGAAGTTCAATGGTGGAACGAAACACGCTGAACAATGCGATGAACAACGGCATCTGAATCAGCACTGGCAAGCACCCGCCCATCGGGTTGACCTTGTGCTCTTTGTACAGCTTCATGGTTTCTTTCTGAAGCCGCTGCATGTCGTTCTTATACTTGTCCCGAAGCTCCTTAATCAACGGCTGCAGCACCTGCATCCGCTTCATGGACTCGTGGCTCTTATGCGTCAGGGGCCACACCACAACCTTCACGATCACGGAAAAGATAATCAACACCACCCCGTAATTGGGGATCACGCTATGTAGTCCCCTCATGACCCACAGGATCGGTACGGTCAACTTGAAAAAATCCCATCCCCAGTCCAGGGTCTTCTGTAACTGGTCGCCCTGCGCCCTCATCACCCAGTAATCCATGGGACCCAGGAATACCGTTATATCCCGCCGGTAGTCTTTTCCATAGAGCGGATCGATCAGCGCAATTTGAAACACCTTGGGCTGCATGTCTTTGTGTTCCGGATACACGTAATCTTCCCGCACTCCATGAATGAAAAACCCCGCCGCCGGTTTTTCCTCGGCAATCAAAGCCGCCTCAAAATAGCGGTTCCGCACCGCCACCCATTTAGTATCCCCCGTCTTCAGCGAATCCTTTTTCCCCACATCATACTTGATCAAATTGTCCCCGTATAGCGCATATGCTTTAGCATGCTGGATCGCCAGAGATGTGTCCTCTTCCGTGATGGAAAGTCCACCGTTCCAGTTCAGCCAGGCTTCTTCGCCCGGAAAACCTGCGCCGACGCCGCGAGCATCGATCGACCACCGAACCACATAGCGATCCCCGTAGAATTGGTAGCGCTCCTCAATGACGGCACCACTCGGGCTCTCGGCTCTGAATACGATGGAGTCGCTTACGCTCCCTTGCACCTCAAGCCGCGCTTTGTCCACGGAAAAATAGATGTCTTCCGTGCTCAAAGACCGACCCTGTTCCCCGAACGCAGCCACCAGATTTGCCCCGCCGTTGTCCTGAATGATCTGCACATCCCCGCCACGGTGGCTGGGATACCCATGCACCACGCACCGGACTAATTTCGCGCCATGAGTGCTGAACACCAGGGTTAATTTGTCTGTAACCACCTCCACCGTCTGTTCCACACCCTCGATCGGAAATCCACCTTGTCGCAAAGCGCTTGTGTCCGCGGGCACTGGCGTGACGGCTGACGGCGCGGCTTTTCCAATCTCCGGCGGTTTTTCCTGCAAAGCAGGCGCGGTCGGCTGTTGATCCGGCGTTTCCGGCTGCGGTTTCTCGGGCGCCATCCACTTATAATACACTGGCATCAGGATGATGATCAGCCCGATCAAGACAATGGCAATTACGGTATTACGATCCATTGCTCATTCCATGCTACCGCGTAGGGGCGCAACATGTTGTGCCCCTACAGAGAATTCAATCAGGCACCGGATCCTCGCCGCCCGGGTGCAACGGATGGCACCTGAGAAGCCGCCGTACCGACAGCCACCCTCCCCGGAGAATCCCATGCCGCAGAATCGCCTCTTCCGCATACTCGGAACATGACGGCACGAATCGGCACCGTGATCCCAACAGAGGCGATATCAACGCCCTATAAAAGTGGATCAGCGGGACCGCGCCGCAGCCGATTAGCCCACGCTGACACTTTTGCGAAAAGGTCATCCCAATTCTCCGGCAACTGCGCAAGGTGGAAAATAATGGTCATCGACGAAAACAAGGCTCGATGCAGCCGGTAGTACTCCCGAATGCGGCGCCGGGCATAATTCCTCTGCACGGCTTTCCCGATGCGCTTGGGCACAGTCACCGCAAAATGAGCGTCAGCTTCTGGCAAAAAAAAACCACCAAGTCCCCAACTCTGGCTCTCCTGCCGGAGTCCCGGACCTGCTGAAACGCCCGCTGACCGCGCAGGATCATCGATCTTGGAAGACCTTCCCCTGCATTTCCCATTTCAGGAGCCGTGTTCGATGGAATGGTTGACTGAAAAACAACCGCTTTCGGGGCTGTCATGGTCCGCACCATGACAGCTACTGCATCCCGTCCGGTGGCATGGTCTGGACCATGCCACCCCAGACAATGTGTAGGTGCCGGCTATGCCGTGCACCACCATACCGGGCACATTTTGACGAGGCGCACGATAAATCGGCGCCTACGCGGCAGCTGCTCACATGTCGTCACTAACGGTCAGACGTTTCCGTCCCTTGGCTCTCCGGCGGCGCAGCACGTCACGACCCGCGCTGGTCTTCATCCTCTCCCGGAAGCCGTGCTTGTTCCGCCGCTTTCTATTCGATGGCTGATAGGTTCGCTTCATAAAGCCCTCATGCTTCTCAAGTGATTTTAACTTGTTAATATACAGAATAAAAATCCCCTAAGCAAGTCTTTTCTCCAGAGATACTTATCCCTCGTCAAAATCGGAAGTTACGTCAAATCTAATACTATCAATAAGTTGCAACGACTTCCAATTGCCACTTTTTTTCTCTTGACAAAGAAACAAAATCTCCCTATATTGCAACTCGCCGTTTCCGAATCAGCAATTTCGCCCCGGTATTGACATCCAATCCTATCAAGAATCGCAGATGACACAGAACATCGCCGTCGAATCGATCTGGGAACGCTTCCTTGCCATCGTAAAATCCCATATCCCGGACCAGAGCTTCCAGACATGGTTTGTACCCCTCAAACCATTGAGAATCGATGACTACGCCTTGACGATCCAGGTCCCCAGCCATTTCTATTACGAATGGCTGGAGGGACGCTATTCCGGCGTGATCAAGAATGCGTTGCACGAGCTGCTGGGGTCTCGCGCCCAAATCAACTATTCCATCGACGAATTTGCCGACGCCGGGAATCCTGAGCCCCAAAAGCCGGTGCCCGCCGTCACTATCTCCCGAAAACGTCCCGACGGCAGCAGTTCCCTGAACCCACGTTATACCTTCGACAATTTCGTGGAAGGCGACGGGAACACCTTCGCCAAAGCTGCCAGTCTTGCCGTGGGAGAAGCGCCGGGTCGCACCCGCTTCAATCCGTTGTTAATCTACGGCGGGATCGGTCTGGGCAAGACTCACCTCATCCAAGCCATCGGTAATTTCGCCAAGCAGAACGCCACCATCCAGCGGGTAATCTACGTCTCCAGCGAGAAGTTTACTCTGGAATTCATCCGCTCCGTCCGCGAAAACAAGTCCACTGATTTCTCCAATATCTACCGGAACACGGATTTGCTGCTGGTCGATGACGTCCAATTCTTTGCCGGCAAAGAACGGACCCAGATGGAATTCTTCCACACCTTCAACACGTTGTATCACGCCGGCAAGCAAATTGTGCTGTCCGCCGACCGCCCCCCAAAGGAGCTGGACGGCATGGACGAGCGCTTAGTATCCCGCTTCCAGTGGGGTCTGATCACTGACATCCAGCCGCCGGATTTCGAAACCCGCGTGGCGATCCTGGAAAAGAAAGCCGGCGAGGACGGCGCCAGGCTGCCCACAGAAATCCTCCACTTCCTGGCGTCACACATCACATCCAACGTCCGGGAACTCGAGGGCGCCCTCATCAGCCTATTTGCTTTCGCCTCCTTCCATCGTGCGGAAATCACGCTGGACCTGGCGAAGAAAGTCCTACGCGATCAAATCGGACGCTCGCCGGCTCGAGTATCCATTGAAGAGATTCAGGAAATGACCGCCAAGCATTTCAGTCTGCCCAGCGATCTCCTGCGTTCCAAGACCCGCAAGAAGGAAATTGCGAGGGCTCGACAAATCGCCATGTACCTGTGCGCCCAGCACACCGATCACTCCCTGAAGAGTATCGGGCTGCTGTTTGGGGGTAGAGACCATACGACCGTAATCCATGCCCGGCAATCCATTGATCACGCCATGCATGAGGATGCGGACATGAAGTCAGTGGTGGAATCGCTCGAAAAGAAAATTGAAGTGTCGTCTCTTTGAGTTATCCACTATTCACATCACGTCTTGTGAATAGCGGTGCGTGGCATGTGAGTAAGCATCGAAATTATCGGAAAAATTGCCGCTACGAAATCTTGCACGACTTTTTCCCGAGTCATGCACAAGCTATCCACAGCAACGCACAAGAAATTTGGACAGCCATTTCGATAGAAAATACCAACAAACAAGACTTATCCACGTTATCCACAAGAATATACTAATATCCTTTTCAACCTCTCTTAGAGAAGAAAACATATTTTTATATAGCCAAATTCCAACCAAGGGGTCTGAGCCTGGAGGCAAGTTTATGGAATTCAGTGTCAACCAAAGCCTTTTTCTGCAAGCATTGGCGAAAGTGTCCAGCGTGGTTCCTCAAAGGTCCACTATCCCTGCCCTGAGCAATGTGCTGTTCAGCCTGAAGGGTAACAATCTGACTTTGTCTGGCACCGACCTTGAAATCTCGCTTTCGACCAAGATCGACGTCGACGGCTCACAGGATGGCGAGGCAGTTATCCTGGCGCGTATGCTCCACGAGATCATCCGCGAGCTGCCCGATATCAAAGTTACCGTGTCCGTGTCTGAGGAACGACGGATCGAAATCGCCTGTGATCGAGGCAGCTATCATCTGACAGGCGACGATGTCGAGAATTTCCCGATGTTGCCATCGCTGGACGGTGCCTCAGAATTAACCGTGGACGGCGCTAAATTGCGCCGCATGATCGGCAAATCAATGTTCGCGGTCTCGAAAGACGAGCTGCAACCCGCGTTGACCGGCATTCTATTCGAGGTGCGCCCGGAGGAAGCCCGCTGTGTATCCACCGATGGCTATCGCCTGGTGAAGATTGTGGACAAATCCTTCCGGTTCAAGGGAGAGCAGCACAGCTTTATTGTCCCTTCCAAAGCTATGATCTTGTTGCACCGGCTGCTGGAAGAGCAAAAGGAAATCACGATTCAATTCGATGCCAATCACCTAATTTTTCAGATGAGTGACGCCGAGTTGATTACGCGACTGATTGAAGGCAAATACCCCCGTTATGAAGCAGCCATTCCCACTACCTCGCAGAATATCCTGCGAGTGGATTTGGAAACCCTTCGAGCAACGTTGCGCCGAACATCCATATTTGCCGATTCTTTGAGCCATCAGGTCAGATTCAAACTGAGCAAGAATGCCCTGGAGGTCATGGCGGAGGACATGGAGGTGGGCGGTTCCGCCAAGGAAAATCTTGAGGTGGATTACAAGGGCGAAGAATTGCAGGTCGGCTACAACGCGACGTATGTGCTGGATGCGTTGAAGCAATTGGATACGGACGAAGTCATTATTGAGGTCGGTTCCGCTGGCACCCCCGGGATCATCAAACCTACCGAGCAGGAGGCGAACGAAGACTTCATGATGTTGATCATGCCGATCCGATAGGCGGATACGTCAGGGGACGTACATATTCTATAGTGGGGATGTGTATCTGTGTGCTGTCTCGTCTGCGCGCAGGACAGCTATCAATCGTACGTGCTGTCAGGCGCCCTCGCCTGACAGCCAATGATTGTGAGTGCGGTCAGGTGTCCCCACCTGACCGCCACAGAATTTCCTCCAAATCCCCACTACCGAACCACAGAGCCTGGCACCCGCCGGGCTTTAATTGTCATTTCCTAACTTCCCCCCTACTGAGTGGGGGGGAACAAAAGGGGGGTGCAAGATTATCTTCCTCCCGGTATCCGGGGGGAAATTCAAAGGAAGGTAGGTTGGGTTAGCCTTGCGTAACCCAACAGCCCCATTAATTCTCTGCGTTCTTTGCGCCTTTGCGTGAGACATCTTTCTGACGCCGCTACCGCCATCCTGCATTTCCGCTAAGGTAGCGAGGGGTAACGAAATCAATGGAGGTGTGTCGTGAAACAGCTCATCGTGCTGCCTGCACTGCTTGCCATCTTTGCCATGCCCGGTCTGTCACAACCGCCGGACACCTTGTGGACTCGCACTTACGGAACTATCTGGGCGGAGGGTGCTCGAGCGATGGAAATCACGAGTGACGGTGGATGTATTATTGTCGGACAAACGTTTCCAAACGACACATCAGACATCTACCTTCTTAAGGTGAATAGCTTAGGGGACACGCTGTGGACCAGAACTTATGGGGGCTGGTCATGGGAAGCTGCATACGATGTAAAACAAACCTATGACGGCGGTTACGTGATCGTTGGAGAAACCAACTCGTTCGGAGAGGGCTACCCATTATGCTTCGTCAAAACGGATAGCAGCGGAAACCAGCAGTGGCTTAGAACCTTCAGTTTCTCTTCGGAGAACATTGGCTTCGCGACCGAACAGTGCACAGACGGCGGATACCTAATAGCTGGTGTCGTGCACCACTGGAACCCATATGAATCACATGCTCTGGTGATCAGAACGGATTGCAATGGTGACACGTTGTGGACTCGCCTCTATGGCGGCGAAACCGGTGCAGGCGCTTATGATATAGAGCCCACATCTGATGGCAACTACATTTTCGCCGGGCACACAGGTACCAGCGGCTGGGAAGTTCTGTTGGTTAAGATCGACGGCAACGGTGACATTCTGTGGCAGCGTTCCTACAATCCCGATCTTGCGGGCGGCGCTTGCTGCATCAAGGAAACGTCCGACGGAGGCTTCATCGTCGGCGCATATGTCACAGTCCCGTGTATGTACGCCGACATCTATGTCCTGAGAACCGACGCTAACGGCGACACCTTATGGACTCGTATTTTCACTTTTCCAAACGCGGACGAATTCGTCTATGATGTTGTTGAGACCGCTGATCACGGCTTCGTTTTTGTCGGAAGAAACAGCCCCGGTTACTTAGGCGATGATGTCTACGCATTTAAGATTGCCGACGACGGGGTGATTCAATGGGAGCAAAATTATGGCGGACTTAGCTCTGATGGCGCATACGCCATAGAAGGAACCGGTGATGGTGGCTTTCTTCTTGCAGGCGCTACCAGCTCCTTTGGCGCAGGCGCGGGCGATGTCTATCTAATTAGGTTGGGACCCGAAGAACCGCCCAGTGTGCCTCACGGAAAGGTCGAGATGTTTGCGAAAACTTTCGCCCTGCATCCTGCGTACCCCAATCCCTTCAACTCGAGCACGGTACTGCGGTATGAGGTGCCGATGTCAGGTCCGGTTCGCTTGACCATCCACAATCTCTTGGGACAGCAAGTAGCAACTGTCGTTGACCGAACGATGAGCGTTGGAAGCTATTCGGCGATCTGGAATGCCAGTAACATGCCTTCCGGCATCTATTTCTGCCGCCTGTCCACACCCGGTTTCCAATCCGTGCGAAAGATGGTGTTGATCAGATAATTTCCCCCCTACGGCGGTAGGGGGGAGCAAGAGGGGGGTGTCACTGCGAGCGAAAGCGAAGCAATCTTCCCCCGGTATCCGGGGGGAAACAAAAAGGGGGTGCTTGTAGGTCGGGTTCTGGCGTAAGCCATGACTGCGTCACGAAGCGCAGCGTGGAAACCCGACACCAATACTGCGGAGAAACGATTACCGAAAGGCAGGTACATGAAAAGGTTGCTTGTCCCAGCCGCCATTCTGACAACGGCATTGCTTGCGTACGCCCACACCGACTACACCGGTTATTCCGGTGCACCAAGCTCCTTTGGCACCTGCGCCTATTCCTGTCATGGCACCATCGGCGGCGGAACCATCCAGATCACTGGCTTCCCTGCCGAATATGTGCCTCTTCAATCGTACGAGGTGACCATTTTCCATACCGGCGGAGCCCAAATCAGCCAATTCAACGGCAGTTGCCGCGCGGGCTTCAGTTCTCAAAATGCCGGTGTGATTTCCGCCGGCACCAGGACTGAAACGTACAATGTGCCGGTTGAGAGCAATGGCGTCCACTTCTCCACCGCCTATCAAGACACCGCGACCTTCAATTGGACGGCGCCTCACCAAGGAACTGGCGAGGTTCGGCTCTATGTCGCAGGACAGCAGGACCACATGAGCGGTCCCAATACCATCTTGGTCTTGACAGCCAACGAGCAACACACGAATGTCGAAGAATCCGCGACTGCAAGTTCGGCACAATTCGCGCTTCAATCAGCCTATCCGAATCCGTTCAATGCTAGCACGGTGTTGACCTATGCTGTCGCTCTGGAGAGTCCGGTCAAGTTGACCATCCATGACATCTTCGGTAATCAGGTGGCGACGTTGCTTGAAGGCGTACAATCTCCGGGACAGCACCGCGTGATTTGGGATGCGTCCAGAGCCGCTTCTGGTATATATTTCTGTCAAATGTCCGCACCCGGTTTCCAATCCGTGCGGAAAATAGTGTTGATCAAATAACCCCTTATCATGGCAGTCATGGTCCCGCCATGACAGATTTGTGCATCGAGTCCGATGCCATGGTATGCACCATGCCACCCCAGAATAAGGGTGCCGTCCCATGTGCATTCTGCGCATGGTCACGGGCGACTTAAGCGCTTCAGTCGCTGGAAGCCCGTGCCACTTGCCACTTGTTAACTTGTAACTTGCCACTCTTCTTATGGACCGTTTCGCCAAAGGCATGATTTCTCTAAAGAAAATCCTGGATAAGACCCTCCAAAGCCAGGGGATGGACAAACGCCTCCGGCAAGAGAGCGCGGTCGTACACTGGGAAGACATCGTGGGCGAAAAAATCGCCAAGGCATCCAAAGCCGTCAAAATTGACCGCGGTACCCTGCTGATTGAGGTGAAATCCTGTGCCTGGAAACAGCAGATCCAGATGCTGAAGCCAGACATCATCAAGAAATTGAACGCCCAGCTCGGCGGCGATATCGTCAAAGACATCCGGTTTCGTTGATCTGCCTCTTTTACCATCAGTGGGGGAAAGTCAGAGGATTTGTCATCCCGCACTTGATGCGGGATCCAGCGGATTCGATCTTGTGTGCCGCGCGATGTCCCCGCTGTGGAGGGGAAACCTGACATAGCATGCCGAGCCTTGCCCGCCGCAGGCGGGATAACCCCGGACTCCGATCCGGGGGCAGCGAGGCAATCTCATTCTTCGGAGCGTGCAATTATCGGAGGGACCCCACCATGCGAACCTATTGCCTTGTTTTTCTAACTATCATCTTCATCTCCATCGCTGCCCTTCCCCAACCTAACCCCGATACCCTCTGGACTCGAATCTACTACGGTCAAAACGGCTACGGTTATGCCGCTCAGCAGACATCCGACCAAGGCTATATCCTGGCAGGCGCTGGTCAGGGAATATATGTCATTAAAACTGACGAGAATGGCTACACGCAGTGGGCACGGAATTATGGCGTTCTTGGCGCTGGAGCAAACGCACTCCAGCAGACCGTCGATGGCGGCTATATTTTCGCCGGATACAAGGAAGTTCCTCCAAACGGTGTACGCTCAATATATCTGGTAAGGACTGACAGCGTTGGCGATACCTTGTGGACAATTCTGCACGGTGGTTCTGATTATCATAATTTCGCAAACAGCGTCAAACAGACCCGAGATGGCGGATTTGTGGTGGCAGGTTACGGAGATTCATTCGGATCAGGATACTATCTCTTCAAGGTTGACGATGCGGGCAGTATCCAATGGACGCATGCCTACTTGCCGATAGGTCATGGAGTAGCTTTTTCGGTCCAGCAAACATCTGACGCCGGATATGTGATTGGAGGTACTATATTCGTCCCCCCAGTTTATGACTATCTCTATGTTATAAGAACAGATAGCATTGGAGATACTGTCTGGACGCGAGTGATCGAGGATGCGATTGGTTTCCTGGATTCCAAGATCCAAGTGACTAATGATGATGGTTATGTCGTGGCTGGGCAAAATCGTCTTGCAAAACTAAGTTCCTCTGGAGGTATTCAATGGTCAAGGGAAATAGATGTGGGCTGCGGCTACATGATATCGGATGTTCGTCAGACTCCTGATGGCGGGTATGTATTATTTGGATATGGGGAATTCTCTCCGCCGTTAGGTTACGAATGCCTGTTAGTGAAAACCGACAGTGTAGGGGAAGTGAGATGGATTCGAAGATATGGAGGTAATCGTGATGATTTCGCCTTTGCCGGTCAAATCACTTCTGACGGCGGCTACATGCTGGCGGGTTTTGCAGACGAATATGGCGTCTATGGAAACTATTTCTACCTCGTCAAGACCGGTCCCGACCCAGCCAATAACGAGGTATTCAGCCGACCACGTTCTGTCCCCCTCGAAATTGCCCTCCACTCTCCATATCCGAATCCCTTCAACGCATCTACTACCATCTCCTATGAAATCCCCTTCCCGGCTCATATCAAATTGTCAATTTACAATATCTTGGGTCAACGGGTGGACGATATTTTTGATCAGAATGTCGTTCCGGGTGTGCATGCTTTCATCTGGAGCCCATCCCGTCTCGCATCCGGCATCTACTTCTGCCGCCTTCAAGCTGGAGAGTTTGATCAATTTCAGAAATTGGTACTCCTTAAATAACATTGACCTAAGAGGTGTCATTGCCGCGACTTGTCCGCCTAAGGCGGAACGCGGAGATCCAGGCGTTTCTTTATGCTGGATCCCGCATCAAGTGCGGGATGACACTGGCTTCCAGCCCGTGCCACTTTATCAGGGCTGTTATGGTCCATACCATGACAGATAAGAAAAACCGCTCCTTTTCGCTCCCTTTTTCACTAATTTTCAGCCTCCCAAAATCCTCCCTTCGAAACCCCTGTTTTCCATAGCATTAACTACAACATTTTTCACAAACTTTCCCTTGCAAAATCTTTGTTTTTTTATTATATTAGAAGGTTAAAGTGCCGTGACCTTGAGCCCTCTTCACGTATTTTGAGGGGAGGGTGAGTTACATACTAAGCTCTTGTCATCTACTCTGACAGGCGAACCGCTGGCAGACGCCCCCGTCTGCCAGCCAACTTGCATGATTCATGGTCGTCCGGAACCGATCCAACTTAACTTGGTGTCATTGCATTATGTCAACTGAAACCGAAGCCTATTCCGCTGAAAAAATCCAGGTCCTGAAAGGCTTGGAAGCAGTCCGCCGCCGCCCCGCCATGTACATTGGCGACACCGGACCCCGAGGTCTGCATCATCTGGTGTACGAAGTCATCGACAACTCCATCGACGAAGCCCTGGCGGGCTTTTGCGACCTGATCACCGTCGCCCTGAACACCGACGGCTCCTGCACCGTCGAAGACAACGGCCGCGGCATCCCGGTGGATATGCACAAAGGCGAGAAAAAATCCGCCCTGGAAGTCGTCATGACCGTCCTCCATGCCGGCGGCAAATTCACTAAGGAGTCCTATAAAGTCTCCGGCGGCTTGCACGGCGTCGGCGTCTCCGTGGTGAACGCCTTGTCCGAACGGTGCACTGTGGAGGTGTTCCGCGACGGCAAGACCTACCGCCAGTCCTACGCCCGAGGCATCCCCACCACTTCGGTGGAGGAAGTCAAAGATGCTCCCAAGCACAAAGGGAACGGCACCCGGACTATTTTTATACCTGATACCGAAATCTTCAAGAAGATTGACTTCCAGTTCTCGACAGTGTGCACCCGCTGTCGGGAATTGGCATATCTGAACCCAGGCTTGACCGTCGAAGTCGTCGACAATCGGACTAACGAAAAAGCAGAATTCCACTTCAAAGGCGGTCTGACCGAATTCGTCAAATACCTGGATGAAAACCGGATCGCCCTGCACAAACCCCTCGCTTTCACCCGCGAACGCGACGGTGTTCCGGTGGACTGCGCTCTGCAATACAACGACGGCTACAACGAGAATATCATCTCCTACGTCAATAACATCAACACCGTGGAAGGCGGCACACACCTGGTCGGGTTCAAGACCGCCTTGACTCGCACCCTGAACAGCTACGCCGTCAAGAACAACCTGTACAAGAACGAAAAGTTTTCCTTGTCCGGCGATGATACACGTGAAGGGCTGACAGCAGTCCTGTCCGTCAAAGTCCAGGAACCCCAGTTCGAAGGTCAAACCAAAACCAAGTTGGGCAATAGCGACGTCAAAGGTGTCGTGGAATCGGTCGTCGGAGAATGCCTGTCGGAGCTGCTGGAAGAGAACCCCTCGGTCGGCAAGAAGATCATTGAGAAATGCACCTTGGCAGCCCGTGCCCGGGATGCCGCCCGCAAAGCCCGCGACCTGACCCGCCGGAAATCCGCCCTGGAAAGCGGCGCCCTGCCCGGCAAATTGGCAGATTGTTCGATCTCGGACCCTGAACACTGCGAACTGTACCTGGTCGAAGGCGATTCCGCAGGCGGTTCCGCCAAACAAGGTCGCGACCGCAGATTTCAAGCCATCCTGCCCCTTCGCGGCAAAATCCTGAACGTGGAAAAAGCCCGGATCGACAAGATCCTGAACAACGAGGAAATCCGCACCATCATCTCTGCCGTCGGCACCGGAATGGGCGGAGAGGGCGGCAGCGAAGACCAGGACTTCGACATCTCGAAACTCCGCTACGGCAAAATCATCATTATGACCGACGCCGACGTGGACGGCGCGCATATCCGCACCCTGCTCCTGACCTTCTTCTTCCGCCACATGAAACCCTTAATCGCCAGCGGCAATATCTATATCGCCCAACCGCCGTTGTACTTGCTAAAGAAAGCCAAACAGGAATATTACGCCTACGACGACGACGAACGGGACCAGGTCATGAAACGCTTTGACGGACCCCAGGGTGTGACAGTCCAGCGCTACAAAGGCTTGGGCGAGATGAATCCCGACCAGCTATGGTCAACAACTATGGATCCAGAGAAGCGGACGCTGATCAAAGTGACTATGGACGATGCTGCCGAAGCCGATCGGATTTTCGCCATGTTGATGGGCGACGCGGTGGAACCCCGCCGCAACTTCATCGAGCAGCACGCCCGCTACGTCCGCAACCTGGATGTATGACCCTTCCCCTCTGCTATCTGCAGGGGGGAAAAGATGGGGGGTCTGTGGAGTGCGCAAGCTCGCTTGCGCCTTATCCCCATTGTATTGCGAGGAAGCGCAGCGAAGCAATCCCGCGTAGGGGCTTGCCCGCCTATGGCGGGCTGTTCCCTTAGGGACACGCCCTGTTGATCGGGATCCAAGAAACCCGACAAGGGCGGAACAGCCCGTAGGTCAGGATCCCCGCGATCCTGACTCTTGTAGGTCGGGTTCCCTGTGAACCCGAAAATGGAAACTTATTCCTTTATATAGAACAAAAAGTGGAGGAATCTCATGCAGTGGAAAGTCAACTTCTTGATAGTTGCTGGTGTTCTCATCTTTCTTATTATTCTTCTCTTGGGATGCGCTTATCCCTATGGGAGAATGAATTACGAACCATTGCCAATGGAAAACTTGTCTTTAGGGATGTCCAAGATTCAAGTAAAGGAGGCACTAGGGCGCCCTTCTTCTTCCGTGATTGGTTCCAGATTCGAAGGAGATCACGTTGTCGAGGTTTGGCATTATATGCAGGCTTACTTCAACTGGTATGGTGGTGCTGACCACATACAATACCAATATTACTTGTATTTGTTGGATGATAAGCTTGTTCAGTGGGGCAGACCCGGCGACTGGGAACGCGAAGCAGATAAAATTCTGGAGGTACGCTTCCGTTGATGATGGCAAGCTGTGAAAACCTGAAATGTAGTTTTCAATAATAAATACTTGTTATGGGGATTCACATGGGAACCAATAAATGGGTTGCCTCAGATGAAAAATATCCTGATCACAGCAAATATCTGTGGCATTTGACAAAAGGTACTCCACCCGTGAGTCAGAAAGTCAGCGGGAATTACGGATTTGATGATCCTTTCGATAATCCAAATCGAAGGAGCTGTAACTTAGGATCTGGTCGGGATCGGTTGCTTTCGATATTAAAGCAATCACCAAATCCGACTATTTGGTGTAGCCAGTTGCATTATATGATGCCATCCTTTCATCCAACTCTTAATCTACGCGTGAAGGCAGCATGTTTTACGGAATGCATACCTCATTCACTGCCTATTCATGCAAAACGATTTCAAAGATTCGGGTTTCTTTTCACAAAAGAAACCGCATATAAAAAAGGTGCCAGACCTGTTTGGTATTTAGACAAAGGACTTATGAATAGATTTGCCAAGGCAGACAGGAAAAGCGATAGAGGAAATAAAGACTGGTTACCTTTTCCCGAGAATTTGCTACATTTGTTAATGCCATTTGTACCTAAATATGGAGATGAAAAGATTGGTGGAAAATATCTTGATTTTATGGTAGAACGGGAGTGGAGAACTGGTACTGATTTTAATTTCTCTATTTCTGAAATCGCCGCAATCATTGTTCCCAAAGAAGAAGACATTGCTCCTTTAGTGGAAGATGTACCACAAATTAAGGATTGCAAGTTTGTTCCAGTATCTTCAATAGATTCTGATAAATTGGAACACAGAGATTTCGATTATTATTTCATAACACCAGAGCTGTTGTAGTACGAAAAATCATAGCCATTTAGCTATTCGCAAATGAACCTTAGTAGGAATGGAACCGAGAAATAATATGGACAGGCAAACCTTAGAAAGAATTGCTGATTTTATATGTGGAGATTTTTCAACAGCCTCCCCAGTCTATCGAACAGGGTCAGATCTGACACGATTTTTTGAGCGGGTTGGATTCTCTAATTTCCAGCATGATGGTTCGACGCGAAAATGGTGGACTCTAGGTGTTTTGGAACAGCTTTCAGAGAATAATCTAAAAGCGGTTATCAATCGCCTCGCTAATCCAAAGGAATACGGTGGTGATCCGGGGCTGGTAAAAATAGCCATTGAAGGTCTCAACCGAATATTGGCAATTGAAGGGCTGAAGGTCGAACTTGACGGTATTTCTCCGGTATTAAGGGAAATTACCCCACAATTATCAGAAGATGAAAAACCGGCGGACATTAAACCATTGCCACCACCGGATTTTCTTAATCTAAAATTAGAACCAGGACTGGGTGAAATATTGGCAAAAAGATGGGAAGAAGCACAGAAATGTTTTAATTCTGAAGCATATTTAGCCGCTATTATCATGATGGGATCGTTATTGGAAGGCATGCTCTTATCCGTTATGCAGAAATTTCCCTGCGAGGCGAACCAATCGAATATGGCTCCTAAGGACGCTAAGTCTGGAAAAGTTAAACGATTCGCGGATTGGTCGCTTTCTGATATGATTAATGTATCACATGATTTAGGATGGATTGATTTGGACGTTAAGAACTTTTCGCATTCATTAAGGGGATTCCGAAATCTTATTCATCCTTATGAACAACTAGCAACTCAAGCATTTCCTGGCAAAGATACGGCTGAAATAAGTTGGCTAGTGGTTCAGGCTGCATCAAATGACTTGGCGAAACAATTGAAGTGATTGAGCAATCCTATAGAGCCCCTGCATGTGTGGATAGAAAAAGAGGGCATTTCTGCCCTCGGGGGGATCCTACATCCGTATGTGCCGGGGTTCAGATCCATTATCAATATAATATATTACCAACCAGAAGTCAAGAGTTTTTTATTTAAATTCAAAAAAGTTCAACTAAAAAATTATGGAAAACACCATTCAGGGGGAACGCATCCCCCCTTTTCCTCTGGTGTCATTCCAGCGCAGGCTGGAATCCAGTCCGGTGGCATGGGCATCTTGCCCATGTTTAGTCACGGGCTGGAAGCCCGTGCCACTTGCTAACTTGCCAATCCGCCAACTGACGGACAAATCCGCCGATGGCGGACAAGCTTGTCACTTGAAACCTGTAACTTGGAACTAAATCTATGGCAAACACCTTTCAGGGGGAACGCATCACCCCCATCAACATCGAAGAAGAGATGAAGGACAGCTATCTCGATTATAGCATGTCCGTCATCGTGTCTCGCGCCTTACCCGACGTCCGCGACGGCTTGAAACCTGTCCACCGCCGCATCCTGTACGGCATGATGGAACTGGGCTTGGGACCCACCCGCGGTTACAAAAAATCGGCTCGCGTCGTCGGCGACGTCATGGGAAAATACCATCCCCACGGCGACCTGGCTATTTATGACACCCTGGTGCGGATGGCGCAGGATTTCTCCATGCGCTATCCCTTGGTGGATGGGCACGGCAACTTCGGCTCCATCGACGGCGACGGCGCCGCCGCCATGCGATACACCGAAGTCCGTTTGACCCGCGCCGCGGAAGAAATGCTGGCGGATATCGAGAAGGAAACCGTCGATTTCGTCCCCAATTACGACGAGACCCTGAAAGTCCCGTCGGTATTGCCCACCAAGCTTCCTAATCTGCTGGTGAATGGCTCTTCCGGCATCGCGGTCGGCATGGCGACCAACATCCCGCCGCACAACCTTCGCGAAATCGTCACCGCTTGCTGTCAGGTGATTGATAATCCCGCCATTACCGTGGACGAATTGATGCACACCGTGATCGCCCCGGATTTCCCGACCGGCGGCATCATCTACGGCATGTCCGGCGTCCGGGAAGCCTTCCGCACTGGTCGCGGTCGCATTGTGGTGCGCGCCAAAGTCAACACCGAAACCGTGAAATCCGGTCGTGACCGCCTGGTAGTGACCGAAATCCCCTTCCAAGTCAACAAATCCCGTCTGATCGAGAAAATCGCCGACCTGGTGAATGACAAGTTGATCGAAGGCATCGCCGACATTCGCGACGAATCCGACCGCGACGGCATGCGCCTCATCATTGAGTTGAAACGCGACGCTCCCGAAGACATAATCCTGAACCAGCTCTTCAAACATACGCCTTTGCAATCCACGTTCGGCGTCATCATGCTGGCTTTGGTGGACGGCGTGCCCCGAGTCCTGGACCTCAAGCAAGCGCTGGAATATTTCGTGGAATACCGCCATGAAGTAGTGGTCCGCCGCCTGCAGTTTGACCTCCGCCAGGCGGAAGAACGCACCCACATCCTGGAAGGCTTGCAGATCGCCATTGACAACATTGACGAAGTCATCAGTATCATCCGCGCCGCAAATAGCCCGGACGTTGCCCGTTTGGAGCTGATGTCCGCCTTCGACCTGTCCGAAAAGCAAGCTCAGGCGATTCTTGACATGCGCCTCCAGCGATTAACCGGCTTGGAACGCCAGAAATTAGCCGATGAATTGCGCGCGCTTCGGGAACTGATCGTGGAGTTGAAACATTACCTCGAAGACCGTGCCGCCAGAATGGAATTGATCAAGGATGAATTGCGGGAAGTTGCTGAAAAATATGGCGATAACCGCCGCACTGAAATCGTGGAGGATGGCGAGGAATTGTCATTGGAGGACATGATCGCCGAAGAAGACATGGTGATCACCATTTCCAAAGCCGGCTATATCAAGCGGTTCCCGGTATCGGGTTTCCGGCGTCAACTGCGGGGTGGTCGCGGTTCCACCGGCGCCGCCACCAAAGAAGAGGACGCCATCCAGCATCTGTTCGTCGCCTCCACTCATCACTATCTGCTGTTCTTCACGGACAAAGGGCGGTGCTATTGGTTGAAGGTGTACGAAGCCCCGCAGATGGGTCGGGCTGCTAAAGGCAAAGCCATCATCAACTTAATCGACATCGAACCCGGCGAAAAAATCCGCGCAGTGGTCAACGTTTCGGAATTCCGCGAAGACCAATATATCCTGATGGCGACCAAGAACGGATTGGTGAAAAAGACCAGCCTGAGCGCCTATTCCAATCCTCGGCGGATGGGAATCATCGCCATTAATATCCTGGAAGGCGACGAACTAATCGGAGCTGCCATCACGGACGGCAGCAATGATGTCATCTTAGGCACTTCGGCGGGCAAGGCGGTGCGGTTCCACGAATCCGATGTCCGTCCGATGGGCAGAGGCACTAAAGGCGTCATCGGCGCCCGACTTCCAAGAGGCGCCACGGTGGTTGGAATGGTGGTGGTTAAACGGGGCGGAACCCTGTTAGTGGCAACCGAAAAAGGGTATGGCAAACGGTCGGACATCGAGGATTACCGCATCACCAAACGTGGCGCCCAGGGCGTGATTACGGTGCGCACTAACGACAAGACCGGTCGCATGATTGCGATTATGGAAGTGGTGGATCAGGATGATCTAATGATTATCACCGCGGCTGGCGTAGTGATTCGGCAAAGCGTGGGGTTGATTCGCACCATCGGTCGTGCCACGCAGGGTGTGCGTCTAATTCGCCTTGACGAGGGCGATTCCATCGCTGATATTACTAAAGTTATCCGCGAGGACGAGGAGGCGGAAGGCGTGGAAAATGGCAATTCGGGATTCACGATAGAGGAAGATTCTGAGGAAAAAAATGAGGAAGAAAACGAAAAGAAAAGCGAAAATTTTGGTGAAAAATAGCTAAAAAAGAGCGAAATTTTGGGCGGTTTGTAATTGAATTACGTGTAATTCAATTACACGATATTTTGTAATTATGTAATGCTGTAATCGTGTAATAGTCTTGTCATGTTTTGAGTGATGGTCCCGGTTCTCTGATATCCTTCCACGGCCGGGTTGCATTGGGGAAATAAGAAGAGAAAGGGAGGCAACAAAATGCCAAGAGTAAGAAAAATAGACCGAAGTCCGAAAGAAGGAAAGAATTACTATCTGATAGATGCCAACTTTCTGGCAAATCGATATATTCCAGCGGACCGCGTGGCCTCAGATAAAGAGAAGGATCGCATATCTGCATGCATGAAATGGTGGCACGAGATTGATCCACAACTAAAGAAGGGCAGGGCAAGGATATACGTCCCAGATATTTGCATTGCAGAGGCGTTCAAGACGCTTGCCAATGCTTATTTCCACAGGAAGTGGTTCAAGTCGCCCCAGGATTATGTATATTGGCGGAGTTGCTTGAGGAAGGATATACATATCAGCGCCAAGACGTTAAGGAGTCAACAGCGAAAGATATATTTTCATGATCTACCGACGTGTAGAGATATAATAATAGCCGTAGATAGATTTTATGAGATGTTTGCTAAGAAGAATTTGAGGGTTTCAGTTCCAGACATAATCATAGCTGCATCGGCAAAATACTTGATGGACTATTTTGACATTCCTAAAGACCATCTTCATATTATTACTTTGGATAGGGATTTGCGCAAGTTAACGAAACAGATTAATGAGTTGCCTAATGCGTATGATCCCACTGCCAAAGAGGATAAAGCAGAAAGAATATTTCAGTAGTATCGCTATCCCAAAAAATTAGAGGCAATTATGCATTTCTGGAAGATGTCAACAATCATAGCGCTTATGGTTTCTTCTGTGGTATATGCGGTAGAAAAGACCACTATAGCGGTATTGGAACTGGAACCTAAAGGGGTGCAATCGAACGAAGCCACCGTCATATCAGATTGGGTGCGGGAGGAACTATTCAGAACTGCCAAATACACGGTGACCGAACGCACCAGAATGCAGGACATTTTGAAGGAATGGGGTTTCCAGCAAGCAATCTGCAATGAATCCCAATGTATTATTAAAGCCGGGAATATTCTGGGTGTGGAGCAGATGGTGGCTGGCTCAGTGCAAAGAATTGGCAACCTCTTATCTTTATCCATACGGATAGTGGATGTCAAAACCGGTGAAATTGTGGCGATGGCGAATTCGCCCTGCAATCAATGTTCCATAGAAGATTTCGCTCTACGCTCCGTCAGAGCTGCGGTGGCAGAATTGACCGGAGCACCCGCTCCGCAAAAGCGAGAAGATACTTCAACCGAAACAACTTCAAGTACAAGCGCCGGGGAGAAGATCCGGGGACCGCTCTCGGGCATGGAATTCGTTTCCATTCCCGGCGGCAGCTTCACGATGGGGTCGCCACCATCGGAGGAGGGAAGGCTTTCCAGCGAAAGTCCACAACATGAGGTGACGATCCAGCCATTCTACATGATGTCGACTGAGGTTACTCAGGCGCAGTGGAAAGTCGTCATGGGGAATAATCCATCATATTTCAACGGGTCCAATCTACCTGTCGAGAGAGTTACATGGAATGATTGTCAGAAATTCATTAATAAACTGAATCAGATGGACCCAGGGAAAGGGTATCGCCTGCCCACAGAAGCCGAGTGGGAATATGCGTGCCGAGCGGGGACGACTACCCCATTTCACAGCGGTAATAGCGAATCGGATTTAGGGCGGGCGGGGTGGTATTCCGAAAATTCAGGCAGAACCACTCATTCAGTGGGCACCAGGGAACCCAATGCTTGGGGATTGTATGACATGCACGGAAATGTATGGGAGTGGTGTGAGGACAGGTATCACCACAGTTACTACCTTGCTCCCAGCAATAGCAGCCCCTGGGTGTCGGACGGTGACTCCACCCGTGTTATACGCGGCGGTTCGTGGACCTATGGTAGTTCAGTCGCACGGTGTGCCTACCGTTACAAGTACAATCCCACGTACACGAGCTACTACATCGGTTTTCGTTGCGCTCGAAATCCTTGAAACTTGTTCCCTTGGTTTTTGGTGTTTGGTATTCCTGTTTTCCAGTGTGAATTCCAAAGTGCTGTCATGTGTCCTCATATGACAGCGATGACTTCCGTCAGGTGAGGACACCCGTAGGGGCAAGCTCTGACGGATCATAGACATGGGCAGGATGCCCATGTGACGATACTGGATCCCTGCTTCCGCAGGGACGACACGAAAGGTATGATCTGGAAATGAGGTGAGTTTGAGACATCGATTCGTGACATGCGTCGTTGCTTTCGTGCTGGTCTCCCTGGCATCATGGAGTTCGGCGCAAGTGCAGCCGAGGGGATCGGAGGATACGTTTGATTTAGTGGCGTGGAACATCGAAAATTTCCCGCTTCGAGACCAGGCTACGGTGGATTCGGTCAGGATGATTATCCTGGCGCTGCAGGTGGATGTGGTTACAGTGGAAGAAATCGCTGATACTACCGCGTTTCGGAATTTGGTGAATGCTTTGGAAGGATGGGAGGGGGTGTATTCCAGTGATGAATACGGTCCCGGTTCCTACCAGAAAACCGGAATCCTGTACCGCACCGATCAAATCACGCTAAGCAATGTGGGTATCATTTTCCCCAACCAGCCCGATCCGTTTCCCCGACCGCCCTTGATGGCTCACGTCGATTTCCATCGGGGGAATCAGCATTTCGATTTCTACCTGATCGTGGTGCATTTAAAGGCAGGCGGCGGTGCGGAAGATCTGGCTCGGCGGCGGGAAGCCTGTCAGCAGTTGAAAAGCCTGATCGACCAGAGCGTCAATGAAGGCGATGAGCCGGATTTCATCGTGGCAGGGGATTTCAACGACGAGCTGGATGATCCGCCGGCGTCGAATGCATTCACTATTTTCCTGGACGATTCGGTGCACTACCGCTTCCTGACTATGCCGTTAGCGGGCGATCCGTATTGGGCGTCCTATCCGTCCACCGGTTCTTTGATCGACCATATCTTGGTGACGTCAGATGCACTGGGCGAATACGAAGGTGGAGAGACTGAGACCTTGCGTCTGGATTACGAAGTCACGAATTATTCTTATTGGGTGTCCGACCATCGCCCGGTGATGTCGCAGTTTCCCGTAGGCACATCCGGCGTGATTGTCGTAAGTCCGGGCACGATTCCCACGGATAATAGGATTTTGGGGTCGTTCCCCAACCCATTTAATTCCAGCGTGGCAATTGACTATGAGGTTCTTGCCTTATCTCCCGTGACCATTACGATCTATGACGTATTGGGTCGGAAGGTTGCGGTGCTGGTCAACGGGTATCAAAGCGCCGGACAACACCGCATAATGTGGGACGGAATCGATGGCAACGGATCGTCCGCCCCCAGCGGGATATACATTGTCAACCTCGCGACAGGACAAGGTCACTTCAATCGGAAAATAGCGTTAATCAAATAGCTGGTCGGTTTTTGAATCCACCATTATACAGATCAATCCAGGGAGGAATGTAACGCCATGACGAAAGAGGCAGCTCAAATCATCAAAATTTCCGACGCTACCGTGAAGCGATTGTCGCGGTACTACCGGTCGCTGGCGACGGCGATTCAGAATGATGTCCAGACGATTTCCAGTGACGAGATCGCCCGGGTGAATGGTTTGACGGCAGCTCAAGTCCGAAAGGATTTGTCATTTTTTGGCGCCTTTGGACGCCGGGGACTGGGGTATAACGTCATCGATCTCCATCGCAACATTTCTCGGATCCTGGGCTTGCATCGGACGTGGAATGTCTGTTTGGTGGGGGTCGGTAATATCGGCAGGGCGTTGGTGCATTTCAAGCAGTTTCAACAGCAGGGATTCTTTATCAAGCTGGTGATGGACAATGACCCTGAGAAATGGGGCATGAAGCTGAACGGGCTGGTGGTGCAGAACTTTGAAAGCGCCAGGGATTTGATCAAAGATGAGAAAATTAAGATCGCCATAGTGGCGGTGCCGGGTCATGCCGCACAACGGGTAGTGGACGTGCTGGTCGATTCCGGGATCAAAGCCATCCTGAATTTCGCGCCGGTCTCGATTCTGGTGCCCCGGGGCGTAACAGTGCGCAACGAGAATATGGCGATCGAGATGGAGGCGTTAAGCTACGCTTTGACCAACAAGCGGCGGTAGCATTGAATCTCCCCTCTACTGTCGCAGGGGGGAATACAAGGGGGGTAACATAACGGTGGTGTCGAGGTCTCCGCACTCGACACCGATGGTTGTTTCCGGGCTGTCATGGTCCGCACCATGACAGATAATGACTCCGTCCTGGTGGCATGGTATGGACCATGCCACCCCAAATCCAGATTCGCAGTGCTGTCATGTGCCCCCACGTGACAGCACTCCAAGGGGTTGGTTCCCGCCAGATTACGCTTCGCTTGAAACCTGGCAGCAACTGAATGTGCCCCCAAGTGACAGCACGCAAGAGGAGATTGATCATTTGAATTCGAGAGTCCCTGCGACCATATTAGCCTTCGTGATTCTATCATGCGCAATCTCGCTGCTGATAGGATGTGCGAAAAAGGCGGTGCCTGAGACGATCGTCGATCCGGTGATGCTGGATTCGGTGGTGGTCGCCAATTACGAGGGCAAGAAATTGGCGTCAGTATGCGCCGAAAGCGACCGGGAGGGCAAAATAGCGGAACAGATTGATATTGATGAGTATAGGTTGGGCATCTTCGGGTCAGTCGCCAGTCCGCAGGTACATACCTGCGAGGAAATGTTGCGCCTGCCGCATTACCAGAAATCGATCACACTGGAATCGGTCGAAGGATGGGCGGAGACGATTGTGTTCGAAGGGGTGCTGGTCAGCGACGTAATAGGAAATGCTGGACCGTTGCCCGAGGCGCACCAGGCGGTCTTCCGCTCGCAGGACGGCTTTGAGGCGTCGTGTCCGATAGATTCCTTGTTGCGCAAGAAGATCCTGTTGGGTTTCGCAAAGGACGGTGCCCCATTGACCCCGGAGGGAGGTTATCCCTTCTTGCTGGTCGCGGAAAGCATCCACGGTCCAGATTGGGTCAAGTGGGTGACGGAGATGGAATTGAGATAGGGATCTGTCATTGCGAGCTTTGCGAAGAGTGTAGGTCAGGATCCCTGCGATCCTGACAAACCAATCGTCATTGCGAGCGCAGCGAAGCAATCTCAAGAAAGTGAACCATGCCTATTACATGTATCCAATGCCGCCTGTCGCGGTTTCCGGAGCCTGCGGAACAGTGCTATAATACCGGTGGGTTGATTTGTACGGTAGATAATGCCAATGTGGGGAAGTACGACTGGTGCCGATTCCCGGAGGGGACAGCGGTGCCAAGGGAATCATTTGGAGATAGCCTTAACAAAGATATAGATTGATATCAATGATGGAGGGAAAATTGTCCATATCTAACAAGAGAGAGAAGGCAATCCGTTTGCTGGATTACCTTACAAAGTTGGCATGGCTTCGTGCAAAAATAATCCGTGATGTATCCGAATATGACCATGTTCTTTGGATTCATGGCATTCCCCATGAACCAGGATGCTATGCTCGAGCATGGGAACAAAAAGAGGAGTACGAACCCGATGTCTGGATTGAGGTAAAGGGTACGAGGGAGCCGAAGCTTCCGGAGGTACCTGGGGTATGTCGTGATTGGATAGATAGAGAAACAATTGAGCAGACAAACGTTATTCCGCAGCTATTTCCAGAGATAACTAGACAGGTACCGAACAGAGCGTGGCAAGAGGGTTCCTCGTTGCCGCCTTTTGTTGGGAAAAAAGAACTGCTCGATGACCATCCGGAAGTAAGGCGAGAGATGGGAAAATACTTAGAGCAAAATTGGAATCCATGGGCGGAAGAGCATAGAAAATGGGAAGAAGTGCATAATGTTTATAGTAAATTGTTTTCCATACACCAGGAGCAACAGCGTTTAGGTGAACAATACGAATTAGTCATAGGTTTGGGGTTGCTTACTTGGAGGACACCTCAGAACCAAAGTATTAGGCGTCACCTTGTTGTGGCAAAAGCAACGCTTGAATTTGAGCCTAAGTTGGGCAAGTTTACAGTGCGCCCTGATCCTGAAGGCAGTCAACTTTCCCCTGAGTTGGACATGCTTGAGGCTGACCAGCAGCCCGCTCATGCCGAGCAGAAAGCAAAAGAGAACTTGCGGGAAGCGGAAGATGATCCATGGGATCTTAGTTGTATAGAGGCGGTTCTAAACAGTCTTGTTCATTCAATTCACCCCGGAGGGGAATACTATGGACACCTGAAACCGGAAGCGGTGGCGAGTACAACAAGACCAATTGTCGAATATGCTCCCGCTATCATACTGCGAAAACGCTCAGTTAGAGGACTGACTGAGGTTTTGAAAAGTATAAAGAAGAAAATAGAAACCGGGGCAGAAATTCCTTTTGGATTTTGCGATCTTGCGGAGATGATTGATATTCGCGACGAATCTGGTCGAGATGATACTCAAGAGCCTCAGAGTCCAACTGATGACGAAATTTACTTTCCAAAACCATCTAACGAAGAACAACGGCGAATTGTTAATAAAGTACAGACTTCCAACGGTGTGCTTGTCCAGGGACCTCCCGGAACAGGAAAATCACATACAATCGCTAATCTTGTTTGTCACTTACTTGCGAAAGGTCAACGCCTGCTTATAACGGCCAAGACACCACGTGCGCTGCAAGTGCTTCATAAGCTTCTACCAGAGGAAATCCGTCCTCTTTGTGTCAGTCTGATCAGTTCAGGTAGTGATGAAAGAGATGATGAAAGAGATTCGGAAAGAAGCTCACTTGATCATAGTATTAGAGCAATATTAGACCACCATGACCGATGGAATCCTCTGCAAGTCTTAGCGGAAACAAAAGAACTGGAATCCGAGTTGAGTGAGTTGCGGAAGGAGAAGGCTGGGCTTGAGAAAAGGCGGCGTGCCATTAGGGAATCTGAATCCCATTCTCAGCAAATCTCTGGAGGTGCCTATCAGGGGACTGCAGCACAAATTGCAATTCAAATAAACCGTGAAAGAGCTCAATATGATTGGTTTACTGATGTCGCTCCCTTCGACCTGCAATATCCCTATTCGAACGAAGACTTTGTCCGCTTGTTGGGTGTGCTTCGAGGACTCACCGATGAAAAGAGACTTGAATATAAACAGTCATTGCCTGATGCGCTTCCCGCTCCTCAAGAGTTTCAGAATCTTATCACCGCTGAAAAAGAAGCTAACATGGAAGCTCAGAGGACTTCAAAGGACAAAAACGAGGAGTTGTTCCAAGCACTCCAGAACCAGTCCGAAACCCATATTCGATTCCTCCATCAGGAACTCCACAAGCTCCACGCTAATTTGCAGAGACTTCGCTCGAGTCGCGAGTGGGCTACAGGTGCAGTTTATGACGTCTTGTCTGGTAAATCAGGAGTCTGGAGAAAACGGAAGGAAGAGTCAGAGAGGATTGTATCAGAAATAACCCCCTTCATTTCCAAAGCGGATTCGAAACTTGATTTACCCGAGAATTCCGAGATAGTGAAAATTTTGCAAGACGCTAAGGAGTTAAGAGAACACTGCGCTATCGGTGGTAAATTGGGTTGGTTTATATTTCGTCCCGCGGTTGTACGCCATAACCTGTATATCATCAAAGATATTCGCGTGGACGGGATGAGCTGTAATTCTGTTGACCGTCTGGATTCTTTGATTTATGGTCTCACTTGCGCAATTGAGATGCGACGAGTCAGGGACATTTGGAAGACATTTCTGGTTATTCCTGAAGGTCTATATTCTTTTCAGCTTGAGTCCCTGAAGTCCGAGATAGAATTGCTGCGTCAGGTATTAGACCTCCAATCCGATGCTGACAAATGCGAAAATATACTTCGGCTGTGCGCGAAAGCCGCTACGCCAAATTGGTCGGATGAAGACACCATTTCCAAGTACATCAGCACATGCAGCCATGCGCTGGCTGTCAAGAAAGAGCATGAAGTCGCAAACAAGCTTGAAGACATCGCTTATCCCATTGCTTCAGTAAAAAGAGAGTCAGATCCACACCCAGTTGCTTCAGAATTATTGAGCGCTATTCGAGGCCGGGATATTGATAATTATATTTGTGCCTTTAGAAGAGTTGAAACCCTTCGAAGTGAAAAGGAATCAGCGCGATGGGCGGATTCCTTTGTTAGCAAGCTCAGAGTAAGGATGCCCCAGTTGGCTGACCGTATCTCGAAAAACCCCGGTGAGGCTACATGGGAAGAGCGAATCAGCTTACTGCCTAAGGCTTGGTATTGGGCACAGGCCCAGTCATGGTTGAATGACTATATTCGTAAAGAAGATGTTCCTTCTCTCGAAAGACGAATTAGGCAAATCGAAGAGAGTATAAACTCCAGAATTGCACAAATTTCGTCCAATCTTGCATGGAAATTTTGCTTTGAGCGATTACGAGATGAACATAGGAAATACATGGAAGCATGGAGTATGGCAATGAATAAGGCAAGAAGGAAGTATAGCAAGTACGTTGCAAGGTATCGCAGGGAAGCGCAGGGATATCTAGATAAATGCCGCGAGGCTGTGCCAGCGTGGATTATGCCTCTTCATCGCATATGGGATACAGTTGATCCGACACCAGGTATGTTCGAATTAATCATCGTGGACGAGGCTTCACAATGCGGTCCCGAGGCATTCCCCCTTTTCTATCTTGGCAAGAAAGTACTTATCGTTGGAGATGATAAACAAATCAGTCCCGAAGCAGTGGGAGTCCTTCGTGAGGCAATGCATCGTCTTATGGATGAATATTTATACGATTTCGCTTTCAAATCTTGTTTCGATGTCGAGAGCAGCCTGTTTGACCATGGAAAATTACGATATGGAGCTGCTCATGTGGTGTTGCGAGAACACTTTCGTTGTATGCCCGAAATCATTCGTTTCAGCAACGAACTGTGCTATTCCATTGCGCCGCTTATTCCGCTTCGCCAGTATCCGCCAGATCGTTTACCACCCTTAAGAACAGTATATGTCAGTGAAGGATATCGTGAAGGAACTGGCAGCGGAGTTTTCAATCACCTCGAGGCTAAAAAGGTGGTTGATACCATTGTCGAATGCTGCGGAGATAGTAAATATGCAGGCAGGACAATGGGGGTCATCACCCTTCAGGGCGATAGACAAGCTCGGAAGATTGAGGAAATGCTGCTGCCACGATTGGGAGCTGAGGAGCTCAGCAAGCGCAGATTGATCTGTGGCGAACCATATAGCTTTCAAGGAGACGAGAGAGACATAATTTTTCTGTCAATGGTTGCTGCGCCCAATGAAACAATTCGGTCCTTAAGGGGACCCGCTGATGAAAGGAGATTTAATGTTGCCGTAAGTCGGGCACGAGATCAGGTCTGGCTTTTCCACTCATGCACACGCAATGATCTAAGTAAAATCTGTCTGAGATACAGGCTTCTTGAGTTTTTCGAGGAATCCAAATTACCTGATATTGCAGGATTGAATGTCGATGAACTGAGAAAAACTGCGCATTTAGCAAACCGTAGCAACGAGAAGGCGCCCCCACCTTTTGATAGTTGGTTTGAAGTCGATGTTGCCCTCGAAATCGCTGGCAAAGGTTATCGCGTGGTGCCGCAATTTAATGTGGCAGGGTATTACATAGACTTAGTGGTGGAGGGGGGATTATCTCGTCTCGCGGTTGAATGTGATGGTGATGAGGTTCACGGCATAGACGAATATGAGAAAGATATGCAGCGGCAGCGAATGTTGGAGCGTTGCGGTTGGGTTTTCTATCGGGTTAGAGCCGGTGCTTTTCGTTATGATAGGCAAGAGGCATTGTCCCGCCTATGGCAGATGCTGGAGGATAGGGGTATCTTTCCCGAGAAACAACAAGTTACTAAAACCCCTCAAATGCCTATAATCCCATTAGTGGCTGAGGACAAGGTGCAAATAGGCGATACGGTTGTTTACATGTTTATTGATGAACCAGATAATATAAGAGAGGCACAGATTTCACGTGGTCCGTCAAGTCCTGATTTTGGGATAATAAATATAGATACGCCAATAGCTCAGGCTCTAATAAATACCAAGATTGGTGACAGAGTGAAGGCTCGGCTCCCAAAGGGGACAAAAACCATAAAGGTAATTGATATCAAGAAAGGGTAATTCTATCAGTCTCAGAATTGATGACCGGCGGAGAAGTAGATGACGTCGTTCTGGCGGTAATTCGGGGCGGGGATCAGATGACCGTAGGTGACGGAAATTGGACCCAGGAGGGTGTTCAAGCTGAATGAGACACCGATGCCTTGCAGGAACGCCTCGGGATTAACGGAGTAGTCGGCGCCGTTCCAAACGCCTCCAGCGCCATAATGGGCAGTGATATATGCGTCCGCCAGGAATCGGCTGATCAAGTCGAATCGGTAATCGACTCCCATGTACAACCGGGCGTTTCCGACCAGTTCGCCTTCGTGCAAGCCCAGCAGGCTGTTCTCGCCGCCCAGCCGCAATTTTTCGGAATGTGGGATCGTGGCGTCGGCAATTCCCCATTGGAAATGCAGGCTCAGAATGTGCCGTCGGGACAGTTCCATGTAGCCGTCGCCTTGCCACTCGGTCTTGGTGAAGGAGGCTTGAGAATTCAGATGTTTCAGCGCCGATTGATACAGGAAAGACGCGGTATAGCCCCGATTGGGAAATGGCGTGCGGTCCTGAGTGTCGATGCCGGCTCGCAATTCTATCATGCGTAGTGCCAGGTCATGCGGCTGTCCGGCGTACGATGACAGCACTCGTTCCGCACGAAATCCGGCGCTGAGTTCTCCCCATCGACCGGCTTGAGCGCCCAGGGCGAATCGTCCGCCGGTTCTCTCGAAGTCGTAACCACCGCTCGACTTGTGATCGATGTCGAAATTGCTCCATTCTTCGCGGCGGAAATACCCTCCCAATTCAAGAGACGCATAGCTCTTGAGCACCCGGTCGGTGATCAATGATGCTCGATAATTCTCGTCCTTTTCACCGTATTTGCCGAACAGAACCAGGCGGGTGTGGACGCCAAACAGGTTGTCGTCGATGTATTCCAGGAACGTCTGACCTTTGCGTTCCAGATCCGCTCGCGCACCCCAGCGCACCAGCCGAGTCGTCCGTTCCTGGACGCGAATGCGGACATCAACGCCCTCTGGCGTGCGCTCGGTAACCACCAGGGCATTTTCGAATAGCTCGGTGCCATAGATTTGCTGGATGCCGCGTTCGGCCGCGTTGACCATGAAGACCTCTCCCGGTTTCAACGGGAATTCGCGGAGGACTCCCCAGCGGTGCACCCGTTGCAGTCCTTCCACCGAGATGTCGGTGATGACCCCCTCCTTGATTCGAATGATCAAGCGACCAGTGGATGGGTCGAAGGTCACGGTGTCGATCCTGGCTTCGGTGGCGCCGATGGAGCGATATCGATTCAGTATTTGCCGGAGATCCTTTTGCCCTCGATTCAGGTTCAACGGTGCGTACACGGGTTGAGAAATCAGCTTTGACAACTCGGTTGCGCTCAGGAGGCGATTTCCCTGGATCTCAATCATCTCCACTTCCGGTGTATAGTCGATGTGGATCGTCAGGGTGTCGTGGGTCAGATCGGCGTGCGCCCGGATGACATTTCCCGATCCGTACAACTCGGTGAGAAGGTTTGTCAAAGCTCTTTGCGATGTGGATCCAGGCGCTGTCAATCGATTGAGGCTCCCGGACTCCGCCGGCTCCACGCCGGAATAACTGAATTGGTACGCCGAGAAGGTTAGGATGCTGTCGGCTGACGATGGTGCTGACTGCGCCAGGAGCCGCTTGATTTCTGGTATTTTCTCTTTCGCGGCTCGATGCCCTTTATCGATAATCTGCTCAAGATTACTGAAGTCGGTCGAGCTATGATCGGATACCGGTGGGGCGATTACGACGTCCGCCAGTTGTAGATTTTCGCGATTGACGTCCTGCTGCATGATGGTTGTGACTCGATCGGCGATTTCCCAAGGGATTTCCGGTGCATGATGCTCTTCCGCCGGCGCGGTGGTATTGACTCCGATGACGATGCGAGCTCCTTCGTTGCGGGCGGTGGTCACCGGAATATTCTCATGGACGCCGCCATCCACCAGAAGCATTCCCTGATACTTCAAGGGTGTGAAGATCAAGGGCATGGACATGGACGCCCGGAGAGCGGTGATCAGGCTCCCGGAGCGGAACACGACTTCCTTGCCCGTGAAGAGATCGGTTGCGATCGCACGAAACGGAATGGCAAGATGGTCGAAGTCTGGATAAGGATGGTACGGAGCTCGTTCGAGTAGCCCCACCAGACGTTGAGTAAATTGGTGACCGTGCGTCAGTCCCAGGGGAATCTCGGGACGGAGACCGCGGAAGCGGATCTGAAGGATGTGCCGTCCGTGCAATCGCTTTTGAGTCAGGAACAGGCTGGTGCGCGCCGGTCGGTCAAAGAAGATCTCCTCCCAATCGGTTGACAGAATCAATTGCCTCAAATCCATGGCGGAGTAGCCGGACGCGAATAGTCCGCCGACCAAGGCGCCGCTGGATGTGCCGACGATTAGATTGATCGGGACATTTTCCTCTTCCAACGCCTGAAGCACCCCGACTTGAGCAAAACCACGGGCGCCGCCCCCTGACAATGCCAGAGCCACTGCCGGACGGCTTAATCTAGGGTGAGGCAAGAACGAGGGGTCGGGCTGTGTCCTGTCGGCAGGTCCGGGAATCGTGATCGAAAACGGCGTGACGTTTCCCCGCAGATTTCCTGTAAGCAAGCAGGAAAGCAAGGCTATCGGCAGAATTGTAGTTGTGACCCGGGGCAACGGATAATCCGATCTGATTGGTGTGATCCGAACCACTTTCTTGAAGCGCCTCATCGACGTCTAAGATACATCTTTCAGTCTTGAATGTCAAGGAAAATCAATGTCACCCCTTTCGGCGTGTTTCGTCATCCCACTATTGGGGGAACATAAGACATCAGAACGCTTCTGGTATAGCGTGTTATCACAGATAGACGATCCCGGGCAGCTCCTGGTGTTTGCGAACCGACCACTTCATCTGGATAATCGCCATGCTTCGGTCTTTGTCGGGCAGGATTGGCGGAATATCGCACAAGTGTTGAATCATGCCTTCGACCAATGTGGGAATGCCATCGCGGTGATACTTCCCCCCGACGCGGTGCCGGAACCAGGCTGTCTGGCAAGTTTCCACCAAGCGTTGGCTGCTGATACTGAGGCGATTGGCGCCTACAGCGATTACAGGCTGTCGGATGGGCAAGAAATTCGTCTGATTGACGATCCGGGCGACATCACGGAACGACAGGACTGGGGATCAGTCTTCGCAGTCAAAGCTGCCACAGTATTAGGAAAGGGCGGCATCGACGAGCTCAATCCGTTGGCGGCATTCTACGATCTGAGATTGAAAGCGACCGACGTGTCTCCCATGGTGCATGTTCCGCGAGTGTTGTATGAAGTCCCTGTCCCGCTCACTTCCGAGACTGATGTGGGCAAGGATGTGCTTTTCTTTCCAGGTCAGGGCAGATATGGCGGCTTCAGTTATCTCTTCAATGATCCGGAGACCGACCGACAGGTCGAGGCGGTGTTCTACGAAATGCTGAAACGGCGAGGCGTATATCTGGAGCGGATTCCTCCGATCCAGCCTCCCGATTCCGGACCACCCGGATCTCCAGTAGTCAGTGTCCTCATTCCCGTGTATAACCGGGAAGACTTCGTCGGCAGCGCCATCGAAAGCGTGCTGGGTGGGACGTTCCATGACTTCGAAATCCTGGTCATCGACAATGGATCCACCGACGGGACCTGCCAAAAGGTGGAAACTTACGCCACCGATCCCAGAGTGCGCTTGCTGCATTGCCCGGAAAACGTGATAGCGAAGTCGTTGAATACCGGCGTCCGTGCCGCGCGGGGACGGTATATCGCTCAATTGGATTCCGATGATGAATACACGCGCGATACATTGACCTCCATGGTGGGTTACCTGGAAAGTCATCCCACGTGCGGGCTTGCAATTTCGTACTACGAATTGATGGACCTTCAGGGGAACAGCCTGAAGGAATTCGGGATCATCACCCATTCCGAGTACAACGTTAACAATATCTTGCGGGTGGATGGCGCTGGAGCGGTCAGAGTCTGGCGAGCCTCCGTGCTCAAGAAATTCGGTGGATTTGACGAAAAAGAATTGGGGGGGTATGGGGAAGATTACGATCTGGTGCTGAAAGTGGGGGAACGATACGAGGTGGGAAGGGTGCATGTAGTACTGTACCGGTATCGCAGACACCCGGGCAATACGGACGCCATGATCGAAGGATATCGGAAAATTCGTGCCAAATCTCTGGCGAGGCAAAACGCCCTCAAGCGCCGCCAGCAGCTGAATCGCAAGATGAGTGGGTGCATCTGATGTGCTGTCACGTGTCCTCACGTGACAGATCTAAGTGCTGTCAGACGCCCCCGTCTGACAGATAGAGGTGCTGTCAGGTGTCCCCACCTAGCAGTCTTTGTCGATTGGGAAGTGTTGAATTCTGAACGTTGAATTGTCGGGAGTTTGGAATTTGGGATTTTGAAATTGTTTCGGATTTCGAATTTGTCTGGAGTTTGGTGCTTGGAGCTTGAGATTTGAGGCGCTGTCAGGTGCCCTCACCTGACAGATCATTCGTTACTACAACGAGGTCTTTCATGGAAAATCAGCGATATGTGATCGGAATCGACGGTGGAGGCACCAAGTGCGACGGAGTCCTTGCCGACGCCAAAGGCAATGGTTTGGGTCGCGCTAAAGGCGGTCCGGCGAATCTGCAGCACAAAGGGATCGACCAGGCGGTCTTGGTGATCAAATCCGTAGTGGAAAAGCTGCTGGAGCTGGAGCATATCCAGAGCGACCAGGTCGGCTCCATAGTGGCGGGTCTTGCCGGTGCCGGAAGGAAAGACATACGCGAAGCGGCGGAATCGGCTTTGAAGATAGTGTGGAACACCGTACCGATCAAAGTCGTGACGGATGCCGATATCGCGCTGGAAGGCGCATTCGGAGGTGGGGATGGGATCGTTCTGGTCGCTGGAACCGGTTCGATTTGCTTCGGTCGAAATCCTGCCGGTCAGAGTGCTCGAGCCGGCGGATGGGGGCACATGTTAGGTGACGAAGGCAGCGCGACCTGGATGGCGCTCGAAGCTTTGAGAGCAGCGCTCCAGGTGCATGACGGTCGCTTGCCGGCGGGAGAGTTGAAATCGATTCTGGCGTCAAAACTGGGAGTCAAGGAGATCAGCGAAATCGTGCCGGATGTGTACGGCGGCAAGATCACCGTGACCCAGATCGCCGGACTGGCGAAAGTGGTGTTCGATCTATCCGAGGACGACCACGTTGCGCGTCAGATTGTGCTTCGAGCCGCTCGGGAGCTGGGTAGGCTGGTTGTGGCTGTCGCCCGACGGCTGCAAATGGAGAGCAACACCGTCAAAGTAGCCCTGGTGGGCGGAGTCTTCGAAAACAAGAAGAAGCTGATTGCGCCTCTCCGTGATGAGATCACTCGAGTATGCCCGGACGTGCATTTCAAAGAGCCTTTGATGGATCCTGCCATGGGAGCCGCGTTATTGGCGAAGAAGCTCCTGGAGACTGCTCCGGTGCATTGACATTGGTGCGTCCTCTTTTGGAGAGCCCGGATTTGCGTCACAGCAAGTCCGGGTTTTTTGTGTTCTGTCGCGCTGTCGTTCTTCCCCCTTCTACTGAAGGGGGGAACGAAAGGGGGGCGTCGGTGTGCCGCAAGGCGTCCGCACTCTGCGGAAGGTATTAGGCTTGAGGACCCCCGCCTGACATTCCATCTTGTCATGCCCGCGGAAGCGGGAATCCAGTTTCGGTGCTGTCATGCGTCCTCGCTTGACACCACCGGATTTGCGTCGATCTCTGGCTGGCGCAAATCTGTCACGCATAGTGAGCGAAAGACCATCGATGATTTGAGATTTTACTTGACAGATTCCAGAAAATTGGGTATGTTTATAAATCGGTGAAATTTATCCTGTCAGATCGCTCGCCAAGACGCTCTTTGCGAGGGCAACCGCGATAGGAGAGTGCTTTTGAAGGCGCGGGCTAATGGGGGCAGCAGCCGCTGTCTTCTCGTGCGGTCAATTGACCGATAGCCAACTTTTGGGCGGCATCTTCTGCCAGGGTTTCATCGCAGAAGACCACTTGGATGTTGCGGGTTGCAAGGTCGGCAACTAGGCGAGGTCCCATCCCGTGGGCAAGCATCATGTTGCAGTCATCGAGGGCTCCGAGGAGACTGTCGTGGCTGTGATGTTGATTGCTTGAATGGTGCTCGCTGCCGTCGCATTTTCCCAGTGCATGCCCGGTGTAGCGGTTGGACCGGTATTCGATTCGGATGGCTTGGTCGTTCTCAATGTCATAGATGACGAATCCGGACGCTCGCCCGGTATGACTGGCGACATTGATACCATCGTCGGAAGGAATTGCGATTCTCATGGTGGCTCCTTTAGGTTAGCTTTCGGATGGCTGGCCTCCCCGTCCGCGTCCCCTCCCACGGTTCCGAAATCCGCGTCCGCAAGGACCGCGCCCGAAGGGTGGACCCGGGTCGGTGCGGTGGAAATTGGCGGATCTACAGGACGGGCAATGGGCTGGGCGACCGGTTCCGAAGGGTTCTTCCCAATTATGCCCGCAATCTTGGCAATGGAAATGGCGTTTGTCCATAGTAATGGGTCCTCCATCGATGATAATGGTCTTGTGGTTCACCAATGCGTCTGCGACTTTGCGATGGGCATTTTCCAGGATGCGCCCGAAGGTCGAGCGGGAAATGCCAAGGTCTTCGGCGCCTTCTTCCTGGGTTTTGCCGTTCAGGTGTGCCTGACGTAGGGCTTCCAATTCATCGAGCTGCAAGTCGACGAATCCACATCTGCGAATGGGAAACCCGAGGGGTTTAAAAGTGATTCCGCGGGGTAATTTTCCGACCCATCGGCATTTGGGTGGTCGCGGCATGGGTAACCTTAGAGAATAGTTTTGGGTATATGCCCATAATAATATACTAAATTAATATGAACTTGTCAACAATAATCTCATAAAAGTTTTCAAATTGAGATTAGGTATTCAGGCGTAGCCAATTAAGAGGAGCGGTGACATGCTTACTCATATTTCAGTTAAGAATTTCAAGAAGTTCGATGAGATTGACTTCGAGCTTGGTGGGACCGTGGTGCTAATTGGACCAAATAACTCAGGAAAGACTGCTGCTTTACAAGCGTTGGCTCTATGGGATATTGGTCTAAAGAAATGGCATGAGAAACGGTCGGGCAAGACCTCGCCAGAAAAGCGTCCCGGGGTTACCATAAATAGACGAGACCTTGTGGCGATTCCAACTCCTAATGCAATTCTTCTTTGGAAGGATCTGCATATTCGCGAGGGATCAAGAAATGGGGAGGGCAAGCCAATCACAGATCATGTGACAATTGACATAATTGTGTCTGGATTTACTACTGACAAGGCATGGAAATGCGGTTTAGAGTTCGATTATGCAAATGACGAGTCAATTTATTGCAGACCACTTAGAATATTGGGGGAAAAGAATCAAAAGCGGATGCCAATTCCCAGTGAAGCGCTCGAAGTGCGAACAGCGATTCTACCTCCGATGTCGGGTCTGGCAGCTATTGAAGAAAAGCATATGCCCGGTCGTATCAATGTTCTGATAGGGGAAGGTCAAACAGCACAGGTTCTGCGAAACTTATGTTATCAAATATCCGGGGAAGAGAAGGAACCCAAGAAGGATTGGATAGAATTAGTTGACCAGATTGAGCACCTCTTTGGTGTAGAACTCCTGAAACCGGAATTCATATCCACTCGAGGTGAAATCATCATGCTGTATAGGGAGCGGTCCGGTGTGAAACTGGATTTGTCGTCTTCCGGGCGTGGACTTCAGCAAACACTCTTACTCCTTGCGCATTTGTACAGCAATCCGAGGACGGTACTTTTGTTGGATGAACCGGATGCGCATCTGGAGATTTTGCGCCAACAGCAGACCTATCAGGTCATTACTGAAGTTGCAGAAAAGCGGGGCTCGCAATTGATCATAGCCAGTCACTCGGAGGTTGTGCTCAATGAAGCCGCTGATCGGGATATGGTCATTGCTTTTATTGGAAAGCCCCATCGCATCGATGACAGAGGCAGTCAAGTATTAAAATCGTTAAAGAGGATTGGTTTTGATCAATATTATTTGGCGGAACATAATGGTTGGGTGCTTTATTTGGAAGGTTCGACGGATTTGGCAATATTGAGGGCGTTTGCTGAAACCCTAAATCATGAAGCGAAAAATTCTCTAGAAAGACCTTTCGTCTATTATGTTGGTAATCAACCTACAAGAGCGAGGGACCATTTCTTTGGCCTAAAAGAAGCTAAGAAGGATTTGGTTGGGATAGCGATATTTGACAAGGGGGCTGAACTGCAGGATCATCCCGCCCTGAAGGAGGTAATGTGGAATAAGTGTGAGTTAGAGAATTATCTATGTAAGAGGGAAGTTCTAATGGCTTATGCGAAATCGAGTAAAGAAAATGGGCTTTTTGGATGGGCGGAGGAGAATAAGCGATTAAAAGCAATGCAGGAAAGTATAGAGGAAATTACGAAAGCCAAAGAAACATTAAGGAATCCCGATCCCTGGTCAGATGAAATAAAAGCAAGCGATGATTTTCTGGACATTCTCTTTCCAACGTTCTTTGAAAAACTGGGCATGACCAATCTGATGAATAAGAGTGACTATCACATTCTGGCTCGGTTGGTACTGCGAGATAGCATTGATCCAGAAGTGATTGAAAAACTCAATCTTATCGTCGATATTGCCCAGAAAGCGAGTCCAGTGGAGCAATAGCAAGAGACTATGGCAGTAAAGGTCGAAGGGACGATCAATATCAAAGTCAATTTGAATGCGGTGGTCAGATATTACAGACGTCATGGGGTGATGACGCAGCCGGGGAAATATGCAGAGATGTACCAGGGGCTGCCCGACAATGCGCCCGAATTGGTGGAGGTAGTGCAAGGGCTGTTGATCCACGTGTTCCATGCCCACCGGTATGGGGTCAAGCTGGACCAGGAGCGGGTCAAGCGCGACCTGAGCCTCCGGCGGACCGAAGATATGCTGGCAAGGATCCTTGAATTGGACGACCGACTCGTAACGTCCAAGCGGGATTTTGACAAGAGGATGGTGGCGAATTGCCGGGATTATTCAGTGCTGATGGTATCGATGCTGCGGCACAAAGGGATACCGGCTCGCACCCGCTGCGGTTTCGGAACCTATTTTACTCCTGACAAGTACGAAGATCATTGGGTTTGCGAGTATTGGGATCGTGACCAGAAGCGATTCGTGCGCGTGGATGCGCAGTTGGACGAAGTTCAGAAGACAGCGTTGAAGATCGTCTTTGATCCCTTGGACATCCCTCCTGGTGTGTTCTTGCCCGCCGGACGCGTGATGCAACTTTGCCGCAGGGGGATTATTAACCCGACTCAGTGCGGGATTTTGAATATGTGGGGGTTATGGTTCGTGCGCGACAACGTGCTCCGGGATTTGATGGCATTGAACAAGCTGGAGTTGATGCCTTGGGATTGCAACGACTTCATGCAAAAGAGGGACCGGACACCGGAAGACGAGGATTTGGTGGACGAAGTAGCGGACATGACGACCGCCGGCGACGGATTTTTTCCGCACATGAGGCAGTTGTACAAATCCCATCCGGAACTGGGAATGCCTCGGGATTGGATGCACTGATTGTGGAAGTGGTGGATGAGGATCCGAGAGGGAATTCGTGGGATTTTGCAGATACATAGTCAGACCATCGCGTTTCGGCGATTTCGCCGTAGTCTGGCAGGAAACTGATGTCGGACCCAAGGTGTGCCGAGTCATCCTGCCCCGGCAGGACTCCGCAACAGTCGATCTGGTGCGGGCGGATTTCAACAATGCTGTACCAGGAACCTGTCCGGTGATCTCCGAGCTTGGCGACCGAATGCAGGCGTTTCTCGAAAGCGAGCCGATAGGTTTCGACATCGGGATTGTCGAACGGGGACGGTGTTCGAGCTTTCAGAAGCATGTGCTTTTTGCGGAATACAAAGTCCCTCGCGGCTGGGTCAGCACCTACGGCAAAATCGCACACTACCTCGGCGTCCCTAAAGCTTCTCGTGCGGTGGGGAATGCCCTGGCAAATAACCCGTTCCCGATCATCATCCCCTGCCACCGAGCCATTCAATCCGACGGCGGGCTGGGAGGATTCCAGGGCGGGTCAGCGATGAAGCGGAAGTTGTTGGAAATGGAAGGAGTGGAGTTTTCTCGGTCCGGAAAGGTGATCACCGAGAGGATCTACTATTGACCGTTGTGCCACGGGCATCCCGCCCGTGCTCTTAGCTGTGCTGTCAGGTGTCCCCACCTGACAGCAGTAGCGCGGCGTCATTCTGAACGCAGTGGAGAATCTGAGTACGGGGGAACGACTTTGGAGGAAGCCATGAGATCGAAAAAAGCCCTGTCAGCAGTTATCCTGTCCTGCATCGTCCTATTGGGGTTCTCCGCCACCGCTCTTGCCGAATCTCCCGGGAAAATATCGGGACGGGTGCTTGACGCATGGGAGCGTAGTCCACTCTACTTCATCAATGTCATTGTGACTTCCTCCATAATGCGCTATGAGAACGGAACCATCACTGATGCGGAAGGCAATTATGTCTTGGCGGGGATTCCCCCAGGTCAGTATAGGGTGAAGTACCAGGAAATGGGCTACCGCACCATTGAATACCTGGATGTCGACGTGCTTCCGAACGTGACCACATTTATTCATGATGTGGAAATGACCCCAGTTGTGGTATTTGGCAATGAGGGCCTGGGCAACGCATTCGGATCTCTCAGACTGGGCGTCTTGATGTATTCGCCAAGCGGGAAGTGGGATTGTGAGCTCTCTAATGATGGAAACATCATGGTGCTCACGAAGACAAATGCACGTGACAACGTGATTACAGTCACGGTACTACCTCAGGAAGCAGGAATCGAGACTACCAGAAAGCGGGAAGCATCTTTGCGAGGACATTTTGGAAGTGGATTTTACTATGATACAGGTTGGAGCAAAAGGACTCTGGGAGATATTCCATGCTGGTTGATGGAATATGAAGCGATCTTGGGGAACACGGTTGCGCACGCCAAAGAATACGTGCTCGAGGCAAGAGATCACAACTACTCGGTCACGCTCACAGTGCCTCCTGCGGCGTGGGACTCAACGCAAGGCTATGTCTTGGAGGCTGAGACCAAAGGATCAATCATAGAGATGAAGGCGCGAGATTTCCGCAGCTGGAGAAAACAGGAAGTCACCGACCCGGAACCCGCTCAGATTTCGTCCCGGGATTTGAAGCATACTGTAGTTTCGGCGCATATGGAAGTCCCGATTGAGCCAGGGGAAAATGTGCTGTATTGTTCCACCTTCCAGATAGCGTGGAACGCGATGCAGGATTCTATCATTAAAGAGGACATCTTGCTGGAAGGCGATCTGGAAATCGCCCGCATGTTAAACAAGCAGCTTTCCAAGGCAGCGGATATTTCAGAGGATTGTTATCTAGCGAGGGTCGGATTCCTGACCCAGGGACTTTTGGACAGTATTAATCAGGCATTGAAAGAGAAATTTGGCGATCAGGCGCCGCCAAAGGTCGTTGAACCCATCGTTCCAGACTTGCCGACATTTTTCGCCTATGCCTACTTGTTCAAGAACCTTGAGTTCGAGCATATTTTCCAGGTCTCTACCAATCCCATCTCTTTCGTCTCGGGAAACGATACCACGAAATTGAAAGCGTTCAATGTGGGATCTCAGGAGCAAAGAGACCAGGTGGCGGTGTTGGATTATGTAGATGACAATGACTTCGTCATCGGCTTGCGCAGCAAATCGCCCAAAGATGAGATTATCCTCGCCAAGATTCCTCCCCGGGCAACCGTGCTGGCAACTATCCAATCCGTGCAAGAACGCATAGCTAAGTCTCCGCCGTCGAAAGTGGAAAGCGACGAGCCTGTCAAGATTCCCAAGTGTGATTTCAATGTCATCCATACCTATGACGAACTCATGCGTAAGAATCTTCTGAATACGGATTGGGAGGGATGGTTTGTCTCCAAGGCCGTGCAGTGGACCAGGTTTCGTCTGAATGAGAAAGGGATTATACTGAGATCGGAGGCGAGATTTGCGGTTAGTTTGGACTCGCATCCGGTTGACATTAAGCGAAGACCTCGGCAATTCATATTTGACAAACCGTTCTTGATTTGCTTGCGGGAGAAGGAGGGGCGGTATCCTTATTTTGCGATGTGGGTGGATAATCCGGAATTGATGTTGAAATGGTAAAGATAGCTGGGCTGTCAGGTGGGGACACCTGACAGCACCATTTGGCAGTGCTGTCGAGTCTCCGCACTCGACAGCGCCAACCATAGCATTCCGTTAAACTGGTAATACTCAAAACAGGAACTCAACAACGAGGAGCAAGAAGTCATGAAGACAAACTCATCGAAAACGGAACCTCCTGGGAAAAAGAAGCCTGCCATGGTACTTCCCAAGACACTCGGACCGGCAGCTAATCTGGAAGCTCATGTCAAACCAGACTGGTGGCGGCGTATTTTCAACGCGATTTATCTGAAGACCGACGGCGACGTGGTGGACGATCTGCAGATTACGAAAAACGAGATCGACATGTTCACCGATGTCGCCAAGCTCACTCCCAAAGACCGGATCCTGGATTTGTGCTGCGGGCAAGGGCGGCACACGCTGGAATTGGCACGACGCGGATTCCAGAATGTGGAAGGCTTGGATCGGTCTCATTATTTGATTCAGAAAGCCCGGGCACAGGTGAAAAAAGAACGGCTGCCCATTCGATTTCGGGAGGGCGACGCGCGGAAATTGCCTTATCCGACCGATACATTCGATGTCGTGATGATTTTGGGGAATAGCTTCGGGTACTTCGAAACCGTGGAAGATGATCTTCGAGTCTTGCGGGAAGTGCATAGAGTGCTGAAGCCGTGGGGACGGCTTCTGGTGGACGTTTCCGATGGGGAATATCTTCGAAAACATTTCCAGTCGCGATCCTGGGAATGGATGGACAAAAACCATTTCGTCGTTCGGGAGCGCTCGCTTTCATTGGACAAGCAACGGCTGATTTCCCGGGAAATCGTCAACAACGTATGCAAAGGCGTGATCGCAGACCAGTTCTACGCGGAACGGCTCTACAGCCGCGACAGTCTGGGCGAAGTCTTTAAGCGTGCCGGCTTCAACGACGTGGCGATCCATGGAAAGATCGTCACGGATTCCCAGAGGATGCAAGACTTGGGAATGATGGAGCGGCGGATTCTCGCCACCGCAGGTGTCCGAAAAGAGTGGACTCCGATCAAGACCAAGAAGAAAGAGGACGTCACGCATGTCGTCGTGCTCCTGGGCGACCCCACCAAGCCGGATCCGTTGAAGCCGATGGGCGTCTTCGACGATGACGACATCTACACCGTGGATCAGTTGAAAGGAGCCTTGCGGGAACGGGAAACCTCCAGCCCCTGCCGATTTACCTATTTAAACAATCATGACACCTACTTCCAAGATCTGGTCAAACTCCGCGAGCGGAACCGGCTGGACTTCGTGTTGAATCTTTGCGACGAAGGCTACGACAACGATGCCAAGAAAGAGCTGAACGTGCCGGCGCTCCTGGAGATGCTGCATATCCCTTATTCCGGCTCGGGTCCTCAGTGTCTGGCGTATTGCTACGATAAGTCGCTGATCCGCGGCATCGCCAAGGAGATGGATATTCCGGTGGCGGAAGCCTTCTTCATCAAACCGGAAGACAAGATCTTCGAGATTCCGTTCGATTTCCCGGCAATCGTCAAGCCCAATTTCGGCGACTCCAGTTTTGGGATCACCCAGCGCAGTGTCACGAACAACATCGAAGAATTGATGGGCGCTATCTCCGAGATGCGCGAAAAATTCGGGTATGACAAGCCGATTCTGGTCGAGCAGTTCTTGTTGGGCAAAGACCTAAGTGTCGGGATCATAGGGAATTATCCTGAGCCCTACACGGTGCTTCCCATCATCGAGGAAGATTACTCATGCCTGCCTCCGGATTTGCCCAGAATCAGTGGCTATGAGGCGAAGTGGATGCCAGATTCGCCGTATTGGGGATTGAAGTCCATCCCCGCCAACCTGCCGGAAGACACCGAGAAGCTCATCATCGAGTGCTGCCTGAAGCTTCTGGAACGATTGGATTGCTATGATTACTGCCGGTTAGACTGGAGGCTGGATCTGAAAGGCAGACCGCGCCTGCTGGAAGTCAATCCCAATCCAGGGTGGTGCTGGGACGGGCATCTGGCAAAGATGGCGACCATCGCCGGAATTTCGTATTCCGAGATGCTGGGGATGATCATCCAGGCGGCGGAACAGCGGTTGAATATCCAGATCATGCGCATGAAACAGGATCGTCCGGTACTGCTGGAGCCGAACGGCGTGCACCACTCAAATGGCGTACACCAAGCCATGATGAAGTAGCATTTGTCGGCTACTCCTTGCATTCGTGCTGTCACACGACTCGTGTGACAGCACGATCATCTCTTGTTGAGCTCAAGTGAAGTGCAGTGCCGTCATACGAGTCGTATGACGGCACTCTATTCGGAGCGCTGTCACACGACCCGTCTGACAGCGTCGTGTCGCCGGATATACGCCTGACTATTGATCCGTGAGGTTATCCCTATGCCCAAATTCGACACGCCACGAACCGGAAAGATCGGCTTGCCGCCAGGGACGCTGATGCATGTCGGGCAGAGGAAAGTCGAGCATGTCCGGATCTCCTTGATCGACTACGACGAAGATCACCTCGAGGAAAAAGAGGTGAGCTCGGTCGAGGAATGCGCCTCCTATTTGGGGAAATCATCCACCACCTGGATCAATATCGACGGCGTGCATGACATGGAGGTCATGGAGAAAATCGGGCAGCACTTCGGCATCCACCCGTTGGTGATGGAAGACATCGCCGATACCGGACATCGTCCCAAAATGGAGGTGCACGATAACTACCTGCTGATTATCCTGAAAATGCTTAGTTTCGATGACATCCGCCATCGAATCGTCGCCGAGCAGGTGAGCCTCCTGTTGCTCAAAAATACCGTCATTTGCTTCCTGGAAGACGTCGGCGATGTTTTCGATCCGATTCGGGAGCGAATTCGGGGCAAAGGACTGCCCATCCGAAACCGAGGAGCGGATTACCTGGCGTACGCGATGATGGACATCGTGGTGGACTACTACTTCACCATTCTTGAGAAGCTGGGCGAACGGATCGAGGAGTTGGAGGACAAGCTGGAAACTGATCCATCGCCGGCGACCCTGCGCGACATTCGCGATGCCAAACGGGAGATGATTCTCCTCAGGCGCTCGGTCTGGCCCCTTCGGGAGGTCATCAGCGGACTGGAAAAGGCGGAACTGTCTTTGATTCACGAATCCACCAGGATTTTCCTCCGCGACGTGTATGATCATACCATCCAGGTCATGGATACTATCGAGTCCGACCGGGACATTCTGGCGGGGATGGTGGAACTGTACCTGTCCGCCGTCAGCAACCGCATGAATGAAGTGATGAAGGTGTTGACCATCATCGCCACCATTTTCATCCCGTTGACATTCCTCGCCGGTGTGTACGGAATGAATTTTCATCACATGCCTGAACTGACATGGAGATGGGGATACCCCGCATTATGGGTACTGATGACGGTAGTTGCAGTATTCATGCTGTTCTATTTCAAGCGGAAGAAATGGCTGTGAGGGATCGAATTCACGACGCCGCGTTTCGGTGTTGATCGCGCAGGTGATGTCAGGCGCCCGCGCCTGACAGAATTAGGGTGCTGTCAGGTGTCCCCACCTGACAGATTACTGAATGGGAAATAATATCAAGAAAAACAGCCTCTTCGTTGAGAAACGTTTCCTGATGGTTCCGGTTGCGATCATCCTGATTATACAAGGTCTCGGCGTCGCATTCCTGGACCCCATGCATTATAATGACAGCCGAGAGTATCTCGCTATTGCGGAAAGCATCGTAGCCGGAAAAGGGTATTCCATCGCCGGTTCTCCCCTGGAGGGATTCGATTCCTTTGTGGGCGAAGCTCCCACCAGAATGCGGCAGCCCCTGTATCCGCTTTATCTGGCATTGTTTTACTGGCTGCCGGGCGGAAGCGCACGGTGCGTCCAGATTGCTCAGATTGTCTTGAATTTGTCAACGTTTTATCTGATGTTCCTTATCGCCCGAAGGACTTTTCGACAGAATCTATGGATTGGTACAATGGTGGCGCTGGCATTGTATTTTCCGGTCTGGCTGGCGTCGGTATTCCTGTTGACCGAGACGTTGTTCATATTTCTATTGGTGTGTTCGATGTTCTTCCTCCAGAAAGCGTTGGAGGAACAGCGAAATTGGTGCTTTACGGTCGCTGGCGCCTTATTGGGAGCGGCAGCGCTCACCAGACCAGTCGGGATCGTATTTATACTCCTTGGTTTCTTTCTGATTTGGGCGTATTCGGGGATACGAAAAGCGCCGGCGAAATGGGCGATTCTGGCGGCATCCGCCGTGATAGTCTTGTTTCCCTGGTTCTTGCGCAACGCCGTAGTCCTGGGAGATTATACCCCATTGTCTTCCGACGGTGGCTTTGGTCTTTGGGTGTCCACCCTGAAGAGGGGCGAGCCGGACTGGCATGACTCACCCAAATTTCGGTCTGCAGTGCAAGACGACTACTTCCACGGGCGAGCGGCGAATCAAAGGTTTGTGAATCTGGCTGTCGCCAAAATAAAGCGCGATCCCCTTCGGCATTTCGTGACCGGTCTGAAAAGGATCGCCTGGGCATGGAGCTATTTCCCGGGGTCGCTGACCAATCGGATAAGCGACCCGCTGTTGATACTGACCAAAGTCGTTCAATATGTTCTGTTGGTTTTAGCCATTCTGGGAATATTTTCCGGTCTGAATAGTAAAGAGAGTGCATACTACTTGTTCCCGGCGGTGGCGCTTTCTTTCGTAATGTTTTTCCACTGGGGGACATCGAGGTATGTCGTTCCCGCTATGCCGTTCGTGATGATCCTGGCTGGACAGGGTTTCTGGTCGGTGTGCTTGAGGAGAATCATGAGAAAGACGGGCGAATTTGGTGCCATAATAGGAGGGCGATCATGAAGATCAAGCAATTTTCTGTCTTCGTGGGGGCGGTCAGTCTGATGAGTGCACTAACTCCGGCGGCGGCTCAGCAGCCGCAACCTGAGCAAATCCCCTCGACCGAGTTGACGCAGACCATCATCACTCCGGTGATGGAAGTACCGATTGTCCCAGGGAAGAATCTGATCTACTGTTCCACCTTCCAGATTGCGTGGAATATGCTGCAGGATACTGTCGGCGGGAGAATAGAGATGGAAGGTCAACCGGAGATAGTCGATTTGCTGAACAGGCGGTTGTCAACGACGAAGGACATTTCTGAAGATTGTTACGAAGCAGCTTGTGGAGAACCCTCTCCAGATTTCTGGGATAGTCTATATAGGCGTCTGACAGACAAATTCGGACAAAACGCACCTCCCCGTACGAAAGAGAGGAATTATCCTCCTGGCGACGCGATTGTCTGTTATGCCTATTTATTCAAGGGTTTGTATTTTCCGGAAGCATTCGACACGTTGGGTTCACCAATTATCTTCCGATCCGCCCCTGATTCAGCAGGGGTCAAGGCTTTTGGAAGGGAGGGGTATTCGCCTGACGGTGTCTTACATGATCTTGCCAATCAAGTGACAATAGTGGACTACAAAGATGATGATGACTTCATGATCAGTCTGAAAAGCAAGTCAGAGGCGGACGAGATAATACTTGCAAAGACGTCGCCGAGGCGAACTCTATTGAAAACAATAGAGTACGTTGAAGGGAAAATCAACAAGTCAGACAACCTGCCTTTACCGAATTCGGCAATCCTCAAGATCCCGAAGATCGACTTCAACATATTCCATCGGGTCAAAGAGTTGATAGGTAGATCCTTCTTGAACAAGGGGTGGCAGGATTGGTGGATTGAAGACGCATATCAATGGATCAGGTTCCTTTTGAATGAAAAAGGCGTGGAGCTGAAATCAGAAGCAGTCATTCTGGCGCTTCGCGGCGTCGGTCATGGACCTCCTCCAATGCGACTGGTATTTGACAGACCTTTCCTGATTTATCTAAAACAAAAAGACGCCAAATACCCCTATTTCGCTATGTGGGTCGATAATGCAGAGCTGATGGTCAAGTCCGGGCAATGAGCGAGCCCAATTTCTATGTCCTCATTTTTGTGAGGGGAAACGCCATGAGAAATTACTTTTGGATAGGCTTTCTGAGTATCGCCTGGCTGCTGTCGGGCAATCAAAGACTGTACTCGCAAGCGGCTCCGAAGCAGATTGAATCGACTGAGTTGACGCAGACCATCATCACTCCGGTGATGGAAGTTCCGATTGTCCCAGGGAACAATCTGATCTATTGCTCCACCTTCCAGATTGCCTGGAATATGCTGCAGGACAGCGTCATCAGGGAGGAGATTCGCTTGACGGGTGACCCTGAGGTAGTGCGGCTATTGGACAAGCAAATGTCCACAGCCGAGGACATCAGCGAGGACTGCTACGTGGCGATGGTGGATACACTTACACGAGAATTTCTGGATCGGATCAATCGGGCGCTTAGGAGCAAATTCGGCGAGAATGCCCCGCCGGAAGTCAAACAACAGATTAATCCTGCCGCGACGCAGATTCTTGCGTATGCCTATTTGTTCAAAAGCCTCCAATTTCCCGTCCAGTTTGATCGTTTCGAATACCCTATGACTTTCAGGCTTGATGAGGAATATGTGTCCGTCGAATCCTTCGGCGTCAAGGGATTCTCGACCGGCGATAAACAGGACGAGGTGCGTGGTCAAGTACAGATTTACTACTCCAGGAACGAATGGGAATACGTGGTGGGATTGAAAAGCGCTTCGGAGGCGGATGAGATCATCCTGGCGAAGATTCCGAGCCCGAAATCGTTGTTCGAAGCCATCACTTCGACCGCTTACCGGGTCAATATGCTGACACCGACCAGTCTGGAATTCGGGCAATCCCTGGTGATCCCCGTTTTCGATTACGATGTCAAGCACTCGTTTTCCGATCTCATGGGCAAGCATTTCCTGAATGAGGATTGGACCGATTGGTTCATTTCCGATGCGGTCCAGTGGATTCGATTCAAGATGGACGAGAAAGGGGTGGTTCTGAAATCTGAGGCTAAGATTGAAATGGTAACGGGCATGGCGCAGAGTTTCCGGTTTTCGCCGCCGTTTCTGGTGTATCTCAGGAACAAAGACGGGAAATTCCCGTATTTCGCTATGTGGGTGGATAATGCCGAATTGATGGCGAAATTCCAGCAACGATAACATGTTAAGTTCCGGCGCCAATAAGACGATTCTAACTATGAAGTCTTTGAGAATTCTTAGGATGTGCCATCCGCTGTCACACGCCCTCGTGTGACAGTGTGGAAAGGTAGGTTGGATTATGGCGAAGCCATGGCTTACGCTCAGGGCGTCAGCCCGTAACCCAACACATCGTTCCTGCCAGGTTTCAAGCGAAGCGTAACCTGGCAGGCAGTCTCTACTCGCCAGGTTACACCGCCTGCCGGCGGTTTGAAACCTGACGGGAACAATTAGCGCATGGGAACGACAGTGCTGTCGGGTGTCCTCCCTTGACAGCGGCAAAGGAGCCAACGATTTTGGACACAGTGAGAAACCATTACGATTTTTGCCTGGCGTGGAATCTGGAACACGATGCCGGTTTTGTGGAGATGCTGGGAAGAGCCTGTATTTCCCAGGGACTCTCCATGCTTCAGGTGACCTCGTCTAATCTTGAGGAAGTTCTGAAGAGCCTCGACAGGAACATGCTGACTTTCCAGGTATTGTTTGACCGAGCCTCCGACAGTGACGCCCATTTTCTGGCGCTGGTGTATTGGGCACGTGACCAGCGGGTGTATTGCATCAATCCCCATGACCTGGCGCTGCGTGCCAGCGATAAGGCGATCATGCATTACGCCTTCATCAATGCCGGAATCTACACTCCCTATTCCATCATCCTTCCGCCTTATCGTGATCAACCGATTCTGCCGTCCATCGATTTGAGCCCGCTGGGCAGCCACTTTGTAATCAAACCAGCCCGCGGCGGCGGCGGAGAAGGGGTAATATTCAAGGCGACCAAGATCAGCCAAGCGCTGACCGCCCGCAAGGAGAATCCCAGCAACTCTTATTTGCTGCAAGAGGTGGTGGAGCCGGTCAAGCTCGGGTCGCGCCGTGCCTGGTTCCGGGTCATCTACTGCGCGGGTCAGGTCTATCTCTGCTGGTGGGACACGGTCACCCACGTCTATATTCCGGTGACTCTGGAAGAAGAGACCAAATACGGGCTTTCGCCGTTGCGCGACATCGCGACCGCCGCATCCCGGATCAGCGGCTTGCAGTTGTTCTCCACCGAAATTGCGTACACCTCGAAGAATCTGTTCGTGGCGATCGACAACGTCAACGATCAAATCGACTTGCGCCTGCAATCTCGAGCTGTTGACGGCGTCCCTGACGCTATAGCCCACGACATCGCCCACCGCCTGGCGGTACTGATCGCATCCCATTGTCCCTCCGAGCAGTGCAAAGATAAGATCGCATAACCAGCCGACCACCACGATTGCGAGCTTTGGGGTCCTATCGGACAGGGAGGGCTGACGGTCTTGGAGGAGCGGAAGATACCGGGACCTCGATCATGCCGAGGAGGCTGTTCTCTTATATAAGGGCGGTGGTGGCGGTGTTGTTTGTGGTGGGGAGTGCGTTGTAGGGGGATAGACTGACGAAAAACAAGATGAGTCTTGACAACGTACCAAGAAATTGTCAAGGTGGGGATATGCGATCCAAAGTATCTTTTATTTGGAAGAATACGGGTTGAGGAGAATCTTCAGTGAATGAAAGTGAATTGAGAGAGCTGCTGAATGAGTTAAGAGCTTTGCCCAAAGAAAATGAGTGGGTGGAATTCAAGAAGGATTATTATGAGCCTGACTTAATCGGTGAATACATTTCAGCGTTGTCCAATTCAGCTTGTTTGCATTCTAGAGATAAGGGTTATTTAGTGTTTGGTATTGAAGATGAAACACATTCGGTGAAAGGAACTGTTTTCAAGCCAAAAATAAAGAAAGTACGTGGAGAAGAGTTGGAAAATTGGTTGAGCAGACAGTTGAGCCCAAGAATAGACTTTACAATTTATGAGTTTCTGTATGGGAGCGAGCATATTGCACTGTTCGAAATAGACGCAACAGCTGCGACCCCGGTTAAGTTTAAGGGTGTGGCGTATATACGTGTTGGATCGCTAAAGAAGAGACTTTCTGAATATCCAGAAAAAGAAAGGAAGATATGGAATAAACTGCAAGTCATAGACTGGTCCTCTCAAGTTATTGAAAGTGCTTCATTCGATGATCTTGATCCAGATGCCATTCTCAAGGCAAGAGACGAATATAAGCGCAAAGCACCTCAACATAGCGATGATGTTGACAATTGGGATGATGTGACGTTTCTAAACAAAGCTGGAGTTACGAAAAATGGGAAAATCACCAATACGTCCATAATACTATTAGGTAGACCTGAGTCCTCGCATCATATATCGCCTGCTGTAGCTGAAGTCACTTGGATTTTGAAAGATGAGAATAGAAACTCAAAAGGAGGTCTCCATTTTGGTCCTCCTCTGATACTTAATGTTGAAAGAATACTTGGCAGGATTAGAAATCTAAATTTTAAGTATCTTCCAGATGCAAGATTATTTCCAGTTGAATTCAATCAATATGATACATGGGTGATACGTGAAGCACTACATAATTGCATAGCTCACCAGGACTACGGGATGCATGGAAGAATCATCATTATCGAGACGCCGGATCAATTGATTTTCGAGAATTTGGGTAGCTTTCTGCCTGGCTCAGTCGAAGAGGTTATTCGGAGAAATGCACCTCCAGATGTATATAGGAACTGGTTTCTCGCTCAAGCAATGGACAAGCTGAATATGATTGAAAAATTCGGTGGCGGTATATATAAGATGTATACTACACAGAAAAAACGGTATTTTCCATTACCAGATTATGATCTTAGCAATCCAGACAAAGTGGTTGTGAAAATACCAGGCAAATTGATGGATGAAAACTATACTCGCCTCTTGATTGAGAGGACAGATCTTGACCTTTATACGGTTATCTTGCTTGATAAAGTGCAGAAGAAGAAACAACTAAACGAAGAAGAACGAAAATTTCTCAGGTCGAAGAAACTGATTGAGGGCAAATTTCCGAACATATTTGTGTCAGCATCTATAGCTGAAGTAACTGAGAAGAAGGCACAGTATATTAAGTACAGAGGACTAAAGAAAAAACACTATCAGGACCTGGTGGTGGATTTTATAAGAGAAAATGGCTCAGCGTCCAGAAGGGATATCGATGATTTGTTAATGGATATCCTGCCTCCAATTCTAACTGAAAGACAGAAGAAAAATAAGATAATGAATTTGATCAATGGAATGTCGAAGACTTCCATAATAGAGAATAGAGGATCTAGAAAGAATCCTAAGTGGGTCTTACCCTGGTCATGAATCAGGAGTCTATCAATAAAAATTTTCAAATAATTTAAAAATTTATTAATAAGTTATTCATAATTAACTATTATACATGGATTTGCTATCAATAAAAATTGCGCAAAACGGGGGAGTTTAAGAAATAAAGTTGGAAGTAATGTGCCATTAGGCTATGGAGTCGGTGGCACAAAATTTTTTACAAAAAAGTGTTGACTTTTTACAATAATATGCGTATATTTACAACGAACGATCAGAAATGATGTGCAGAACAAGACTCCTCGAAAAGCGCAAAAGCAAGAAGCAAAAGACGAACCTGGGTGGTGGTGAACTACCTGTGCCTGCTCATTATGAATGCCGGGTTCTACATCGTCGATATGAATGAAGATGCGACTCATGCAGTGGATGTGGTAGGGATCGCAGCGTTTATTGTGGTGGTAATCACCTTCATCCCGTTACATGCCAAGACCGGCTTGTGGAAATTGACTCATGCCAAAACCGAGAACCTGGACGAACGTCAGGTGCAGATCACTCATGTCGCATTAAGCCAAGCCTATGGGTGGTTTACGGTGATTTGTCTGGTGATAATGATAGGACATGCGCTGCTGTTCAGATTTCTGCCATTTCTTGGTGTCGGGATCACTGTTCCATTGGTGGTGAGTCTGTTCTACCTTGCGCACACATTGCCCGGATCAATTCTGGCATGGACGGAAACCGAGGTTCCGGCGGAGGCGCGATGAAAGGACGAAAAATCTACAACCGGATTGCGGTCCTGCGCCAGGAAAAGGGCGTGTCCCGAAAGCAGTTAGCGGAACGAATCGGGGTCAATTTCCAGACGGTGGGGTATTTGGAACGGGAGGAATACAATCCGAGTCTGGATTTGGCGTTCCGGATCAGCGAATATTTTGGGCTGCCGGTGGACATGGTATTTTCGGTGGAACCGATGAAGCTGATGAGTCAGGAATTGTTAGAGCGGAAGAAGACTGAATAGACCTCTGCGGAACCCGTAATGACGAAGAGAATTCACCAAAAACTGCCTAAACCCAGGGCGATGCTCTGGGTTTTTTATACCCTACCTTCGGATTTTTGTTTGGGATGAGATTTTGGTTGCACAGAACGAAATAATGCCGTATATTTTGCTATAATCCCATATTCTCCTGAGACCACGTGGTCCAGTTGATCTCCAGTTCTCGTCACCAGAATCAGATGTGAAGAATCATCAGTCAATCAACAAAGAAGGGAAGAATCATGCGAGTATTTATTACTGGAGGTTCCGGTTTTATCGGAAGTCATGTGGTGAAGCGGCTCGCTCAGACCGATCATCGCATGCACTGTTTGGTGAGGAGGACCAGCCAGATCCCGGCACTTGAGCAATTGGGCGCTACTTGCACCGTCGGGGATGTCACCGACAAAGCGTCCCTGCTAAAAGGCATGAAAGGTTGTGATTGGGTAATCAATCTCGCCAATATCTATTCTTTCTGGGAACCCGATATCCGCATTTACACAGCGGTCAATGTCGACGGGACTCGTAACGTCATGGAATGCGTGCTGGAGTCTGGTGTTTCCAAGGTGATTCATGTGAGCACTTGTACGATATATGGTAAACCCGCCGACAGTCCTTTCACCGAGGAGAGCCCGGTGGGACTGGAACGGTTTAGTGAATATTCCCGCACCAAGTATGAAGGGGACCTTATTGCCTGGGATCTGTATGAGAAGAAGGGATTGCCTCTGGTGATGATTTATCCGGCTGCTGTGCTCGGTGCCGGCGATCCAAAACCGAGCGGAAAGTATCTTGAAGATCTGCTCAACCGTCGATTGCCCGCAACGGTATTCCCCAATTCAATATTGACTTGGGTATATGTCCGGGATGTTGCGGAAATTATTGTTCGCGCCGCAGAAAAAGAAGATAATGTTGGCGAGAAATATCTGGCGGGGAAGTTCGAATTGTCGTTGCGAGAGATCAACTACATGGTCAGCGAAATCTCAGGTGTCCCTTTACCAATGCTGCAACTTCCCGATTTCATGGTCACGATGAACGCTCAACTTCTGACCTGGCTGTCCCATCTTACCAAAAAACCTCCCCTATGGGGAATGTCGGTGGATCAGATCCGAACCATGAAACAGGGGTTCCGTGTTGATGGTAGAAAGGCGGAAAGGGATTTAGGCATCACCTATACTCCAATCCGTGTCGCCATAGAGGAAGCCATTTCGTCATTTCGGAAGTGATGATGGTTGGCTCCGTAAATCTCGCGTAGGGGCCGACTTGTCGTGCCCATTGAAAAGGAAGGAGAGCCAATATGACCCATGAAGAAGCTCAAGACAAATTAAAAGAAGAAATTCCAGACATACTCTGGAGATTTCTTGACGAGAGGGATGGTACCCCAAAACTAGTCATGGGTCTCAAGGCAAAATATGATTTGAAAGTGATTTCAAAGGCGGGTCGTGAGCAGAGGGCTTGGGAATGTAGTGGTCTTTATTACCTCAATCAAGGGAAATATTATATAGCTATTGGTGTGTTCTCACAATTATACGACCAAATGATGCTTTATCAGGAAGAGTCAGGAGAACAGGTACACAAAGGCATGCCTCTTATCTGGCTGAGAGATGCACATGGAGGACTTGGTCATTCATTGATAGCAAAGCGGTATGCAATGCTTGCTCTTTGTGAAGACGCTATCCGGGATGAAGGTTACATTGATCCTGAAGAAACAGGAACATATTTTCGTCTTTCCTGGGACCATGGGATGTCAGATTTTGAGATAAAACAGTGTGCTGAGGAAATGTATAGATTGTATCAAAAACAACCGGAAGAGGGAATGTATCCTGAATGGATATTGCAGGAGTTAGATGATGCTTGGGTCACCGATTTTCCTAATCCAAAGGAATCCACTATTTATTCATGCAACCTACTATATATTAAAAGATTATACGAGAGACTGGGTGATGGTTCAGGAGAAAATCTAGAACGATTAGCTCAATATATGCTTTCTTGCGTTCCTGGATTTCGAGTATATAGAAGGAGGAGAACACCGTCTACTGATTACGATGTGTTATGTGCAGTAGAGGGCTTTAATGTTGATTTTAGAGCCAGTTTTGATAGTTATTTCATATGCGAATGCAAGGATTGGAAAGTACCCGCAGATTTCTCCTCAATTGCAAAATTCAGTGATGTTCTGGATTCAACCAAGTGCAAATTTGGCATCATGTTTTCAAAAAAGGGAATTTCAGGAGAGACGCAAACAAAGGACGCTGCTCGACAACAACTCAAAATCTTCCAGAGCAAAGGCACAATAATTATTGTTATTGATGAAAGCGATCTCCAAAGAATCGTGAATGGTGAAAATCTGATAACCATGCTCCGTAAGAAATATGAACAAGTAAAATTCGATATTTGTAAAGCTTAGAGTTAATAGCTTTATGGTTTGAGGAAAAAGAATATATGATTATTCTCGCTTGTGGAAAGGGATATTTGTTACTGCTGACTACTTTTATGGTGACTCAGCCTAATCAAAAACGCAGACGACAGCGCGAATATGAAGAAAATCGTATGAACCCTATATAAAGCTAAAACCGCCCAGGGGGACGGTTTCGTAACTCTTCCTACATCGTGGTAGTTGAGCTGATGATAATATAATGCAAAAAAATGTCATTGTCAAGGATTTTCTCGCTTTGACGAAAGATGTCGTACATTCACCTACTGATACTTGGTAGATGATCTCCAACCAGGATTATTACTCAGAAGGGCTTTTCATGAACACACAACCACGAAAAGTGGCTCGAATTATCGAGCCGGAATACGTGATGGAAGGCGCGGGGGTGAAGCTCAGGCGCAGCATCGCAACCAGGACGTTGAATTACGTGGATCCCTTCCTGCTGTTCGACCATTTCGGGTCGTCGAATCCGGACGATTATGTAAAGGGGTTCCCCTGGCATCCCCATCGGGGGATCGAAACCGTGACGTACATGATTTCCGGAGTGGTGAATCACCACGACAGCATCGGCAATTCCGGCAGTATCACCGCGTGGGATATGCAATGGATGACGGCGGGCAGCGGGATCATGCATGAAGAAATGCCTCAGCAGACCAAAGGCGAGTTGCGGGGATTTCAGTTGTGGGTGAATTTGCCTGCCAAATTGAAGATGACCGCCCCTCGATACCGCGATGTGTTGGCGGACACTATTCCTGAAGTCGCGCGAGAGGATGGCGTGAAAATCAAGGTGATTGCGGGGAAAGTCGATGGCGTGCAGGGTGTCGTAACGGAAATTTACGCAGACCCCGAGTATCTTGATGTTTCCATGCCTCCGGACTCATTTTTTTCGCAGCCCGTTACCAAAGGACATAATGCTCTGGCTTATGTGTTTGAGGGCGAGGGGATGTTCGGTGACACCGTGATTCCTAACCCGAAGTTGGTCGTGTTTAGCGACGGTGATGTTGTCGAAGCTCGGACCGGAAAAGCGCCGGTTCGGTTTCTGCTGGTGTCGGGCAAGCCGTTGAACGAGCCGATTGCCAGGTACGGACCGTTTGTGATGAATACCCGGGAAGAAATCGAACAAGCGTTGGAAGATCTGCGAAACGGGACGTTTGTGAAGTGATACTCCGAATAGGAATGGAATCCCCAGAAATCCAAAGATATTACATGGAGGGAATATTATGCGGTTCAAATTCAGTCGCTGTCTGTGCTTGCAGGTTCCGGAGTGCGATCGGGCTGTTGAGTTTTACCAGAAGGTGATGGGGCTGGAAGTGGTGAAGCGGGACAAGGAATCGGTCGAATTCAGAGCCGGGCAGTTCCGGTTGTTCCTGGACGAGGGGCATTTGATGGGACCGATTATGGAGTTCCTGGTGCCGCATTTGGAAGCCGCCAAGGTCGAACTGATGGAAGCGGGGTGCGAGGTTGTGCAATGGGAAGGCGAAGGCGGGCGGTGCTACATGCGGGACCCGTTCGGGTTTGTATTCAATTTGTACCAGGAAGAGGCGGTTTCGCAATAGGTCGATGGAGCGAGAGTGATTATGGATTTGATTCAAATCGAGTATCGCGACAGCATTGCGGTTTTGATATTGAACCGCGGGGTGACGAATCCGTGGAATCTGGAATTGGTGAATACGGTGCGGGATGCTCTAAGAAAGCTGAAAGACGAGGATCGGGTGCGGGGGATTGTCCTGACCAGCAATAATGACAAGTTTTTCTCCATCGGGTTTGATATTCCGGAGCTGTTTCCGCTGTCTCGAGAAGATTTCAAGAAGTTCTTCACTGGCTACAACCAGCTCTGCCTGGAGTTGTTCACCTTACCCAAACCAACGATTGCGGCGATTACCGGTCATGCCGTAGCCGGTGGATGCATCATCACGATGTGCTGCGATTATCGGTTCATCGCCGAAGGGCGAAAATTGATGGGGGTGAACGAGATCAAAATCGGGGTGCCGATTCCGTATCCAGCCAGTTGCATCATGCACGAATTGACGGGATTCCGGATCAACCGGGATTTGAACGATTTCGGTGAATACTACCCATCGGATGAATTGTTGAGAATGGGATTGGTGGACCGGGTGCTGTCGTTGGAAAAAGTACTACCGGAAGCGGTCGAGCATGTGAAGAAAATCGGGGCGTTTTCGCCCAAAGCGTACGCCTTGATCAAACACAATCGTACGGAGGCGATTGCCGACCATATTCGAGATTGTCTGGAGGAGACGGAGGAGCGCTTCATCGACTGCTGGTATTCCGAGGAAGCTCGACCGCTCTTGGAGGAGGCGATGAAGAAGTTCTGACTGTTTCCCCCCTGCTATTGCAGAGGGGAAAAGAAGGGGGGTTCCAGGCCTTCCCCCTGGTATCCGCGGGGAAACACAAATGGGGATACGGCTGTCACACGCCCTCGTGTGACAGCACAAAGAAGAGTCGGTTAGCAAATCGCTGAGGGGACTTGCGCCCTGAGGAAAGGAGAGTATGCTGGCAGACGAGGGCGTCTGCCAGCGGATCGAGGGTGGCGTCAGGTGTCCCCACCTGATGCATACTGCATCTTCCCTCGCCTTTTTACAAATATTTTACAACTTTCCCCCCTCAACTTCTTGGATTCTCCCCAATTCCATGTTATATTAGCCAATGCCTCGAAGGAAACTGGAAAATGTTGAATCTTGAGTGTTGAATGATCCCATATTTGAGATTTGCGATTCTTGATTTGTTTCAAATTTCGAGATTCGGATTTCGGATTTGAAATGCCAGGGAGGATCCATCCATGCGAAGACTTGCCAAGTCATTTCGTCTGCTGTTGATCCTGTTCGTGATCGCAGTTATCGTTTATCTGTATTGGGGAAGTACTACTGGCGCCATTTTTTGGCGGAGGTCCACTTTCAGGACTTGGGTTCACCAAGTAGAGTGGCATCAGATGGGTCTCCGCGATATCATTGAAAAGAAACTCAGCAAACCGATCTCTCGCCACCAGGATAACATCAATCGCTTTGTTACCGCTCAGATGGATGTTCCGGGATTTGTAAATTGGCTTAGACTCGAGGCGATCCATGATTCCCTGATCGGATGCGGGGTTGTATGGGAACGGGACGTGGATGCTCTGACGGTCATTCCACTTTCAATGGAGGTCGATACCTCGGCAATTCGGATGCTGCACGACTACCTCGATGCCAAGTACCAGTCAGAATATCTCGAGAGCCACAAGCCGAGGTGGAAGGATTCGGATTTGGATTCGATGAAGGCAGTGATAAACCGAAGGGTAGGATTTAGCACTTACAGTTTCAGGTACTACCTTGACCCCAAAAACTATCCAACCAGGCGTGTTCAAGCCGAAGCCTTGAAAGTGGCGTTTGGCATCATCTGGAACTGTGACTACTACCGGAGGAAGGTTCTCCCAGACATTACGTCAACCATTGAAGCCGATCCTCGGGAGTATGGGCTAAACAAGTACGATCCGATAATGGAGGGTTTTTATAATGGGATTTTGTTGATTGACTCGGAAGGGGATACTATTTATGATTACGGAGTGGTTCAGGTTCCTCGAGACGACTTTTTCAAGAAATACTCGGTCTGGCCCTGGTTTTTTGAGCAACCGGTGGAATGGACTCCGGGATGGCGGCTATATGTGCAGTTTGACTCGGGATTAAACCCAATGCTACGCGGCTTTGACTTAGCTTACATGGAATGGGGAACACCCTCGGATGACAGAGAAGATCGGCTCCACGCGGTGAAAATGATTACGATGTGGCTCATGGCTCCCTGGTTACTGGCTGAAAGACCCCCAATGCTGCCGATAACACTGGCAGTGGGGACGTTGTTTCTCATGCTCATGGTCCAGATCGTCGCTCGAAATCGCCAGCGCGACTTCATCGCCCACGTGTCACACGAATTGCGGACGCCGGTGGCGAAGGTCAAATTGTTTGCGGAAACGTTGCGCTTTGATCGGGCGATCTCGGAGGAAAAGGAGGACGAATACCTCGATACCATCCTGCGCGAGTCCGATCATCTGACGGTATTGGTGGATAATACCCTGAATCTGGCAAGACTGGATGCGGGTCGGATGACGATGGTCAGACAGACAGCCGATCTGTCGGCATGGTTGCAGCCGTGGTTCGAAAAGCAACGAATTAGCTTGACAGGAAGTGGATTTAGTGCTAAATTAACGGTTGAAGGCGATCTACCTCAAGTCAAATTCGATCCGGAAGCGCTGGAATTGGCGTTGAATAACCTGACCGACAATGCGGTCAAGTACTCTGCCGAACGGAAAGAGATCGACATCCAGGCATTTCGGAAAGGCAAAGACCGGGTGCAAATTGCTGTGTCCGACCGGGGAATCGGGATTCCGGCGGGGAAACGTAAGGCGGTATTCAAGCGCTTCACCCGGATCAAACTTGAGGATCGAGAACCCGTGGGCGGCGCCGGAGTCGGGCTCAGTATCGTCAAGGAAATCGTGAAACGGCATCGAGGTCACGTGTGGTGCCAAGCCCAGGAGGGCGGCGGCACAACCTTCATCGTTGAATTGCCAGTATCAGGCTGATATGAACGAGAAGATCCTGATAGTTGAAGACGATCCTAAGATGCGGTCCGGTTTGACCGATAACCTTGAATTCGAAGGCTATCGCGTCACCGGAACCTGGAACGCAGACTTGGGCGCCAAATTGTGGCACGAGGTGCGCCCGAATCTGGTGATTCTCGACTTGATGCTGCCCGGCAAGAACGGCTTTCGATTGCTCCGTGAAATGCGGGGGAAAGGGGTGGCGACTCCAGTGCTGATCTTGTCGGCTCGGGGCGAGGAATGGGACAAAGTCAAGGGATTCCGGCTGGGAGCGGATGATTATGTAGTGAAGCCGTTCAGCATCATGGAGCTGGTGGAGCGGATTCGCGCCATTTTTCGCCGCAATCAGCCGCGGGATTTGCAGCCAGTCGTCATCAAATACTCAGCACTGGAGTTGGATCTTCTGAACCGGATCCTGCTGGTGGATCAACAACGGATTTCGCTGACCGGGCGGCAGTTTGAATTGATGGCGTATTTTATGCGGAACCCGGGTCGGGTGATTTCCAGGAAGGAGCTGCTGGAAAACGTCTGGTTTTCCTCGCCGGAAATTTCCACCCGTACCGTCGATGTCCACATTGCGGCGTTGCGGAAGGTAGTTCCCGAAAATAACGTCCAGATCGAGACCGTGTACAAGGCAGGATACCGGTTAATAGCGGAATGAAATTAGGATTTTTTCGGTCTAACAGAATAATATTTCGCAAGTTCGGTACCCTTTTCAATCAGACGGAATAAAATGAGTTCTCCGGAAGATTGTGCTTGACAAATTCAATTTAAGTGTGTAAATTATGACTGGTGGAGAATATCCTGCCTGAGAACTATTGCACTGCTTGCCAACGCCTTGTTAATTGGAGAAATCGCTGACGAGACTCCCGCCGGGAGTCTCCGACGATTTGCTCTATTTGAGGTCGCAATGAAATTCCGGTTATGGGTATCGATCCTCGGAATGGGATTGTTGGGCGCTTCGTCGGTATCGGCGCAGACCTATGTGTCCGGCGTGGTGTTCGGCATCTGGTCGGCGGTCGGGAACCCCTATGTGGTGGAAGATGACCTGATCGTGCCTGCCGACAAGACCCTCCGCATCAACGAGGGAGTGCAATTATACTTCGTGGCAAACGATTCCCTGTCCGTATATGGTCGCTTGACGGTTGCCGGAACCCTCGCCAATCCTGTCACCTTCGAATGTCATTCCTTGAACCAGAATCAATGGAAAGGAATCTATTTCAAAGCCGGTGCGATGGATGACGGAGAGATTGCGTATGCGAACATCACCGGGTCCTTTGTCGGCGTGTCGGTGTCGTATTGCAATGCGGGAGTGAACCATACGTCGATAGTTGCCAAAGCCCGTGGTTTTGACCTGATGTATGCCAACGGTTATTTCACGGACAACAATATCCACTGCCAGTTCTTGTCGGCAACCGGCATCTACATGGTGAAATCGGATGCCAAGCTGCTTCGCAACAATATCATGGTGGTCAGCACCAACATCGCATTCCCCAGCTACGGGATCAACGCCAATTATTGTCAAGACGCCGCCATCGACTACAGTCAGATTTATATCCAGGGGGAGGGAGACCTGTACGGGATCCGGTTCGAAAACAGCGACAACATCCGGATGATTTTTAATGTGATCGAGAGTATTTCGCAGTACGTTTCTTCCGGGATATATGCCATCGACTCTTATCACCCCATGATCCGGAACAATACGGTGGCGACGGCTTCCTCGGGCATTGATAAAGCAATCTTGTGCGTCAATTCTCATCCGACGATCACGAACAACATCTTGGTCGGAAGCGGCGATGGAAGCAGCGTCGGCATCTATTGCGACGACGCCAATCCCATAGTTTCTTTCAACGATCTGTGGAATCAAGGAGTCAACTACCAGGGGTGCCCGCCGGGGGATCATGATATCTGGCTGGATCCGCTTTTTGTCGGAGGCAGTCCTTTTGACTATCATCTGACGTCGGAAAGTCCGTGCATTGACGCAGGAAATCCGGTTTACTTCGACCCGGATGGCACTCGCAGTGACATGGGCGCTTATTATTATCCGCAGGTGAGTGTCCCCGAGCCTTCAAATCCATCCCTTCCGACGGAACATCGCCTATTTGCTGGCTACCCCAATCCCTTTAACTCCGACACGATGATCCCGTTTGCGGTTTCCCAGAGAACCCATGTAACCATAGACGTAGTCAACGTGCTGGGACAAACTGTAGCCCGGCTCCTGAATGCGGAAATGGATGCCGGCGAATACCGCCTGCCGTGGTCTGCACAAGCTCTTCCTTCCGGCACGTATTTCTGCAGGATGTCGGCGGGAAATAGCGTTTTGCATCAGCGTCTGATCCTCTTGCGATAACCGGGAGTGTGAGGCGAACCAACTATCTGCCTTGCTATCTCTTCGAAATATCTGACAAGTCCCTTTCCGGGACTTTTTTTGTGATTTTTGGTAGGAAACTCTTGCATTGTAGTGCAAATTTTCTTATATTAGGTTGCAAATTCTGCGCAAACGAGGTGGAGATGGACGGGAGAAATTTCCTCAGAACCAGTCTGACGACGGTCATTTTGGGCTGCTTGTGCTGTGTGATCCAGAGCTGCGATTGGACGCCGGAACGGGACAATCCGCTGGACCCGGCTTCAAACAATTATGAGCCGCCCACCAAGGGCTCGATCACCGGAGTCGTGCAAAATCTGACAGGATCGTCCAACCTTTCGGGTGTAACGGTGACAATGCCGCCGGACGTGCGATCCTGGATTACCGGAAGCGACGGAGTGTACCGATTCGACGGGGTGACCGACGGCAGTCATTGGGTCGAAGTTCGGAAGGAGAATTATGGCGCGGATTCGGCTCTGGTCAACGTAGTCACCGGCGAAGTCACGGTGCACAATTTTCGGCTGAACGAGCTGCCGGTGTTCGATTCCGTGAATGTCTCATCGCACTTTGTCGATAACGAGCCAAGCCCCAACGTTGTATTCATCACCGTGTTTGCCAACATCATCGACCGAGATGGCAATTTGTTGTCGATTTTGGTACTTTTTGACGGAGATACATTGGCGACGTATCAGGGTCAGAGTACCGGCGTATTCAGCGCGAACTACGGCAGCTCATACTTTTCCGTGCCCATCACCGCGCTGGAGGGATTGCCGTTTGTGTTAGTGGCGGCGGATACTTCCGGTGGTATCACTGCGTCTGACCCGCAGTACATCTTCCGTTACCTGGATGCTGCCAATCTGACCGGTCCAACGGGTTTCCAAGAGGTCGAGCCCACCCCAACCTTGCAGTGGAATTTCGACAATCTGAGTTTCCCCTATCTTCAGAATGTCAGGGTTTACAGTTTCCCTAATAATGTATTGCGGTGGGATAGCTTGTCGATTCCTTCCGGTGTAACCCAAGTGACCGTGACTGATTCCCTCGAATCGACTGGCAGCGGGGGTGTTGATTCTTATTACTGGACGAACGAGCGCCTCGACCAGCACGGGAATACATCACGTTCGTCACAAGCCTTTTTCCTTGTGCCATAGCGAATCATCACGACCGTTGCCAGGTTCAGTCTTTGTACAATGGAAATCACTATGTCAACAGAAGAAACCACTTTCCTTGAGCAAGAAGCGCTTGACGCTTTGCTCCGAGTCAGCCACCAAATCAATTCCATCACGGAAATCAACCCGCTGCTGGAAAATATCATGGATATCGCAGTGGAGACGCTGTCCGCCGAACGAGGATTCATGGTCTTAAAGGGCGACGACGGCGCCTTGAGTGTGCGGGTGGCGCGGAATATCACCCATGACCAGGCGCAAGACATGACCACCATATCGTCGTCCGTGGTCCAGGAAGTCATCCAGAGCAGTGAGCCTGTGCTGACACTGGATGCGCAGGCGGATCCCCGGTTCCAGGAAGCCCAGAGTGTGATTTTCCAGAAGATCCTGTCGGCGGCGTGTGTGCCCTTTCGCATCAAGGGAAAGACGTTGGGTGCAATCTATCTGGACAGCCGCCTCGACCGGCAGCGGTTCAACCAGAAAAGCCTGAATTTCCTGTCCGCCTTCGGCAATATTGCAGCAATAGCCATCGAAAATGCGCAACTGATGTCGCAGCTTCGGCAGGAAAACATCCAGTGGCGGCAAGAAGTCCAGGAGCGCTATCGCTTCAGCGAAATCATCGGCAATTCCCCGGCGATGCAAGAAGTCTTCGACCTGTTGAACAAAATCGTCAAATCCGATATTTCGGTGCTGCTGGAAGGCGAATCAGGAACGGGCAAAGAACTGGTGGCAAAAGCGCTGCATTATAACAGCCCGCGGCGAGACAAACCTTTCGTGGCACAATTCTGCGGCAACCTGGCGGAGACTCTGCTCGAAAGTGAGTTGTTCGGGCATAAGAAAGGGTCCTTCACCGGCGCCATACGCGACAAGAAAGGTCTGTTTGAAGTGGCGGACGGCGGAACCTTCTTCCTGGATGAGATCGCGGATATCCCGGCGCTGATTCAGGCGAAACTCCTTCGAGTCCTTCAAGATGGCGAAATCCGGCGGGTGGGCGACACCGAGATCCACCACGTCGATGTTCGCATCATTTCCGCCACCAACCGGAATCTTGAGAAACAGGTTGAGGCGGGGCAATTCCGGGAAGACTTGTTCTATCGGCTGAACGTCATCACCATCGAGATGCCCCCGCTCCGGGATCGGAAGGGCGATATTCAACTGCTGGTGCAGTATTTTCTCGATGCCTTTGCCGCTCGCGGCAAGACTCCCATCAAGAAAATCACCCAGGCGGCGATGAATGCGTTGGAAAACTATAATTGGCCCGGAAACGTACGGGAATTGGAGAATACACTGGAGCGGGCGGTCGTCTTGTCCGGAGATCGATCTATCACGCTGGAAAGCTTGATCATTCCGCAAGCTCGGGAACTTGCAGGCGGCAGAAAGACGTTAAAAGAGCACGAAAAGGAAGTGGTGATGCGCACGCTGGAGGAAAACAGCGGCAACAAGACCAAGACGGCGGAAGCCCTGGACGTCAGCCTGCGCTGGCTGCACTACAAACTGGCGGAATGGAAGGAACAAAACGCAGTCAAATAGATGATTTCCCCCCTACGCAGTAGGGGGGAACAAAAGGGGGGTCTGGCTCTTGTAGGTCGGGTTCCCTTGAAACCCGACAGGGATGGCTCGGTAGGTTGGGTCAGCCCTGCGTAACCCAACAAGTCGATCATCGATGGCAAGGAACACTATTGTGGAATTAACTGACCGCCAGAAGCTGGTCCTGCGACTGGTGATCCATAACTACATCCTGTCCGCCACGCCGGTGGGATCGCGAGTGCTGTCGAGGCGGTACCCCGAGCTGGGATTGTCACCGGCGACAGTCCGGAATACCATGGCGGAATTGGAAGAGAGCGGGCTCCTGACTCATCCTCATACCTCAGCCGGACGAGTCCCCACCGACTTGGGCTATCGCGTCTATGTCAATGATTTGATCGAATTTAAGGAGCTCAGTCAACGGGAAAAGGACGTCATCAAGAAGGAAATTGAGTCGTTCCCGACGAGTGACCTCAAGCAGATCCTGGCAGTGACATCCAAAAGCCTCGGCAAGATTTCCCGACTGCTGGGAATCATCGTGTCGCCGCGCTTCGACGAAGGAGTGCTGGAGAGAATCGAGTTAGTCCGAGTCGCGCTGAATAAGCTCTTAGTCGTGATTTCCATCAAGACGGGGCTGATCCGAACCATCATGCTGGAAATCGAAAGCCGATTGAAAGATGCCCAAATTCGCAATGCCGCCCGGTATTTGAATTCCAGGCTATCGGGATTGACGTTCCGCATGATCCGATCCACGGTCGAAGAGAGGCTGCAGCCCTACGAAGGCGAGGAAGCAGGTATCATTCGCTTCTTTGTGGATGACGCGGAAAGTCTGTTCCAGGTCGATGCTTCCAGGGAATTCTTTCTGGAAGGCA